>SMVB01002676.1_pt1 | contig 129688 bp, 126 predicted proteins | sample 2456461 | NCBI WGS metagenome assembly SMVB01 (sample SAMN11095934, study PRJNA526329) | marine sediment metagenome | biome: Marine sediment; feature: Surficial sediment; material: Deep marine sediment; isolation source: Hadal surficial sediment | place: Pacific Ocean | collected 2014-05 | depth...
AGCCTCGGCCCTGCGTCCGAGTCTGCTCAGTGCCGATGACAACTCGCCGTAGCCCGCCGTGTCCGAAGGCCTGGCCGATACCCACGCCCGCGCCCTCTCAAGAGCCTCGTCCACAAATCCTGAATCCACGAGCGCTCTGATCAGCACTTGAGGTATCGTCGCCTGCTGATAAACCGTTAGCTCAGTAGCCGATTCCGCATACGGCAACACGAGGTCCGGAGCTCCGCGATTCGCGCCCAACTGTGCGAGCATCACAAGGGCGCTTGCAGCCGTCGGCTGTGAGGCGAGAAGCTCGATCAATACGCGCTCCGCTTCGCCTGGCTGACCCGACCGTTCCATCTGCGTGGCCAGGGCCATCGCCCGACTTTCCTCAGCGCGCGCACCACTCGTCGTCTGTGCAGGAGCACTGTGAATCGAAGCGACAGCCATGGTCATCGCGATGAAGACAACCGTTACACCAGGCCTCATGGAGTCACTCCATCGCCCGCATTCAATCGATCGAAATAGTCCAGGATCAGCCGCCGGTCAGACCGTGATGCGGCCCGTAGCGCTTCGTCGTCAGGATACGGGAATCTGGGTCCTGATTCGATTTCAGTTCCCGGATCCGGTACGGAACCAACGCGCGACAGATCGGCCGCTCGGGACTCCCGTCGAAGAGGATCTTCATCTCTCTCAAGAGAGCGGCCTGCATCCAACAGCCTGCGGAACAGCTGCTCCTGACGCCGCAGAGTGTTCTGATCCAACTGGCCTGAAGCCAGGTCCCGAGCAATCTCATCGGCTTCGGTCGCCAGCAGCGCCGGACGCGCGGGAAGTTCTGCTGCCTCAGGTTGCCGGGCCAGTTGCTCGAGCTCCCTGGCAATTTCCGCCTGGCGCTCTGCCAGGCGTTGGAGCGCCATTTCCATCAGTTGTCCGTTCTGCTGCATCAGCATCAGGCCGCCGGACTCCCGATTCAGCCCGGCCTGATTCTGACTCATCTGGGCCAGTTGATCGAGCGCCTCTTGCATCCCTGTCGCAGAACCTGCGGACTCCACGGCCCGACGGCTGGCCATCAGACGTCCGGCGAGATCATTCAACGTCTCAACGAGAGCCTGGCTCTCTGCACGCGCTCCTCGAGGGGGACCATCGCGGCCACCCAGGGCCTCGCCAAGCTCCTGCATTCGATCGCGCGCCTCCGTTGCCTTCGATCCCACGCTGCCATCGATGAGAGCCGTCTTCTTTCCAGCAACCGACAGAGACTCAAGCAATCGGTCCAGGCCTTGAACCAGCGATGCCTGTCGACCAGCCAGATCCGTGGCCGACTCCACGTCCTGCGATAGGTCAGCGCTGAGGACAGCCTGTTCTCGAGCGAGGTCGAGAGCTTCCTGCGTCGCTCTGCCTACGGCTTCAAGCGCTTCCTCCTTCCAGTCCATGTTGAGCATCTCGGCGGCCGATTCGACAGATTGAGTTGACTGTTGCATCTGGTCGGAAGCTTGCGACGCAGAAGATTGACCCCCCTGCGAACCCGAGCGGCCGCCATTGCTGGCGGCTTCCTGTGCAGCCCGCATGTCGGCTGCTGCCGCCAACATCTGCTCCGAACCATGCTTGATGGAATCAGCGACCGCATCCAGTCCCTGAGCCAACAGTTGTTCACGTAACGCCTCCAGGCGCTCGACCAGTCGATCGGCCTCCGCCGCGACATCCGCCTGCTGGGCGGCCCAGGAATCGTCCTGCTGGAAGGCATCGGCCAGTGCAGACTGGCGATCGGCGAGCTGTCGGGACGAGTCTGACGCGTCGTTCATGGTCTGTTCGATCGCCACTCGTTCCATGAGCGCCAATGTCTGGTCGAGCCTGGCCTCCATTTCTCGCAGCTTCGACGACAAGTCTCCTAATTCCTGATGAGTCTGTCTGGAATCCAGGTTCCTGAGTGCCTCTTCCAGGCGCCTCAACTGCTCGCCGAGGCCAGTCTCTTCGATCAGCCGGAAGAGTTCCTCCAGTTGCCTGAATTTTTCGCGCATCGCAGCATCCGTCAGGCCCGTTTCCTCCGAACCCTCACGTAATGCATCCATTCGCCGCTCCATGTCGGCGATGCGCCGGTCCAGCTCCCTGCCTCGTTCCAGAATTCGGCGGGACTCTTCCGTCGCACCAAATTCACTGGCATCCGGCACACCAGCGGACCGGTTGCCCTGCCCACCCTCCGACCTGCGTTGTGCGTCCCTCGTCGCCCGTGCCAATTCGGCCGCGTCATCACGCAACTCCCGCGAGTTCTCGGCGAGTTCCGCGGCCTTATCAGCCGCCGATCTGCGCAGCTCTATCAGGCTTGGCACGAATACGCGAAACGTGTCGGATAGAGAAATCGGATGGCCGGGATGTTCATCACGCGCTCGTACCACGTAAAACAGAGTGTCCCCCGGGACGAGATCGAGGACATCAAGTCGCAGAATGGGACGCAGTACGATGCGGAGATTATGACGTTGGGCGGCAGGAGCTTCCCAGAGCGGTACGACTTCAGGAGCGCTCTTCAACCCGGCAGCCGAGATTCGCCAGGTCTGCAAGTCTACCGTGGCCAGACCGATATCATCACGCGCGTCGACCACCATTGGCAACCTGAGGTCCACCGAAGCGACGGTATCCCTGCCGGGGTACACGACCTCGACACGTGGGATGAAGTCGGTGACGGCACGCAGTCCAAATGGCTCCGGTGCTCGAACCCCTGGTAGCGTACTCTCCGGCTCGAGTATCCACCTCCATTTGCCCTCGTTCCGTGGACGCCAGATTACGGAAAAGCGCCGGTCTACCACATCGAACTCTACGACGGCAGCAGATGCATCGTCCACAAGCCGAGCGCCGTGAAGGGACTCATTAGTCCGACCTTCGATGCGGATGACGGTGCCGGCCGGTACCTCGATGTCGCCGACAAGTAAGCCTAGCGTTTCAGCTGGTCGCTGCAGGTAGGCCGGATACCTGAATTCGATGGACATCTGCGTAACCAGCAGAGGATCCAGTGGTACTACTTCATGCGCTTCGGACCGGGTTCCATCCCTTGCTTCAACCCAGAATCGGTTCGGCGCTTCGATTGGGGCAGTCATGCCGATAGCCATTCCATCCGCTTCCACAGCCAGGCGGGCGGTCGCGATCGGCTCGCCGACCGGTTGCCAGACCAGGATCACCGAATCCCGCATGGGCGCGATGGTGCGAACTTCCAGTCGCTGTCCCCGCAGCACGGCCGTATCGCCAGGCGCTATCCGTATTCGCGGGGGTGGTGGAGGAAACGCAGTGGCCCATGGTTGGCCCAAGGCTGTCGCCGCGGCCAACGTTCTGGCCGGTGATCTCATGGCCGCAACAGCCAGTCCACCGAGAGCAAGCATGAATAACAGGCCGGCCCATGAGATTCTTTTTCCCACCTTGCTCAAGGTCTCCGGCAGCAGCTCCCAGTCTTCATGCCCGGCAAGCTTATCCGCTACGAGCTGCCGTCCGAAGCGCGCCAGCGATCGGGACTCGACAGGTCTATCCGGCGACAGTTCCAGTGCTCCCGCGAGTTCACCACGTCGGAGTCCTACCGACCGCTCGACTTCGGGGACGAGCATGGGCAGATGATGGCGTGCAAGGTATGTGCGGGTCACATGAGTGAGGAGGACACACACCGCGAGGGTGAGTAGACTGAGGCCCATGGGCACCCAGGATCCCGGCTCATGGACTACTTGCTCAGGTAGGAGACTCGTGAAGACCACCGAAAACGAGATCACCGCGAGTCCAAGAGCCACGCCGGCAAGGCTTAATGCCAGCCTGACCCGCGCGGCAGTTCTGTCAATCCGGCCGAGTTCCGCCGAGGTATCCAGACCCCTCAATCCACAACCCCCTCTTCAGCCCCCGGTTCACCCGCCCTCAATGCCATGTCGTATGCTTCGTTGCGTGCCAGCCCGTATTCGCCCCGGAGGGTTTGCGCGATTTCGCGCGATGAAGCACCTGATTTCGCCAGGCGCCCAGCCTCGGTCCTGGCCGCTGCGAGGTCAGTCGCCGCGTCGAATTCCGTCTGCCTGCCTGTCCGGTGGTCAATTACGAGCGTCACCTCGCCACGCACCGACCCTCCCTCATAATAGTCAGCCAGTGCCGTCAGCGTTCCACGCCGTACTTCCTCGTGCAGTTTCGTGAGTTCCCTGCAGACGCAGGCGGCAGCGGCCCCTAAGCCCAAGTCCACAAGATCAGCCAGCAAAGCAGCCAACCTGCGCGGCGATTCGAAGGCCACCACGGTATCTCTGGCCGCCCGGCAATTCTCCAACCACTCCTGCCGCTGCCGACCCTTGCGCGGCGCAAAGCCAAGGAACAGGAAACGGTCAGAGGAAAATCCTGACACGGCTAGAGCCGTCAGTACAGCAGACGCACCCGGGATCGCCACCACTGTGAATCCCGCCTCGGCAACGAAGTGAACGAGCGATGCCCCGGGATCCGATACACCGGGTGTACCCGCGTCAGTGACCAACGCACAATCATTGCCCGCCGCAAGTTTCGACTTGATTTCATCGACACGTGACCGCTCGTTGTGCGCGTGAAGCGACGTCAGCCGCGCACCTATACCGAAATGACGTGTAAGGATCTGCGTGCGACGCGTATCCTCCGCGTAGATCGTCTTGACCTGCCGAAGCGTTTCCAGCGCCCGCGGCGAGATGTCCCCGAGATTACCGATCGGGGTACTTACCAGATACAGGATTCCGGTTTCAATACGCATAAAAAAGAAACAGCGCCCTCCACCGCCAGTGGACGAAGGGCGCCTTTATCCTCCCGGAATTTCGGGAATATCAACCGTGCGTCTGGATCAGCTCTTCCAGCTGAGTCTTCGACCGCACGCCGACGACCGTTTCGACCAGTTTTCCATCCTTGAAATAAAGAATACTCGGAATCGATCGAACGTTGAAGCGTTCGGTGATCTTCCGGTTGGAATCCACGTCCAGCTTGCCAACTAATACCTTGCCCGCATAATCGTCAGCGATCGACTCAATCACAGGACCGACTGCCCGACAGGGACCACACCACTCGGCCCAAAAGTCCACTACTGCCAGACCCTCACCCTGCTCTATCTGCTGCTCGAAGTTATCATCAGTCAGCGTCAGCACATTCTCACTAGCCACGTTCTCGCGTCCTCCTCCGTATATGGTGGATAAACCTCACCACTCAACCTAGGTTACGCCGGAATGATTATCGGCTTGGCCCCATCATGATCCCTGTTCAGCACCCAGAATCAGGCGAGACTTCATGGACAGTATCGACCACATTGGAATCGCGGTCAATTCCCTCGCAGAGGCGATTCCTGCCTTTTCTGTGATACTCGGACGAAACCCGTCCGACACACAGGAAGTTCCCTCGGAACATGTCCGCGTGGTGTTCTTTGGCGACCCGCCGGGCCGGGTCGAACTCCTCGAACCAATGGACGAACACTCACCGGTCGCCCGACACATCGCCCGTCGCGGACCCGGTGTGCACCATATCTGCTTCACAACTCTCGAACTCGAGTCCGCGCTGCAGCGTGCCGAAGCTGAAGGTCTGGAAGTAATTGAACCGAGAATCCGCACCGGTGCAGATGGGAAGCGCATTGCGTTCCTCCATCCCAGATCGACGTCGGGCGTTCTGATTGAACTCGCCGAACAGGATTCTAGGGAGAGGACACCACCGTCATTCGATCCATGTCGAGTTGCTCGACGAACCACTGGCCATCCCGACCTGGAACGGTGATCACTGGCAGACTTACCGTCCCTTTGCGCGTCTCCCGAAGCAGCACGATGTAGCGCACGCGCTTCGGTCCGTACATCGCGAGATTCGACACGCGCAATTCGTAGCCGCTGTTTCTGAGCAATCCCGCCAGGACAATCATTCGCGGTTCTATTTCCTGAACGCCAAACCGCTCGATTGCAGGACCGTCCTCAGTGCCGAACACGGCCCACATACGGGGATAATCATCTACTGCCGCTGCATCGAAGAACGCGCGAACAGCCTCTTCGGACGTGTTCGTGCCGTAAGCCTGTTGAACTGCGGGAAATCCCGCAGCGTCGAACTGCCCGGACGAAGAACCGCAAGCCGTCATCACCAAAGCGACTACCGCGACGAGCGACGACGCCTGCGCGCGCCGGAATGCAGCAATTCGATTCACCTATGAACCTCCTGAGTCCCTCATAAATGGTTCATCGACAGACATCAATGTGGCACCTGCCGACGTCGGGTCAAGACTACGGCACCGTTTGAAACACGATATCGCCAGTCGCCCCAATCGTTGCCTGAATTCGATCGCCGTCCCCAAATTCACCTTCCAGGAACGCCATGGCCAGCGGGTCAGCGAGAATTCGTTGGATCGCCCGCTTGATGGGACGTGCCCCATAGGCCGGATCGTATCCTTCGTCCGCAATTCTGGCCTTTACCTTCGCATCCACAATCAATTCGATTTCCCGCTCCGCCAGGCGGGTGCTCAGTCGTGCAAGTTGAAGGTCCAGTATGTGCCCCAGATCATCTCGATCAAGTGGCCGATAGACAAGAATTTCGTCAATACGGTTCAAGAATTCCGGACGGAATTGGCTACGCAGGGCTTCCAGGACGGTTTGCTCGACGTGCGGCCACGGTTCCTCTGAGTCATCTTGAATCGACGTACTTCCGACATTGCTCGTCATGATGATGACCGTATTTCGAAAGTCTACCGTACGGCCCTGTCCGTCTGTAAGGCGGCCATCGTCCAGGATCTGAAGCAGAACATTGAACACATCCGCATGTGCTTTCTCAATCTCATCGAACAGCACGACACTGTACGGACGGCGACGAACCGCCTCGGTGAGCTGCCCGCCTTCCTCGTACCCGACGTATCCCGGCGGAGCACCGATGAGCCGAGACACAGAGTGGCGCTCCATGTATTCCGACATGTCGAGCCGGATGATGGCGTCTTCATCATCAAACAGGAATTCGGCCAGAGCCCGGGCCGTTTCCGTCTTCCCCACGCCCGTCGGACCAAGAAAGATGAAGCTTCCAATCGGACGATCTGGATCCTGAAGACCCGCTCGGCTCCTGCGAACCGCGTTGGCTATCGCTGAGATCGGCTCTTCCTGGCTGATTACGCGTTCATGCAGGTGGTCTTCGAGCTGAGTCAACCGCTCTCGCTCACTCTCCAGCATCCGGGCGACGGGTATGCCGGTCCACGCCGCGACCACTTCCGCTATGTCCTCGGCCCCCACTTCCTCCTTCAGGAATCCCCCGGCATCCTGAAGGCGTTTCAGCTCTTGCTCGGCTTTCTCCAACGATTCGCGTTCGCGCGGCAGCTTTCCGTATGTGATCTCGGCTGCCAGCTGGAGATTCCCCGACCGAGTCGCCTGTTCAGCAGCCTGTGTCGATTCTTCGATTCCACGTTTAACTTCGCGTACCTGATCGATCGCCACTTTCTCGGCCATCCAGGTCGACTTGAGCCCCGCCAGCTGTTCCCGAACCCCTGCAAGATCAGCCTCCAGGGCCTGGCGCCGGGTCTCGGACCTGGCGTCGTCCTCGCCCTTCAGCGCCTCCCGCTCAATCTCCAGCTGCGTCTTGCGACGCTCGAGGACATCGATTTCCTCGGGCATCGAATCGATTTCGATGCGCAGACGCGATCCTGCTTCATCGATCAGATCGATGGCCTTGTCCGGCAGAAACCGATCGCCGATATACCTGCTGGACAGACGAACAGCTGCAACAAGCGCGGGATCGGTAATCCGGATGCCGTGGTGCACTTCGTACTTTCCCTTGAGCCCACGAAGGATAGCCAGTGCTTCCGCCGTAGCGGGCTCCCGGACGAGTATCGGCTGGAAGCGCCGCTCGAGAGCCGGGTCCTTCTCGATGTGGCGGCGAAACTCATCAATGGTCGTGGCCCCAACCATCCGCAGTTCGCCGCGAGCCAGTGCCGGCTTGAGCATATTTCCGGCGTCTACCGCACCTTCCGCCGCACCGGCCCCGACCAGCGTATGAAGCTCATCCAGAAATATGATGAACCGACCTTCGCTCTCCGTGATTTCTTTCAGTGTCCCTTTCAACCGCTCCTCGAATTCACCACGAAATTTCGCTCCAGCCAGCATCGCCGCAATATCGAGCTGGATCAGCTGCTTGTCGCGAAGGGATTCCGGCACGTCACCTTCGACGATTCGCAGCGCGAGACCCTCGACGATAGCGGTCTTTCCTACACCCGGTTCCCCGATAAGCACCGGGTTATTCTTCGTTCGACGGGAGAGTACCTGCATCACGCGTCGGATTTCCTGGTCCCGTCCAATCACGGGATCCAATTGACCACGGCGAGCCTTCTCAGTCAGATCGATCCCGAATTTCTCGAGCATCTGGTATTTTTCCTCGGCCTGCGGATCTGTCACCCGATGCGGACCTCGAACCTCAGACAAGGCATCACGTAATGCGTCGATCGCGGCACCCGATTCGACCAGGATTCTTGATGTGCTCGTAGCGATCGGACCGGCTAGTGCAAGCAGGAGGTGTTCAGTCGATACGTATTGGTCGTCCAGAACCTGCGCCTCTGCCTCGGCAGCATCGAGAACGCGATTGAGTTCCCGGCTGACCGACGGAGAGGCACCCGTTTGCTTTGGCAACCGACTGATGCGGTCGTCCACGTCCCGGGCCACAACCGTCGGCTCAACGCCGACTTTCCTCAGAATCGGCCCTACGATACCACCTTCCTGGTCAAGGAGCGCTGCCATCAGGTGCAGGTCCTCAACGGTCGGATTGCCGCCGCGGCGGGCTGACTCAGCGGCGTCCTGCAACGCCCGGGCAGCTAATATCGTCAAGCGGTCACCTGGTATCATGATTCGATATCCACTTTCCGACCGGTCCTGTCGCTTCGCTTCGGCAACGTCACCGTCAGAACTCCATCGGTCAGTCGTGCCCGGACCTGTTCGATTTCCACATCAGTCGGCAGTCGTACGCTACGACGGAATTGCCCGAACACCCTCTCCGTGCGCCGCACGTGCTCGCCCGTACCCAGTCCGGGCCGCTTGCGGTCGCCGGCGATAATGACCTGATCGCCGTGTGTATTGATTTCCAACTCGTCGCGCGACAAGCCCGGTAGGTCAAACTGAAGCAGATACTGGTCCGCGGTCTCGACCAGGTCATAGCGCGGAAATCTCGCCACCGTCTTCGGGGCAATTGCGCGCACGCCTTCTATGATCTCGCCCACGAGCTCCTGTATGTCCGATAATGGGCTTCCATGTTTTTCGGTTGCATTCGAGGTGGCCTGTCCCTGCTGTTTGTCTTCAGTATTCATCTCGCGTCCCTCCGGTCAACTTTTCTTGCGGTGCCATTGCTTGGGCCAACTACCTTCTGATGGGGGCAAGGGACGTGCCCCACTATTCTGCCTATACGGCAGTCAAAGGATCGCTACCGCGTAGCTTGTCCGCCGACCTGGCGGTCTGAGGCCAAGAAAGCGTTGCCCGTGAACCGTTCGGCTCGTAGGCTGGTTCAACATGAAGCATACGCTCACCAGAATTGTGATCCTGACCATAACCCCGATCCTGGCTCTCACGGCTTGTCGGGATGCCACGGGCGGCCTCGATGACAGGATTGACCCCGAGGTTTATGTCGCAGTAATGGGTGAGCTCGCAGATCTCAGCAAGTACCCACCACCCGCAGAAGACGCTGAGGACCGCCAGGCCCAAGCTGACTCCGCACGGGAGGAAATACTGAGCGCACATGGCGTGAGTGCACCCGAACTCTTGGCGTTCGCAAAGAGTGCCGGTTCGAACCCCACGCTCATGGAGACGCTGGCCGAACAGATCGCAGCCATGGCAGACTCCCTGGGCGAAGTTCGAGCCTCACTTATCCCGGACACGACCGCTGACCTGCCACACACGATGGCTGAAGAGCTAAAGTTACCCTCCATAGATTCCGACATCCGAAGCCAGGCGGATTCCCAGGCGGAGCAGCATCGAATCGAGATGGATTCGATCCGCAGGGCTATGAAACTGCCTCCCAGATGAACTCCCTCTCCGCATCCGTACGAGCCCTCGGGCAGTGGGGCGTAACGGCTACAACAGCGTTTGGATCTGCCGGTCTCATGGCGTGCGCCACGATTTCAGCTTTGGCGCACCCGCGCCAATGGCGGCGTGAGGCTTTCGTGCAGGCGAAGGCCATCGGAATCGACAGTCTTCCGCTCGTCCTGTTCGTCGGGATGCTCAGCGGCTCGATTCTGGCGCAACAGAGCGGCTATCAGTTCAATGATCTCCCGATGTGGATCGTGGGTCAGGCGGTAATTGCCGGCATGCTGACGGAGCTCGCCCCGCTCTTGTCCGCCATCATCATGGCAGGGAGGGTCGGCGCGGGGATCGGGGCAGAACTCGGGACCATGAAGGTCACCGACCAGATTGACGCTCTGCGGACTCTGGGCCGTGATCCGGTAATGGAACTGGTGGTCCCCAGGGTCGTTGCCGGAGCGATCGTCATGGTCCCGCTCGTTATCTTCGCCAACATCATCGGTATCTGGAGTGGCTGGTTCACGGCAATCGCCCTGCTGCCCATGACGACGCAGGAGTACATCTACGGCGTCCAGGCATACAACTACGCACCTGCCGTGATCTTCACTCTCATCAAGGCCGTATTCTTTGGCGCAACAATTACGTTTACGGGTTGCTACGTCGGACTGCAGGCAGAGGGCGGCGCCGCCGGAGTCGGTCGATCCGCCCGAAATACGGTGGTTGCGATCATCGTTGCCCTAATGGTGCTGGATGTAGTCCTCGCGCCGGTATACAAGGCAGTGTCATGAGGAGCATGGCGGCATGATCGAGATCGTCGGGCTGCGGAAAATGCTGAATGGAAGATGGGTGCTCGATGGCGTCGACCTGGACATCCATGAAGGCACCAGTCTCGTGATCATGGGTCCGTCCGGCACGGGCAAGAGTGTGCTTCTGAAGCACATCGTCGGCCTGTTCGACCCGGACGAAGGAGATATTTGCGTTGAGGGAATGTCCGTGCCAAGAGCCAATGGCAAGCAGATTCAAGAGATTCGATCGAAGATCAGCTATGTATTTCAGAACTCCGCCCTGTTTGATTCGATGACGGCGGCACAGAATATCCAGCTCGGATTGTCCGCGGAACATTGCCGCCTGGTGAGCGCGATGTCGGACCCGCTGGTGCTGGAGGCTGTATCGCTCGTAAACTTGGGCCCGGAGGTGCTGCACCTGCTGCCTGCAGAGCTGTCCGGAGGCATGCAGAAGCGGGTCGCGATTGCACGGGCGATCGTCGGCAAGCAAAAGTACATTCTGTATGATGAGCCAACGACCGGACTCGATCCGGTCAATGCAAAGGTAATCAACCAGTTGATCGCGCGGGTTCAACGAGAAACCGGTTCGACAAGCGTCATCGTGACACATGACGTAGAGTCCGCCTTTTTTCTCGGTGATCGAATTGCGTTGCTGGTTGACGGTAAGGTCAAAGCGTCGGGAACCCCCGACGAACTCAGGCATTCAAAAGATCCTGTGGTGCAGGATTTTCTGCACCCCACGTTGGAAGAAGAGACGATCGGCGGATGAGAGACCCAGGACTGCGAAGTCAACAAAGACTCGAGTTGCAGGTAGGTGCGCTGCTGATCGTGGCGTTCGTCGGCCTGGCAGCCGGCATTCTATGGATCAGTGGCGCCCGATTTGGTGGAAACGAGATGACGCTGTATGTAGCGACCGATGACGCGGCTTCTGTCGCCGAGGGATCCGTGGTGATGCTGCGGGGAGTTCCGGTCGGCGCGGTTGAGGAAGTCAGGCTTGTCGGCGACGGCGTGGTAATACGCCTCAAGGCATCACCGAAGGGACGTCTTCCATCGGACACTTATGCGTCCTTCGAGACGGCCGGCTTTCTGGGCCAGATGATCGTGGGACTCCGACCGGGATCTGCCGATGACGATCTTGTGTCCGGCGACACGATCCCGGCCACGGTATTGCCGGGCCTGACGAGTCTTGCCGATCAGCTAGGCGATCAAGCAGGCAACGTGCTGGAGCGCACGCAACGGCTTTTGTCAGATGACCTGATAGCGAGTGTCAAGTCCGGTGCAGGGGCCTTTGCCGGCACGATGGGCGAACTTGAGTCGATGCTCGAACGGCAGTCACATACGCTGGAGCAGTTGATCGGAAGCCTGGCCGCCATGACGGCACAGTTGAGCGCGGCAACGGACGGGCCGGAGTTGGAACGCACCGTCGCCAATATCGATAGCCTCACGGCCAGGCTTTCCAGCGCGAGTGAGCATTTCGTCGCGAGTTCCGAGGCCCTTGCGTCCATCCTCCACAAGATCGACACCGGTGAGGGGTCCATGGGCAAGCTCGTGAATGACCCGGTGCTGTACGACCGCATGGCGGCCGCGATGGAGAACATGCAGGCCGCGACGGAAGAGATCGCTCTGCTCACGAAAGACATCCGGGAACAGCCCCAGCGTTACCTGGCCGGGATGAAGATTTCCGTTTTTTAGAAGCGGTTCATCACATCCCGGTCGGGTGGTCAATGAATTCCCACTCAATTCCGAATCGGTCGGCCAGTGATTCCCCAAGCGCCTTGACACCAAGGGTCTCTGTCGCGTAATGGCCGGCATAGATCACGTTCACGCCGAATTCCATCGCCTCATGATAGGTGTGGTGTCGACCTTCCCCCGTCAGCAGCGTGTCGAATCCGCCGGCATGGGCCTGCTCGATCATCGAGCCGCCGGCCCCCGTTATTATGGCCAGCCGGCGTATATGAGGAGGACCGCCGCGCAATACTCTTGTGGTGCCGCCGCAAAGCCCTTGAACGTCTGCCACGAAATCGTTGAGCGGGCGGTCCGCTACGGCCCATACGCCAAGCTCAATTCCCTTCCACGTGCCGAAACGTCCTTCAATAGATAGTCCGAGTTGCCGGGCGAGCAGCGCATTGTTGCCGAGCATCGGGTGAATGTCGAGTGGGATGTGGACGCTGTAAAGCGCAATGTCCGTCTCGATCAGCGCGCGGATCCGGCGGTAGGAGCGACCAACCAGGGGAAGCGGATCGCCCCAGAATAGCCCGTGGTGGACGACCAGCAATTGACCCCCATTGTCCGCCGTCTGTTCGATCGTAGCCATGCAGGCATCCGTTGCGACACACACTTTGTCGACCGGCGACCGACCGTCGACCTGCAGTCCGTTCCACGCCCCAGGGAAGTCTTTAACGTCAGCAACCCGAAGCGCCATATCCAGGTGCTCGACAATTTCGCTTAGATCTGCCATTGCCCTACTCCCACTCGATCGTAGCCGGCGGTTTCGATGAGATATCGTAAACGACGCGGTTAACGCCGGGAACTTCGTTGCTGATACGATTCGACATCACTGCCAGAACTTCAGGCGGAAATGGGAACCAGTCAGCCGTCATGCCATCTCTGCTGGTCACCGCCCGCAGCGCCACGACATTGTCGTAAGTTCGGCCATCCCCCATCACACCAACTGAACGAATTGGAAGGAATACCGCAAATGCTTGCCATATCTCATCATAAAGTCCCGCACTTCGGATCTCTTCGAGATAGATGGCGTCCACTTCCCGGAGAATGGCCAGACGCTCTTCGGTCACCTCGCCCAGAATCCGAATAGCCAGACCCGGTCCTGGAAACGGATGCCTCCCGATCATTGCCTCGGGCAGCCCGAGTTCCCGTCCAACGGCCCGGACCTCGTCCTTAAACATTTCTCGCAACGGTTCAATCAACGTGAAGGGCAGGTTCGGGCGAAGTCCGCCCACGTTATGGTGCGATTTGATCTTCGCCGAGGGGCCGGTCGTAGAGGTCGACTCGATGACGTCCGGGTACAGGGTTCCTTGAACCAGAAACCGCACATCCGTGCATTGTCCGGCTGCCTCCTCGAATACATCAATGAACGCATGCCCGATCCGAAGCCGTTTCTCCTCCGGATCCGAGATCCCGGACAGTCTCTCGAGAAACAACCTGGAAGCATCGACGACCTCGAGTCGGAAACCGAAGTGGTCGGAGAACACTGCCTCCACCGACTCCCGCTCCCCCTTCCTCAACAGACCGGTATCAACAAAGATGCAGGTCAGCCGATCACCGATGGCCCTGTGAACCAGCGCCGCCGCGACAGCTGAGTCCACGCCGCCCGATAGTCCGCAGATGACTCCGCCTTGCGGGGCTATGCGGCGTACGGCCTCAATCTGCTCCTCGAGCATGCTGCCAGGCGTCCAGTCCCCCGCGCATCCACAAACCCTGAACAAGAAATTCGACAGCATCCGCTCGCCGTCTACCGTATGGGCCACTTCCGGGTGAAACTGGACACCGTACAACGGCGCGTCATCCGCCCGGAACGCCGCGACTGGTGACGATTCCGTTCGAGCGAGAGTCCGCCAGCCGGGGGGTGAACACTCGAGTTGGTCGCCATGACTCATCCACACCGTCGATCGGGAGCCCGGCTCAAATCCGGCGAACAGCTCGTCGGGTTCCATGATCTCCAGTTCGGCACGTCCGTACTCGCTATGACCCGAGCCAACCACGCGAGAACCCGCCAGCGTGCCCAGCAGCTGCATTCCGTAACAGATGCCGAGGATCGGAATCCCCAGCTCAAGCAGGGATGGATCGGCCAACGGCACCTCATCGTCATAGACGCTCGCCGGTCCGCCAGACAGGATGATGCCTGACGGCTTCCAGTCCCGCACCCAGTCCATGGACTTCGTCGGCGCATGAATCTCGGAATACACCCGCTCTTCTCGAATCCGGCGTGCAATCAGTTGCGTGAACTGCGAGCCGAAATCGAAGATCAGGATGCGGTCGGTCATCAATAAGCCCGGGCGCGAACGACTTCAACCTTCGACTCTTTGCCGCACAAACACTTTACCGGTGGCACATGCGATGCCAGATCGTCCCCTGCAATCAAACGAATCGTCGTCTTCGTTTCCTCTTTTACGCGGGCTTCGCAGTCCGTATCACCGCACCAGCCCGTGAACACAAACCCTCCACTCTGCTCGATCAGTTGCTTGAATTGTTCGTAGTCCTCGATGCCCGTTGTCGTATTAGCGGCTAGCCGCTCACTTGCCAATTGGAATAACTCGTCCTGCATGAGCTCCAATTTGACCAGCAAGTCCGCCACCAGAGTGCCCCGGTCGATTGGTTGTTTTCGCTCTTCACCTTCGGGGGTGAACCGACGTACGGTCATTACCGACCTGGACTCCACATCCCTTGGCCCGATTTCGAGTCGGAGCGGCACACCTTTGCGCTCCCATTCATAGTATTTCGCGCCTGGGTTCATGCCCTCGCGGTCATCTACCCGCACGCGTACACCGGCTGTCTTCAACTCCTGCTCGACTTCCCTGGCCGCCGCGATCACCGATGCTTGCTGTGCCTCGTCGCGCCAGATCGGCACTATGACTGCCTGGATGGGTGCGAGTCGCGGAGGCAGAATCAGGCCCGTGTCGTCTCCGTGCATCATGACCAGGCCACCGATCAGCCGCGTAGACACACCCCACGAAGTGTTGTGCACATATGCATGCTCACCGTCGACCGTCTGAAACCGCACATCAAAGGCTCGCGCGAAATTCTGCCCCAGGTAATGGCTCGTACCAGTCTGCAGCGCCTTGTTGTCCTTCATCAGGGCTTCGCATGAGAACGTGTCAACAGCGCCGGCGAACCGCTCTGCGGCCGTTTTCCGGCCCGTATATACGGGCATCGCCATCCATTCTTCCATGAACGTCCGATAGATCCCGAGCATCCGCAGGGTTTCTTCTCGCGCACCCGCTTCATCCACATGCGCGGTATGCCCCTCCTGCCAGAGGAACTCCGTCGTCCGCAAGAATGGCCGGGTGCGTTTCTCCCACCGCACCACGTTGGCCCACTGGTTCAGCAGAACAGGAAGATCACGGTACGAATCGATCCAATCCGCGACGATGGGCCAGATGATCGCCTCAGACGTGGGACGCACGACGAGCGGCTCCTCGAGCTTTGCTCCGCCGGCGTGGGTCACGACGGCGGTCTCGGGTGCGAATCCCTCGACATGTGCCGCTTCCCGGTCCAGCGCTGATTGCGGAAGGAATAGCGGGAAGTAGGCATTCTCATGCCCCGAGTCCTTGAACATTGCATCCAGCGCGCCCTGCATCAGCTCCCAGATCCGGTAGCCGTACGGCCGGATCACTATGCAGCCGCGAACCGGAGAGTGAGCGGCGAGTTCAGCCTTATAGACGATCTCGTTGTACCATGCGGAAAAATCTTCCGCTTGTGGAGTGAGCTTCCGGTCGCCTACCATTTATGCTGCCCTGTCAGTCTAGGCGTTTATGACAAATCGTCGATGGCGATACGCTGCTCCTCGCCGGACTTCAAGTCTCGCACCAACACCACTCCTTCAGACATTTCGTCGGGACCAATCACGATGGCTCGTCTCGCTCCGGCCTGATTCGCCGCCTTGAATTGCCGGCTGACGCTTCGGTCCGAAAAATCAAACACTACGCTTCGCCCCGCATCGCGTAGTTTATGAGCAACTCGGAGCATCACCGGTCGCTGTTCAGTTGTCACGCAAATCAAGAAGTCCTGGACGGTCGCCTCTGCATTCGGCAACACCCGCCGCGCCGCGAGCAGTTCTGCGAGAACGACATCGCCCATTCCGAAGCCCAGCGCAGGCAGATCTGGACCACCTATGGCTGACAGAAGTCCGTCGTACCGGCCACCCCCACAAATTGCCCGAAATTCGCCGGCCCGATCCCAGATTTCGAACACGGTCCCCGTGTAGTAGGCCAGGCCTCGCACCAGAGTCGGATCGAACCGGACAAAGCCGCCGAGACCGATCGCCTCCAGGTGATCGATGATCAGCCGCAAGCTTCCAGCAGCCATCTCGACCTCGGAATCCTTGTCGAAAGTCTCGATGAACGCGTCAAGCGACGGTGCAGGATCCGCGGCAAGTGACAGAATTCGGTCGATCGCCGAGTCCGGCGCGCCCGCCGTCGCAAGTCGCTCACGGAGAACTGACGCCTCCTCCTTATCCAAATGGTCGATCGCCGCAAGAGCATCCTCGAGGCCTGCCTCCGGCAACCCGAGTCCCAGGAGTACCGTCGCGATGAGCCGGCGATCCGAAACTCGCACGACTATATCCTGCTCACCGAGTCCGAATTCCCGCACTACGTCGATGGCGGCGGCAATGAGCTCCGCATCCGCCATCTCACCGGACTCACCGACGATGTCCATGTTCAGCTGGAAGTGCTCCCTGAGCCTGCCTTTCTGTGGCCGCTCATAGCGGAACACCTGTGGCATGGAATACCAACGAATCGGCTTTGGCAAACTGGCCGCACGGGCACCTACCATGCGGGCGAAAGTTGGGGTCATCTCTGGTCGCAGAGCTACGTCGCGCCCTCCTTTGTCGGTAAACGCGTACAGTTGCCCGACGATTTCCCGTCCCGATTTGCGGACGTAAAGATCCAGCGGCTCCAGCGGTGGTCCATCGTACTCCTCAAACCCGTAACGCTCTGCAACCCGGCGCCACCCCTGGAGAATGTGTGTCCTGATACGCATGTCCGACGGGAAGAACTCGCGAAATCCCGGCAGCCTCGAGAGTTCCATCTTAGAAGCCTGTTGAGGAATTGGGACGAGCCGCGTTACGAGCGCCAGACCCACCTGGGTCACGCCGCCTCATCCCTTCGGGCGAGTCGTGATCGCGCAGTTGATTGTTCGTCTCTCCTCCTCCTCGTAGCGGTGCCAGGGCTTGTCGTCGATCCTACTCTGAACTCGCGCCCGCATTACTCGCGCGCGGCCACCGCGATTTCTCAATAGGCTTCTATCGCCGTGCAGTAACGGTCGTAGGCATCCCTGAGGTCCGCCGCGATCTCGCCTGCCTCCCGACCTTCGATCTGGTGCCGCTCGAGCATGAATACATGCTCGCCGTCTTTGAACAGAGCAATGGATGGGCTCGACGGCCGGTAGCCAGCCATGTGCGATCTCGCTTGCTCTGTCGCCTCAACTTCCTGCCCGGCAAACACGGTCACGATCCGGTCAGGCTGAGTCTCGTGGCCGGTTGCAATCGCGACTGCCGGTCTCGCGTTCGCTGCAGCGCAACCGCAAACCGAATTCACTACAACCAGAACCGTCCCTTTGGAATCGAGCGCTTCATCCACTGCTGCCGCATTGAGCAGCTCGGTGGCACCGAGACAAACGAGTTCGTCGCGCATCGGCCGTACCACTTCGGGATCATATTGCATAAACTTGTATCTCCTGATTGATAACGATGGTCCTGTGTCGAATTCCGCCCCTAGCAACCTCTGCGGGGGGGGAGCATAACACCCCGCGACGATCGGTCAAGCGCGGGCATTTCTTCGCAGCGCGTCACCGACTGTGTGGCAGGAACCGGCCACGAGAACAGTTCCCTTCCCGGCACTTGCCCGGGCTATCGCCAACGCTTTGTCGAAGTCAGGGACTACTTCGATCGGCGCCTGGGGATCCAGTCCCGCACGAGCAACATATGGATCCCACCGGCGCTGCTCGGGCCCCGACGGAGCGATGGTGAATACCGCCGCTTCCGTCACTGCCAGCAAAGGTGCGAGAACTTCCGGCCAGGCCTTGTCTCCCAGCACAGCCACAAGCAGCACGATCGGCCTGGGAACGTTGCTGGACTGGACATTCTCGGCCAGCGCCTCGGCTGCGGCCTGGTTATGCGCGATATCGTACACCCAGGTCCCATCGGCTTCTGTCTCCACCTGGAACCGGCCCGGCCAATGCACCGATTTCACTCCAGCCATGATATCAGCATCGCTGAGTCCGCCTGACGTAAACGCATCCGCGGCAGCTACGGCCAGGGCCGCATTCGTTACCTGGTGCGCCCCTCGCAGCGGCGTATGCAGGCGGATAGGAGCCAGGCGATTCCGAGACCGATACGTAAAGGCAGTGCCGTCGTCGCTGGACTCCACATTCGTTGCTTCAAAGTCTGAGCCGAACACATGCACGACGGCCCCCGACTCACTGGCGAGCTCTCTCACCACGGTTCCGGCAGATCCTTTAACTGGTCCTATGATTGCTGTGCCACCACTCCGAAAAATCGCTGCCTTCTCCCGTGCGATCAAGGCCAGGTCGGTCCCAAGGTGGTCGGCGTGATCGTGGGCTATGCTCGTTACTACCGATACACCGCCATCGAGCACGTTCGTCGCATCCAGTCGACCACCCAGGCCGACCTCAATTACGACCGATGTTACGCCCGCCCGAGCAAACGCCGTGAAGGCCAAAGCTGTCGTTGCTTCGAAGAAGGTCGCGTCAATTTCATCGGCGAACGGCAGGACCTCTCTTGCGCAGGACTCGAGCAGGTCCGGCGAGGCAGGCTGACCATCAATGGCTATGCGTTCCGAAAATGCGACCAGATGAGGAGACGTGTAGCGCCCTGTCCGACAGCCGGCGGCACGAAGCACCGCATCCGCCGTGACGACAACCGATCCCTTCCCATTCGTCCCGGCTACATGTATGGCCCGCAGATCGGACTCGGGACGCCCCAGCCTTTCCAGCATGAATCGAATCCGCTCGAGACCCCACTTCACGCGCTCGGTCGGCTGACGGGCCAGCAGCCCGGCGAGAGCAGCGCCGGGCGGTGCTTCCGATCGAGTCAGCACATGTGAGCCAGCAGTCCGGACACTGTCTCCTTCAGGGCGTGTCGAGGAACGATCCGGTCCACCATTCCGTGTTCGTGGAGGAATTCGGCAGTCTGGAATCCGTCTGGCAGATCCTGCCGAATGGTCTCCTTGATGACTCTCGGTCCGGCAAAGCCAATCAGCGCCCCCGGTTCGGCAATGTTCACGTCTCCGAGCATGGCGAAGCTGGCGGTCACGCCCCCGGTAGTAGGATGGGTCAGGATGCTGATGTACGGCAGGCCCGCCTCGGCAAGTCGATGCAGCCCCGCTGATGACTTTGCCAGCTGCATCAGCGAGAATATGCCTTCCTGCATTCGCGCCCCACCACTGGCAGACACGATCAGTGCCGGGGCGGAGCGCTCGACCGCACCATCCAGCAATCTGGCAATTTTTTCTCCGACTACCGAGCCCATGGATCCACCGATGAACTCGAAGTCCATGATGCCACCACACACGAGTCGGCCATCGATGCGACCAGCGCCCGCCAACATCGCGTCATGCGTGCCGACTCTGGCTTCGGCCGTCTTGATTCGCTGCTTGTACGGCTTCGAGTCGACGAACCCGAGGGGATCCGATGAGCGCAGATCTCTCCCGAATTCCAGCTCAAATCCATCGTCGAACAGCAGGTCCACGTAGTCGCGGGCAGAGATGCGAAAATGGTATCCGCATTCAGGGCACACACGAGCGTTTTCTTCGAGCCGCCGCACGAACAGAGCAGATCCGCAACCGTCGCACTTTTCCCATACGTCGGCCGCGAGTTCACGCTTCTGGCCGATCAGCGGCTGCTTCTCCTTCCGAAACCAGGCCATCGGGGCTCCGTTTGGGGATGGGTCCGACACTGGTCCCGCACGGGGTAATCCGTCGGGAAGGGCGGCAATATAGTCAGCGACCCGGCGCCCGTCGATCCTGCCCACGCTGCTCGTGCGGCCGCCTCCGTTCCTCCAGAGGCTTTCAGCTTTCGATGGCGACTCGGGCTGCCAGTCCCACACCGACGAACGTCATAAGCAGAAAACTGCCACCGTAGCTCAGGAACGGCAGGGGCAGGCCAGTGACCGGCATCAACCCCACGGTCATACCCACATTGATCAGCAGATGGGCGAACCAGACCGCAAACACGCAAAATACGGTTATGCTGCCGAAGTCATCTGACGATCGGACCGCGGTCGCGATCAGGCGACGAAGGAGCCAGGAATACATGGCCAGCAGGACGAATACTCCAATGAATCCCAGTTCTTCGCCGACCACCGAAAAGATGAAGTCGGTGTGCTGTTCAGGCAGGAAAGAAAGTCGCTTCTGGGGTCCTCCACCGAAGCCCTGTCCCAGAAATCCCCCCGAACCGATCGCTACCTGCGACTGAATCAAATGCCAACCCGCACCCCGCGGATCGCTTCCCGGATCGAGGAATACGAGCAGTCGATTCTGTTGGTACGGCGCCAACTGATTCCACATCGGCGTGGCGAGTGCGCCGGCAGCGAGATTCGCAAGGGTGACAACGACTCCCTCCAGCAGATACGGACGCCTCAGGTACACCAGGACAACAACGAGGATGATCCACACTCCCCACACGGTCGGTGAGAAGCCGAGGAGGAGGCTTACGCCGGGGCTCACCAGCATGAAAATGGTAAACAGCGGGATCCGCGCCCAGAACAGTGCGCCGACCAGTATGACGCCAAACGTAATCGCACTTCCCAGGTCAGGCTGGAGGAGCACAAGACTGAATGGGATAACCGTCAGCACCAGAGGTCTCCAGAGCCGAGCCAGGCGCGTCTCCGGCTCGCCACGCGCACCCAGCGTCCGCGCAAGCATGAGAATTGTACCCAGTTTTGCTACCTCAGCCGGCTGGAGCGAGAAGCCACCCAATCGCAGCCAACTACTCGTTCCCGGCCCGGAACCAACGATCAGGACGAGGATCAGCAGGGCGATCGACAGCAAGTATACGAGTAGGCTTACACTTTCGACCCAACGGAGGGGGACTCGCGACACGACGAAGAATCCCACCGCGGCAATGGCCAACCAGAGTGCCTGCCGCCGCCAGATCCCCGTGACAATCGAAGGAACATCCAGTTGGCCCGCAGACCAGATCATCGCCACACCAATAACCGACAGCAAGAACGCGACGCCGACGAACCCTGGATCGCCGAGCCATGAGAGACGGCCGTTTTTCACTCCACCGCCCCCAACGGCACCGCCTGGCCGCGTGGGACCGGAATCCCGGTCGGCTCGATTCCTTCGGCTTGCAAATACTCTTCGATCAGGTGGATTGCCAGCGGCACAGCAAGCGATGTGGTGTTATCCGGATGGCCGTGCTCTACGATGGCAGCGATGACGATTCGAGGATCCTCGACCGGACCGAACCCGACGAACCACGAATGGGGCTCGCCGTGCGGATTCTGAGCCGTGCCAGTCTTGCCTGCCACGACGTAGTCCGAACCACGATATGGAAACGCAGTCCCCTGTGGTTCGTTGACCACCCGGATCATCGCCCCGATCAATTGGAGCCGATGCTGCTCCGACAACTTCAGGGTCCATGGAGCGCGCCGGGCGTCAAGCACCTCGGACCTCCGCAAGTGCGGAACGGGCGGGGCTCCACCCAGCGCTACCGCAGCATAGAATTGTGCCATGCCAAGAAGGGTCTGTGACGTCTCGCCCTGTCCGATCGCCAGGTTCAGGGTCACCGACTCCGTCCAACCCCGCCGGCCGAAACGATCATTATACCACTCACGGCCGGGTGGAATCTGTCCCCTGACTTCCGAAGGAAGATCCAGTCCGGTGCGGGAATTGAACCCCAGTGCGCTTGCACCCGAGAGCAGGCGATCAAGCCCCAGCCGGAGACCGAGCTGATAAAAGAAAACATTGCAGCTCTCTTTGATCGCACCAGCCAGATCCAGGCTTTCGTGGCCGAAGTGCTTCCAGCATCGAAACGCCCTGGTGCCGTATTGAAAGGCCCCCGTACAACTCGATGGCATATGCGTGTCCATGGTCACCAACCCTTCGCCCAGAGCCAGCACACTGATGACGGGTTTCCATGCGGAACCCGGTGGATACCGTGCCCCTGACACGCGGTTAAGCAGAGGTCGATCGGAATCGTCACGCAGTAGCGCCCAGTCCGCACTCGACATGCCGCCGATGAATCTGTTCGGATCAAACGTCGGGTGGCTATACAGCAGCAGCACCTCCCCATTGCGCGGGTCGAACGCAAACACACCACCCTTCATCGAGTCGGGGAACAACTCGTGGGCCAGTCGTTGCAGGGCCAGGTCCACTGAGGATTCCAGGTCGGCTCCGGGAACGGCCGGTATCGAAGGACGCGGACCGAATTCACTTACGATGGATCCGTGGGCATTGACCTCTACGAAATTGACGCCCGGAGAACCTCCCAACTCTGCCTCGTACTGCCGCTCGAGTCCTATCTTCCCCACAGCGCGTCCCGGAACGTATCCGTCGAATTCCGCACGCTGCAGTTCGATTTCACTGATCTCGCCCACATACCCGATCATGTGAGCGATTGATGCGCCCGGTGGATAGTTGCGTCGCGGGTACATGGCGATGACCACCGTACGAAATTCAGGGCGCCGTTGCTCTATCGCGGCAACTTGATCCGGTTCGAGATCATCGCGAACCATTACTGACGATGCAGGCCGCCGCCGGAACTGAGCCACCAGATCCTGGATTTCTTCACTGGTAAGTTCGACGTGCGGGGCAAGCCGTTCCAGCGTTGCCCGCACGGAATCGACTGGACCCGGCAAAACGGACAGCGAGTACCCGGGAACGTTTTCCGCGAGAAGCAGGCCCCTGCGATCGACAATGGCTCCGCGTGCTGCCGGAATCGTGAGGGCCCGAAGGCGGTTTTCCTCCGACCGAAGGCTGTACTCCTGCTTCCCGATTATCTGGAGTCGGAAAAAACTGGTCAGGAGAATCCCGATCACAACCCAAAGGAGGACCGTCGCACCTCGCGCACGATTGTTCCGGGCGCGAATTGCCACTTCGTGCAATCCGACCGTTTCGTGCGAGCCGGATCCACTTCCGGAAATCATGGACATGGGGTCACGCGCTATCTCAAGGCCGTCGAAGTGAGCGATTCCACCGTTGCGCACACGACGGTTGTCACAACAGCTGTGATTAACGCAGAACCGATTGCTTCCGCGATCCCCAGGTTGGCCGTTCCCAGAACAGCGAGCGCGGTTCGCGTCAGCCACGTTCCCAAGAATAAGTACACGGCAACAAAGAATCGGGCGTCCGCAAATAACAGGTCGCGAGATCGTGCGGCGGCGAAAGCGACAGTCAGCAGGATCAGCCCGAAGGTGCCAGGATTCTCGAGCGCCATGGTGGCATCAAGCACGCCTAAACCGAACCCGAGCGCTGCAGCGTGCCCGGCTCGCAGACGAAGAGAAGCCAGTAACAGACCGCCGACAAGAAGGTCAGGTGCGGCACTGAATGTGGTCAGCGACGGTCGAAACAGGAAGTGAATCAGCAGGAGCGTAGCGACCCCAAACGTCGCCAGCACAGCACCCTCACGCTGCGGGTGAGAGGCCCTTGGGTTCATGAGCCAGGCTCCGGCGCAAGCACCGAGTCCCTCGCCACACGCGGGAACCAACCGAGAACCACGCTCTCCTGCCCCGGTCGAACCGAGGGCTCCAGGAGATAAGAGTGCGTCCACCCGAGCTGTTCCTCGTACTCAGCCAGTACGCGACCAACCGCAAGGCCTCGCGGATAGATACCTCCCAGACCTGAAGTTATAACCGGTGTGTCTGTCGGAATATCCGTCTGAAACGGCACTCCCTCCAGGAGCATCAGTTGCTCGCCGTCCATGGTGACGAAAGGCCGAACGATTCCTGTAGCTGCGCCGTCATCCGTAACAACGGCCACACGAAAATCCGGATGTGTCCAGTAGTCCCCCACTCCGGTGGCACCATTTGTCGTGCGGACCACGCCCAGCAGTCCCTTTGGTGTCGCTATGGCGAGAGGTGTGGCAAGCCCTGCGATCGCCCTTGTATTCAGTAGGAACCGACTGGATTCGCCGCCGTGTGGACGGCCCGGGAGCAGCTCGGCGATGAAGTACGTCCCGAACTCTCGGGGAGGCAGGATCAGCATGGAACGCAGCCTTCGATTCTCCAGATGAAGACTGCTCACTACCTGCGCCTCAACGGCCAGGGAATCGCGCTCATGACCCAATTGCTCAACGCGAGAGACCAGTCCTGCCCGAGTCCGGAACACATCGTGGGTCATGAGGAAGGGACGGAGTACGGTCGACCGCAGGGTGCGTGTGACTACCAGAGCAGATTCTGGCCCCAGACCCAGGAGCACGAAGGCAAAACCGGCAAACACCAATGTTACGACCAAGTCTCGGCGCTGGCCCCCTGGCCGGCCCACGGTCGTATAGTGCACCCTACCTAGGTCCTCAGCACGCTCCGGAAGCGTGGCAAATCGTCGAGGATTCGACCAGCGCCGCGCACGACGCAGGTTAGTGGCTCCTCGTCGACGTGGATCGGAAGACCCGTTTCTTCGCGAAGAAGACTGTCCAGACCTCTGATCAGCGAACCCCCTCCAGTCATCACGATTCCCCGATCTACAATATCCGCTGCCAACTCAGGTGGCGTAATCTCCAGCGCGCGTCGTACTGCACCAACTATCTGGTGGATTGGCTCGAGCATGCACTCCCGCACTTCTGCCGAGTTGACGCGCACGGTCTTGGGTATGCCCGAAACGAGGTCCCGTCCTTTTACCGCCATGTCGCGCTCGTCCTCGGTCGGATACGCCGAACCGATCTGGATCTTGATCGCCTCCGCGGTGGGCTCACCAATCAACAGATTGTAGTTCTTACGGAGAAAAGAGACGATTGCGCTATCGAGTTCGTCTCCTCCAACACGAATGGACGTCTCGGCCACCAACCCGGATAGAGCGATGACCGCAATTTCCGTCGTCCCACCACCGACGTCGATCACCATGTTCCCGGTCGGCGTCTCTACCGGCAATCCCACGCCAATGGCCGCCGCCATCGGCTCCGAGACCATGTACACTTCCTTTGCACCGGCAGCATGGGCACTGGACCGAACCGCGCGCCGTTCCAATTCCGTAATTCCGGAAGGAACGCCGACAACGACGCGGGGCCGGATCTTGAAGAATTTGTTGGATGTAACCGATTTCAAGAAGTAGCGGAGCATGATCTCTGTGATGTCCACATCCGCGATCACGCCGTCCTTCAGTGGACGTACGGCTTCCACACCATGCGGGGTACGGCCCAGCATGCGCTTGGCATCCAGGCCGATTCCCACGACCTGCCCCGTGGCCTTATCAATAGCCACGACCGAGGGTTCGTTGAGCACGATGCCCTCACCCGCAACATAGACCAGTATATTGGACGTACCCAGGTCGACGCCGACATCATTAACCGGCAAAAAGCTAGCGTCGAAAAGCCGTTTCCACATTCCGCGATTCCGTTGTTATTGTCGGTATCGAGAGGACCGTCGGCAGGCAAAGACCCGTACACCAGGCCTGCTTGGGACTCGGGTGCTTCCAGATATGCCGCAAGCTCCGGGCCGACGTTCCGCAGAATCTAGACTACCTGCCAAACGGGCGAAAGCACCCCCTCCCACAGCCGCCCCAGATCTTCATCAGGCTTCTAAAGCACTTCCGTCAGCGAGACGCTGGGAATACCGAACGCCTCTCCCACCGCCTGGTATGTCAACTGTCCGCCGACAGCGTTGAGACCCAGAGCTAGAGATCTGTTGGCCCGGCAAGCAGATTCCCATCCGTGCTCCGCGAGCAACATGGCATAAGGAAACGTCGCGTTCGTCAAGGCGAGTGTAGACGTTCGGGGTACGGCTCCCGGCATGTTCGCCACGCAATAATGGATGACGCCCTCCACTACATACGTCGGGTCGGCATGCGTAGTCGGCTTGACCGTCTCTACGCAGCCACCCTGGTCTACGGCGACGTCGACCAGAACCGAGCCGTCTTTCATCAGCTTCAGATCATCGCGTAACACGAGCCTGGGAGCCTTGGCACCGGGCAGAAGCACCGCGCCGATCAGCAGGTCGGCACGGCCAATCTGCTCGAGGATATTATGCCGGTTGGAATAATAGGTATCCACGTTCGCCGGCATCACATCTGACAGGTAGCGGAGTCGGTCGAGGTCGACGTCGAGAATCGTGACATGCGCCCCGAATCCCGCCGCGATCTTTGCCGCGTTCGAGCCGACCACACCGCCACCGAGGATCACGACTTCCGCTGGCAATACTCCCGGCACCCCTCCGAGCAGGCATCCAAGCCCGCCATGAGCTCTTTCCAGATAGCGTGCCCCTTCCTGTATAGCCATCCGGCCAGCGACTTCCGACATCGGTGTGAGAAGGGGAAGCTCTCCTGTCGAAAGCTGAACCGTTTCATAGGCAACAGCCACGCAGTCGCTGTCCAAAACGGCATGCGTAAGCTTCTCGTTCGCGGCAAAGTGGAAATACGTGAAAACGATCTGTCCGGCGCGCATTCGGGCGTACTCGGTCGCGACTGGCTCCTTCACCTTCATGATCATCTGGGCACGCTCCCAGACTTCAAGCGCATCCGACACGATTTCTGCACCGGCCACCATGTACATCTCGTCCGCAAAGCCGCTACCTATTCCGGCACCTTGCTGGACCAGTACGGTGTGACCTCTGCCTACCAGCGCCTGTGCTCCGGCCGGCACCAGGGCGACACGGCTCTCATCCGACTTGATTTCCAACGGGACACCAACGATCATCGCTCCGGCTCCTTCTGGCTCTTGCAGAGGCCGCTAAGGACCAGGTTTCTTGCTAATGGACCCGCCTTATCGCCGGGATCATGCGGGAGATAATTCCAGGACCGCCAGTCCATCAGGATCGTACAGGGACGCCGCCTGCGAGGCATCCGACTCCGTTACGCCATCAATTAGATCCATTACTTGATCCAGCGATCGGTAGGGCTCGCCAGCCAACGCCAGTGAAGCGAGGCGATACATTCGCGACCCGGGCGACTCGAGCGACAGGACCACTTGCCCCTTTAGTTGAGTTCGGGTGGTCTCCAGTTCCTCAGTCGTGAGTCCTTTGTCCGCCAACTTGCGCAACTCTGCCATCAAAGCTTCCCGCGCACGATCCGCAGTCTCCGGACGGGTGCCGACATAAGCACCAATATGTCCTGCTCGCAGATAAAATGCCCGGAATTCGTACACTGCGTACGCAAGACCCATTTCTTCGCGAATCCGTTGAAACAGCCGCGACCCCATACCTCCGCCAAGCGCCGTACCTACCAGAATGACTGCATGGCGAAGTGGGTCGCCGGCCGGAACGCCAGCGCCCCCTGCGACAATGTGTGACTGACGACCTGAGGGTCGTGATACGCGCAGCAGCCCTGATCCCAAATTGACGGGAGCTTCGATCGAGTCTCCGGCTGGTTCAACACCTCCGGGCAACCGCTCAACGACTTGTTCCAGGAATTCCTCATGTTCGAGGCGGCCGGCCGCAGCGACTACGAGATTGGACGGATGGCATGTCTTCTCGTGCAATCCACGAAGCGCATCGACATCCATCTCACTGACACTCTCCCTGTTGCCCAGGATTAGTCGGCCATACACATGCCCGGCGTAAAGAAACTCAGCATGTAGATCGAACACAAGATCATCAGGCGTGTCTTCCGAGCGAGCGATTTCTTCGAGTACGACCTCTCGCTCCAGCGCCAGATCAGCGGGATCCAACTTTGGATGGAAGGCAAGGTCCGACAGCACATCCACGATGGTGGTAATGTGGGTGTCCGGAACGCGACCCAGGAATGCCGTGTGCTCGTGAGCCGTGTAGGCATCAAGACTGCCGCCGAGATCTTCAATATCCGACGCGATCTGGTGGGCTGTCCGTCGGGCGGTCCCCTTGAACACCATGTGCTCAAGCATGTGTGCCGACCCCAACATGTCACTGGGCTCATGCGCCGAACCAGAGCGGAACCAGAAGCCGACCGCGGCCGAACGCATGGACTCCATACGTTCCGTCCAAACCTCGGCTCCACTGGCCAGTCGAGTACGGAACAGCCCTTTATCGAGCTCCTCCGTGATCGAATTCTCGGGCTGCGGAAGTTCAACGCAGACGGGCGGAGGCGTCTCCGCCCCCGCCCGTGCGTCTGCGTGCATTTGTGAAAGACCCTCAGCTCTCGGCAAGGGCCCCCTGCTCGGCGATCGCCGCCCGTATTGAGAGCTTCATCCGCCCCCGTTCGTCTACGGCCAACAATTTGACTTTGACGACGTCACCCGTGTTGACCACATCCTCAGTCTTTTCGGTCCGCCCCTCCTCCAGCTCGGAGATATGGCACAGTCCCTCAACCCCTGGAAGGATCTCGACAAATGCACCGAACGTCGTCGTATTCTTGATCACACCCTCGTAGATGCGCCCGATCTCCGGCTCCGCGGTGATCGCTTCGACCATCTCCCGTGCCCGGCGACCCGCATCTCCGCCCACCGCCGAGATTGTGACCGTTCCGTCGTCTTCTACGTTGAGCGTCGCACCAGTTTCTTCCTGGATGGCCCGAATCGTCTTGCCCTTCGGTCCGATGAGATCGCCAATCTTCTGCGTGTTGATCTTAATCGAGACGATCTGCGGTGCCCACTCGGACATCTCCGCCGCTGGCTCGGCCAGCGTGCCCGACATGACGTCCAGGATGTGCAACCGGCCTTTGCGCGCCCGCTCGAGCGCATCGCGCAGGATGGCAATATCCAGTCCGTCGATCTTGATGTCCATCTGGATCGCGGTGATCCCTTCCTTGGTCCCGGCAACCTTGAAGTCCATGTCACCGAGGGAGTCCTCGACACCAAGAATGTCGGTCAGGATCGCAATGTCGTCACCCTCTTTGATCAGACCCATCGCGATACCGGCACACGCCGATCGCATCGGAACACCCGCATTCATCAGGGCGAGCGAACCACCGCAGACGGACGCCATCGAGCTGGAACCGTTCGACTCGAGGATGTCCGACACAACGCGGATCGTATAGGGAAAGTCTTCGTACGCAGGCAGCAGAGGCTGGAGCGCTCTCTCCGCCAGCATGCCGTGCCCGACTTCACGCCGGCTGACTCCGCGGAACGGCTTCGCCTCCCCGACGCAGAACGGTGGGAAGTTGTAATGCAGCATGAACGACTTGGAGGTCTCATCGACCGTATCGATCGAGTCGATCCGCTGCTCATCGCGAACACTGCCGAGGGTGATCACGGCCAGTGCCTGAGTCTGTCCCCGAGTAAACAGCGCCGAACCGTGGGCACGAGGAAGCAACCCGACTTCACAGCTGATATCGCGGACGTCGTTCAAGCCTCGTCCGTCTGCACGGACTCCGTCGTCGAGAACGCGGCGACGCATCGTCGCCTTCTCGATGTTCTTGAAGACTCCGGAAAGGTGATTGATGTCGTCTGGAAATTCCTCGCCGAGCTTCGTCTGAAGGTCCGCCTTGATGTTTTCGAGAGCGGTCTCACGCTCTGCCTTGTCGTCTACCCGATAAGCATCGCTGACCGGCGTCGTGGCTGCAGCCTCTACTGCGATAACAAAGTCCGCGTCGATCTCGACGATCTCGAACTCGAACACATCTGGCTTGCCACCAGCCAGGGCTACAAGCTCCATCTGGATATCGATCAGCTCGCGAATCGCTTTGTGGCCGACCTCGAGCGCCTCCAGAATGTCCTCTTCGGACACCTCAACGGAAGCACCCTCGACCATGACGATGGACTCCTGGGTGCCCGCGATCACCATGTCGACGTCGGAGTAGTCGAGCTGTGAGAATGTCGGGTTGATCAGCCATTCTCCATCAACTCGTCCGACCCGCACTCCCGCCACCGGACCATTCCACGGTATCGACGAGAGCATCAACGCTGTGGATGCTCCAAGCATTCCGAGCACGTCTGCATCGTTCTCCTGGTCAGCCGAAATGACGAAGCAGACGATCTGCGTCTCGTTGCGGTAATCATCGGGAAACAGGGGCCGCAAAGGCCGATCGATCTGCCGTGCAGAGACGGTCTCCTTGTCCGACGGACGACCCTCGCGCTTGATAAATCCGCCGGGAAATTTTCCGGCTGCGTAGCTCTTCGCACGGTACTCGACCGTCAACGGAAAGAATGGCAGGTGCGTGCGCTTCCGTTGGGCGGTGGCGGTGACCAGCACGGCGGAGTCGCCATACGTGAGGAATACTGCGCCGCCAGCCTGGCGCGCCATCCGGCCCGTTTCCATAACCAGTGTACGGCCTGCGAATTGTTTCTCTATTCTGTGTACCATCTCTTCTAGTCCTCTTATCTTCTTCTGATGCGTCAGATCGGGTTGGGAGGCCTCTTGCGTCCTGCTGCCGGTTCCGACAATACAGCAATCAGGCAGGCGCCTTCGTGCGCCGGCCCGATCACCACGTTCGATTCAGTCGTGTAATCCACCTATCGGCGCAGCCCGAGTTCCTTAATCAGGTTGCGATAGGCGTTGAGATCGGTCCGCCGAAGGTATTGCAGCAACCTGCGTCGCCGACCGACCATCTTCAGCAATCCGCGGCGCCCGTGGTGGTCCTTCGAGTGTGTGCGGAAGTGCTCCGTAAGGTGCTCGATGCGAGCGGTGAGCTGAGCGATCTGCACGGATTCCGAACCACAGTCGGTCTCGTGCCCCCCAAATTTCTGAACAATTTCCTGCTTCTCTTCTATTGCCAAACCCATGTACTGATCGTCTCCTCGCCACCGGAAACATCAAAGACCCGGTGTTTCTCTTCTTAGTCCGTTAGAATCCAAGCACTATAAAATAGTACCAGTCAAGGAAAGTGTAAACCCCGTCCGCTAAAATAGTCCTGTGCCCTCTCCCGGTCCCTCTGCATTTGACTGATCAATTCCGCCGTTGTGGCAAAGGGCTCTATGTCCCTCAGGCGTGTAAGAAAATCCACCTGCACATCCTGCCCATAAATGTCCCGATCGAAGTCCAACAGGTACAGCTCGATGGACGGCGGTGACCCGGCGAATGTCGGACGGGGGCCGAGGTGCAGCAGGCCGTCACGAATTTCTGTCTGCAGTGAGGCGCGGACTGCGTAAATGCCGGCTTTCGGCAACAATTTTCGGCCTGACGGAGCCCGGATGTTCGCCGTAGGAAAGCCCAGGCTCTTTCCCCGACCGAGTCCATGCACGATCGGTCCGCGGAACGAATACGGTCGACCCAGTTGCTTCCATGCATCCTCGACGTCTCCGACTGCCAGTCTCGACCGGATGGAGGTTGATGAAATCGTCCTCTTCCCCACCGTCACAGCGGGTACAACATCAACCGCGAAACCAAGCTCCTCCCCGAGGCGTCGTGCCGTATCAATCGATCCGGATCTCGACCTGCCGAAGCCGTGATCCCAACCGATCACAAGTTCCTCCACCCGGAAACGATCGCACAGCACAAGACGGATGAATTCTTCCGGCGTGTACCGCGACAAGGTCAGCGTGAACGCCAGAAACGCCACGTAGTCGAGGCCGCTTTGTGCGAATATTGCTTTCTTTTCATCTGACGTCGTCAGCAAATCCGGTGATGCCTCAGGCCTGACGACGGTAAGCGGGTGTCTGTCGAATGTGACAAGGACACTACGAAGGTCTCTGCGTGCGGCACGTTCAGCAATTTCCGCGAGCACCGCCTGGTGTCCACGGTGAACTCCGTCAAACGTGCCTACAGTAACCACAGTGCCAGTGACGTCCGGTGGTAGTCCGCTGTCGGAGACCGTGGAGAATTCAGATTCCATGAAACACCTTCACCGGTCTCAGCCAGTCTCCATCCAATACACCGATTGCCGCCAACTTCCCCCAAGCGTGCAGAGCTACGGGCAACGCAGCATCATCAAGTCCCTCAACGGCTGAAGCTGGAGGAACGATCGTACCCATTGCGACTGGCTTTCCCACTCCCACTGTCTCCAGATCCTCCTCGGTCAATTCCCTGCGTCTCAACCAGGATACTGCATCCAGTGGCGGCACGATGCTGACCGCAACGCCATCCAGCTGACTGCCGGACACCGCATCCGACACGTCAAACGCACCGATTTTCGTGCGTCGGAGCGAACCCAGGTAGCCGTGACAGCCCAGTCCCTCGCCCAGATCCCGTGCGACAGCACGAATATACGTACCCGTAGACACGGTCAGCATGATGTCAGCCCGAGGAGGGGACCAGTTTATCAGGCGAATGTCAGATATCTCGACGGTTCGCGACTTGAGTTCAAGAGGTGTACCCTCGCGCGCCGCTTTATACCCGCGCCGACCTTGCTGCCTCCGAGCCGAGAAGTCCGGCGGCCGTTGCTCGGAGAGACCCTCAAGTCCGCGAAGAGCCTCCTCGAATGCGCCTCGTTCAAGAGACTGCCAGCGTTGGGAGTTCGCGACTACGGCCCCGGTAAGATCATCAGTATCCCGACGCTCCCCCAGGACTATGCTTGCTTCGTAGGTCTTCGGTAGCACATGGAAATATTCGACGAGACGTGTCGCCGAACCTATGCAGACAAGCAACAGACCACTCGCAAACGGATCGAGTGTACCGGTATGTCCGACTCGCTTTAGCCCCAGTTCGTGCCGAACGGCAGCGACCACGTCATGTGAAGACGGATCCACGGGTTTGTCGACAAGCAGCAGGCCAACCGGGCTCACTCCGAGGTGTCTCCGCCTCTTCCAAAAGCCTCATCGAGTAGTTCGTCGATTCGACGGGCATGCTCAATATTGTGGTCCGGAACGAAATGCAGTTCAGGGGTTTTCCGAAAGTGCAGCTCGCGACCCAACCGCCGTCGGATAAACCCGCTTGCCCTGTCGAGTCCCTCGATGGCTTCTTCTACCGGCACGTCCCCCGGGATGGTTCGAACGGTAATCCGCGCGTGCGACAGGTCGAGACTGGTTTCCACTCGAGTAAACGTGACACCGGCTACCCGCGGATCCTTAAGTTCCTCCAACACAAGCCGAGCAAGTTCTTCCCGCAGAACACGGTTCACTCGTTCGAGTCGACGTCCGGCCATATCTCATTCCTCCAACTCACCGGGGCATCGCTCCCGAAACGGAACACCTCGAGTTCTCTCTCGACAACATGGACTCGCGGATCGGAGCACACGATGTCATCGAGCTTTCCTAGCAGGGATTCCGCCAGCCGATAATCGGAACTGACGAGCGACAGCGTGAGTTCGGTCGTTTGTGGATCATCCTGGAAACCCGTCTCCGCGGCCGATACCCGATAGCGCCTCCGGAGTCTATCCCGCAATCCGCGGATGACACTGCGCTTGGCCTTCAACGATCGGCAATCCGGAATGCGCAACACCCAACGGCCCACTCCGACACATGCCGGCATGTCCTACGCCCGACGCCTCACGATTTTTCCGCGTCGGCCGCAGCGCTCTGGGCCAGCGATCGGGCGATTTCTTCGATCCGGTAGCACTCGATCACATCACCGACTTTCACATCATTGAAGTTCTCGATCGAAATGCCGCACTCGAAAGACTCGCGAACCTCCTTGACGTCATCCTTGAAGCGTTTCAGACTGTCAATCCGGCCCTCGTACACCTGCACATACTCGCGCAACAGGCGAATACGCAGGTTTCGCTGGATCGTGCCCGACGACACATAACACCCGGCGATTGTACCGGCCTTCGGCACCTTGAAGATCTCCCGTACTTCGGCAGTGCCGACCACGACTTCCTTTTCTTCCGGTCTCAAGAGGCCTTCGAGGGCAAGCTTAACCTCTTCGACCGCCTCATAAATGACCCTGTAGTTGCGAACATCAACGCCTTCGCGCTCCGCCACCTCACGCGCCTTCGTATCAGGACGGACGTGGAAACCGACAATGAATGCACCGGTCGTCGAAGCCAGCAATACATCGGACTCCGTCACAGCCCCGACGCCTCGGTGGATGATTTCCACGGCAACCTCGGAGGTGCTTAGTCCCTCCAGCGAATCTGCCAACGCCTGCACCGATCCGTCCGTATCGCCTTTGATCACGATATTCAGGTTCGAAACGCCGCCCGACTGGATTGCCTCGAACACATCTTCGAGACGCGTTCCCTTGGAACGGCGTCGAATATCCTTTTCACGTTCCAGCTGCTGGCGTCGGCTGCCGATCTCCCGCACCCGGGAGGCCTCCATCACAATCAACTTGTCACCCGCCTGGGGAACTCCTTCCAACCCCAGAACCCGTACTGGAGTCGACGGACCCGCCTGCTTGACCGTATTGCCACGCTCGTCGAGCATCGCACGCACACGTCCCCCGAACAACCCACAGATGAAGTCGTCCCCGACCCGGAGTTCACCGGCCTGCACCAGGACCGTAGCTACGGGCCCCATGCCCTTATCGAGCTCCGCCTCCACAACGGTTCCACGTGCATCGCCCGAATGTCGGCCCTTAAGATCGAGGAGTTCCGCCTGCAGCAGCACTTTCTCGAGAAGGTCTTCGATACCCGACCCCTGCTTCGCGGAGACCTCGGCGGAAAGCACTTCGCCGCCGAACTCTTCAAGGATTACTTCGTGCGACAGAAGGTCCTGCTTGACTTTGGCTACGTCTGCCGTCGGCAAATCGATCTTGTTGATCGCAACGATGATTGGCACGCCCGCGTTCTTTGCATGACTGATTGCTTCGATCGTCTGTGGCATGACGGCGTCGTCCGCCGCCACGACCAAAATTACCGCATCCGTCATCTCTGCCCCGCGGGCCCGCATGGCAGTGAATGCCTCGTGACCGGGCGTATCCAGGAAGGTCACGGTATTCCCATCCCCAAGCTCGACATGGTACGCGCCAATGTGCTGCGTGATACCGCCTGCCTCGCCTGCGATTACGTTCGTACGGCGAATGAAATCGAGAAGTGACGTTTTTCCGTGGTCGACATGGCCCATCACGGTGATGACCGGTGCCCGTGGGGCCAGTTCCCCTTCGGTCACCGCCTCATCCAGCAGCTCGATGTCAGCCTCGTATGCTTCCTCACGCTCAACCGTAAAGTTGAATTCGTCGCAGATCAACTCAATCTGGTCGAAGTCCAGGCGCTGGTTGATCGTCACCATCAGACCGAGATTCTTGAAGGCCGAGGTGATGATCCCCTGGGCCGTCTCGTCGATGAGGTCTGCCAACTCTGCTACCGTGAGAAATTCGTTGACTCGAACCGTTGTGCGCTCACGTTCGGCTTCCTCAATCTGTTGCTCGCGCTCGATCTCCTGCTGCTGCACCGGCCTCGTATCCCGCCGTCGGCGCCGGCTCGGGGAACTGTCCATCGCAGCCAACGTCTTCTTGACGTTCTTCTGGACGGCTTCCTTGTCTACCCGGCGCTTCTTCCGGTCTCCCCGGCCCCGTCGACCTCCCGTCGGGACCGTCTCGGATTGCATCTTGAACGTACCCCCCGGCCCCGCGGATGCAGCGGGACCGGCTGAAGCTGAAGCGGTGGGCGTTGCCGGCATCCCACGTCTAACAGGTCTGGGTTTGATGATCTTGCGGCGCCGCAGCTCGTCCGGCTCAATCGTTTGTTCGACTGGCTCGGGGGTAGCGATTGGAGCCTCTGTCTCATCGTTAGGTTCGGACTCGTCCGCTACTTTGACCAGATCGGCCCCATCTACCGTCGCAGCCGCATCTTCTGCGGCACCTTCTATCGACATATCTACTGCAGGAGCATCAGTCGGGATATCCACCGGTTCGGCAAGCGCCGGCCCTTCAACTATCTGGGCGTCTTCAATGTCGACCTCGGCTTCGGAAGGTACATCCGCCTCGGCTTCAGGCTCTACAGTAGGCGCACGGCGGCGACGACGACGCACAGCTGTTGGTGGTCTCTCGACGACGGTCTCGTTTCCACCCCGGCGCTCGCGTTCCAGACGCGCGTGGAGTCGCGCGATTTGCGCCTCCGTGACCGTCGACATATGGCTACGCACCCGAACGTCCATCTGATGCAGTAACTGAATCAGATGATCGGTCTCTACGCCGAGATCCTTGGCGACCTCATAAACCCGAAGATTCCCCAACTTCCTTCCTCCTCAGCAATTCTCACTTCGATCCAACCGATCCTCGTCGGGAAGTTCCGCCATAAGTCGACGGGCAAACCCGGCATCTGTAACACCAATAATCGCCAGCCGCTCTCTGCCTGCCGCCTGGCCGAGTTGACGAAGTGTACCACACTTCACGACGCGCACATGAAGGGCGGTCAGCAACGGAAGCAGCCGGGCGCGTGCATTGGCCGACGCGTCAGTCGCAATCAGGGCCCCTGAGAGCTTACCGTGCCTTGCGGCTTCCCGAACTGCGGTCGTTCCCAGGACAAGTCGACCCGCACGCATCGCCAGACCTACCATTTGGAGCGCGCCTCGCTCAACCTCAAGCGCTCGAACCAGATGCCTCCTCCGGGTCGCTGGCTACGCCAACCGTCTCGCTGGATGGTTGGTCGGCCGTTTCGGCGGACTCAACCGGTTCCACTTTCTCGGCGGAGTCCTCTACAGATTCTTCAGCAGCTTCCTCGACAGCCTCCTCTACAGATTCTCCGGCAGCCTCCTCGACGGAGTCCTCGACAGATTCTCCGGCAGCTTCTCCGGCAGTTTCGGAAGCCTCCTCGGCGGGTTCATCGACGACCGTCAACTCGTCGATGAGTGCTACCAGACTGTCAGCATCTGCGTCGTCAATGCCTGGAATCTTCACGAAATCCTCGCGCTCCATTTCGAGCACCTCGAAGAATGTATTGACCCCCGCGGCTTCGAGGGCCGCCAGGGTCGTCGGGGTCATTCCATCCAGCTCGGCAAGTGGAAAGTCCGCCACTTCCTCCTCTTCCCCACCACCGAACAGTGATGTCTCGGCCCCGCGAGCCAGCCAATCCCGACTCGAGTAGAGGTCTAATTGCCAGCCGATGAGTTGTGAAGCCAGCCGAACGTTCTGACCGTTTCGGCCGATGGCAAGCGACAACTGGTCCTCGTCGACAATCGCGGTGATCACGTGTCTCTCAGGATCAGAAATGACCTTTGCAACCCGAGCCGGAGCCAGAGCCCGTTTGGCGAACACATCGGGATCAGGGTGCCAGGGAACGATATCAATGCGCTCACCACTGAGTTCGGAAACGACGGCCTGTACCCGCGATCCGCGCAGGCCCACGCATGCACCGACAGGGTCGATGGACTCGTCGCGAGACGACACGGCGATTTTCGTTCGTCCACCAGCCTCCCGCACAATCTCCTTGATCTCAACGATGCCCTGGTAGATCTCGGGAACCTCAATCGCAAACAGGGCCGCGACAAACGCAGGGTCTCCCCGCGATAGAATCAATCGGGGACCACGCGGAGTCTCCTCCAGCTTCTTCAGCACAGCCCGAATGGCCTCGCCCTGACGGAACCGCTCGCGCGGATTCTGCTCACGCCAGGGGATGACCGCTTCAGCCTGCCGGGCACGATTTAACATCACGACGATTTTGCCGCGCTCAATCTGCTGGACTTCCCCCGAGACGAGGTCTCCGATACTCCCGCTGAACTCCTCACGGATGCGTTCCCGCTCACCTTCTCGAAGTCGTTGAACGATGCGCTGCTTCGCCACGATGACGGCATTACGACCAAAGTCTGAGAACTGGACAGGAATCTCGAGAAGGTCTCCGAGCTGGAAGTCCGGATCGTCGTATCTCGCATCCTTCAGCGTAATCTGGCACGAAGATTCTTCGACGACTTCAACGACTTCCTTCAACGCCACGATCTTGATGTCGCCATCAGGGAGAATCGTGATCTCGGCCTCGACCGGTCCATTGAAATGCCGCGTTAGAGCCGCCGTGATCCCATCCCGGATGAGATCATGGAGTTCTTCGTCCGACAGCGAACGATTGGCTGTCATGACGCGAAACGCCTCAACGATTGAAGGCTGACCACTCATATATGTCTCTCTCCCCTCATGTCTCTGTAGCTCTCTTACTTCCCGTCGATCGAGTATCTGAGGTGGGCACGCGCGATCGCCGACACCGGCACTGAGACCCGCACGCCATCCACGTCCAGCAGGACCTCACTCTCGTCCGTTTCGAGACCCAGCAAAACCGCATCTACCTGCTTCTTACCTCCAATGATCGGTCCGTAGCCCCTGACCCTCACGGGTTCGCCGGCAAACCGCCGGTAATCGGCGACCCGCACCAGGGGTCGCTCAATACCTGGCGACGAAACTTCGAGCAGGAAATCGGATTCCGTATCCGATCGCTGCTCAAGCATGCCCATCACTGCCCGGCTTATCTTCGAGCAGTCGTTCACCGTCAGCGACGACTTGCCTGCCTGGTCCTCAGAACGGCCAACCCGGAGGCGCAGCAACGGTCTGCGACGCCCGCCGCCCCGTTCCAAGACGACCAGTTCGTATCCCAGTTCATCAAGCAACTGCTCGATCGCCGACTCCAGACCGTCCGACATACCCCCGCTCCGGTCACGACAAAACCAACCCATAACAAAAAAGCGGGGTCGAGTCCGTCTCCCCCACTTCAGTCCATCCACGGGCGTCCAGTCGACCTGCGCCAGACGCGTTTCTTAGCCCCTCAACATACGGTTTCCACCCATAGTTCGCAAACCCCTCGAGGGCCTCGCTTTCTCGGTCGAGCCGCCGCTCGTGCTCAGACTGTCCGACCCAGAAAAGCCGCCATTCTGCCCGCCGCATCGCCGTCCGCACGATGCGAGTGGAAGCTATCGGCATCGCAGCGAGTACACAGATGCGATGACGTTACGCCATCCATTGAGATTCCGAGATCTACCGCCCTGGTCTGGAGGAAAGCTCTCAGGTCCAGCCCCGATCTATCTTGTTCATCCAGGCCCATGGCTCGCATGACCTCCGGACCCACCTCGTAGCAGTCGCCACAGATTGCGGGACCAAAGTGAACACGCAGCCCGGCCACGCGCCGGCGGTCCCCGCCGGTGATCCGTTCGATTCCCGACCTCAGGATACCCGCGGCCGCCCCTCGCCAGCCCGCATGAAGCAATCCGACCTTCCCTGTCTCGGGCTCGAACAGGTAGACCGGCACACAGTCAGCAACGGTAACGACGAGCATGCAACCGTCCGGTGGGCCGATCATCCCGTCAGCATCTCCTGGAACCCACAGGCCGTCTCGCGGTGCACCCTCAACCGAGACCACATGGGTCCCGTGAACCTGCCGGCAAACAGCGACACCCGAGAATCCGAGGCCGCTTGCGAGCTTGGTGTAGCGGTTCGACACAGACCACCAGTCACCTCCCGTGGCGAGGCCAAAATCAGAGATGCCGGCTCGGCCTCGCCCTGCTGACTCAATTCCTGGACGTGACGTAATCCCGGCAACAAGTCCAGAATCGGCGGCCTCAAAGTCTGCCATGCGAACCACCAGGACGGTGCTCAATCGCGTGATTCGACTCGCTCTATGGATGCACCAAGGGCCACCAACCGTTCATCGATACGCTCGTATCCGCGCTCGATCTGGCCGATATTGAAAATTCGGCTCTCCCCGTGGGCCACCAGAGTCGCTATCAACAGCGCCATCCCGGCTCTGATATCCGGGCTCTCCACAATTCCACCTCGAAGGCGCGAGGGCCCTACGACTACGGCACGATGGGGATCGCAAACGACGATACTCGCACCCATGCCGATGACTTTATCGGCGAAATACATGCGCGACTCAAACATTTTCTCGTGAATCAGCACCGTCCCCCGACACTGAGTCGCCACCACAAGCGCAATCGAAGTCAGGTCGGCGGGAAACGCGGGCCACGGCCCGTCGCCGATGCTGGGAATCTGGCTCCCGATGTCCGGACGAATCTCGAGCTGCTGGTCCGGCCCGACATGGATGCCCCCGTCTTTCGGTACGCAATGGATGCCCAGGCGCTCGAAGCCCAGTCTGATGGGATCGAAATGATCAAGGTTCACTTCCTCGATGTGAAGATCAGAGCCCGTAATTGCAGCGAGTCCGATGAGGCTGCCGATTTCAATATGGTCAGGCTGAATCCTGAACGTGCCGCCCGACAATCCATCGACCCCGCGAATCGAAAGACGACTAGTTCCGATACCTTCGATCTCGGCGCCCAGTCCACACAAGAAATTGCACAGGTCCTGTACATGCGGCTCACAGGCCGCGTTGCGAATGAGCGTCTCCCCTTCCGCGGTCACCGCAGCAAGAATCGCGTTCTCTGTTCCTGTCACAGAGGGTTCGTCCAGGAAGAGATCAGCGCCCTTTAGCCCTGCGGTTCGGAGCTCGAATCGGTCGCTGGCCTCCACTTCGGCACCCAGTTGTCCGAGGGCCAGAAAGTGAGTATCCAATCGACGTCGTCCGATTACGTCTCCGCCGGGTGGCGGCAGGACGACTTCACCAAACCGGGCCAGTAACGGACCAGCAAGGAGTATCGACGCCCGAATCTGGCTGGAGAGCTGTGTGTCCAGTGACCCCCCTTCAAGATTCGAGGGATCGATGACGAGCCGGCCGTGCCCCAGCCACTCGGCACTGGCGCCTACCGACTCGAGGAGTTGTATCATCGTCATGACATCCCGAATCTCGGGCACGTTTTCGAGCGTGACCGGATCGGAGGCCAGGAGAGTACCCGCCAGAATCGGCAGGGCCGCATTCTTATTGCCGGCTGGCCGGAAACGACCGGACAGGCGAGTAGGTCCCTGAATACGGAAGTGCACTCGTCAACTCCTTCGATTTGCTTGGCAGCACGAGAGGCCGAATGAAGACAAGTTAGATTGTCCCGCGCGAATGCGGCAACGACAGCCTGATTGCTTGACATCGCCGCCGGCTGGAGCCACCGTGCATATGTACGCCAGTAAACCCTGTCGGCGTCCCAAGTGCCACCATGAACCTGTGCAGGACTGGCCGCATGAAGTTGTCCGAATACGCGGATCCGGGCCTTGTAGTTACGAAGATCGAGCAGGGAGAGGTTGGTGATATCCTGACCCAGCTCGTCGCACCGCTGGTACCCGCGGGTCTGGTGAATACGACGGCTGAAGTGGTGTCGGCACTCACGGCTCGCGAGAAAGTGCTGAGCACGGGCATCGGATCGGGTGTCGCCGTGCCCCATGCGATTTGCGCCGGAATTTCAGGACCCTGCCTGATTATCGGCCTGAGTCCTTCGGGCATCGAATTCCGGGCTATGGACGAGCAGCCGGTAAACGTGTTCTTCGTACTGCTGTCACCACCCGACCACGCGGGTCATCACATCCGTATGCTGGCGCGCATTGCACGCCTTGCCCGACATCCCGAATTCGTGGACGTTCTCCGGACCTGCGACGACCCACAGGTCGTGGTGAGTCACATCGAAAGCTACGAGGCCAGGCACTTCTGAACGGTTCCGCCCTGCGGAACGGGATCATGAGAGGGTGATACCGGGATGGAGCTTCTGATTGCCGTAATTAACGAGGTGGATCGCGTCGACGAGATCCTGGCAGGTTTCCTGGAAATTGGCGTAAAAGGTGCCACGGTAATCGAATCCGAGGGCATGGGCCGTGTGCTTAGCCAGGAAATGCCTATCTTTGCCGGGTTGCAGACGCTGATTTCCCGGTCGCGTCCCCAGAATCAGACGATATTCTCAGTAATCGACGATCCGGAGACCATGGATCGGGCTCTCCAGATCATTCAGGAGGTGTGCGGACACTTTGACGACCCGGCAACAGGCATCGCCATGACCCTACCTGTGAATCGCGTCGTCGGCCTGGCTTCGGAACTCACTGAGCCCGGCAGTTGAGACGGCCGGGCCCCGCAGGTATGTTTTGTGCTCATGCCTGAGATGGCTTCGGTAGTGGAGGTTATGTGTCGTTGCAAGAAATTCTAATACTGGCTGCATTGATCATTTGGACCGTGCTGGGTGCGGGAATGATCCTCACCCTGGTATTCGTGGGACCGCAAATACGTCGCACCCTGCGCGAAATCGATCGCGTCGCTGATGTTGTGACAAACAGGGCGCTGCCGATGCTCCAGCATTCCGAGGAGATTCTCGAGCAGATGAGGCGCATCTCGGCCGTTCTCGTTGCCGACGTAGAAGTGGTCGACCATACGATCATCCGGGCTGCTGAATCCATCGAGCACATCGTTGAGCTGATGGAAGATCGAGTCTCTGAAATCAACGCTCTGGTATCAGTCGCGGTCGAAGAAGCCGAGGAGACGTTCCTGTCCACGGCGGGGTTGCTTCGCGCCTTGCGCCTGGGACGCCGGAGGAGAAAGCGGAGAATCGGTACCGGGGAGCGCAGACGGTTCGGTTGAGTCGGCTCCATGCCCTTGCCGGCGTCGCGATCGCGGTCGGCTTGCTTATCTGTCTTCCGGACACGGCCCTTGCCTGGGGACCAGCCACGCATGTCCAGGCGGGAGTAGACATACTGCGCTCCCTCAACCTGTTGCCGGGTCACGTCGCCGGCGTCCTGGCCCAATACCCCATCGATTTTCTGTATGGCAATCTGGCCGCCGATATTTCGATGGCGAAGAAGTACGCTCCCGTCGGCAGGCATTGCCATCACTGGCATGTAGCGCGGGAAATGTACGCAGCAGCCGGTGACGATCGACGACTTCAATCGGCACTTCTCGGCTACCAGTGCCACCTGGCCGCCGATGTTCTGGCCCACAACTCCTTCGTGCCCCGCATGCTGCTGATGACATCCAGTACTCGGGCACTGGGTCACAGCTACTGGGAGCACAGAATGGATGCCGACGTAGGGTCGGCATATTCCCACCTGGCACGCTGGATCGTCACGCACTTCGACCATTCGCACACTGACGCGTTATTTCGACGGATCCTGTCGAGCACCCTGTTCACGTTCAGCACCAATCGGCGAATCTTCCGCGGCATGATTCGGATCAATGGCAACGAAAGCTGGCAGGCGATCTTCGATACGGTGGTAGACAACTCGCGCTGGGATCTCGATCCGACCACGGTGGTTCGATATCAACGACATACGTTCGAACTCGTGGCGGACTTTCTCATCCGGGATCGTGAGGCGCGGGCCGCCGCGCACGACCCGATCGGTGAAGACAGTCTGGGTAAAGCCAAGCGGATACGGAGACGAGCGATGGTGGCAGGAGGGTGGCAAAGCCCGGAGGCCATTCTTACTACGGCGGACCATCATTTTCCCTTGCCGACGGGACGAACCAAGTTGTGGGACCAGCGGGGCGCAACGTCGGCCGAGGCGGCTCAGATGATCAAGCATTCCGGTGGAATTGCCAGCGATCCGGTGCTGGAAAGCCTGGTATCGCTACTTTCTCCGGCAGATCAGGCTGGTCGGAGCCCCGCGTAAGCAACCATCACTTTGCGGGTACCTTCCGACCCGAAATCGATCTCGGCTTTCGTTTGTCGCCCTTGCCCGGTGACCATGATGATTTCGCCGTGGCCAAACTCCGGATGCAGAACTGCGGCGCCGACCTCAATGCGGAGCTCTTCCTGAGATTCGGAAAAATCGTATCGCACGCCCGTCTCTGCCCCCTGGTTGCGTTGCCACGCGAACGAGGTCTCGGGCGCGACCGATCGGTGCAGTGCGGGGTCCATTCGGAAACTTCGGCCCGGGCGACGATACTCGATCGACTCATCGGGCAGTTCCGACAGAAATGAAGAGGGAGCCGATCGTGACTCGCTACCATAGCGCCACCGTCGGTCGGCATGAGACAAGAACGCCTGATCCTCGGCTCGTGTGATCCCGACATAGAACAGCCGCCTTTCTTCTTCCATCCCGGCGTCGGTTTCCATCGATCGGGCGAGCGGAAACAAGCCGTCCTCGAGCCCAACGATGAACACGACGGGAAACTCAAGTCCCTTCGCACTGTGGATGGTCATCAGCGTAACGACCGACTCCGCGTCGTCTACCTCGTCCAGATCGGTGCGCAATGCAGCTGACTGAAGATAGAGCTCCAGGTCTGTTGCCTCCGCCGCACCATCTTCGACCTCTGCCGGATCGAACGCAGCCGCGGCGGCGAGCAACTCGGTCAAGTTCGCAATTCGATCGGACCCGTCTTCTTCGTCCTCGAGCGCCGCGACGAAACCGAATGACCGGATGGCCTCCCGCAGCACTTCCTCCGCCGTGGCGTGACGGGCCAGCTCGGCAAGCGCCGAGATTCCGGCTGCGAAATCTCCTAGAGCTCGCGCACCAGCTGACGGGAGGTCGAGGTCCGGTGCCTGATCCGCTGCCGCCAGGAGGGTAATCCCAAGGTGTAGCGCCTCTGCACGGAGCCGCTCCAGGGTCACGGAACCCACTCCCCGGCGCGGCCAACCGATACTGCGCGCGAAGGCTGCTTCGTCTGCCGGATTGACCGCCAGAAGTAGATAGGCGAGCACGTCACGAATCTCCCGACGATCGTAGAATCTCACGCCGCCGACAATTCGGTAGGGTAGCTTCGCACGTCGAAGAGCATCCTCGAACGGCCGAGACTGTGCGTTCGTCCTGTACAACACTACGAAGTCTTCAAGTCGCCGCGTCCCCAGCCGCGCTTGAATTTCGCCCACTACCCACACGGCTTCCTCACGCTCATCCCTCAACTGGACGACCACCACAGGGTCGCCACCCTCCCGGTCCGTCCGGAGTTTTTTCTCTTTTCGCGCCACATTGTGTGCAATCACTTCGTTCGCGACGGCAAGGATCGAACCCGTAGACCTGTAATTCTGCTCCAGGCGTACGATGCTCGCACCCGGAAAATCTCGTTCGAAATCCAGAATGTTTCTAAGGTCAGCACCGCGCCAGCCGTAGATCGATTGGTCGTCGTCGCCCACCACACAAATATTTCCATGCCCGCTGGCCAGGTGCTTTATGATCCGATACTGGGCATGATTCGTGTCCTGATATTCATCCACAAGAACGTGCTTGAACCTGTCTGCATACCGCTCGCCGACTTCCGGAATCGTCTCCAGCAACCGGACGGTCTGCACCAGGAGATCATCGAAATCGTATGCGGCTGACCGGGCTAGAACACGCTCGTAAGCCGGATAGAGATCCGCGACGGCACGTGACATCAGATCGAACCCCGTGGCCGCGTACTCACCCGGACCGATCATGGCATTCTTCGCGTCAGATATGCGACTACGGAGAGCGCGCGGTGTCCACCGGGCGGGGTCGAGACCGATTTCCTCCATCGCTGTCTTCAACGCGCGGATAGCCTCATCCTCAGCGTAAATCGAAAACCGTGAGCCACGCTCGAGCCAATCGCCCTCCCTACGTAGAAGACGGGCGCAGATTGAATGGAAGGTGCCAACCCAGAGGCCGGTTGGTTGCGTCCCCAGAAGCTCAGTGATGCGCTCCCGCATCATACCAGCTGCTTTGTTGGTGAATGTGACAGCCAGAATGTGCTGTGGCGCGACTCCATCGTCACCAATCAACTTGGCGACCCGCGCAGTCAGCACGCGTGTCTTGCCCGAACCCGCCCCCGCCAGCACGAGCAGCGGCCCGTCGCCATGCTCGACTGCACGTGACTGCTCCTGATTCATGGCCGGACGGATCACGATTGTTCGCCTCTCGCCAGCGGTAGGTCAATCGTGAAGCAGGCGCCTGTTGCCGTGTCGCGCAGTTTTACATTGCCATGATGCATGTCAACCAGTATCCGCCGGGCAAGAGACAATCCAACACCCCAACCCGATTCCTTCGTCGTGACCCCCACATCGAACAGGGTAGCTTTCAGATTCGGCGCCACACCTGGGCCATCGTCGCTGACCAGGTATCTCGCCTTTCCCTGTACCACCCCTTCGAATGCTATACGAATCGTCCCTGCGTTTCCGGCGAGGGAATCCAATGCATTCTTCACGAGGTTCTCGAAAGCCCACTCGAGCAGGGTCTCGTTACCAAGCAGTAGAGGACCGGCACCGTCAAGCTCGAGTTCGATCTCTACGCGACTACCAAGGCTCGGGAGCCGATCATCAAAATATCGAGCTAGTCGGCGTATGACATCGTGCAGATGCATGGGTCTGAGCGCAGGCGATCGGCCTACGAGTTCGAACCGCCGAGAGACTTTCTCGAGCCGACCCACATCATCGCGCATTTTGCCCCGAACGTTTTCATCGGTCGTGTCGGCCCCACTCTGCATCAATTCCAGCCAGCCGACGAGCGAACTGAGTGGCGTTCCCATCTGATGAGCAGACTCGCGGGCCATGGCAGACCACAAACGCTCGCGCTCACTCGAGTACGTCGTTCGAACGACCCACACACCAATCCCGAGAAACGTGAACAGCAACAGAGCCTGCAACCACGGGATCCATTTCAATCGGCGCAGAAACGCAGGCTCTCCGTAATGCACGGCGAACCCGGCCCGGTCACTCACCAGCGGAGGATTTCGCGTGTCCAGAAGCTTGACGTAGGCCTGAATACGCTCGCTGTCAGCCGGATTCGACAGATCCACATCGAACGGCAGGTTCAGGACCGATGTGGGAGCACCGGACGCATCGGTAGTCACGACGGGAATGCCGAGCCCGGAGAGACGTCGCAACAAAGTCAGTTGACCCTCAGGAGTCAGTCCATCGGGCGACTCGGCAGCCTGGAGAATCTGGAAGTAGATCCAGCTGAACACGGCCGCGTCGCTGCGCAGTTCATCCGCCAGGCGTTGCGTATAGAGGACGTAGGAGACGATAACGCTTGCCAATACACCCAGGATAGCAAGCGGTACGAGACGTCGCCGGTTCACCTCGGCTCGAGCCGGTCGAACCCGACGTAAGGACGCAAGGCATCCGGAAGAGTAACCGTACCGTCCGATTGCTGGTTGTTCTCGAGCAACGCCACGATGGTCCGGGCAAGAGCCACCCCCGAACCGTTCAGCGTGTGCACGGCTCGTGGCTTGCCGCCGTCCGCCGGCCGGTATCGCAAGTCTGATCTGCGGGCCTGGTAGTCGGTATATGAAGAACAGCTCGAGACTTCAAGCCAGCGACCGACGCCCGCTGACCAGACCTCCAGATCGTAGGTGATCGAGTTGGCAAATCCGAGGTCGCCAGCCGGCAAGAGGATCCTGCGATACGGCAGTTCAAGCCGCTCAAGCACAATCTCCGCATGCCGGGTCAGCAGCTCCAATTGCTCAGTCGACGTCTCGGGTGTAGTAAGACGGAAAAGTTCGATCTTGTCAAATTGATGGACACGAAGCAGGCCACGCGTGTCCTTGCCTGCAGCACCCGCCTCACGACGGAAACACGGTGTGTACGCCGTATAGGCGACCGGCAAATCTTCTTCGTCCAGAACCTCGCCGGCATGAAGGTTGGTGAGCGGAACCTCTGCAGTTGGAACAAGGTACAGGCCATCCGGATCCGTTCGGTACAGATCGTCTTCGAATTTTGGCAGCTGTCCCGTACCAATGAGGGCCTTCCTGTTGACGAGAAACGGCGGCGCTATTTCCGTGTAGCCGTGCTCGACAGTGTGCAGGTCAAGCATGAACTGGATGAGTCCCCGGGACAATCTCGCGCCCTGCCCGACAAACAATGGAAAGCCGGATCCGGCTATGCGCGCTCCGCGCTCCAGGTCCAGTACGCCAAGAGACTCTCCCAGGTCCCAATGCGGAACAGCCGACGACACACCTGCATCAAATTTCGGCTCGCCCCACTCACGAACGACCTGGAACTCACCTTCCCCGCCGTCTGGCACTCGCGGATCCGGCAGGTTCGGGATTTCGAGTAATACAGACCGTAACGCTTCTTCCACGCCCGAAACTCGCCGATCCAGAACCCGAATCTGCTCGGCCACGGTCTGCATCGAATCAACGAGTTCATCGGCGGATGCACCGGTGCGCTTCAGATCCCCTATTCGACCCGAGACTTCGTTGCGTTCAGCCTTGAGGACTTCAACCTCCGCGAGAATTTCCCGTCGCTCGACATCGAGGTGCAAGGCCTGTTCGACGGCGTCCTTCAACTCTGGATCGCCGCGGCGAGCGAGAAGTGTGGTCGCCGAAGAGGGATCCGCGCGCAACAGTCGAATGTCGAGCACTATTCTTCCTCGGGCTCGAGGTTGCGTTGCTCACAATTAGGATTGACGACATACCGGATCGTCGTCATGGCCGGGGTCCCTTCAATCGACACGATCTCGAGCTTACCGTATACCCGACACCGCGTCGTGAATGCCAGAGTCTGGCGACTTCTGACCACGAGTACCATCCCCTCCGCAATCGGTACGGATTCGCTCTTTGTATATCCGCCCTCGGGTGCCATCGTCAGCAAGTCAAATTCAACGTTCGATGGCTGGATGCCAGCGTCAGACTCTACACCGACGACCGAACCACGGGGTTCAAGAGTCGGGCCAAGGACCGGGTCCACGGCGAATGCGAAGTCCCAGGACGTGGACTGGTCTGTGCGTATGGCCGAACGGTTAAACAGGTCGAATGCCGCGGGGTCGAGGAGATCGCCCGTCATGAAATCGTGCAGAACTACTTCCTCGGGCGCGGGAACCAGCGTGAAGAATGGTTCAAACGGATCGCCGCAACTGGCAACAGTTGCGATGATCAACAGCTGTACCGTCAAACGTCCAGGGTAGGTCACAAGTGCTTTCCGTAGGTTCGTGTGAATAGGTCGCCTATTATAGCATTGTTGGTACGACGCGCGAGACACCACGGTCTACCGTGTACGCCACCAACCCACCGCATTAGGTTGGCCGCCATGGGCACCCGTAGCGCTTCCACCCCGACTTTCGCCGTCATCCTCGCCGGAGGTATAGGATCACGCTTCTGGCCGGCGTCAACACCCGACCGCCCCAAGCAGCTCTTGTCGCTCGCCGGAGACGCTCCACTAATCGTAGAAACCGTACGACGAGCCGAGCGACTGGTCGGTCCTGAGTACGTCCGCCTGCTTACGGGGCGTGACCTCGTGGCCCCCATTCAGAACGTCCTTCCAGACTACCCGGAAGAACGGTTCTGGGTCGAACCTCAGGCCCGAAACACTGGACCGGTCTTGACCTGGGCAGCCTCGCGGATAGAGCGTGAATGCCCGGGAGCCATGATGATTTCGCTACATGCGGACCACTTGATCCGCCCGTTCGAGGATTTCGCTGAGACCATCGAGCGGGCGAAAGGCGCAGCGCATGACCATGGATCCCTCGTGTGCCTCGGAATTGCGCCGACACGGGCGGAGACGGGCTACGGGTATATCGAGACGGGAGCGCCTGTCGGCGACGGCGTCCACGCTGTGAACCGCTTCGTGGAAAAACCGGATCTGAAGACCGCTGAGACCTACTTGGAGTCAGGACGTTACCTGTGGAACACGGGCATCTTCGTCTGGCGAGCGGCCGATTTTCTGCGAGCCGTCGAACGTTGGAGCGATGAAATCTCGCCGGCACTTCCGGCACTCGCGACGGATGACGTCGAGGCTTTCTTTGCCGGTGTTCACCCAGTGAGCGTAGATGTCGGAATACTCGAACGAGCAGACAATGTCGAAACCGCCGTCGCAACCTTTTTGTGGGACGACGTCGGATCCTGGGAGGCCATCGCCCGTATGCGTGAGGCAGATTCTACCGGCAATTTCACCTCAGGTCGAGTCCGCGTGATCGAAGGATCAGACAATATCGTATGGTCGGAATCGGGACGGGTGGTTCTGTTTGGGGTGGACAACCTCGTTGTCGTCAGGTCAGGTGATGAGACCCTCGTCATGAGGCGCGATCTGGCACCCCAGTTGAACCGAGCCAAGGAAATTCTGGAGGAGGATGAAGTGTGAAGCTGTTCCTGTTTGATGACCGGGCAGCCGACGCATGGCGACCGTTCTCGCTCACCCGGCCAACGGGTGAGGTGCGGTTCGGGTCGTTGACTCTCAGGGCGCGAATCGAACGCTGGGCAAAGCTGCCGGCCACAGCGTCCTACACGCGTTCATGGCTTGCAGATTTTAACGAGCAGGACGCCCCTCCTGCCGTGCCTCGAGATCGAAGTCCGACTGGCGGTGGGGCGGCCCTGCTGATGTGTTCACGCTTCGTTCCGCACGACGACGCCGTCTCCCCTGAATTCCAGACCGCCGACGGACCTGTGTTGTTCATCTGCCGGGATCAGATCGCGGGAATGTTGATTCCCGAAGGCTGTGAATTGCCGGATAGCCGGTGGATGCTGGATCCCGTCGAGCCCGCTGGCTCGAAGACCGTGGAAGTACCAGGCCGGATGCTCGACTCGGTCTGGCAACTGGTAGCATTCGGACCGGAGAGACTCCTCCGGGACGTGCAGCGATCCGCCGACGGTGCCGATGCAGCACCCGATTTACCAACGGGAGTGCATTTGCTGGGGGACGGACCCGTAGTTCTCGGACATGACGTCACACTCGAACCCGGCGTTGTACTCGACACTCGGCGTGGTGGCATCGCGCTGGGTAATCGGTCAGAGATCCGCGCCGGTGCTCGAATAGAGGGGCCGTTCGCGGCCGACTCAGACTGCCGTTTCCTTGGCGGTGCGTATGCGTGCGTTTCAGCGGGTGTGCACAGTCACCTGCGTGGTGAAATCGAGGCCACGACAACCTTCGGATTCGTCAACAAGGCGCACGATGGATTCCTTGGCCATGCGGTCATCGGACGCTGGGTCAACCTGGGCGCCCTGACAACCAACAGCGATCTGAAGAACACCTATGGCTCAGTTACGATGGGCGGTCCAGACGGCAAGGTAGATACGGGTCTGCTCAAGTTCGGCTGCCTGCTTGGGGATCATGTTAAGACAGCGATCGGCACTTTGCTGACCACCGGGACCGTGGTCGGTGCAGGGGCCAGCGTGTTTGGTGACCGATCTCCCGGGCAGTGGGTCGCACCGTTTGCGTGGGGGGCGACCGGTTCGGCCGGCTCATACGATCTGGACCGGTTTCTGATCACGGTAGAGAGGGTGTTTCGCCGACGAGATTTCGAGGTAGATGACCAGGTTCGGGCGTGGCTGACGAGCTGCTGGCAGCGAGCAGTCGATGAAGTGAATACGGATTGAGGATCGCCTGCCTCGGTAGCGGGAGCCGAGGAAACTCGATAGTCGTGGAAGCTGGCGACACGGCAGTGCTGGTTGATGCCGGCTTTAGCGGCACCCAGCTCGCGCGACGGCTGGAGATTCTCGACTATGCGCCGGACCGCATCACCGCGGTTGTCGTCACCCATGAACATCGGGATCACACGGGCGGGATCGGAATTGCCGCACGACGGTGGGGGTGGCCACTCCATCTGACTGAGGGCACTGCATTTGCCTGCTCCTCTCTGATGCGGGGGAGTGAGCGTCTCATTATTCACCGGAGAGATGCGCAGTTTGTCATTGGCAATCTGGTCATCCGCCTGGTTCCGACCTGCCACGACGCATCCGATCCCGTCGCCGTGCACCTGTCAGATACGCGAACCGGGTTGACCGCCGGAGTGGCGACGGACATTGGCCGACCGACCGCCCCGATTCGAGCGGCCTTCCGACAGTGTCATTTTCTGGTATTGGAATCGAACCACGACGAGGTAGAGCTCCGTGAGGCCCCATACCCGTGGTCGCTGAAGCAGCGGATCGGCGGCAGTAGAGGACACCTTTCCAACCGTCTGGCCGGTGAGCTTGCGGCAGAACTCGCGCATCCCGATCTGGGCGGCATCCTTCTGGCCCACCTCAGTGAGGCATGCAATGACTCCGTCACTGCCCTGGGTGAGGTGGAGCGAGCACTCGAGGGCGTGAAGTTTCGCGGGCGTGTCTCGGTGGCGCCTCAGGATGAGCCGTCGCCATGGTTTGATGTCGGACTGCTAGCGACGGCGGCCCGGGACCACGGTCCTCAGATTCAACTGTTCCGGACTGTTAATTCACCAGTCGCATGATGTCGTTTGCGAACGCCAATACCATCAGTCCGATAACAAACAACATTCCGACCTGCGTCAGCCGAATACGATGTTCGACGCTGATTGCCTTGCCCCGCAGGCCCTCGAAGGTGAGAAACGCCAGGTGGCCTCCGTCCAGAACCGGGACAGGCAGCAGATTGAGCACGGCCAGGTTGACACTGATAACCGCCATGAACCAGAGGAACGGTATGACCCCGGCACGTGCTGCCTGGCCGGAGAGCTGTCCGATCGCAATCGGCCCACCGAGTTGGCTGGCTGAATCTTTTCCTGAGAAGATTCGGCCCACGAATCGAAATATCTCCGTGGTCCAGTATCCGGTCTGGCGAAATCCTTCGCCCACGGCCCCTACGAATCCAAGCTCCCGGTTGACGCCGTCCGCCGCCGAAAAGGCGACGCCGATCTGTCCGACGACGATGCTATCGCCACTCAATGAGTCGAACTGCTTCACGGCTGCTGGCGTGATGAGATAGGCAATCGTCTCGTCACCGCGTTCCACGACCACCTGAACCGGTTCCCCCACTCGACCTTGCAGGCCCCGAACCACGTCGCTGAAATCCAGCGCCTGGCGCCCGCCAACTTCGACGATCAGGTCGCCGGCCTGCAAACCAGCCGCGGCAGCAGGCATGCCTTCCGTCACTGCCGAGATCACGGGAACATTCATGCCGTTGGCACCGGCCACCACCGAAAATGCGGCTACGGCAAACCCGAAATTCATAACTACGCCTGCGATGATGACGATGAATCGGGCCCACAGCGGTTTTTGATCGAAGTCGCGGGGTGACGGTCGTCGTGGTTCGCTGGACTTCCCCTCGAGCGGTTCAACGACTTCTTCCCCGACCATGCCTTCCATCTTCACGTAGCCGCCCAACGGGACAGCAGACACCACGTATTCGGTCTCGCCCCGCGTGAATCCAAACAGCTTCGGGCCGAATCCGATGGAGAATCGCGATACTTCTATGTCCAGGGCCTTCGCCGCCCAGAAGTGACCCAACTCGTGAACAAGAATCAGAACGCCCAGGACGACAATGGTAGCGGCTACGGTAAACAGCATGCAGTCTCGAACTCCATAGAATAGTAAAAGTCAGTCTCCAGAATGCCTGATGACAGACTGGCTGCTAGCACCCCACGTGGCCAGAGCAGTTCCCCAATACCTCATTGGCCCGGCGCCGAGCCTCAGCGTCCGCGACCATGACGGCCTCGACACTATCCACCTGACCCCCGTCCCACGCGTCAAGCACGGCCCCCACGACTCTCGGAATCCCCGGAAAGTCCAGGTCGTCAGCCAGAAACGCCGCGACAGCCACCTCATTGGCAGCGCTGAATGCGGCCGGCGCCGTACCCCCAGCGTGCGCTGCGGCAAGTCCGAGATCGAACATCGGAAATGCGTCCCGACGCAACGGCTCGAACTCCAGCGCTCCTGCCCGCACCGGATCAAAGGGTTCAAACTCGTCAGGAAGTCGCTCCGGTGAAGCGAGTGCGTATAGAATCGGCACTTCCATCGTCGGAAAACCCAGTTGAGCCATCGTCGAACCATCCTGAAACTCAACGAACGAATGCACGATAGACGTCGGATGAACAACGACTTCAATAGAATCTAACGCTATATCAAACAACAGGTGTGCCTCAATTACTTCTAGTGCTTTATTGGCCATGGTTGCGGAGTCGACGCTGATTTTCGACCCCATGTTCCAGGTCGGGTGCGCGAGTGCATCGACGCTACGTATGCTGGCAAACTGGCTGGCTGGCATCGTCCGAAACGGCCCACCGCTGGCCGTAAGAATCAACCGCCGCACTTCGAGACTCGGCCGTCCCGCCAGGCACTGATGGATTGCGCTGTGCTCGCTGTCTACCGGAAGGATCTCACCAGTTCCGCTTCGCCATGCGTCCACGACCAGTGCTCCACCGGCTACCAGCGACTCCTTGTTGGCCAGGGCGAGTCGTTTTCCCGCCTGCAGCACCGCGAGAGTCGCCTCGAGGCCGGCCGCACCGACCAGGGCATTCACCACGATATCCGCTCTTTCGTCCGCGGCCGCTTCCACAAGAGCATCCGACCCGTACCGCCATTCCCCCATCCAGCTTGCGGCATGGCGATGTTCGGGGGTACCGGCGAGGACCACAAAATCCGGTTCAAATTCCATCGCGAGGAGATCGAGCGCCTCGACACGGTGTGCTGCGCTGAATCCGACCACCCGAAATCGATCCGCATGCCTTCGCAGAACGTTGCAGGTCGAGCTACCGACGGAGCCGGTCGCTCCGAGAACAACCACTCCCCGCCGGGCCACCATCAAAGAAGCACGCGGAGACTCAGGTAAGCTACGGGGATCGCCCACAGGAGCGAGTCCATTCGGTCCAGCAGTCCCCCGTGACCGGGAAGGAGTCCGCCTGAATCCTTTACGCCGCACTCTCGCTTGATCGCCGACTCGACGAGATCACCGAGGATTGCGGCGCCCGCGATCAGCAATCCGACGAGGGCGACCTGGACAGATCCGAGGGCATAGAACTCCGGTATGGCTATTCGTGCCAGAAGTAGCGCAGCGATCGGACCGGCCAGCAGCCCGGCAAAGCCGCCCTCCATCGTCTTGTTGGGACTGATGATCGGAGCCAACGGACGCCGCCCGAGAGCACGTCCGGCGAAGTAGGCCGCCGTATCGGCCAACCAGGTGATTCCCACTGGCAGGAGAAACAGGGCCGTCCCCAGGCCCTGGTCATCTGTCAGCCTTTCCCGCAGCAGCATCGCATAGCTGAGCAGGCCACCTACATAAACGCAGGCACCAAAACTCAATGCAGCAGCCCGGAATGGCCCATCCTCTGGCGGAATCCGCAGGGCGGCAATCGCTGTGACTGCGAGTAGCTGCACGGTCAGGAGGAGAGCAGCGCCTGCCGGGCCGGTCGACCAGACAACAAACGGCAGAGCCGCGGCCCCAAGCATGGCGGTGCGAATCACGAATCTATCACCGCGCGTCGTGAACATGCGACCAAACTCCCAGACGCCGCCGGCGGCCAGCAGCCCCAGACCGACCGCCATCACCACTCCACCCAACCAGGCAACGATCACCACGATCGGAATGCCTATGGCGGCTACGGCCAGACGACGAGGAAGTTCACTGGCCATCAGGCAGTCACTCCACCAAACCGGCGCTCCCGGCGCTGATAATCAAGCACAGCCGCGAATAAAGCTTCCCTGCCGAAATCCGGCCACAAGACGGGGGTTACATAAAGCTCAGCATACGCGATCTGCCACAGCAGAAAGTTCGATATCCGCATTTCCCCGGACGTCCTCACGAGCAAATCCGGATCCGGCCAATCGGCCGTATACAACTGTTCGGCCAGCAAGTCAGGATCGATGTCCGCAGGATCCAACTGACCGGCCGCGACAAGTTCCGCGAGCTTGCGAGCAGCATGTGCAATTTCGTCACGAGACCCATAGCTGATGGCCACATTGAGACACATCGCATCGCCTTCAGCCGTAGTAGACTCAAGCGAATCCACAGATTCTCTGGCCCCCGCAGGAAGTCGCTCCCGATCACCAAAGACTCGTGTGCGGACACCACGCTCCCGAAGCTCTTCTTTCTCTCGCTCGACAAATTCTTTGAGCAGGCGCATCAGGGCGCTCACTTCCTGAACAGGACGTGACCAGTTCTCGAGAGAAAACGCATACAACGTAAGGTGCTCAATACCCAGTTCCAGGCTAGCCTCCACAGTTCGCCGCACTGCTCGCATGCCCTCCACATGACCACGCCAGCGCGGAAGCCCCCGGTCGGCCGCCCAACGACCATTGCCGTCCATGATGATCGCTACATGACGTGGCAGCTCGCCGGATCGAAGCCGCTCCAGAAGCCCGTCTGCCTGCTCCCCACTCATCGTGTCGGCTCTTTCGCAAGTCGAAGCCGGAGAAGGGTCCGCCTGCCGCCGCGGAGACTGTACGCTTCAAATCCGGCGCGCTGCATGCGCTCCGCGATCTCGGCGCTGATCATCCCTTGCGGACAGACAAGTATTACGGGCCTGGTACGATCGAACGCAGCGAATCCCGCGTCAAATTCATCGGGCGAGCGCCGCACGACTCCAGCGATCGGTACCGACGGTTCATCGGACACCCGCAGGTCGATGATCAATGCATCATCTGGCAGATCATCGGTAAACAGGCCAGCGGCGACCACGGTATCGAGCCGGAGGCCACGCAGGTCGACCTCAGAGGCCCCGGAGATCACTTCTTCCAGAACACTGCTGTCCAGGCCTTCTTCCTGCCTCTGCAAAGTCTCGGGACGGGCGGCGGTCGCCGTCCTTCCGTCACTGATCGAGCAGTACTCGCGCACACGGGCCGACAGGTCATACGTCCCGATATGGCGCGCCCTCTCAATGATCTCTTCCTTGTCCGAGCCGATCAGGGGCCGGAGCACCGGTAACGAAACGGAAGCATCGATCGCCCGCAGGTTGGCCAGGGTCTGCGAAGATACCTGACCGACCGCTTCCCCCGTGACAATCGCATCGGCCCGTGTGCGGCGGGCGATTGCCTCGGCGGCTCGATACATCTGGCGCTTCAGCGCAACCTGAAGATACGTGCTGCCGACGACTGCCTTCAGCTCTTCAACGACCGGGATGAAGTCGATCGTGTATAAACGAGGTCGGGTTCCAAAGCTCCACGTATCAGCCAGGTGTTTTGCGACCTCCAATACCATTCGTCGATAGGCATTGCCACCGAGATTGCAGAACACGTAGTCGAGAGCCACCCCCCTCCGCAAAAGCCTCCACGAAGCGACAGCCGAGTCGAATCCTCCGGACAGCAATGATACCGCGCGGCTTTCGACACCAAGAGGGAGTCCGCCGGCCCCGATGGACCGCCCGGCAAACAGGTAAGCCTCCTCGTCACGAATCTCAACGCAGACCTCGACCTGCGGATTACTGAGATCGACCGTTGCGTCCGGGTTCAGTGCCGCACCCAACTCCTGCATGACGTCCATCGATCCAAATCCGTGTCGGCCGGTACGCCGCGCACGGACGGCGTAGGTGCGACCCTTTACCCGGTCGCCATACAAATCGACGCCCCGTACCACAATCGTATCCAGATCTGCTGGCACAACGGCATCGATTCGTGACCACGAGCTGAGGCCGAACACGCGTGAGAGTTGCTCGTCGGGCAGTGCGCAATCGGTCTCCACGAACAACCGGCTCCATTCCTCGCGGACCACGCAATTACAGTCCACCTGCCGAAACGCGTCCCGAATGTTGCTTACGAGCTTGCGTTGAAAACGCCTTCGCGTTCGACGACCCTTCGTCGCGACTTCTCCGGCAAGGCGGAGCATCAGCATGGACGTTTCTGGCTGAGTCATGCGGGAAGGATACACGAACGACCTGTGCAAGGGCGACCACCTGGTCGGGCCGCCCTGGTCAGCGGATGAATCCCGGCGGTCAGGAGTCCGGGCGCGTCGAAGATATCCGAGCCGCTACCAGTGCCACGATCAGGCCCACGACGGGGATCGCCGTGACGATACCGATAATAAAATAACTCTCAGGAATACTCGACATTCCAATGACTCCCGCTGCCTGGTGAATTGCCTTCCGAAATACCTGCTGAACGTGATAAGTCTACCGCCACATCGGCGTCCCAGGCAAGCGAACTGAACTGTCCGGTTTCGGGACACACGATCCCAATGGCGGACGGCGCGTGCCTGGACATACTCACGTGCAGATAGGGTTATATCGTTATGTAATACAATGTTATAAGATGGCCGATGTCTGGCATGCCTGTTGCTCTTAAGAGAAGCGAAATCAAACGGGATTCGTCGCCGAGGACGGTGATGTATACAGGGGAGAACGATGCGGTACATATGGTCGGCTGATGGATTGGCTACACGTAACGAGGGATTGAAAACGCTGCTCTCCGCGGTCGTGATCGTGGTGGGGACGTGGTTGGCTGGGGATGTTGGTCAGGCCGGCCTGGAGGGCAACGTATTCGAGGCGACCGGGGATATCGTGGGAGTGTGGTCGTGGGTCGCGGAATCTCCGGCCGATGAGGGCTGGAGCGGTAACCCGGTCGCCTCATTCTTTGAATTCAAGCAAGTCGACTCGGGCTTGATGGCCCGGGTGATGCTCCGGGACCGTTCCGGTTCCAGCATCGAACGGGTAACCCACATCACCTTTGAGAACGGTAAACTGCGTCTGGAAACGGAGGACGGCATTGAGTTTCAGGGCCTCCTGAGTCCTGACGGTCATGTGATTGAAGGTACGATAGCCCGGAATGGATTCCGATCGAAAGTGAGCTTGGAGAGAGTCGTGACCCGAAAGCAACCGCAGGTCATGGTCCCCCTGCGCGACGCCTAGGGTCCCACTCTCTATCATGTAGAAATCGCGGCGGGGTTCTCTCCGCCGCGATTTCTATTTCGCGTCCGGTTGACTCGTTGACCGCACAGACACCGTCGCCTTCCTCAGCCTGACGATCCAGCGACGGACCATCGGAATTCTCAGCAGCAACAACAACAGCAGGACCACGGCGAATATGAGCGGCTCGCGGGTATCGGCCTTAACCTTCCAGTAGAAGTGAAGTACCCCCAACGCACCAGCCACGTACACGAGGCGATGCAACTTCACCCACCGCCGTCCCAGCCGTCGAATCCAAAGCCGTGTCGAGGTGATGGCGAGGGGAATCAACAGAAGCCATGCCGCGAATCCCGACATGATAAACGGTCTCTCGACAATATCTTCGAGGATATACGACCAGGCGAAGAACTGATCTAATACGACGTAGGACAGGAAGTGGGCCGTCAGATACCCGAATGCAACGAGTCCCACGAACCGTCGATGTCGAACGAGCCGGTTCCAGCCGGTGAGTCGCCGTACAGGGGTCACCGCAAGACTCAGCGTCAGGAACACGAGGCCCCACCAACCGAGGCGATGGACGACTTCCTCGATCGGGTTCGCACCCAGCCGATCCCGCAGGAAATCGGACGCGAGCCATGCCCCCGGGAGCATGGCCCCAATCCAGGGGAATGATCGAACAGTAGCTCGGCCGAGTCGACGGCTGTTCAGAAGTTCCTTCTCAGGTCCATCCCCGCATATAAACTGGCCACTTGGTCCCCATAACCGTTGAACATCAGCGTCGGCCGGCGACGGAACTCGCCGAGTCTGCGTTCACGGGCCTGACTCCAACGAGGGTGATCCACCTCCGGATTCACGTTGGCATAGAATCCGTATTCCGACGGCAACATGTGTTGCCATGTATTCACCGGTTGCGTCTCAACAAAGCGGATTTTTACGATGGACTTGATGCTCTTGAATCCGTATTTCCATGGAACGACCAGCCTGATCGGAGCCCCATTCTGATTCGGGAGATCTCGTCCATATAGACCCGTGGCCATGAAAGTCAGGGGGTGCATCGCCTCGTCCAGCCTGAGACCCTCCACGTACGGCCACTCAAGAACCCGGCGACGCTGCCCCGGCATCTGGCCGGGGTCGAACAGGGTTACGAACTCGACGAAGTGCGCCTTTGAAGTCGGCTGGGCGCGCCGGATCAAATCGGCCAATGGGAATCCTCGCCATGGGATGACCATCGACCAGGCCTCGACACACCGCAGGCGATACACCCGTTCCTCGATCGTGTGTGGAGCGACGAAGTCTTCGAGGTCATACACGGCAGGGTTCGCCACGTGACCTTCTACCACGATCGACCATGGTCGGGGTCTAAGCGAGTGCGCGTTCCTTGCCGGATCGGCCTTCCCCGTCCCGAACTCATAGAAGTTGTTGTAGCTCGTGACATCCTCATACGGCGTGAGATCTTCGCCACGTTCCGACTTCGTCTTCGACCAGTCGCGCTCCTGTCCAAGCGCCTGTTTCTGCCCGGACGCAGCGTCCGCGTCGCAGGCTGCCAGCGCGCCTGGAACCGCGGCCACAGCGATGGCCGCCATGGCGGAGCGACCAATGAAATGCCTGCGATTCAGGTAAGTTTCGTATGGAGTGATCTCCGAGGAGTTCACATCGGCCATCTTGCGGATCAGCATCCAGCCCCCGATTGGTGAGACGGTGTGCCTGCTTGTGTGCGAGGCTATACCGGGAGGGCTAAGCGGGGTTCCGCGAACGTGGCCACGGTTTGCCGCGAGACCCCGACGGGGGAAGGTCTAATTAGGCGGGAACTCAAAACTGCGGGCATCAAGAAAGTATTGTCGCGCATCCTGGTGCCGCAGACCTTCGTACCAGATGAAGTAAGAGACCCTCGACACGATGTGCCCATCATCGCTGGCGTAATTCTCAGAGTCCTGGACGCAAATGACAAAGTTAACTTCTATCGGGGTCATGTCGGGAGGGAACGGGCGGCCGCGGAATCCGCAAAATTACGGGTTGATGCCCGGTAATTCTACTGAGTCGTCGCCTTCTCTCGGCGCCCGACAGAAACACGAAGCCCCGCCGTAACTGCTGACGGGGGGGCGCGTTTAGAGGATGGCAAGGGCGGGATTCGAACCCGCGACCTAGGGCTTATGAGTCCCCCGCTCTGCCAGACTGAGCTACCCTGCCGGATACGAATATCGGCCGGAGCGGACTCCGACCATCAAATAGCGGGGGCAGGATTCGAACCTGCGACCTTCGGGTTATGAGCCCGACGAGCTACCGGACTGCTCCACCCCGCGTTGAAGGGCGACCATTGTAGACGGGGTGTCGTCAGTCGTCAACCCCGGCCACGACTGCCTCGGAATGTGGCACGAAACGGATGAGAAGTTCTCCGTCCCTTACGAATCCGAACTCCTCGCGCGCCACGCGTTCGATCGCATCCGGGTCGGCTATGAGACTATCTCCGCGATGAACCAGAGAGTCGGTCAGCGAGACCAGCGAGTCGATACGGTCTACCAGGGCGGCCCGATCGGTTTGCATGGCATGGATATCGAGGACGTTGTAAACGCCGCCGAACAATCCATAGTACGCACCTGAGGCGACGAACCCGGCAACGGCCAGACGGCGTCCAACTCGCTTTATCCGCTCATGCATAGGTGCTACTCCCCGCATACTCCGCCGCGTCCCCAAGCTCCAATTCGATCCGCAACAGGCGATTGTACTTGGCGACACGCTCCGATCGACAGGCAGATCCCGTCTTGATCTGGCCTGCTCCGGTCGCGACCGCAAGGTCCGCGATGAATGTGTCTTCAGTATCGCCGGACCGGTGGGAGATCACCGACGTGTATCCGGCAGCCGCAGCCGCCCGCACCGCACTCAATGTTTCCATCACCGTACCGATCTGATTCAGCTTGATCAGAATGGAATTGGCGATCCGGGCTTCGATCCCCCGCAGCAGTCGCCCGACATTGGTCACGAACAGATCGTCACCGACGAGTTGCACCTTGTTGCCAAGCTCTCGCGTGAGTCTGGACCAGCCATCCCAATCATCCTCAGCCAGCCCGTCTTCGATCGAAACAAGTGGATAGGCGTCGAGCCATTCACCATACATTGAAATGAGATCATCCGCTGTCCTGCTGCCCGCCTCACCGGCGCTCTCAAATACATACCTGGCTGAGTCTGAATCATAGAATTCGGTGGCGGCAGCATCAATCGCCAGGGACACGTCGGAACCAGCCTGATATCCAGCGTGGTCGATCGCCTGGAGGATGAAATCCAGGGCGTCTCGGTTGGATGCCAGGTTGGGGGCGAACCCTCCTTCGTCCCCGACAGCGGTGGATAAACCCGCCTGTCTCAGCTGACCGCGCAGAGCATGAAACACTTCGGTGCCGGCTCGAAGCGCCTCGCTGAATGTCGGCGCTCCCAGCGGAACGACCATGAACTCCTGAATGTCCACATTGTTGTCGGCATGGGCACCCCCATTCACGATATTCATCAGTGGAACGGGTAGCATGGTTCCGTTTCCGAGATGGCGGTAGAGCGGTATCTGGCGCGTGGCGGCACCGGCGCGAGCCACGGCCATGGACACGGCAAGCAGCGCGTTCGCGCCCAACCGTCCCTTATTTGGCGTACCATCCATTCCAATCAGCCGCGTGTCAATCGCCACCTGATCCGTGACATCAGCGCCACGCAACCCGTCGGCAATCTCTCCCGTCACGTTGGCGACCGCCTGCAACACTCCCTTGCCGCCATAGCGTTTCGGGTCATCGTCACGGAGCTCTACAGCCTCGTGGACTCCTGTAGACGCCCCGCTCGGAACCGCAGCACGGCCGCTCCGCCCATCAGTCGTGCGTACTTCCGCCTCGACCGTCGGGTTTCCCCTCGAGTCCAGAATTTCGCGGGCGTGAATCGAATCAATGGCGGACATATGTGTATTCCAATCAGAATGGCCTATCGCGATGCGTCCGATGGGTACAAATTGACCGCTCAATGATATACTGACAAGATGGGTCCCCAGGGGCCCGCCATTTCATCCAGGAGACGTCATGAAACGCCAGCTTGCACAAGGCGCTGGTGCCGTGGGAACCGGACTCGCGGCGATCGTCGTAATTATCGCCCTGTTGTTCGGCTTCAACCGCATCAATGAGTACGAGGTGTCAGTAAGACGCAACCCGGTCACCGGGGCCGTCAGCTCAACACCTTACCGGCAGGGTCTGTACCATTCGATTCTCCGTTCGTGGACGAACTACTCCACGCGCGAGATCGAGTATCCGGTACAAGGGGGCGCCGAGACCCTCACGGCCCTCACGTCCGATCAGTTGCAGATCAGAATCGACGCGGCCTATCGGTACCGGTTGAATCCGGATTCGGTCGTACTCCTGTACCTCAGCGTAGGTGAGCCTCCGGCCGTCCATTCGTATGTATACAACACGTACCGCTCGGCCGTACGGGATGCGGTGGCAGAGATGACCGCCGCCAACGTGCTGTCGCAGGACCGGGCCCAGATCGGCACGCGGATTGAGGAGATCATGTCCGACAAACTACTGCAGCGCGGCATCGTGATCACCGAGTTCTTCGTCCGCGAGTTGCAGCCGCCGGAGACGCTGAGACAGGCCATCGAAGCCAAGCTGGCGCGTGAACAGCAGGTGTCCGCCGAGGCGTTCCAGACGCAGGTCGTCGAGGAGCAGGCCAATCAGAAGCGCGCGGAGGCGGCCGGCATCCGGGATGCTCAGGGGATCATCGCCACCAGTTTGACCGGGGTTTCAGGCCAGCGCTACCTGTACTGGCGTTACCTGGAGGCGCTGGGAGAGATTGCCCAAGGACAGAACAACCTCGTTATCGCTCCGACAGAGGGCGGAATTCCGATCTTCCTCACGCCCGGTCAGTAAAATGATCGTAGCCGGCTGAGGCCGGCGGGTCCGTAGGCCCGCCGGTCCGGTCGCGCCAAGAGACGCCGGTTCCCGCAACAACGTCTCCGATCCGGGTCAGCTCGAGCCCGAACGTCGAGTGGAATTCCCGTAGCAGGCCGGATATCACGCCAGGGGACGACGTGAACAGCAGTTCGTAATCTTCCCCCCCGCCCGCTGCGATGGCGAGCGACACGGACGTGTTCGACCAGCCCTCCAGTGACACGTCCAGGGGCAGACGATCCACCGCGATGTCCAGCCGGACGCCTGAAGCCTCTGACAGATGTTCAGCGTCACCGGCCAGCCCATCTGACAGATCGATCGCTGCCGTCAGCGCATTCCGCTTCGCCAACCACATTGCCTCACGCCAGCGCGGCTCCGGCCGTTCGAACCTCCCCCGAACCGACGGATCGGGCTCGAGGCCGGATTGGAGAGCGAGAACTGCTGAGGCGGCCGCCCCAAGCCGACCCGTCACCCACACCTCGTCTCCCGACGTCGCACCGGATCTCTTTATTGGACGCCTCACGCCGCCAACAGCCGTGATGTCGATCAAGACCGGCGCCGGTGAACTCGATGTATCCCCACCAAGCAAGACCGCCCCGGCGGACCTGAGGCATGCCGTGATTCCTGCCGAGATCTGCTCGTACACGGGCGTATCCAATTCGGGGGGCAGGGCCAGTGACACCAGTACGCCGATGGGTCGCGCAGCCATGGCTGCCAGATCGCTGAGCGCTGCCGCTGTCGCCCGGTAGCCGATCGCTTCCCAGTTGAGCCAATCCCGCCGGAAGTGGATCCCTTCAATAGACAGGTCGGTGCTCAAGACGATCGACTCTCCAGGAGTCGGCCGAATTACGGCAGCATCGTCCCCTGCACCGAGCACAACTTCGTCTGGCGAGTCGAGGTCCGCAGCAATAGCCAACATGGCCCGGATTCGGTCAAACTCGCCGTCGGGGCGCATCAGTCGAGATCCAGGCGAACGGCTCCCGCCGGCGTAGTCAGCCACACCGCATCGGGACCTGTTGCCGAGATTGTCGTCACCCCGCGCTCCCCACGTTCGCCGGTCGGCAGGTCACCGGCCGCGAACGAGTAGCGGCGCTGTTCTCCCGTGATGGTATTCCAAGCGATGAGCCCGTCATCACTCCCGATCCATAGAATTCCGTCTCGAACATCCAGAGCGGAAGCAGGTGCAGCCAGTACTCCGAGATCGTCAGCCCGGTGCCACTCATTATCCTCCAGCCACCACACGTTCCGATCGACTCCAACGTACAGACGGTTCTCGGACGCCTTAAGCGACCAAACACGGCCGCGCGGTTGATCCTCGTAGGAACGTGCGATCGGGAGCCCGGCCGAAGCCTCGAAGACGACCAGTCCACGATCCGTCCCTACCCACAGGAGTCCTGCGTGGGATGCAAGCGCCACAATTCGACGAGCCCCGAGCCAGGGAGCCTCCACCAGCGCTCCTGGTCCGGGTAGCCGAAACAGGCCCCTGTCCGTTCCCACCCAGATGCCGGCCAGATCTTCGGGGCCTGACACCAGACTCAGCACACGTTGGCCGAAGCCAATCTGGCCGGCGGCTTCCCGGTGCCAGGCCTCACCGTCGAATCGATAAACACCACGCTCACCACCCGCCCAGAGATCGTCGCCCTCACGGAGTAGCACATGAATCGGATCGGAAGGAATGTCTCGATCCGGTGGTCCAAACGATTCCGCTTCCCAGGCCCGCCACACCGCCAATTCCGAGTCTGCCCAAGTGATGGAGTACCGGTCGATCACCTCATCAGGGGCAAACCATATCCCGGTTTTGTCGACCAGCACCGCCCCGCCGCCACGTCCAACGAGGCCATAATCGACCGGAGTCGACTGTCCCGTATAGGAGTCGTACCGGAACAGGAATCCGCCATAAGAGGAAACCCAGAACTGGCCCAGTTCCATCGCCGGCATGACATCCGTAATCTGGTATCGTGTCGAACCGCGAGTCGCCAGGAAGGTCCGTGCGGCGTCGAACCGCGGGCTCGACAATAACTCTCTCCGCTCACGCAGCTCAAAATCGGCGGAAATGACCTGGTCCACCACTCCGGCATTCAAGTTGGTCATCTGCCGGGAATACGGATCCAGGCTGAACCAGCGATTCCCCCGGCGGACCATCAACTCCGAAGCATCGTCGGCCGATGGGACGATTCTCGTGATCCGCTCGTTAAGCCGGATTTCGTCAATGAATCGGCGACTAAACGGATCCAGTTGTACGAGTCTGGCGTCCTCTGTGGCTAACCACAGCGTACCGTCCCTGCGGTCCCAGGCCAGCGCAGTTATTCGAGAAGATGGATATCCGTCTTCTCGGGTTATCGGAAGTTCCCAACGATCGAACGCCTCGTTTCGAACGACCAGGCCTTGGTCCGTCGCTGCGAATAACCGGTCGGGTGCGCGAGCCAATGCGGTAACGTGCTGAAACGAAGTCACGACGACCCGTTCGTCCGCGTCCCAATGCGAGGGTCCGATCTGCGACCTGGTCGTCGTCGGAGTGAGAGCCACGAGCCCCAGTGCCGTAATCACGACGGCTGATCGTGACTGGCGACTCACGCTTCGATTCGACCCGGGTCAGACGCAAACAGAACAGCATCGGACTGCCTGCTGCCCAGGGCCTCGACGGCTTGCCGGGCAGCGGGAATGCCGTCGGGGATGTCCTCAGCCACCAGGCCAATGTCGCGCGGACCGGCTCCAGCTGCGATACCTGTCAGGAGCGTCGCTACGGAAGCGGCATCTGCGCCTGAATATCCGGCTGCCAGGTAGGCACCGATCGCACCACTCAACACGTCGCCGGTTCCTCCGACCGCAAGCGCAGGTCCTCCCGTCGAGGCCACGCGCACTGGGCCTGCATGGTCACCAATGAGAGTTGGGGAGCCTTTAAGTACAACGGTGCAGCCAAAGCTCTCGATCGCCTGCCGGACCGCCGCGACGGAATCTGCGACAACGTCGGCCACCGTGCACCGAAGCAGCCTCGCCATCTCTCCCGGATGTGGCGTCATCACGTCTCGTGTGGTTAGTAGCGGTGCCAGCGCAGGCGGATCGTCCTCGAAAGCATTGAGTCCGTCCGCGTCGATGACCACGGGCTGATCCGTACGAGTCTGAAGCAGACTGACTATCAGGTCACGCCGATCGGCACCCCGGCCCAGTCCAGGACCCATCGCCAGGGCATGGGCCCAGGATACGGCCTGGGTAGGACTCTCAGACCACGATTCGAACACGGCACCGGGGACGCTGCTCTGCATGATTTCCCGGTTAGCCGGATGGCCCAACATCCTGACGATGCCAGCCCCGGCCCGATAGGCAGCTCGCGCCGCCAGAATCGCCGCGCCCGCCATGCCCTGATTGCCGGCGGCCAACAGGAGGTACCCCGAAGTGCCCTTGTGCGCGTCCGGCGAACGAGACTGCAACATCGATTGAACCCAGCGTGCGGTGACAACGCGCGCTGCCGGTCTGGGATCGAGTGGGGGAAAGCCAATCTCGACCGCCTCGATGGTGCCGCAGTGCGATCTGGCAGGCTGGTGCAGCAAGCCAAACTTCGGCCAGCCGAGGCAGACGGTGAGCTGCGCCTGGATGCACACGCCCGGAATGGCACCGGTTGTCATGTCCGCACCGCTCGGACCGTCGATACTTACGACGGGAAGCTCAAGCCGGTTCACCAGATCGATAAGAGCGGCCTGTTCACGACGCGGGGCACCTGAAGCGCCCGTACCCAGAATGCCGTCGAGCAACACACCGGCGGTCGGCGGCGACTCACAGAATTCGTCCAGCGATTCCAATTCGATCGGCCACCCCGATCGGGCATCGGGAGTGGGCTCGCGGTTGCCCGCGAGAACGAAACGTACGTCACGTCCCCATGTGAGAAGCGTGCGACCGGCAGCCAGTGCATCCGAGCCATTATGACCGCTTCCAACCAGGGCACAGACAGGCCCCTCCGGCCAGCGACAAGCCAGGCGTCGAGCGATTTCTCGACCAGCGGCTTCGATGAGTACGCGCTCTTCCGCTCCACCCGTTTCGACGGCTGCCCGGTCGATCTCAATCATCTCGCGCCCCGTGGGAAGCCACACCTCGGTCGCAGACCTGCGCCACGCGGCCAAAGCGGGGGCGTCGCTACTTATTCGACTTGCCGATGTCCCGACCAAAGCTGATCTCACCGTTGTCGATACGGATGTTGAATCCGCACACTGGATTCGAGCATACCCACGCTTTATAGCGAATGGGGGCTCCGTCTCTGCCGTAATCGGACAGCGGCAGCAGAACTCCCGGATCGCATCGAAGGCAAGGCGTAAACTGAGTGTTTGCGTCCAGACTCACATTTTCTCCCGGTGCAGGCTCATGCTATGGATGTGTGACAGTTGGCTCAACTAGCACATTCAATGTCCCCAGGGATAGTCGGCCTCAAACACTCGCTCAAACGAGAACAGTCCTTCGAAATCTTCTCGCGAATCCGTATCCTGTTTCGTCAAGACCCCGTGATCGACAAGCAGGAACACGATTTCCCCCAGGTCGGACGTGGCACTGACACCCCAGTGTTCGAGAACCGTGCGCGCCAGAAGACCGTAGCGCTTCAACGCGAGGACACGAACTGAACTTGCCAGTTCGGATCCCGTGATGTGGCGAGGCGCATCGAGCTCCATCATTCGTCGTTGCAATGCTTCCAGAACGAACAGATACGCTTGCGTCGCATACCGTGGATTGCGACGACAGAGCTGCGCGATGACTTCGTGTACCGGAGGCTGCATGCTTCCGCCCACCCCTCACCTTTCCTTGCGACTCCGGCCTCGGACGCCTTGCCCGGGCTAAAGCGAATACTAATCTAGAATCGTCGGAAAACCGAGGTCAAGTTTCGATCGGTATCCAAACGGCCGGCGGCGTCGCACTCGGTTCGAGAAACGCCCGGCCCCGCGTAGCATTTCGGATCTCCCTGTTCAAACGATCTGCTGTCCCGGCAGGGATCCGAATCTGCGTGCGCACTTCCTCCGAAAACTCGTCACCGTCCCGAATGGCTCCATGGAGCGCGAGCACTCTGGCTACAGCCCCGGTATCGTCAAACGCATACTTCACATAGTGAGTCTCTCCGAGTCGAACCTGTCTCGTGCGTACGCGCGCGGCAGCACGTGCAGCAACGAGACCGTAGGCTCTCGCCAGCCCACCTGTGCCGAGCTTGGTACCGCCGAAATAGCGTGTAACGACGCATACGACATCCACGAGTCCCACGGAATCGATTTCTGCGAGGATGGGACGCCCAGCCGTACCCGCCGGCTCGCCGTCATCGTCAGTTCGAGAGGTCCCATCGGCCAATCGAATGGCCCACACATGGTGGGTGGCATCGTGGTTACGACGCCGCTCGACGTCACGAATCGCCATGCCGTCCGCGACCGATCGGCACGCTGCGACAATTGCCAGGAACCGCGAACCACGCTCGACGTGAGTGGCCGCTGCAGTCTCGGTAGGAAGTAGATAGGTCTCCGGGGATTCCGTTCTCGGGCTAGCAGTCACAGACCAGTCGCAGTCAGTCGGCGACCGTACCGACCGGGGCGTCAGCCCGTGCAAACAGAGGGAATCGGGAAGAGAAAGAGTCAACTTCTGCTCGCAAGGCAGCCAATGTCTGCTCGTCACCCTCGCTGCGCAACGCACGATCAATCCGTTCAGCCACCCACACCATGTCGTCCGTATCGAGGCCTCGTGTGGTGACCGCAGGAGTTCCGATTCGGATCCCTGATGTAACGAATGGAGAACGCGTTTCTGCCGGGACAGTGTTCTTGTTCACGGTTATGTCCGCCTTTCCGAGCAAAGCCTCGGCATCCTTACCGGACAGCTCAGTATTGCGCAGGTCGACGAGAATCAAGTGTGTGTCGGTGCCACCTGAGACGAGTTCATAACCCCGGTCAATCAGTGCGACTGCAAGGGCTACGGCATTGTCCACAACCTGTTGCGTATACACCCGAAATCCGTCGTGCGATGCCTCATGCAGAGCCACGGCCTTAGCCGCGATTACGTGCATCAACGGGCCACCCTGCATGCCCGGGAACACGGCCTTATCCACGCGCCTGGCATGTTCAGCCCGGCAAAGGGTCAGCCCACCCCGGGGTCCTCGAAGCGTCTTGTGCGTGGTCGTCGTCACAACGTCGGCCCAGGGCACGGGAGAAGGGTGAACTCCGGTCGCCACCAGACCTGCGATATGTGCCATGTCGACCATGAAAAACGCGTCAACCGAGCGCGCGATAGCGGCCATCTCCTCGAACGGAATAGACCGGGCATAAGCGCTGGCGCCCGCAACGATCAACTTCGGCCGCTCCGTCTCCGCCAGTCGGGCCAATTGATCTAGATCAATTCGTGCATCCTCCTCCCGCACGCCATACGGCACGAAGCGATACAGCATTCCGCTTGCGTTGACAGGCGACCCATGCGTCAGGTGCCCTCCATGCGAGAGGTCCATGCCGAGTACCGTGTCACCTGGCTCGATGAACGCGAGGTATGCGGCCATGTTGGCCTGCGCTCCGCTATGCGGCTGCACGTTGGCGTGGTCCGCACCGAACAACTCACAGGCCCTCTGCCGAGCAAGCTCTTCGACCTCATCGACGTGCTCGCAGCCCCCGTAGTACCGCCGGCCGGGGTACCCTTCCGCATACTTGTTGGTCAGGACCGAGCCGAGCGCCTCCAGAACAGCTTCAGACACGAAATTCTCGCTGGCAATCAGCTCCAGTCCCCTGCGCTGCCGGTGAGCCTCTGCCTGAACGAATCCGCAAATCGTCGGATCGACTTCCCTGAGCGTCACCACTAGATGAACGTCCGATGGAGCCTGGCCACAGCATCGACTCGCTGCATAGCCAGCCGATCGGCTGCCTCTGCGCTGGTTACGCCTTCAGAATCAGCGAGTTCGAAGACGTGAAGCAGCGTGGTATAGATTTCCGCCGCCTTCCGTTTGGAGCGATCGAGCGACCATCCCACCAGTTCAGAGTAGACATTGATCAAACCGCCGGCATTGATCACATAATCAGGAGCGTAGAGGATGCCGCGCTCTTTGATATCGTCCGCGTGCCGTGATTTGGCCAGCTGGTTGTTTGCCGCACCAGCAATGATGTCGACCTTGAGCGTCGGAATCGTTTCATCATTCAGGATGGCTCCCAGTGCGCACGGGGCAAGAATATCCGCATCGACGTCGAACACGTCGTCCGCGTCGACGGCTTCACATCCGAGATCATCGCAGGCTTGTTGCACGCGGTCCCCGTCGATGTCGGCAACGAACACCTTCGCGCCCTCATCCGTGAGATCCTGAGCGAGGGAAAAACCCACGTGGCCAGCCCCCTGCACCATTACAGACCGTCCCGACAGGTCATCGTCACCGTACTTCCGGTATGCACAGGCCTTGATGCCACGGTAGACGCCATAGGCCGTGACAGGCGACGGATCGCCCGACTTCCCGGCCATACCAACCACATGCTCCGTTTCCATGCCTATGAAGGTCATGTCTTCAACCGACGTTCCCACATCTTCAGCCGTGATGTATCGGCCACCGAGTGACTCGACCGCGCGGCCGTGGGCCCGCATGATCATCTCGCGGTGTGTCGTGCGGTTATCACCGATGATCACAGATTTTCCGCCACCGAGGTTCAGTCCCGCAACCGCTGCCTTGTAAGTCATGCCCCGCGCCAGCCGCAGAACATCAATCAACGCATCGGCATCGCTCGCGTAATTCCAGAATCTGGTGCCACCAAGCGCCGGCCCGAGGCTCGAGTCGTGGATCGCGATGATCCCCTGGTAGCCGCATGACGGATCGTAGGTGAACAGCACCTGCTCGTGGTTGTGCCGGCCGATAAGATCAAACACTTCAGGGTTGGTCTGTTCGATCATCTCTTCCGCCGTTCCCGTAACACCTTGGGTCACAGACTCATCCTTTTTCTAGATACAGTTCGCGAGTGATGATCAAGCGATGGATCTCGTTCGTGCCTTCGTAAATCTCAGTCACCTTAGCGTCCCGAAACAACTTCTCGACTGGATACTCACGGCTGTAGCCATATCCACCAAACACCTGAATGGCCTCCCGCGTGATGTACATCGCTGCCTCACTGGCGTACAGCTTCGCCATGCTGGACAGCTTCCGGCGTCTCGGTTCGTTTGCCGTGTAGGCCTGCGCGGCCCGGTACATCAATCCGCGCGCTGCCTCCAGCCGAATGGCCATGTCCGCCAGTTTGAACTGGATGCCCTGAAAGTCGCGCAGTCGTTTGCCGAACTGAGTTCTCACATCCGCGTAGTCGCGGGCGTAGTCCAGGGCGGCCTCGCCAATTCCGACAGCCTGCGCCGCAATTCCCAGGCGTCCCCCTTCGAGGGCTGTGAGGGCGTATCCGAAACCACCGTCCGACTCCCCGATCAGATGCTCATCACTCAGGTAAAGATCCTCCAGCGAAACGGCGACGGTCTCCGAACCACGGATCCCAAGCTTCTTTTCCTTGCGGCCGGGGACATAGCCCGGAGAGTCCGTCGGCACCATGAATGCTCCGATCCCGTGACCACCCCGTCGATCAGACCGCGAATCTGTCCGGACCATCAGAAGGACGAGATCCGCCGACGCACCATTGGTCACCCACATCTTCTCGCCCTGCAGTCGCCAGCCGTCTCCCTCGCGCGTCGCCTGGGCCTGTATCGCCACCGCATCACTGCCGGCACCTGCTTCGGAGAGCGAAAACGCTCCCAGCATCTCGCCACGGGCCATCGGCTTGAGCCACCGGTCTTTCTGCTCCTCCGTGCCATGTTGAAGAAGAACCTGTGTCGGCAGCGAGTTGTGAACGCTCATCGACACCGCGACCGACGCATCCCCCCACGAAATTTCCTCGAGCGCGTACAGGTACGTGAGCATATCCAGACCGAGTCCATCGTACTCTTCCGGAATCAGCATGCCCAGAAAGCCCAACTCGCCGAGCTTGTCGATCGGCGACCGGTCGAAGTGCTCCTCGTCCGCATCCCGCTCGTCGACCATCGGTCGGAGTTCTTCACGCGCGAATTGTCGGGCCAGCTCACAGATCTGGCGCTGCTCGTCCGACAGACGCAATCCGGCATAGGATCGGCGGCTCAGGATACACCACCCGTCGAGTAGTCGTAAAAACCCCGACCCGATTTTCGTCCAAATCGTCCGGCAGCCACATACTTTGCGAGAAGCGGACAGGGACGATACTTGTCGTCTCCAAGATCCCGGTGGAGGACACGAATTATCGCCAGGCATGTGTCCAGGCCGATCAAATCGGCCAGCGCCAGCGGACCCATCGGATGATTCATGCCCATTGTCATTACCCCATCGATCGCTTCGGGCGAAGCGACACCCTCCATGAGACAGAACACGGCCTCGTTAATCATCGGCATGAGGATTCGATTCGAAACGAATCCAGGGTAATCGGCTACCTCGACCGGTACCTTGCCGATTTGTCGGCAGAGTTCGTTGACCTCGTTCAGCGTGGCATCCGACGTCTCGAGGCCTCGGATCACCTCGACCAGTTGCATGATCGGCACCGGGTTCATGAAATGCATCCCAATGAACCGGTCCGGTCTGGGTACTCCGGCGGCAAGCTCCGTAATGGAGATCGAACTCGTATTCGTGGCGAGGATGGCCTCCGGAGCAACCCTCATCGCGAGTTCACGAAATACGGCTTGCTTGATCTCAAGTGATTCGGGAACCGCCTCGACAACCAGACCGCAGTCGGAGACTCCATCAAATGCGGTGGTCGGCCGGATCCTGGCCAGCGCCGTTTGAGCCTCATCCGCATTGATCCGACCCTTCTTGACCTGCCGGGCAAGATTCTTCTCTATGGCCGCAGTCGCCCGCTCGAGCGCGTCGGGAGCTGCGTCCACGACCAGGGTCTCGATTCCGGCCACAGCGAACACATGAGCAATGCCATTGCCCATCGTCCCGGCGCCAATGACCGCCGCATGGCTGAGGCGGTTCGACGCTTCAGTCACCGTCGGTACTCAACCCAGGAGCCGCCGTACCCGGCCGCCCAGCCCAAGAGCGACGACGGCCACAAGCGCGACCTTTAGCAGATCACCGAGGAGAAACGGGATGAACGAGAGTTGGAAAACCGCTGCAGATCCACCGCTGAACCACGGCTGCAGCGACACCCAGGCTGCGCCACTGACGTGTACGACAAACAGGCCGACCACACCCGCCAGCACGACCCTCACGATACCGGGTCGGCCGCCCGCGATCGCACCGGCAACTCCGGCAGCCAACGGAAACGCCAGGAGGTAGCCACCTGTAGGTCCACCGAGATAGGCGAGGCCTCCGCCCAACGCGAAAACGGGGAGGCCCGCCGCACCCATGGCCAGATACGTCAACTGGCTGGTTGCTCCGAGCACTCCACCCAGCAACAGACCCGACAGCAGGACGGCTACAGGCTGTAGAGTGAACGGTATTGGCGTGCCTGGAATCGGTATGCTGAGCCGGGCCCCGACGACTGTCAGCACCGCAAAAACAGCCACGGCCGCCGTACGCCGCACCCATACCGCATGGCTGGTAATCACCACATCTGCAATCAGAGTCGAATCCTGATTCATGGTCTCTCCACGCTCAGGGCCACCGCGTTTCCGCCGCCGAGGCACAGGGTAGCAAGCCCTTTCTCGACATCACGGTCCTGCATGGCATAGAGCAGCGTCGTGAGAATTTTTGCCCCGGAAGCACCTAGTGGATGCCCGAGGGCGATGGCTCCGCCGCGGACGTTGACTCGATCCATGTCCATCTCCAGGGCTCGGGCATCGGCAAGCGCCTGAACTGCGAACGCCTCATTCACTTCAATCAGTCCGTAATCGTCGATCGAAGTCCCTTCGCGATCCATCAGGCGACGTACCGCGTCCACCGGCGCGAAGAACAGATCCCGAGGGGCGGTTGCGCCGACCGAATATGCGCTGATCCGCGCGAGGATGTCCAGCCCGTTGGCCACGGCGAAGGCCTTGGAAACGACGACCGTAGCCGCTGCTCCGTCATTCAGGCCCGGTGCGTTTCCCGCCGTCACCGAAGGTTCGGTAACCTCAGGAGGTGCATGGACAACGAAGGCGGGGCGCAGCCGGCTCAGGGCTTCCAGCGAGCTGTCCCTTCGGGGTGGCTCGTCCTGCGACACCGTCACGGATCCCTTGCGTGTCGTGATCTCGACTGGAACGATCTCAGCTCCGAATTTCCCAGCGTCGATCGCGGCAACCGCCTTGCGATGGCTCTCGAGCGCGTAGGCATCCTGATCCTCTCGGCTGACTTCTGCTTTCCAGGCCGTGTACTCGGCGTGCCCGCCCATGTGACAGGCTCCGAAAGAGCACCACAAACCATCGTGGACCAATCCGTCAACGAGCGTCTGGTCGCCGAGTTTCACGCCATCACGATAGCCACGAAGGAAGTAAGGGACGTTGGACATCGATTCCATGCCGCCAGCTACGATAGCCTGCGCGTCTCCCGCGCGAATCGCTTGCGCAGCCAGCATCACAGCTTTGAGTCCCGAACCGCAGACTTTGTTGATCGTCACGGCTGGAATTGTCTCGGGCAAGCCCGCGCCGATCGCCGCCTGTCGTGCCGGTGCCTGTCCGACGCCTGCCTGTATCACGTGCCCCATGATCACTTCTTCGATCGCCGCCGGATCCACGCCGGAACGCTCGACAGCCGCAGCGATCGCTCGTGCCCCTAATTCGGGCGCGGCCAGAGGCGCGAGTCCACCGAGAAAGCGGCCCGTGGGCAGCCGAGCGGCTCCCACGATGACTGCTGTACGATCCGCGTCACTCATTCGTTCCTCCCCACAATCAGGTCTGTTTCCACATCCACAAGTTCAACCCGGCCCGGACTCGATTCCACAGGCCGCCCCCAGGCAATCGCCGGATCATGCTCGAATGCCAGCGTCCAACCCTCTGTGACAGCTTTCGCAAGGATTCTTCGCTTGCTCTCGAGTGTCACCAGCGGTTCCACGTCATACCCCATGATCCAGGGCAACGGCAGATGGGCCGCCGTAGGCACGAGATCCGCCAGGTAGAGAAGTCGAGACTCGCCAGTCCCAATGAGCACCGACTGATGCCCCGGCGTGTGCCCGGCCGTGTGAAGGACCTGAACACCCGGGACGATCTCTGTATCCTGGTCCAGAAACCGGATCCGGTCCTCCGAAGCCAGCGGGTCGAAGTTGTCGAGCATATAACTGGCTCGCACCCGCTCATTGTCCAGATGTGCGAAGTCCCATTCCGTGCGCCGGATGTAGTACTCCGCATTCGGAAAGGCAGCCGTGACCGTACCGTCCGCCGTTCGCAGCGTGTTGCCGCCCGCATGGTCGAAATGCAGATGCGTGCTGAGGACCATGTCTATCGAATCAGGCTCCACACCCACGGCCCGAAGCGAGTGTTCGAGACGAGTCGGTGAGCCGGCGTTGTCCACCCGATAGATTCCGAGAAATTTTTCTGGCTCCTTGGCCCCGATACCTGTGTCTATCAGAATACGCGCGTTCGCTGTCTCGACGAGCAGGCAACGCATGGCCAGCGGGATGCGGTTCCGATCATCCGGCTCGGTGCGTGTCGCCCAAAGGGGCTTCGGCACAACGCCGAACATCGCTCCGCCATCCAGCCACAGGCTTCCGGCGTCGATCGTCGTAATGCGCAAATCCGGCCACTCAATGACTGGAATCGTCCGCTCCTCCCCCGATGGGTTGCCCACCCAGCCAACGCTGCAGCTGTTCCCAGTCACTGATGCCCCGGCGGTCCGCAGACTCGAGGAGATTCAACAGAATTTCCGCGGTGACCAGGGCGTCCCCCCACGCTCGATGACGGGCCCGGCACTCGAGACCGTAATAAGAAATCAGCGCATCCAGTCCCCATCGGCGCAGACCCGGAAGAGCGCGCCTGGCGAAGCGCACCGTGCACAACTTGTCGCCGCTTGGGATTTCCGCCCGTGCACGGAGCATCTCATCCGACACGAACCGCCAGTCGAATCGGGCGTTGTGGGCGACGAATACGCGGCCACTGAGCGCCCGACGGACCACGGCCGCGATGCCTTCGAATCGAGGCGCCGACTCGACCATCGACGCGTCGATTCCAGTCAGCCGGCTGATTCGATCGGGAATCCAGCAGCCTGGATCCACAAGGGTACTGTATCGGCCGCATATCGAACCGCCGACCACCGTCACACAGGCGATTTCCATCACCCGGTCTTCACGTTTCGAACCGGTGGTCTCGACATCCACAACGGCGAATTCGATTTCCGACAGGAGGGTCGCCGACGCGGAGAATTCCTCGCGTTCGGGCGCGACAGACCAGACTCCACGATCATCAACCGTCACCCGGTGATCGGTCCCCAATAGTTCGTAGACAAGCCCTCCGACCAACCCGTCCGGAGCCTGGCTCAACTTGAACACCTCGCACGCAAGGTCAGTCGTCGCTACCGGTCCCTGCCGGATGAGATCGATCGCCCGGCCGACCAATGGAGTCGCGGATTCGAAGGCGAGGCCAGGATGGCTCACTCCACGTCGTCCCGGAGAATGGGCATCGTCATGCAACGCGGCCCGCCGCCGCCGCGAACCAGCTCCGACCCATCAAACGTGATCGCAACTCTGTCTCCCGGCGCGGGGACGTCCGGCTGTGAGAGAAATTCCTCGGCCGATACAGACCGAAAACCAGCGCCCGTCGCGAGTGCTTCGAGTGTGTGTTCGTTGCGCGTGTACGCAATCACCTGACCGGGAGCAACAGCGAAAAAATTGCACCCGCTCCCCCACTGCTCACGTTCCTGCATGGTGCGTTTCTCACCGCCACAGAATAGAGGTTCCATGGGATGGTCCAGATCGCGCAAAACGGAAAACAGACCGTCAACTTCCCGTGCACCGACTTTCGATCGGTTGAGGTGCACTACGGGCTGGCGGGTCGGCCCGATGAAGAATGGTGGATATACGCAGCAAAGTTCCCGGTCGAGAGCGGTCCACACCATGTCGAGATGGATGGCCGTCCGGTGAGAAGGCAGCAAGATTACGATGATATCCGTGACGTCGCCCCGATCGAACAGATGCTGAGCAAGGAGATCGATTCCGGCGGCGCTTGTTCGCTCCGTCAATCCAACAAGAAGAAGGTCGTGGCGCAGAACATGAATGTCACCGCCCTCTATATGGACGTTCAGCCGCCGCTCCGAAGCGCCGTCGTAAACGATTCCACGATTTCGCAATTTTGGATGGTGACGGAACAGTGTCCGGGCGAGCAGTTCTTCGGTCCAACGTACCTCGTGTCTCATCGATGCCACGACCACACGCTCTCCGACTACCGCTGCCGAATCGCGCGTAAAAAACAGATTGGGCAACGGCGGGAGTGAGTATCCAGATTCGTTCACGAGACGAGCGAGTGAACCACCCTCGTATTCCTCCCCGCGAATGAACAGCGAGACAACTTCATCAATCGTAGCACCGTTCGCCCGCTCCCGAATCGCATCCCCCGCAGCAGTCAGCAAACCCTCGAGTGCTACAGGAATGGCAAGCGTTTCGCGCAACAGGTCGGAAACCTGGAAGACCTCGGTAAATCGTGACAGGACGGACATGAAGACTGCGTGCTCACGCCTCGCCAGCTCCAGGTCCAGGATGTCATCGAACAGGAAGTCCGCACGGTTGGCCGGTGTGACGGTGGCCAATTCGAGTCCGGGTGCATGACAAACCACCGCCCGAAGTCTTCCCACCTCAGAAGTCACGCGAACCCCGCTCACATCTCCTCCGATCCGTTCGCTGCCGATGAGATCAAGAAACTGAGGCCTTCAAGCTCTAGCGCAACATCCATCCACCGAACGGCAAGACCCTCATCTGGTTCCAGTTTCGAAGCCGCGAAGCTGAGTATGCCTGCTACGCCGGCGGAACGTACCCGCTCAGCGACGTCCCGGGCGACCGGCGGCGGTGTCGCAAGGATTACGATCTCGATGCTGTCGGCCGACAGGCGATCTTCGAGTTCCTCCATCGATAAGACGGGCACGTCGAATACCGAGCGCCCGATCTTCTTCGGATCAATATCAAACGCTACGCTGATCCCGAATCCACGGGCAGGAAGATCGTCGTACCCAAGTAACGCGGAGCCAATCTTTCCCACGCCCACAAGGGCGACGCGGCGCTGACGCTGGACGCCGAGAATTGATTCGATGCCCGACCGTAGTTGCTCGACGGGATAACCCTGCCCACGCTTGCCGAACGATCCGAAGTTGCTCAGGTCTTTTCTGACCTTTGCTGCTGTCGTACCACTTCCGACCGCCAACTCGACGCTGGATACCAGCGCCGTCCCTGAGGCCGACATGTCTCTGAGCAGACTCAGGTAAAGGGACAGCCGGCGGACTGTAGAATCGGATATCTTGCGAGTGTTCATCGTAGCTTGTGAAAGAGTTCACAAGAACATACCGGCCGTCGCCAGTCCCTTCAACCACGCGGTCGATTTCGACGCAACTCATCCAGCCGCATGGCAAGTTCGGAAAACGGTTCCGGGGCAATGGTCTCCGGACGCATGGACGGGTCAATGCCGACGGCCCCGCACACGGCGGCCGCCTCCTCCGCGGAAAGACCATACTCCGGAGCTTGGCGTAGAACGGTGCCAAGTTGCTTTCGTCGCCGTGAGAATGCCGCCCGCGCCAACGTGCGCGTGGCCTCGATTTGCTCCTTTGGTATCCCCACCACGGGATCTATGACCACAGCTGCCGAGTCGACGCGTGGCACAGGTCTAAACGCATTCCGACCGACACGAAACGCTAATCGTGCTCGAGCCCGCGTCTGAACGCCGATGCTGAGCGCACCGTAGATCTTCCCTCCGGGCTTTGCCGTGATGCGCAGCGCCACTTCCTTTTGGACGAGTACGACGATCCGCGTTGGTGCTGGCTCCGCATCAAGCATCCGGAAAATCAATGGCGACGTGATCGCATACGGTACGTTCGACACGAATCGATACGGAGGCACTCCGGCGAGGCTGGCGAGGTCTTCGGTCAGTGCATCACCGTGTACGATGAGAACATCGGCGCGGTCCCCCCAGCGATCCCTCAACAACGGCGCAAGCCGGTCATCCTTCTCGACCAGTACCAGGCGCCGAACCCGACCCACCAGTAGCTCGGACAATTCTCCGTGTCCGGGGCCCACCTCAAGGACGGTGTCCTCAGGCCCGGCATCGAGGGCCTCCACGAGTTTTCGTCGCAGATTCGGATCGATAAGGAAATTCTGACTGAGAGACCGCTTAGCTCGTACCACTTAAACTATTGCTTGAGCACTAGTGCCGTACGGTCGTCAGCCGCCGGTGTGTCTCCGAGGGACGCCATCTTGAACAACTCCTCCAACACGTCCGAGGCCGAACTGTCTGCGAAGCGCCTCACTGCCTGCAGGATGAGATCGTCCGACCAGATCCGGTCGGCTCGCATTGTTTCACTGAGTCCGTCGGTGAATAGCAGGAGTGTGTCCTTTCCGGGATACCAGGACAGCTCCCGCTCTTCGTAGGTGTCGAATTCTGCGATCCCCAGCGGTGGATTCAGAGCTTCAAGCCTGTCGCTTTCTACCGGACCAACCCGGAAAGCGTGCGGATGGCCCGCATTTGCGTACAGCAATCGATTCCGCGCCGAATCCACCACGACGTAGCACAGTGTCATGTACATGTCCGTGCTCTCCAGTTTGCGAACCAATTCGTGGTGGATTCCTCGCAGGACGTCACCAGGCCGGTCGCTTTCCCTCACCACGAGTGAGGCCGCACTCATGGTAAGCGCCATGATCAGTCCCGCCGAATAACCGTGAGAGCTGACGTCACCCAGCATCACTCCGAGCCGACCCTCCCCGAGCCGGAAGAGGTGGTAGAAGTCACCGCCGACCGACTCTGCCGGTTCGCACCGGGCCGCGATGTCCGCAAAATCTGTGAAGTCCGCAAGTTCTGGAAGCAGTTTGAGTTGCAGGTGGTGCGCGAGCTCGAGCTCTACCAGCATTCGCTCCCGCTCTACGCTCTCATCGGTCAGTCGACGGTTTTCGAACGCGGCGCCTATCTGACTGGCGATGGCAGAAACCAGGCGGAGGTCCGACGTCTGGAGAATCCGGTCGGGTCCCGACAAGATCTTGAGAACCCCCATTGAAGTATTCAATCCATGAACCTGTGTCTGGCGCACCGGTACGAGTAATTCCGTTCCATCCTGCGGGCCCGACGACCGTGCCACTCCGATACGGAACACTTCTGCCAGAGGACCGCGACTCAGTTCAAGGTCAACAGATGCTCCGCCAGATGACACGTCGGATGCCGCAAACAGCATCAAGTGGGAACCGCTCTCGTCAACTATCCACAGTTCACCCCTAGAGGCATCCATCACTTCCACGAGTTCCGCGAGAAGCTTCGCTACACCGCGCTCCAGCACGAGCCCTGAGCCGAGCACCTCCCCTACGCTGGTCAACAGGGCAACCTCTCCATGGCGGCTCGCGAGTTGGTTGCGGAAGAACAACAACTCACGCTCCATCTGGAGCATGCCTGGTACGCATGAGGCAATCAGTTTGAGTGCACTACCATCATTGGACGCAGTCGGTTGCACTACAGCCACGCGAATCGTCATGTCTTCTGTAACAGGCCACGATTCCTCGAGCACGGTATCGGAGGTTACGTCGCCCAGTCCGTCGTACAGGAGTTCCTGTGATGCACCATCAATCAACGTGAGTCTGACCCTGAGTCCGGTGGCGGAGAGGTCATCCAGCAACCGTCTGATCCGCTCCGCGCCTGACATCTCCTCAAACACGAGGCGAGCGAATCGTGAGCGTCACGGCGTTGCCCCGTTTGTTGTAGCTGACATCATCCGCAAGCCTTCGGAGCAAGAACAGACCCCGGCCATGGCTGCGATTCCGATTCTCCGGCAGTGTCGGGTCAAGCACGGCAGCTGGATCGAATCCGGCGCCCTCGTCAGTCACGGTGACTACCGCAGCACCGGGAGTTAGCCTGGCATCGATGCGCACCAGCCGGTCCGGATCTTCCCGATTTCCGTACAGAATCGCATTGGCCAGCACTTCACCGAGAGCGACACGCAGATTAAGTGTGGCCCGGGAACCAGCAAAAGCCAATCGCTCACAAGCATCGACGACTTCTGCTACTGCATGTCTCACATACCCGACGCTCGACGGAAATTCCAGTTTGATTACGGCGGACAGTCCAGCGGGTCGGCGAGGCCGGTCTCCACCTCGGCCGGAGACATGCCGGCGCCACCGTAGCCGCAATTCCGCTGAGTTTATGGGATGGAAAAGATAATCGGAACATCCCGCGGCGATGGCCGGCAGGAGACTGTCGACGGAGGTGCTGTCAACGATGGCTACCAGTTCGGTGTCGAGTCCGAACGCTTCCCTGGCATCCCGTACGCTTTGTGCCGGATCTGACAGGTCGATGAATACGAGATCCGGTCGCTGGTCCGGCCAATCGGCGGCGAGGGCGGCTACCGATGCCTGCACCTCAAGCTCCGTGAGACGTGCCATGAGGTCGCCCGCCACCTGCGGACGGCCCGAACAGATCAGGACCCGTCGGTTGGACTCGTGCATCGAAGAGTCACCCGCGTCAGAAATCGGCCAGCGCCAACTCCCGGGAATCCGAGATATGGAACAGCGTATCGAGTTTCGTCAGCTCAAACAGCGTTCGCAGGTCTTCGTTGAGTCCGGCCAACCGCAGAGCTCCACCCAATTCCCGAATCTTTCTCGACAGACTGACGAGAGCACCAAGACCCGATGAATCGATATAGCTGGATTCCCGGAAGTCTACGACAAATTTTCGATCGCCGGCATTCAAGCGCTCGATTACCGTCTGTTTGAACGCTTCACGATTGCCTACGATCAACTCACCTTCCAATTCGACCAGAACGACTCCACCAATCTCTGAAATTCGACAGCTCATGAGCTCTCCGTTTGTTCATCTGTTGTAGCCCTCATCGCTTGCAGGGCCGTAACCCGGGCAACGTTCATAATGTCCTCGATGGAAGCCCCACGCGAAAGATCGTTCAGCGGCCGGGACAACCCCTGCAGAATCGGACCGATCGCCCTGGCACCGGCGAGACGGTGCACCAGTTTATATGCAATGTTGCCCGAGGCAAGGTCCGGAAACACCAGTACATTCGCCTTACCCGCCACCGGAGATCCAGGCGCCTTTCTGTCCGCCACGTCCGACACCAGAGCGGCATCCACCTGGAGTTCACCATCTGCAGCGATTCCGGGATTCCTCCTCCGAAACAGCGTCAGAGCCTCGCGGATTCGATCGATATCCGGCCCCTCCGCGGAACCCCTGGTTGAATAGGAAAGAAAGGCGACCCGCGGCTCGTCTCCGACGATCGCCCGTCTTGCCCGGCTGGCCGCGCCAGCGATCTCCGCCAGTTGATTCGCGTCCGGGTTGGGCACGACAGCCGCATCAGTAAACGTCAGCACATGCTCCGGGCCGGCTGGACCCGCCGGCACCACCATGTAGAAAGCGCCAGATACTGTCTTCGTGCCGGGCGCCGGGCCAAGAATCCGAAGCCCTGCTCGCAGGACGTCTGCCGTCGTCGCTACGGCTCCGGCGACTGCCCCGTCAAGTACACCACACGCCACCGCAGCAGCGGCAAGCCGAAGCGTGTCTCCAGATCCGGCTTCCTCCAGATCCGGGCAGAACGGCAGCACACGGGTACGTAACTCTTCGTCCGCGAGGTCCAGTCGGCCGATTCCCTCAGGCACGTCCTCGCCATCCGTCACTGCAATCGGCACCGGGCCCGGGCCTGCCGCCAGTCGAACGATTGCGGCCCGCGTCCTCTGCTCCTTCACCTCCGGAAAGCCGATTCGCCGTTCCGTCGCCGCCCGACGGGCAAGATCTTCGAGGAAACTCACCCGCCTGCTGACGGTCCGTACCGCCGGACAAGACTCTCCAGCACTTCCGGCGGAACGAACTGCGAAACATCTCCACCCAGTGAAGCAACTTCTCGGACGAGGGACGAGCTGAGGAATGTATAGTTGCTCGCCGGAGCCATGAATATTACTTCGATCTCGGGCGACAGACTGCGATTCATCAAGGCCATCTGAAATTCGTACTCGAAGTCGCTCACCGCACGGAGCCCCCTGATGATGACCCTGGAATCATGCTGCCTGGCGAAATCGACGAGCAGGCCACTGAATGCTACTACCTCAATACCCGGTTCGTCTTCGTACACCTTGGAAATGAGGCCGACCCGCTCCTCGAGGCCGAATGCCCGAGTCTTCATTTGAGTCGACGACTCCGCGACCGCGATCACCACGTGGTCCGCCAGGCGTAGTGCACGCTTCACGATATCGTCGTGCCCCAATGTCAGCGGGTCGAACGAACCCGGATAGATCACAGTGCTGCCGACGAGGCTCATTCAATTCTCCCCTTATCCGATGAAAAACGACAACTCCGTGTCACCGTACACACGCGACCAATCCGGCCGTGTCTCGTCGAGCTCTGATCGCTTGTGCTCGACGCACAGCATGCTGGCAAATGGTTTCTCAAGCCAGACCTCGAGGAGCTTCCGGGCCAGACCTGACCCGTAAGGCGGGTCTGCCAGTGCCAGTGAAAATGTGTGGTTCCCGGGACCCGAACGCGATAACGCCCGGAACACATCACTGCGGACTACTTGAGCCCGCGCTTCGAGGTCAAGCGCTTGCACGTTTGCTCGCAGATCTTTCATCGCCGCGCGATCAGATTCGACGAAACGTACCAGTGCCGCTCCCCTCGATAGCGCCTCGATTCCGAGCGCGCCCGACCCGGCAAACAAGTCGAGTACGTTGGCCCCGGAAAGGCGCTCACCCAGTGCGCTGAACCAGGCTTCGCGGACACGGGCACCGGTCGGGCGTGTCGACCGCCCAGCCGGGGAACGCAGACGCCTTCCACGCAATTCACCACCGATCACCCGCAGCGTCACGTCGTGTTCTCCACGGGCCGAAAATCGATCACTTGCGCCTGGAGACGCCGGCGACCACCCCATGTATCAGCCTGCAGGTGAAACGCTATATCATACTGTTTCTCAATCTGAACCTCCCCACGGCGTCTACCGAGTCTAAACCCTATCGCCTGCAACGAGGATGATTCCTGACGTAGCGATGCTCGCAGGTGGATTCCAGCATCGCCCACCACGGATACATTTTCGAACCGCACACTTCTGGTAACGAGAACGGGGGCCGGGTTTCCGGCGCCGAATGGCCTCAAGTGCTCAAACGCCTCGAACAAGCAGAGATCTACGTTCTCGAGGTCCAGTTCAAGGTCGATCGTCAGCGTATCCTGTGGAGGGCCCCCTGTCAGTCGATCCCGAGCCAGGGCGCTCAACCGTTCGGCAAATTCCTCGATGTTGGCCCGCCGAATGGTCAAGCCCGCCGCCATGCTGTGCCCGCCAAATTTTTCAAGCAAAGGTCCGCAAGCTTCCAGGGCGGCGTACAGATGGAAATCCTGTACGGATCTACCCGACCCCGTTCCGATGTCACCGTCGAAAGCCACGATGACGGCTGGACGGTGCCACCGTTCAACAACACGTGAGGCCACAATTCCAACTACGCCGGGATGCCACTTGTCTCCCCATACGACCAATGCGCCATCCCGCTCGGCGTCGAACGTACGGGCTATGATAGCGTCCACCTCATCGGTCACCCGGCGGTCCAGACTTCTGCGGTCTGTGTTAAGACGGTCGAGCTGGTCTGCCAGCGCCGCCGCCGCCGATTCCGTCTCGGCGAGGAGCAGCCGTAGACCGGTATCGGGCTCAGCCAACCTCCCGGCAGCATTCAAACGCGGTCCCACCCGAAACGCGACGTCCTCCGCTCGGACACCGTTTCCGTGATCGATCGACGCCCGGTCGAGAAGCGCGCGGAGACCCGGTTTGTGTGTCAGCCCGAGAACGCGGAGTCCAGCCCTCACCATGGCGCGATTTTCGTCCAGCAGGGGCATCTGATCCGCCACAGTACCTATGGCGACCAGATCCAGATGCTGGTTGAGCTCAGCTGCCGAAATGCCACGCTCCGCAAACAGTGCCGCAATGATTTTGAATGCTACACCGACGCCGGCAAGCCGATTGAACGGATACTCGCTGTCACTGCGCTGCGGATTTACGATGGCTACGGCATCGGGTAGTCGACTTCCCGGCTCGTGATGATCGGACACGACCACATCGATCCCCAGTCTGGCAGCCTGCGCAATCGCGTCAGCAGCCCGCACGCCACAATCAACAGTTAGAACAAGAGAAGCTGCAGCAGACCGGGCCATCTCAACGCCGGTTGTGCCAAAATCGTATCCGTCACGAATCCGGTGGGGAACAAATGGTACGACATGAGCACCCAGGCGCCGCAATCCGAGCGTTGCCACGGCAGTTGCACACATGCCGTCGGCATCGAAGTCGCCGTGGACCAGTATGGTTTCGCCGTCGTCTATGGCACGATTGATACGTCGGATTGCAGCCGGCATATCCGGCAATAGCATGGGATCGTGAAGCTGTTCCAACCCGGGCCGCAGGAAGCTGCGGACTCCGGCCGCATCACAAATGCCGCGGACAGCCAGGACAGCAGCCAGCGGGCGGGGAATATCGATGCCGGACAATAGGGCATCAGCCGCCATCAGCGCCTCAGCGGGCGGTGGAATCCAGCGGGTCGAAGTCACGCGGGAGGCACCGGCGAATTCAGTGCTCCGGGTGTAGGATCACTCCGCACCCTTCGCATACGACGAGGGCCGCCGCCGCACGGATCTCTGCCTGCCGCTGTTTTGGAATCGACGTGTAGCAGTGACCGCAGCAGCCATGGACGATGGGTGCCAACACCTGTGTCGTCCGACCACCGCTTACTCTTTCATATACGGATCGAATTCCGGAATCCAGGCGCATGGAGGTCTCGCGGCGCTCGGTTTCGGATAGAGTCAGCTCCTGCTCCAGTTCGCTGAGCCGCCCGTCAATTTCCGTGCAACGCTCTTCGCCTGCCGACCTTCCCTCGACCAGTGCCTTTTCCGCTTCCTCGGCGCTGACCCTGGCCCTGTCGTCCGACTGCATTTCTTCCAACACCAATGTCTCGGCCTCGTCCAGGTTTTGCTTCGCCGCATCTACTTCTGTGCGAGCGGCGGCTACGTCGCGCGCTCGATGCAATACTTGAGCCCGGTCCTGAAGGCGTTTTACGGTCGCCCGTCCCGCCTGCACGGTGCGCTCCGCTCGTCGCACATCCGCCTGGACCTGCTCCACGTGTATTTGTCTATCGGACTCGCGCTTGACCAGCACCTCAAACGCTTCCTCCACCTTTATGCGCTCCGCGATCAAGGATCGTCGCTCGATCCGCAACCGGACGATCAATGCATCGAGCTCCTGTAACGACAGCAGCTCTCTTACTGTCTGCTCCTCCATCTCACCTCCCTGCAATTCGACTCATGAATCCGTCGCGATTTCGACAACTTGCTCTTCTTTCGTAGCGTAGCCGCGCAGGAACGACAGCGACACGCCAGCTCGACGCAACTGCCCGGCAACCTCAGTTTTCTCGACCAGCAAGAGTCTCGCCTGCGCTTCGTCCGCCAGCTGAAGTTGCCTGTCGATGTGGCCAAGCCGTTCAAGCTGCTGGCGAAACACCAGGCGCCGGACGGTCTCATCAAATACTTGACCCGTATGCACAAACTCATCCTTGTAGCCCCGGAGTTTCTCCAGTAACTCCGTGTCCACCGTCTCATCATCCCCGTCCGTCGCTCTCGTCACCTCATAGATGCGCCGTAGTCCCGGATGGCGAAAGTGCTCAGCTGTGAGGCCTTCCGATTCGGCCGCCGTAATCAAGCTCGGATCACGAAGCAGCAACACGAGCAGCATCCACTCGGCAGACGGGAGGACTGATATCGGCGGCCCTGGCAGCGCAACCGACGCACGCGTTCTGGGTGTCCGTGCGGCTTCATCGGCCCGAGTAACCTCGGATACGAGAGTCTCTCGCCTCACACCTGTGAACTCCGCTGCGCGGCCCAGGTACAGGTCTTTCAGTGCCGGATCCTTGACGGCTCGCAGTGTACTCAGCAGGCCGTCAACTGCCCGGCGACGACCTTCCGTCGACTCCAGGTATCCCTGACGTTCCAGGATCTGAAGCTTCCGATCCAGCACGTCTACCGCGTCGGCCATCAGAGCCTTGAGGGCATCCGCACCTGAAGTTCGAAGCACGGAATCGGGATCCTCTCCCGACGGAAGGCTCACGACCAGCGGGTGGACTCCGGCTGCGAGAAACGTATCCCCGGCGCGAAAAGTGGCCCTCAACCCGGCCGAATCGCTGTCGTACAGCAAGTACACCTTTTTTGTGTATCGACCGATCAACTCGGCCTGTTCGGTCGTCAGGGCTGTACCCAGCGGAGCAACGGCAGTATCGAAACCATGGACATGCAGAGATACGACATCCATGAACCCCTCACCTATCAGGGCAGATTCCTCTCTGCGCATGGCATGGCGTGACTTGTTGAGCCCGAACAGCGTGCTGCGTTTGTGGAAGATCGGCGATTCCGGGGAGTTGATGTACTTCGGCGCTTCTTCATCGGACCCGAGCGCTCTACCGCCAAAAGCGATCGGGCGATCACGCAGATCCTGGATTGTGAACATCAGACGGTCGCGGAATCGGTCGTAAGGTTCCGCCGCACGCTCGCTGGTAGCTGCCAACCCCGCCTTCAGGAGATTCTCGTCGGGAATCCCACGAGAGCGGGCCGCATCCAGCAAACCGCGCCAGCCGTCCGGTGCCAACCCGATGCCGAAGGCCGTCCAATGCTCCCTCGGGACTCCACGGGCCGCGAGATATTCGCGGCCGACTGCACCCTGTTTCTCGTCTACTAACTGACCCGCAAACCACTCGGCGGCAAATGCAAGCGCTTCTCTGATGTGAATCCAGGGGTCTTCCCGGACAGAATCTGCGTCGGGAACTTCGATGCCGACTTTCTCGGCGACATGCCGGATAGCAGCCGGAAAATCAAGTCCCGCGTGCTTCATGACGAACGCGAATACGTCGCCGCCCTCGCCACATACGAAGCACTTGAAGATGCCCCGCACGGGATCCACAGAGAAATTCGGGCCTTCTCCACCGTGTAACGGACAGGGGCCGCGCCAGGTGCGACCGGTACGTTTCAGGCGCACCGACTCGCCGCAGATCTCCAGAATGTCCGCCCGCTCCCGGATTTCCTCCACCAGGGTGTCGCTTACCATATCCAACCAACGCTCAAATTGTATCGCCTTTCAATTCGAGTACGGTAACCCCGAATCCGCCTTCATCAAAACTCCCGGGTCGCACCGAGACGATGCGCAAGTCTTCTTGAACGAGCCGGGAAACCTCTTTCTTGAGCGCACCGGTTCCCTTCCCATGGATCACGAGCAAACGGCGCAAATCCGCTACTACGGCAGCATCGACTGCTGCAAGTAAGGATGCTTTCACCTCGTCTACACGCAGGCCCCGCAGATCCACCTCAGGCCGAGCATCAATCTCGGGCAACGAGGTGAAACGACGGGCACCCGAATCCCGGCTGGTCGAGATTTCACTGATCGGGGCTGTGAGATCCTCTCTGGCGAGCGAAAGCTTCATCCCACCTGCCTCTACGATTACGCTATCCTCTCGAACTTCGGCTACGCGGCCCGTAACCCCCAGCGAACGTGACACCACCAAGTCGCCCGGTTGCGGATCCAGAACAGGAATTCCACCCAGCTGCCCACGTCCTTTCAGCTCGTCGAATCCAGCTCGGTTCGCGCGTAACAGATCCTCGACGGCCTGTCGCGCGTGATGAATCGCCACCGGTCCGACTCCTTCGCCATCGCTCAAGTCGGCGATCACCTGCTCGACTTGTTTTCGCGCTTCCAGCAGATACCGGTCCACGCGGTTCCGTGCCTCCCGTTCCAGCATTCGCTCTCGCTCGGCCAACTTGCGGGCCCGTGCATCCGATTCCGCTTCCCGGCGAGACAGGCTTCGCGAATCAGCGCGCGCACCCGAGGTGAGGCACCGTAGCTCCTCCTCCGCTGACTGGAGCTCTCTCAACACCTGATCCATTTGTCGCTCCGCATTGCCCAGTCGCCCACGGGCAGCGTCGACGAGTTCACCCGGGAGTCCAAGGCGAGAGGCGATCTCGAGCGCGTAGCTGCGCCCGGGTCGATCCCGAACCAGCAGGAACGAAGGGCTCATCGATTCCACATCGAATTGCAGTGACGCGTTCACTACCGAAGGTGTCTCAGCGGCGAGTTGTTTCAGCGCTCCCAGGTGCGTGGTGGCCACCGTCAGTCGAGTCGTTGTTGACAGGCGCAACAGAATGGCCCCGGCCAGTGCGGCCCCTTCTGCCGGGTCAGTGCTTCCACCGATTTCATCGAGTAACACGAGACTCGCCGGGCCCGCACGATCTAGTATTTCTCCAAGCCCTGCCACCTGTGCGCTGAATGTCGACAGGGACGCTGAGATGGACTGCTCGTCTCCAATCACGGCAAAGAACCCATCGAATACAGGCAGACGCGTTTGCGGCCCGACCGGGGGGATCACTCCCGATTGTGCCAGTGCCGCAAGAAGGCCGATCGCCTTCAATGTTACGGTCTTGCCACCGGCATTGGGACCACTGATCAGAAGCACCCTTTCGTCGAGGGCCAGGCGCAGGGTGAAAGGCACGGCGGGCTCACCGGCAGCCAAAAGCAGTGGATGGACCGCATCAATCAATTCCAAGCCCTTCTCATGCTCCGACTCGACCAGTTCGGGCCGCGACCCACCGTGAGCCAGACCATATCGCGCGCGCGCTTGCAGTGAATCAGCCTCGCCCAGCGTATCGAAGGCAATCCGCAGATCGTCTGCTAACGGACGGATACGGTCGGAGAGCTCCGCCAGGATGCGGTGGACTTCACGAGCTTCCTTGCGTTCGAGTTCGAAAATCCGATTCATGCCTTCGATCGCCAGCGGCGGTTCGACGAATATCGTCTGATGCGTCGCTGATTCGTCATGGACGATCCCTCCGACCTGTGAGGCGCCCTCACGCCGGATCGGGATGCAATAACGACCCGAGCGAATCGTCACAGACGCATCCGACACCTGAATCCTTGCCGGCAGAGTTGCCACGAACACTTCGAGACGCTTCACCAGCCGGCTGCGACTTCCACGCAACTCGCCACGTACTCGACGCAATTCACGGCTCGCTCCATCTGCAAGTTGCCCGGAAACGGCGAACGATCCCAACAGACGCTCTTCGAGACCAGGCTCCGCGAGAAGCGCCTCAGACAACTGAGTCAACCCGGGGAACGCGCCGGAATCCCGGCGCAAGTCAGATCGCACTCGTCTCGATGCCGACAACAATTCGGCCAGAGCCAGGAGGGCGGCCTCGTCGAGCACGGAGCCTTCAATGGACAGGCGACTTAGTCCCGGCAGGGCGTCGGGAATCCGAGGGGGAATCCAATCATGACGCATAACGAGCGTGACCATCTCGTCGGTCAGGGCGAGTCTCTCGCGAGCCGTAGCCAGATCGGCCGAGGGCCGCAAATTTCTGACGTGCGCCACGCCTGCGGCACTCACGGCATGAGAGCCAATCGCTTCAAGAACGGTGTCAAACTCCAACAGTTGCAAGCCGTGCGGCAGGAGATCCGGCATCGTTGGGATCAACCCGGTGGCCACGCCATGTCTCGACCTGCCAGGAGGTGAATATGCAGATGAAATACGCTCTGGCCGGCACGAACACCTCGGTTCATCACCAGGCGGTAGCCATCGTCCGACACGCCCAGAGACCGGGCCGTCTCGGCGGCGGCCAGCAACAATTGTCCGGCCAGAAGTCCCGAATCCTGATCAAGATCCGCTACGCTCTCGACATGTGTCCTGGGAATAATCAGCACGTGAGTGGGCGCTTGCGGCGTCACATCGCGAAACGCAATCCATTCCTCGCCCTGAGCTACGAGTTCCGCCGGTATCTCACCGGACACGATACGACAGAACAGGCAGTCAGTAGTCCGCTCCATCAGCCCTCCTCCGCCTCCAGGACGCCCAAAAGGTAAATGCCCAACGACCAGTCCGGGTTCATGGCGCAATTTGTGCGATGTCTGTCCGATGCCGCCAGCACGTGGCATTCCGGCCGGATGAAGCAACGTACGTTCATCCAGACAGAACGCGAGATCATATGGTGACGAACGGGTCGACTAGCGGATGACCGAAAAAGCTATCAGGACTGAGGCGGGACAGGCAGTGGATGAGCCGCAGGGCCTGGGGCTCCGATCGAGGCCAATACTAACTGTGGCGGAAGCCATGCGAGCTCCGGGCTCTCGAGTCGAAGTCTGTGTAGCCCTCCGGGTTGGCCGCCAGCGCTTCGAGGGGCTCTCGGCCGGAGTGGGCCTCGATGTCATGGAAATCAGACTGGCGGCAGAGGCGACCCTCGACGCGATCCACCAGGCAGTGGGAACCGAACGGTTCATCCTCGTGGGTATCAAGCGTCTGCATGCCTTCGACGCGGATGTGATTCTCGTCGCCTTGCGAGATCAGGCGAAGAGCGCCCGCAGGTACATAGGGGCCGTGCCCGTACGGTCGACCAACGTCCACGCCGCTGCGGCGGCTGTACTCGACGCTACCAACCGGATCCTCACGGCCCCGAATCGCTGAGTCGGTCACCAGTTCCGAACGACGTAGAAAGCCGGGTCGCGCCGACCCATCGATGATGGTATCGTTGCCCCGTCCCGGCGACCTTGGAAACGATGCCGCCCATCCTCCGCCACGACCCAGAGTAAAATGCAGACTGACGCGACGACTGTTGACCTCTCCGGGATGCCGATAGAACAACTTTCGATCCAGACGATACGCACTCTTGCGATCGATGCGGTTCAAGCAGCCAATTCGGGGCATCCAGGGGCACCGATGGCGCTGGCGCCCGTGGCGTATCTACTCTGCCGACAGATGCGCTACAACCCGCACAGCCCTGACTGGTTCGACCGTGACAGATTCGTCCTGTCCGCCGGCCACGCATCGATGTTGCTGTACGCGATGTTGCATCTGACCGGATATGACTTGCCGCTGGAGGAGCTGAAACAGTTTCGGCAGCTCGGCAGCATGACCCCAGGCCACCCGGAGGCAGGCGATACGCCGGGCGTTGAGACAACCACCGGTCCGCTCGGACAAGGATTGATGAACGCAGTGGGGATGGCCATGGCAGAGGCCCATCTTGCTGCCGTGTTCAACCGGCCGAACCACCGAGTGATCGATCACTCGACGTACGTGGTGTGTAGTGATGGCGACCTCATGGAAGGTGCCTCACACGAGGCGGCATCACTCGCCGGGCACCTTGGCCTCGGCAAACTCATCGTCATTTACGATGATAACAGAATTACGATCGAAGGATCGACGGACCTTGCCTGGTCCGACGACGTACCGGCTCGATTCGAGAGTTACGGCTGGCACGTCCAGAACCTGGGCGATGCGGCCAACGACCTGGCCGCTCTTGCTGCGGCCCTTGAGACCGCGCGAGCCGCTCAGGACAGACCTTCCCTGATCATGGTTCGCTCTCACATCGGATTCGGCTCGCCAAACAAGCAGGACACAGCAGCGGCCCACGGTTCACCACTCGGGGCGGAAGAAGTATTTCTGACGAAGAAAGCGTACGGCTGGCCGGCAGATCGCACGTTCCATGTGCCCGAGAGCGTGCGAGAGCACATGGGTGAAGCCGTCGCGAGAGGCATGGCGGAGGAACTCGCGTGGCGCGAACGAATGGAAGCGTACCGAGAAACCTATCCAGAGCTTGCCGAGCGTCTGGAAATTTCGATTGAAGGAATTCCACCGGAGGGCTGGGCCGCAAAATTGCCGAGATTCGATCCGTCTGGAGATCCGTTGGCTACGCGTGCCGCCTCCGGCATGGCACTCCAGGTGGCTGCCGAGCAAATTCCGTGGCTGCTCGGCGGCAGTGCAGATCTGTCGCCGTCCAACAATACGGAGATTCCTTTCTCCGGCGATTTCGCCCGCGGCAGCTGGGAGAATCGGAACGTACATTGGGGCGTCCGCGAACACTTGATGTGCTCGGCGGCGAACGGCATGGCCCGCCACGGTGGTGTGCGCCCCTATGTCGCCACTTTTCTGATATTCACCGACTATGCCCGACCGGCAATTCGACTCGCGGCCCTGATGGCACAGCCCGTCATCTACGTGATGACGCACGACTCCATCGGCCTTGGAGAAGACGGACCCACGCATCAGCCCGTAGAACATCTCGCTGCGCTCCGATCCATACCAGATCTCGTCGTGATCCGTCCGGCAGACGCGAATGAAACTGTCGAGGCCTGGCAAGTCGCGATCGAGCGGACCAATGGACCGACGCTGCTTGCCCTGACCAGACAGAAGGTGCCAACGCTGATCCGGCCAGCTGATGCTGGCGGCGTCGCCCGAGGGGGGTACATCGTCGCCGATTCCGAAGGCTCTGAGCCCGACATCATTCTGATGGCGACAGGTTCAGAAGTCAGCATCGCGCTCGCGGCCCGGCGGCAACTCGCGGAGGGGGGCACTGAGGCACGGGTAGTAAGTCTGCCGAGCTGGGAGCTGTTCCGGGCACAGGACCGTGCTTACCGGGACTCGGTGCTGGCACCGTCCGTGCGCGCCCGAATCGCCATCGAAGCGGGCGTCGAGATGGGTTGGCACGAATGGATCGGCGAGGACGGATCCTTCATCGGCATGACGGGTTTCGGTGCCAGTGCCCCAGCTGCACAACTATTTGAGCACTTCGGAATCACGGCTGAGGCTATCGTGAGCGAGGCCCAGCGACTCCTGGCAACGTGAGAGGCTCATGCGAATCGCCATAGGCTCAGACCACGCGGGCGTCACCTACAAGGGAATTCTCGCTTCGGACTTGAATGATAAGGGGCACACAGTTCATGACGTTGGCACGTTCGGTCCAGAGTCGGTGGATTATCCTGACTTTGCAGCTGCCGTTGCAGAAGTTGTAGCGACGGGTGAGGCGGATCGCGGAATCCTGGTGTGTGGGAGTGCGGTTGGGGTCTGCATCGTCGCCAACAAGATTCCAGGGATTCGAGCCGGAGTGTGCCACGATACGTATTCAGCCCACCAGTGCGTCGAGCACGACGACGTGAACGTGCTCTGTCTCGGCGAGCGAGTGATTGGCATCGAACTGGCTCGTGAAATCGTGGCGCAGTTTCTGGCGGCCCGATTCACAGGTGAGTCTCGGCACCAGCGCAGGTTGGATAAACTGATCGAAGTAGAGCGGCGCCACCTTCGAACCAGCGAGTAAGCGATCCGATGAACCCGCTGCACGAACTATCTGAACACGGCCAGAGCTACTGGTTGGACAACCTCTCTCGCGAGATGATCCGCAATGGCGCACTTCAGCGTCGGGTCGAGCGGGAAGGCCTTCGCGGCGTAACATCGAATCCAGCGATATTCCACAAGGCGATTTCCTCTGGCGACGCGTACGATGAAGAAATCGCCGATCTGGTAGCAGGCGGGGCGTCGACATCCGAGATTTACGAACAGCTCGTCGTGACGGACATCAGCGACGCTTGCGACATTTTGCGGCCCGTGTTCGAGACTTCTAATGGCCTCGACGGATATGTCAGTCTGGAAGTCTCACCTCGTCTTATTCACGACACCAAGGGGTCCATTGTGGAGGGGCGCCGGCTGTGGGAAGCAGTGAACCGTCCCAATCTCATGATCAAGATTCCAGGTACACCAGCCGGGATTCCGGCAATCGAAGAACTCCTGTTCGACGGTATCAATGTAAACGTCACATTGCTGTTCGATATCCCGGCGTATGATGACGTGGTTCGGGCCTTCCTCCGGGCTCTGACTCGCCGGCACGCGGAAGGACGCTCCCTGACGGTCGCCAGCGTCGCCAGTTTCTTCCTCAGCCGGATAGACGTGCTGGTCGATCGACTGCTCGGTTACCGGATTGATGCGGATCCTACGCCGGGAGGTCCGGCAGGCCTGCTCGGTGAGGCAGCAATTGCAAGTGCAAAACTCGCCTACCAGTCATTCCAGCAGCATTTTTCCGGAGATGCCTGGACGGACCTGGCCGATTCGGGAGCCCGCGTTCAACGCCTCCTCTGGGCCAGTACAAGTTCAAAGAATCCGTTGTACGATGCAATCCGCTATGTGGAGCCACTGGTCGGACAGGACACCGTCAACACGATGCCGGAGACCACGATATCCGCATTTGAAGCGTCCGGCCGGGTGGTATCTGACACCATAGAAGCAGATATAGACCATGCAGTTGCCGTGTTTGAGCGGTTAGGCGGATTCGGGATCGACATGACTGCGGTAACCAGCCAGCTGCTGAATGAAGGAGCGGAGAAATTCATCGCACCATTCGACGCCCTGCTGGCCGGACTCGCGGCCCGAAGAAGCGAAATCTCCGGGGAGACCGATCGACTGCTGTACTCCCCTGCAGTCCTGGACGCCATGCCGGCTACGCTACTGGGGGCACTCGAAGAATCGAGGTTCGTACAGCGTCTGTATGCGGCCGATGCGTCTCTGTGGTCTCATGACCCGGTAGAGCAGTCGGCGATCGAGGCAAGGCTTGGTTGGCTGGATGCGCCGGAATTCACGGGTGAGCAACTCGGAGAATTCGGGCTCCTCGCCGCCGAATTGACCGAAGAGGAAATCGGCCACGTCGTAGTCCTTGGCATGGGAGGCAGCAGCCTGGGAGCGGCCGTAGCGGCTGAGTCGTTCCCTTCAAGCAGCAATCGCCCTCGCCTGCTGGTTCTGGACGATATCGACCCCGGGGTCGTGCGAGAGCTGGAGGCATCCATCGACCTGACACGGACCCTGTTCGTGGTGGCAAGCAAGTCCGGAATGACCGTGGAGACGCTGGGTCTCTACCAACATTTTCTTTCCCTTGTCGCGAAAGCCGGTATTTCAAATCCCGGCTCCCGATTCCTGGCCCTGACGGATCCGGGCACGCCACTGGCCGGTGAGGCAGGCGAGAGACAATTCCGCCGGACGGTCGAAACGCCCGGCAACGTCGGCGGACGTTATTCGGTCCTCACGGCCTTCGGTATCCTGCCGATGACGTTGGCCGGTCTTGATGCAAAAGGAGTCCTTGCAGCAGCCCGGCAGCAACGGAAGATCAGCGGGCCCGAAATTCCCATCGACCGTAATCCGTCCATCGGTCTGGGGGTAGCCCTGGGCTCCCTTGCCCGAACCGGACGAACAAGATTGACATTCTTGTTGAGTCCCTCGATCAAGCGACTTGGACCATGGCTGGAGCAATTAGTCGCGGAATCGACGGGTAAAGACGGGCTGGGTATCGTCCCCATCGTAGATGAGCCCCCGCGGACACCCGATGCCTATGCTACTGATCGGGTATTCGTTCAGATCACCCTTGATGGGGAGTCCAACGCCAGAGATGACGCTCTGCTGACAACCCTGGAGGACGCGGGCCACCCGATCATTCGAATCCGGCTACCGGATCTCGCGGCCATCGGCGCTGAGTTCATGCGCTGGGAGTTGGCCATTGCGGCGGCCGCCGCTGTACTCGGAGTAAACCCGTTCGATGAACCGGATGTCACCGACGCCAAGCAACGGGCGCAGCTCCAAATCGCTGCATTCAGCGGCGAACAGCAGGCCGTGCATTCCGATCCGGCTGCCGCCGAAAGCGGTCTGGAGTTGTACCTGGACGGTTTCGCCAATGACGCCGTCGTCGGACTTGGTGAGCAGATCAGGCAGTGGGTCGACGCCACGGCTCCCCAGGACTATATGGCTGTACTCGCCTACTTCGGGTCCTCGTCGGAGCGTGACGGGCTGGCCTTTCGGTTGCGAGACATCCTCGGTCGACGAACCGGAGCGGCGACCACTTTCGGCTATGGCCCGCGGTATCTCCATTCCACAGGCCAGCTGCATAAAGGAGGCCCCCCAGGCGGAGTATTCCTGATGTTGACAGCCGATGAGACGGAAGACATCGAAGTGCCCGGCGAGTCGTATGGCCTTGCGCAGCTCAGGTTCGCGCAGGCGTTGGGTGATGCTGAGGCGCTCCGCGACAGAGGACGACGCGTCATGCGCCTCAACCTGGGTTGGTATGTAGAGCGTGGCTTACAAGAGCTGGCCGACCTGCTGTCGGAAGAAAATTCCGAACACAGCCTCGCGACCGCCGATCAGGTGCGCCGCTCCCGTGATATCTGACACAGCGGAAATCCGCGCTGCCTTCCCTGCCCTCGAACGACGCGAGGCGGGTATGCCCGTTGCTTACTTCGACGCCCCGGGAGGCACTCAGGTCCCGCGCATCGTAGCTGAAGCGATCTCCAACCACCTTCTGGAACACAATGCGAACGCTGGTTGGGCCTTTCCGAGCAGCGTCGAGACGGCACGAGTCATGGAGGCGGCGAGGGATGCAGCCGCCGATTTTGTCGGTGGCGTTCCCGACGGAGTCGTTTTCGGGCCCAGCATGACCGCTCTCACTTTCCAGTTTGCGGCGGCGTTCGGGCGGACTCTGAGCGACGGAGACGAAATCGTTGTAACCCGACTCGACCACCGGGCCAACGTCGATCCATGGATTGCCATGGCAGCCGACCGGGGCGCTGTGATCCGAGTCATTCCATTTCGACCGGAGGACGGATCTCTCGATTGGTCCGTGCTTGAAGCATCTGTCGGACCTCGGACGCGGCTGGTAGCCCTGGCCGCTGCGGCAAACGCCGTAGGAACGATCAACGACGTTCGTCGCGCCGCGGAGCTGACACACGCACACGGCGCCCTGTTGTTTGTCGATGCCGTGCATTCAGCAGCCCATATTCAGACCAACATGAGTGCCTGGGACTGTGATGTGGTCGTGTGCTCGCCGTACAAATTCTATGGACCTCACGCTGGCATCCTGTGCGCGCGCCCGGATGTACTGAGCTCCCTGGAGGCACGGAAGATCGGTCCCGCTCCTGACACAGATCCGGCACGCTGGGAGTACGGCATGCCAGCCTACGAAGCGCTGGCTGGTGTTACGGCGGCCATCGACTGGCTGGCCTCCCTGGCTCCGGCTGACGCCGGTTCCCGCCCGGAACATCTGGAAACCACATTTCGGGCTTTGCACGAGCGAGGCGAGCAGCTCGTTGGCCAGCTCTGGGAGGGCCTTACCCAATTACCCGGCGTGCACCTTTTCGGCCCGCCTCCGGGCAAGCCGCGGACGCCCACGGTTGCCTTTACCGTCGAGTCAATGTCATCCGCAGATCTGGCTGGACGGCTCGCGGCTGATCATGGCGTGTTCGTATCACACGGGCACTTCTATGCCCCGGATACCTTGCAGGACCTTGCGGTGCCAGACGCAACCGGCCTTGTTCGTGCCGGCTGTGCCTGCTACACAACGGATGATGAGGTAGACCGACTTCTCATCGGAGTGCGCGATATCATCAGGCGATAAACGCCCGCTTGACACGCTCCCAGAATCCCGGCTCCTCCGAATCCGGCGCAGGCGGCTCACTCTCAACCTCGGACAGCCGCTCGAGCGCATCTCGCTCCTCCCGTGACAGATTGGTCGGAGTCCATACAAGTACCCTGACGATCTGGTCACCTCGGCCCGAGCCGCGCAGTCGAGGCATTCCACGCTCCCTCAGCCGCAGGGCCTGGCCACTCTGAATGCCGGACGGTATCTCCAGCATCGCCTGTCCATCAATGACCGTGGGAATCTCAAGCCGGGTACCCAGAGCCGCCTGGCTCATCGTTATGGCCAGCGTGTATACAAGATCGTCGCCAGAACGCTGGAATCGAGGATCTTCTGCAACCTCTACGAGAACAAGGATGTCCCCCCGTGGGCCGCCCGCTTCGCCTGCATTACCCCGCCCGGAAAGCTTCAAATAGTCGTCCGTGGAGACGCCCGCAGGCACTTCGAGATTCACGGTCCGGTGATCGCGGACGCGACCGTCCCCCCGGCAGTCAGTGCACAACTCAGAGACCGTCTCACCGGCACCGCGACACGCCGGGCAAGGACGAACGCTGACGAATTGTCCGAGCATCGAACGCTGGACCTGCCTTACCTCGCCGGCCCCCGCACACGTACGACACCGTTCGATGAGGGCACCAGGCTCCGCCCCGGAGCCCGAGCACCTATCGCAGGGATCGAGGATCTTGATGCTGGCCGTGCGCTCTACCCCACGCGCCGCTTCCTCGAGACTCACCTTGACACGGATCTTCAGATCGCTGCCGCGCCGAGATCTGCCTGCCCCACCTCGCCCGCCGTCGAACAGATCGCCAAGTCCGCCGAATTCGCGCATGAATACTTCGAAGGCGTCGCTGAAATCAAACCCACCGAAACTCTGTCCGGATGCCGCCCCACGTTTCATGCCGGCGGAGCCGAACCGGTCGTAGTGCGAACGTTTCTCAGGATCACGCAGGACTTCGTAAGCCTCCGTGACTTCCTTGAACCTGTCCTCAGCGTCCGCCTCACTATTGCGGTCCGGATGGTACTTCATGGCCAATTTGCGATAGGCCTTCTTGATGTCTTCCTTGTCGGCGTCGCGGGGGACGTCGAGCAAATCGTAATAATTGGTCATGTCTCGATTGCGATCAGGTGCGAGTCAGACGCGACACGAGCGAAGAAGTGCACTCCACGAGCGCAACGACTTTTTCGTAAGGCATGCGCGTAGGACCGATCACGCCAACTACACCTTCTACGTGTCCGACTTTATAGGTTGCAGTGATGATGGTCAGGTCGGCGAATTCCGGCTCGCCGTGCTCCGTTCCAATCGTAATCTGTGGACCTCGAGCCATGGCTCGTCCACCGAGCACGGACGCGAGCAGATCCCGACGTTCTGTGAGCTCCACAAGCCTGCGAAGTCGGTCGGCTGAGGTGAACTCGGGTTGGCCGGCCAGGACGGCCGTGCTGCCAAGATGCAAGTCGTTGTTCCTGACAGCCCACTCAAAGAATTCGGGTCCCGATTCGACGAAGATGTTCATCAATTCGGCAGCGGAGCCGTCCGGCAACTGAACATCCCGTAATCGTTCCGACAGAGTCTCGTGAATGTCCCGCAACGTACTCCCGGACAGCCGCTCATTGAGTACTGTGGCAACCGCTCGGATCGAGGCTGCGGGCAGCGCGGTCGGGATGTCCACATACACCGTTCGCACGACCCCGGATTCGAGGTTCAGGACGAGCAATGCCTTCTTGGAATCGATCGGAACCAGGTCGAGGCGCCGCAAGACGGCCGCCGCGAGGATGGGGCCGACCGCGAGCCCCAATTCGCCCGTGAGCAGACCCAGCACTGAGGCAGCCCGCCGCACCAGAACCTCGAGTTCTGAATCGGCCGAGTCGCGGACCAGCTCACGGTGGACTTCGGCCTCCTGAGAGAGCGTAAGATCCCGACGGTCCATGAGACTGTCCACATAGTATCGATAAGCCAGATCGGTCGGAATGCGGCCAGCCGACGTATGGAGATGAGTGAGGAGTCCTTTGGATTCCAGATCCGACATCGTGTTACGCACCGTAGCCGGTGACACCCCGAAGTCGTATTGCTGGACAAGTCGCCGTGAACCTGCCGGCTCAGCAGTGTCGATATACGACTCCACCACGGCCTGCAGGACCGTCCGTTCTCTCTCTGTCAGGGTCTTGAGGCTCAACCCTTGCTCCCAAGTTTTAGTCGACAGCCGGCCGGTCCGACCAGCCAGCCACTTCTGCGGCAAGCGCGTCCAGGCGCAACCAACCGGCAGGCGTAAGCCGCAATCGTTCCCCTTCATCGAGCCAACCCGCAGCCCGCCAGGCATCGAGTTGCCCTCGGGCCGCCGAACCGACTACATCCTTCTCGTCGAGTCCCCGTGTCGTCCGAAGATCCAACCAGACCCGTTCCAAGCGTCGCTGATCGTCGTCGAGGTACTCGCGACCCTCACGCAACGATTCATTGCTGGATGCTGCCTCTCGATACCGGTCCCAGTGAAACACGTTCCAGATACGCTCGCCAGCCAGATAGCTGTGGGCGGACGGGCCGATGCCAAGGTACTCCGAGTCGTCCCAGTAGAGCCAGTTATGTCGTGACGTCTGGCCCGGCTGTGCAAAGTTGGACACTTCATAATGTTCGAACCCGGCCTCGACAAGCGTGTCAGATGCCTCCATGTACTCTTCGGCATACCTGTCATCACCCGGCATGGTTACGCGGCCCAGGTCGACCCAGCGACCCAGCGGGGTCCGCGGCTCCGCGGTCAGGCCGTAAGCACTCAGGTGTGTAACCCCGAGATCGACAACACGGCGCAGATCCTCTGACCAGTCCCGGCGCACAGTTGACGGAAGGCCGAAGATCAGGTCGACGTTGAGCCGCTCGAATCCGGCGTTCCGGGAGATACGTATGGCGCGCTCGGCCTGCTCGGCTGTGTGCAGACGTCCCAGCCACGTGAGAGTCTCTTCCTGGAACGACTGGACGCCCAGGCTCAACCGATTGATGCCGAGCCTCCGCCAGCCAGTCGCCACATCCTGGCTCAGACTGTTGGGATTCGCCTCTGCCGTGAATTCGACGGTCGCCGGATCCCACTCGAAGCGCGTCTGGAGTAATTCGATGACCGACGCCATTCCCTCGACGCCCAGCAATGAAGGCGTACCGCCACCGACGAACAGCGTATCGATCTGAACGCGGAATGCAGCATCAATCCCATCGAACCACTCCTTGAGGTCAGCCGTCAGTGCGCAAAGGTAGTCGGCGATGGGCGGTCGACGAGAACGTGCCACGGAAAAATCGCAGTAGTGGCAGCGTTTCGCGCAGAAAGGCACGTGAACATAGACGCCCCGCGGTTGCGGGCCGGTCACCGGGCTCAAATCACGTGCTCAAAGCTTGTACCGGGTCCTGCCCGTACCCGACCGAACGCCTCGAGCCGTCCCAGTGTCGCTGCGGCCAGACCAGGATCGCCTACAAGCCGGGCCAATTCGTCCAGGCAAGCTGGCCCCTCGGCCAGCCTGTCGACGATTGCCGAGGCCACGCCGTCGACAGCGATCTGCTTTTCTGCAGCATTCGAAGCCACGGAGTCCCGAAGGGGAAAGATCCAGTCGAGGGCCCTGAATACGTCTTTCGCAGATGTTACGAGACCGGCTCCATCCTTGAGGAGTGAATGGCAACCTTCGCTCGCAACCAGGTCGACGGGCCCTGGGCAGGCCAGGACATCGACTCCTATATCCAGCGCATGAGTCGCCGTAATATGGGCACCACTCGTCGCGCCGGCCTGAACGACCAGAACTGCGTCGCACAACGCCGCCACGATGCGGTTCCGCTGCGGAAACCGATGCGGTGCAGGTCGCACGGTCGGTTCGAATTCGGTCAGAACTACGCCACGCGACCGCAGCTCAGCGTACAGTGGACGATTCAATCGCGGGTATTCGAAATTCAACCCCGATCCAAGGACAGCCAGCGTCTCACCGCCCGCGGCGAGGGCACCACGGTGCGCCGACGAATCGATTCCGCGGGCCAGACCACTGACCACGCGAATTCCCCCCGACGCCAGTTCTGTCGATATCCGGCACGCAAGTCGGCGCCCGGCCTCCGTCGCGGAACGAGTGCCGACGATTGCCACTGCGCGAGACGCGGCAATCGGGAGTGGGCCCTGTGCCCACAATACGATCGGAGGATCGTGAAGTCGGCGAAGCTGGACGGGGTATCCGGGACCCCGATAACTCAATATTCGGGCTCCTTTCGGCAACTCGCGTTGTGCCTGTTCGGCGAGCCGCTCTGCCTGGCGAGAAAACGGTTCGCGCTTTTGTGCCCGGACGAATTCCAGCCGCACCTTGTCCGCGAGATCCAGCGAATCTGGCGCCCTCTCCAGAGCCGCCAGCGCAGAGCCATGCCGATCCATCAACAGACGCACGGTTGCAGAACCGATTCCACGAGTCCTGGACAGCGCCAGCGCCGCCCCGATTTCCGTTGATACCGGGTACAGACTCCGAGTCAGGGTTTCCATTCCGCCAACTCAGGAAACAGGTCCTCGTCGCCGCATTCGCTCTGCGTCATATCTGCGACGCGACCCCACAATGCTTCGCACGCTTCCGCCAGGCCATGCCTCGACACAGAGGAAATGACGAATTTCGCCCAGGCAGCAGGTGCGTGAATCGAGGCAGCGATTCCGGGGCGATCTTCCGAAGAAAGCAGGTCGGACTTCGTAATGAAAACGCAATGTGCGATGGCGGCCAGCGCTGGATCATGCGTCAACAATTCGTCCCGGAGCGTATCGTACCCGAGCTGTAGATCAGGTGTATCGGCCGGCACCATGAGAACCAACGTGCGAGTACGTTCGATGTGGCGCAGGAACTGCGCTCCCAGCCCCTTGCCCTCCGAGGCTCCTTCGATGATTCCTGGGATATCAGCTATTGTTAACGTGCGGTTGTCCGACAGCGGCACGACCCCGAGATTCGGTGTGAGCGTCGTGAACGGATAGTCGGCCACCTTGGGCCGCGCAGCTGAGACGGCAGCAAGAAAAGTGGATTTTCCGGCATTTGGTTCGCCGACGAGCCCCACTTCTGCTATCAACTTGAGCTCGAATTCGATCCGCCTTTCCTCGCCCCACTCCCCCGGCTCCCATTCGCGCGGGGCCTGATGCGTCGAGGTGGCGTAAGACGCGTTCCCGCGACCACCGCGACCACCCTTGGCGACGACAAGCCGGTCATTCGGTTTCAACAGCTCTCCGATTCGATCGCCTGTGTCGGCATCCTTTACGATAGTCCCCAGCGGAACGGGAAGGAGCAACTCAGCTCCGTCAGCCCCCGTCTTGTTGCTTCCCTCTCCATGCCCAGCCCGCCCGGCTGCGTAATTCTCTCGATAACTGTAGTCGAGAAGCGTGTACAGTTGAGGATCCGCTATCAGTACGACGTCCCCACCTCGACCACCGTTACCGCCTGACGGGCCTCCGCGGGGCACACCCTTTTCCCGCCGAAAGGCCAAGGCTCCGGCGCCACCCGCCCCACCTTTTACGCGGATTCGCGCCAGATCAATGAACATCACGTCCCCCGTTGGTACTGCCCTGCACGAGGTCCCAGAGTCTACTCAAGCGATCCGCCTCAGGTTCTTCAAGTCGCTCCAGTCCGATCTGCAACGCCCTGCTGACCCAGGTGACTGGTGCCCCCACCAGCAGAGCTCCGCGCAGGTGCGAATGCAGCTGTTCGTCCCATGCCCCCGCTGTAAGCAGACCGACGATGCAAAGCTCTCGATGCACCAGATCGAGTCCTGGCCTTCCGAGCACTTTGCCATATCCTTCAGACACCATCCAGCGATCGAGCGCCGGGTGAACGGACGCCACGTTGACACGCAGCTTTTCGTACGCCGAACCATAGACCATCCGACAGATAACTTCTCCACGTTCCTCCCATTCACTCAGGCTCCCTGACTCGGCGAGAGGATCGCTTTCCACTGCCGGCCGGCCCAAGACCGTTCGCCACAAGCGTGCAGCCGTCAACGCCGCCGGAAAGCCGACAAACAGATAGGTCTGCAGGATCGTCTCCTCGACCCGATTCTGATCGCATTTCGAGGACGCCAGACTGACAAGATCTGCTTCGATCGAATCCCAGTCGGCTACGGCCAGGGCCGCGGATACGCTTACGAGCCTCTCAAGCCATCGGGGGAATTCCGGTCCGCCACTCGCATCGAGCATCACGCTCCACCGACATGGTCAGATTCACGCACGGGGCGAACCCTGATCTCTCCTACGCTCTCACCTCGAGTACTCAAGATCGGGATCGCGGACAACTGCCGTAGCGTCTCCTGTTCTGCCTGGCTGAGCAACCCTGCAGTCGTGAGAATCTCCACGGCCGCCGGCGCGACGGCTCTTCGAGTGCCATCCTCCACCTTGAGTGCCATGCCCCAGCCGCCGTCCGTACCCGCGATGCACAACAATCCCTCTGCACCCTCCTTCGCCAGGAGACGGCCGGACGTCATCCGCATGAACTGCAGCGGCTCGCGTCCCCGTGATGACGTAAGGTCAGGGTAGCGCGTCATCGTTTCGACAACTGTTGCGGCAGGAGTTCCAGACGTGGTCGCACGGTACACGAGGCGCGCATAGGCCATCGCCATGCTGGCGAGCCTTCCTCGCGGTGTTGGGACACCGCAGCCGTCCGTGGCCCAATCTAATTCCTCTGGATCTTCGTCAATCCACTCTGCCAACAGCTGCCGCAGGCGCGCTTGCACGGGATGCTCATAGCGCCAGTAGCCTTCAATATCCCATCCGTGATGCAGTGCCAGTGCAATCATCGACGCGTGTTTACCGGAGCAATTGTTGTGCAGACGGCTGGGCCGGCCACCGGTGCACCGAAGCTGTTCAGCCGCATCGCGATCATACGGGGGGTGTGGGCCGCAGTTCAGCACCTCGGGGTCTCTGCCGATTGCGGACAGGATTTCCTCGACGCGGGCCAGGTGTACCGGTGTACCACCGTGTGACGCACAAATAAGCGCGAGTTGCTCAGGGCCGAAACCGAACGCCCGATCAACACCGTCCGTAACAATTGTGAGCGCCTGGAACGGCTTCAGAGCCGAACGCCAGAACGTGGCGGCTTCGGGATCACCAAATGTCAGACCACGTTTGCCGGATGCGAAGCGTACGGCCGCACACACGCGGTGTCGCGATTCCACGATCCCACCTCGCAACACTTCGACTGTGAGTTCCTGATAATGCAGAAGTTCCTCCGCAAACGAGTCTGGGGGCATCCAATCGGACGCCCCCAGAGTATACGCAGGAATCCTCGGCGGACAGTGCCTGCCGGGTGGTCAGACGCTCCTGAACGCACGTCGCCGCGACAGCCGTGTCGAGGCAGCAGCAACTCGCCGGGCCGAGGTCTCGAGCCCTCCCAGGACATCGTCTACGCTGCGAGACGGATTCAGGAAAAGATCTGGCGTGTCCTCTGGCGCCCGCTCGACCGCCGCATGCAAATCGAGCCACTCATCGAACCGGTCACTCAACCGAATGATCCCATAGAACCGCCGGCCTGGCGAACCGTCCCGCCGAAACAAGTCCAACAACGCTGCTCCCAGCGCGACCTGCGCCAGCGTCAGATCTTTGAGCCCGTCCACCACCAATTTGAATTGAAACTCGAGCAAATCACGAATAACTGTGCCCCAGCCAACCTCGTCGAACTCCACGTCATCGCTGTGTACCTGATTCATATCTCATTTCCCCACAAATACTTTCGTATGATGAGTCGACGACCTGTCCGATCTTCCCGATGGACGAATCGCGCTCAATACGCTTCGCTGTGTCCATACGGTAGACACCGCCTGACTGTTTCAGATTATTGATTTCCACACCCAGTCCTGGAGAACGTCGCGGATTTCTGCGCCGAACAGATGGGGCAGTGCCTTGCGGGCTCCCGATGATGCGTTCATAATTAGATCAATGATGTCGTATCCACCGTTTTTCTCGTTCCAGAGGAGAGTAGCGTGACGAAACAGGAATTTGCGGAGAAGCTGGCGGGCCAGACTGACCTCTCCAAGGCCAAAGCCATGGAAGTAATTGACGCCGTCTTTTCCACCAAGTCGGGTCATGGCATCATCGCGGTGGAGCTCGACGCCGGTCGCGACATTACGATAACGGGGTTCGGCACGTTCAAGACGCGACGGACGAAGGCACGTATGGGTCGGAATCCTCAGACTGGTGCCGCGATCCATATTTCGGCCCGCAACAGCGTCTCATTCCGCGCGGGCAAGGGCCTCAAGGATCGGGTTCGCAACTAGAGTCAACCAGTTGAGCCGCTGACTGCGCACGACGATAGACTGATCGGTTTGCAGTCAGCGGCTCGATCCTTCTCCCCAGAAGATGGGAAAGGTCGGACGATTCAACCGGTAGCAGAAGCGTCCGGTTGCGTTGCGGTGTTGTCTTTATCATCTGCTACAGCGTCCAGGAGGTCCTCCACGGATGCTGCCTCAATCAGGCGGTCCACCGCTTCCAACACCTGCCGTTCCTCGCGCTGACTGCGGCGCAGTGCTTCGAGCTCACCGAATGCGATATTGGCTAACTGTACAGCCAGGAATCGGTCTACGAGATTCTGGACGCTGTCAAACAGATCATCGTCAAGTTCGACCCCCTCGCTGCGTAGCAAGGCGAGGAACGCGACTCGCATGTCGGAAGTGACCTCGAACTCCGGATCCAACCCCGGATGTTCACCATTCCAGGTAACAGCGAACCGGAACGCCAGCTGACGAATCGACAACGCCTTCCGATTCAACGCGGCCCCGAACTCACGTTCTACAACTGAGAGGGAGTCCGCCACAATAACGTCCGGCACAATGCCACCTCCGCCATACACCGGTCGCCCGGCGGTCGTGTGGAACACTTCCCGCTCGGGGGCCACCGTAATCTCGCGCACCGGACCCAGAGTTCCCCCGTCCGAACCCACGACCGTGACTTTCGCCAGCTCATGCTCGTTTTCTATCGACCGTCCACTGGGAGTATACCAGTTTGCCGTTGTCAGCTTAAGGTGATGCCCTCCGGGCAACAGGTACACGGTCTGCATCGATCCCTTGCCGAAGCTCGGAGTCCCAAGAATCAGCGCACGATCATGGTCCTGAAGCGCGCCGGCCACGATCTCCGAGGCGCTGGCACTGCTGCCGTTCACCAGAACCACGATCGGGAGGTCCTTGAAGGCATCTCCCTCAGTTGCAACGAACGCGTAGTTCTGCTCTTCGATCCGAGAGGCTGTCGTGACGATCGTCACGCCGCGTGGAAGAAACAGGTCGCTCACCGCAACGCCTTCTTCGAGCAAACCGCCCGGATTTCCTCGCAAGTCAAGGACGAGCCCGCGCGCTCCGGCCAGCACAAGTTTGCCGATTGCCTCTCGCAGCTCTTCTGTGGACTCCCGACTGAACTGAGCAAGACGGGCGATGCCGATGCCGTCATACATGTATGCCAGGACAGGCGGCACGTGAACTTCGGCTCGCGTTATCGTCAGGTGAATCGAAGTTGCAACGCCAACCCGGGCGACCGTTACGGTAACGGGATCGCCAATCGGGCCTCTGAGCCGCTCGATAACGAGAGACTCGTCCCAACCGGCAACACTCTCCCGATCGACGGCAATAATCCGATCACCTGTGAGCAGTCCTTCTCGCTCAGCCGGCGTGCTTGCGATTACGCTCATGACCGTCACCCAGTCACCAACCTTCTGGACGCGGATGCCGAGGCCTCCATAGTTGCCGGTCGTCGTAATTTCCAGGTCTGTCGCATCTTCGACGTCAATAAACGTCGAATGTGGATCGCCCAATCGGTCCAGCATGCCATCGATCGCCATTCGGTACAGCTGATCAGTGTCTACTTCTTCGACATAACGTTCGGAAATGATCCGTTCGACACGCCGCAACTGTGCCCGGTCAAATGCCTCCGCTTCATGTGCCGTTGCCGCCTGCTGCATGAGTGCGCCACCACCCACAAGAGCCAGGAACGCCACGAAGGCTGCTATCAGCGTCCGGTACGCGCGCATCGCCGTCATCCCCCGGTGACCTCTGATGAGCCGTCTGTCGCTGCAAGAGCGATCAATTGCTCAGGAGAGCCCACGTTCCTGAGAAGTGTCGCAGCTTCCTGCACCTCTGTTTGTCTGGCAAGAAGCACCTCGAGTCCTGCTTCGTCATCGAATGCGATGGTGGCCAGCTGGCTGTGAAGGCGATAATCGACCAGGCTGCTGCCCTCGCGGAGGATTACGGGATCAATGGCTCCTTCTGTCTCACGGTCCACGTAACGGACGAAGGCACGACGCAATTGCGGAGAGATACTCATGGGGCGCAGCTCGGGATTGGCCCGCACCCAGTCTACGGCAAATCGCAGGGTGAGCGCTTCCAGTGACACCTGCGCCTCGTTCATTGCCATGCGCAGTTGCTGCTCAGGCAAAGTAAGGGTGTCCGGCAGAGCCACCAGGTCCGGCTCGATGCCTCCTCCACCATACACTGGCCGACCGGCAGCGGTCGTGAACATCACCCGATCCATGGTATCGGCCTTCGCATCTGTACCGCTCGAAGGCGAGTAGGCCAGACCGAGCTGAACGGCCTCTGTAACCGCTTGATTGAATTCGGCCGCCCCGAACGCCATCATGCCCTCGGCGTCTCGGTCGCGATGAATCGACCGGCCACTCGGCGTGTACCAGGTACCGGTCGTCAGCCGCAGGTATCTCTGCCCCGGAAGCGGAAACACACTCTGCATCACACCCTTCCCGAATGTCCGCGATCCCAGCAATACGGCGCGGTCGAAGTCCTGCAGAGCACCGGCCACGATCTCGGAAGCGCTGGCCGACCACCCGTTTACAAGTACGACCATCGGCAACCCGGGATATCGATCCGGTCCCAGAGCACGGAAGTCCTGATTGTCCTGGGGGTCCCGACCCCGCGTCTCGACAACTGGAGAACCTTTATCGAGAAAGATGTCGGCGATTTCTACAGCTTCCGGCAGGATGCCCCCTGAATTCCATCTGAGATCGAATACTAATGACGTCGCGCCCCTGTCCAGCAGGCCATCGATCGCACGCTGGAGCTCTATGGCCGAGGAACGGCTGAACTGTTGGAGTTGAACATACCCGACGCCTCCATCGAGCAGAACGGAGCGTGTCGCATCCAGGTGGACCGCATCGCGCACGATCGTAAGTTGAAGAGCCTCTGACCTGCCGTCGCGGCTTACGGTCACGTCGACCGGCTCCCCGCGGATTCCGCGCAGCGCGCCTACTGCTTCCTCCTGCGTCCAGCCTAAAGTAGAGACGCCATCGACCTCGATGATGCGGTCCATCTTACCAAGCTCGAGACGCGACGATGGACTGCCCGGGATCACGCCCAGTATCGTGATCCCATCTTCTCCGGCCAGAACGCGCATTCCTACGCCGCCATAATTGTTGGACAGAAGCGTCCCGTCGTCTCCACCCCTTATGTATGCGGCGTACGGATCGCCGAGCTCGGCAAGCATTCCGTCGATCGCCATCTCATACAGCGTATCCGGGTCAACCGGATCCACATAACGTTGAGTTACATACCGATGCACCAGCTCGAACAACGTAGAATTTGAGATCCGGTCGGCCGCCTGTGACTGCAGCAGCGATCCGCCACTGGCGGACGCCACGGCAATCACCACAACCACCACAACCCATCCACGCCGTATGTTCATTCCGCCTCCTGCCCTGTCGATATCGACGCATCGCCGCTCGATGCGGGGTGCTTCCTTTGAAACTCATTCGCTGATGAAATGTTTCCGGTCGCTACCGAGTCCGCATCAAATCTGTCGGGCCATCGCATTGACAGCTCTCCCCAGATTCGCTCATGAACCTCAACCGCCTCACCCCCGCTGTCTACCGAGACGATGGCAGCATCCAGGCTGGCCATCCGGTCATATGCGATGGCTACAGACCTGTGAAATTCGGCCCGCTCACGTTCCAGTCGATCCGGCTCGCCCGACTGCCGTCCCCGGCCCCGCTGCGGGTCGATACGAAGCAATACCGTCAGATCAGGTTCGAGGCCACCTGTCGCCAGATGATTCGCTTCACGAACCCGGCCGAGGTCCAGGCCACGGGCCGCACCCTGGTAGGCGAACGTAGATAGCTCATACCGGTCAGCGAGTACGAGCTTATCCAGCTTGAGGGCCGGGATGACCAGGCGCCGAACAAACTCGGCCCGAGACGTGAGGTAGAGGAACAGTTCAGCCTCGGCGCACATATCGAGACCGGGATCCAATACAAGGTCGCGGGCTCGTTCGCCGACCACCGTACCCCCCGGCTCACGTATCAAGACATGGTCGACACCAGCCTCGCTGAGTCGGTCGGAAACAGCCTTGATATGGGTCGATTTTCCCGCTCCCTCGACACCCTCGAATACGATGAACAGACCTTGTCCTTCGGCCGGCCGGCCGCTCACGTCCCCGCCCATCCCCGGCTCAGTCGTAGTATTCGACGCCGAGGTGCGTAATCTGCTCTTCGCCCGCGAGCCATCTCAGCGTATTCTTGAGCTTCCAGTGCTGGATGAAAATGTCGTGCTCCGGATAGAGGCCGGGAGCGGCCTGTGGACTCTTGAAGTAGAACGACAGCCATTCCTGGATCCCGTGAAGTCCGGCCCGCTGTGCCAGGTCGAAGAACAAGGCCAGATCGAGTACGAGGGGAGCGGCCAGGATCGAGTCTCGGCAGAGAAAATTGATCTTGATCTGCATTTCGTAGCCCATCCAACCAAAAATATCGAGATTGTCCCATCCTTCCTTGTTGTCGCCTCTCGGTGGGTAGTAGTTGATTCTGACCTTGTGGTACATATCTCCATACAGGTCCGGGTACATTTCCGGCTGCAGAATCTGTTCCAGCACACCGAGCTTCGATTCTTCCTTCGTCTTGAAGCTCTCGGGATCATCCAATACTTCCCCGTCCCTGTTCCCCAAGATATTTGTGGAAAACCACCCGCGCACGCCCAGCATCCGCGTCTTCAGGCCGGGAGCCAGGATCGTCTTCATGAACGTCTGCCCGGTCTTGAAGTCCTTCCCACCGATCGGAACCCGATTCTCGCGAGCGAGCTCCAGCATCGCCGGAATATCGACCGTGAGATTCGGTGCTCCATTGGCGAACGGTATTCCCTCCTTGAGCGCCGCCCAGGCATAGATCATCGACGGCGCGATCGCATCGTCGTTGAGCCGCATCGCCTGTTCGAACGATTCGATTGAGGCGTGCACGTCCGTCGGCTGCAGGAATACTTCCGTCGAGGCACACCAAACGATCACCAGGCGAGTGCATTCGTTCTCTTCCTTGAACCGACGCATGTCCGCGCGCAACTGCTCACCCAGATCGTACTTGTCGCTGCCTGACTTGACGTTCGTCCCGTCGAGTTTCTTCACGTACTGTTTGTCGAATACGGCCGGCATCGGCTTGATGGACTTGAGGAAGTCGGCGATCGGCTCGAGGTCTTCTGGACGAAGGACACCACACACGCGGGCCGACTCGTACGCGTCGTCGGGAATCGGATCCCAGGCACCGAATACGATATCGTCAAGACTCGCGAGCGGAACAAATTCCTTAATCAGGGGGGTCCGCTCGTCCGAACGCATGCCGAGCCGAATCGTGTTCATCTGAGTCAACGAGCCGATCGGCTGGTGCAGACCGCGGCGAATCGACTCGACGCCTGCGATGGTCGTCGTGGACACCGCTCCAAGCCCTACCAGCAGTATGCCAAGCCGGCCCTCGGCGGGAAGAATTTCCCGACATTTTTCTTCTTGCATATCTTCTATTCTCCTGGATTTCAGATCAGATGCCGAATGGGCGCTATGTGTTGGGTCCCCGCTCAGACGGCTGACGCTTCACGGCCCTGCCCACCGCCAGCCCCTCGGGACGCGTATTTCGGTACACCCACCAGATGCGTTGCCACACAGTCAGATTCGTCAACACGGCCAGCACATACAAAACGACCTTCAGAACGATACCACCGTTCTGGTCGCCAAACAGCACAGCTGCCAGGCCGATCAACAGCACGCGCTCCGCCCGTTGCATCAGTCCTATCGAACACTCTATGCCGAGTGCTTCCGCCCGGGCCCGCGTGTAGCTGATCATCAGCGACCCGGCCATCGCCAGCATCACGACGTAAATCATCGCTACATCGCCCAACTCCATTCGATAGCCGTTGTAAAGCGACAGAAGCCCGAGATACACGACGATCTCAGACAACCGGTCAAGCGTTGAGTCAAAAAATGCCCCGAATGGAGATGCCAGTCCTGTTCGCCGGGCCACGGAACCATCAAACAAATCGAAGATTCCGCCGATCAGAATAAGGGCGCCCGCTGTCCTGACCTGATGTTGGTGGAAAAAATAGCCAGACGAGCAGGTGATCAGGAATCCCAGCGAGCTTAGCGTATTGGGATGCACGCGGTGCTTCGTGAGGAAGGAGACCAGTGGTTCCACAGCACCGCGGAGCGCCCGCTCTGCTAGATCACGGAGATGCCCCATCAGGCGATGACAATCCGACTTTCTTCCCCGGCGCGAATTCCTGACCCGATCGATTCCTGTACTTTGCCCATCAGCTTATCGAAATTCGCTTGAGCAGATATCACGGCCTGATATCGTGAACTTGTTTGCATATTTTCGCTGAGCTCTTCGAGCTGAAGCCGCAGATCTTCCGGCGGCTCCTCTGCCTTCTCCAGGTAACCCATGATCTCCGTCTGAAGCTTCCTCATCTCATCCATCCGGCCGGTCGCGTCTGCGTCGGCACTTATCTCTTTGTGTGCCGCCTTCAGATGCCGGAACTCAGCCGTTTGAGATACGAGTCGGCCAACTTCAACTGCGCGTTCGAAGATCCTGTCCCGACTAGTCGTCTCCATAAACCATACGCGTTCTTGAGGATTCGTTGACCGGCTTGATCACAACCAAAAAAATATAGCGTGAATTTCGTCAGGGCGCGACGCCGTGCCGCTTGCCTCTCATATCGGCCTGGCCACGATGAACCGGTCATGCCCGGCGAGGTCCGCATGTGATGTGACACCTGTCCACCGACCGGTATCCGTCAGCAACTCACACACTGCCTCGGCCTGAGAGGCCCCGATCTCAAGAAACATAGCCCCAGCCGGCTCAAGGAAATCGGGGGCCCGCTCTGCTATCCGGCGCACCAGGTCCAGCCCGTCCAGGCCACCTCTGAGCGCTTCCAGCGGATCGAATTCCCGGACTTCCGCCGGCAGATCAGCCAGCTCATCATCCCTGATGTACGGTGGATTGGACACGATGAGCCCAAACCTCTCGCCCGCATCAAGCGCGGAAAACGGATCGGCTCCGCAGTGGCGGAATTCGACCTTCCCATCGAGTCCCGCCCGACGACGGTTTTCGACTGCCTGCTTGAGTGCTGCAGAAGAAATGTCGATTCCGACGACATTCCGAGCGATTTCTTCTGATGCCAGAGACAGTGCGATAGCGCCGCTTCCCGTCCCAATGTCGAGCGCTCGACTGACAGGTTCCACCGCTGAAGCTGCACCTGGCCTGCGAACAATTCTTACCGAGCCTTCTTGACTCCCAGTTCCTGGAGCCAGGCGGCAGATTAGATCAACCAGTTGCTCCGTTTCGGGACGCGGGATCAGGGCCCGGGAATCTGCGACAAGTTCGAGCGTACGGAATGCAACGATTCCTTCGACGTGCTGCAGTGGCTCACCAACCAATCGGCGTTGGACCAGGCCGGCCAGACGCTTAGCGACATCCGCCGGAAGCGCCGTGCGACCCTCGAGTGCAAGACGAGTCCGGTCCAGTCCAAGTGCGTGTGCAAGCAGCCGCTCTGCCTCAACGGCCGGGCTCTCGACTCCACCGTCCATCAATTCCCGCGTAAGGCCTTTTAGCGCCTCCCGCAGGCTCGGAGGTTCAGGTCGTCTCATTTTGCAAACGCTCCTCAAAACCAGCCGACTGCAAGGCATTCACGAGTTCGTCGAGGTCACCGCCCAGAATGGCCTCAAGACGATGCACGGTCAGATTGATCCGATGATCCGTGACTCGATTCTGCGGATAATTATACGTTCGGATCTTGGCCGATCGGTCCCCGGTGCCCACTTGGAGTCGTCGCTCGCGCGCCCGCTCCGCCTCCTGTGCAGCAACCTGCCGATCCAGTAGCCGGCTACGGAGAACCTTGAGTGCCTTCGCCTTATTCTTGTGCTGTGATTTCTCGTCCTGGCATGTCACGACCAGTCCCGTAGGCAGGTGTGTAATACGGACGGCGGAATCCGTGGTGTTGACCGACTGTCCCCCGGGCCCGGAAGACCGGAATACGTCGATCTTGAGATCGCTGGCCTCGATTTCCACCTCTACGTCCTCCGCCTCGGGCAGCACTGCCACGCTGGCGGCTGATGTATGAATACGCCCGGAACTTTCAGTCACCGGAACCCGCTGGACGCGATGGACTCCCGACTCGTAGCGCAGTCGCCCATAGGCGTTACGCCCCCGCACGACGAAAATCACTTCCTTCAGGCCACCCAACACGCCCTCACTGGTCGATACAAGCTCTATCGACCAGCCGCAAAGATCGGCAAACCGGGTGTACATCCGGTATAAGTCCGCCGCGAACAACGCCGCCTCGTCTCCCCCGGAACCAGCGCGAATCTCGACGACCGCCGGCCTGTCATCGAGAGGATCCTTGGGCACGAGCAGGGTGCGCAATTCAGTCCCGAGTTCTTCGATCTCCAGCCTGAGCCGATCTGCCTCTTCGCGAGCTAGATCTGCCAGCTCCCCGGACTCGGTCTTCATCATTTCTTCGGACTCAACTAACTCGTGGATCGAGCGAACGTATTGCTTGCCGGTGTTTACCAATGGCGAGAGTCCCGAATGCTCGGTAGCCAGCGCGCGAAGCCGCTCCGGATTAGCGAGGGTGTCGGGATCGGCCAACAGGTCGACAAGTTCATCTTGCCGGGCGATGGCGGCCTGGATTCGGCCGGACAGGACTTCGGAGTCGAGTGTCACGACGAGGAGAATCTCAGCGGCCGGGATGTGACCCGCCGCTCCTCCGAACTCAGATTACGCTTCGGTCGACTCGGCGGGGACCTCCGCCTCGCCCGCCTCAACGGCATCCACTGCGATCACTGGCCCCTCGTCTGTTTCGACAGCAGCGGCTGCGGGAACCTCCGCTTCTTCATCGGCTACCGGCGTCGGACTACCGGTCGCATACCTGGTTCGGAAGCGTTCGACACGGCCCGCCGTGTCTACAAGCTTCTGCTTTCCGGTGAAGAACGGGTGACAGTGAGAACAGATTTCGACGTGCAATTCGTCGACCGTCGCATATGTTTCGGTCACCCGCCCACAGGCACAGGTGATCTGAGTCGGCGTATATTCAGGATGAATCCCAGTCTTCATTTTACTTCTCCGTCTTCTGGACCAAGCCGCGGACTGCGACCACAGCGTTTCTGCGACAACAAATAAGAATGGCGGTGAATTGTCATTTCGTCAACTGGGCGGACACATGGACATTGCAGGGACTCCCGGGAGTTCTATGTTCATGCTGTTGGTAGCAAGAATGACAAAGTTCTTGGACAGGAGGTCGACCGATGAGGGGACGTTTGCGCAAGCTCGCGGCACTCGCCCTGGTCCTGGCAGGCATGGGTCTTCTGGGTGGCTGTGGGGATGATGAACCGACCGGTCCACAGTTCGGCGATCTGGTGTTTTCCCCGTCATTCGTCAGCCTTCCTGGTAACGATCGGGATACGGTACTAGTTCTGAGAAACCGGGGTTCCCGGGATCTCGGGCCCATCGTGATCGGTGTGGATTTCATCATCAAGGTGCCAAGCACCTTGCCCGACACGTTCTGCACTGGCGCCCGGGTGAATTTCGTTCCGTCTTCGATATCGTCGCTTGCCGGGGGCGCGGAGGAAACCGTCGCCGTGGCCATCGATCTCAGTGGCCCGGAAGTGACGCCAACTTCGTGTCCGGTTGGACAGTACGATGTGAATGTCTTCGCGTTCGTCAACAACCAGGGGCTGGGCGCAGCTACGATTCGATTCGACTGGGACGGCACGCCTCCCTAGAAGCCAGTTGGAGAACTGGGGCGGCCACACGTATTCGGCACGGCTTCTGGGTCTGCTGCTATCGTTTATCGTTCCCGCATCATCCAACCGGCGATCCGGGCAGCAACCCATCGCGGGACGAAGCGCGTGAGGAGCGCACCAACCCGGTTGTCCAGTCCAGGAATGATCAGGCGGCGCCCCCCCAGCATCCCGGCGTAGCCCAATTCTGCCACACGCCGCGCCGTCATAAATCTGGCGTTCAGAAACGCGGACGATTCCATGTTTGCGCGTGCCATGAAGTCCGTGGTAGTTCCGCCCGGACAAAGGGCACTCGCCGTGACGCCCGTGGAACGAAGTTCCTCCGCCAGCGCATCCGTCAGCGAGAGTACATAAGCCTTCGTGGCCGCGTAGACCGCCATGGATGGGATACCCTGAAACGCCGCCGTAGACGCGACGTTGAGAATCCGCCCACGACGGCGTTCCAGCATTCCAGGGAGTTCGAGCCTGATCAGGCAGGTGACCGCCTCGACATTCAGAGCCACCATGCCACTGATACCTTCCATACCGCTCTTCGCGAACGGGCCCCAGGCACCGAATCCCGCGTTATTGATTAGGAGGTCAACATGAAGTCCGCGGTCTGAGATGATGGAGTGCAACCGCTCAGGAGCTTCGGGATGCGTAAGGTCGATGGCGACGGGAAAGGCTTCGACCCCGAACTCGCTGCGAAACTCCTGGGCCACTGCCTCCAGGCGGGCTCCATTACGCGCAGCCAGAACGACAACGTGACCGTCCGCCGCACAGCACCGAGCCAACTCATACCCGATACCAGCGGAAGCTCCCGTAACGAGGGCCGCGCCACCGGATCTTGCGGTCACGAATTCGGCGGCTCGATCGGAACGCGTACGCGGGCAAGCGTATTCGCATCGGTCGCAAACCAGAATGCTTGCCGGTCACCATCAAACGTCATGTGGCGAACCGATCCACCACCACTGGGAATCGGGGTAACGCTCAGTGTACGCATTTGACCACTGTCGAATATCACGAGTCGGTTGGGCCGCGGGCCGGTCTCCACGAAATAGAGGCGGTCCGAATCGTCGATGCCCAGGGCATAGGGACGCCCCTCGGTGCCTGACGGAACCGACCAGGCTTCGAATTCTCCGTTCGTAGTCATTCGGCCAATTTCGCCGAGAGAAAAATCTACGTACCAGATGTCGCCATGGGAGTCGATGGCAATGCGGCGCGGCCGACCCGAACGGTCCGGTAATTCAAATTCTTCCAGTCGAAGCGTAGCAGGATCGACCGTGCCGATCTTGCCCCCGGCGAATTCCACGAACCACGGGCGACCATCCTCGGCAACCTCTATCCCGTACGGACGGGCATGTGGCGTAGGCACTTCGACAAGATCGATTCGTCGTGTTGCCATGTCCAGGCGACCGATGAAGTTGCCGTTCTGGACCGTGAACCAGATGTGGCCGGCATCGTCGAATACCAACGTATGAGGATCCCGCGCCCGATCATCCGGCATGCGTATCTGCTCGATCTCTCCCGTAGCGGGATCGAGAACACCGATGTGAGCCTGTCTGTTGCCGGCATACCAGACGAGTCCGTCTTCCGCGACGATCAAGTTATGAGGCCCCGCCCCCTCAGGCAGCTCATAGCGGCGGAATTCCTCCGTAACAGGGTCGAACACTGCAGCATAATCCGAGCGTTGGCCGACGAACCATACCCTTCCGTCGGGAGCCACATAGGGATCTCGTGGCCGACTCTCAGGCCATGGAACAGTCCATTCCTCCACCTGCACCTGAGAAATCTGCGCGGGGGCTGGACTTGGACTGGCTGCTACCACGACCGTAACCAGTCCGGCCACGGTCATCATCAACGCAGGGCCTGGCGATCGTCGGACTAGCGGATGAACGTCATTCATAGCGCAAAGCATCCATCGGATCCACATGTATCGCCCGCCTGGCGGGCGCGAGGCTCGCAACGACGGTAATAGCGAGCAGCAAAGCAGCCGCAGCCGCATAAGTAAGCGTATCCGTTGGGCTTACGCCAATAAGCAGATTGGACGTCAATCGGGCCAGTCCCAGTGATACGAGCAGCCCGGCTAGCAGGCCGAACACGGCGAGGCGAACCCCGCGCGCCACGATTGATCCAACAAGTCTGGAATGAGGCGCCCCGAGCGCGAGCCGGAGGCCTATCTCCTGTGTGGCTTGTCGGACCGAGGACGAGACGACTCCATACACTCCGATTGCCGCCAGGGTCAACGCCACCAGAGCAAACAATCCGATCAGCCACGTAGCAAATCGAATGGGAGCCGTTGCGTCCGACACGTAGGCAGAAAGCGGGCGTACCGAACTCAGCGGGATTTCCGGATCGAGTTCCGTAACAACCTCGCGCAACGATCCGGCGATCTGTTCCGGACCCATGGAACTACTTCGTACGATCACGAACATCGAAGCGAATGCACCTTGCGAGCTGTGCGGGAAAAAGATCGTTTCCCGGTTGGCCACGAGGGGGTCATCGATATGCACCGATTCCACTACACCAATGACCTGAAATCGCCTCATGGACCCGTTGAAACCCGAAGCGCTCAGCGTCTGGCCAATCGGGGACCGACCCGGCCATGCGCGCGCGGCCAGGGTGCGGTCCACTACCACCACATCACTCTGTCGGCGATTCTCTTCCGCTGAAAACAGCCGTCCGGCGATCAGGTCTATTCCCAGCGCATCAAACACTCCTGGAGTGACGAACTGGTAGTTGGCTTCGCCGATGAAATCTTTCTCCGTTGAGTCTACCTGGACCTGGTACGGAGAGGTCCAGAACTGGCCACCAAGTGGAAGTACAGATGTCGCACCGACCACGGATACGCCGGGCAGCATTCCGGCACGCTTCTCAAGACTCGCGAAGAATTCTCCCCGATCTTCGACCGATGCGTACCGGGCGAATGGCAACGTCACGTGGAAGGTCAGGACAGAGTCAGGCTGGAATCCCAGATCGATGGCCTCCACGTTGCGCAGGCTGCGAAACATCAACCCCGCTCCAATCAACAAGACCATGGCAAGTGCCACTTCGCTGACAACAAGTGCACCACGCAGACTGCGGCGCTTCCGGTCCGCGGTTCGTACACCCCATTCGTTGAGTCGACCATGCAGGTCGGGGCGAGAAGACTGGAGCGCGGGAATCAGGCCAAAAACCACCGCGGACACCAGAGTGACGCCCAGGGTAAACAGCAACACCGGCCCGTCGATCGGCACCGATTCCATCCGCGGAAGATTTGCCGGTCGTCCCGCCATTAGCCAGTCGATTCCCCACCGGGCTACGAGCAGACCCACGAGTCCACCGACTGAGGCCAGCAGGAGGCTCTCAGTCAGCAACTGGCGTGCGATGCGCCTGCGCCCACCACCGACAGCCGCACGGATGGCGATTTCCCGTTCGCGATCTGTTGCCTGCACAAGAAGCAGGCTGGCCACGTTTGCGCTCGCGATCAGCAATACGATTCCGACCGCTGCAAGCAGGACGAGCAGGATCGGACGCACATGTCGTACGATTGCCGCATGCATCGGCGTCACCGTGATGCGAATCTCCGAATCACGATGGTAGTCGTACGTCTCACGTTGCCATGCCAGGACGGCGTCCACCTGCAGTTGGGCTTCGGCCAGCGAGACCCCTGGCAGCAGACGCGCAATCACCCGGCGGTTCGCGAATTGACTATTTCGAGCGACCGAACGGTAATCGAACTGGGTAGCACGGAAGACATCGATGTCCGTGGACATCCCCGCGTTCGCCGGCATGTGAAGCTGGAATTGGCGGGGCAGGACGCCGATGACCTCTATCTCGACATCATTGAGCTCGATAGTCCTCCCGACGACGCCTGCATCTTCACCGAACCGTCTCTGCCACAGACCATAACTGATCACTGCCTTCGGACCGGCCGAAGTGAATTCATCCAGGTTTCCCAGCATGAACGGAATCTCGCCCTCTGCTGGTGAAAAGGTACGGCCGAGCTCCACCTCGATGCCGAGTACATCGAAGAAATTCGATGTGACACCGGCTACCCTGACGACCTCCGGTGGACCGTCTCCGGTAAGATTGGATTCGAATGTCCTGTCGGTCGCAGCGATGCCGTCGAATACGTTTACCTGTTCCCGGAAATCGATGACGTCTGCGGGGGGCACGGGACCATCAACAAACCCGGTTCGTATGACATCGTGTCGGAGAAGGACAAGGTCCTCGGCGTGCCCGTATGGGAGCGGCTGGATCAGTACTCGATTCACGACGCTGAATATCGCCGTGCTGGCCCCGATCCCCAGACCCAGCGTCGCGACGACGAGCGCCGTGAACGCTGGACGTTTGAGCAGGAACCTCGAACCGAATTTTACGTCCTGAAAGAAACGACCCATTCCATATCTCCTTCGTGGGCACGACCTGGGTTGACTCGATAAGGGCAACGGTCATGCCACACCAATATCTTTGCTAACTTATGGTCACATAGGAACTTGTCGTATTACGACCCTGTGGGTATTCCAGCAGAATGTCCGATTGCGGGATCCGACGTTCCACAAACGGACGCGGACCTTCGCACGGCACCCTTGCCTATTCGGTGGAGACCAGACCACCGCTCGACGCTGCCATGGCCTCTTCCAGCGCCACCTCGATGAACGCAGAGACAAGATCGGGACCCTGGGCACCCACCACGACCTGCCCATTGATGAAGAATGTCGGAGTCCCGGTTACACCGAAGCGGTAGCCATCCATAAGGTCGTTTTGAACTACGATCTGTTTGACGCCACTATCCAGACAGCTGTCGAATCGATCTCCTTCCAGACCCAATTCCCGTGCGTGGGACTTGAGGTCTGCACGACCCAGTTGATCGTATCGCTCGAACAGCAAGTCGTGGTATTCCCAGAAGCGATCCTGATCCAGCGCGCACTCGGCTGCCTCAGCAGCAAGTCGGGCGTTCGGGTGAATCTGGCTAAGTGGATAATTTCGGACCACCCACTTGACCTTGCCGTCGAAACGGCGGCGAATCTCCGGATAGGTCGTCTCCCGGAAACGCCGACAAAACGGGCACTCATAGTCCGTGAACTCGACGAACTCGACCAGTGCATCTTCCGGTCCCTGAGACGGTCGACCCTCGATGGAGAACGGCGTACGGGACGCAGAACGCGCAGCAAACCTGTCACTCGCCTCAACGCCTACAGGGCCTCGGACTGAGAATCCAAGGGCGAACCCACCTATCACACCGGCAATCAAGAACACCAATGCCTTACCCATCTGAACCTTTCCTTCGAGTCAACTTAGGCCCCACCGATCCAGTCCCTATTCTACCTGCTGCAGTGGGCAATCGCGGGAGCGCCGTCCACGTTGCAAGCAACCACGGCAATCTATGAGTTATCCGCAGATCTCGCTTTCCATGTGGGAGGGTGTCAGTTTTGAGACTGTTCACCTGGCACCGACATTAGAAGCTTGGAGGAGTTCGCGATGGCCCAGCATGTGTTCGAAGTCAAGAAGTACCGAGTGACTTTGGGAGACCACGTGACGACATGGGGTGGAATTGATGTGCGGGCCCGCGGTGTCGTGGCGTGCTTCGGCGACCACCTGCGACTCATCTTCTTTTTCCTTCCTGACGGTGAGTCTTCGCCTGCTGCCGTGTGGAGCGAAGATGCCCGAATGGCCTGCTCGTTTCTTCCGTTCTATGCACTCCCGGCATTTGTGGATCTGCTGAGAAACGAGAAGCCGATCACGGGCAATATCGACACCGAATCGCCCGGTAACAGCTTCATCAATACGGGTGACGAGCCTGTGGGTGAAGAAGAACGCGGTGGCGTGGGAAAGCTCTTGCGTGACAGCTAGCAGCCCTGATGAGGAACCGTAATACAGGTCGCGCCGGAATTCCCGGCCCGACTTCTACTCGTGCCGCATCGTGGCCTGAGACGTGAGGTTTATGTCACCAGGACCGGCAGGGCCCGAACCCGCGGTCGCCAGTCGAATCAGCGGTCCAATCAGCGCAAAAGTATACGGGACAGACACGCGAACGGTCGTAGGATCCCCTGTATTGTTCGTGTCTGTCACCGTGACCACACCATTGTTAATCGCACCGCTCGTAAGGTAGGTGTTAACGATGATGGTAGCGCTGTCTGCATCGACGCCTTGAAGCACCGCCTGCCGGGCCCCTTCTCGCGCCGCATTCACCACGACTTGCTGGATCTGGTAGGCTCGTGCAAACTCAAAGATGCCAACCAGCATCAGCAGAAGAACCGGAAGGGCGATGGCAAGTTCCGCCAGGGCCTGTCCACTCGAGCCATGTCTTCGCATGCGGTTGCTGAGTCGCGATACCCTCTGTCTGAATATGTTCACCGTCGCCTGCAGCCTCTCTATTGTCCCGGTAAAACCCGAGAACCTCTGAGTCGTTGAACCAGTCTAACCAGGTATCCGCCCTAGCGACACTCAGGACTCTGCCGTACGAACATTCTCTTCAACATCCATCATCCATCGATACGACCACTGCCGGTCTGGTCCCCGTGGCAGGCCTGGCCCTTTGGGCACCCCCCCCTGGACGCTATAGCTCCTGTGGCGTGAGTTGCGAACCTTGTGCCATGGATATACGAATACATATAAAATGCTGTATATCAATAAGTTAACTTAGTTCATCTCATCTAAACTGTGAGATCATGTGGCATCCTGTGGCTGGCGAAGCGCCACGATCGCCTCCGTGAAGTAACCTCTTTGCATGTGGTCCTGAACAGATTCGTGCACTAAGGGGAGGGCGGCTCAGCGAAGTCACGCCTCGGAACAGAGTCAACCGGCACGCGCCGCATTCGACGGTCGTTCGGGCTTTGCCCGCGAGGTCGGCTTCGGTCGTGCCGAGGGCTAAGTCGACCTTCGCTTCGCATCGTCAGGTAGCGCTGCAGACGTTGGGTTTGCTGTTCTGTCAGAAGTGGACGCACCCGCGCCAGAACCGAATCATTCAGAGCCCGCAGGTCAGTTCCCGTCCGCTCAAATACGTCTGCATAGCCAGGGGCTGTCGCCTCAATCACCTCGCGGAATGCCTGCCGCTGCTCCTCCGTTTCAGGCCGAACGACTTTCTCCAGAACGAAAGCCATGCCGCGAGAAGTCCTAAGCTCTGCAATTTTCGCGAGCCTCCGATTGAAGACCGTCCCGGAACCCAAGGCTCCGAGAAGCATGCCCAGAAGCAGAACGCCAGCGAGAAGAAGAATCGACTTCGTTCGTGGACTCATGGCTCAGGCGTCCGCCAGCATGACAGCTGATTCGAGGTTTGTCGCCGGCAGGCCAAACAAGGTCTCGACCAAAGTAGTGGAGAACTCGGGTCCACCAGTAGCATTGTAGACACCCAGCACCAGGGCCAGACCCACACCTGCCATTGCTACCCGTGTGAACATCCAACGGAGGTGCACGTAGATCGTGTCTTCTCCTGACCGTCGGGCCTCTCGGAGTCGCGCCAGCACCCGATCACTGAACATCGGTCCAAATGATGCGGTCTTCGCCGTCGCCAACTCTCTTGCAATACGGTGCCAGTACCTACGTTTTTCAGCAAATTCCGGCTTAGCCTCGACCGTATTCTCTAACTCCAGCAATTCCTCAGGCGACAGTGTGCCGTCAATTTCCCGAAGTAAGAATTCCGCCTCATTCATCCGTCCGTCTCCTTCAGTTGTGACTCCAATCGCCCCATCGCCCTGGCGAGCCGCGACATCACAGTTCCCTGGGGCACATCCAGGATGTCTGCCGCTTCACGAGTCGAATACCCATCGATCATTCGAAGAACTACTATGGTCCGATGCTGGGGGCTCAGCGTGTCTATGGCTCTCCACACCCGGTCGGTCTCCAGTCCACGTACTCGATCGCGCTCCGGATCGAAGTCATCAGAAACGCTTTCCGCCGCCAGTACCGAGGCCTTGAATCGCTCTGTCCAACGCCGTCGCCTCTTCAGGGCCGTCAGGGACAGATTGATGGCAATCCTGGTCAGGTACGTCGCTACCGACGACTCTCCCCTGAAGCGATCCAACGACCGATGGAACCGGATGAACGTCTCCTGGCCCACATCCTCCGCATCATCGCCCGAGCCAAGCATGCCGACAGCCGTCGCAGCGACGATCCCTTCATACCGCCCAACGAGAATCCCGAATGCCCGGTCTTCACCGCCTCGCGCTCGCTCGAGCAGCTCTTCGTCGGGCGCTGTATCAATGGGTCGCATTGCTCACGATCCTTAGACACCCCGCTCGACCGGTTCATTCCCTTCCTGCGCCAAGCCGTAAGCCTCCAAATCAACGCGGCCGTCCTGTCCGAACCGCACACCCTCTCGCTCAAGGCGTAGCCTTTGTGTGATTACTGCGCCGCCCGGCCGTGGACTGATCGTCCCCCGGGCATTCAGAACCCGATGCCAGGGAACATTCGACGAGTCCGGTAGCGCAGCCAGTGCATAGCCAACTTGTCGGGCTGAGCCAGGCGAGCCGGCCAACGCCGCCACCTGCCCGTAGCTGGCGACCATTCCGGATGGTATTTGTCGTACGACCGCATAGACGGCTTCGTGACGCATGGGGTCTGATCAGCGCTCGGAAAGCCGAAGCGTAGACGGCGTGCTTTCCAGTTGAAGCCGTGCGGCGACATTCTCCGCCTCGCGAAGTGCCCGCAGCACATTTCCGTTGGTCAGCTTTCCGATCTCCCCGTCGGTCCACCCGCGCCGCAAGAGCTCGGTGACCAGCGCCGGATAAGTTGAGACATCCTCCAAACCTACTGGCGTACTGCTGATTCCGTCGAAGTCAGCTCCGAGCCCCACGTGATCAATGCCGGCGACATCTCTGACATGTTCGATGTGATCCACGACATCGGCTACTGTCGCTTGAGGCCTTGGATTCTCCATCTCGAATTTCAGCATCGCGGCGTTCGCGTCCTCACGATCACCGCCCGACTCTCGTGTAGTGTGCCCGACGCTGTCCCGTTGAACAGACCATAGACGGAGCGGCTCCGAAACGAAGGTCGGAACATAGGTGACCATAACGAGGCCTCCGTTTTCAGGCAGACGAGCGAGAATGGAGTCCGGAACATTGCGAACGTGATCTGTCAGCGCACGGGCCGATGAATGTGAAAAAATCACCGGCGCCGATGAAACATTGAGGGCATCGCTCATGGTCGCGGGGGAAACATGTGATAGATCGACGAGCATTCCGAGCCGGTTCATCTCTCCAACGACTTCCTCGCCGAACCCGGTGAGCCCACCATGCCGTGCCTCATCGCTGGCAGCATCGGCCCAAGCCAGTGTGACGTTGTGCGTGAGCGTCATGTAGCGCACACCGAGGTCGTAATAAATCCTCAGAGCACTGATCGAATTCTCGATCGCATGCCCACCCTCCATGCCAAGCACCGAACCAATGCGACCGGATGCCATCGCTGCCTCCACCTCGTCGGCGGTTCCAGTCAGCTCGAGCTCCGGATACTTGTCGATGAATCGCCGTGCCACATCGATCTGTTCGAGCAGCATGCGAGCGAATCCGCTGTCGGCGGCCTCGCCGGGTATGTATACGGACCAGAATTGGGCACCGACCATTCCTTGTCGCAGACGCGCGAGATCAGTGTGCCCGGGGGTGGGTTCGTTCAAGTCATAGGCATCGACGTCGAGCGGCGGATCGGCGCGGCGAATCTCCCACGCAAGGTCGTTGTGGCCGTCAAAAACGGGATAACGGGCGAGGACATCTCGCGCCCGTACAGATTCCGTAGCTGGTTCGGAATCTTCGGTAGCGGTCCGGGGAGCTTCGCCCTTACAGGCCAGCGTACTCATCGCGATCAGAACTCCCCATCCTCCGACCAGACGCGAAGACAACACCCGTCTTGATGTCCGTCGTCTCATGCTCACTCCAAGTCTCTGGTTATGATCCACGAACGATTCCAACTTCGCCCATATATGCCAAGGTATGCTTCGATAGCAACGTTGGGGTGCGTGAAATGCAGAAGCACGCGCGGAGTCCAACCGGCACATTACCCCCGTCCTCTTGCGCCGGAGCAAATCGCCAGGCTTCCTCCGCTCCATGCACCAATCGGTCGCGCAGCAATCCCGAATAGCTGCTGCAATTCAGACAGGAAGTGGATCGGAGGATCGAACCAACCAGGAAAACCGGCGGCTGCTGCTGCCTCAAGCGTTGCGTCGCGCTGGGTTCGGTGCGCTATCCAGAGCCTGGCGGCATGACACTCCGGACCGGCGTGGTCGCCCAACGAGTTGAGGAAAGTCCCGAGACAGGCGTCCCAAAGCGCGGCGCTGGAGCTGGCTCGAACAATGCGGAGCGGCATGGCGCACAGTATAAGAGACGGGTCCGACGCCGACAGACCCGGTGGCTCATAAAGATTCCGTTACGGCGCTAGCTGCCGGGTTTGATATTGGATGATACCGGGCACTGGAATCCCGGCATCGGAATCACCCGGCCGGCCGATACAGAAGGCTGATTCGGTCGGTGGCTGCGACAACCCGTGCCCGCGCATCGGATGGCGTTTCGATGACGGCCGCACCACCAAACCCCAACACGTGACGCACTGCCCACTCCGGATCGGCTACGGCACGCAGCACCGACACGGTGCCGTCAGAGTGCACTTCGGCCCCGGACCGATCAGCCATGATCGAAGCTGCTGTCCCCCTGTAACGAAAGACCACATCGGTAGTCTCATCAGATCGAAACACCTGCCCGTCGTGCCCGTAGTCCTCGGCTCGGAAGTCACTCGGCACAGAGAACCCCTGCTCCGTTACTCGCAGGCTCACAATCCGATCGACTCGAAAAACCCGGACAGCATTTCGTGTTCCACAGAATCCGATTACATACCAGTGACCCCGGGCGACCGCAATCACATAAGGGTCAAGGACTCGCTCCGTTGGAAGGGCTCCATCGGCCGACACGTAAACAAGTTCGCATTGCAATCCAGTCGCTATCGCCTTCCGGAGCGGAGCCAATGCGGGGCCTGCCAAATCGCCCGTTTCTTCAACCGAGATCCTATCGGCCAGGTCGTCGACGGGCATGCTGGCAAGAGCCGAGGCAATCCGATGTGCGATGTCGAGCACGCTGTCATGGGCGTCACCATCCAAACCGGCTGCAAACCGACGCAAAGCAAGGTGAGTGGCCAGTGCTTCCCGCGGTGAGAGGCGGCGTGGTCTGAGAAATTTTCCTCCGGATTGGACGTGAATGCGATCGGCCTCGACTTCGACACGAATACCTTCAGCTCCACCCGCCGGATGATAGAATTCTCGAGCTGAGACGTCTTCCAGATCCTGGACTACCGTCTCCACATCGACGTCCAGTCGCTCAGCCGCCTCAGCCAGCGACAGACCGTTCTCCCGTGATGCCGCCGGCAACAGGTACAGTAGCCTGGTCAGTTGCACGGAGGCGGAACCCCGCTTATCCGCCACTCGCAAACTCTCCCTCGTGCGCGACACCTACAGCTTCGGCCCTGGCCAGCAGACGTGAAATAAGCGTCGGAGGACTGAGGATTTCAGCCCCGCCTGCGAGTCCAAGCACCCAATCAATGAATGGATCGGCCTGGTGAACCTCGAAAAGCCGGACGTCGCCGTCGGCTTCATCTTCTACTGGCCGGCCGAAGTCGTTTCTTTCCGCCCACATACTCAGCGGGCCTGAAAACCGTACCTGTACCGGCACCGGATCGTCACCGTCTCCATACTGCCACGCCCGCCGATCTCGATACTCCGCCAGCGAGAATCCGGTCGGGATCTCATAGTCGGGCGTTCCAGGGCGCTTGCGATTCAGAACAGGGGTTTCCATGCGATCGACACGGAAGACACGGATATCGTCACGCAGGTCATCATGTCCTACGACATACCAGCTCCCGTTCTCGAACATCAATCCATACGCGGCTATGTGCCTCGATGTTGGTTGTTCCCGGGAGGGCGAATGGTACGAAAACGAGACTCGCTTGCGCCGCAACAACGCATCAGTGAGCGTCTCCATTGTACTCTGCAATTCCAGGTTTCCCGTCTCACCGACACGGAATACGATCGGCTCTACCGAGATCGGATCCAGATCAAAAGACAGCTTCCGCAGCGCGGACCTGGTATCTGCGGAAAACGGAGAATCGGGAATATCCGCGGCTTCGCGCAGTGCAGCCAGCGTCACATCCATTTCCTCGGCCGCCACCTCGAAGGGTGCGTCGCGAGTCGTGCGCCTTCCGGAGGGCTCATCGGCTTCATCTTCGACACGCACACGGGGCAGATAAAAGTCCGAGGCTCGGAGACGGTACCCGTCTTCGAATTCGCCCCCGAAATTAACCAGGAAGCGCTCGGACTCGATCGGGATTCCTGCAGTACGGAGTTCATCCTTATCCCGTTCAAACATTCTCCGTACGGATTCGCGGCTACTCCTGGAATCTTCATCGATTGCCCGACAATAGGCGGGCACGGCCGCAAATATCTCCTCGACAGTTGCCGCGGTTCGCCGGCCGAGAAGGAAGGCAAGAAGATCCAGCCAGCGTTGCGTCTTGCTGATCCGGTCGGCGGTCAAGATGGCGACTTCCAACCGTCGCGACCTGCCGCCCACGTCAAGCGCATTCGTATCTCCTGTCCGGTGGATTACTTGACTTCAATTTGCGAGAATATACCGTTACATGTGCGACCTGAGAACTACGCCCGCAGCTGGCGTGTTGCTGTTTTATGAATTGATCCGCTCTCGCCGGTACCGGTGAAGCTTGCGAATTCGACCCAGAAGATCCTAACGGAATGAGCCTTACCCGATGAAAACACCCGGTTCTAAGAGCTACTTGGCTCTTATTGCAGCTGCAGTTCTGTCTGTTTCATGCTCCGACGCAGCTGGTCCGGATCCGGACCCGAATCCATTGCCGGACCCAGTATTCATCGGTAGTTCGGTGGCACCCGGCCCGGCTAACGTGCTGAGCGCCGTTATCACCGTGAACGCTACGGGATTTGATGCAGCCTCGGTGCGTATGCGGACGCCCGGCGAGCCGGACCTGCTGTCGCCACCATACGCGTTTGATGAAGATGTCGCCCGGCCTGCCGCCTTAGGCATGCTTGCGGACAAGACGTACGAAATCGACGTCC
>SMVB01374128.1_pt1 | contig 126794 bp, 114 predicted proteins | sample 2456461 | NCBI WGS metagenome assembly SMVB01 (sample SAMN11095934, study PRJNA526329) | marine sediment metagenome | biome: Marine sediment; feature: Surficial sediment; material: Deep marine sediment; isolation source: Hadal surficial sediment | place: Pacific Ocean | collected 2014-05 | depth...
CACTGCAAAAGTCCCTGGCAGCTGAGCGCAAGAATATCGACGCTGCAAAAAGGAAGGTAAAACAAACGCGAGCCAAGGCTGCCAAGTCTGCCAAGGCAATAGATAAGCGCGCCGCTACAGCGGCATCCAATGCTGCCAAAAGGGCGCGCGCAAAAGCCGTGAGCCTGCGCGCCAGAGCCACAGCCGCGAATGAGCGGCTGAAGACAGTTACTACCCATGCCAGGCAAAGGGCTGCGGAAGAGGCTGCAAAGGAAAAGTTGCTGGCTCAAAAAGCGGCACTCGCAGTCAGAGCAGAAGCTGACAAGGCGAAGGCGCTGGCATCTTATGCTGCCAGCTGGATGAAAAATCGCGCCTCTGCTGACGCCAAAAAGCTGCGGGCAGCGGAACAGAAACTGACAGCCCAGCTGAGAAAGGCTGCTAAAAAGGCAGGTATTCCTGTTCCTGCAGCGGAAAAGGCAGCCCCCAAGAAGAAGGCAGCCCCCAAGAAAAAAGCAGCGCCCAAGAAGAAGGCAGCGCCCAAGAAGAAGGCAGCGCCCAAGAAGAAGGCAGCGCCCAAGAAGAAGGCAGCGCCCAAGAAGAAGGCAGCGCCCGCCAAGAAAAAGTAGTTACCGTTAAGTAAAAAACCCGCCATCAAGGCGGGTTTTTTTTGTCTGTCTGGTTTTCATTGAGGTTTAGCAGCTGTTCTCGACAGTCTGAGAAATCTACCACGGCGCAATTTAGCTGGCTATGCCAACCTCGAACCGAGCGCCCACCCTCCGCTAAGTAGCCCTGTAGAGAAGGCAGGCAGCGTGCTCTGATGGCAGTGAGCAAGTATTGCGCGCGTTCCCCGTCGTGGGCATAGCTGAGGTCCACAGCGTCGTCCTGCAAGGGTTGCAACAAACGCCGGACTAGCTGGCGGGGAAGTTGTGGTGAGTCGCAGGGGATGACAACCACGGTCTGCTGGGTGCAATGAGGTAGCGCAGCCAACACGCCTGCCAAAGGGCCCTGAAAATCATCGAGGGTGTCGCTTACCACGGGAAAGCCCAGGCGTTGATAGCGATCGAGATTTCGATTTGCATTGATAACAATGTCGACTACCTGTGGCTGCAGGCAGTCAATTGCAGCCTCAATCAGGGTACAATCGCGCCAGGCAAGCAACCCCTTGTCTGCACCGTTGACCCGGCGCCCCAATCCTCCGGACAAAATGATTCCGCTAGCTTTCATCACACAATTATTGCACGTGGGGTGCCGTGGTTCATACAATAGGTGCAGACCAATGAATAGATAACACTATGACCAACATTCTGGCACTGGATACTTCAACGGACGCATGCTCAGTGGCTGTGCAATTGAACGGTAATATACAACATCGTTTTGAATTGATTCCACGTCAACACAATCAACGTCTGTTCTCTATGCTTAGAGAGGTACTACCCGACGGTGAGCTGGCAGCAGCGGGTATTGAAGTGCTGGCCTACAACCATGGACCGGGTTCCTTCACAGGGCTTCGTATTGCCGCCAGTGCAATGCAGGGGCTGGCGTTCTCAATGGGTCTGGCGGTGGTCGGTGTGTCTACGCTTGCCTGTATGGCGCAGGGAGCGTTGCGCAAGGGCCTGGTTGATGAAACAAGCTCTGTGCTGGTGTTGCTGGATGCCAGGATCAATGAAGTTTACTGGGGGCTGTACGGCTTTGAAGACGGTATTGCCACGGCGCTGCGCCCGGATGCCGTCTCCCATCCTCGTGCAGTGACTTTGCAGGGCCTGAACCAGGGCTCTGTGTTGCTGGGACTGGGCAATGGGCTGTGCTATCTGCCTGAATTAACAAGTGATGTGCGGTCTGCGTTGGTGACATGTGATGATGATTGCTGGCCGGACAGTCTCGATACACTGAGCCTGGCACTGCCGGAGTATGAGCAGGGCCGAGTGTTGACTGCCGAGCAGGTGCAGCCGGTCTACCTGCGCAACGAGATTAGCTGGAAGAAAGTGCACGAGCAGGGGCGCTGAGTGGAAGAATTGCTACACACGCTGGTTTTGGGCCTGATACAGGGGCTTACCGAGTTCTTGCCTATTTCCAGCTCTGCGCACCTGTTACTCCCCAGTCAGCTGCTGGGTTGGGATGACCAGGGCCTGGCCTTCGACGTGGCCGTTCACATGGGCAGTTTGCTGGCAGTGCTTGGCTACTTCAGAAAGTACCTGCTGGAGCTGTGGCGAGGCAGCCTGACGGCTGTGCAACAACGGTGTTGGAACGATGAATCTGAGATGGTCGTATACCTGCTGTTGGCGACTGTTCCAGCGGGGCTTGCCGGTTTATTGCTGCAGGGCTTCGTAGCCGGTAATTTGCGCAGCTTGCTGGTAATAGCGGCGGCTACCTTTGGATTTGGCTTGTTACTGGGAGTGGCAGATTACGCCGGTATTCATAATCAAAAACTCAACCTGAAACGTGCGTTGGTCATTGGCCTGGCCCAGACCCTGGCGATTATTCCCGGCACCTCGCGTTCGGGTATTACCATGACTGCCGCCTTGTTTTGCGGTCTGGACAGGCAGACAGCGGCGCGATTTTCGTTTCTGCTCAGTATTCCCCTGATTGTGGCGGCCGGTGGTTTGCAGGCTTACCAGCTGACGGCGACTGCCGAGCCTACCGACTGGGGCCTGCTGGCCAGTGGCGTGGCGGTCTCTGGAGTGGCCGCCTACCTGACTATAGGTTGGTTCTTGCGCCTGGTTGATCGACTTGGCTTTTTGCCCTTCGTGATTTACCGTTGCGCCCTTGCTGTATTGTTGTTTTATATATGGATGGGGTGAAAAAACAAGGCATGACTATGGATCAAGATCAGTTTAACCAGCAACTATTGTCTTTCCTGGCCAGCGCTACCTCACCGTTTCACGCGGTTCGAGAAATAGCGACGCGGCTGCAGGCGGTGGGTTATACGCAGTTACAGGAGGCAGAGGACTGGACGCTGCAGGCGGGTGGAAGGTATTACCTGGTTCGCAATGACAGCTCCATCGTCGCCTTTAAAATCGGCACGCAGCAGTCTCCGCTGCAGGGCATGAGAATGGTTGGTGCGCATACGGACAGTCCCTGCCTGATGGTGAAGCCCAATCCTGAGAGAAGCAAAAACGGCTACTGGCAGTTAGGTGTTGAAGTTTACGGAGGGGCCTTGTTGAACCCCTGGTTTGATCGGGATTTATCCATGGCGGGTCGGGTCAGCTACCTGGATCAGGAGGGCGTACTGCGCAAACACCTGGTCGATTTTCGTGACCCGATAGCAATAATTCCCAGCCTGGCGATTCATTTAGACCGGGACGTCAACAAGCAGCGCAGCATCAATGCGCAGACGGACATCGTGCCTCTACTGGCGATGGACCAGAAAGAGGATCTTCGCACCCTGTTGGCGGCGCAACTCGAAGCTGACCAGCTATCGGTAGATAAAGTGCTGGATTATGAGTTGTGCCTGTATGATACGCAGCCACCACAACTGATTGGCCTGCAGCGGGAATTCATCGCGTCGGCGCGCCTGGATAACCTGCTCAGTTGTTTTGCGGGTTTACAGGGCTTGTTGAATAGCGACGACAAGGTAAGCAGTTTGTTGGTCTGCAATGACCACGAAGAGGTAGGCAGTCAGTCGGCGGCGGGCGCCCAGGGGCCGATGCTGCGCACTGTACTGGAGCGCCTGGCAGGGGATACCGCTAGCTACGCGGCAATGATAGACAGGTCCCTGATGATCTCCGCCGACAATGCGCATGCTGTCCATCCAAACTTTGCCGACCGCCACGATGAGAACCATGGCCCGGTCTTGAACCAGGGGCCGGTCATCAAGGTTAATGCCAATCAACGCTATGCATCCAATAGTGAAACCATGGCACTGTTCCGACAATTGTGCGCCGAGCTGGAGATTCCTGTGCAATCCTTTGTGGTGCGCACGGATATGGCCTGCGGCAGCACCATCGGGCCCATTGCCGCTACAGAGCTGGGTGTGCGTACCATCGACGTGGGTGCCCCCCAGCTTGCCATGCATTCCATACGAGAGTTGGCGGGAGCGAAGGACGGTTGGTACCTGGCCCGGGTGTTGGCTCACTTTATGGAAAGAAGCACACCACTCAGCTCCCAGGCCAGTTGAGTTCGCCAGGCCTGTGAGCCACATACTGTGCCTGTCTGCCTACGATGCCGCCAGCCATCAACACTGGCACCAGTTGTTGCGGCGTGAACTGTCGGAGTGGGATTGGCAACTGTTAGCTCTGCCAGCGCGCAATTTCAGTTGGCGTATACGTGGCAACCCCTTGTACTGGGCGCAGCAGTGTCGGGATGTCCTTGAGCAACCCTACGACCTGGTGCTGGCGACTTCGATGGTAGACCTGGCGACCTTGCGTGGCCTGGTTCCAAAGCTGGGGCTCATACCCACCATACTTTATTTTCATGAAAACCAGTTTGAGTACCCGGCCGGTCGTGGCCAGCACGGCATGTTGGAAGCACAGATGGTAAGCCTGTACGCCGCTATGGCCGCAGACCTGTTGCTCTATAACTCCGACTACAACCGGCAAACTTTTATGGACGGCTGCGCGGCATTGTTGCGGCGTCTTCCCGATGCGATTCCAGACAATGTTGTGGCTGACCTGGTCGCCAAATCACAGCTGTTGCCGGTGCCTTTAGAGGATTGGCCGGTGCGGCCACAATCATCGCCTGGCAAGCGCCTGCAGCTGCTCTGGAATCATCGTTGGGAATATGACAAGGGGCCGGCGCAGCTACTGTCGTTGGCCGAGCAGTTGGTGGCAGAGAATGTCCCCTTTACCCTGCATGTGGTGGGCCAGCAGTTCCGCCAGCAACCGCCGGAATTTGAACAGTTGCGTGAAGTGTTGCAGCAAGCGGCTGCGCTGGGGCGCTGGGGATACATAGATAAGTCCAGCGATTACCAGGCCCTGCTGCAGAGCTGTGACGTGGTGTTGTCTACCGCCCGGCAGGATTTCCAGGGACTGGCTGTATTGGAAGCCTGTGCGGCGGGCTGCGTGCCGCTGGTGCCTGACCGGCTGGTATATAGAGAGTGGTTTGCGCCCGAATATCGTTACCAGGATTTGCATCAGGCTGGCCAGAGAATCGTGGAATTGCATCATTTGAAGCGTGCTGGCGACGACTTGCCCGTGGTGGATGTCAGCCGCTTTTCAAGCGCCCGGTTGATCCCCCAATATCGAGCCGTTTTGCGTAGCCAGTTTCGGCTCAACTGCGTATCATAGCGCCCCTCACACAGCAGCGAACGAACTCTCGATGGCAAAAAAACGCGTACTCACTGGTATTACCACCTCCGGTACCCCACACCTGGGTAATTACGTGGGCGCGATTCGGCCGGCTATTGCAGCCAGCCAGAACGACTCTGTCGACGGCTTCTACTTTCTTGCCGACTATCATTCGCTGATCAAAAATGATGATCCTGACAAGGTGCGTCAGTCCAGCAAAGAGATTGCCGCTACCTGGCTGGCATTGGGACTGGATACCAGCAAGACGGTATTCTATCGCCAGAGCGACGTGCCTGAAATTATGGAACTCACCTGGGTGCTCAGCTGCAATGCGGCCAAGGGGCTGATGAACCGCGCCCACGCCTACAAGGCGGCGGTGCAGCTTAACCTGGAGGCGGGGGAAGATCCTGATTTTGGTGTGACCATGGGCCTGTTCAGTTACCCGGTGTTGATGGCTGCCGATATCCTGATGTTCAATGCCAGCGAGATTCCAGTGGGAAAAGACCAGATTCAGCACGTGGAGATGGCGCGCGATATCGCGCAGCGATTCAACCACCATTTTGGTGAGGTGTTCACGCTACCCCAGGCAGTGGTAGAGGACAATGTGGCAGTATTACAGGGTCTTGATGGCCGCAAAATGAGTAAGAGCTACGGCAATACCATTCCCTTGTTTGCAACCGAAAAGCGCCTTCAGAAATCGATTAACAAGATCAAGACCAATTTGCTGGAGCCAGGCCAAGCCAAGGATGCCGATGACTCTACGGTATTTCAGATATGGGAGGCGTTCGCCACAGCGCAGCAGGCTGATGAGATGCGTGCTGAATTTGCCGACGGCATTGCCTGGGGCGAAGCTAAAAAGCGCCTGTTTGGCTTGATTAACGAGGAGTTGGGAGAGGCGAGAGAGCGGTATTATCAGCTCATGGATACGCCCGAATTTATTGAAGAAGAACTTCAGCAGGGTGCCCTGCGGGCCCGCGCCACTGCGGCAGAGGTAATCGCCAGGGTGCGCGAGGCCGTAGGGATATCCGCTATCCGCTAGGGTGAAAAACGGTATTCCAGACTGGCATAAACAGAACGCGGCTCACCCACAAAATATCGGTAGCTGCCAAAACCAAAGTCTGCGCGTTCGGCGTAGTCCTCGTCGGTCAGGTTGGTAACGCGCAGGCCAGCCGACAAGTTCCTGGTCAGAGACCCCATTATTCTCAGGTTTATTAAATCGTGGCCGTCGTACTGGTGCTTGTTGTCGGGCTCCAGATAATAGTTGTCCATGTGTACCCATTCAAGTTCAGCACGGTAGCCGTCGAGAGGATTCCAGCCCAGTCGCAAGCTGCCGAAGCTGTCGGGGGCGGTGTCGATGCGATTGCCGTTAATATCGCCACTGGAGCCCAGCAAGTTGATATTGCTGTCGTATTCGTGCCGGGCAATATTGCCATCGAGGGCGAGGTCAAAATTTTCAGCAAACTGCCAGCGCAGGGAAAAATCCAGCCCGTAGTGTTTGGTACTGGCACTACTGACGTTGCGTCGGTTGGCATCCTGAAAAATCACATCATCTTTTTCGGTGTAATAGCTGCCCAGCTCGTACTGCCAGGTGTCACTGGAACCTCGAATCCCCCACTCGATACTCTTGAGTTCCTCTGAATCAAGATCTGCTTCCTCCTGGCCGGCTTGCAAGCGGTACAATTCGGTTGCCTGAGGTGCACGAAAGCCCCGTGAAAGCCGCACGAAGGTGGCATGGGATGGATGGAAATCGTATAGCAGCCCCAGGTTGAATGACCAGTTATTGAAGTCGTCCTCACTATCTGCAGGGCGGTAGAACCGACAGTTACTGGCAGTGGGCTCGCAGGCAGGGCCATCATCGGTACGATTGTTGTAATCGTAGTCGGTGTACTCGAAGCGGGCACCAGCGATAAAATTCCAGTTGCTGGCCAGGTCCCAGTCCAGCTGTGACCAGGCGGCAGCGGAAATCGCGTCTACCTGGTAGTCGTAGTGAACTCCCGCTGGCTGATTGGGGCTAAAGGGCTCGGCCTGGTGCTCCTTGAGCCAGCCGTCGGTATAGTCAAAATCAATGCCTGAAACCAGCTCTATCCAGGTGTCGCTGTGATAGAGCTTGGCACTTATGCCGACACTGTCCTGGCCGTTTTTTTCCACTGACTGCCAGGGCAAAAAGTGCTGCAGGAACTCCATATCGTTGTCGCGCAGGTAGGGTGTCAACGCCAGGTGGTTGGTGTCGTTCAGGGGTATGGAAATAGTGGACTGTAAGCGCAGGGAGTCGGCATTGCGATAGGCGTCTGGATTGGGGTTGGTCTTTTTGAGCGTGGAGTCTTCATAGGCTTTGTAGCCGCGGATAAATCCGGCTGTATCCTGGTCCAGGTCGGCGCCGGTAAAGATAGTGTCGGTACTGAATTTATCGCCGTCGTAGGTGTGCCGCACGCTCAGCTTGGTCTGGTCAAAGCCGGAACTGCGCTTGTAGCCGCCATCATCGGTATAGTTTGCCGCTATCATTAGTCCCTGTGACCCGAACCGGTTGTCATAGCGATATTTGCCGCGCCGATAATCGTGTGGACCGGCTTCAATCCCAAACCGGTGCTGCTCCTGCTCCATGGGCAGGGGTGTAATAACGTTGATCAGGCCGTGCATCGCACCGGATCCATAGAGGGCAGTAGCCGGCCCCTTGAGCACCTCGATACGCTCAGCTTGTTCGGTATTGGCATCAAACAGCTGGTTGACGTTGCAAAAACCCGGCGCGCGCAAGGAGATGCCGTCGCCGGCGACAAAGAAGGCGCCACAGCTGCCCGGGCCGGTCAACACCGGTGAGCGCAGCGCGGTCAGGCTTTCCTGGCCGTTACCGCGGGAGATCCACGTTCCGGATACCCGTTGAAACACTTCACTGACATGGACTTCCTGCACAATCGCCAGGTCGTCCTCATCGACCACCGAGACGCTGATAGGCATTTGCAGGCGTGAACTGGCCTGCTGTGTCGCGGTGACAATGGTGTGTTCGAGTTGATCGTCTGCCCAGCTTGCAGGTGCCGCTGTCAGCAGGAATATGAGTGCTAGATTATATGATTTCATAGGGATCGAATTGTATAGTGAAGCGGGCACTAGCCCAAGCAAAATTGCTCGGTTACACTTAGGCACGCAACGCGTGACTCAAGGAGATTCTCAATGCGACGCCTACAAATAGTTTCTGTGATAGCAATAGCTGCACTGCTGTCTGCCTGTGCAGGTCAACAACAGTCGAAAGTGAATCTTCCCGAGAAGGGTAACCCGGAATACTTCAAAGTTCGGGACTCCATGGCCGATGAGGTGTATGTCAACCAGGATGCCGCCAAACTTGATTGGGTCGATACCATTCGCCGCATCTATATTGCCCCCGCCAACACCTCCCGCACGCAAATTATTCAGCCTCATAATGTCAGGGCCAGCGATATAGACGCCTGGACCATGGATGATGCGGAAGACACTGTGTTGCAGAACAAATTTGTTAAGTCGATGACGCAGGCGCTGGAACTGGACAATGCTTTTCATGTAGTGGATCAGCGTGACCAGGCGCAGGCGGTGCTGCATTCCAGGGTAATCGCCATACATCCCTACCAGCCGCGCAGTGTGGTAGAGGCCGGCGGCAAGGGCGGTGGTGCAGTGACCATGTCTTTTGCACTGATAGATCCCAGTGATGGTAAGGTGATGATTAGTTTGCTGGATTCGAAATCCACCGACGATATCTGGGCGTTTGACAATATTGACGACGACAAGACGGCACTGGATTTGATTTTTGAAGCCTGGGGCTATCAAATACGCCGCAGTCTTTTGTTCCTGCAGGGTCGTCTCAATGCGACCCCGGAAGCGATCCAGCTTAAACCCCAAAAATAGGGTGATGCGCGCTCTTGCGAGGTAATCTGAACGTACTGGGCAACCGGCAGATGGTTGCCCTGTTAATCGCTATATTCCTGCTGTCCGGGTTCTCCGGGCTTATTTACCAGTCCATCTGGACGCACTATCTCAAGCTATTTTTGGGCCACGCAGCCTATGCCCAGTCGCTGGTGCTGGCGACATTTATGGGTGGCTTGGCATTGGGCTCCTGGTGGGCCGCCCGGCTTAGCGGTAGATCGCGTGCGCTATTGGTCTGGTACGCCATTGCGGAAGCGGCGATTGGGCTATATGCCCTGTTATTTCACCATGCCTTTGTGCTGGTGGTGGACCTGGCCTTCGAGAGCTTGTTGCCCGGACTGGAGTCGGTGGCTGCCGCTCAACTGATTAAGTGGGCGCTGGCGCTGGCCCTGATTCTACCGCCATCCATTCTGTTGGGAACCACCTTTCCGCTGATGGCAGCGGGGCTGATTAGGCGCCAACCTGAACAGCGCGGGCGGGTCCTGGGATTATTGTATTTCACTAACAGCCTGGGCGCGGCGCTGGGTGTGCTGGTCAGTGGCTTTGTCATGATCAAGCTGCTGGGTTTGGCTGGCACTATGTATAGCGCCGGTATTTTAAACCTGTTGGTGGCGACCAGCGTAATCGCGGTGCTGTGGCTAAGTGATGGCAAGGAATTGCCAGTAGCAGCGGCTGACCCGCCTGGCCCGGAGGGGATTGCACAAGGTCGCATACATTTGCTGTTGTTGGCTTGCGCTGGTCTGACCGGATTGGCGTCCTTCATCTATGAGCTGACCTGGATACGTATGCTCAACATGGTGCTGGGTAGCGCCACGCATTCCTTCGAGCTGATGTTGGCCAGTTTTATTCTCGGTCTGGCACTGGGTGGCTGGTGGATACGACGCCGCATTGACGGTGCCACTAACCCCCTGCGCCAGTTGGCCTGGATACAATTGTTTATGGGGCTGCTGGCTGCGGCAACGGTGGTGTTGTACAACCAGTTGTTCGACCTGATGGTGTTTTTGATGGGCGGGCTGGCCCGGACCGGGCAGGGATACGTTTTGTTCAAAACCGTCAGCATGGCATTGGCCATGGCAGTCATGTTGCCCGCCACCTTTTGTGCCGGTATGACCCTGCCTTTGATCACGGCCACCTTGTCTCGCTATGGCTATGATGAGCGGGCGGTGGGGCATGTTTATGCGATCAATACCCTGGGCGCTATTGTCGGCGTGATTGTAACCGCCGGCATCCTCATTCCCAGCCTGGGACTGCGCCTGAGCCTGCTCAGTGGGGCGGCCATAGACCTGGTATTGGCGGTGTGCCTGGTCGCTGCGGCGGGTGCGGGTTTGTCGCGGCGCTGGCCTATCGGATTTGCTGTGGCTGGGCTGGCGGGCCTGGGCCTGATCGGGCAATGGTCCAGCTTCGATACTGAGAAAATGGCCTCCAGCGTGTTTCGCGGCGGGCAGCTGGCCTCAGAAGCAACGCAGGTACTATTTCATCGCGATGGACGCAGTGCCACGGTGGCGGTACAGGGCAATGAAGACGACCTCATCTGGATTGCCACCAATGGTAAAACAGATGCCGCCATCCAGACGCTGGCAAATGAGGCGACTGGCGATGAACATACCATGACCATGTTGGCATCACTGGGCATGGCATTATTGCCAGAGGCACGGGATGTGGCCGTGATCGGTTTTGGTTCGGGGCTGACCACGCACCTGTTATTGGGCAACTCTCAACTGCGTCAGGTAGATACTATTGAGATTGAACCGGCCATGGTTGAGGGTGCAAAGCAGTTTGGCAGCCGTGTACAAAGAGCCCATACGGACCCCCGCAGCCAGGTGCATATAGAGGACGCCAAAACTTTCTTCAGTACGCGGCAGCGGCGCTACGACATCATCGTTGCCGAACCCTCAAATCCCTGGGTAAGCGGGGTAGCCGGGCTGTTTTCCACTGAACACTATGGGCGCGTGAAACAACACCTGAATCCGGAGGGTGTCTATATTCAGTGGCTACAGTTGTATGAGTTTGATATGGAACTGGTTACCAGCGTGCTGAAAGCTTTTTCATCAGAGTTCAGTGATTACGCCCTCTACGCTGGCGCCGAGAGCGACCTGGTGATTGCTGGAGTGGTTGAAGGAAAGCTGCCAGCCTTGAGTTCAAAGTTCATCGCAGAGCCGGGTTTGCGTGACGAGCTGGCGCGCGTCGGCATTGAAAATGTGGCCGATATAGCAGCTCGATTAATTACCACCAAAACTATGCTGGCCCCGTTTCTTGAAGCCAGTCCCACGCCAGCCAATAGTGATTTTTTCCCTTTTGTTGATCAACATGCCGAACGGGCACGGTTTATAAATGCCGATGCTGGAGACATTTTTGATTTGCGGCGTATCTGGCTGCTCACCTACGCACAGGATCAAAATAGCGTGATCAATCGGGCTACGCCGGGTGTGAAGACCAAGCTAGCGGAAAAATTTTCAGATGCCAGGTTTATCCAGACCCTGCTCAAGAACAGCCTGGTAGTAGATCCATCCTGGGATATTGAGTTGTCTATACTCGCCTATGAGAACGCTGTCAGTGTCAGTCGCTTGCTGTACCGGTGCAACCCGGGCCTGGTCGAGGCCAGCTGGTTAGGCGACGCCGTGTGGTTGTCGGATGTCACCTCTATCTATGGCTATAGAGGCTTGATTACACCGTTCTGGCGTTCCCTGGTGCAAAGCAAGTGCTTTGATAAACTACCGGAGCAGGTGCAGGCCGCGTTTCGCTTTTTTATGGCAGTATCTGATCGCGACGATATGGAAATCCTGCGTGAAGGCAAGCTGATTATTGACCACAATTTTGAGGTTCCTGGTTTCTGGAGCTATCGTGTATTGCAGATGCTGGCCGCCTACGCCAGGCTCGATCGCGCCCGGGAGGCGGCAACTTTTATCACCTACTTGCAGGAAACGCAGGACACCAGCAAGCTGAAGCTGGAAGCGCGGGTGCTGGCTGCCTACCTCCTGAGCCAGGAGTAGGGCCGAATTTATTCGGCCATTTCATCGACACGCAGTCTCCCATCTTGCTCGCGGGAAATATTGACCGGAATTGATGAAAAACAGCCGCTTGGCAGGTCTTCGAAAATGGTAAAATAGCTATAAATATCAAATAGATAGATATTTTTACGTAGGGCGGAATTCATTCCGCCGACTATGCTATTTTCCTCTCCAGGAGCGCCGCCATGAACGCTACCAATCTCATCACCCGCCGCAGCCTCGACCAACTCGAAACCGACCTTATTTCCCTCTCCTCCCACATTAACGCCATGGAATACGAATTCCTGGTGTTGCTGCGTGAGTTTGATTTGCGACAGGGTTGGAAGGCCTATCTTTTCAATAATTGTGCCGAGTGGTTGAATATGAAGTGTGGGATGGCGCCCGGTACGGCAAGAGAAAAACTGCGTGTGGCCAATGCACTGTTTGATTTACCAAAAATTTCTGGGGCCTTTCAAAAGGGCGATCTTTCTTATTCAAAGGCGCGCTACCTCTCGCGAATCGCCACACCCACTACAGAAGAACATTTACTGGATTTTGCACTGAAAGCCACCGCCGTCCAGGTTGACAGGCACTGCATGGAGTTACGCAATGTGCAGCGCCATGCTTCAACACAGGATGCTAATCGTCTGCACGAGAATCGCTATCTGAGCTGTTCGCCTCATAGCGATGGTAGCGTCACCCTGAGTGTGGAGTTACCAAAGGAAACTGCTGCTCTCGTGATGAAAGCACTGGAGATGGCGGTACTGCAATTGGAAACAAAAGATGTGTACGAGGGTGAAGAAGACAATGCTCCATGTGACCTGCTCCAGCAACAGGCAGATGCGCTGGTTGAAGTGGCCAGAAGTTACCTTGCCGGTGGCAGCGACGGAAAGTCGTGCACCGCAGATCATTACCAGGTAACAGTGCATGTCGATGAAAATGCACTACGTGGTGCATTGGATGAGAACAGCAAGAGTGACCTACCCATAGAAACCGTGCGCAGACTCTGTTGCGATAGCTCGCTGTTGGTAGCTACCGACGATAAGAACGGTAAGACCAAAGACATAAGCCGAAAGCACCGCGTGGTGCATCCTTCGCTTCGGCGAAAAGTAATGAGCCGGGACAGAGGCTGCCGTTTTCCAGGTTGCACTCATGAAAAGTGGTTTACCGCGCACCACGTAGTGCACTGGGCCGACGGAGGTGAAACCACTGCTGAGAACCTGGTCATGCTGTGCTCCAAGCATCACCGACTACTACACGAGGGTGGATTCGAAATCAAACCTGGAGCCGGGGGTCAGTGGCACTTTCGCAATGCGAGTGGGATGAGGAATGCTGTAACTTAAGGGAGGAAATGGTACCGGTGGTGCGGCATTCCGCGGCCGGACTTAACTGCCCTGCACGCCTCGAAGGCTGTCTGAATCATCAAAGAAAATGGTACCGGAGGCCGGACTTGAACCGGCACGCTTGTTAAAGCATCGGATTTTGAATCCGACGTGTCTACCAATTTCACCACTCCGGCATCGTGGGGCGTGAAAGAGCGCGAATTCTAAAGCAATGGGCGGTGCCAGTTCAACGTTTTTCCCTTGTTTTTTAACAATTTACATGTAAACTTCGCGCCTGTTTTCGGGTCCACACCCGGTTTTATTATCTGAGTATCTAAGGGAGAAAAGAAAATGGCGATGAAACTTGTCAAGAAAATGGCTGAATACACTATTTTTCAGCGTGGCGACGAGCGTTATGCCGTCAAAGATGCCAACAAGAACCCCGTTAACGGTGACGAAAAGGTTCGTATCCTGGTGGAAGCGGGTCTGCTGACCGTGGCACTGCCACCTGAGCCGGAGCCCGAAGTAGAAGCAGCTCCCGCCGAGGAAGCAGCTCCCGCTGAGGAAGCAGCTCCTGCAGAGGAAGCAGCTCCTGCAGAGGAAGAAGCTCCTGCAGAGGAAGAAGCTCCTGCAGAGGAAGAAGCTCCTGCAGAGGAAGAATCTCCTGCAGAGGAAAAAAAGGAAGACAAGTAAGCGTCTGACTTTGATGCATAAGCCGGCCTCGTGCCGGCTTTTTGCTTTCTGGAGCGGGTAGCATGACACCGATATGAAACGCAGCGATTTTCACTATGATCTGCCCGGGCAACTGATAGCCCGTTACCCCTTGCCTGAAAGGACCGACAGCCGACTGCTGTGTCTCGACGGCAGCGACGGCAGTATCGAGCATCGCCGCTTCACGGATTTACAGGAGCTGCTGCAAGCTGGCGACCTGTTGGTGCTCAACAATACCCGCGTTATACCGGCCCGGGTATGGGGCCGAAAAACCACCGGTGGCAAGGTAGAAATTTTGCTGGAGCGCATTGTCAGCGAGACGGAGTGCCTGGCCCATGTGCGCGCGAGCAAATCACCCAGGCCGGGTTCGCTGATACATTTGCTGGAACAGCCTGATTCCGAATGTGTCACAACCGATGTGGAAGTTATCGGCCGTCAGGGTGAGCTGTTCCATTTACGACTCAGTGCGCCAGAAAGCTGGTTACCCCTGCTGCAGCGCATAGGTCACATGCCCTTGCCGCCCTATATCGACAGGGCCGATGAAAGCCTGGATCGCACCCGCTACCAGACGGTCTATGCCGAGCGCGATGGGGCGGTGGCGGCACCGACGGCGGGCTTGCATTTCAGTGAGCAGTTTATTGCCGATTGCGTGGAGCGTGGCGTAGCAACAGCTTTTATAACCTTACACGTCGGCGCCGGTACCTTTCAGCCGGTGCGGGTGGACAATATCGAAGATCACACCATGCATGCCGAGTACCTGGAGGTTGATGCGCAGTTGTGTCGACAAGTAGAGCAGACCCGCGAGCGAGGTGGTCGAGTTGTCGCAGTAGGCACCACTGCGGTGCGTGCTCTTGAAACGGCGGCCAGCGGTGGCAGCCTGAAGCCCTACGCCGGAGACAGCCGAATCTTTATCTATCCGGGCTATGAGTTCCAGGTGGTAGACGCCATGATTACCAATTTCCACCTGCCTGAATCGACACTCATTATGTTGGTTAGTGCATTCGCGGGCCGTGAATCTATAATGGCGGCCTACCGGGCAGCGGTGGCAGAGCAATATCGCTTTTTCAGTTATGGAGACGCGATGTTCATCTTGCCATCTCGACCAACCATTGCAGGGTAAAAATCTCACATGAGTTCGCACATGAAATTTTCTGTCAGTGCCAGAGACGGGGAGGCGCGCCGAGGGGCTTTGCAGTTGCCACGCGGCACCGTGGCAACGCCGGCTTTTATGCCGGTGGGTACCTACGGCACCGTCAAGGGTATGACTCCCGCTGACATCCGCTCTGTTGGTGCCGAGATCATCCTGGGAAATACCTTTCATCTGTGGTTGCGGCCCGGCACTACCATCATAGAGGCCCACGGTGACCTGCACGACTTTATGGGTTGGGATGGCCCGATATTGACCGACTCGGGTGGTTTCCAGGTATTCAGCCTGGGTGAGATGCGCAAAATCACAGAACAGGGCGTGGAGTTTCGATCGCCGGTGGACGGCGCAAAGGTATTCCTCGGCCCGGAGGAATCGATGGCGATCCAGTCCAGCCTGGGTTCTGACATTGTGATGATTTTTGACGAGTGCACGCCCTATCCGGCGCCGCTGGAAGAGGCGCAGACCTCCATGCAACTGTCACTGCGCTGGGCCCAGCGCAGCCGGCAGGCACACGGCGATAGTTCCGCTGCCCTGTTCGGTATCGTACAGGGCGGCATGTATCCGCAGTTGCGCGAGGAGTCCCTGGCGGGCCTGGAGCAAATTGGATTTGACGGTTACGCCATTGGCGGTCTGTCGGTAGGTGAACCGAAAGAAGCAATGCTCAAGGTGCTGGATGTACTGGCCGCAGGCATGCCCGCTGACAAGCCCCGCTACCTGATGGGCGTGGGCACGCCCGCAGATCTGTTAGAGGGCGTCAAACGCGGTATCGATATGTTCGATTGTGTTCTGCCAACACGCAATGCACGCAATGGTCACATTTTTACTTCCCGGGGTGTTTTAAAACTGCGCAATTCAGCCCATAAATACAGCACGGCGCCGCTGGATGCAGAGTGTGATTGCTACACTTGCGCCAACTTCTCCAGGGCCTACCTGCACCATCTGGATAAATGCAAGGAAATACTGGGTTCGCAGCTCAATACCATACATAACCTGCGTTACTACCAAAATCACATGACCGCCATTCGGTCTGCCATAGAGACAGGCACATTACAGGCGTTCAGTGAGCGCTGGCACACAGAACAGCAAAGAGGCGTGCTTGACCACGCATGATTATTACGGAGGAGTTAGTAAATGAAATATTCACTGGATGGGGTGGCGCCGCAGTTACTGGGAGAAGGTCATTACATTGCGCCCAACGCGGCAGTCATAGGTAATGTTATTTTGGAGGCCAACACCAGTATCTGGTTCAGCGTGGTGTTGCGCGGTGACAATGAGCCCATGAGAATAGGGGCGGGCAGCAATATCCAGGATGGCTCAGTGTGTCATTCAGATCCTGATTTTCCCCTCACCGTTGGCAAGAATGTAACCGTGGGTCACAATGCAACCATCCACGGATGTACGATCGGTGATGGTACTTTGGTAGGCATTAACGCGGTGATTCTCAACGGTGCTCGCATTGGCCGAAACTGCGTGATCGGGGCCAACTCACTGGTGCCAGAAGGTATGGAAATTCCCGATGGGAGCCTGGTTATGGGTGTGCCAGCCAGGGTGAAGCGAGAGTTGAGCGCTGAACAGCAAGAAAAGTTTTCACAGAATGCCCTGCACTATGTAGAAAATGCCCAGCGCTATGAGCGAGGTTTGGACTCTGTTTGAACCCGCGCGCGTACCGCCTGGACGACATTGTCCTGTAAATCCAGTATTTCCAGGGCATAGCCTTCGATGATGAGGCCGACGTTGCCATCGGGAAATGACTCCAGGTATTCCAGCAGTAAACCGCTGAGGGTTTTGGGGCCGTTAGTAGGTAAAGTCCACTGCAGAGACTTGTTAATGTCTCGAACATTGGCCGTGCCATTTATAATGAAGCTGCCGTCGTTTTGCGGATATATGTCTTCGATAGTCTCAGCCAGGTTGGAGGTGAATTCGCCGACAATCTCCTCGAGAATATCTTCCAGGGCAACCAGCCCCATAACTTCTCCGTACTCATCCACTACCACCGCAATGCGATGCTTTTGCTGCTGGAAATTGAGCAGTTGCGTATGCAGTGGGGTACCTTCAGGAATAAAGTAGGGATCTTCGAGTTCCTTCATCATGTCCTCGCGGTGCAAGCCTTCGCCATCGATAAATCGACTGGCGCGCCGCAAGTGAAGAACACCGCGAATATCATTGATGTCATCCTGAAATACCGGCAATCGCGTGTATTCACTACTTTGAATCCGCCGCAACAAGACGTCGTCATCATCAGCCAGGTCCAGGCCGAACACCTCAACCCTGGGAACCATAATGTCATCAACGGTAACCTTCTCCAGCTCGAGTATGTTCAGCAGCATGCTCTGGTGACGCGGGGGGATATGGTGGCCAGCATCGTTGACGATAGTTCGTAGCTCATCGCTGGACAGACCCAACTCAGGGTGTTTGCTGGCGTCGATACCCAGCAGTCTCAGCAGGCCATTGGTGATGCCATTGACCAGCCATACCACCGGGTAAAACAGCTTCATCAGGGGAGCCAGTATCATACTGGCAGGGAAGGCTACTTTTTCCGGGTATAGCGCGGCGATGGTTTTCGGAGTGATCTCCGCAAAGATGAGAATTACCAGGGTGAGCGACACAGCGGCAATGGCAATGCCAGCATTGCCCCACAACTCAATGGCTATGACGGTAGCAATGGCAGAGGCGATAATATTCACCAGGTTGTTGCCAATCAGGATTAAGCCAATCAGCCGGTCGGGGCGATCCAGCAGCTTGCTGGCGCGTATGGCGCCGCGGTGGCCCTTTTCCTTGAGGTGTTTCAGGCGATAGCGGTTGAGTGTCATCATGCCGGTTTCTGAGCTCGAGAAGAAACCGGATAACAAAATCAGAGCGACCAGAATGGAAAAGAGAAGACCCAGCGGTGCTTCATTCAAACAGGGGGTACCCCGTGGCGACTATTGTGGTCATCTTGAAGAAAAATGCGGTTGCTGTCTACGTCTGGTGAAGAATAAGCTCGAGTACAAATTTGCTACCAAAATAACCCAGCATCAACACAACAAACCCGCTCAGTGTGAATCGAACCGCGGTCTGGCTGCGCCAGCCCAGTTGGTGGTGTCCCCACAGCAAGGTGGCGAATAGCAGCCATGCACATATGGTTAATACTGTTTTGTGTACCAGGTGCTGAGCGAAGATGTCTTGCAGAAATACCATACCGGAACCAATGGCGATGGTCAGTAGCAACAAGCCCACCCAAAGGAGCTCGAACAGCATCGTTTCCATAAGCTGTAGTGGAGGCAATATTTGCACCAGACCGCGCGTATGTCGGTGTCGTAACTGGTAGTCCATGGCGGCGACGGCGCCAGCCTGGCAAGCGGCGATAGTCAATACCGCGTAGGCTAAAACTGAGCTGCCTATATGCAACAACATGCCGCCGGGTAGATCTCCAAAAGGTTTGGCGTTGCCGGGCGCGATTGCTGATACGAGCACTGCCACGGCCGAGAGTGGAAACAATACGATGCCAAGGTTGGCCAGTGGTCGGCGCAGCAGGCTGAGCAGAAAAAGTACGTCTATCATCCAAAATATAAGAGAAGATATTTTGAAAAACCCCAGGTTAATGCCGGCTGGCGACTGGACCGCAGTGACAGCACTGTAACCGTGTACCAGTACCGCCACTACGCTCAGGGCGATGACCGTGCGGGTGCCGGTGGCCGGGGCGTGCTTGAGTCGCCGTAGCTGTATCGCGGTGACTAAAAGATAAAGAGCGGCGGCAATAATGGCACTAGGCATTTGGGGATGGATTCACGATAACGTATACTTCACGCCTTTGTACCGATTTGTCCGCGCATTAGCAATAGCAGTGAGAATTCCCGATGTTTGAAAACCTGAGTGAGCGCCTCTCCCACAGTCTGCGCTCTATAACTGGCAAGGCGAAATTAACCGAAGAAAATATACAGGAAACCCTGCGTGAAGTGCGTATGGCGCTGCTGGAAGCCGATGTTGCGCTGCCGGTGGTCAAGGATTTCATCGAGTCTGTCCGCACTCGGGCCATAGGGCAGGAAGTATCCAGCAGCCTCAGTCCCGGCCAGGTATTTGTCAAAATAGTTCAGGCTGAACTGGAAGCACTTATGGGGGTTGCCAACGAGTCGCTGAACCTGGCTTCCACGCCACCGGTGGTAGTACTGATGGCCGGCCTGCAGGGTGCGGGTAAAACCACCACGGTAGCAAAACTGGCACGTCTGCTAAAAGAGCGGGACAAAAAGTCGGTGATGGTGGTCAGTGTGGACGTTTACCGACCGGCGGCCATCAAGCAATTGGAAACACTGGCCGAAGAAGTGGGTGTACAGTTTTTCCCCAGTAGTGAAGACCAGCAGCCATTGGCCATCGCCGAGGCAGCTGTCAAGCAGGCCGGTATCAACTTCTGTGATGTGCTGATTATTGATACCGCCGGTCGCCTCGCCATCGATACAGAGATGATGGCTGAGATCACGGCATTACATGCCGGGGTTAAACCCACCGAAACCCTGTTTGTTGTAGATGCAATGACCGGCCAGGATGCGGCCACTACGGCCAAGGCGTTTAATGATTTACTGCCCCTGACTGGCGTCATTCTCACCAAGGTGGATGCGGACACCCGCGGTGGCGCCGCCTTGTCCGTGCGGGCAATAACCGGCAAGCCCATCAAATTCCTGGGGGTAGGGGAGCAGACCACTGCGCTGGATCCATTTCATCCGGACCGACTCGCTTCCCGTATTCTGGGCATGGGAGACGTGCTTTCGCTGATCGAGGATGTCGAGCAGAAGATTGATCAGAAAAAGGCTGAACGGCTGGCGCGCAAGGTCAGGAAGGGGCAACGCTTCGACCTGGAAGATTTTCGTGACCAGCTGCAGCAGATTACCAATATGGGTGGTATTAGCGGTGTGTTGGACAAGCTGCCGGGAATGGGCAACATGGCCCAGGCCGCGCAACAGAATATGGATAGTAAGCAATTCGCACGCATGGAGGCCATGATCAATTCCATGACTCCCCAGGAGCGCCGTCGCCCGGAGCTTATCCAGGGGTCGCGCAAGCGGCGCATCACGGCCGGTTCTGGCACCCATGTGCAGGATCTCAATCGCCTGCTCAAGCAGCACAAGCACATGCAGAAAATGATGAAGAAAATGAAGGGCGGCGGTATGCAGAAAATGATGCGCGGCATGGGTGGCATGCTGCCCGGTGGTGGGGGCATGCCCGGGGGTGGAATGCCGCCGGGTATGCGCTAGTGCAGACGCTTCATAAGTAACGGAAATCCCTGGTAAAATTCTGGTTTCGGGGGTTACATTAGCAGCCTCTTTCACGTAGAATACGCGCCTTTTCCGGGACCGGGTGGTTCCTTGCTGTGTGGATGTAAGCACGATCACAGAAGAAGCTGCCAATATTGAGGAAGTTTTAGACGATGGTAACAATACGTTTGGCAAGGGGTGGTTCGAAGAAGCGCCCGTTTTATCACATGACAGTCGCCGACAGCCGTTACTCGCGTAACGGCCGCTTTATTGAGCGGGTAGGTTTTTTTAATCCTATCGCCACAGGTGGTGAAGAGCGCCTGCGCGTGGACGGTGAGCGCATCGATTACTGGGTATCTCAAGGTGCCCAGATCTCTGATCGGGTGGCCTCGTTGATCAAGGAATCTGCAGCTGCCGCGTGAGCGCAGCGCAGTGGGTGATCCCGGCTGCCAAACCTTGATTGTCGGCCGCATTAGCGGAGTCTACGGTGTCAAGGGATGGGTCAGGATTCACTCCTTTACCGAGCCGGTTGAAAACCTGCTTGGTTACAAGAATTGGACCATTCAGCGTCAGGGCAAATGGCAAGCCATTTGCATTGATGAAGGCAGGCGTCACGGCAAGGGTTTGGTCGCACACCTGCAAGGTGTTGATGATCGCAATCAGGCCGAGGAGCTAAAGGGCAGTGACATCGCTGTTCCGATGGCTGAGCTGCCGGAGTTAGCGGATGACGAATTTTACTGGCATCAGCTGCAAGGCTTGTCAGTGGAATGCGCGGGCGAGTTACTGGGGCAGGTTGACTACCTGATAGAAACCGGCGCTAACGATGTGATGGTGGTAAAGCCCTGTGCGGGCAGCCGCGATCAGCGTGAACGACTGATACCCTGGTTGCGTGGTTCAGTGATAAAAGACATCGATCTACTGGCGGGGAATATCCAGGTAGATTGGGATCCGGAGTTTTAGGCTGTGCACATAGCGGTCGTCAGCCTGTTTCCGGAGATGTTTGCAGCTGTCAGTGACTACGGAGTTACCGGCAGAGCGGTGGCAACAGGGCAGTTACGGCTGTATCTGAGTAATCCAAGGGATTACGCCACTGACAAGCATGGCACGGTGGACGATCGCCCCTACGGTGGTGGCCCCGGCATGCTGATGAAGATTGATACCCTTGAGTTGGCTATTGCCAACGCCAGGGCCGAGCTTGGAGAGGGCGCTAAGGTAGTGTATCTCTCCCCGCAGGGACAGCGGTTCGATCACGCCAAGGCGCAGCAGCTGGCCGGGGTAGAATTGTTGATATTGGTAGCGGGTCGCTATGAGGGCGTGGATGAACGCTTGCTGGAGGCTGAAGTCGATGAGGAAATATCCATCGGCGATTATGTGTTAAGTGGTGGTGAGCTTGCCGCCATGGTGGTGATCGACGCGGTGAGTCGTCAATTACCTGGAGTGTTGGGGCACGAGTTATCTGCCCAACAGGACTCTTTTGCGGAGGGCTTGCTGGATTGCCCTCACTACACGCGGCCTGAACAATATGCGGGCCGTTGTGTACCGGAAGTTTTGTTGAGCGGGAATCATGAAGCGATTCGCCGCTGGCGGCTGAAGCAGGCCCTGGGTCGAACGCTGGAGCGACGACCCGACTTGCTGGCCGAGCGGGTGTTAACACCCGAAGAGGAAGAATTACTGGCGGAATACCGCCGTGAAATGGGTTTATAAAGGAGTTCAGTGATGAGCAACAATAACAGCATTATTTCGCAGATTGAAGCGGAACAAATGACAAAAGAAATACCGGAATTTGCCCCCGGCGATACCGTTATCGTACAGGTGAAGGTAAAGGAAGGTACACGGGAGCGACTGCAGGCCTTCGAGGGTGTCGTTATTGCCAAACGTAATCGCGCCCTGAATTCTGCGTTCACAGTTCGCAAAATATCTCACGGCATTGGTGTGGAGCGTACTTTCCAGACCTACAGCCCGCTGGTCGACAGCATTGAGATCAAGCGCCGTGGCGACGTTCGCCAGGCCAAGTTGTACTACCTGCGTGAATTGAGTGGCAGGGCCGCCCGTATCAAGGAAAAGCTGGCCAAGTAACTCAAGGAAGGGCGGCGGGAGCCGCCCTTTTTATGTCGCTCATCGATCAATACCTCGACGCCCAGTGGATGGAAAAGGGCCTTAGTGAGAACACGCTGGTATCTTACCGGCGCGATCTTGCTCAGTTTTCTGACTGGCTGCAGAGTGAACAACAGCTATCCCTGTTGGAAGTGAGTGATTCCCACCTGCTTGCTTACCTGGGTTGGCGTATTGAGCAGGGCCTTTCAGCTCGCTCCACGGCACGTTTTCTGTCCTGCATCCGCGGTTTCTACAGATACCAATTGCGCGAAGGGGTACTCGACAGCGACCCCAGTATGGATATTGACAGCCCCAAACTGGGTCGTCCCCTGCCTAAATCCATCAGTGAAGCCGATGTTGAGGCACTGTTGGCGGCCCCCGATGTAGATAACGCACTTGGGCTGCGTGATCGCACCATGCTGGAGTTACTCTATGCCTGTGGACTGCGGGTCAGTGAACTGGTTGGCCTGCAGATAGCACAGCTAAGTATCAACCAGGGCGTGGTGCGGGTGGTCGGCAAGGGTGGCAAGGAGCGACTGGTGCCCATGGGGGAGGAGGCATTGAGCTGGTTGCAGCGATATATGCGCAGCGCCCGCATGGAGTTACTCAAGGGCGTGCCCGCCGAGGTGGTATTTCCCAGTCGACGCGGTGCACAAATGACTCGCCAGGCATTCTGGTATCGTATTAAAATCTATGCCCGGCGCGCCGGTGTCGCGCCCAGCCTGTCGCCGCATACCCTGCGTCATGCATTTGCTACCCATTTGCTGAATCATGGCGCAGACTTGCGGGTTGTACAGCTACTGCTTGGGCACAGTGACCTGACTACCACGCAGATATATACACATGTGGCCAGGGAGAGGCTGAAGGACCTGCATGCGCAGCACCATCCCCGTGGGTAGGGGAACTCTGTGCAGGCAGGATGTTCCAATTATTATGAAGAGTAACCAGGAGAGTTTTATGTTCTTCGCCATCCGGCTAAGCGTATTGTCGGTATTATTTTTTTCAGCCGCGACGCTGTTTTCAGGCATGGCACTGGCCGGCCCGGAAGATGACATACGCGTCAAATTGCTGCAGGCCCGGCCTGATTTCAAGATTGCCTCCATAAAGCCCAGTGTTGTCGATGGCATTTACGAGGTACAGATCACGGCTGGCCCGGTCTTGTACGTCACCGCCAATGGCGACTTCTTCTTTCTCGGTGATTTGTTTTCTGTGGGCATTGGCGGCATCGTCAACCTGGCTGAGCAGCAGCGCGACCTGGAGCGCATTGAGTTGCTGGCAGCGGTGGATAAGAAAGACATGATTATCTTTCCCGCACAGGGAGAGACCCGGGGATCAATCACGGTATTTACCGATGTGGATTGCTTCTACTGCCAAAAGCTTCACAAGGAAGTGCCGGCCCTCAATCGAGCCGGGGTCGAAGTACGTTACCTGGCTTACCCGCGGGCGGGTGTGGGCAGCGAGTCCTATCGTAAAATTGCCACCGCCTGGTGCGCAAATGATCGCCAGGCGGCGCTTACCCGCCTTAAGAATCGCGAGACCCTGCCGGACAATGTTTGCCCGGGCAACCCGGTTGCGGAGCAGTACATGCTGGGACAAAAAGTGGGTGTACGCGGTACCCCCGCCCTGGTAATGGAAAATGGCCAGCTCCTGCCCGGCTATATGTCTGCCGAGGACCTGACGGCGCGCATGGGAATTAACTAACAACCCGCCAATAAGCGGTGGAATTCCTAAGCAGGCACGTTGACAGCAAGGGGTTGGCTCAGTAAGGTTCCCAGCCTTTACCTAGCCTCGATTTGACGTTGTTTTAGAAAATCATGAAAGTCAATTTTCAGCGCATAGAGCGCCTGCCGCCCTACGTATTTAATGTGATCGGTGATCTCAAACAACAGGCTCGTGTTGCAGGAGAGGACATCATTGATTTTGGCATGGGCAATCCCGACCAGGCCACTCCCGAACATATTGTCGACAAGCTGGTAGAGACTGCCCGGCGCAGCGATACGCACCGCTATTCACAGTCAAAGGGTATCCCGCGTCTGCGCAAGGCGATCAGCGACTGGTACAAGCGCCGCTACGATGTGGATCTTGATCCGGAAACCGAAACCATTGTTACACTCGGCTCCAAGGAAGGGCTGGCTCACCTGGCGTTGGCTACCACCGGCCCGGGTGATGCGATCCTGGTACCCAACCCCTCTTATCCTATACATCCTTATGGATTTGTTATTGCCGGTGCCGATATTCGCCACGTGCCGATGGCAGATGAGGAGGAATTTTTCACAGAGTTGGAAAACGCCATCAAGAACAGTTGGCCCAAACCCAAGATGCTGGTTTTGAATTTCCCTAGCAATCCCACCACTCACTGTGTGGAATTGCCCTTCTTTGAGAAGGTGGTGGCAATAGCAAGAGAGAATGAGATATGGGTGGTTCAGGATCTGGCCTACGCTGATATCTGTTTCGATGGCTACCAGGCGCCGTCCATATTGCAGGTCGAGGGTGCCAAAGACGTGGCGGTAGAGTTTTTTTCTCTCTCCAAAAGCTACAATATGCCTGGCTGGCGGGTTGGATTTTGCTGCGGCAATAAAGAGCTGGTGGGAGCCCTGGCGCGTATGAAGTCCTACCTGGATTACGGCATGTTTACGCCTATCCAGGTAGCGGCAATAACGGCGCTGGAAGGCGATCAAGCCTGCGTGGAGGAAATAAGACTGCTCTACCAGAAGCGACGCGACGTGTTGTGTAGTGGCCTCAACGCCACTGGCTGGCCGGTAGAGCCGCCCAAGGCCACCATGTTTGTGTGGGCGCAGCTGCCGGAATTTTATCGCGACATGGGTTCGCTGGAGTTCAGCAAAAAACTGTTGATAGAAGCCAAAGTGGCGGTTTCGCCGGGCATAGGGTTTGGAGAATATGGAGAGGGCTACGTGCGCTTCGGATTGATTGAAAACGAACACCGTACCCGGCAGGCACTGCGCAGTATTAAACGCATGATTCGAAAGGATGGTTTTGCCTGATGAGCACGGTAAAGATTGGTATCTGTGGACTGGGCACGGTTGGCGCCAGCACCTACCAGCTGATGCAAAAGAATGCGGCGCAGCTGTCCGCGCGCGCAGGTTGCGAGCTGGAAATCGTCCACATTGGTGCCCGGCGGGACAATCCCGATTGCGATACCGGTGATACCCGGGTCAGTCGCGACATTTTTGAACTGGTATCCGACCCGGATATCGACATTCTGGTGGAGTTGATCGGTGGCACAGATACGGCTCTGGATCTGGTGCGCCAGGCGGTATCGAACGGCAAGCATGTGGTTACCGCGAACAAGGCACTGATTGCCGAGCACGGCAATGAACTCTTGAAAATGGCGGAAGACGCAGGTGTGACTATCGCCTACGAAGCTGCCGTGGCTGGTGGTATTCCGATTATCAAGGCGTTGCGCGAGGGCCTGGCGGCAAATCAGATTCAGTGGCTGGCTGGCATTATCAATGGCACGGGTAATTTTATTCTCAGTGAGATGCGTGAAAAAGGTCGCGAGTTTGCTGATGTGTTGGCAGAAGCGCAGGCCCTGGGTTACGCAGAAACGGACCCCACTTTTGATGTGGAAGGAATTGACGCGGCTCACAAGCTGGTCATCATGGCCGCCATCGCATTCAGTATGCCGCTGCAGTTCGACAAGGTATATACCGAAGGCATCACCCGTATTACCACCAGCGATGTCGAGTATGCAGAGGAGCTGGGTTACCGCATTAAGCACCTGGGCATAGCGCGGCGTTGCGCCGGTGGCATTGAGTTGCGTGTACATCCAACCCTGATTCCCGAAAAGCGGCTACTGGCCAACGTCAATGGCGTTAACAATGCCGTTTTGGTCGAGGGCGATGCCGTGGGTCCCACCTTGTACTACGGTGCGGGGGCGGGTGGTTCTGCTACGGCATCGGCGGTGGTAGCGGATATCATCGACCTGGCGCGAGACCTGGCACTGGGGCAACGCCATGCGGTGGCTGGCCTGGGAGTCGCCAGTGACCACATAGTTGAGCTGCCGGTGGTGAGTATTGACCAGATAGAGACGGCCTACTACATGCGCATGACAGTAGAGGACAAACCGGGAGTGCTTTCAGACATTGCCAGGATTTGCAGCGAGGCAGGTATTAGCATTGAGGCCTTAATCCAAAAGCAGCCGCTAGAGGGCGAGACGCGAGTGCCGGTGATTATTCTCACCAACCTGGTGCAGGAGTCCAAACTGATGAGCGTGGTAATACAAATAGAATCACTGGATAGTGTGCAGGGCGAAATCACCCGTATCAGGGTCGAAAGCCTGGACGGCTAGGGGAATAGACCGTGAAGTACATCAGCACCCGGGGCCAGGCGCCGGCACTAAATTTTGAAGAGGTACTGTTGGCGGGCCTGGCGTCCGATGGCGGTCTCTATGTTCCCGCACAACTGCCCAGCTTTTCCAGCGCGGAAATCGCTGCCATGGCGGGCATGAGTTATCCCGAACTGGCGCTGACCATAATGCGACCGTTTGTAGATGACTGCATTGGGGAACAGGATCTGGCGGATATGATCAATGATTGTTATGCCCAGTTCCGACACGGGGCCGTGGCGCCACTGGTACAACTGGGTGCCAACGAGTGGGTGCTTGAGCTGTTTCACGGCCCGACCCTGGCGTTCAAGGACTTTGCCTTGCAAATGCTGGGGCGGTTCCTGGATTACGTGCTGGAGCGGCAGCATCGCAAGGTGGTGATCATGGGTGCTACCTCCGGTGACACCGGCTCAGCGGCTATTGAAGGTTGTCGCCGTTGCAAGAATATAGATATCTTTATATTGCACCCACAGGGGCGTGTCTCCGACGTGCAGCGCCGGCAAATGACCACGGTGGCGGGCGATAATATTCACAACATCGCTGTAGAGGGCAATTTTGATGATTGTCAGGCCATGGTTAAAGCCAGTTTCAATGACCGTTCTTTTCTGGCCGAAGATCGCAGCCTGGTGGCGGTGAACTCAATTAACTGGGCTCGCATCATGGCCCAAATTGTCTACTACTTTTACGCCGCCGTGGCGCTGGGCGCGCCGACCCGAAAAGTCGCGTTTTCTGTTCCCACCGGCAACTTTGGTGACATTTTTGCCGGTTACCTCGCCCACCAAATGGGTTTGCCTATAGATCAGCTCATTATTGCCACTAACCGCAATGACGTGTTGCATCGTATTATGACCACCGGTACCTATGCGCGTACGAGCTTGCATCACACGCTTTCACCGAGCATGGATATTTCCGTATCCAGTAATTTCGAACGCCTGTTATTTGATTTGTACGACCGGGATGGTGCGGCGATAGCCGAGTTGTTGGAACGTTTCCAGCATGAGGATATTACCCTGTCAGAGCAGGCTATGAACCGAATCCGCCAGTTATTTGACAGCCAGTGTGTCAGTGATGAAGAAACCTGCGCCCTGATCGCCGAAGTATACGCCGCCAATGAGTACCTGCTGGACCCCCATTCAGCGGTAGGCGTAAAAGCGGCCCGGGATTGTCGCCGCGATGCCAGCGTGCCGATGGTTACGCTGGCAACGGCACACCCGGCCAAGTTTCCACAGGCTGTAGCCGAGGCGGGTGTAAAAGAACTGCCGGGTTTGCCGCATCATCTGGCCGACCTGTTTGAACGGGAGGAGCGCTACCAGGTGCTGGCCAACGATCTGACCGCCGTGCAGGCCTTCATGACCAGCCAACTTAATGCCTGACCGCATCCGGCGTCGGCCAGATGCAGAGCCCGGTCCTGCGCTGGTTGATGTTCACCCGGTATTGGCGCGAGTATTTGCCAATCGGGGTATAGATAACGCCACTCAAATCGAATACAAACTGGACCGGCTGCTGTCGCCGCACTTGCTGCGCGGCCTGACTGAGGCCGGGCAACTGCTGGCAGATTGTGTACAGCAGCGCCAGCGCATATTGGTGGTTGGTGATTTTGATGCCGATGGCGCCACCAGTACAGCGCTTGCCATTACGGCGCTGCGCGCAATGGGGGCCGTCGAGCCTCGCTTCCTGGTGCCCAATCGTTTTGAGCACGGCTACGGTCTTACCCCCGAGATTGTTGAACTGGCCGCCGCCGATAAACCCGCACTCATTGTCACCGTCGACAATGGTATCTCCAGCATAGAGGGCGTGGCCCTGGCAGCTGAGCTTGGCATTAAAACCCTGGTGACAGATCACCACCTGCCCGGTGCCCGCTTGCCGCTGGCTGATGTGATCGTCAATCCCAACCAGGACGGCTGTGATTTTCCCAGTAAAAACCTGGCTGGAGTGGGAGTTATCTTCTACGTGATGTCGGCGCTTCGCACTGAACTAAACAGGCGCGGCTGGTTTGAACAGACAGAAATCCCGTCCCCCAACCTGGCTGAGGTCCTGGATCTGGTAGCTCTGGGTACGGTCGCCGACGTGGTACCGCTGGATTACAACAACCGCATACTGGTAGAGCAGGGTTTGCGCCGCATTCGGGCTGGCAAGACGCGACCGGGTATCAGCGCGCTACTGGAGATTGCGGCCCGGTCTGGCCCGCGGCTGGTTGCTGCTGATCTTTCCTTTGGTGTGGCGCCGCGGCTTAACGCCGCCGGGCGACTCGATGACATGTCCATCGGTATAGCCTGCCTGCTGGCAGAAGATGACAGTAGTGCGCGCCGCTATGCGCAACAGCTGGACACCCTCAATCGCGATCGGCAACAAATTGAAAGGGGCATGCAGCAGGAGGCTCTGCAGATACTGGAGCAGTATTTCGCTACCCATGGCGATGAAATTCCCGCCGCCGTGTGCCTGTACGAGCCCGATTGGCACCAGGGTGTGGTGGGCATTGTTGCATCGCGCATCAAGGACCGGCTGCACCGGCCGGTAATTGCATTTGCCCGCACTGATGATGGCTGGGTCAAAGGTTCAGCCCGCTCTATTACCGGTTTACATATTCGCGACGCACTGGAACGGGTGTCCACCCTGCACCCCGGTCTTATCGATAAGTTCGGTGGTCACGCGATGGCAGCGGGGCTGTCTCTCGCCGAGGAAAACCTGCCAGCATTCCAGCAGAGCTTTATCACCGTAGTCGGAGAGAGACTGGCTGGCGTTGAGCTGGAAGCGGTGGTCGATTCTGATGGCGAGCTGGAATGTTCGGAGCTGGGCCTGAAGCTGGCCAGGCAGCTGCGCTATGCCAGTCCCTGGGGACAGTATTTCCCCGAGCCGGTATTTGATGGTGTTTTCAATATTGTGCACCAGCGACTGGTTGGCGAGCGTCACTTGAAGTTGGTGGTGCACCCGCCAGGGGATAGCAGCAAGCTGCTGGATGCCATTGCCTTCAATGTAGATTTGGAGCTGTGGCCCAGTCCGGAATTGGAGCAGGTCCGGCTCGCCTACAAGCTCGATTGTAACTATTTTCGCGGCGAAGAACGGCTGCAGCTATTGGTAGAGCATTTAGAGCGTTTGGAATAATACTTGACCTTCCAGTGACTGGAAGGTTTACATTAGCCCTGTAGATCTCCTTTCGGCACTCTTTTTGGTACTACAGGACCAGAGCATGAACATCTCAGAAGCGGCAAATAGCAGTGGCTTGTCCAGCAAAACCATCCGCTATTACGAACAAATAGACCTGATAGTAGCGGCGCGACGCGATACCAATGGCTACCGTACCTATACCGAATCCGACCTGACAGAACTGCGCTTCGTGCACCGGGCCAGGGGGGTTGGCTTTTCCGTCGAAGAATGTAGGCAGCTGCTGGATATATATCGCAACCCGCAGCGCCACAACGCCCATGTCCGGGAGTTGGTGCTGGAGAAATGCCAGCAAATAGAGGACCGAATCAGCGAATTGCGAAGCATGAACACCATGCTGCAGGGCTTGGCGAACCAATGTAACGGTGACGAGGGCCCCGAATGCGCCATTCTCGAAGAACTGGTGCGAGAGTAGGTGGGCAGGTGAGTGATTGCTGCGAAGAAAAGCCCGTTGTCGATGATGGTTGCGGCTCTGAGGCTGAGGTAGACAAGACAGACATCTTTCTCTGGTTCAGCATAACGGCCGTTGTCGTATTGTATGCGCTGGGATTGGTAATACCGCATGGAGACGGCGACACCCTGCAGTTGGCGACCATGGCGCATGGCGTGGTGGAGCTGTTCAACAAGATGTGGTGGGGCATCGCCGTGGGAATTATTTTTGTGGGCCTGTTGGCGCGGATTCCACGCGACCTGGTGATGTCAGTGCTGGGCCATGAGAAAGGTTTTCGCTCTTTGTTGCGAGCTACAATGGCGGGTGTGCTGCTGGATTTATGCAGCCACGGCATTCTCGCCGTGGGCATGAAACTGTATGAGCGAGGTGCCAGTGTCGGGCAGGTAATGGCATTCCTGCTGGCCAGCCCCTGGAACTCTTTTTCACTGACGCTGATCCTGTTTGGCCTGATAGGTGTGGGATGGACCCTGTTGTTCATACTTCTTTCACTCATTATCGGTCTTATCACGGGCTATATTTTTGATGGCCTGGTAGGGCGTGGCACCCTGCCTGAAAACCCCCACCGGGCGCTATTGAACAAAGAGACTACCTTCTCTGAGCTGTGGGCTGAATTTCGTGGCGACTGGGCATTTTCCGTACCCGGGATGGGGCGTCTGCTGCGTGACGGCTTTGCCGGTTCGCGGGTGGTTATTCGCTGGGGCCTGTTCGGCATACTGCTGGCCACAGCCATTCGCACCCTGGTACCTGCGGAGATGTTCGCCACCTGGTTCGGAGCGAGTATGACCGGTTTATGGTTAACCGTGATGGCGGCCACCATCATTGAAGTGTGTTCCGAGGGCTCCACGCCGGTGGCGGCCGACTTGATGAATCGGGCCAGTGCGCCCGGCAACGCGTTTACCTTTCTTATGGCTGGCGTGTCCACGGACTACACTGAAATTATGTCCCTGCGCGATACCACGCGCTCATGGAAAATAGCCCTGTTTCTGCCGCTGATAAGCTTGCCACAAATATTGTTGATCGCCATGGTATTGAACCAGTTTTAGACACTGTCTTATAATGCGCGCGCCCCACATAATTGGCCAAGGTAGAGATGTTAGAAATTAACCCACTAGTTCAGACCCTCAAAGACATCGACGAGCGCACAGAAGTGCTCAGGGGGTATCTTTGACTATGCCCATCGCAAGGACAGGCTCGCCGAAGTAGAGCTGGAACTGGCAGAACCCGGTGTCTGGGAGCAACCGGAGCGCGCCCAGCAATTAGGCCGGGAACGGGCCGAGCTGGAAAAGATTGTGCACACCCTCGAACAGTTGGTTCGCGGCAGCGAAGATGCAGGTGATCTGCTGGCAATGGCGGCGGAGGAAGATGACGAGCCCGCTGTGGCAGAGATCGAATCTGACATAACTGCGCTGCTGAGCCAGCTGGAGCAACTTGAGTTCCAGCGCATGTTCTCCGGGCCCATGGATGCCAACAATGCCTACCTGGACATTCAGGCGGGCTCGGGTGGCACTGAAGCGCAGGATTGGGCGGAAATGCTGTTGCGCATGTATTTGCGCTGGGGTGAGGCCAAGCAGTTCAAAACAACCCTGGAAGAAGTATCTTCCGGTGAGGTGGCGGGTATCAAGAGCGCGACCATCCGCTTCGAGGGAGACTATGCATTTGGCTGGCTGAGAACCGAAACCGGTGTGCATCGCCTGGTGCGTAAATCCCCGTTTGATTCAGGTAGCCGCCGGCATACCTCGTTCAGTTCGGTTTTCGTATCCCCTGAAATCGACGACAGCATTGAAATCGAAATTAATCCCTCCGATGTTCGCACCGACACCTACCGCGCTTCGGGCGCCGGTGGTCAGCATGTCAACAAAACTGATTCGGCTGTGCGCCTGACCCACGAGCCAACCGGTATCGTGGTACAGTGCCAAAGTGAGCGTTCCCAGCACCAGAACCGGGACAAGTCGTGGAAAATGTTACGGGCCCGTCTGTACGAGCTGGAGATGCTAAAGCGCAGTGAGGCGGCCCAGGCGGTGGAGGACAACAAGTCAGATATCGGCTGGGGCAGCCAGATTCGCTCCTATGTTCTGGATGACCAGCGCATCAAAGACCTGAGAACGGGCATCGAAACCTCCAATACCCAGGCCGTTCTGGACGGCAATATTGATATGTTTATAGAGGCCTCTCTCAAGCAGGGGCTGTAACGCAGGAATAGCAATGTCAGCACAACAACCATCTACAGAATTGGACGAGAACAAGTTAATAGCCGAGCGCAGGGCCAAGCTGGCGCTGATCAGGGAGCAGGGCAACCCATTTCCGAATGACTTCAGGCGCACCGCCACCGCCGCCGAATTACACCGTGATTACCAGGACGCCGAAAAACAGCAGCTGGAAGACGCCGCTGAGGTATTTTCGGTGTGTGGTCGCCTGATCAGAAATCGCGGTTCCTTTCTGCTGATTCAGGACGAGCACAGTGAGATCCAGCTCTATGTCAATCGCAAGGTTCTTTCCGAACAGGAACTGGCCGCGATCAAAACCTGGGACCTGGGTGATATCATTGCGGCCACTGGGCCGATAAACCGTTCCGGCAAGGGCGATTTGTATATCAATATGGAGCAGGCGCGTCTGCTGACCAAGTCATTGCGACCGCTGCCCGACAAGTATCACGGCCTGTCTGACCAGGAGATTCGCTATCGCCGGCGGTATGTTGACCTGATTGTAAATCCCGGGTCGCGGGAAGTGTTCAGGCAGCGCTCGAAAATCGTAGACTCGATTCGCCGTTTTATGCAGGAGCGGGACTTCATGGAAGTGGAGACCCCAATGATGCAGGTTATTCCCGGTGGCGCCGCTGCCAGGCCTTTCGTGACACACCACAACGCCCTCAATCGGGACATGTATTTACGTGTCGCTCCAGAGTTGTATCTAAAGCGTTTGACGGTGGGGGGGTTTGAACGCGTGTTTGAAATCAATCGCAGTTTTCGCAATGAGGGGCTCTCCACCAGGCACAATCCGGAATTCACCATGCTTGAGTTCTATTGGGCCTATGCAGATTACCGTGATGCGATGGACCTGACCGAAAAAATGCTGCGCCAGGTTGCGCTGGATGTCAGGGGAACCACCAGTTTTGATTACCAGGGCACCGCCTATGACCTGGACAAGCCGTTTACGCGCATGACTGTGTTTGACTCCATACTTCATTTCAATGACAACATCTCTGCCACTGACCTGGCCGATGAGCAGGCCGCCAGGGCAATTGCCGAGTCGCTGGGTATTCCCCTCAAGGACAACTGGGGCCTGGGCAAGGTGCAAATTGAAATATTTGAAAAAACTGTCGAGCACCACCTGGATCAGCCTACCTTTATCACCGCTTACCCAACGGAAGTATCGCCACTGGCCAGGCGCAACGATGATGATCCCTTTGTGACAGATCGCTTCGAGTTTTTCCTGGCCGGTAGAGAACTGGCCAATGGTTTTTCAGAGCTCAATGATGCAGAGGATCAGGCCGAGCGATTTCGGGCGCAGGTCGCCGAGAAGGAAGCCGGTGACGAAGAGGCCATGCATTACGATGAGGATTACATCACGGCATTGGAATACGGTATGCCGCCCACAGCCGGTGAGGGTATCGGCATAGACAGACTGGTGATGTTTTTTACCGATTCACCATCAATCAGGGATGTGCTGCTGTTTCCGCATATGCGTCCCGAGTGCTAGAATCTTACACTATGTTATTGAGAATATTACCGAGTTTGGTCCTGGCTGTACTGCTGGGTGGCTGCGGCAGCACCCCTGAGCAAGAGATGCAACGTGATCCGGACGAGCCGGTACCTGAAATTACCTTGACGCTGCCTCAGTCCCGGGCTGAATGTCAGTGTACGGGGAAAAAGCAGGACTATACCTTTCTGGAAAAAGGCTTTAATACCCTTGAAGCTGGCGAATACCTGGAGTCCTTACAGTATTTTCAGCGCTACCAGCGCATCGAAAAAACGGCGACTGCTGACGCCGAGGCGAGAATAGCCATCGCCTACCTCAGTATCCTGCCAGACAGCCCAATATTTGATCGTGAAGCCGCCGCTGAAAGCTATGCGCGACTGCGCCGCGAAACAGAACCCGATCTGGAATTGCACGGTAAGATTTTGATCATGCGCGATTCACTGGAAACTTTCTTCGATATGCAGCGCCAGATAGATCAGCTCAAGCAGGGCAACAGGGGCTTGCGTAAGGAACTGCAAAAACGTGAAGCTGCTATCAAGCGCTTGCGGGACTTGACTCTGGGGCGGGAATCCGCACCGGTAAGTTTACTCGGAAGGTAGTGCCGCGCCCCGGTTCACTTTCTACACTGATTTCTCCACCCATTAATTCGCAGTAATCTTTACAGATTGCCAGTCCCAGGCCCGTGCCTCCATAATTTTTACTGGTTGACGTGTCGGCCTGTACGAAAGCGTCAAAAATCACTTCCTGTTGTTGCAGGGTCATGCCGATGCCCGTGTCGGTGACGCTGAAAATTCTGCGAGTGTCATCTTCTGGCAGGGTTTCTACATGAACCACTATTTGACCAACGTCGGTGAATTTGTTGGCATTGCTGAGTAAATTCAAAAACACCTGGCGAAATTTGGTGGCATCGTTGTAAAAGACAGGCAAGTCGTCGTCGCCACTGACTTCCAGCGTGTTGCCATTTTTCTTTAGCAGTGGGCTAATGATCTCAACGACTTCCTGTAGTGATGCGCCGGGGTCGAACTCTTCTGGATGTACGGTCATTTTGCCGGTTTCTATTTTGGACAGATCGAGAATGTCGTTGATCAAGGCAAGCAATTGCTTGCCCGACAGGGTAATTTTTTCAAGGTCTGTCTGGAACTGGCGACGATCTAAATCTGTGCCGTCTTCGAGCTCGTCGAACAGCATTTCTCCGTAGCCAATAATGGCGTTGAGGGGGGTGCGCAATTCGTGACTGACATTGGCCAGAAAGTTACTTTTCGCCTGGTTGGCCTGGTCGGCCTGGTCCTTGGCCTGCCTGACAGCCTCAATGGCATTGCGCAGCTTGCCAGACATATCATTGAAGGCAGCCGCCAAATCACCAAACTCACCGCTGTCTTCGATATTATCGATCCGGTAATTCAGATCGCCACTACCGATGCGCAGCGTACCTGTTTTTAGTCTGCTAAATGAAGTGTTGGTATAGCGAATCAGGAAAAATCCCAGGGTGCTGCTGAGGAATATGGATGCGAGAAAACTTATGGCGGTAATACTGTCGGTAAGCGCGATGGTCCGGTCAATGATTGCCGCCTGTTGCTCGGCGATAAAACTCTGCCTGGCCTCCAGCGTATGCAGGCGCTGGCGAACGGTTTCATAATCCACCGGCATGGTGGGTGAAAAAAACGGCGATTCCCAGTTGTCATCATTGTAGGCGCGGTAAAAGTTTTTCCAGGCGGGCAGCAATTCCAGGCTGGCTCTCCACAGTGCATCATACTGAGGCCGGGTAACATCGTGGGTGGCACTGCCCAACTGGCGAATTGCATTGGAGATACCCTCAATATTGCTTTCACCCTGGTTGCGATCTGCTTCGTTGAGTTTGTCTTCCGCGGTATCTCGCAGGGTGGCTAAAACCAGTATTCGTTTGCGCTGCTCTTCAAGCTGTTGTCCGATGCTGGTGGCCAACTGCTGGGCGCTGATCGATTGTCGGTAGGCGGTCATGCTTTCGGTTCGTGCGAAACTTCCCCAGAAGTGCGTGCCCACTGTCAGCGAAAAAATTAGCAGGATAGCCAGTAGTGACAGGGTCAGGCGCCGGCTCAGGCTCACGTTTGTTCGGCCTTTGGTGCCAGCCGATTGATCGCTTCCAGCAGTTGTGGAAAGTCGACGGGTTTGGTTGCATAGTCATTGCAGCCAGCCTCCATCGCCTTGACCCGGTCCTCGCCCATGGCATGGGCAGTCAGTGCAATGATAGCCGTGCCGGCAATGCTGGGATCCTCGCGCACCTCCCTGCAGGTGGTCCAGCCATCTTTAATCGGCAGGTTCATGTCCAGTAACACGACATCTGGGTGTTGTTCGCGTATCAATTGCAGCGCTGTGGCGCCATCCGCGGCGGTAAACACCTCGTAATTGGCGCGCGTCAGCCGGCGGCTCAACATGTCGCGATTGAGTTCATTGTCTTCGACCAGCAATATTCGTAGCGTCATGGTTGGTCACCGGCGTCGGAAGGTAGCAACTGGTAGATCAATACGGGCTCCTCAATGCCCTTCACTTTCACCTCTTTGCTGCTGCCTATTCGGTAGGAACCCTTGAGTTTTTCCAGGGTGCTGGCCGAGATTATTACCTCTCCGCCACCGGTCTGGGATTCAATGCGAGCTGTCAAATTGACATGGTGTCCGACCACGCCGTACTTGCTGCGTTTCTCTGAGCCGATGTTGCCGGCGATGACAGCTCCTGTATTGACCCCTATACCCATGGAAATTTCCGGTAGTCCGGCCTCGCGGTTATCGCGATTGATATCATTCATGGCCTGCTGCATATCCAATGCGCACTGCACGGCCCGGTCCGCATCATCCGCGCGGGAGGTTGGCGCACCAAAAATGGCCAGTATGGCATCGCCTATAAATTCATCGATCGTGCCCTGGTGGCCCATGATTATTTCTGACATTACCCCCAGGTAGTGATTGAGCATTTTCATTACATCGTCGGGTGGCAGTCGTTCACAGATACTGGAGAACTGGCGAATGTCAGACATCAGGATGGTGCATTCACGCAGATCTCCACCCAGTTTAAGCCCCTCCGGTGCTTCCAGCAGGTTGGCGACAATTTCATCGGAGACATAGCGGCCGAATGTGGCCCGGATGAATTGCTCATTGCGCTCGAGTTGTTCGCGATATTGTTCTTCTCTGTCGTGCCAGCGTTTGCGTTCCAGTCCCGCACGGATTCTTGCCTGCAGGAGTGTCTGGTTGAAGGGCTTGAACAAGTAATCGTCGGCACCTGCTTCAATGCAGGAAATAATGCCGTCCATATCCTGTTGGCCGGAAATTACGATGACCGGCAGGGCCCGTAACTCGTTGTGCGCCTTCATGCGAGTCAACACTTCGCTACCATTCATGCCGGGCATGATGAGGTCAAGCAGCACCAGGTCGACCGGGTGTTCCTCTAAAAGTGCCAGCGCCTGGGCGCCAGACTCGGCCAGTAATACCGTGTGCCCTTCGCGGGTCAGGTAGCGGGCCAGCAAATCGCGATTGTCTGCGCTGTCGTCAACCGCCAATATTGTGCCGGTGAGTGTGGCTGTGCCACCGGTAGCCCGGCTGCGAGTGGGTTGACTGCCACCATCGGTGGCCGAGGCGACCGCTTTAAGCACGCGCTCCAGGCTGGCTTTAAGCAGCGGCAACAGGTCGCCGATATCTTCAAGCAATAACTCGGCATAGCCGCGCATCGCCCCTAGCACGTTGCGAACGTCGTGTTGCCAGTCTTTGGCGTCCGTGTGACTTAACAAGGCTTCTAACGCGGCACCGGAGGAGATCAGGCGGTCCAGGTCTTCGCGTTGCTCGGTTTGCAGCTTGTCACTGGAATTACCCGATTGCGCTCGTAATTCCGCCAATGCTTTGAAAACACGGTCTGTCCAGGCTCTAGAGGTAAGCTGATCTGTCAAAGGTGGCTCCCATTTCTTTGTGGTCTGACAAGATTATAACTAGCCTGTTGGCACAGGAATAGTGCGTCTGTAGGTGAGTTTGGGTTACTATGCGACCCAGGCCCGCATGTGATTGTTCTAAGGACGGTGAGCGACTGTGATATTGCAACAAGTTGAGCTGTTTCAAGGATTGACAACAATGGAGCTGGAGGCACTGGTTTCCAGTAGTAGCAGCCGCTCATTCCCTAAAAATACCGTTGTCATTCATGAGAACGATCCGGCGGATTCGCTGTTTATTATTGAGTCCGGTCGGGTCAAGGTGTACTGCAGCGATAAGAACGGCAAAGAATTCATCATGAACACCCAATCGGAGGGTGATTACTTCGGCGAGTTGGCCCTGTTGGATGATTCTTCCCGCTCAGCATCGGTGCGCACCGTCGAAAAATCGAATTTTTGTATTATCTATAAGGACGATTTCAACCGCGTTCTGGAAGATCATCCCAATATTGCCCGCAAATTGATCCAGAATCTCGCCGCTCGGGTACGTAAACTGACTGCCGATGTGAAAAGTCTGGCACTGCAGGACGTGTACGGTCGAGTCGCCAACGTGCTGACCGATCTGGCCGAGGAACGTGGTGATGGCACCTTGTTTATACCCGAAAAGTTGACCCAGCAGGATATCGCCGACCGGGTGGGTGCTTCCCGCGAGATGGTTGCCCGCATTCTCAAGGATTTGACGATAGGGGACTATATTCGCTTTGAGGGTCGGCACATCATTATCAATTCGAAACTGCCTGCCAAATACTAGCAGACCTTACTCCGCAAACTACCCTCGGCCAGCCTGGTGGTGAGAATATCACCTTCTTGCACCGCAGCCGCGCTGGTGACAATTGATCCCTGCTCATCACTGACGATTGCGTAGCCGCGCTGCAGCGTGGCCAGCGGGCTCAGTGAATCCAGCTTTCCACCCAGCGTGGCGAAAAGATGCTGGCTGCGGTGCAATTGCTGCTGCACGGTGTGAATGGCGCGTTGACTCAAGTTACTGATCTGTAAGTGCAGGGCACTTATCTGCGGCTGTGGAGACTGTATCTGCAATCGGGAACTGCGACGGGTCAGTAAATGTCCCTTGCTACTGATCAATTGTGCAATACCACGGCGCAGGCGCTGCTCGTACTCGTCAATCCGCTGTGCCTGCTCGCGTAGCCGTTCCCCGGGATGACGCAAGTGTCGGCGCAGTGCGGTGACTCTGCCATTATAGATAGTTATTTTTTGGGCCAGCAGACGGGCCAGTTGCTGGCGCGTGCCAGCCAGCTTCAGCTGCAGTTCTCGTTGGTCCGGGCTCAGTAGCTCGGCAGCGGCAGACGGGGTGGCTGCTCGCTGGTCTGCCACGAAGTCGGCGATAGTGAAATCAGTTTCATGGCCGATGGCACTGAGCACGGGAATTTCACTGGCGGCGATTGCCCTGGCTACAGATTCTTCATTGAATGCCCACAGGTCTTCCATGGAACCGCCACCCCGGGCCAGTACTATGGCGTCGAAGTGGCCGTGCTGGTTGGCCAGTTGCAGTGCTTTTGTGATGGCGGGGGCAGCTTCCGTGCCCTGCACCGGTACCGGCAGTATGCTTAATTCCAGGGCGGGAAAGCGGCGCTTGAAAACCGTCAGCAGGTCGCGCACGGCGGCGCCGGTGGGTGAGGTGACGAGGGCAATGTGACGGGGGAATTCAGGTAAACCCTGTTTGTTGGCAGGGTCAAACAGCCCCTCAGTGGCGAGCCTCTCCTTGAGCTGTTCAAATTGTTTTTGCAAGGCGCCGGCACCGGCATCTTCGAGGTGCTCTACGATGAGCTGATACTCGCCGCGGCCCTCGTAAAGCGATACACGGGCACGAATCAGCACCTGTTGTCCATTGCTCGGGGTAGTTCGAAGGCGCTGGTTGCGGTTGCGAAACATGGCGCAACGCACCTGTGCGCTGTCATCCTTGAGAGTAAAATACCAGTGCCCGGACCCTGGTTGAGCCAGGTTGCTCAGCTCACCTTCAATCCAGATAAAGTCAAAATGGCTCTCCAGTATGCGTTTCACCTGGCGATTGAGCTGGGCTACGCTGAACGGGGTGGAGGGGTCCTGGGCGGAAATTGTTGTTGACAAGGTTAGTTTTCATTTACGGAAGGTAGACAGAGGATTTATAATTACACGTTTAACCAGTTAGCGGAAGACTGATTCTATGCTTCGAATTACCCAGGAAGCCCTCACCTTTGATGACGTACTACTACTGCCGGGTGCCTCGGAAGTTATTGCCACGGACGTCGATCTCAAAACCCAGTTGACTCGATCTATCGAACTGAATATCCCTTTGATTTCGGCGGCCATGGATACAGTGACAGAAGCCGCCCTGGCTATCGCCATTGCCCAGGAAGGCGGCATGGGCATCATTCACAAGAGTATGACCCTGGAAGAACAGGCGGCACAGGTCCGCAAGGTCAAGAAGTACGAGAGTGGAGTGGTTAAAGACCCCATCACCATTCAGCAGGACGCCAATATTAGCCAGTTGCTGGAATTGACACAAAAAAATGGCATCTCCGGTGTGCCGGTACTGGCCGGTGAAGATCTGGTGGGTATCGTAACCCGGCGCGACCTGCGTTTTGAGTCCAACCTGGACAAGACAGTGGCCAGCATTATGACCACGCGGGATGACCTCATCACGGTAAAAGAGGGTGCAACGGCAGAGGAAGTTCAGGGTTTGTTGCATAGGCATAAGATCGAGAAAATCCTCGTCGTTAACGATGCCTTTGACTTGTGCGGCATGATTACCGTGAAGGATATTGATAAGACCGAAAGTTTTCCGCTTGCCGCCAGGGACAGCTATGGTCAACTGCGAGTGGGTGCTTCAGTGGGTACCAGTCCGGATACCGACGATCGGGTCGCCGCACTGATTGTGGCCGGGGTTGATGTGTTGGTAGTGGATACGGCACACGGCCATTCCAAAAATGTGTTGGAACGGGTGCGGCTTATCAAGGCCGATTATCCCGACATGCAGGTAATTGGCGGCAATATCGCCACCGGCGCGGCAGCCCTGGCGCTGGCCAAGGCCGGTGCCGATGCAGTCAAAGTTGGTATCGGACCTGGCTCCATATGTACCACCCGCATTGTAACGGGCGTAGGCGTGCCACAGCTCACGGCCATTGAGAATGTCGTTAACGCCCTGGCGGACACCGATATTCCGGTCATAGCGGATGGCGGCATACGTTTCTCCGGCGACCTGTCCAAGGCGATTGCCGCCGGCGCCCACTCGGTGATGATGGGCAGTATGTTTGCGGGTACCGAAGAGGCGCCCGGTGAAGTTGAACTGTATCAAGGCAGGACTTACAAGGCCTATCGTGGCATGGGCTCACTGGCCGCGATGGCTCAAACCCAGGGCAGTAGTGACCGCTACTTCCAGGATGCCAACCAGGGCGCTGAGAAACTGGTGCCTGAAGGCATCGAAGGCCGGGTACCCTACAAAGGGCCGGTGGCGGCAATAGTTCACCAGTTAATGGGCGGGCTGCGTTCCGCCATGGGCTACACCGGTAGTCCCGATATCGATACCATGCGCAACCGCCCCGAATTTGTGCGGGTCACTGCAGCGGGCATGGCCGAAAGTCATGTTCACGATGTGTCGATCACCAAAGAACCACCCAATTACCCCGTACGATAAGCTATGACCAATATTCATGCGCAGAAAATCCTCATCCTGGATTTTGGCTCCCAATATACCCAGTTGATTGCCCGACGGGTTCGGGAAGTGGGCGTTTTTAGCGAAATTCGCGGCTGGGATATCAGTGATGATGAAATTCGGGAGTTCGACCCGCGCGGTATTATCCTCTCCGGCGGCCCCGAGTCTGTGGCCGCGCCAGATTCACCCCGCGCCCCAGACCTGGTTTTTGAATTGGGAATACCGGTGCTGGGAATTTGTTATGGCATGCAAGTCATGGCGCAGCAGTTTGGTGGCAGCGTTGCCTGCTCTGATGTCAGTGAGTCTGGTTATGCCCAGATCAGGGTGACAGACAAGCCGGGCCTGCTGCACGATATCAGGGATCACATGGATGCGGATGGTGTCGGCCTGCTGGATGTGTGGATGAGTCACGGTGACAAGGTCGATGTACTACCGCTAGATTTTGAACTGATGGCTGCAACCGAGAGCTGCCCGATTGCCGGTATGTACCACTCTGAAAAACCGTTCTATGGAATACAATTTCACCCTGAGGTTACCCATACTTTGCAGGGCGAGCGCATATTCGAGCACTTTGTGCTGGAACTTTGTGGCTGTGAGGTGCTGTGGACGCCGGCCAATATTGTTGAAGATGCCATCGCACGGGTGCGCAATACGGTAGGCGGTGACAAGGTGCTACTGGGGCTTTCAGGCGGTGTTGATTCCTCTGTGGTTGCAGCCTTGTTACACCGGGCGATTGGCGATCAACTCACCTGCGTATTCGTAGACAACGGCCTGCTGCGTAAAAATGAAGGCGACCAGGTGATGGACATGTTCAGCAAGAACATGGGTGTCAAGGTGATCCGCGTCAATGCTGAAGATCTTTTCCTGGGCAAACTGAAGGGGGTCTCCGACCCGGAAGCCAAGCGCAAAGTCATTGGCAATACCTTTATCGACGTGTTCGATGAAGAGGCGACCCGGCTGAAGAACGTAAGCTGGTTGGCGCAGGGAACTATTTATCCCGATGTGATCGAATCGGCGGGCGCCAAGACCGGCAAAGCCCATGTTATCAAATCGCACCACAATGTTGGCGGCTTGCCAGATGATATGGCGATGGAACTGGTCGAACCCCTGCGAGAGTTGTTCAAGGACGAGGTGCGACGCATTGGACTCGAATTGGGATTGCCCTATGACATGGTGTACCGGCATCCATTTCCCGGTCCGGGACTGGGTGTGCGAATACTGGGAGAGGTAAAAAAAGAATACGCCGATCTGCTGCGCGAAGCTGATGCGATTTTTCTTGAAGAGCTGCACGCGGCTGATTTTTACCACAAGACCGCCCAGGCCTTCGCGGTGTTCCTGCCGGTGAAATCGGTAGGTGTGGTGGGTGATGGGCGCCGCTATGAGTATGTGATTGCGCTGCGGGCAGTAGAAACCGTTGATTTCATGACTGCGCGCTGGGCACACCTGCCTTACGAGCTGCTGGAAACAGTCTCTAATCGTATTATCAATGAAATATCCGGCGTGTCTCGCGTCACCTATGATATTTCCAGTAAGCCTCCCGCCACCATCGAGTGGGAATGAACGCTACCGACGCCGACCTGTTATTTATGAGCAGGGCGATGGAGTTGGCGCGACGAGCCGCTGTAATAGAGGAAGTGCCGGTAGGTGCTGTGGTAGTCAGCGACGGCCAGATTATCGGCGAGGGCTGGAACCAGGTTATATCTACCCAGGATCCTACCGCCCATGCCGAGTGTGTGGCGCTGCGCGATGCGGCGCAGCGAATTGGCAACTATCGACTGCCTGCGAGCACCCTGTATGTGACCCTGGAGCCCTGCACTATGTGTGTGGGTGCTCTCGTCCACGCCAGAATTTCACGGCTGGTATTTGCAGCGAGAGAACCTCGTGCCGGGGTAGTATGCAGCCAGGCACGTGCTCTGGATGCCAGTTATTACAACCATCGTGTGGTGTGGGAAGAGGGTCTGTTGGCCGAGGAAAGTGCGGTTCTATTACAGGGTTTTTTTCAGTCCAGACGCTAAGCGGCGCTGTCACAGTGCAGAAAGCCGGCTCGTTTTGAGAATTTCAGGCAGGTGTTGATCAACGACGATCGGCGCTGGCGGACTATTCTTGCTGATATCCTGCCAGGCGAGAATGTTGTAGTAATGGCGAATGTTTTTCACATAGGTCACCGGCTCAGAGCCGCGCGCATAACCGTGCCTGGTGCGGCGGTAATACGTGCTTTTTTGCAGTAAGGGCAAGCGTTTCTTAACATCTGCCCACAGGTCCGGGTCGCCTCCCTGTCGCTCAGTGATTACCCTGGCATCCTCCAGGTGGCCGCGGCCGATATTGTAGGCAGCCAGGGCAAACCAGGTGCGATCCGGGTCCTCTATATCCGTGGGTAGCAGGCGTTTAATTTTCTTGAAGTAGCGGGCTCCGCCACGCAGGCTCTGGGTCGCATCCAGGCGGTTGCTAACATTCATTTCCAATGCCGTAGTCGAGGTTAGCATCATCAAACCGCGCACGCCCGTGGGAGACCTGGCACGTGGATTCCAGTGAGATTCCTGGTAGGAGATGGCTGCCAGCAGATGCCAGTCCAGCTGATACTCATCGGCAATAGTGCGCAGCAGGTTCTCATACTTTGGTAGTCGATTTCTCATGCGCCGGCTAAAGGTTTGTGAATCCACCTGGGCTACACCCCAGGCGTGACCGAAGTGCTGCTCTTTCAACTGCTCCAGGGTGCCGTCGGCCTGTATCTTCTCAAAAAATGCATCAACTTTTTCCAACAGGCGATTGTTAGCTTCATCGCCCGGGAACAGCCAGGCCAGTTGTGCGTCCGGTGCGATATTAAAGCCAATGCGCAACTTGGGGTAAAAGCCCCGGTTGGCAACAAATTCGTTCGAATCTATGAGGGAGTAACTTGCTGCGCCGGAGGTGACCATATCCAACAGGTCCGGCGGCTCGGCGTTGTCTATTTCCTGCCACTGCAGGTCGGGGTGTTCGGTCTGAATATCACGCAGCGCTTCCGCGTGACTACTGTGCGCCAGTACTACCAGGCGGCTGTTATACAAGTCTTCGATCTTGCGGGGCCTGAAGGTGCCACCCACATAAATGACCTGGGTCTGGATGTCGGCGTAGGGTCGTGAAAACCGGAACTCCAGCATTCGCATGGGAGTGATACTTAATCCAGCCGCAGCCATATCTGCTTGCCCGCGTCGCACACTCTGCAATATGTCTGCGATATTATGCCTGGCTTCCATTCGTAGACGGACGCCCAGTTTTTCGGCGAACATGTTACTGAGCGCGTATTCGAACCCGGCAGGGCCGCCTTTATCCTCATAAAAAGTCGCCGGGCCATTGCGGCTGACGACAATCAACTCACCGCGCTTGAGGACACGATCCAGAGAGTCTGAACTGCCGCAGCCCATAAACAAACTGGCCGACAGCGTTAGCAGAACCTGGCTGCACAAGAGCCTGTATTTCATAGCTCCATTGTAGTCCGGCTAAGACGCTGTACAAAGGTGATAAATTCACCGCCCGGATGCTAACAGCGGCTGTATAAATACAGTACAATGACGCCGTTTTTTATTCACTAGACCCGATCTGCTCAATAGGCGATTTCCAGCATGCTCACCCTGCGCGGTGCTCCGGCCCTGTCGGATTTCAGACTCACCAAACTTCTACGCAAACTGCACAGCCTGGATGCCACCATCGGCGCGCTGACAGCGGAGTATGTGCATTTTGCTGAACTGTCAGCAGAGCTCAGCGACGAACACACACAGGTTTTGCAGCAGTTATTGCAGTACGGATCCGGTAGCGATTTCCAGGCAGGTGAAGACGAGAGCAGCGGCACGCTGTTCCTGGTAGTACCACGAACCGGGACGATTTCGCCCTGGTCCAGCAAGGCCACCGATATTGTCCATAATTGTGGCCTGGCACAGGTACAGCGGGTAGAGCGCGGCATCGCCTATCGCCTGGAGTTGCCAGAGACCGCCGATGCTGAGCTTCTCCAGCAAGTGACGGCGGCGCTGCACGATCGCATGGTCGAGCAGGTACTCAGCGAAACAGGGCAGGCCCAGTGCCTGTTTCGTCATGAATCCCCCAGGCCTTTGACCGTCGTGGACATTACCACGGGTGGGCGAGACGCTCTGGTACAGGCGAATATGGATTTGGGGCTGGCCCTGGCAGATGACGAAATCGACTACCTGGTAGAAAGTTTTACCGAATTGGGCCGCAACCCCAATGACGTAGAGTTGATGATGTTCGCCCAGGCCAACTCTGAACACTGCCGGCACAAGATTTTTAACGCCAGCTGGAGTGTGGACGGGCAGCCACAGCAGCATTCCCTGTTTCAGATGATTCGTAATACCAATGAAAAAGCGGGTACCAAGGTGCTATCTGCCTATTCTGACAATGCTGCAGTGATTGAGGGGACTGTCGCCGGGCGTTTCTATCCGGATCCGCTCACTGCGAAATATGCCTATTCGCAAGAGCCCATTCATCTGCTGATGAAGGTTGAAACACACAATCATCCGACCGCCATTGCACCTTTCCCCGGTGCGGGCACTGGCTCCGGTGGTGAAATCCGGGATGAAGGGGCGGTTGGCAGAGGCTCCAAACCCAAAGTGGGTCTGACGGGCTTTTCAGTTTCCAACCTGCGAATCCCTGGTTTTGAGCAACCCTGGGAGCAGGATTACGGCAAGCCTGGTCGCATTGTTTCCGCACTGGAGGTGATGATTGAGGGCCCCATCGGTGGTGCGGCATTCAACAACGAGTTTGGCAGGCCCAATTTGTGTGGTTACTTTCGCACTTACGAAGCTGAAGTCAACGGGGATGTTCGCGGTTATCACAAGCCAATCATGATTGCTGGCGGCTACGGCAATATTCGCGCCGAGCATGTGGACAAGGGTGATATCGACGTCGGTGCCAAACTGGTGGTGCTGGGTGGCCCGGCCATGTTGATTGGACTGGGTGGAGGAGCGGCCTCATCAATGGCCAGCGGCGACAGTGCCGAGGATCTGGATTTTGCCTCGGTGCAAAGACAGAACCCGGAAATTGAGAGGCGCTGCCAGGAAGTAATTGATCGCTGTTGGCAATTGGGAGACGACAACCCAATTGCATTCATCCACGATGTGGGCGCGGGCGGTCTTTCCAATGCGCTGCCCGAGTTGGTGAAAGATGGCGGGCGTGGTGGCAGCTTCGACCTGCGGGCTATTCCCAATGACGAACCCGGCATGTCACCCCTGGAAATATGGTGCAACGAAGCCCAGGAACGCTACGTGATGGCTGTTTCCCCAGAAAATATGGCGCGTTTTGCTGCGATTTGCGAGCGTGAACGCTGTCCCTTTGCGGTGGTTGGCGAAGCCACAGCAGAACAGCGTATTGCCTTGGTGGACGGTGAATTCGACAATGTACCCGTAGATCTGCCCATGTCTGTGTTGTTTGGGAAGACGCCGCGTATGCACAGGGAAGTACGGCGCGTGGCCATACCTGCTGAGCCCCTGGTGCTGCCAGAGATAAGCGTGGCCCAGGCACTACAGCGGGTATTGCGACTGCCGTCGGTAGCCAGCAAGAGTTTTCTGATTACCATCGGCGATCGGACCGTTACCGGCATGGTTCACAGGGATCAAATGGTGGGGCCGTGGCAGGTGCCGGTGGCCGATTGTGCGGTGACCACCGTTGCCTATAACTCTACCGCCGGTGAGGCGATGTCCATGGGGGAACGAACCCCGTTGGCCCTGTTAAGTGGTCCGGCCTCCGGCCGCATGGCTATTACCGAAGCAATAACCAATATAGCCGCTACTCGTATCGGTGAATTGGCTGATATCAAACTTTCTGCCAACTGGATGTGCGCCGCCGGTCACGGCGTGGAAGATGAAATCCTCTACGATACGGTCAAGGCGGTGGGTATGGAGTTTTGTCCCGCCCTGGGAATGACTATTCCGGTTGGCAAGGATTCCATGTCCATGCGCACGGCCTGGTCTGAGGGGGCGGGGAATAAGACGGTCACCTCACCGGTATCACTGATTGTATCGGCCTTTGCGCCGGTGCTGGATGTACGCAAAACGGTCACTCCCCAGATACTCACCGGGCAGCCAGACACGGTGTTGGTACTGTTGGACCTGGGCGTCGGCAGACAGCGCCTGGGTGGTTCGGCGTTGGCCCAGGTGTATGGCCAACTGGGTAGCGAAGCACCGGATATGGAAAACACCAGCCTGCTGAGTGGTTTCTTTATATTGGTTCAGGAGTTGTTGGAGGCCGGAGAGTTACTGGCTTATCACGATCGTTCAGATGGTGGATTGTTGGTCAGCCTGTTGGAAATGGCCTTTGCCGGTCACTGCGGCTGGCAACTGGATATCAGCGCACTGGGTGGAGACGCACTGGCAGCGTTGTTCTGTGAAGAGGCCGGCGCCGTGTTGCAGGTATCTGCCGTAACACTCCACCAGTTGCGATCACGTGCCGAGCAACTGGGATTGGCGGCCTGTGTGCAGGTACTCGGTTCTCCCCAGGATGGCGACAGCCTGGCTATTCGCTGTGGCGATGAATGGGTACTGCAGGAATCTCGCCAGGCTTTACAGCAGGTATGGGCCGAGACCAGCTACCGCATCCAGGCCTTGCGGGATAATGAAGACTGTGCCGCCGAAGAATATGCCGCCCTGGCAGAATCCGACCCGGGCCTCAGTGTGGCGCTCAGCTACGATGCCGCCGAGGACATTAGTGCACCCTATATAAGTCGTGGTGTGCGTCCAGCCATCGCGGTTTTGCGTGAACAGGGCGTCAATGGTCATGTGGAAATGGGCGCGGCTTTTCAGCGGGCCGGCTTTGACGCCACAGATGTTCACATGAGCGATTTGTTTAGTGGTCGATTTAAGCTGGGGCAGTTCAAGGGCCTGGTAGCCTGTGGTGGTTTCTCCTACGGGGATGTACTGGGTGCTGGCGAAGGTTGGGCCAAATGCGTCTTGTTCAACGCCCGCTTGCGCGATCAGTTCGAAGAGTTTTTCCATCGATCAGACAGTTTTGGGCTGGGAGTTTGCAACGGTTGCCAAATGATGTCTACGCTGAAAGAACTGATCCCTGGCGCCGGTCACTGGCCGCGCTTTGTGCGCAATCGCTCAGAGCAGTTCGAAGCACGATTTTCAATGGTCGAGGTGCAGCAGAGCCCATCCATACTGCTGCGCGACATGGCTGGCTCGTACATGCCGGTGCCGGTAGCACACGGCGAGGGCAGGGCGGAATTTACAGATCATGCCGCCCAGCAGGCAGCGGAACAGGCGGGTGTGGTGGCGCTGCGCTTTATGGGTAATAATTTACAGCCCAGCCAGGCTTACCCGGCCAATCCTAACGGCTCGCCAGCGGGAATTACCGGATTGAGTAGTACCGATGGACGGGTTACCGTCATGATGCCGCACCCGGAGCGCGCCTTCAGAACTGTGCAGTGTTCCTGGGCACCTTCCGAGTGGGATGAAGATGGGGCCTGGTTGCGTTTATTTAGAAATGCGCGCCAGTGGGTGGATTGAATCAGCCGTTTCATTATAATGACGCAACTTTTTTTCGAGTGAATCATGCTTAATAAATATCCCTTGTGGAAAAACTTATTGGTGCTGGGTCTGGTGTTGCTGGGTTTTTTATACGCAGCCCCCAACCTCTATGCGCCAGATCCTGCCTTGCAGATAAGTGGCCAGAGCAGCTCTCGGTTGATGGACCTGGACTCCCTGGACAGGGTAACTACCGCGTTATCTGAGCAGGGCATCGATTTCCTTGCTGCCGAAGTAGCTGACGATGGTGCCAATGCACTTATTCGCCTGGGCCATCGAGATGATCAATTGCCAGCCCAGCGACTGGCGCAGCGAGCGCTGGGAGACGACTTTATTGTCGCGCTTAACCTCGCTCCAACCACACCCCAATGGCTTAGGAATTTCGGGGCTCAGCCCATGAAACTGGGTCTGGACCTGAGCGGTGGTGTGCACTTCAAGCTAGAGGTGGACACGGCCGCCGCGTTGCTGCGCAAGCTCGAATTTTATACCAGTGCGACCAAGAAGTTGCTGCGTGAGAAGCGCATACGCGGTTTTGTCAGCCTGGAGGACGAGCAATCGATATACCTGAGATTCAAGACCGAAGCGCAACGTGAGGATGCCTATGCGGCGCTGCGTGATGAGTTTCCCGTACTGGTTACCAAGCGAGGCGACAATACTCGCGCCGGAGAATTCACTTTCACGGCCGTTATGTCGCTGGCGCAACGCGAGGAGATATCCAGTTACGCGGTACAGCAAAACCTGACCACACTGCGCAACCGGGTTAATGAACTCGGGGTGTCGGAGCCATTAGTGCAACAGCAGGGCCGTAATCGAATTGTTGTGGAGTTACCTGGTATCCAGGATACAGCGGAGGCCAAACGCATTCTCGGCAAAACAGCTAACCTGGAATTTCGACTGGTGGCGACCTCCAGTGCTCCGCTATCCTCACGGCAGAAGTTTTCCTACCGCAGTGCGGAACGTTCCGCCGCCAGTGAGTGGCTTGAACGAGAGGTGGTGATTACCGGCGAACGGGTCTCCAATGCCCAGGCCAGCTTTGACCAGAACGGCCGGCCCAATGTAAATATTAGCCTGGACAGTGAAGGTGGCTCGCTTATGCACCGTGCTACCCGCAATAATATCAAGCGCCGCATGGGTGTTCTGTTCATTGAGCGCAAGCACCGCACTCGCTATGAGGTCGGTGAGGATGGCGAAGAGGTCATCGTCAGAATACCCTATGATGAAAAGAAAATTATTACCGCGCCGGTTATTCAATCGGCACTGGGCGCACAGTTCCAGATAACCGGGCTGGATAGCCCCCAGGAATCTTCCGAGCTGGCCCTGCTGTTACGAGCGGGCGCGCTGGCGGCGCCCATTGATTTTGTGGAAGAGCGCACTATTGGACCATCGCTGGGTGCTGAGAATATTGCCAAGGGCGTCAAGTCTGTGCAGATAGGCTTGTTGTTAGTGGTGCTGTTTATGGTGCTCTACTATCGCGTATTCGGTGTGGCAGCGGTAACCGCGCTGACCTGTAACCTGGTGTTGCTGATAGCCTGCATGTCGATACTGGGTGCTACCCTGACGCTGCCGGGAATCGCCGGAATTGTGTTAACCGTGGGTATGGCGGTGGATGCCAATGTACTTATTTTTGCCAGGATCCGCGAAGAAGTTAAAAATGGCCTATCGCCGCAAATGGCTATTCACGCGGGCTTTCAACGTGCTGTGGTGACTATTATGGATGCCAATATAACCACCTTGCTGGTGGCCCTGATTCTGTATGCGGTAGGTACTGGCCCCATCAAGGGTTTTGCCGTAACACTGTCGATCGGTATTATCACATCAATGTTCACCGCCATCATGGGCACGCGGGCACTGGTAAACCTCTTTTATGGGGGTCGCAACGTCAAGCGACTCTCTATCGGGTAGGACGGGACCTTATGAAGACTATAGATTTTATGGGCCAGCGCCGTGTGGCGATGATTTTTTCAGCCGTGCTGCTGCTGGTGTCCATCGCCTCGCTTGCCGTTAACCAATTGAACTGGGGTCTGGACTTCACCGGCGGCACGCTGGTTGAGGTCTATTACGACGACAGTGCTCCGCTGGAAGATATGCGTGGCACCTTGTCGGCTGGCGGCTTTGGGGGTGCCCTGGTAAGCAGTTTTGGATCTGATCGCGATGTACTGATCCGCTTGCCGCAGGGCTATTCAGATAAAGATGGCGCGCGTTTGCTGGCCCTGTTGCAGCAAGGCTGGTCTGGCGAGGTGGAATTGCGACGTATTGAATTTGTCGGGCCCCAGGTCGGTGACGAATTGCGAGAGCAGGGCGGGCTGGCCATGTTATTGGCGCTGGGCCTGGTGATGCTTTACGTGGCCTTTCGCTTTCAGTTCAAGTTTTCGGTCGGTGCGGTAGTGGCCCTGGCACATGACGTATTGATCACGCTGGGATTTTTCTCCCTGCTGAGGATTGAGTTTGATCTGACCGTGCTGGCCGCGGTACTTGCTGTGATCGGCTACTCGCTAAACGATACCATCGTGGTTGCCGATAGAATTCGTGAGAACTTTCGCAAGCTTCGCAAGGCCGATGCTGTGAAGGTAATCAATGTATCCCTGACCCAAACCCTGGGCCGTACCCTGGTCACCTCGTTGACAACCCTGCTGGTGCTGGTGGCGCTGGCTGTGTTTGGCGGCGAAATGATTCACGGCTTTGCCCTGGCCCTGATTGTGGGAGTGGTTGTCGGTACATATTCATCAATATATGTAGCGGCCAGCAGCCTGCTGTTGCTGGGTGTCAGCAAAGAAGACTTGATGATACCGGTGCGAGAGGGTGCTGAACTAGACGATATGCCCTAGGGTAGCATTGGTAACCTGCAGCACCGCCTTGAAGCACTTGGGATTGCCACAGACAATATTACCGCTTTCCATATAACCGGAGTCGCCCTTGAAGTCGCCGATCAATCCGCCGGCTTCTCGCACCAGCAGTGAACCTGCGGCCATATCCCAGGGTGCCAGGCCTATTTCCCAGAAGGCATCCAGTCGGCCGGCTGCCACGTAAGCCAGGTCCAGCGCCGCAGCGCCCGCCCGCCGTATGCCGGCGCAGCTGCCGGTCAGGGTTTCCAGACTTTTGATATAAGCGGGCAGGTGTTCTGTCTGGCGTGATTTGAAGGGGATGCCGGTTCCCAATAGGGCGCCGTCCAGCCCAGCCAGATTACTTACGCGTATTCTGCGGCCATTGAGCTGAGCACCGCGGCCGCGACTGGCGATAAATTCCTCCCGGCGAATGGGATCCAGAACTACAGCGTGTTCTATTTTACCGCGAAATTCGCAGGCAATAGACACCGCGAAATGTGGTATGCCGCGCAGAAAATTGGTGGTGCCATCGAGCGGATCAATAATCCAGCGATACTCGGAATCGGGGTTGCCGGAGCTGCCACTTTCCTCGGCCAGAAAAGCGTGATCCGGGTAGGCTTTATTCAGGTGATAGAGAATTTCCCGTTCCGCACTGCGATCAACTTCAGAGACGAAATCATTGGCACTCTTGGTCTCGACGTCGATCCTGTCCAGATCGTCAGTCGCGCGCGCAATTAGCTCACCGGCTTTGCGGGCAGCGCGCAGTGCAATATGGGTCATCGGTTCCATGAAGGGTCCTTAGGGGTGAGCAACGGCGCGCGATTATAGCAGATCTGCTACACTTCGCGCCCCCAACGTACAGGCTGGTTCAATGAGTTTATCGGGTATTCGCATCATTCTGGTAAATACCACCCACCCGGGCAATATTGGTGGTGTTGCCCGGGCCATGAAAAACATGGGTTTGAGTGATTTGTGCCTGGTACACCCCTCGCGATTTCCCCATGAAGAGGCCGACTGGCGCGCTGTTGGAGCAGTCGATGTCCTGCAAAATGCCCAGCTGGTGGGCACCCTGGCGGAGGCCATTGCAGATTGCCAATTGGTGGTTGGTACCAGCGCCCGCGGTCGCCGCATTCCCTGGCCGGTGCTGGATCCGCGTCGCTGTGCCGTGCAGGCACTGGCGGCGACACAGGCCGACCAGCAGGTGGGTATTGTGTTTGGCAGGGAAGACCGGGGCCTGACCAACGATGAGCTGCAATTGTGTAACCTGCACTTACACGTGCCTACCCACGAGGATTACACCAGTTTGAACCTGGCCATGGCGGTGCAAATAGTTGCCTACGAGCTGCGCATGCTGGAGGTGGCCGATGACTTGCCGGACGATCCCTGCACCGATTGGGACGCGCCGCTGAGCACTGCAGGGAATATGGAGCGGTTCTACACACATATGGAAGAGGTCATGGTGGAAATAGGTTTTCTGGATCCGGCGGCGCCGCGTCAGCTAATGCCGAGATTGCGGCGTATGTACGGTCGGGTGCGGCTGGATGAAATGGAGCTGAGTATTTTGCGCGGCATTCTCACTGAAACTCAAAAAGCGGCGCGTGGCTGATATGCAAAAACCCATATACCTGGATTATTCGGCAACTACGCCGGTCGATCCACGGGTAGTAAAAGTAATGACCGAGTGTTTGTCGCTGGAGGGGAACTTTGGCAACCCGGCGTCCCGCTCTCATATATACGGCTGGAGGGCAGAGCAGGCGGTGGAAGAGGCGCGCCGACAGCTGGCAGACCTGGTCCATGCTGATCCGCGAGAAATAATCTGGACCAGTGGTGCCACGGAATCTGACAACCTGGCAATCAAGGGTGCCGCCTATGCCAACCGCGACCGGGGCAGGCATATTATTACCTCGAGTATCGAGCACAAGGCGGTGCTGGATACTTGTAAATTTCTCGAATCAGAGGGCTTTGAACTTAGCTACCTGGCACCGGCTGCCGATGGATTGACCCCGGTGGAGGCGGTCAGGGAGGCCATCCGCGAGGATACGATCCTGGTGAGTATCATGCAGGCCAACAATGAACTGGGTGTGGTCAACGATATCGCTGCGATTGGGGAGTTGTGCCGTGAGCATGACATCCTCTTTCACACCGATGGTGCCCAGAGCGTCGGCAAGATTGAAGTAGACCTGTCCACATTAAAGGTAGACCTGATGTCGATGACCGCGCACAAGATGTATGGCCCCAAGGGCATTGGCGCACTGTATGTGCGACGCGCCCCCCGGGTGCAGATTCAGGCGCAGATTCATGGCGGTGGCCATGAACGCGGTATGCGTTCTGGCACCCTGGCAACCCACCAGATAGTGGGTATGGGAGAGGCGGCGCGCATTGCCCGTGAGGAGATGCCAGAGGAGGAAGCGCGAATTACCGCCCTGCGAGAGCGTTTTTGGGCACAATTAGCGGATATTGAGGGTCTGCATATCAATGGTGATGCCGCATCGCGGGTTCCCGGTGTTCTCAATATCGGTGTAGAGGGTGTTGAGGGAGAGGCGTTGCTGCTGTCGCTGAAGGACCTGGCCCTGTCTACCGGCTCGGCCTGCAACTCAGCCAGTGTTGAGCCATCCTATGTGCTGCATGCGCTGGGTGTAGCCGATGAACTGGCGCACAGTTCGCTGCGATTTACCTTTGGCAGGTACACCACGGAGGAGGAAGTTGACTACGCTGCCAACCAATTTTTAAACGTAATCTCGAAATTACGTTAACTGTAGACGCAATACGGTTGTGTTTACTGAGTAATATTCCCTAAACCACTGATTTTGTTGCCAAAGTCTATACATTCCTGCGCCATAAGGCGTGCAAGACAGCGGCAATTTCTTTATACTTGCGCGGATTTATCAAACCGCTCCTGGCGGCTCCAGAAGCTGGAGCGGCCGGGTTGGTATTAATACTGTTATGGAGATTTGTAAATGGCTGTTGAAAGAACCCTCTCGATTATTAAACCAGATGCTGTGGCGAAGAATGTAGTCGGTGAAATTTACAGCCGCTTTGAGAAAAACGGCCTGTGCCTGGTCGCTGCCAAGATGATGCGTCTGAGCGAAGAGCTTGCCGGTGGCTTTTACGCTGAGCATCGCGAGCGTCCATTTTTTCCAGCGCTGATTGAGTTCATGACATCGGGCCCAGTGTGCGTTCAGGTACTTGAAGGTGAGGAAGCGGTGGCCAGGAATCGCGACCTGATGGGCGCAACCAATCCACAGGAAGCAGCAGCGGGTACCATCCGTGCCGACTTTGCCGAGTCTATCGACGCCAATGCCGTACACGGTTCTGATTCGACTCAGTCCGCCGCTAGAGAAATCGCCTACTTCTTTGCAGACAGTGAGATCTGTGACCGTTAAGGTTGGGACAAGATGACAACAACGCGCGTCAATTTGCTGGGCCTGACACTGTCGGCCATGCAGGACTTCTTCCTCGAACTGGGGGAGAAGCCCTTTCGCGCGCAACAACTTCTCAAATGGATTCATCACCACGGTGTGGTGTCTTTCGACGAGATGACCAACCTCAGCAAATCATTGCGAGACAAGCTTGCCGAAGTAGCAGAGGTGAGGCCGCCAGAGGTGGTGAGCCAGCAGGACTCCGTAGATGGCACCCGTAAATGGGCGATTCGGGTAGAGGGCGGCAGCCTGATAGAAACAGTATATATACCCGAGGGTGCGCGCGGCACCCTGTGCGTGTCTTCACAGGTGGGTTGTAGCCTCGATTGCAGTTTTTGTTCAACTGGCAAGCAGGGCTTTCAGCGAGATCTGACCGCTGCGGAGATTATTGGGCAGGTCTGGCTGACATTAAAATCCTATGATGCCTTTCAAAATGGCAAGGGTCGCAAGGTTACCAACGTGGTGATGATGGGCATGGGTGAGCCCCTGCTCAATTTCGATAACGTGGTTGCCGCCATGGATCTCATGTTGGAAGACCTGGCCTACGGACTGTCAAAGCGCAGGGTTACACTCAGTACATCCGGGGTGGTGCCGGCGCTGGACAAGTTGGCTTTGGTCAGTGAAGTGTCGCTGGCAATTTCCCTGCATGCGCCCGACGATGAATTGCGCAATCAACTTGTGCCGATCAATCGCAAGTACCCAATAGCCATGCTGCTGGAGAGCAGCAAAAACTACCTGGCCGCCCAGGCGGACAAGAAGCGGGTGGTGACGGTAGAGTACACGCTGATTGCCGGCGTTAATGATTCACCCCTGCAGGCGCAGCAATTGGCGCGCTTGCTGAAGGATTTCCCCTGCAAGATTAACCTGATTCCCTTTAATACATTCGACCTGTCTGATTATCGCCGACCCAGTGGTAATGCGGTTTCACGTTTCTGGCAGGTGTTGAAGGACGCGGGCTTTATCGTGACCGTGCGCACGACCCGCGGCGATGATATTGATGCCGCTTGTGGCCAACTGGTTGGCCAGGTTGTGGATAGAACACGCCGCAGTGAGCGTTATCAGGCCAATGCGAAGGCACAGGTGGTGACGGTGCAATGAGGACGGGAAATATGACAATGTTTCGAACCTTGCCCGTCGTGCTGGCGGTGCTAATGTTATCAGCCTGTGTTACCGAGACCGAGCAGGTGTTCAACACCGACACCTCTCCCGAGCAGGCGCTTCGCACCCGGGTCGAGCTGGCCCGTCGGTATATCGGAGAGGGCAACTGGGCAGACGCCAAACGAAATCTTATCATCGCGGCCAAGATTGATCCCAGGGCTCCCGATGTTTACGAGGCCTTTGCACTGGTGTATCAAAGTACCGGTGAGTATGAGTTGGCGGAAGAAAATTTCAAAAAAGCCATATCACTTAAAAGGCCCTTCTCGCGGGCACGAAATAACTATGCGGCATTTTTGTATTCCCAGGGCCGCTACCAGGAAGCTGAAGACCAATTGGAAGTGGTGATCAAGGATACCTTGTACGATTCGCGGCCACGGGCATTCATCAACCTGGGATTGTGTCGTGTGCGCCTGGGTGATCCGGAGGGGGCCAGGGTAGCCCTTACCCGGGCGCTCACTATGGACCGCACCAACCGGCTGGCGCTGCTGGAACTCGCTCATGTCGAATTCGAGCTGGGCCACTGGCGTAGTGCCGAGCGGCACCTGGACATCTATAAAGCCCTGGTACGACGCGCCAACCCTCGAGCACTGTGGCTGGGCGTACGTTTGGCGCATGCACTGGGTGAAGAAAATGCCCAGGCCAGTCAAGCACTGGCATTGAGAAATTTGTACCCCGAGTCCGTTGAGTTCCAGGCATACGAAAGAGCTCTGCAACGTGACGAGCTTTGATAAGGTGGCCAATCCCGAAGTGAGTCTTGAGCAGACTCCAGGCCGAATGCTGCGCCAGGCACGCGAGGCGGCGGGTATCTCCGCCCAGGAAATGGCCAGCCGCCTGAACTGGATGCCCCGGTATATCACGGCAATCGAAGAAAACTATTATGATGAAATGCGCGGCACCACTTTTGTGCGAGGTTATCTGCGCGCCTATGGAAAAATGCTGGGTGTTGACGAGCAACAATTGATGTCGGCATTTACTGCCATGCAGTTGCCGGAAGAACCTCTTGTCGACAGCGCCAGAGCGGATAAGCAAGTGTCAATTATGCGGCGCCCCATGATGGGTATCGCGGCTGGAATTGCCGGTGCGATTCTGGTTGTGATGGTGTTTTTGTGGTGGCAGGGAGATTCAGGGCAGCCCCTTAACGCCACCGTAGCAACCCCGGCCGTACAGAGCACAGCAATACAGACGCCAGCAGAGGAAGAGCCCGTTGAGGAAGAGGTAGTCGAGGAAGAGGTAGTCGAGGAAGAGGTAGTCGAGGAAGAGGTAGTCGAGGAAGAGGTAGTCGAGGAAGATGTTTCTGTGGCGGAAATCACCGCCGAAAAAGTCGCGGTAGCGGTGGAGCAGGCGGTGCCAGGTGATGTTGGAGACGATGCCTTGTTGGTCCAAGCGGGGCCACTTGAGCCTGTGCCGTCATCAGTAGTGGCCTTCGCAGACGCCTTATTGCAATTTCGGTTCAGTGGCGATTGCTGGTTGGAAGTACGCGACGGTACCGAGCAGCTTATCTATGCAGATTTGCGTCGTACCGGCGATGAGCTGGGTTTGGACGGTCAGCCGCCCTTTACTGTTTTGGTAGGCGATTCGCGTTATGTGCAATTACATTACGATGGTGAAGAGTTTGAAATACAGAGCCGGCCGGGCCGTGTCCTGGCCAAGTTCAGTGTGGGTGAGCAATGAATAGTCAATCTCCAATCACGCGGCGTAAGACGCGGCAAATACACATCGGCGACGTAGCCGTCGGTGGCGATGCGCCCATTAGTGTGCAGAGCATGACTAATACCGAGACCTGTGATGTCGATGCCACTGTTGCACAGATTATCGCCATTGCTGATGCCGGTGCAGATATCGTTCGTGTGTCGGTGCCCAGCATGGAGGCCGCCGAGGCATTCAAGAACATTCGCTCCCGGGTAAGCATACCGCTGGTGGCCGATATCCACTTTGATTACAAAATCGCTTTGCGAGTCGCTGAGTATGGTGTCGATTGCCTGCGCATAAATCCTGGTAATATTGGCCGCGATGACCGTGTTCGCGCAGTTGTGGACAGCTGTCGCGACAAGGGCATACCCATCCGTATAGGTGTAAACGCCGGCTCGCTGAGCAAGGAGTTGCAGCGCAAGTATGGCGAACCAACGGCCGAGGCCCTGGTGGAATCCGCGATGCGCCATGTGGATATACTCGACAAACTGGATTTCCAGGATTTTAAAGTCAGCGTTAAGGCCTCTGAAGTATTCATGGCGGTAGCGGCCTATCGATTGATATCACAGCAAATCGAGCAACCCCTGCACCTGGGAATTACCGAAGCCGGTGGTTTGCGCGGCGGCACCGTTAAATCTGCCGTCGGCCTGGGACTGTTGTTGATGGATGGCATTGGAGACACCATACGTATCTCGCTGGCGGCAGATCCGGTTGAAGAAGTAAAAGCCGGCTTTGAAATCCTCAAAAGTCTCAAGCTGCGCAGCAACGGCATCAACTTTATTGCCTGTCCCAGCTGTTCGCGTCAGAACTTTGATGTTGTGAGTACCATGAATTCGCTGGAGCAACGGCTGGAAGATATTCGCACACCCATGGATGTGGCCGTCATAGGCTGCATTGTCAACGGGCCCGGTGAAGCGCGTGCAGCCGACGTGGGGCTAACCGGGGCCAGCCCCAACAACCTGATTTACCTGGGTGGGGAGCCAGATCACAAGATCAGCAACCGGGATTTTATAGACCACCTGGAGCAAGTAATACGCCAGCGCGCAACGGAGCTGGAACAGCAGCGTGCCGCAGCAGAAAAAGACCTGATACTGAAGGCCTGATAGGAAAAAACTGTGAGCCAGATACGTGCCATCCGCGGGATGAGCGACATACTTCCTGATGAAACCCATCTCTGGCAACACCTTGAGCGGGAGATTTCCAGGGTACTGACTGCCTATGGATACAGCGAAATTCGCTTGCCGGTGGTGGAGCAAACTGCGTTGTTCAGCCGCGCCATCGGTGAGGTGACTGATATTGTAGAGAAGGAAATGTACACCTTTCCCGATCGCAATGACGAGAGTTTGACACTGCGACCGGAGGGTACGGCGGGCTGTGTGCGAGCGGTTAACCAACACAGCATGCTCAATACCCAGCGAAAGCTCTGGTATGCGGGCCCGATGTTTCGCTATGAACGGCCGCAAAAAGGCCGCCAGCGCCAGTTTCACCAGGTTGGGGTTGAAGTGTTTGGCAACGACAGCGCTGCCGTAGAAGCTGAACTGATACTGCTTACGGCGCGAATTTGGCGTGCTCTGGGTATCGATGGAGAAGTGCAGCTACAGCTGAACTCACTGGGTGATCAGCCCTCCCGAAAACGCTACAAGGCAGCCCTGGTAGAATATTTACGCAGTGTGGAAGAACAACTGGACGAGGACAGCAGGCGCCGACTGGACAGCAATCCGATGCGCATACTGGATAGTAAATCTGCCAGTACCCAGGCGCTACTGGCGCAGGCACCGAGTTTACTCGACTACCTGGATGATGAGTCCAGCGCACATTTTGCGCGCTTGCGGGAACTGCTTGACGCCAATGGTATCGAGTATGTGGTGAACCCCGGGCTGGTGCGGGGGCTTGATTATTACAACCGCACCGTATTCGAATGGGTAACAGATTCGCTGGGCGCGCAGGGAACTATTTGCGGCGGTGGCAGGTACGATGGCCTGGTTGAACAGTTGGGTGGCAAGCCGACACCCGCTGCCGGCTTTGCAATGGGTTTGGACCGACTGGTGCTGATGATGCAGGCCTGTGGCACATCGGTCCCCGTGCCCATGGCAGATGTGTATTTTGTCGCTGCTGGAGACGCAGCACAAACCATGGCATTCCGCCTGGCGGAGACACTGCGTGATGTGCTTGCCAGTAAGACAATTGTTGTTCATTGCAGTGCCGGAAGCTTCAAAAGCCAGATGAAAAAAGCCGATAAAAGTGGTGCCACTGTGGCTGTTATCCTGGGGGATAACGAGTTGGATCAGCAAGCCGCCACGGTGAAGAAGCTGCGCAGCGACGATAAAGACAATCAACAAAACAGTGTACCTTTCGCCGAGCTGGCGGGAGTAATTTCAGAATTGATCCAGAAAGAGGACCCCTAGTGGACACATTTCGTACAGAAGAAGAGCAGGTTGAAGCGCTTCGCAAATGGTGGGATGACAATGGTCGTTCCACGCTTTTTGCTATTGTCATGGCAATCGCCGCAGGCTTTGGTTGGCAGGGCTGGCAGCAATATCAGCAGCAGCAGGCGGAAGAGGCTTCGATTCGCTACGAGGCATTACAGGAAGCGACTCAGCAGGTGGACGAAGAGGAGCAACGGGCTACCATTCGACATCTTGCCGAGGGGCTAAAGTCCGATTATTCCGGCTCGACCTACGCTCAGTTTGCGAGTTTACACCTGGCCCGACTCAACGTCCTGGAGGGAGATCTGGTCGCTGCCGAGCGTGAATTGCGTGACGTATTAACAGCCAGTCCAGCGGCGGCGGTACGGATTCTGGCTGAATTGCGCCTGGCGCGTGTGGTCGCTGCCAGCGGCGATCCCACGGTCGCTCTGGAAATACTGGATGCCGCCGAGGCTGGCGCCTATGCGCCCGCCTACGCAGAAGCGCGGGGCGATATGTATGTGCAGATGGACCAGACCGACATGGCTGTCGCTGCCTATGAAGACGCTGCGGCCCTGGCTGCAGCGTCCGGAACGGGAGCCAGCCAGTCGCTGCAATTCAAGCTGCAGGCGCTAACACCCATACCGGCGCGGGAAGTCGCGCCGCTGGAGGAGTAGCAATGCCATACCTGCGTTTACGTCTTTTGGCTGTGTGTCTCAGTGCCCTGCTTATCGGTGGTTGTACTACCGTAAAGAGCTGGTTTTCTGTGGACGAAGATGACGGCAACCAACCGGCACCTCTGGTCGATATTAGCGCTGAGATCCGCATCAAGAAACTTTGGAGCACCGGTGTGGGTTCAGGACAGGGCTCGTCCTACAACCATCTGCGTCCTGTTATTGCAGGCGATGTAATTTATGCGGCGGGTAATGATGGCGTGGTTGTCGCCCTGGACCGGCTCAAAGGCAGAAAAATCTGGAAGAAGGATTTTGATGTGCCCTTCAGTGGTGCAGTTGGTTACGGTCGCGACACCTTGTTGTTGGGGACCAGTGATGGCGTGGTTATGGCCTTGTCTGCCGCCGACGGTACAGAGTTGTGGAGTACCCAGTTACACGGCGAAATTATGGCGCCGCCACAGACCAATGGCAAGGTTGTCGTGGTACAGAGCTACGACGGAAAACTGCAAGGCCTCAGTGCTGATGATGGCAGCGAGCTCTGGGTATATGAAAGTAATATACCAGTGCTTACCTTGCGTGGCACCAGCACACCGATCATATACGAGCGCCTTGCCATTGCCGGTTTTGCTAATGGCAAGGTAATTGCTTTCGACATAGCCAATGGCGCTGTGCGCTGGGAAGCGCGTGTCATGATCGCCCAGGGCCGATCAGAAATTGATCGAATCGCAGATATAGATGGCACCATGGTGGTAATGGGAACCACGCTATATGTAGTCAGTTACCAGGGCCGCCTGGCCGCCATTGACATCAAGTCCGGGCGAAAAATGTGGCAGGAGGATCTGTCCAGCTACGTGGGTGTCGACCAGGGGTTTGGCAATATTTACGTTGCCGAAGAGAGTGGAACGATTTCAGCGTTTCACCGTTCTGGCGAGGGAATTCGCTGGCAGCAACCGGCTTTGGCTTATCGAAGATTGAGCGCCCCGCGGGTAATACGCGGTTATGTGGCGGTTGGCGATCTGGACGGTTACGTGCATTTTCTTTCTCAGGTAGACGGGCATTTTGTCGGGCGCAGCAAAGTTGGCAGTAATGGCATCAGGGCTGACATGCTGGTCAAAGGTAACGTGATCTACGTGTTCGAGAACGGTGGCACACTGGCGGCCTTGCAAGTGAGTAGCCGGGACAAAAAGTGATTCCGGTTATCGCCCTGGTCGGGTGCCCCAACGTTGGTAAATCGACACTGTTCAACCAGTTAACCCGCAGCAGGGACGCCCTGGTAGCGAATTTTCCCGGCCTGACGCGAGATCGCAAATACGGCGAAGGACGAATGGGCGATAGTCCTTTTATCGCTATTGATACCGGCGGGTTTACGCGCGAGGAAGACGGTATTGATTCAGAGATGGCCGATCAATCGCGGATGGCCATTGATGAGGCAGATGTGGTCTTTCTGATGGTCGACGCCAGGGCCGGGTTGACTGGCGGTGATGAGCAACTGGTCAAATATTTGCGTCGACAAAGCAAGGAATTTCACCTGGTCGTGAACAAAATCGACGGGGTTAGTGAAGACGTAGCACTGTTGGATTTCTATGCCCTGGGCATCGATAACATGCATCCGATTGCTGCCAGTCACGGGCGCGGCGTAAGAGCGCTACTGGAGGACGCACTGGCTGATTTCGACGCGCCGGCTGCTGAGGACGACCCCGATCAGGCACGGGGCGTGCGAGTGGCCATCGTCGGCAGGCCCAACGTCGGCAAGTCCACCCTGGTAAATCGTCTGCTGGGAGAGGACAGGGTGATTGTATTCGACCAGCCGGGGACTACCAGGGACAGCATCTATATCGATTATGAACGCGATGGCGTGCTGTACACGCTAATCGACACCGCTGGTGTGCGGCGCCGCAAGAATATTAAGCAAGTGGTGGAAAAGTTTTCTATCGTAAAAACACTCAAGGCGATAGACGATGCCCACGTGGTGGTGCTGGTCATGGATGCCAGCGAAGGCCTGGTTGAGCAGGATTTGCACCTGCTGGGCCAGGCTATAGAGGCTGGTCGCGGACTGGTTATTGCCATAAACAAGTGGGACGGGCTCGAAAGTGATGCCAAGCAGTGGATTAAATCTGAGCTGGAGCGCCGCCTGCAGTTTATCGACTACGCCGATATTCATTTTATCTCGGCGCTGCACGGCACCGGTGTCGGCCATCTCTACAAATCCATAGATGCTGCCTACGATTCCGCCACGCGCAAACTGGCTACCAACCAGCTGACGCGGATCCTGGAGGATGCGATATTCGATCACGCGCCGCCGATGGTTAACGGTCGCCGTATCAAAATGCGATACGCGCATGCCGGTGGACAGAACCCACCACTTATCATTATTCACGGCAATCAAACTGGCAATGTGCCAGCGTCCTATCAGCGCTATCTCGAGAAGGTGTTTCGGCGCGAATTGAAATTATTTGGTACGCCTGTGCGCATAGAGTTTCGCACGGGTGAAAACCCCTATGAAGGGAAGCGCAACAAGCTGACCAAGCGACAGATTGCAAGGAAGCGGCGCATGATGGCGCACGTTAAGAAGTCCAAGCGCAAGAAGTAGGTGCCCACATGGATGGCTCCAAACCAGACCTGGACAACCGGCAGCGAATTGAAGCATTTGTCGATGCCTTCTACGCCAGCCTGCTGTCAGACCCGGCAATGGCACACATATTTTTCGATATTGCCGAGGTTGATCTACCCACACATCTCCCGCTTATAAAAAGTTATTGGTGCAAATTATTGCTGGGTGAATCTGGCTACCGGCGTCACACCATGAATATTCATCGGGCGGTGCATGCCAAACGAGCTTTGCACAGTGCCGACTTTGAGCGCTGGCTGAAGCACTTTTGCACCACTGTAGAACAGGGCTACAGTGGTCCGAGGGCTGATCGAGCACGGCGGGTAGCCGCTACTATCGCCAAAAATATGCAGGCATCTCTAAAAAATTAGTTGCACTATCGAATTTAGGTGTTATAGTCACATATAACACCATATCGGAGGGTGACTACATGATCCTGAATCGAAAAAGAAATCTGCTGTCCGGGCACTGCACCGCGGGCCTGTCTGTGGCGATATTGTTTCTGGTGTGCGCCGGCTTTTCCGCTGTACTGAATGCTGGCACCCGCTCGGTAGAAGGGCTTGAGATCGATTCGGTGGTGCTTTACGGCAGCTCTAAATTGGAAATCAACCAGGACGATGTAACTCTGCTGCGAATCAAAGGAAGTAACGACGATCTGGACCGCGAACCATTTTACGTCAAAGGTGACACGCTCTATCTGGGTGCTACGCGGGACAATTATCGCATTGGCTCATTGAAGTTCAAGCTCTCCGTACCGACCTTGAACAAGATTACCTTGAAAGGTTCCGGTGAAATCTACGTCAGGCCATTAGAAGTTGATGCGCTGCACGTAGAGTTGGCGGGCTCGGGTGATATCAATTTATTCAAGGTCACTGCCACTACCCTGAACCTGGAGCTGGCCGGTTCCGGTGGTGTTCGACTGGCAGACGTAACAGCACAGGAGGTAGAACTGGTGGTTGCCGGTTCTGGCACCATAGAGCTCGGTGAGATACAGACAGAGGTTTTGCGTGCTGTTATCAATGGTTCGGGTGATATCACAGGCTCCGAGAAAGGGCAGGCACGGGAGGTGACGGTTGAAATTGTCGGTTCTGGCGATGTAAAACTGGAAGAGGTGCGCGCCGATGAGGTCGAAGTGAATATCATGGGTTCCGGGGACGTCTCAGTCTGGGCGGAGAAGGAACTGGAGATCTCAATAATGGGTAGTGGGGATGTTTCCTATCACGGTGATCCTGAAATTCGCACCACGGTGCTGGGTTCAGGTGATGTGGAAGAACTTGACTAGCTGGTCTGAATGGGTCGAACAGGAGTTATTCAGTGTCTATAGAATGGAATGATAATCAGCCAATATATCGGCAGTTACGCGATCTGGTAGTGCAGCGAGTACTGGACGGAACCTTTGCTGAGGGAGAGGCTGTACCCTCCGTTCGGCAGGTAGCATCCGATTATAATATTAATCACCTGACGGTGGCCAAGGCATACCAGGCATTAGTGGATGATGGTTTGCTGGAAAAAAAGCGGGGTCTGGGTATGTATGTGATCACCGGGGCGCGCGAGGCGCTCAGTAAAAATGAACAACAGAAATTTCTTGAGGAAGAGCTGCCAGCGTTTGCGCAGCGCATAAAAATGCTGGGACTGGAGATGATGAAGGTGACCGCGATGTTACGCGAGATAGAAAAGGGCTCCTCATGAGCGCCATGATAAGCACGAACAACCTGCACAAGAATTTTGGTGACTTTGTCGCCGTGGACGGGGTCTCTCTGCAGATACAGCCTGGCAGCATCACCGGCCTGATTGGCCCCAATGGAGCGGGCAAGACAACCCTCTTGCGTTCTCTGCTGGGACTGAACGCGTCCAGCGGCGACCTGCAGGTAATGGGTATGGACCCGAGACAGCAACGCACGCTGTTGCAGGAGCAGGTGTGTTTTATTGCCGACACCGCGGTATTGCCGTCATGGATGCGTGTGGACCAGCTGTTGGACTATGTTGCCGGCGTGCATCCGCGTTTCAATCGCGATGAGGCAGAGCGGTCGTTGTCGCTGACGGAAGTGGGTTTGCGTCGCAAAATAAAGCAGCTCTCCAAAGGCATGAATGTGCAGCTGCATCTGGCCATAGTGATGGCGATAGATGCGCGCCTGTTAGTGCTGGATGAACCTACCCTGGGGCTGGATATCCTGTTTCGCAAACGCTTCTTTGAACAATTGCTTAATGATTATTACGATGAGGAGCGCACCATAATAATTTCTACGCACCAGGTGGAGGAGGTCGAGAACATTCTCACCGATGCAATTTTTATGCGCTCTGGTCGGATCGTGATGCATGAATCCATGGAATCCCTGTCGCAGCGCTATGTGGAATTACACGTGGTGGGGTCAGCTGTACAGGACGCGCAGGCCCTGGGTCCAATGAGCGAGCGCGCTATTTTAGGTGGCAAGGCCTTGATTTTCGAGGATTCAGACATCGATAAACTGGTAGCACTGGGCGAGGTACATACACCTTCGATAGCAGATTTATTCGTGGCGAAAATGGAACAGGGGGATGCAGATGGAAGCGCTTAAATCCATGAAGGTTTTCGCTCAGCTACAACGGGAATTGCAGGAGTACCGAACTTCCCTGTTGTTGATGCCTTTTCTCGTCGGTGGTCTGCTGGTGTTACTGATGCTCGGTAGCGTCATTCTCGCCGATCGAGTGTCAATTATTGGTGACGGGGTGATGCAGGTGCTGATGCGCGAACATAGCGGGCCCGGCCTTAGTATCAGTATTCACGTCGATGAGGAGAGTACACCGGCCTCCTATACCGTGACTGAGGAAACCGGCGAGGTCGATGAATCGGAATGGAATTTCTCCCACGAATGGACCTTTAAACCAGGCCGGTCTGGTGGTGGCGACACGCTTGACGGGCATTTCGAAGAGCATATGGATTCGCTCAATCCGGCCTTGAATATTTTGCACGTACTGTTCTTGTTCCTGCTGATGATAGTTACCGTCAATTATGCTCTGAGCTGCCTGTTTCAGGATCGCAAGGACCGCAGTATTCTTTTCTGGAAGTCCCTGCCTGTGTCAGAGTGGCAGGAGGTACTATGCAAGCTGGTGGTGGTCACAATGCTGGCGCCGTTGGCCTACCTGGCAGCTTCGATTCTCACCCAGTTGGCATATGTGCTGTTGGCTATGTTGTTGGTGTGGAGCCTGGATGCGGGCGAGAGTGCCGTGGTGCTGGACAATATCCAGTTTATTCCCTTGTTCAGTAACCAGATTGGCGGATTGCTGATATGGACCCTGTGGACCCTGCCAGTGTATGCCTGGCTGATGGTGGCCTCCGCGGTAGCGCGCCGTTCGCCATTTATGTTTGCCTTTGGTATTCCCATTGCGCTGATTCTGGTGGAAAAGGTGTTTATAGGCAGTGATTACCTGGCCACAGCGATCTTCCACCATATGCCACACCTGGAGGGTGACAATGCTGCCTCCATGGGTATGTATATGGGTGGCCCGGTCTGGTCCAGCCTGGACTACCTGGGAATGGTATTGGGACTCGGCGTCACCGCCGTATTTGCCGCCGCAGCCGTATGGCTGCGAAAGCATCGCTTCGAAATGTAGGGGTTGGTACTGGCAAATTTGATCGACGTCGCAAGCTTTGATCTGAAATGTCACCCCCGATTGAAGTTTTCCGTCATTGAGTTGGTCCCTGCTTCGTTCAATACTGCTTCTCGTCTGTTGAGCCTCAGTCCAGGAGCATTACCATGTCAGAGCCAGAAGTCCTCAGCCAGGAGTTCGAGCTTGGGTTTACCTACACTCGCTCTACCGGCCCCGTGGTGGGTCGCTTTCTCACCGCACTGCGCGATAAAAAGATAGTCGGTACTGTCGGTGATGATGGCACTGTCTATGTGCCACCGATGGAATATGACCCGCACACTGCCAGTGAACTGTCTGAGTTCGTAGCGGTCGCTGCGGCGGGGCGGGTAAACAGCTGGTGCTGGATCAGTGAGCCACGGGCCAGCCATCCCTTTGATCGCCCATTTGCGTGGGCGATGATCCAGCTTGATGGTGCCGATACGCCCATGGTGCATGCGGTTGACGTTGCCACCGAGGATGCTATGCAAACGGGGATGCGGGTGCAGGTGCGTTGGGTGGCTGAACCCAGGGGGCATATCAGCGATATTGCCTGTTTCGAGCCAGAGAGTGCCGATTCCACGCAGCCGGCAGCGAAATCATCCAGTCGTGATGATGAAGCCATTACCGGCGTGGAAGCCCCTATCTATCTCAAATACAAGTTCACGGCGGGTGAGGCCACCAGCCGCTTTCTGGTGGCAATGAAAGAAGGCCGGCTGGTCGGTGAGCGCTGCCCGCAGTGCGACAATGTGTACGTGCCTCCCAGGGGCTCCTGCGCAGCCTGTGGTGTTGCTACCGCCGAACAAGTGGAGGTGTCAGACAAGGCAACCGTGGAATCTTTTACTATCGTCTGGATTCCCATTCCCAACAATCCCATCAAACCCCCCTACATCATTGCCAACCTGGTTGCTGACGGCGCCAATATTTCCTTTATCCACTTGATGAGCGAGTGCGTTAATGAGGAGGTGCACATGGGGCAGCGTGTACAGGCAGTATGGAAAGAGCCGGCGGACTGGACCTACGCGATGGACAATATTCGCTACTTTAAACCCCTGGACGAACCCGATGTGCCGATAGATAAAATTGGCAAGTTGCCAGCAGAGGGGTGGGGCACATGAGTATGCAGGAAATAGCCATAATCTCCTTTGCCCAGTCAGATTGTCTGCGCGATGCCGGTGCCCGCAATGAAGTTGAGCTGATCATGCCTGTTATTCAGGACGCGCTGGGACAGGTGGGTATGCGCAATTCCCAGGATGTAGATTTTACTTGCTCGGGTAGTTGTGACTATCTGCAGGGCGCTGCGTTTGCCTTTGTATCGGGTGTGGATGCACTGGGCGCGGTACCGCCGATCAAGGAATCCCACCTGGAAATGGACGCGGCCTGGGCGCTGTACGAATCTATGCTGAAGATTCGCATGGGGCATGCCGATTCAGCCCTGATTTATGGCTTTGGCAAGTCGTCTCCCGGTGAGTTGCCAGCGGTGTTATCACAGCAATTGGACCCCTACTACCTGGCGCCCCTGTGGGTTGATAACGTTAGCCTGGCAGCGATGCAGGCGCGCCTGATGCTGGATCAGGGGATCATTACTGAACAAGATATGGCTGAGGTTGTGGCCCGGTCGCGCCGCAATGCGCTGGCTAATAACCCGCGAGCGCAACTCAAGGGCGATGTGTCTGCTGAAAGCCTGCTGGCGCAGGAGACCTGGGTGTCTCCGCTGCGTAAGAGCGATTGTTGCCCCATCTCAGATGGCGCTGCCGCCATGGTGATTTGCACGGTGGAAAAGGCTCAGGCACTGGGCACGCCCTACGCCATCATCAAGGGTATTGAGCACCGTATCGAGACCCATAACCTGGGCGCGCGTGACCTGACCCGTTCGGTATCTACTGAACAGGCAGCGCAGGCAGCGGGCGCCAGTGACGGCGCGATAGAAGTGGCCGAACTCTATGCCCCCTTCAGTCATCAGGAAATTATTCTCAGTCGCGCGCTGGAGCTGGATAGTTCCACCGTGGTGAATCCCTCCGGCGGCGTGCTGGCCGGCAATTTGATGATGGCCTCCGGGTTGGCGCGCATCGGCGAAGTGGCGCAGCGCATTATCGATGGAAAGATCAACCGTGGCCTGGCTCATGCTACCAGTGGTCCCTGTCTGCAACACAACCTTGTGACCATTCTGGAGGCAGCGTAATGGCTAATTTGGCAGCAGTGGTCGGCATAGGGCAAACCAAATACCAGACCCGTCGCAAAGATGTTTCTATCGCCGGCCTGGTACGCGAAGCAGCGATCAACGCGCTGCGCGATGCAGAGCTGGGCTGGGATGATATCGAGGCGGTCATTGTCGGTAAAGCGCCAGATATGTTTGAAGGGGTGGTGATGCCGGAGCTCTACCTGTCCGATGCGCTGGGCTGTAATGGCAAACCCATGCTGCGTGTGCACACCGCTGGCTCGGTAGGTGGATCGACCGCTTTAGTAGCGGCCTCACATGTACAAAGTGGTACCTTCAAGCGGGTTTTAACGGTGACTTTCGAGAAACAGTCGGAGTCCAACGCGATGTGGGCACTCTCCAACCCGCAGCCGTTTTCTCCTCATCTCAATGCCGGTGCGGGGGGTTATTTTGCGCCCATTATTCGCGAGTATATGCGCCGCTCAGAGGCGCCCTACAACGTCGGTATCAAGGTGGCCACCAAGGATCGCCTGCACGCCGCAAAGAATCCCCTGGCGCATTTGCAGATGCCGGACATCACCATGGCACAGGTGGAAGAATCACCCATGCTGTGGGATCCCATTCGTTTCCTGGAAAGCTGTCCATCTTCCGATGGTGCCTGCGCCATGGTGATCTGTGATGAGAGCCTGGTGTCCCAATCGCCGAAAAAGCCCGCCTGGATTCGCGGTGTGGCCATGCGCTCGGAGCCGACCATGTATGCCGGGCGAGAAGAGGTTAACCCCCAGGCCGGCCGCGATTGTGCCGCCGATGTTTACCAACAGGCCGGCATCACCAATCCGCGCAAGGATTTTGATTGTGCCGAAGTGTATGTGCCATTTTCCTGGTATGAACCGATGTGGCTGGAGAACCTGGGTTTTGCCGAGGAGGGCAAGGGCTGGGAACTTACCATGGCCGGTGCAACCTCGCTGGACGAGGGCGGCGATATCCCCTGGAATTGCTCCGGTGGGGTGCTGTCATCCAATGCTATTGGAGCGTCGGGCATGATTCGCTTTGCCGAAGCTGCCAGGCAGGTGCGCGGCGATGCCGGTGCTCACCAGGTGGCCGGTGCCAGGACGGCGTTGGGTCATGCCTACGGCGGTGGAGCCCAGTTCTTCGCCATGTGGGTTGTCAGTTCAGAGAAGGGTTGAGTTATGAAAAAAGCATTCAATTTGGCAGATATGTTCGAAATGGTGGCAGACAAGGTTCCCAACCGCGATGCGCTGGTATGCGGTGATGCCCGTGCCACCTACGCCCAGCTGGATCAGCGCGCCAACCAGTTGGCGCATTACTTGGCTGGCTGCGGTGTAGGCCCCGGTGATCATGTTGGCCTGTATATGTACAACTGCAACGAATACCTGGAAGGCATGATGGCCTGCTTCAAGCTGCGTGCGGTGCCGGTCAACGTCAACTACCGCTACGTGCAGGAGGAGCTGTTATACATATTCGATAACGCGGACATGGTTGCCTTAGTGCATCATCGCGAGTTTGTCCCACATATTGCCGAGATACGTGAATCAGCCCCTGAGCTGAAGACCTTTGTCGCCGTAGACGATGACAGTGGGGCAGACCTGTCCATCATTGGCGCGGTGTCCTTTGAGCCCGCCATCGAGGGTCAGAGCACGGAGCGCAACTTTAGCGAGCGCAGTGATGATGATATTTTTCTGCTCTATACCGGCGGCACAACCGGCCTGCCCAAAGGGGTAATGTGGCCACACAAGAGCCTGTTCTATGCAGCCCTGGGGGGTGGTGGCTGGTTTCATCCGGATGGACCCATAACCGAGCCAGAACAAATTGCTGGCCGCATTGGTGACTTTCCCATTGTCGGTATGGCGCTGGCGCCGTTGATGCACGGTGCCTGCTGGTGGTATGCCTGCATTCAATTACTGGCCGGCAATACCCTGGTGTTAAATCCCGATCGTTCCCTGGAAGGCAGCCGGGTGTGGGATGTGGTGCAGCGGGAGAAAGTCAATTCCCTGTCTATTGTTGGTGATGCCATGGCCATTCCTCTGCTGGATGCGCTGGAGAGTAATCCGGGTCGCTGGGATCTGAGCAGTGTATTCAGCGTGGGCTCCGGCGGGGCTGTTTTTTCCGACTCCAAACAACAACAGTTCAAAGACCTTTTTCCCAACGTTCTCATCATGAACTCTTTTGGATCATCGGAATCTGGCAATATGGGTTTCGACTCGGGCGAGAAAAAGTCGAAAGAAAAAGGCCTGGGCAATGTGCCGCAGTCAGATTTTATGGATGTCATTACCGATGTGGAAGGAGAACCGCACCGCCATGTAAAAGCGGGTGAGACAGGGATTTTCGCCCGTTCCGGTTATATTCCCACGGGCTATTACGGCGATCCTGAGAAAACCGCCAGCACCTTTGTCGATGTGGATGGCAAGACCTGGTTATTAACCGGTGATGAGGCGCGACTGGAGGAGGATGGATCGATTACCGTGTACGGACGCGGCTCAAATTGCATTAACTCCGGCGGTGAAAAGATTTTCCCCGAGGAAGTGGAACAGGCGCTTAAGTCGCACCCGGATGTGTTTGATTGCCTGGTGGTAGATACACCCGATGAACGCTTTGGCAGTAAGGTGACAGCGGTGATAGCGACCCGTTCCGGCGCCACTGTCAGCCTGGCCGAGTTACAGCAAGAGGCACGTAAACACATCGCCGGTTACAAGGTGCCGCGAGAACTGCATGTGGTAGCAGAAGTTCCCAGGGCACCCAGTGGTAAACCCGCCTATCCAAAAGCGAAGGAAATTGCCCTCAGCAAGGAATTTCTCGTCACCCATTAAATCCATGGCCGAATGAATTCGGCCCTACAACGCACACGTAGGGTCAAGGCGACCCCGACGAATTTATTCGACCAAGAACCGAACCGTAGGGTCGAATTTATTCGACCTTCTGAACCAGGAGAAACTCCATGCCAGAACTGGCAATAAGCACCCAAGATTGCATCGTTGAAAAAGAGGGCAACGTACTTATCGTTACGCTCAATCGCCCGGAAGCCAAGAATGCTTTGAGTCCGGAAATGCTGCTGGGCATGTACAAGGCCTGGCGTTTACTGGATGAGGATAACGAGCTCTATTGCGCCATACTCACCGCCAATGGCGACACCTTCTGCGCGGGCATGGATCTCAAGGCCGGGGCCGATGGCGAACATCGTTCTACCGAGGAATTTATGGAGTTGATGGCCACGGTACCCAATATCCACTGGCAGGCGCTACTGCGCGACAACCGCCCCTGCAAGCCCCTGATACTGGCGGTGGAGGGTTATGCCCTGGCTGGTGGCACAGAGATATTGCAGGGTACAGATATTCGTGTTGGCGCAGAAGATGCCATATTTGGCGTGACAGAAGTTGCCCGTGGGCTCTATCCCATGTCGGGTTCCACGATTCGCCTGCGACGCCAGATCCCCTATTGCCTGGCGGCGGAAATGCTACTCTGTGGTGAGCACATCACCGCACAACAAGCGCTGGATTTTGGCCTCATCAATCGGGTCGTACCCAAGGGTGAAACCCTGGCGGAAGCCAAAAAGATTGCCGCTCGAATCTGCGAGAACGGCCCGCTGGCAGTGCAGGCGGTAACGCGATCGCTGCGTCAACATCAGGAATGCATGGAGGAAGACGCGGCTATGCTGGCTTCTGATGAGCTGGCTGGTCCGGTATTCGCTTCCGCTGATGCCAAAGAGGGCATGCGCGCCTTCAAGGAAAAACGTCCCGCCCAGTTCACAGGAGCATAAGCCTATGTCCGGCCCCCTGTCAGGCCTAAAAATTATTGAGATGGCCGGTATCGGCCCAGCGCCCTTTGCCTGCATGTTGTTGGCCGACCTTGGCGCCGACGTGATACGCGTCGATCGGCCGGGTGGTGGAGCCATGAGCGCTACCGACAGCCCGGCGGATGTATTGCAGCGGGGGCGACGCTCGATCGCGGTAGACCTTAAAAATGCCAAAGGCGTTGAGGTGGTACTGAAAATGATCGAGGCTGCCGACGTCGTTGTGGAGGGCTTTCGTCCCGGCGTTATGGAAAAACTTGGTCTGGGTCCCGATGTCTGCCTGCCGCGCAATGCCAAGCTGGTCTACGCGCGCATGACCGGCTGGGGACAGGACGGGCCTTTATCGCATGCCGCCGGCCACGATATTAACTACATCGCCATAACCGGGGCTTTGGCCTCCATGGGTCGCGCCGATTCTGGCCCGGTACCACCCCTGAACCTCGTGGGCGATTTTGGCGGCGGCTCTATGTATCTGGTGATGGGCATATTGTCGGCACTTTTCGAGTGCAATCGCTCTGGTCATGGCCAGGTGGTCGATGTAGCCATTACCGATGGGGTGATTTCGCTGATGGCAGCCATTCAGGGTTTTGAGGGCATAGGCCTGTGGGATGGCGGCCAGCGTCAGAGCAATATGCTCGATGGGGGTTCCCATTACTACGATACCTATCAGTGTGCTGACGGGGAGTGGGTCTCTATCGGCTCCATCGAGCCACAGTTCTATGCTCTGCTGGCCGAGAAGCTGGAACTGCCAGAGTTATTGGGTGAAGACGGCAAGATGGATTTTATGGTGCAGTTTGACAAGGCCAGATGGCCGGCGCTGAAAGAGATAATCGCCGCGCGTTTTAAAACCAAAAGCCGTGAGCAGTGGAATGAAATCATGGAGGGCACCGATGTATGTTACGCGCCCGTACTCACGATGGCAGAGGCGACACAGCATCCGCACAATAGAGCGCGTGGTTCGTTTGTAGATGTAGAGGGCTGCCAGCAGACAGCCCCGGCGCCGCGCTTCAGCCGCACGCCCGGGGAAGTGGGTTGCATGCCAGTCTTGCCCGGCCATGACACGGGCGCCATTTTGGCTGAACTGGGCCTGGATGCTGCTACTATTACCGACTTGGAAAATACAGGAGCCGTTGCGTAACCATGTCTGATACAAATACCAGGCCCGCCGATATCTACGCCGATATCGTCAATAGCCGTAAATCCATACGCGGCTTTAAACCTGAGCCAGTGCCCGCAGAACTACTGGACCAGGTGTTTAATGTGTCACTGCGCGCGCCCTCAAACTGCAACACCCAGCCCTGGCAAGTGCATGTGGCCTCCGCAGACGCCATCGAAAAATTACGCACCGTGATGCCGGCGGCATTTGTGAAAGGGGAGTTCACCATGGACTTCCCCTATGACGGTAGCTACGAGGGTGTGTACAAGGACCGGCAGTACGGCGCTGCGCACGCACTCTATGATGCAGTCGGTATCAAGCGTGAAGAAAAGGACAAACGCAACGAAGTCTTCATGCGTAACTTCAGCTTTTTTGGCGCACCCCACGTGGCCTTTCTGTTTTTGCCCGAACCCTTTGGTCTGCGCGAGGCCTGTGACCTGGGTATGTATGCGCAAACCCTGATGCTGTCTTTGGTGGCACACGGCCTGGCCTGTTGCCCGCAAACCGCGCTGAGCTTTCAGGCGGACCTGGTGCGCTCCAGCCTGGGCATAGATGCCGGCAACAAGCTGCTGTTTGGAATCTCCTTCGGCTTTGAAGATACGCAGAACCCCATCAACGATGCCCGCACCGATCGCGGCGCACTCGGCGACATGGTGCACTTCCACAACTAGGAGGCTCTAATGCCTGAATTTATCACGCTGGAGGATCGCGACGGCGTACGCCTGTTAACCCTCAACCGGCCCGAGAAAAAGAACGCGATAAATACCCCGATGTGGTTTGAGATTGCCGAGGCATTTAATAATGCCGATCAGGACTCCTCTGTGCATTGCCTGGTGGTAACCGGTGCGGGTGGAAATTTTTGCGCCGGTGTTGATCTTTCCAGCTTCGGTGACAGCGACGCCACCAGCACTGAAGAACACCCGTTCGGCATATGTGCCCGGGCGGTGGCAGCCTTTGGCAAACCATGGATTGGCGCTGCAGCTGGCGTGGCGGTTGGTGGCGGGGCGACGATTTTGTTCCACGCGGATATTTGTTACGTGGGTGAAAGCCTGCGCATGCGCCTGCCTTTTGCCTCGTTGGGCCTGGTGCCGGAGTTTGCCAGCAGTTATATGCTGCAGGCCAATATCGGCGCCCAGCATGCGGCTGAACTGTTTTATACCGCCGAATGGATCGATGCGGGTCGGGCGGTTGAAACCGGCATTGCCGCACGCTGTTATGCCGATGAGGAATTGCTGGCTGCCGCCATGGCAAAGGCCGCCGAGATTGCCCAGTGGCCGGTAAACTCCCTTAGGGAAATCAAGGCCACCTTGCGCTTGCCACACCGCGCACATATTGACGCGGCACTGGTGGCGGAGGATGAGGCCATGGCCAGGCAGGCCGGCTCACCAGAGAACATCGAGGCCATCATGGCCTTTATGGAAAAGCGCAAAGCTGATTTCAGCAAGCTGTAATTCGGTTACTATAGAGCTGCTTGAATATCGCGGGTGTAGTTCAATGGCAGAACGGCAGCTTCCCAAGCTGCACACGTGGGTTCGATTCCCATCACCCGCTCCACTTTCATGCCTCGACGAATTCAGTCACTTCCAGATGAAAGCCGGAAATGGCATTAAAGCGGGTAGGGGCTGACAAGGCGCGCATTTTCCCCACTCCCAACTGCTTGAGTATCTGCGAGCCAGTGCCGATCAGGCGGTAAATATGAGTGCCGTTTTCGCCGGCTGCGCTCACGGTCTGGGGTACGCTGGGAAACTGTATGATTTCCTCCAGCAATTGCTCAGTACTTTCCGGCTGGGAAATAATCACCATCACGCCGCTGCCTTCCTCGGCAATGCGCGCCATGGCGCGCCGATAAGACCAGCCGGGTTTTTCTTCCGGCAGGCGGGTGCCCAGTACATCGCGCAGGGTATTGAGGGTTTGTACCCGCACTAGCAGGGGCTGGTCCTCATCGATTTCACCTTTGACTAATGCGTAGTGCAAAAGACCGTCCACCAGGTCAAGAAAAGTGTGCAGCTCGAATTCACCGAACTCCGTGTCGATGGTTTTACGATCTTTAAGTTCTACCGACTGCTCATGCATAGCGCGGTAGGCAATCAGGTCGGCTATGGTGCCGATTTTCAGATCGTGTTTTTTGCCGAATTCTTCCAGTTCGGGACGCCGCGCCATGGTGCCGTCTTCGTTCATGATTTCCACAATGAGGGCGGCGGGATTGAAGCCGGCCATGCGGGCCAGGTCGGTGCCGGCTTCAGTGTGGCCAGCTCGACGCAGTACCCCACCGGGATTGGCGACCAACGGAAAGATATGCCCCGGTTGTATGATGTCCTCGGGAGCAGCATCTGCGGCGACGGCGGCGGCGACTGTCTGCGCCCGCTGGGCGGAACTGATACCGGGGCCGACGCGATTCGCGGCATCTATTGACACGGTAAAGTTGGTCTCGTGCTGCGAGTGATTGTCACGCACCATCAAGGGCAGGTTCAATCGCTGCGCCTGCTCGGGCATCAGTGGCAGGCAGATAAGTCCACAGGCCTCGCTGGCAAAAAAGGTAATGGTTTCGGCCGTGACGGCTTCGGCGGCAATAATGAGATCACCCTCGTTCTCGCGGTCTTCATCATCCATGAGGATGACCATCTTGCCCTTGCGAATATCGTCGATGATTTCTGCTGTGCTGTTAAGTGCCATGGTGTTGACTCACAGTAATTCAATCGCTACGGCGGTTGCTTCGCCGCCACCAATGCACAGGGCGGCAACGCCTTTCTGCTTGCCGTATTGCTGCAGGGCATACATCAGGCTGACAATAATACGAGCACCGGTTGAGCCTATCGGGTGGCCCTGTGCACAGGCACCGCCGTGCACATTTACCTTGGCGGCATCCAGTCCCAGGTCCTGTATCGCCAACATGGTGACCATGGCAAAAGCTTCGTTGATTTCATAGAGGTCGACATCGCCGCTTTCCCAGCCGGCCTTTGCCAGCACCTTCTCGATGGCGCCAATGGGGGCAATGGTGAAATCTTCCGGCGCCAGGGAATTGCGTGAATGCGCGACAATACGTGCCATGGGGCTTAGGCCACGGGCGGCGGCTTCGCTCTCGGACATTAGCAAAAGAGCGCTGGCGCCGTCGGAAATTGAACTGGAGTTGGCCGCGGTAATGGTTCCGTCTTTGGCAAAAGCGGGACGCAGGGTGGGAATCTTGTCGATGTTGGCTTTATGGGGTTGTTCGTCATCGGTAATCGTGATTTCGCCACGGCGGGTCACAATGGTGACGGGTGCTGTTTCTGCCTGCAATTTACCCGCGTCGATGGCTTGCTGGGCACGAGTCAGGGATTCGATCGCGAAGGCGTCCATTTGTTCGCGGCTGAGGTCGCGGGCATTGGCAGTTTCCTGGGCGAAAGACCCCATGGCACGGCCGGTGTATGCATCTTCGAGGCCGTCGATAAACATATGGTCAGTAATGGTTTTATGCCCGCTGCGTACGCCGCCGCGAGCGCCTGGAATCAGGTGTGGTGCATTGGTCATGCTCTCCATGCCGCCGGCGACCACGATTTTGTTAGTACCGGCAATAATGCTGTCGTGGCCACAAATCGTGGCCTGCATGGCCGAGGCACACATTTTGTTGACGGTTACCGCCCCGGCACTGGTGGGAATTCCGGCGCCGATGGCCGCCTGCCTGGCCGGTGCCTGTTTTACGCCCGCCGGTAACACGCAACCCATAAAAACCTCATCGATATCGCCCGCATCTATGCCGCTACGCTCAACCGCGGCGGCGATAGCAGTGGCACCCAGTTCTGGCGCTGTCACGTCAGCGAGGCAACCCTGTAGTCCACCCATGGGTGTGCGGGCACCACTGATGATGACGACTGATTCCTGGCTCATGCCGAGCTCCTTGCTACGGGTGTTTTGAGGGGCGCTCATTTAGCCACAAGCACCCCCGGGATACAAGTTTGGCAAGGGCTGCAGGCAAGTCAGAGATTCGGTGAAAAGAGCTTGCCACGCACGCTTTGGCGGTACCGGGCCGGAGTCTGGCCGGTGTGGCGCTGAAACTGACTGGTAAAGTAACTCACATCATGCAGGCCTACCTGCCAGGCCACCTCACCCACCGACAGATTGGTAGCGCGCAATAATTCCCGGGCCGCGGCCAGGCGTTGGGAGCGCAGGTAATTGCCCGGTGTCTGGCCGGTAACATTTTTGAAACGCCGGTTAAGGGTGCGTGTGCTGCAGCCCAGAGAATCGGCCAGCTCGGTCATGGATACAGGTTTGTGCAACTGGTCTTGCAGCCATTGTTGGGCAGACAGCACCAGTTCGTCGTGATGGGCGCTGTCTTCCAGGGACTGGTAAGCATGGGCCCGGAAGGGACGACGAATCTCTGGCGAAAACTGGCTTTCCACGGATCGCGCTACGCGCTGGCCAAACCAGTCTTCAATCAGGTGGATCATCAGGTCCGCGCCCGAGTTGACACTGCCTGCACAATAGAGCTTGTCACTCTGGGTGATCAGGTGGCGCTGCTTGAGTTTGACCGCCGGATAACGGCGCCGGAACTCATCCATGTACGCCCAGTGTGTGGTGGCGGCTTTGCCATCCAGTAAACCGCTGGCAGCAAGGAAACAACTGGCGGTACCAATCGAGCAAATACGGGTGCCCGCCGCGGCGAGTTCCGGCAGCAGTGCCAGCAACTCCTGCTGGCTGTTCAGTACCGGTTGTGGGTTGCGCCACATTGCAGGCAGTAGCAACATGTCGCAGGGTGCAACTTCAGCCAGGGTGATGTGGGGTGTTATCTCCAGTCCGCCCACGATGGAGACCGGCCGTTTGTCTTGTGCAGCAAGTTGCAACTGCAGTTGCGGCGCCCCCCTGGATTCGATGCTGGCTGCCTGACTGGCTGCCTGCAGCACGTCCATCGGCAGGGCCAGGCTGGTGGCAAGAGTGCGCGGATACAGTGCCAACACAACGCGAATCATCGGCTTACCTCGAAATAGTGCGATTTTGTGTGGCTGAAAAACCACATATTATGGCTGAAATGCCATACTGACTTGCTTGAGGTGTTTTTACAATGACTCTTTACCAGACAGTGAGGCACCAGCGTGCGTTTACCCGTTATTGTAGGTTGTGGTGGCATCAACGCCGCAGGCCGAAGCTCGTCGCATCACGCCTACCGGCGCATGGTTATCGATTCATTGCCACAGGCAGATGCAGATAGCACCTGGCAGTCCCTGGCGACACTGATGGGTCTGCAGTGGGATGGTTCTGAATCACAGCGGCAGTTGCTGCGGGACGGTACCTTGATACGCCGCATCGAGTCGACATTTTATGACGTGGATGCGGTGGCCTGGAATCGCCGCATAGTGGCACACTCTGAAGATTATCCGATGAGCTTTCGCACCCAGGCCAAGCACCTCCCGCAACAGGTGCCGAGTGGGTGGAAGGTCACCCCGGTTGATGATTTACACGTGCACGTGGAAATTGGCGAGGGCATGATGTTTTTGTTGCCTACCCACCGCGAAGCGGCAGTAAAAGCGGCCGGTCAATTGCCCAGTGGTTTCGATCCCGGTGCGCTGTACCCATCTCGCAGCCACCCGCGTGGATTGCAAATGGCAATTTACGCCGTCTCAGATGCACTGGGCGGTAGTGGCCTCAACTGGGATGAGTTGCGTTCACTGGTCCCGGCAGACCAGATATCGGTGTATGCCGGCAGTGGCATGGGCCAACTCGACGCCAATGGTAATGGCGGCATGGTCAAGGCGCGTTACAACGGTCGTAAAGTGACGTCCAAACAGTGCCCGCTTGGTTTCGCGGAGATGCCGGCGGATTTCATCAACGCGTATGTGCTGGGCAGTTTCGGTACTACCGGTACTAATATGGGAGCCTGCGCCTCGTTTCTGTATAACCTGCGCCAGGGCATGGCCGATATCCAGAGTGGGCGTAGCCGCATTGCCGTTGTAGGTAATGCCGAGGCGCCAATAACGCCGGAAATAATGGAAGGCTATGCCGCCATGGGTGCACTGGCCAGCGAACGTGGACTACGAGAGCTGGACGGCTTGTCGGCTGAGCAGGAGCCTGATCACCGTCGCGCCTGCCGCCCGTTTGCGGAAAATTGCGGTTTCACCATCGCCGAGTCTGCCCAGATGGTGGTGTTGTTTGACGATGAATTGGCGCTGCAGGTCGGTGCCAGGGTATACGGCGCCGTCAGCGATGTTTTCGTCAATGCCGACGGTCACAAAAAATCTATCGCTGCGCCGGGTGTGGGTAATTACATTACTGTTGCCAAGGCGCTTGCTGCGACCCGCAGCCTGTTGGGAGAAGAGGCTGTTCGCCGCGGTGGACTGGTGCAGGCGCACGGTACCGGCACTCCCCAAAACCGTGTTACCGAATCCCATATACTCAACCAGGTAGCGCGGACCTTCGGTATTGAGAAATGGCCACTGGTGGCGGTAAAGGCCTTTCTTGGGCACTCAATCGGTAGTGCCGCTGCTGACCAACTGACCACGACATTGGGCATTTGGCGGCATGGTGTGCTGCCCGGTATTCCTACCATTGATGCAGTGGCTGCAGACGTGGATTGCAGTAACCTGGATATTTCCACCGACCCCAGGGAGATTGATATAGCCCAGCAGCGCTATGCCATTGTCAATGCCAAGGGCTTTGGCGGCAATAATGCATCGGCGGTCGTGCTGTCTCCAGGCCAGACCATGGCAATGCTGAAAAAAAGGCACGGCAGCAATGCATTGCTGCTATGGGAACGGCAGCACGAGACAACCACTGGGCGCAGCACAGACTATGAAGCACGGGCGCAAGCGGGCGCGGCCCAGCCGGTCTACAAATTTGATCATAACGTGTTGGGTCGGGACGATGTTGAGCTGAGCCTGGACAGTGTGCGCCTGGGAGGTGGAGCGGTAGAGATAAGTCTCAAGTTGCCCAACAACTACGCTGATATGAGCTGATTGCGAGGATTTATGTGCGCTGCTTCACAGTTTTACTACTGTGTGGGTGTAAATGAGTCCATGAACTGATAACGGTAAAGATACTCCAGGTAGTTAAAGGTAGTCAGGTCTTTGCATGCGTAAATTTATCAGGCACCCTGCGGCAATACCCATTGATATTGCTGTGGATGAACAGGCAGCCACACCCTCGGTCAGCCTGGCGAATATTTCTGCTGGCGGACTGTCATTCCACCTGTTGAAACCTGTGCCGCTGGGCTCACAGTTGTCCATATCAATGCCCGATATTTGGCCTGATTATCGTGCTACCGGTACGGTGGTCTGGTGCCGTGAGAGCGATGGTGGCTATGAAGCCGGGGTCCAGTTTTCGCAGTCGAACGAAGCCTTCAAGGCACGCATGGTCGCGCAATTTTGCCAGATAGAAGATTATCGACGCGATATTAACCACAGCGAAGGTCGCCAGCTGAGTAGTGAGGAAGCGGCCCACGAGTGGATTATTCATCATGCCGAGGAATTTGCCGAAGCCATCGGTTGGCAGTAAACCCCCACTTGTAGTACTTTGCAGCGCTGCATTCATACCAGCGGATACTCCATGCATACCGTTACAGCCGAATACCCGGTCCAGCTCGAAAAAAGCGAGGTCTGGTTGCTGCTGCGCGATTTGTCAAAACCCGACATGTACGTGCAGGGGCTGACCGCCGTTGAGTTCACTACCAGTCAGCGCATCGGTGTAGGTACCAGCCGGCGAGTTACCCAGGGCAAGTTCATGCAACTGGATGAGACCGTGACCCAATGGATAGAGGGAAACGGCTTTACGCTGCGACTGCACCGGGGCGACAAGGGCCCCATACCGCCTTTTAGCAGCCACTTTTTTGATTACGGGGTAGTACAGCGCGGCGACCAGGTTTATTTGCGCAACAGCATGCGCTGGGAAGTAGGACTGGGACCCCTGGGTGCTTTGCTGAACAGCCTGGTCCTGAAAAGGCTCTTGTCTACACAACTGCACAAGGTCACCCTGGCGCAGAAAATTTATTACCAGACTGGCGAGCGGGTTACGCCCGAGATTCTCAAAGCGGCCGAGCAAGTCCAGTGACTGAATGCATCTTGTCGGTGCCGTTGCAACTGCCCGGCATCGTGCCTGTATTGCAGTTGCAGGTACACGCGGACAAAGACATCTATATATCCGAGGTGCTGCGCAGGGATGGCTTGTGGGAGCCCTTCGAAACCAGCCTGGTGCAGCGGTTTCTCAAGCCGGGCGATAGCTTTCTCGATGCGGGCGCCAACATTGGCTACTTCACTGTGCTCGCTGCCGCCTGTGTAGGTGAACATGGCAAGGTCTATGCCTTCGAGCCCGAACCGCGCAACTATGCGTTGCTGGCGAAAAACATACAATTGAATAAATTTGGAGACCGGGTTCACGCCGCCGCCATGGCGCTGGCAGCCGAGCCAGGAGAGGGGCAGCTACACCTGCACCCGGATAATCTCGGCGACCATCAGTTGTATACAGACGATCAGTCACGGCAGGCAATAAATATTGAGTTGGCTGCTGGCGCAGTGTACCTGCAACCCCACTGTGAGCGGCTGGACCTGGTTAAAATTGATACCCAGGGCTCTGAGCAGCAGGTGGTGCAGGGTTTGATGCCCCTGCTCAAGAGCAGTGGGCCTGATCTCAAGATGATTATCGAGTTGACGCCATTCTCCCTGCGTCAGGCAGGCACCACCGGTGCGGCGCTGATCGAGTTGCTGGCGCAGTTGGAGCTACCCTTTGCCATTGTCGATCACATAGAACACCGGCTGGTTTCCGTCAGTGCCGATGAGCTCAGGCAGTGGTGCAGAAATGTGGACAGCTGCAGTAAAGATGAAGGCTTTATGAACATAATGGTGGGCGTGCCTGTATAATTCCCGGCCATGAATGAATCGCTACAATCACTGCTACGACGCAACTCGTCACCACGCCTGGTGGAGCCCGCTCCCGATTCGGTGTCGCTGCAAAATATGTTCAGGGCGGCCCTGCGCGCCCCGGATCATGCCTGGCTGCAGCCATGGCGATTTCAGGTAATCAGCGGTGCGGCCCGACAACAACTGGGGCAGGTTTTTCTAAACAGCTTGCTGGCCGGCAATCCAGCGGCGGATGAAACCGCTCGCAGCAAGGCGCAGAACGCGCCGTTGCGCGCGCCAATGATGATCGTAGTAATTTGCTGTACTAGCCCGCATCCCAAAGTGCCGCCGCAGGAACAGCTGCTATCGACCGGCTGTGCAGCCCATGCCCTGTTGCTGGCGGCAGAAGCCCAGGGCTACGCAGGCATCTGGCGTACCGGAAGCTATGTTGAAGATACCATCGTGAACAAGGCTCTGGGCGTGGCGGACAATGAGCAGATAATTGGATTTCTCTATTTTGGTAGCCGCGATGGTGCGGCCAAATCCCTACCCGACAGAAAGGTTGAAGACTATGTCAGTTACTGGCCAACTTGAAGAAACAATGGCAGCGATAGAGCTACCGACATACGAAACACTGGCTGTGACCCTGGAGGGTGCCGTTGCGGTGGTGGCACTGAATCGTCCGGACAAGGCCAATTCCATGAATGCAGCCATGTGGGTTGAGCTGCAGGCCTGCTTTGAATGGCTCGATGAAGAGCCGCGCATTCGGGTTGCCATTTTGTCTGGTAACGGCAAACACTTTTGCGCGGGTATCGACCTGGCCATGTTTGCAGGTGTTACCTCGGTGTCCGGAGAAGAGGCACGCTCGAGAGAGACGCTGCGGCGCACCGTGCTGCGGATGCAGGATAATCTCAGCGCCATCGAAAAATGCCGCATGCCGGTACTGGCTGCTATTCACAACACCTGTATCGGCGGCGGCATCGACATGATCACCTGTTGTGATATGCGCTACTGCTCGGCCGATGCCTGGTTTTCGGTGAAGGAAATTGACCTGGGCATGACCGCGGACGTGGGTACCCTGCAGCGCCTGCCCAGGCTCATTGGCGATGGCATGATGCGAGAACTGGCTTACACAGGCCGCCAGCTCGGCGCGGAAGAAGCCCGCGAGTTGGGGCTGGTTAATCGCGTGTTCGCCGACCGTGCAGCGCTGCTGTCAGGGGTGATGGAGATAGCGCAGGATATTGCCAGCAAATCGCCGTTGGCCATTCGTGGCAGCAAGGAAATGATTCTGTATGCGCGCGATCACTCGGTGGCCGACAGCCTCAATTACATTGCCACCTGGAATGCGGGTATGCTCAGCCAGGCTGATTTAATGGGTTCAGTTGAAGCGCAACTGAAAGGTGAAGCACAGCACTATGAAGACTAGTACGGCGGTACTGTACGGGCTGGCCCTTGTGGTCTTTGCGATACCGGCAAGTGCTGTTGATTACAGTGAGCAACGCCAACCCTGCCAGCATTACAATCCCTCCAACAACCTGTACTGGGGTGATCTGCATGTCCACACCCGTTATAGCCTTGATGCCAGTACCCAGGATACGCGCACCACGCCCGCGCAGGCCTATGACTTCGCCAGAGGTGCGGAAATAGGCATACAGCCCTGGATGGACGGTAAGGCGCAGCGCAAGATACAACTGCAGCGGCCGCTGGATTTTGCAGCGGTAACCGATCATGCCGAACTGCTGGGCGAAGTGAAAACCTGTACAACGCCAGGTATGCCCGGCTATGACGGTTGGTCCTGCAAGGTGTATCGATGGTTTCCGCGGGTGGCCTTCTACCTGTTTAATGCTACTGCCGCCAGTGGCAACCGGCTGGGTTTTTGTGGTGATGATGGTGCTGTCTGCCTGGCGGCGAGCAGGGGCCCCTGGCAGGAGATGCAGACTGCGGCTGAGGCCGCCTATGATCGCAGCGAGAATTGCCAGTTCACGTCTTTTGTAGCCTACGAGTGGACGGGGGCATCGGAGAACCTGGGCAATACCCACCGCAATGTAATATTTCGTAATGCCGAAGTGCCGGACCTGCCTATCAGCTTTATTGACAGTAAAAAACTGGCGGTAAATTTGTACCAACAGTTGGATGAAGCCTGTCTCTCTACCGATGGTAGCTGTGACGTCATCGTCATACCCCACAACTCCAATCTCAGCGATGGTTATATGTTCAAAACCTTGCAGGAAGACGGCGTTGCACTGACCGCGAAGCAGGCGGCCACCAGGGCGAAACTGGAAACACTGGTGGAAGTAATACAGCACAAGGGCTCCAGCGAATGCTTCTACCTGGCCGGTGTTAGCGAGGATGAACTGTGTGCCTTCGAGCAACTGCCCTACGATAAATTCAGTGGCAAGTTCCAGAGCTGGACGCGGCAAGCTCCCCAATCTGATGATGGTTTTGTGCGCGAAGTGCTGCGTGATGGATTGCGCGAGCAGCAGCGTCTTGGAGTCAACCCCTTCAAGACCGGGTTTATTGGCAGTACCGATACCCACCTGGGAACCCCCGGCGCTGTCAGTGAAGAGCGCTTCCAGGGCCACGGCGGTGCCGGCGTTCCGGCCAGTGAAGAAATACCCCCGGGGCTGGTTGATGATGTGGAATTTAATCCGGGTGGGCTGGCTGCAGTGTGGGCGCCGGAAAACAGTCGTGATGCCTTGTTTGATGCCATGCAGCGCCGGGAAACCTATGCCACCAGCGGGCCGCGTATAGAGCTGCGCTTTTTTGGCGGTGCTGATATCGAAGCAGATCTGTGCGAACGCAATGACATGGTAGAGCGGGCCTATCAACAGGGTGTGGCAATGGGCGGTACTTTAACGCCCGGGCCCACACCACGTTTTGCAGTGGCCGCGCAGCGTGACGCCGGAGTGGGCAGCTCTGTTAGTGTGCCCCTGCAACGCTTACAAATTATCAAGGGCTGGGTTGATGCCAGTGGCGAGGGCCACGAGAAGGTCTACGATGTGGCTGGTGATGCCAACAACGGCGCTACAGTTGAAGCAAGTAGTTGCCAGCCGCAGGGCGATGGTTTTGATCGCCTGTGTGCGGTGTGGGAAGACCCGGATTATCAGCCCAGCCAGTTTTCCTACTACTATGCCCGGGCGGTTGAGAATCCGCGCTGTCGCTGGAGCCAGCAGATCTGTGTTGCCAACGCGGTGGACTGCAACCAACCGGACAGCATTGGAGAAGGTCTGGAGGGATGCTGCGGCGCCCAGCACCGGCCCTATATCCAGGAGCGAGCGGTAAGCTCTCCTATTTGGCATGCCACACAACGAGATTAATTGTTGAGATGAGAAACTTTTTGCGCCGTCCGGCGCTGCATTTCCTGGTGTTGGGTGCCGCTCTCTTTGCTGTTCTGCGCTGGCTTGATCCGCCGCCATTGCCCACGGTCGGACCGCTGCCTGCCAGCCGTGTGGACAACCTGAAGAAGCAGTGGTTCAGCACCACGGGACGCGCGCCCAGCGATCAACAACTGGCCGGCATGATCAGTGCTGAGCTGGATAGAGAGATGTTGTTTCGCGAGGGCCTGGAGCTGGACATTTACCAGTATGATCCGGTGGTGCGCCAACGACTGATTCGCAATATGAATTTTCTGCAGATGGCTGGCGACAAGAGCGAAGAGCAACTGTTTAAAGAGGCACTGCGTATGAAGTTACACCTCGGTGACGAGGTGGTGAAACGACGGCTTATCCAGGTGATGGAGCAGTTGTTACTGTTGCGTTATCCGCCGCTGGTGCCAACGGCTGAGGATGTGGAACTTGCCTTCGAGCAAAGGCGGGAAAAGCTGCGCAGGCCCGTGCGTTACACCATAGAGCATGTCTACATAACCCGGGACAGAGAGAGTGAGTTGGCAACCGTTGCGGAAACAATCCGTTCGCAATCGCTGGCTCCCGAGCTTGCCAGGGAGTTGAGTTCACCGTTCCTGCCGGGCTACAGGTTTGTAGCACAATCGCCCCAGCAGTTGGCGCGAAATTTTGGTGCGGGATTTGTTATGAACCTGCAGGCACTGGAACCCCAGGCCCATACCTGGGTGGGGCCGGTTGAATCCACCTATGGCTATCACCTGGTCTGGATAGAGCAATTACAGCCGGCACGAGATGCCCGTCTCGATGAAGTCCAGCAGCAACTGCGGCGGGATTTGAAGCTTGAGAGGCGACGCAAAGCGTTGCGCGATGCTGTCACGATTGTCAGGCAAGGCTATGAGGTGATCCTGTGAGCAGCCGTCTGGTAGGATTTATTCTGATCACTTTGCTATGCAGTGCCAATGCGCAGGCACATCGATTTGCACCCTCGTTATTGCGGATATTTGAAACCGGAGATGGCCAGTACAACGTGATCTGGAAAACACCGGCGCAAAAAACCAGTGCTGTACCCCTGCTGCCCGTGTTTCCTGGTTCCTGCAGTGTTGAGGGCAACGATGGTGGCACGCTGGAGGGGACTGGCGTTGTGACCAGTTTCCGATTGGTCTGTACCGGTAGCCTGGTGGGACAGACTATTGCCATAAGCGGTTTACCGGAAAACCAGGCCTCAGTGCTGTTTTCGCTGGAAACTCGCGATGGGTATTTCTACCAGACCTTGTTGAATACCAATCAGCTTAGTTTTGTGGTGCCTGCAGAACCCACATCGACGCAGGTGATGGGGGAGTATTCCTGGCTGGGCATGGAGCACATCTGGAGTGGTATGGACCACTTGATGTTTGTGTTTGGTCTGCTGTTACTGGTGGGGTGGAACAAGCGCCTGATCTGGACGATTACTGCTTTTACCCTTGGCCACAGCGTTACCTTGTCGCTGGTTACCCTGGGATATTTTGAGTACCCGGTCGCACTGGTAGAGTTTGCCATTGCGGTAAGCATCTTTGTGCTGGCGGTCAGCTTGGCACGCCGGGATGGCGCTGGCCTGTTCCGGCGCTACCCCTGGTGGCTGGCGGGCATGTTTGGCCTGTTGCACGGCATGGGTTTTGCTGGCGCCCTCATAGAAGTGGGCCTGCCACAGGCAGAAGTGCCCCTGGCCCTGCTGTTTTTCAACGTGGGCATTGAAATCGGTCAGCTTGCCTTTATCTTCCTTATTGTCGCTATCTGGAAGCTGATGGGCGGTTTGATACGCGGCTACGAGCAACAATTGCTACCCGTGCCGGTTTACCTGTTGGGAACGCTCTCGGTCATGTGGTGTATCGAGCGCGCCCTGGAAGTCATTTAGCAGCGCCTACTCCGCGCCCGGGTAATTTTTCATGGGCACGAAGGGATAAAAAGCCAGCTCTATACCCTCGCGAAGATGGCTGTTGTTCTCCAGCAAACTGCGACGGCGCACAAAACGCCCGCTGCTGGAGCGCGTATCAATGGCCTCGGTCGTGTCCAGACCGCCGGTGCTGGTGAACAAGCGCTGCAATTCCATATTATAGATACTCACCGACAGGGAGGCCGCCTTGGCGGGCTTATTCCAGTCAAAGCCGGCGGAAACGCCGTCGCCGGGGCCCTGCAGGGTAGGTTTTCGGGACACGCCATTCCATCGAGCCAGGTGTTTGAGGCCGCCGGAAAAGGCAATATCCTGTTCGACAAGGTCGGTGAAGATAATCGCGTCTATGTCCTCGGCTTCAAGTAGTTGGTCGCGAACCTTAACCAGTATGAGGGTGAAGGTTTTGCGATTGATCCTGCCAGATGTTGGGTCGTAGGGGTTGCCATAGATACGCACAGCTGTTTTCCAGCGCTGCTCGAACTTGCGCCGTGGTAAAACCGTGATGCCCTGTTCTTCCAGGTAATGTTCAACCATCTTGTCCAGGCGCGGTTCAATATCCCGCAGGTAGTGGCGGGAGGGACCACCCAGGTTAATATGCGCGATAATCACCCGTTTTACCGGGGTTTTCGCCAATAGCTCGGTGTTGATTTCATAGGGGTAGACAGTTGGGTTATAGCTTGGGGTAGAACTACAGGCGCTCAACCCGGCGAGCAGGGCGGCGCATAGTATCAGTGTGCTTAAACGTTGAATCATGGTGTACCTCACAGGAGTTGTGCCAATGTTAACAAACTCCGCGGCGGTATTTGGAGGGAGTTGTGCCTGTTTTTTTACGAAATTGCGTATAAAACGTGTTCTGGCTGTTGAAGCCACTTTCCAGCGCCAGCTGAGCGATGGACTGATCACTATGTGCCGGGTCTCGCAACAGCTCTTTGGCTCGCTGAACCCGGTAACTGTTTATGTAGTCGAAAAAACTCTGCCCGGCGTGGGTATTAACGATCTGGCTCAGGTGGTTGGGTACAACATCCAGTATTTCAGCCAGTTCGGTCAGTTTGAGGCCATTGTGGAGAAAGGGTTGTTCGGTCTGCATGAGTAATTCCAGCTTGTCCCAGAGAATGGCGGATTCCTGTTGATTGAGCCCGGACTTTTTGTACTTGTCAGCGCTGCTCTTCTTTTCTTCGGCTTGAAAAATTTGCGGTTGGCGCATGCCCATAAAGCCTATGGAGTAAATCATTAGCACCGACATCACCAGCGACACCAGTACGCGCGGCCCCAGGTTGTTAGTGCTGAGTAGCCTCAAGCCCTCTACAGCAATGGATGTGACCGCTGTCGCCAGGCAGAAGAAAATGAGCACCCGCAACCAGTTCAGGTTAATCGACTCAAGCGCGGAGAAGTGTTCAGAAATAAGCTGGCGATAGGGAGCCAGCTTGCGATAAGACAGCAGTGCGTAAACCATCAGCGAAATAAAACCGATGATAGGCACGATAGAGCTCCAAAAAAACAACCGGGTGGACGCATGCATATTCACTTCAGTTTGCCACTGATCTCCGCTAAGGCTGTGCAGCCACTGCAGGCTGGCCAGCATTAACACGGCGGCCGGGGCCAGGTGCCACCACAGCCTGCTCTTGTTCACTTTGAAGCGGGGCTCGGTCAGGGCGCGCACATAGAAGTAAAGCAGCGGTCCCAATGCCATGGTGACGTTGAGCAGGGCATAGGGTTCGGGTCGGGACAAATAGAATCCCCCGTAGGTGAAGGCAAGCAGGAACAAACGCAGGGATTCTGCCAGGATGAAGGCTCCCAGGATGATATTGGCGGTGCGCCGGCCACCTCTTTGCAGCAACAGTACCAGGGCCAGCAGTAGCCCCTGGGTAGCGCCGAACAGGGCAACCATGCTGGGGTAGGTCATCGCGGTGCCGGGCGCAGGTAATTATCAATCAACCAGGTCAGGCGCGGTCCGGGGCTGGCGCTCTTTCTGAACATCAATGCAATCCACTCTGGATGGGAGCGGTTGCCGATGTTGGCAATGGATACCGCCTCAAATCCCAGGCGGGCAAAGCAAATCACGGCAGCATTGAGAATCAGTTCGCGGCTATGTGCCCGTTGCTGTTCACGGCTGTTGGCTGGCCGGGGTGGCGTTGTTTGACAATACGTTTGCATAGTGAAATTGTATACCGACTTCCGGGGTAAAGAGTAGGGTGAGCAGTGCTGGTAGATGGACCTTTGTACGCGCAACTTGGTGATGCCGCGGAAGAAGCGCGCCGACTGTCAGAGCTTGGTTATGACGGGTTGTATACCCTGGAAGGTAATGGCGATCCATTCTTGCCGTTGGTGCTGGCATGTGAGCATGCTCCGCAGCTGACTCTCGCCACCGGTATAGCGGTGGCTTTTCCGCGCAACCCCGCACATATTGCCTACCAGGCCTGGGACTTGCAGCGCTACTCGGATGGTCGCTTTATGCTCGGTATCGGCTCACAGGTAAAGCCTCATATTGAGAAGCGATTTGGCATCGACTTTGATCCGGCTGCCGCCAGGATGCGGGAATACATACTTGCCGTTAAGGCATTTTTTGACTGCTGGCAAAACAATACGGCGCTTGATTTTCAGGGTGACTACTACCGGCACACATTGATGACACCGATGTTTGATGCCGGGCCCTTGAGTTGCGGCGCTCCGCCGGTGCTGTTGGCCGCAGTTGGGCCGAAGATGACCGCCGTAGCCGGGGAGGTAGCCGACGGGCTGATAGTGCATCCCTTCAATACCTTGCAATTCTTGCAACAACAGCAGCTGCCGGCGCTGGCCCAGGGCCGCGAAAAATCCGTGCTGGAAGATTCCCGTTTTATAGTGCAGGTAGGCGCCATGTGTGTCACCGGTACTACCGAAGAAGAGTACACTGCAGCGGCGCAAACCATACGCGGGCTATTGGCATTTTATGGGTCCACGCCGGCCTATCGGGCACCGATGGAAGCCGTCGGCTATGGAGATTTACAGCCAGAGCTAAACAAACTCTCCAAACAGGGCCGCTGGGATGATATGGCGGCATTAATCGACGACGATCTTTTAAGTCATGTTGCAGTGTGCGGCGAGCCCTCTACTATAGCGGCGCAGTTGCACGACAAGTATGCCGGCATCGCTACTCGCCTGAGTATTTACGCTCCCTATACGCTGCCGGACCAGGCCTGGCGTGGCATTATCAATGACATCAAGGAGTACCAGCGTTGAGCGAGATACCCGAGGGATATAAATCCCTGACCGGCATAAGCCCGGCTGAAGACCATATCGGCCCCTTTTATTATCGAAAATCAGATACCGGTTTGAAATTGGGTTTTCAGGCGGAGGCACATAATTGCAATGGTATCGGCACGGTGCACGGCGGTGTATTGATGGCCTTTGCCGATTACGTGGCAACCATGTTGGCCCTGTCTGGTGTGAAGGAAAACTGCACCACCATCAGTTTCAGCAGTGACTTTATTGCCGCAGCCCGGCTGGGAGATTGGGTCGAAGGCGAAGGCGAAGTGGTGAAGAGGACCGGCTCAATGACCTTTATACATGGCCGTCTACGGGTAGGTGATGACATCGTGTTGGGATTCCAGACGGTCATGCGCCGCCTTAAAAAGCCCACGGCATGACTCTGACTCTTGGACAAGTAGCGGTAGGCCTGCTGCTGGTGGCGTTTGCGGTATACCTCTTCCAGTCCATGCGGGTAAGGGAGCTGGCCTTGCAGGCTGCCCGCCGCAGTTGTCACAGTGATGGTGTCCAGCTACTGGATGAAACAGTTAGTATTCGCCGCATGTCACTGAGCAGGGACGAGCGCGGCAACTGGCACATATGGCGTCAGTATCACTTTGAATACAGTGTAGAAGGTGTCGAACGGGAGCGGGGGCACGTGATTATGCTGGGTAACCAGCTGCAAGCCCTGGTGATGACCGAACGCACCCTGCATTAATGGGGGACAGACTTAAGTCTGTCCCCCATTGGCCAATCCATAATCCCGCTCCACCAACGCAATTCGCGTTTTGTAGTCGCTGTACCAGGTTTCCTTGCCAGCACGCTGTGCCTGCAGATGTTCATCCTGTTGCTTCCACGACTTTATCGCTGCCAGGCTCTGCCAGTAGCTTACGGTGATACCGCCGTCTTCCCCTGCGGACTCCACGCCCAGAAAGCCCGGCTGCGCGGCGGCCAGCTCCAGCATGCGCTGGGCGGTACTGTCGTAGCCGTCTGCTTCGGTACTGCGAAGGCTGGTAAAAATGACGGCGTAGTAGGGGGGAGACGGTGTATCGGCAATGTGGGACATGGTATCAATCTCGCTGGGTGTAGTAGCGGCCTGGTTGTCCACAAAATCTGTGGATAAGTCAGTGTATAAATTGTTTAACACCCTGTTGAGGGCAACAATCACGGCTTGTATGTCAGATTGGTTAAAATTTGTTCAATAGCAATTTATACATATAAAACAATAGGTTACTAGGAGTATGTAAGGTTGCTTAGTTAATTCCGTCTCTAAGTCAGTGAAATTTTGGTGACAGCCATTTATTGTGAATAACCTGCTGCTCTACTGCTACCCATGGTAACTTTCAGTCTGCTTGGGGAACACATGCAGGTCAGCGCTGATTGGTGAACATTAGTCTTTACAGCCCGATACTTATTCCAAAGACTCTCCTGCATTGTCAACCACTTTTGCCAGTGTTACCGGATTTTTAAGTCACCGCTTAGTCGCCACGGTAGATACATCCGGACGTACAGGTTTCCCGTATCTCCACGGCGCTGAGCAAGGGCAAATTGTCGCTTAACCGCTGCCAAATCCAGCGCGCTATATTTTCGCTGGTCGGATTTTCCAGGCCAGGTATGTCGTTGAGGTAGTGATGATCCAGCTGATCATAGAGGGGGGAGAAGTGCTGCTTGAGCTCGGCAAAGTCCATAACCCAGCCACTGGTATCGCCAACATCGCCCGCCAACTCGATGCGCACATGAAAGGAGTGCCCATGCAGACGGGCACATTTGTGACCCTCGGGGACCTGCGGCAGGCGGTGGGCCGCCTCAAAATGAAATTCTTTGTAAATTTCCATAAGCGGTGAGATTTTACTACTAAAAACAGCGTGGATTAAGCGCTTTCAAATATTCCCTGATTTCCATTGCAAGTGTTTGACAGCCCAAGGGAAATCTGTAGAATGCGCGTTCTCGGATTCAGGGTGATTAGCTCAGCTGGGAGAGCATCTGCCTTACAAGCAGAGGGTCGGCGGTTCGATCCCGTCATCACCCACCATTTACACCCGAGAATCTTCTACCGTTGGACCGGTAGTTCAGTTGGTTAGAATGCCGGCCTGTCACGCCGGAGGTCGCGAGTTCGAGTCTCGTCCGGTCCGCCATTTCCCCCGCTATACCCCCGCCCGCTGGTCCGCACTTGCTGGCGCATAAAAATGTAGCACCGCACCGACTAATAGCGCACTTGCTGCCAGGGTCCAAACGATCAGCGGCCCGCTGGGCAGATCCCACAAGGCCGATGCGACCAGGCCAGAGGCATAACCCAGGGCGCCAGTCAGCCAGCCAATCAACAAGCCAGGTATCAGGCCGAGGCGGCGTACCGCCAGTGCAGGAACAATGAGGCTGGCAAACACCAGGTAAACCCCGACCAGTTGCACCGAGATAGTGACGGTCAACGCGAACACCAGGTAAAATGCCGGGCCATCGCCGTGATTGTGCAGCCTCGCCCACAGTCCCATTAATACCAGGTAGGCGATTGCCACGGGCATTAATTGCTGCCAGTCTACCCACAGTATCTGCCCGCTAAGTAGATCTTTTAGATGTTCACCACCCTGTGGGTTGTGAGCCAGCAACAGGATGCCCCCCGTCGCTGCCAGGGCAAAGGTGACGCCTATTAGCGCCTCTTGAATGTGCGCCAGCTTGCGCCCCAGGGCGTACAGGCCCATTGAACCAATCACTGCAGTCAGTGCTGCAGTGCCCTGAACTACCCAGGCATTGTGCTCACCGCCAAAACTTTGTGCGGCTATAACGCCCAGGCCGGCAATTTGCGCGACCGCCAGGTCGATAAAAATAATGCCGCGTCTCAACACGACCCGGCCCAGTGGCACATGACTCACAACCACCAGTAAACCAGCCGCGAAAGCCGGCCCCAGGATGCTGACATCCAGTGCCGCCCAGTTTAATCCGGTGATCATCAGTGTGCCTCCGTCAGACGTTGCAGGGTCAATTCAAATAGCGCGAACAGGTCCCCGGCGGCGACGTCGCCACCCACGGTATAGGGCAACACCACGGTCGGTATGCCGGTTTGTTTTGACAGCCACTGACCGGGTCTGGCATCCATGAATGGCGCGCGCAGAATCATTTTGGCCGGGTTGGCAGTGAGCTGTGCCTTCAATTTGGCAAGGTGTCCCGGTGCTGGGGGAATGCCGGGTTTGGGTTCCAGCGTGGCAACCTGATCCATCTTCAGCCAATACATCAGGTACAGCCACTGGGCGTGATAGACCACTATTTTACTGCCGCGTAATGCACGACCCTGCTGCTTCCAGCCTTTGGTGGCGGCTTTCCAGCGTTCAGTAAAGTCATTAAGGCGAGCCCGGTAGTCGCCGTCGTGCTGCGCATCGATGGTGCTTAAGCGGGCGCTCAATTCGGTGGCAACCCTGAGGATATTGCGTGGATCCATCTGTATGTGCGGATTACCGGCAGCATGGATATCGCCTTCGGCGCGATCCAGCCGCTGCGGAATCCCGCGCATGCGTACAAACCGGGTGGCCTCGAGGTGGCCGGGCTTCCCCGCTTGCACCCGGGGGTTGTGAGCGCGCCGCAACAGCAGGGGCAGCCAGCCGGCCTCCAGTGCGGCGCCGGTGCAGACCAGTAGATCGGCGTTGCGTAGTTTGGCGATCAGTTGCGGACGTGCCTGTACGTGATGTGGATCCTGCAGGCCGGTGGTGGCGCTGTAGATGTCCGCATCGGGCAGCGCCAACTCCTTGGACAGGGCCGCCCATTCTGGTTCGCAGGTGAAAATATTGACCGCTGCCAGGGCCGTTGGCAGGCAGGTGATATAGATTAACAGGCTTAGTAAAAATCTCATGTCCGGCTTCCTTAGTATTGATGCGCGCTATGACTGCCAACGCTTAGAATGTATTGCAAGGTCCACAAGTTGTCGCCGGCGGGGCTGGACTGGTCATAGGCGTATTGCAGGCGGAAACGACCAAACTCACTGTGGGAGAAATCCACCATGGCCGTCAGGCGGTAGGGGTCATCGCCATCTTGCAGGCCACTGCCAGGGTCACTGCTGTTCAGCTTGTTGCTGCTCCACAAATAGTCATAGCGCAATCCCGCCCGCCAGGACGGGCGAAACTGGTAAACGCCCTGCACATAGAAACCCTGCTGGGGTCCCCGGTAATCAATCAGTGTACTGTTGCCGTCTTGTTCGAAGCTCAGGGAACCCTTTTCCTGGCGATGAAAATACTCGGTCTCCAGGGTAAAGTTGCGATTGCGCGGATTACCCTGTGGTGCCCATTTGTACAATAAAGATGCTGTGGTCAAACGACTTTTACCGTCAAAAGACAGACTGCTGTGGTCGGTTTGCAGGTGGCTGGAATCGCGCTGCCGCGGTTTAACGTAGAGCTGTGCGAGACCAGCCTTGAAGCTGTGGCTGGTGCCGATATCGCTGCCCACATGAATAAAGGCGCTATGTGCCCCGCCGTAGAATTTGTCGCTGTCCTGGGCATTGCCGCCGGGATAGTTGTCGCCACGCAGCGCCTCAGCACCGATTTCCAGAAATAAATCTGTCGGTGCGAGCCAGCTTAGTCGCAGGCCGTCGTCGGTGTACTGGCCACCGAGAAAGGCCTGGTAGGCCAGCGGCGAATCGGCAAAATCCCAGGCATGGCTGTGTATCGGGTTCTGAAAGGCGATATAGGAGTAGAAACGACCAAACCGCAAGCCCAGTCCATAGGGCAGGTTGAGGGTGTCGGCATAGGCTTCCTCAAAACCGACCTCGGTACCATCGTCGTCATCGGCGACGGATAAGGTAGCTTGTGCATAGAACCAGTCAGATACATTGGCCGATAGGGTGAGCTCGGTCTCACCCAGGCTCAAGCCACGCGGTGCCAGTCCGGATTCGCCGCCCAGCTGAAAACCCGGCATGTGCCAGTCGTCCGGGTTGTTGTCAAAGCTGGTGGCACGGCCCTGCAATACCATCGACAGGGCTGGGTTAAAGGCATTGGCGGCATTGCTGAAGGTGTTTGCGGGCGCCGTCTCTGCATCCTCCAGATCCTCCAGTACCGTATCGGCGGTATCCTGTGCATTAGCGGCGATCAGCGCGGCGCGGCTGGCCTGTTCGGTTGCAGCTTTGGCATCAGCTTCAGCCAGCTCCAGGCGTTTTTCCAGCCGCTGGATACGCTTTTCATAATCGCTACGCAGTGCGGCAATCTCGCTGCGCATTGCCTGCAGCTCAGTTGCTTCGATAGCCATCACCAGCGGCGACTGCAGACAGCTTACGGTGACCCCCAAGGTCAACAGGTATTTTCTAACTAACATGACACTCACTCCGCAGCCAGGCCAGCGCTGCATAAAGGTAAATCAGGCGATAGTGATTTTTACAGGAGGGAGCGCAGGGGGAGCACGGGCGTGAACAGTCGTTGTCAGCCCACAGGGGCTGGCCACAATGACCGCTGGCACGATGTAACCAGGGCTTGGCACAAACACTGCCGGGGGGAGATTGGGTGGTGGCTGGGCCAGCAACACCTGCGCCTGCAGGCAGACCGGACAATGTTCTGTGACACTGCTATCGAGGTGTTGCTGCGGATGCAGCAGCAACAAGCCCTGAGCAGTAATCAGAGCCAAGCCGAGTAGTAAGCTGAGCAGGTGCGGTTTGATCATTACAATTGTATGCAGCCGAACTAAGCGCTAATGATAACTGGAATCCACGCCAGCTGACAGCCTGACAGCATCCAGTTTCTGCGGGCCTGCACGACCTGGTTTTGGTTACTTGGCCACGACCTGCAAAGCAATCAATAGCGCCAGGCGCTGCTCGGCAAATTTCTCGGCCGCGGCCAGCAATGCGGCCTGGTTTTCCTCTGGCGTAGTCAGGGTTTTGCCCTCGTGAATCATTAATTGCCCCTGTGACGACATGGTTTGCCAGGCAAATTTAGCCCACTGGGCGGGTTTTTTCTTACCTTCTTGCCTGGCCAGCAGGAACAGCCGCTCAAAACGATTACAGGCCACGCCACCGCCAGTGGCAAGGCTGCTTATATGGGCAGTATCGCTACGGCTTCTGGCCAGGTCCAGCAGGTGATCGTTGATGTTCTGGCTGGACTGCATGGATTGCGCCATGGCTGAAGCTGCCTGTACCGGTGCCACCACGCTGTCCCCGATCAGCACAATAATGGCTTCGAACAACTGCCCGATGTTTACGCTGGAGCTTTTCACCCGCTGCTCCAGCTCAGCCATGTTCACCGACTGGTAATCAGCCAGGGCCTCCACGATAGGTCGATATACCTGCTCACTGAGATTGGCTTCACCCAGTGGTGACTTGACCTTGTAGGCTACATCTTGCGGTGGACGAATCAGTTGAACATGCTGGTCGCGCAGCCGTTCGGCCTGTTCCAGAGGCGTAAGCGAGCGGGCGCCCCTGACCCAGTAATCCCGTCGAAATTGCTGATTCACCATGATATCCCGGGTCGCCTCCCGCACACCCTGGTCTGGAATCTCCTTTAACAGGGCAATCTGCTCGGGACTGTGGCGCAGTGCGTCAATGTGTTCCAGATAGGAGGCGGAGCATGCAAAGCTGAGCTTGGCCGGCGCCAACCATTTCTCCATGGCATTGAAATCCATGGGATGCCAATCTTCGTTGAAATACTCGTGAGCGAGATAATCGGGGTTCTGCCCGGCCAGTTTTTTCATGCGTTCGGCGATCAGGGGGTGGGCCTTGGCGTGCACGGGATCTGTCGCCAACAGTTGTTGGGCAAACTCCATGGCTCCTTTGACACGTTCGTTGGTGCCTTTGCCCTGCGCCTCCAGGCGGCGGTAGTGTTCCATCATAAGATTGCGCAGGGGTATAAACGAGGACCAGCCGGGCAGGGTGTTGTAGCTGATATAGAGAATACCGCCCAGCTTCAGCTTGCGACGCAGAAAATCCACGATAATGGTGCGGTTGGCATCGGAAATCCAGCTCCACACACCGTGTAGCGCAATGAAATCAAAGTCAGGCAAATCCTCGCGCTGGCAAAACTCCTCGAAGGATTGATCGCTTATGTGCGCATTCGCGCCGGCAATGCCAGCCAGTTCCCGGGCGTAGGAGGCCTGCGCTGGATTAAAGTCCGTGCCATACCACTCAATATCTGAACTGGCGGCGAGTAGATTAATTCCAAAGCCCTGCCCAAAGCCCAGCTCGCAAGCTGTTTCGATTTTTGGGTAGACCAGGCCCGCTTTCAGGAATGCCAGTGGCACCCGCTGCGGATTCATTTCGTCGTAGTAGCCGTAGGTATAACCCACATCGGCAACGTAACCGGCATTCCAGTCGTTCATTGTTGCTCCCTGTCGTAAGATTAGAAAGATACAGTATTTATCAGCTCGCTGGCCAGTAGCGTCATACTCGCACTCTGGGTGTCGTCTGAGGGTATAATGCCGCCATGCCAGAAACTTTTACAAAAATAGGCCTGATTGGTCGCGGTCAACACCAGAGTTCAATTGAAACCGTGCAGCGTCTGCTCAAGCTGTTGCATGAGCGCAAGCTGGAGGTGACGGTCGAACCCAGGCTGGCAACATTGCTGGACCAACGCGATGTGCGTGAGGCCAGCCGCGATGAAATCGGCGAGTGCTGCGACCTGGTTATCGTCGTGGGTGGTGATGGCAGTATGCTTAGCGCCGCTCGTACGCTTGCCAAATACGACACGCCCGTACTCGGGGTGAACCGCGGTCGATTGGGTTTTCTCACGGATGTTTCGCCGGATGAGATTGAGGTCAAGGTAGCCGAGGTGCTCGATGGGCAATACGATCGCGAGCATCGATTTTTGCTGGACGTGGTGGTCGCCAGGAATGGTGAGACCGTAGGTCGCGCCGACGCCCTCAACGATATTGTGGTCAACTCTGGCACCTCCGCGCAAATGATCGAATTTGACCTGTATGTGGATGATATCTTTGTGTATCGCCAGCGGGCTGACGGCTTGATCGTGGCTACTCCAACGGGTTCTACGGCCTATTCTCTGTCCGGCGGCGGCCCCATTATGCACCCCGCGCTGGATGCGGTAGTGCTGGTGCCCATGTTTCCCCAAACACTGAGCAGCCGGCCCCTGGTGGTTGATGGCAACAGCAAAATTCGCATCGATATTGCCGCCAGCAATAGCATTCATCCACCGGTTACCTGCGATGGCCAGGTCAATATGACCGCGCGCCCGGGAGATTCGGTGCACATCTACAAAAAGCCGCACACGATGGTGCTGATTCATCCGAACGGACATAGCTTTTATGCCAGTTGCCGTGACAAGCTGCGCTGGAGCGAAGCGCTTGTCGATTAAAAAGCCGATTAAAAAGACGATTAAATAACCGTGCCACACCATTTTTCCAGCCCCGCCGAGATCCTGCGTACGGTCCCCGCCACCGTGGGACTTATTGCCTGTAGCCTGTTGGGCTTTCTGTTGTTCTATCTGGCGCCATTTACCTGGGTGAGCCTGTTTACGTTTACAGATTTTCAAATTGCCGGTGACCAGATACGCTTCATTGATACGCAGGGGCAGTACTGGCGTTTGTTAACCCCCATTTTTCTACACTTTGGCTGGTTACACATTACTTTTAACAGCCTGTGGATGTGGGAGTTGGGCGGCCTGGTTGAGCAGCGCCTGGGTTCCCTGTTGTTATTGGTGCTGGTGTTGCTGTGTGGTATTGGTTCCAACTTCGCCCAGTATTGGGATAGTGGTCCCTCCTTGTTCGGCGGCATGTCGGGTGTGGTTTACGCGCTGCTGGGCTTTTGCTGGATATATAATTTGATCTGGCCGCAGGGAGGTTTGCTGATTCCCAGGGGTATCCTGATATTCATGCTGGGCTGGCTGGTGTTCGCCATGCTTGGATCCACCGAAGCACTGGGCTTTGGCACAGTTGCCAACGCGGCACACCTGGGCGGGCTGGTGCTGGGCTGTTTCGGTGGCGCCACGGCTGGCCTCTATCAAAGCATTGTTAAACTACAGGGTAACAGCTGACATGGACTACCAGGAATTACTCGAACAGGTGACCCCGCAGGTATATGCCAGCTTTAAACGCGCGCTTGAAATTGGCAAATGGCCAGACGGCGCCATCATGACAGTGGCTCAGAAAGAGCACTGTATGCAGGCGATAATAGCCTACGATGAACTGCATGTGCCGCAGCAACAGCGGGTCGGTTTTATCGATGCGGGCAAAAAAGACAAACCTGAAACTATCAAGTGGCAAGGTGAGAGTGATGAGTAGTTCGCTGGCATCGGGCACGGCGCGAAAAATGGAGACCAGCCTGCAAGACGTCGTGCAATACAGACTGCCGCTGGGAGACACTCGGGTCGCTATGAACGAGCTTGTCGGCGCCGATTTACTGCTCCGACACGAGGGAGATATTCACTGTATCCACTGTGATCGAAAGATCCGCAAGAGTTTTAGCCAGGGCTATTGTTACCCCTGTTTTACCCGCCTGGCCCAGTGCGATAGTTGCATTGTGAGCCCGGAAAAATGTCACTACGACCAGGGCACTTGCCGGGAGCCCCAGTGGGGCGAAGAGCACTGCATGGTAGAGCACGTTGTCTACCTGGCTAACACCTCCGGGGTGAAAGTGGGTATTACCCGCGGTAGCCAGGTTCCCACCCGCTGGATGGACCAGGGCGCCGTGCAGGCCATGCCTATATTCAGGGTTTCAACCAGGCTGCAATCCGGCCTGGTTGAAACCGCCTTCAAGTCACATGTCGCTGACCGTACCAACTGGCGCGCCATGCTCAAAGGCGGTGTTGAAGCACTGGACCTGGCCGCTGAGCGCGACCGTCTGTACGAGGTTACCGCCGGGGAACTTACCTTGCTGCAGGATCGTTTTGGCCTGCAGGCCATTCAATCGACTACCGAGCCAGCCGTGGATATTAATTACCCGGTAGAGGAATATCCGCTCAAAGTTGTTTCGCACAATCTGGATAAAACGCCGGAGTTGCGCGGCAAGTTAAGAGGTATTAAAGGGCAGTACCTCATTTTCGATAATGGCGTCATTAACATGCGCAAGTACGGCGGCTACCATCTCTCCCTGTCCCTACAGTAGCCAGACCACGAACCACAGACAAGAGTACAAGTAATGCGTGATGCACAGCCTCATACAATTTACCTGAAAGACTACCAGCCCCCGGCCTACCTGATAGAGAAAACCTGGTTGGATTTCGATCTGCAGGAAGACTATGCGCTGGTGCAATCCCGGCTACAGATCAGGCGCAACCCCTTGGCCACTGAGCAAGCGGCCCTGCAGCTACATGGACAAAAACTGGAACTGCTGGAACTGGAGATAGACGGCAAGCCGTTGTCAGCTGGCGACTATCAATTGTCGGCAGAAAGCCTGGTCATTGACAATTGCCCGGAAAAGTTTGAACTGCGCTGTTTAACGCGGCTCAAGCCGCAGGATAATTCGTCCCTGGAAGGGCTTTATAAATCCCGCACCATGTTTTGCACGCAGTGTGAGGCTGAGGGTTTTCGCAAGATAACCTACTACCTGGATCGTCCCGATGTTATGTCAGTATTCACGGTCAGGCTGGAGGCTGATCAGGCGCGCTACCCGGTGTTGCTAAGCAACGGCAATTTGATTGAGCAGGGCAGCAGCGGGGCCCGGCACTGGACAATATGGGAAGACCCCTTCCCCAAGCCTTGCTACCTGTTTGCGCTGGTAGCCGGAGAGCTGGCATGTGTGGAGGACAGCTTTCGAACCGCCGGCGGGCGCGATGTCAGCTTGAAAATATATGTTGAAGCCAAGGATGTGAGCAAGTGCGACCACGCCATGTTGTCGCTGCAAAATTCAATGCGCTGGGATGAGCAGGTATTCGGCCGGGAATACGATCTGGATATCTTTAATATCGTCGCTGTTGATGATTTCAATATGGGTGCCATGGAGAACAAGAGTCTCAATATTTTTAATACCTCCTGCGTGCTGGCGCATCCTGATACCACTACTGACATGGCATTTCAACGCGTGGAAGCGGTAGTTGCGCACGAGTATTTTCACAACTGGTCGGGTAATCGGGTGACCTGCCGGGACTGGTTTCAGCTGAGCCTCAAAGAGGGTTTTACGGTTTTTCGAGACTCGGAGTTTTCTTCGGATATGGGCTCTCGCACGGTTAAACGCATCGAAGATGTAGCGATGTTACGCAATGTCCAGTTTGCGGAAGATGCCGGTCCCATGTCCCACCCCGTGCGCCCCGATTCGTTTATAGAAATATCAAATTTCTATACGGTAACCATTTATGAAAAAGGTGCCGAAGTGGTACGCATGATACACACGCTGCTGGGCCCACAGGCCTTTCGTAAAGGATCTGATCTCTATTTTGAGCGGCACGATGGTCAGGCGGTAACCTGTGATGATTTTGTCAGCGCCATGGAAGATGCCAGCGGTCGCGACCTGGCACAGTTTCGGCGCTGGTATAGCCAGGCGGGAACGCCGCAAGTGGACGTAAGTGATGAATGGGAAGCCAATACCGGCACTTATACATTGCATCTGCGTCAATCCTGTCCGGCCGCATCAGGCCAGGCTAAAAAGCTGCCATTGGTGATACCTGTGAAGATTGGCTTGCTGGGTGATGCTGGCGCCTTGCGCCTGCAACAACAGGGTGTGGCACTGGACGTGGAGCGGCCCGATAATACATCGCTGGTATTGGAGCTGACAGAGGAGAAGCAATCATTCAGCTTCACAGGTTTACCGGAGCGGCCAGTGCCGTCATTGCTGCGAGGATTCTCTGCCCCGGTCAAACTAAACTTCCCTTACAGCAGGGAGCAACTGGCATTCTTGATGGCTCGCGATGAAGATGGTTTTTGTCGCTGGGACGCCGGCCAACAGTTGGCTATTGCCTCAATAGAAGCGGCACAGGATCATGTTGCAACGGTAGATCCGCTGTTGATAGAAGCCTTCTCACGGCTCTTGCAAGACGACAGCCTGGACCCTGCCATGGTCACAGAAATGCTGCGCATGCCAGGCGAGAACTATCTCGCCGACCTGGCCGAGCAGGTGGACGTGGAGGCCATTCACCTGGGTCGGGAAAGAGTGCGGCTGGCTATTGGCTCTGAATTGAACCAGCTGTTGCTGGATCGTTACCATGCACTGTCCAGCGAGCAGACCTATGCGCCCAGCGCGGCACAAATGGGCGATCGCAGCCTGCGTAACATGGCCTTGCACTACCTGGCATTGGCCTCGGCAAGCGGTCTTGAATTGGCGCAGCAACAGTTTGCCAACGCCACTAATATGACTGACCGCCAGGCCGCTCTGACAGCCATCGTTAACTGTGGCAATGAGGAACAGAGAAACACCGCGCTGGACTGTTTTTACGAGGACTGGCAGCACGAGTCACTGGTAGTGAATCAATGGTTTGTGGTGCAGGCACTATGCGCGCAGGCCAATAACCTTGAGCGCGTTCGTGCGCTGATGCAACACAGTGCTTTTCAGCTGCGCAACCCCAACAAGGTGCGCTCCCTGATCGGAACTTTTTGCAGTGCCAATCCAGTCAATTTTCACCGCGCTGATGGCGCGGGTTATCAACTTTTAGTGGAAGTAGTGACTGAACTCAATGTGCTCAATCCACAGATAGCATCTCGTCTGTTAACCCCGCTGACACGCTGGCGGCGCTATGGCGCCAGGTCGCAGCAGATGTACTCTGCGCTGGAACAAATAGCCGGGCTTGCCGACTTATCCAAAGACGTTTACGAGGTCGTCAACAAGGCCATGTCGGCATAAGCAGGCTAGCCATACAGTGGTGGTAGAGCCTGCCGGTTTGCGGTGCGGTCGCGCTTGTCTGCCTGTTGGCGCCAACGTTTTAGTTCGGCCAGCAGTTTTATGCCGTCGCAGGCAGCTGCATTTGCGGCGAATCGGGATTGTTCCAGCAGCGCTATTTGTTCCGCTACCGGTGGATCATCAATAGCACTGCACAGATCTACCAGAGACTGTTTGTGGGGTTTGTCAAAACGAACTTGCCCCCAGTCCAGCAGGGCGGCACGCAAGCTCCGCTGGTCGGTACCAGCGGCAGCCTGTAGTTGGGTGAACAACTGCTTTTCATTACTGGATCGAGGCGTGCCGGTTGGCGTTGGCTGAGGGCGCCCGCGCCAGTAGAGGATTGCGGTCACCGCCCAGCCAAAGGCGCACAGTACGGTGGTCCAAAACCAGACCAGTGCAATGGGTTTGGCGGTGGTAGTGGCAGGCTCCGCCGTTGCCCGGTCCTCATTGGGGGCTGCGGCGTTGCCACTGAGTACTGCCGGCGCGATAGACAAATGTTGCGCCGGCAGTTCGGCATAACGCAGCTGATCGCTGCCGGTATCCCACCAGGGTATGCGCACAGCCTGTAGTTGAAACTCTCCGGCGCTGATAAATAACAGGGCGGCACTGGATATTCCCAGTCCCTTTACGCCGCTTTCATCGGTGAGGCTCTCTGACCTGGCCTGGTCCTGGTACACCTTGAGGCCGTCAATGGGCGTCAGGTCGATGGAGGGAAGCTGATTACCGCTAATGCCCAGCGCTGTCATCGTTATAGTGCGAGTCACTGAGTCACCCAGCTTGAGCTGCTCTGGGGGGACTGACCAGTTATCTTCAATGCTGATATTTTGAGCTGGCAGCCAGGCGGCGTCCGGGTAGCTGGCGGGTATGGGTTTAACCTGCACTGCAAGAGCCTCGGTACGTAAGCTGACGCGATTTCTTCTCAGCCGCGTGGAGCGCTGAAGGCCACTGAAGGTCAGCGCAGGTATCTGCAAGGCACCGCTCTTTTGTGGAAACAGTGCGTACTTGAGCTCTGTTACCAGATAGGTTTTGCCATTGATGCTGCGTTGAAAGTTCTGGTTACCCAGCTCTTCTATGACAACACCGGGCAAGTCCAGAGGTGTTAAACGTAAATCATCTACCTGTACAGATCGGAAAACCCGGAAAGTAAATATCAGCTGCGCCTGTACGTAAACACTGTCCTTGTCGACATCAACTTCAATAAAAATATCCTCGCCAGATTGTCCTGCAATCTCAGGTAGTTTGATTTGCACAGTTATGGCTTTGCTTATACTGCCGTCCAGGTGCAGAGGGGGTATTTGTAGCGTGCCCGCGCGCCTCGCAAACAGGGTGAGTACCAGTTCCGTGACCAGTTCACTTTTGCCATTAATGTAGGAAAAACTGGTATTGCGCTGACGGCTGCCTATCACGAAGTCCCGTTGCAGCTGGCTCAGGTCAAGGCTGCGAAAATTTTCCTTGTCAGTCGCTCGCAGTGTCAATGTCAGGCTGTCTCCCAGCTTGGCATGGGTTCGATCCAGTTCGGCCAGCAACTCGGCCCTTGCCAAGCTCGGCCATAGACACACTATTAACAGCGCCAGCGCGCTACCAAACCGTTTCATTTGTGGTGCTCCTTTCACGGGCTCTCATTTGGCTCTCGTATTGAAATTTTCTGCGCAGCAGGCCAGAGGGATCATCGGGAATTCGGCGCAACAATGCCTCGTTGGCCAGCCTGTTCTCCTCTTCCTGTTGATCTTTTCGCTGTGTATCTTCAGGTGTTTCAGGCTGGGATTGCTGGTCCGCCTGGTCAGCGTCACGCTGAGCCTGTTGCTCCTCTTCACTCTGTTCGGGTTCGCCCGCTTGCTCAGATTGCTCACCTTGCTGTGGCTGATCCGAATTTTGGGATTGTTGCTGTTGTTCCTGATCCTGCTGTTGGTTCTCTTGCTGGTCCTGTTGATCCTGTTCTTGTTGTTCTTGTAATTGCTCCAGCAATTGCTTGTTAAACGCCGCGTCTTCCATAGTGGGTTGTCGTTGCAAAGCGCTTTCGTAGGCGGCAATCGCGCCCGCATAGTCGCCGCTGCGAGCCAGGCTGTTGCCGCTGTTGTACAAGGCTTCGGCATTATTACGCTGCTGGTAGTGCGCCTGCGCGGCCGGGAAATTGCCAGCGCGGTAGTTGGCTGCAGCAGCCCAGTCGGGATCGGTGAAACGTTCAGCGGCGGCGGCTGGCTCGCCCTGCTCAAGTAATTGCGCGGCCTGTTGATCACGGGTGCGCCAGAGATCTTGCCACTCCAGTGCCTGGGCTTCCTGCCCCAACGGCAGCAACACCAACAGGCACAATAGCCAGCCCTGTCGAAAACAGGCTAAAGCCACCGGTATAAGCAGTGGTATCAACCAGAAACCCATATCCAGCCAGCTGTTGGTAGTGCGATTCCTGAGCAAGCTGGTAGTGTCGGCGGGTAACAAGCTGGGGCTTAACACCTGTTCCAGGTCTGCGTCGTCCAGTGAGAGGTCGCTGTAAACACCACCATTATCATGCGCCAGTTTTTTAAGTGGCCCCCGGTCCAGTGACGCCACTACGATGTTGCCATTGGCGTCCCTGAGCAGGCCGTCTGGCTGGGGAATTGCGCCACCGTCGCTGGTGCCCACGCCAATAACCGAGAGGCCATAGGGCGTATTGCGTAACTCTGAAGTAATCCGCCTGGTTTGTAGTGCTGTGACACTATCGGTCACCAGCAAAATTTGCCCCTGTGACATGCCGGCGTTTTCAAGCAATTCAATGGCCAGGGCGACGGCCAGTTGCGGCTTGCTACCCGGCACGGGCATCATCTGCGGATGTAGTGCCGGTAGCAGGTTGGCGATGGTTCGGTCATCGTCGGTGAGCGGACTGACAATGTGGGCGTCACCGGCGTAGGCCACCAGGGCAGTGTTGCCATCTAGGCGGGCGGTCAGTAAATCCAGAATTTTTTGCCGACTGCGAATGAGCCGTGATGGCCTTACATCTTCAGCCAGCATGGACAGGCTGAGGTCGTATAATACCACCATGGAATCGACGCTGCGTTGCACGGGTTGAGGCACTTTTTCCCAGCTCGGGCCGGCCAGGGCAATGCATGCTGCCAGCCAGGCAAGACCTATAGTAATTAGCGGATTAAAGTGTTGCCGGGTATTACCCACCAGCAGGTGTGGCAACAACTGCTCAGATATTACACCCTGCCAGCCCCGCCCCGCGCGCTGCTGCCTCCACAGCACCAGTAGCAGTGCGGCGCTGGCAGCCAGCCCTAACAACCACAGCGGTCTCAGAAAATGGAAGTCGGCGAGCAGTTGCATCAACGGGATCCCATTCTGGAAATGGCCAGTATCAGGCTGAGACAAAATGATAGTGCCAGCGGCCATTGGAACAAGCTTGTTCTGGGCCTGAAAGTGGCGGCATCCTGATCAACGGGCTCAATTAAATCCAGCAGGCGATAGATATCGTCCAGTTCGGCCGGGTCGCGGGCGCGAAAATATTTTCCGCCAGTCAGTTTGGCTATGTCTCGCAAAGTATCCTCGTCCAGATCCTGTGACGGGTTTACGGTGCGGCTGCCAAAACTGGTGCCGAACAAACCCGGCATCACCATCTGTTCGGCGCCGACGCCGATGGTGTGAATGCGCACCTGGTACTCCGCTGCCAGTCTGGCGGCATCAACCGGCTGTATGACACCGCTGGTGTTGGCGCCGTCGGTGAGAATAATCAACACGCGGCTATCGGCGGGGCGGTCTTTAAGCCGTTTTACTGCCAGTCCTATGGCGTCGCCAATGGCCGTTTCCCGGCCGGCGAAACCAAGTTGAGCTTCCTGCAAAAAGCGTCGTACGGTTTCGGTGTCAAAGGTTAATGGAGCTTGCAGATAGGCATTGCTTCCAAACAGAATCAAGCCGAGCCGATCACCTCTGCGACGTTCGACAAAATCCCCCACCACCTGCTTTACCGATTCGATGCGTTGAACATAGTTCTGTCCAATCCGCATATCTTCCTTTTGCATGGAGCCAGAGATATCGACGGCTATGAGCAGGTCGCGACCGGTCGCGGGCAGGTTGATCAGCTCCCCAATCCAGGTGGGTCTGGAAAAGGCTGCCAGCAAGGTCAGCCAGATCAATATCAAGAGCACGCTGCCAACTCTTTTGGAACCGGTGATCGTGGCCTGTGCACTGTCGTGTAGTTCCTGCCAGGCAGCATAAAATGGCGCACGCAAGGCGGCCTGCTCGCTGCTGGCGGCTGGGTAAAAGCGCCATACAAACCAGGGCAGCGGTAACAGCAATAAAACGTAAGGCCAGTCCAGCTCTAACACTTTTCCCCCTGATGCTCATGCAGCCAGCGGTCGGCCAGGGTGTGCAGGGTGTTGATATCAGCGAGCAGTGCCGCATCGCTGTAAAGCGCTGATACAAAGGGGCTATTGCCGAAGCCTGTGTCCTGGGACCCGACCCATTGCCGGTCCAGGAATTCGCACCACGCGGTGCCACTCAGGCCTTGCACGGCTGAATCCCTGTAGCGCAGCATAGCGGCGCGTTTAAGAATGCTGTTAGCTGATTGCAGGTAGACCAGGCCATCCCCATTTTGTTGCCAGTTATGGAAGTACTGCGCCAGCTCGGCCCGGGCAGCGCGCCGATAGGCATTGGCACGATAACGCCTCAGTACCCACATACAGGCGACTATCAACAATGCCAGTGTCAGCAGTAACAGTAGCCACCAGCCGGGCGCCAATGGCCACCAGTCCACCGACACTGGTGTGTGAATGTCGCGCAGTTGCGCCAATGGGTCGGTGCCGTTCATCGTCTGGCCCGTCCTGCGTTGGCATAATAGGACTGCAGGAGAAGCAGGGGAGATTGATCTGTACTTGCTTCTATGACCGGGATGCCCAGTTTGCGGTAGGAGCTGCGCAGCTCGCTGAGAAAATTGTCGAAACGATCGCTAAAGCTGCTTCCCAGGGCGGCTTTGCCGGTTAGCAGGTCGGTGCGCTCCGTGCCATTGGTTACCGTGTATCTTCCTGCCCTGGGTAGCGCCCGCTCCAGTGGGTCGGAACAATGTATGGCGGTAATTTCCATGTGTCGGGACAGCTGGTAAATGTGCTCCATCGCTGATTCTTGTAGCGCGTCGGTAAAGTCGCTGATAATAAAAATGGCGCAACCAGGCTTGGCGATACGCCTCAAATCAACCAGCACGTCCTCGAAGCTAAATACTTCGTCGCCGCTTTCATTGGGCAATTGGTGATTGAACTCACACAAGTGGTTGAGCAGAGCCAGTACCGAGCGCCGACTGCGTCGCGGTCGCACTTCCCGGTGTTCGCCGCCGTTAAAGACCAGCCCACCGACACGGTCGCCATTTTGCAGAGAGGACCAACTTATCAGCGCTGCGATATGGCTGGCCAGAACAGATTTACAACAGGTTTGACTACCAAAGAACATGTTGCGGCGCTGATCGACCACAACCAACACGGGTCGTTCTCGCTCCTCACGAAAAATTTTGGTGTGGGCGGTGCCGGTGCGGGCAGTGACTCGCCAATCGATAGTTCTGATATCGTCGCCTGGCTGGTAATTTCTGACTTCTTCAAATTCAATGCCGCGACCACGGAAATTGGTTTTGTTAGGGCCTGCCAGCATACTCAGGGCGCGCCGCCTCTGGTTGAGCTTGAGTTTGTTTGCGGCATAACGGGCTTCGATAAGTCGCTGTAGTTCGCAGTATGGGCCAAGCACCGCCGCGCTCGTTAGGGAAACAGACACCTCAGGCAACCGGTACACTTTCCAGTAGCACGTCTATAGCCATGTCGGCGCTTATGCCGTTGGCCTCGGCTTCAAAGCTCAAGATCAGGCGATGGCGCAGCACATCGGCCGCCACTTCCTGCACATCATCAGGTGATACAAAGTCACTGCCGCGCAGCCAGGCGTTGGCACGGGCGCAGCGATCAAGAGCGATAGTTGCCCTGGGGCTGCCGCCGTATTCCAGCCAGCGCCGCAAGTCATCGGAATAGGCCGCCGGTTCGCGACTGGCTATGATCAACTCTACGATATAGCGCTCCACGGGTTCGGCCATATGCAGGGACAAAATTTGCTGGCGGGCCTCGAAAATGGTTTGTTGGGCCAGTCGCGGAGGTTGGCTGCTGGGTAGTTTGCTGTCCTCGCGCCGGGTCAGTCGTAAAATGTCCATCTCCGCCTGACGGTCCGGGTAACCCACATTCACGTGCAGTAAGAAACGGTCCAGTTGTGCCTCTGGCAGGGGGTAAGTACCTTCCTGCTCGATCGGGTTTTGCGTGGCCATGACCAGAAATAGCTCGGGCAGTTGGTAGGTTTCACTACCCACGCTGACTTGCCGCTCGCCCATAGCCTCCAGCAGGGCTGATTGCACCTTGGCCGGCGCGCGGTTGATTTCGTCGGCGAGAATAAGGTTGTTAAAGATCGGGCCGCGCTGAAAATGGAAACCGCCTTCCTGGGGCCGATAAATTTCGGTGCCGGTTACATCTCCGGGCAGCAGGTCGGGTGTGAACTGAATGCGGTGGAAATCGCCCTCAATGCCATCAGCCAGGCTCTTGATGGCTCTTGTTTTGGCCAGTCCTGGCGCACCTTCGACCAGTAAATGGCCATCTGCCAGCAGCGCCATCAGCAATCTTTGCACCAGCTTTTCCTGGCCGATAATCTGCTCGCTCAACCATTGCTTCAATTTGATAATTTGTTCTCTGTGCACGCCCTTGAATCTCCTTTACCATCACTCGCTAAAACCAGCGCCGGATTGTACAGAATTCGACTATCCTTAGCATGTTTGGTTTCAACGGAGGTTACATGAACTGGGAAAAGGGCAAGAACAAGCTGTTGCATGAATTGCAGCAAATGATAGCGAGCCGTGCTGAGCCGGAACAGGCATTGCTGGTAGATGCGCTGGCCAAGGTCTTTTACCGTGGATTTCCCTCCACAGATCTGCGTGATACGCAGGCTGATAATCTCTACGGCTTCATCTACGGGGCGTTTCGGGCCCTGCAACACTGGGATGCCAGCACCGCCCGAATACGTATCTTTAACCCCGACCTGGAGAAGCATGGTTGGGAGAGCAATCATACGGTAGTCGCTATTATCTGCAAGGATATGCCTTTTCTGCTCGATTCCGCTCGCGGCGAGCTTAACCGGCGCAATGCAAATATGCACAAACTGCACGGTCAGAACTTCTCCGTGGAGAGAGATGAGGCTGGGGCCATAGTGGGCATACAGGCCGGCCACGATGGTGAAGCCGTCAGCCTGATCTATTTTGAGATCGACCGCTGCTCGGACAATGATGAAGCCGCGGCGATGCGTGCAGCCCTGGAAGACATCCTCGCTGAAGTGAATTGCGTGGTCCAGGACTTTCCGACCATGCGTGAGAAACTGGCGGAGGTTATCGCCCTGGTCAAGGCTGACACTCTGGTAGAGCCGGGGCAGCGCCAGGAACATGTTGAGTTCCTTGAGTGGCTGGATGACAACCACCTGACCTTGCTCGGCTATGAATGTCTGGGTGTTCAGTATTCTGGCGAACGCATACAGGTGCTGGATATAGAAGAAACGCGCCTGGGGCTTCTCAAACAACGCGGCACCAGTGGACGCCTGGACCTGGGCAGGGATTTACAACGGGTAGTCGCCGAGCCCGAAAGCATGCTGGACAGGCAGCTGACATTTTCCAAATCAAGAATACGCTCGCGAGTGCACAGGTTTGCCTATCCTGACTACATAGAAATCAACCAGTTTGATGAACATGGCCAGGTTGTCCTGCAGCACAGGTTCATGGGGCTTTACACATTTTCAGTTTATTCAGAAAGCCCATCCAACATTCCTATTGTCAGGAAAAAACTTATCCAGGTGATGGAAATTTCTGGCCTGGACATGAGTAATCATGAGGGCCGGGAGCTGGTGCGAGTGCTGGAGATGTTTCCCCGCGATGAATTGTTCCAGGCCAATTCCCAGCAACTCTTTGCCATGGCAACGGCGGTGAACCAATTACAGGAGCGACGCCAGGTGCGCCTGTTTGCGCGCGCAGATGTCCATGACAAATTCTTTAATTGCATGGTCTATATGCCACGTGATCGATACACCACGGCAAAACGCATACTGATACAGAACTTGCTATGTGAGTTTACCGGCGCGCTCGAGAGTGAATTTACCACCACTTTCTCTGAGTCAGTGTTGGTGCGTGTGCACTTTGTGGTGTTGTTGCCTGCAGAGGGCAAACTGGACTTCGACCTGGATGACCTGGAGCAATCTATTGTTGCGACCATTCAATCCTGGGAGGATCGTTTTCGTGAGCGCCTGATCGAGGAACACGGCGAGGAGCATGGCGCCGAATATGCCGATCGCTTTGGAGATGGATTCCCGGTCGGCTACCAGGATGCATTTGATCCGCGGGTCGCGGTGATGGATTTAGGACGGATTCTGAATCTTGTCGCTGGCCAGAAGCTGGAGATGAGTTTTTATCGCCTGGTTGATGAAGAAGACGACCGGTTGAGGTTCCGCCTGTTCCGACAGCATAGCTCATTGCCATTATCCGACGTGCTGCCAGTGTTGGAAAATTTGGGGCTGCGGGTGGTGGCGGAAACTCCCTATGGCGTACGCGAAAAGGATGGCGACGTATTCTGGATCCAGGATTTTAGCCTGCACTACTCCCTGGGTGGTCATATCGAGCTGGATAAAGTTCGCGACGAATTCACCGACGCCTTCGCCCGCATCTGGTTTGGTGAAGCGGAAAGTGACAACTTCAACCGCCTGCTGCTGGGTACCCGGATGAACTGGCGTGAGATTGCCTTGCTGCGTGCCTACGCCAAGTATTTGAAGCAGATTAATTTCGGCTTTAGTCCTAAGTACATTGCCGAGACGCTGGCGCAACATTTGCACATTACCGGGTCAATTGTAGAGTTGTTCCTGACTCGCTTTGACCCCGATCTGGAAGGAGATGAAGAGTGGCGCGAACGCCGGGAGGCAGAGGTGCACGAGCGTATTATCACCGCCCTGGAAAATGTGGAAAACCTCGGCCAGGACAGAATTATACGTCAGTACCTGGCGGTGATTATGGCTACCCTGCGCACCAATTTCTTCCAGTGCGATAGTGATGGTCAGCGCCACGGTTATTTTTCCTTCAAGATGGAGTCTGGCAAAATCCCGGAGATGCCCAAGCCGCGGCCAGCCTACGAAATATTTGTCTATTCCCCGTCGGTTGAAGGCGTACACCTGCGTGGTGGCAAGGTGGCGCGGGGCGGGTTGCGCTGGTCTGATCGACACGAAGATTTCAGGACGGAAGTACTGGGCCTGGTAAAAGCGCAGCAGGTCAAAAACGCCGTTATCGTGCCGGTGGGAGCCAAAGGTGGCTTTGTCTGCAAGCGACCGATGCCTAATGCCAGCAGAGAAGAGCTACTGGCGGAGGGAGTCAGTTGTTATCGCACCTTTATTCACGGCTTGCTCGATGTCACCGACAACCTTGTTGACGGCGAGGTGGTCGCACCACCGCAGGTGGTGTGTAAGGATTCTGATGATACCTACCTGGTGGTTGCAGCTGACAAAGGTACGGCGACCTTTTCTGATATCGCCAACGAGATATCCAAAAGCTACAACTTCTGGCTGGGTGATGCCTTTGCTTCCGGCGGTAGTGTGGGCTACGACCACAAAAAGATGGGCATTACCGCCCGTGGCGCATGGGTTTCCGTGCAGCGGCATTTCCGGGAAATGGGCATCAATATTCAGGAAACCGATTTTACCGTAGTCGGTATCGGCGATATGGCAGGCGATGTTTTCGGCAATGGCATGTTGCTTTCAGAACATATTCAGCTGCTTGCAGCATTCAACCATATGCATATTTTTATCGATCCAAATCCGGAGGCGGCAGAAAGTTTTGTAGAGCGTCGACGCCTGTTTCACCTGGATCGCTCCAGCTGGGAAGATTACCAGGCCGATCTTATTTCAGCCGGTGGCGGTATCTTTAGCCGCGCTGCCAAATCAATTCTCATCAGCCCGGAAATGCAGCAACGCTTCGGCATAGAGGAAGAGACGCTGACGCCGGCAGAATTGATTTCTGCGCTGCTTAAGTCGCCAGTGGATTTGTTGTGGAATGGAGGCATTGGCACCTATGTTAAGTCCAGCTCAGAGCAACATGGCGACGTCAGTGACAAAGCCAACGACGCTCTGCGTGTAGATGGAGTTGAGCTGCGTTGTAAGGTGGTCGGTGAGGGTGGCAACCTCGGCCTGACACAGCTTGGGCGTGTTGAATATGCCCTCAATGGCGGCCGCTGTAATACAGATTTTATCGATAACGCCGGTGGTGTTGATTGCTCTGATCACGAAGTAAATATAAAAATACTGCTCAACGCTGTTGTTGCCAGGGGTGACCTCACCGCCAAGCACCGCAATCGATTTCTGGAAGAAATGACAGACAGTGTTGCTGAGCTGGTTTTGGAGAATAATTACCGCCAGGTTCAGGCGATTAGCCTGGCTGAGAGTGAGTCAGTACACCGCACGGGCGAATACAGGAGACTCATTAATCGACTGGAGGAGACAGGCCGGCTAGACCGGGCTCTGGAGTTTTTACCCTCAGATGATGAGCTGCTGGAACGCCGGGCGCAGGGACAGGGATTGACTCGACCGGAACTGGCTGTACTGGTTTCCTACAGCAAGGGCATTCTGAAAGAAGATTTGATTAATTCCGATCTCACCAACGATGGTTACCTGGCTCGTGCAATCGAAGGAGCATTCCCGCGACGACTGCTTGAAACCTACACAGAGGAGGTTTATGCACACGGCCTGCGCCGTGAAATTATAGCCACCCAAATCGCCAACGACCTGATTAATCGGGTCGGTGTCAGCTTTGTGGCCCGGCTGGCCAGTTCGACCGGATCCACCATCGCCGAGATATCTGCTGCCTACGTCACGACGCGCGATATTTTTGGTCTGGAAGCACAGTGGCGGGCCATAGAAGAGCTGGACTATGTCGCTGCACCGTCCGTACAAACTGGCCTTATGGTTGAGTTGGTACGGCTGGCCAGGCGCGGTAGTCGCTGGCTGTTGCGCAACCGGCGCCACGAGCTGGATCCCACCCAGGCAATTGCTGAATTTCAACCCGGCGTCGCCGAGTTGCAGTCGGCGCTGCCCGGCTTGATGAGTGGTCAGGCTGCCGATGTGGTGCGCAATACCTATCAACAGCTGGTTGATCAGAATGTCAGTAGTGAGTTGGCCCAGTTTGTGGCAGGCAGTCAGCATTTATATGCGGCTATGGGAATTATTGAGGCGGCCCGCGATATAGAGGCGACTCCCATGGAGGTCGCGGAACTGTTTTTCATGCTCGGTGAGCGACTGGAGCTGGACTGGTTTGCCTCCCTGATTACCGCCACAAAAGTCGAAAATGAATGGCAGGCGTTGGCACGTGATACTTACCTGGAAGACCTGGAATGGCAGCAGCGTTCGCTGGCTGTCGGGGCGCTGAAGCATATTTGTGAAAAGCGTGACACGGGGCTTTGTATTGAGCGGTGGATGAAGGAAGAACAACTACTGCTGGGCCGCTGGCAAGCGATGTTGTCAGAGCTGCATGCTGTTACTACGCCAGACTTTGCCATGTTCGCGGTGGCAAACCGGGAGCTGCTGGATCTGGCCCAGAGTAGCCTGCATTAAGGTTTACGGGGTGTTGCGGAGTTTAGCTACTGCTGCTGCGCCCTGTGTACACCGGATACTCCGGTGTATCCGTCCCATTGATCACTGCGACCTTCGCGCCAGCCCGAGAGCCAGAATTGGCGCTGTGCCTCGGCGGCGTGTGGGCATGTTTCAAGGGATTTTCCGTCCAGGCCAGCATGGTAGCCTCTGTGGAAAGCGCGGTTGTTCATATCACGTTTCTGTCTTCTCATACCTATCTCCTTGCCTACATGCTTTTAATCTAACCCAACTCAGAGTGCTGCGTCGACTATCGTTTTGTTATAAGCGTGCCAGCCTTTATAGTGCCAGCCTATGAATACAAAACATTGGTTCGCTAGCTGTCCGCGTGGGCTGGAATCGCTGCTCCTGGACGAGCTTTCCAGCCTGGGCGCCGAGTCTGTGCGGGAAACCGTTGCTGGCTGTGCGTTTGAAGGCAGCCTGTCGGTCGCCTACCGGGTGTGCCTGTGGTCACGGCTCGCCAACCGGGTACTGCTGCCGATTGCAGAGTTTGAAGCTCGTGAGTCTGATGATATTCACACGCTGTTGCTCAGGGTCGACTGGGAGACCTATTTGCCCACCGCTTGCACCCTGGTGGTGGATTTTTCGGGTCAAAACAGGTCCATCCGTAATACCCAGTACGGCGCCCAACTGACCAAGGATGCGATTGTTGACCGCTTCCGTGACAAGGGCCTGCCAAGACCCGAGGTCTCCCGGCGTGATGCTGATGTGCGCTTCCATGTGCGCTTGCGCAAGGGCAAACTGGAGGTGGCGCTGGATGTAGCGGGGGGCTCGTTGCACCAACGCGGTTACCGACAGGAGGCAGGGACTGCGCCGCTTAAAGAAAACCTGGCGGCAGCCCTGTTGCTGCGCGCCGATTGGCCTGCTATGGCTGCTCGCGGCGGTGCCCTGATCGATCCCATGTGCGGTTCGGGCACGTTATTACTGGAAGCGGCGCTAATGGCGGCGGACATCGCGCCCGGTTTGTGGCGACAGCGCTGGGGATTCGAATGCCAGCACTGGCACAATGCCGAGCAGTGGCAGGCCATACGTGCCGATGCAGAGGCCCGGGCAGCACGTGGACTGGCCAGTGAATTACCTGAGATCAGGGGTTATGATCAGGATCGTCGGGTCCTCAAAAAAGCCCAGGCCAATATCGACCACGCGGGCCTGGAAAAACAGGTCAGGGTAATCTGCAAACCCATAGCTGAACTGAAGAAACCCACCCACAGGCCGTTGCCAGACGGGCTTATTATTTGTAATCCGCCCTACGGTGAACGTCTCGGTGAACGCGATGCATTGCCAGCGCTGTATCGGGAAATGGGTGAGGTGTTACTACGGGAGTTCCCGGGCTGGCAGGCGGCGATACTAACGGCTGACAAAGAACTTGGCATGGCCATGGGGATTCGCAGTAATAAGCAGTACTCGCTCTACAACGGTGCCTTGCCAGTACAGCTGTTATTGTTTGACCTGAACGAAGAAAACCGCCGTCAGTCACGGCAGTTTTCCGACCGCTCAGCGACGGGCGAGTTGTCTGAGGGCGCGCGCATGTTCAGTAATCGCATGCGTAAGAACCTGCAGCAGGTCCAGCGCTGGGCTCGCAAGCAGGGCGTCAGTTGTTACCGGGTGTACGATGCCGATATGCCCGAGTACGCGGTGGCCGTAGATCGCTATGAAAATTTGTTGTATGTCGCGGAATACAAGGCTCCGGCAGAAATCGACGAGCGCGCGGCGGAGCGGCGCATGAATGATATTCGCCAGGCACTACCTGAAGTAACCGGAATTCCCGTCGCCGATATTCACTACAAGCAACGCCAGCGCCAGCGTGGCAAGCAGCAGTATGAAAAAATTGGCAAGTCCGGAGCATTGATACCGGTGCAGGAAGGGGCCGTTACCCTGCTGGTCAACCTGACGGACTACCTGGATACAGGGCTGTTTCTGGATCATCGGCCCTTGCGTTTGCGTATTGCTGCAGAGAGCCGGGGCAAGGACTTTCTCAATCTGTATTGCTACACCGCCACTGCATCAGTGCACGCTGCCTGTGCTGGCGCCCGCAGCACCACCAGTGTCGATCTCTCCAATACCTACCTGGCCTGGGCGCGGGAGAATTTCTCCGTCAACGGCCTGGCCGAGGGTGACGTGCACCAATTTGTGCGGGCCGATTGCCAGGAGTGGCTGGCAGGGCATGCCGAACAGTACGACTTGATCCTGCTGGATCCGCCTTCATTTTCCAACTCCAAGCGAATGCAGGGTAGTTTTGATGTGCAGCGCGATCATCCGGCCCTGTTGGCGGCCGCCTTGCAGTGCCTGCGCGCGGATGGGGTACTCTACTTTTCCAACAATCTGCGCAAGTTCACGCTGGATCCGGCGCTGGAAGAAATTTGCGTGATTGAAGAGATAACCAGGTCTACGATTGACTTTGATTTTCGCCGCAATCCTAAAATACACCGCTGTTGGCGTATCACTACAAAATGAAGGCTCCTGTTGGCGGGCCTTGCTGGGTCAGTGTCTACTTACGGCCAGACGAATATTTACTCACAGATGGCACCTAAAGCCTATAAACAAAGGGGTTTTTGATCGCCACTCTACAAATACACTATAAAAAACGGCTAAGTCATTGATTTATAAACAGAGCTTACAACTTAAAGCAAATTCTAGAAGAGTTGTATTACGCCCGGGTCAGGGTTTACCGCTGCCCGGGGCGGGTATTATCCACCGAGTTATCCACAGGCAATGTGGATATCTCAGTCTAGCTGTAGTAACTGTTTGCCCGCCATCGTCCAGCCGCCGGTGGCAATAGTCGCCATGTCGGGCTGAGCAAGGACAAAACCGATTTACTGGCCAGAAACAACTCTACCCAAGAACCGAAGCACATGTAGACTTTGCAAGAAATACTTCGTATTATCAATGGCTTCTTGGTGTTTCCTCGTGCTCTACCGGGCTAGGTACCCAAGCTCACTGCTCCACCATAGCCAAAGCCTTCCCTCCGGCCCCCGCTAATTTTATATCTCATCACGCAGAACATGGTGTAACGCGCTTTTTGCGCAATACGCCAGGAGTGAATGGTTTTTGCTGTGCGTTCACACAAATTCACACCTGGCCGCTCCTGACGCGGTATTGCTTGTTTTTCGAGAAGGAGTATATGGATAAATATTTAGGTGGAACCTGGGAAGAATTCGAACAGTGGATTCGATTCACAATTGGATCGGACTTCAAATGGTTGGTCAGGCCACTGGACAGGCAGTCGACCCGGGAAATGGTCGCCGATATGGTACGCAATGATATTGAACGGAATAACGGCGTATTTCCCAGGCAAAATTCATTTATTGAAAGAAAACAACAGGAGAAGACAACGAGTGAACAAGATTGAATTGGCAACACGATTAACGAGTAACCCCTCCAGGAAAACCGCTGAAATCCATTATACGCCCCCCGCACCAGTGACGACTGCGCTACTGTTGGCCGCTGGCACCGGGTCACGCTTACGCCCACTGACCCTGAATGCACCCAAGTGTCTTACAGAAGTTGGCGGAATACCCATTCTTGGCCGTTTGGTCGATAATCTTCGCTCGCAAGGCATTAGACGATTGGTGGTGGTAACAGGGTATCTGGATCATTGTATCCGTGAATTTCTGCAAAAAAATGCTCCTGATATACAGGTTGATTACATTTTCAACCCGGTCTATCAAACAACCAATAATATTTATTCCCTGTGGCTGGCGCGACAAGCCATCCAGGAACCTTTTGTACTGATAGAAAGTGATCTGGTTTTTCATGCCTCCATGCTAAGCGATATGCTAACACCAGACAAAATCGCCATTTCTCAACTCCTGCCCTGGATGAACGGCACCACCGTTGAACTCAATAAGCAAAACTGTGTTGCGGCATTTCATACCAAGCGTAACGCTGCTAACAGTCCCCACTACAAAACCGTAAACATTTATAGCCTGTCCTTGCAGAGTTGGCAGAAAGTTATCGCCCAGTTAGATCGCTATGTCGCAGATGAACGCCTGGGAAATTACTATGAAGCCGTATTTGCTGACATGGTAAGCAACGGAACGCTCGCATTTGATGCCGTTTTCTTTGACAAGCATCAGTGGTATGAAATTGATACTGTGGCAGATTTGCACCAGGCCGAATTATTATTCCCTTGCCTTCCAAGCGAAATAGCCGCGGACCGCTGGCTTCAGCCTCAGCGCGGTCTTCATAATATCTCTGTTACTGATAGTAGCGAAGCAATCGCTGTTTAGACCCGCTATCGCCTCAATTTAATCATGTGTGCATGGGTTGCACACCCTTTGCAGCGACCCAATAAGGTAAAAATTCAAGGAATGATAAACCCCGATACAAACTCACAGAAGCAAACTTCCAGAGAACAGCAATATGAAGCTTTAGCCACTGCCCATGGGGGGTATTGGCGCTATGGATTTACTGATCACGCCTACCTGTATAATCTTCATTTCCCGCCCGAGCGATTCTTTGAACTGCTTAAAAGCCAGATTCATGAACTGGTTTTAAATTACCCTGTCGCCCAGAGCACCCTGGCTGGCTGGGTCGGTGATTTGATCGACCAACCACCCGAACGTATTGTGGTGGGGAACGGGGCGGCAGAACTGATCAAAATAGTTTCCGGGCATATAGCGCAAAAACTAATTGTACCGGTACCCTCTTTCAATGAATATGCCAATGCAGCTCCGGCGGGAAGCGTCATCGAGTTTGCTCTTGATGCGCCCTCTTTCCAGCTCGACGTCGATAAATTTGCTGCCGAAGCGCTACGCTGCAAAGCTGATGTTGCAGTCGTGGTAACGCCAAACAACCCAACGTCTCTGCTAGTACCAAAGGCTGACCTTATTCGTTTGCTAACAAAACTGGCTGAACACAACTGCATGCTTATCGTCGATGAATCCTTTATTGATTTTGCCGGCAATCGCGATCAGGAAACACTGGCAAGAGAGATAGCGTTATACCCAAACCTGGCGATTTTTAAAAGCATGAGCAAGGCTTATGGCATCTGCGGTTTACGCATTGGCTATATGCTCACCGCCAACACGGCTTTTGCTGAGAAAGTGCGTGCAGGTATACATATTTGGAACCTGAACGGTTTCGCTGAAACGTTTTTGAAAATGGCCCCTGAATACCGAGAGGAATTCGAGTCAAGCTGCGCTCAAGTACGAGCAGATCGGGATCAGTTTTATCAGGACCTCTGTTCAATTAGGGGCTTGCATGTTTATAAACCCGAGGCCAATTATATTTTCTGCCGTCTCCCTGATCACGCACCTTCTGGCCCCGAGGTCGCAAAAACCTTGTTCGTTGAGCACAATATCTATATTAAACATTGCGAAGGGAAAAGCATGCCGGAATCCGACCGCTACGTACGTATAGCCAGTCGCACGCAAGATGAAAACAAACATTTAGTTAAGCTACTGGGTGAAATCCTGGCGGCTGAAACCCCCTGACTTTCATATGACCAAGAGATTTTGATGGGTACGATTCAAAAAGATAACGAACTGCGCTTCTTTAAGGAAACAGGTTTCTTTGCTGAAAGGGAACTGGCGATCAAGCACCTGAGAGATATGGATGAAATTCTATTTGCCGAAGGTGTGGATTACTGTGTCATGTTTGGCACCCTCCTTGGGCTATTGCGCCATAATGATTTGATTCCATGGGATGATGACCTGGATATCATTATTTTCGACATCGACAAATTCGAAGAAAAATGTCGGCACCAGCTGGAAGCAAAAGGCTATGTCGTTTATGACGATATGCGCAGCTTTGACGGTGTGCCAAAACGCTGCGGCTACCGTATTCATGCGGAACAAGGGCTTGATATCCCGGGACAAACATGGAAATTTCCATGGCTAGGGGTCTGGGAACCCACTATTGTTAGCCAGGACAGCGGTGACGTCATGACCTTGCTGCCTGAAACGTTCGCCTATGCTGTTGAGGATTTTTTCCCACTGGAAAGAAGAGCCTTTTTAGATTTTACCGTGAGTGTTCCCCGACTTTCAGAAGAAATTGTGAAGCAATATTACGGCAGTGATTGTATGGACGTGTGCGTGCTTCACAACCTGGATCACCGGCACTACAAGCCAACAGGGTTTCCCACCACAAAATTTGCTTTGCAAGATGTTTTAGCATACTTGAAAGAGAACCCTTAATTGAAACAACAAGATGATGTATTGCAGCTGGATGCCGCCTATCCAAAGCTTGCAAAAAAAGCCAGTGATGGCATGTACTGCTATGTTGTTCAACGCCGGATATCGCTTTACATATCGCTATTTTGCGTACGCAAAGGGATTACAGCCAATGCGGCTACCGGCATTGATATGCTATTTGCCATTCTCGCCGCGTGGAGCTTATCCCAGGGCCACTATGTTTTGGGTGTGATATTCATTCAAATCTTTGGTCTGTGGTCTTGTGTTGACGGTGAAGTTGCACGGCTAAGCAAATCACCCAGCAAGCTGGGTGATTTTTATGACACCATGACTGATCGCTCGGCTGAATTTTTGATTTTTGCCGGTGTATTTTATTCGATGCCATCCAGCGCTATCAGCTCTGCCTGGGGAACCCTGTTCTTTTTCTATATTGGTATGGTTTTTCTTATCACAGCGTCCTCTGAAAAATTCCGTTCTGTGTACCATAAAAATTATCCAAAGAGCGAACACGAGCGTGTATTCAGCTGGCTGTGTGCAGGCAGCGATACACGATTTTTGTATCTCTGCGTAGCCATTCTGATTTATACCTTTACTGGCAATGCTTCGGTCATTGAATGGTTAGTTATGGCATTGTCCTGCTTGCTCGGCATCAACTTCATATTTCGACTATGGAAGATTTCCACATTCCCAACAGAAGTCCCTGACTAATGGCAACCCAATATTCAGTGATAATTTATCCAGCGAACAGTTGCGCATAGAATGGGAAAGCAAAGCTACCTCTCTCTGTATGATTTTCTGACTGAACTTGATGAAAATTGCCTGCTGCTGGCTCGGCACGGGGAAACTGACTGGAACGCGATGAACATTATCCAGGGCCAGCAGGACCGGCCTTTGAATAATGTCGGGTTTGAACAGAGAAAAAATCTCTTCTTTGCATTAAACCAGGTTTCTCTAAACCGAATAGTCTGTAGCACACTGCAGAGAACCATACAGACAGCAATGCCCATCAGCATCGAAAAAGGCATCAAGCTCGAAAAATTTTCTGAGTTTAGCGAAGTTAAATTAGGTATTTTTGAAGGGCAACATAAAGAAGAATTTGTTGATGAATTTTCAAGAAATTGCTACCGGGAATTTTTAGACGACGAAGTAAACGTTGCCCTTCCTGGTGGCGGAGAAAGCCTCGTTATGGTGGACAAGCGTGTTCAACCCCTGGTGGAAAACATAATTGATAGCGTCATAAGTTCCGGCCATGTATTGGTGGTTGGACATCGCAACATCAACAAAATGATCGTTAAAACCCTTTTGAATCTCTCGTTGGATAAAGGCTACGAGGTCGAGCATGAAAACGCATGGCTTTATCTCTTCGCCCCCAAAAGGGCTGAAATTTTCCTGGTAAAAATTCCTGCGCCTCAAGCAGGTATTCAGGTGAAGCCAGGGTATGAAACAATCGAAACCGCGCCAGCCAATGTGGGTAGCTCAATCCAGCTGTAGCAACTGTTTACCCTGGTTTTCGCCGCTAAACAGTCGTTGCAGAGTGGCCGGGATGTTTTCAAAACCCTGTTGCATATCGACCCGCCAGGCCAGCTTGCCCTCCATCATCCAGCCCGCCATTTCCATGATGACTTCCTCGAAGCGACTCATATAGTCAATAACGATAAAACCTTCCATACGCACGCGTCGCTGTACCAGTATCATCAGGTTGTTGGGCCCGGGGGCAGGGGTCTCGTCGTTGTATCCGGAGATGCCGCCACACAGTGCAATACGCCCAAAGTCAGCCATTTGCTCTATAGCGGCTTCCAGCATGTCGCCGCCGACATTGTCGAAAAAGACATCGATACTGAGTGGGCATAATTCGGCCAGTCGCGCTCTGACATCTTCATTCTTGTAATCGATCACTGCATCGGCCCCGCATTCCTGCTTGAGCCACTCACACTTCTCTTTGCCGCCGGCAATGCCGATTACCCGGCAGCCTTGCCGCTTGGCGATTTGCACAACCATGGAACCGGTGGCCCCGGCTGCTCCTGAAACCACTACTGTGTCGCCTGCTTTGGGCCGCGCCACGTCGAGCAATCCAAAGTAGGCGGTGAGGCTGGTGGTGCCCAGTACGCCTAAGGCCAGGTCTGCTGTGACACCTTCAGGCAGGGCGCGTGGTGGAATCAAGCTGCTGGGTCCGCCAATGGCGTATTCCTGCCAGCCACACAAGCCCTGTACTAATGAGCCTACCGGTAAATTTTCGTCGGCGCTTTCGATAACCTCGCTGATGGTGCTGGCGCGCATCACTTCGCCAATAGCAACCGGTGGCAAATAACTCGGTTCATCAATTAGCCAACCGCGCATGGCGGGGTCAAAGCCCAGGCACTTTGTTTTTAGTAGCACCTCGCCAGCGGCCAGGTCTGGCTCCGGCATCGGGCTCTCAACCAGTTCGAAGTCTTCCGCTTGAACCATTCCGGTGGGACGTTTCTTGAGCAGCCATTGTCGGTTTGTAGTCACGGCGATATCCTTGTGTTTATATGTTGGCGTGAATAAAAAGCTGCTTATTGTATACCACTCTCAAAGCGGGGCGAGCTGGCAACTGGCTGTGGCGGCGCGCCGCGGAGCACTGCTGGAGGAGGGCGTCGCCGTGCTGTGGCGACGCGCCTGGGATGCCGGCGTGGATGACCTGGTGGCTTGCGATGGGCTGCTGCTGGTGGCACCGGAAAATTCTGCCAGCGTGGCTGGAGCCATGAAGGATTTTCTGGACCGAACCTTCTATCCGGCCCTGGGGCAGCAACTCAATCGGGCCTACGGGCTGGTCATTGCGGCGGGCAATGACGGTCGCAATGCCAGCGCACAAGTGCAGCGGATAATGAGTGGTTACCCGATGAAACTGGTGGCCGAGCCGCTGATATGCCGCGGTGAAATTACCCCGCAACACAAGATGGATTGTCAGGACTTGGGACAGGCGCTGGCAGCCGGTTTGTCCCTGGGTATTTATTAGGGAGGGTTTATGAGTGGGGTTGTGCCCGACCAACAATGGGCACGGAGTTTGGGGTCAGATCCTGAGCTATCCCCACAAAATACTATATGATTTCAATAGCTTAGGGAGTAGTCTGCTCTAAAAACAGTGTGTGCATGGTTTTTTTCTCTCATGAACGACTTAATTCCCAGGAGAGACCATGCACACGCGCACAGTATTACAAAAGTTCTTCCAATTTTCATTCCCTACCGTTCATGCCAAACGGCTGCTCGCATTACAGGCGGCCGTGGATTCTATCCTGCAGGGAGCACCAGCTTCCACCACCGCCATGGGCCGGCAGCTAAGCTCCCCTGTCCGCATAAAGCATCGCATCAAACGGATGGACCGCCTAGTGGGTAACCGGTTGTTGTATAACGAGCGCAAATTGTGCTACCGCGCCATGTGTCACTGGCTGCTCAAAGCCATTGGACAGCCCGTTATCCTGATCGACTGGTCGGATTTTAGTAAAGACCGGAAGCAACAACTGCTGCGGGCTGCTGTCCCGGTTGGCGGCCGTGGCCTGGTCCTGTACGAGGAGCTTCACCCACACAAGTTACTGGGCAACCGTGAAGTACAGCATCGCTTTCTGGCGACACTTCAAGACCTGATCCCGGCCGGGTGCCAACCGATCATCATTGCTGATTCGGGTTTCAAGACGCCGTGCTTTCGCCAGGTCGAGTCAATGAGCTGGCATTGGCTGGGCCGTATTCGAGGCCAGGATAGGGTGGCTTGGTGTGATGATGACGCTAGCTGGATTCCTGCCAAATCCCTGTATTTGCAGGCTACCTGCAGACCCAAGCTGCTGGGGGATGCCTGCTGGGCGCGCACTAATCCGCTCGCTGCGTTTTTGGTGCTGGTACGCCAACCCCGGCGTGGCCGCCACGCGATCAGTCCGGCGGGACAACGCCAACGGAGCAAGCGCAGCAGGAAGAATGCCCAGCGTGAGAACGAACCCTGGCTGCTCGTGGCATCAAACTCATTACGAGAGTACCCAGCCCGACGCATTGTGGGGTTATACAAAACACGCATGCAAATCGAGGAAAACTTTCGTGATACCAAGAGTGATTCGTTCGGGCTGGGGATCGCCAGGGAGAATCGAACAACGTTCGAACGGGCCAGCAACTTACTACTCATAGCCGCGTTGGCAATACTGATCCTGTGGGCCAATGGTGCCTTTGCGA
>SMVB01003110.1_pt1 | contig 123858 bp, 116 predicted proteins | sample 2456461 | NCBI WGS metagenome assembly SMVB01 (sample SAMN11095934, study PRJNA526329) | marine sediment metagenome | biome: Marine sediment; feature: Surficial sediment; material: Deep marine sediment; isolation source: Hadal surficial sediment | place: Pacific Ocean | collected 2014-05 | depth...
GCGGATCGCGCAACACCGGAGGCACTCGCCGATGCCGCGACCGAGATGGGCTGTAAGAGCGTAGCGTTTACGTACAACGATCCGGTCGTCTTTCTCGAGTACGCCATCGATGTGGCGGATGCGTGCAGGGCGGTCGGCGTCAACGCCGTGGCGGTCACGGCAGGCTATATCGATCCCGCGCCGCGCATCGAGTTCTTTGATCACGTCGACGCCGCCAACGTCGACCTGAAGGCATTCACCGAGCGCTTCTACCACAAGATCTGCGGGGGACATTTGCAGCCCGTGCTGGAGACTTTGGAGTATTTGAAGCACGAAACCGATGTGTGGTTCGAGCTCACGACGTTGATCATTCCCGGCGAAAACGATACGGAAGCCGAGCTTCGGGAGATGACGCAGTGGGTCGTTGAACACCTGGGTCGGGACGTGCCAATGCACTTCACCGCGTTTCATCCCGACTGGAAGATGCGCGATCTACCCAACACGCCGCCCTCGACACTTACGCGCGCGCGGCAGATCGCAATCGAAAGCGGCGTCCGCTACGCGTTCACCGGCAACGTGCACGATGCCGCCGGATCGAGCACATATTGCGCGAGCTGTGGGGTGCGCGTCATCGAGCGCGACTGGTATCAGCTCGGCGAGTGGCGCCTTGGCGCAACTGGTCGCTGCGACGCGTGCGGCGCCGAGATTGCTGGACGTTTCGATGTCGCTCCTGGATGCTTTGGCGCGCGCCGAATTCCGATTCGTGTGCACTGATCCAGCCGGAACCCTGGAAACCTTGCCATACCGTGGATCGACAACTACCGCGAAAGGGCATCGAACCAGGTACGGATCGGTCCGAGCGCACTGAGCGCCGACTCCTCGTGTTCCAGTGCGCCCACGCAAACGGCTTCCACGGGTGCGCCCAGGGCACTCATGCGCCGAGCAGTTTCGATGGCCTCGCGGGGCGGAACGTCCTGATCGTTGGTACCGTAGTACAGCCGCAGCGGACTCCGCGGCACCCAATCGTGTACCGAGTTCGCGGCCAGCGCGTCGCGCAACCAGGATCCCCGGCCCGCGTCATAGGCGGCCAGGAAGTCGTCGCGAAACATCAGTCGTGGTCGATCCGGCAGACCGGCATTGACCGCGTCGTCGTCATGATAGCCATCGAACAGTACTTCAACCCGCTCATCGTAGGGGCTACGCAACACGGAACTCCGGGAGCGCCCGTAGATCCGCGCATACGTGTCCACCAGGTAACCGAGATAGACCCGATGTGAATTCGCGCCGCCCCGCAGTGCCACAGGGAAACTAATGGCGGCGAGATCGTACGGACCTGCGGCTGCCGCAGTCGCGCGCACCGCGAGGTCCGGCACGGGCTCCCGCTCGAGTGCGCGATGCGTTGCCAGCGCGACATGGCCGCCCTGGCTCGCCCCCAGCAGGAACAGCTTTTCGGGCCACGCGACGCCAAGCAGGTCGGCGAGCTGATGGGCCGCCCGCAACGCATCAATCACGGTTTCAGCCGTGCTGTTCGCATGCAGGAATGGATGCGGACCAGGGCGGGTCCCAAAGCCCAGGTAATCCGGGGCTACCAACAGGTATTGCGCACCCGCGAACGTCGCGCCCACGAGCTTTCCTTCGAGGGTCGGTACCGACGGCGCGAGACGCCGATCGGTACGGGTTCCGTGCATATACGCCACCACCCCCCTGACCCGTTCAACTGCAGGCACACCCACCAGTGCGGTAGCCTGCGCGGGCTGATCCGCGGGATCGCGGGTCCAGTAGCCGATTCGGTACAGCGTCATGGAGCTGCGCACCTCTAGCCCCGCCGGAGCCCCGGCAAACCAGAGCCCCAGACGCAGAGTCCAGGCGGGGTACGAGCGGATTCGAGCGGCGCTAAACAACGCGCCGGGGCGGGCGTCGAGCCGTTGGACCTCGATGGGCCTGTTGGTCGCACAGCCCGCAAGCACCGCCACGAAAACGAACCCGAGGGACCACGCAGCCGCTATACTGGCGCGTCCAGCCCGCGAACCGGCGGTTGCGATGGCGCTGCTCGCTTCCTTCATCACGCGATACCCCCTGCAGAGCGCGTTTCTGGTCTCCGCCCTGCTGCTCGCCGGGCTGGCGGACGGTCTCAGTCTTACGGCTTTGCTGCCGCTGCTGCAACTTGCGTTCGACACCCCGGGCGACGACTCCGAGCTGGCCCAGTTCGTGCGCGATACCATGGCCCAGTTCGAGCTGTCGCCGTCCATCGGTACCCTGCTGATCGTGATGCTGATCGGTGTTTTCATCAAGAATACGCTGGTGTTCGTATCGACTCAGCGCATTGGCTACATCGCCGCGGACGTGGCGACAGAGCTGCGTATGAACCTGCTGCGCGCCGTCACCGCGACGCGTTGGCAGTATTACGTCAGTCAGTCAACCGGGGAGCTCGCCAATTCCATGGCGACCGAGGCCCTGCGCGCATCCAATGCGTACGTTTACGCGGTTCGGCTGTTCGCGGTGCTGGTCGAGACGCTCGTCTACGCGGTCGTGGCCGTGCTCGTGTCGTGGCAGGCGACCCTGATCTGCTTCGCCGCGAGCCTGGTGATTGTCTCCGTGTCGCAGATTCTGGTTCGCATCAGCCACCGTGCTGGAATCCAGCAGACCGAGTGGTACCGAACGCTGCTCGGCCGGCTGACGGACGTGTTGCAGTCCGTCAAACCGTTCAAGGCAATGGGCCGTGACCACATCGCCGAGGACGCGCTGGAGGATGACACCCATCAGCTGCGCCGTGCGCTCAAACAGGAGGTATTGGGCAATTCGGCACTCGAGGCGGGTCAGGAACCGATGTACACCTCGGTTGTCGCCGCCGGTATGTTCGTCGCCCTGGTGCTGTTTGACTTGGACCTCGCAACGGTGACCTTCATGGTTCTGATCCTCGCGCGACTGCTGAAACGAATCGGCAAGGTGCAGAAGATCTACCAGCGGATGATGGTGTGTGAAAGCGCCTACTTTGCCATTGAGGCCTCCACGAACCGCGCCCTGCTGCAGGCGGAAGTTACGGATGGGTGTGCCCCACCGGTATTGGAACGAAGCATCGAGTTTCAGGGCGTCAGTTTCGCGTACGGCGAAAACGTCATCCTCGACAGAGTCGATTTCGCGATCGAAGCCGGTACATTCACCACCATGGTCGGCGACTCAGGTGCCGGCAAGACCACTGTCGCCGATCTGATCATCGGCTTGATCAGGCCGGACACCGGGCGGATCAGCATCGACGGCGTCGACCTGGAGACCATCGACCTGCGTGCCTGGCGGCGCCAGATCGGCTACGTTCCACAGGAAAATCTCCTGCTGCATCGCAGCGTGCTGGCCAACGTCACCCTCGGTGACGAATGCCTCAGCGACGCTGACGCCGAACAGGCACTGCGCGATTCCGGCGCATGGACGTTCGTCAGGCAGATGCCGGACGGCATCCACACCATCGTGGGTGAACGGGGCACGCGATTGTCTGGCGGACAGCGTCAGCGCGTCATGATCGCCCGGGCACTGGCTCACCATCCACGACTACTGATCCTGGACGAAGCGACCAGCGCACTCGATCAGCGCACCGAACAAGATATCTGCGCGACGCTTCGCAGTCTCGCCGGTCCCCTCACAGTTGTCGCGGTTACTCACCAACGTGCGCTTGCCGATGCCGCGGACCAGGTGCTGCGCCTGACCAACTGCAAAGTCAGGCCGGCCGGCCTGCGACTACAGGCAACCTGAACCAACTCCGGGACCCTAGTGGCCACAGCCTTTCTCTAGCTTGCGTATGAAGCCCGGCTTATCCCTCTGGATTAGCTTCAGTGCGTCAGGGTCGACGTTGGGTGCTCCATCGTAGATCGCTCCCCAGCATACCAATTCCACCAGGAGAGGGATCAGTCCGACACCCTTCTCGGTCAACGTGTACACGATCTGCCGCCCATTCTCGGGATCCTGCTGCTTGGAGATGATGCCGATGAGGTCTAGTCGATTGAGTCGATCGGTCAGGATGTTGGTCGCGATGCCTTCGTCCGAGGAGAGGAATTCCTTGAAGTAGCGCTTTCCCACGAAGACCATGTCGCGCACGACGAGTAGGCTCCACTTGTCACCCAACACATCCAGTGAGGAACTGATCGGGCAGCCGGAGCGTCGCTGGTTCACGTCGAACGCCATCGCCTTTTCTTTCTAACTTTGATCACTTGCAGTGTGCCAGTGATTGAGGCATGATGCAATCGCTTGCACATCGCAAGTGGTGTGAAAGCAGGCACGCGATAGGAGCTCGCCATGAAGAGGGACTCACGAGTACAGGAACTCATTAGGAAAGCCCCGAACAAGGGAGTCGCAACGATTGGGGAAGAACGCAAGATGTTCCTGGACGCGGCGTTCGAGGAACACTTCGGAGCTGAACTGGCAGGTGACTTGCCGGCGATCAACGCCAGCTACTCAAAGGACGGCGGGCATCTCAACTTCAACGGTGTCCGTTACGAATCGGAGGAAGAGCTGACAGCCTTTCACAAGGGCTTCGGCTTTAGCAACGAAGGCATGCTCTCGGGAATTGGTGGCGACATTACCCACATTACCTACACGCAAGAGAGCATGGTCGTGGAATACGCGCTTCGCGCCACGATAGAGATCGATCTCCCCGACGCGCCGAAAGGTCGATCCGTGGGCGTTCCGATGTGTGTGGTCTATGAGTTTGACGAGGCAGGCAAGTTGACATCCGAACGGGTGTATGCCGACTCGGCTGCGGTGCTGCCGAAGCGGTTCCTTCCAATTTGATCGCGACGGCGAGGAGAGGACGATGGCGTATCGATTGTTTTATTGGGCCTTACAGGGACGCGGCGAGCAGGTTCGGTTGCTACTCAACGAGCTAGGCCAAGAATACGAAGACATCCACGTCGTCAAAGACGACAACTTCACAAAGATGAAGCGAGAAGGTCCCGGTACATTGTCGTTCGGGTCCGTTCCCATGCTTCAGGATGGCGATTTCACGCTCGTGCAAGGCCCTGTGATCATGAATTATCTCGGTCGCAAGCACGGGATCATGCCGAGCGACTTCCAAGCGGCCGCCAAGACGGAGGCCATGGTGTTGGGCGCAGAGGACATGCGGATGGCGTATTTTCGTCTCCTGGGTGATGACGACCGTGCAGCAGACCGGCGGTCAAAGTTCGTCGAGGGTGATTGGCGTGACCGTTGGCTTTCGGCCTGGGACGGACTACTCGACCTCAATGGCGACAACGGCTACCTGGTGGGATCGTCTCTGACCCAGGCAGACCTCGCTGTCTGGGACGCACTGGATGCCATCGTCAACAGGATTGAAGGTGCCGGGTTCGGTGCGTTCGGGCGAGTGGAGAAGTTCTTCGAGTCCATCGGTATGCGCCCCGCGATCGCCGCGTACCTGGCATCTGATAAGCGACTGGGTAAGAAGCGCTAGCCGGCCAGATCTCCTCGACCACGATCACTCGCGTGCAGCAGTCCTATGGCAACCCTATACTCGCCGCTCCTTCGTGGGGAGTGATCAGACGTGACCATTCGCGACTACGACCCCGAGCGTGACCTCGAAGCGGTTACCCGCATCTGGTTCGAGATCGGCTGGTTCAAGAACGAGCGCCAGGCCAAATACATGGACGCGTTTATCTCCGCAGGGCGCGCCATAGTCGCGGATATCGACAACGAAGCCGAGTGCTTCGTGCACGTCACGGAGGGTACGATCCGGCATCAGAGCGTCGACCTGGACCTTGCGGCGGTCACCGCCGTGACCACGAGTCGAATCGCCCGAAAAACCGGCTTTGCGAAACGTCTCACGGCTGCGTCACTCGCCAATGCAGCAGAGTCAGGCGCCGCGGTGTCGGTGCTCGGCATGTTCGACCAAGGCTTCTACGATAAGGTTGGTTTCGGAACGGGTGCATACGAACAGATCGCCGTATTCGATCCCGCATCGCTGACCGTAGCCAACGGCTTCCGTCCACCCAAACGACTGAATTACGATGACTCGGCCGATATGCATCATGCGTTGCTCAATCGCCACCGAAGCCACGGAGGGGTGACGCTCAGCCCGGCCGATTTCTTCAAAGCTGAGGTTGGGTTCACCGACAACCCGTTTGGCTTCGGGTATTACGATGGCCCTGATGGCACGTTGTCTCACTTCATCTGGGGCAACGCCGAAGGCGAGCATGGGCCGTACAGCGAAAAAGCCATGGCCTACCAGAACGCCGAGCAGTTGATGGAGTTACTCGCGCTGATCAAGTCCCTGGGCGACCAGGTGTCGTCGTTTCGCATGCTCGAGCCCGCTGACATTCAGCTGCAGGACCTGCTCAAGCAGCCGTTCAGACACAGAAGAGGAACGGCGGGTTCCAAGCATGAAAACAAGATCGACAGTACGGCGTATTGGCAATTGCGCATACTTGACCTCCAGACCTGCCTCGCGAATACGGTTCTCGACGGACCGACCACACAGTTCAACCTGACACTGACCGATCCGGTGATCGATCACCTGGATGACGGATCGAACTGGAGAGGCATCGGCGGCGAATACACCATCACGCTGGGTTCGGAATCGAACGCGACTCCGGGTACCAGGAAAGGCCTGGCGACGCTGTCAGCCAGCGTTGGTGCGTTCAGTCGCATGTGGTTCGGCGTAAGAGCCGCCTCGGGCCTTGCGATCACGGACGAACTGCGCGGCACCCCGGAACTGTTGTCGCAACTCGACGCGACGCTACGTCTGCCCCAACCGCATTTGGGGTGGGATTTCTAACGCAGGCTCAGTTGGCAGAATGCTCCTTTTCGAGCATCAGCTTCAGACCGGCCGTAATCCGCTCTTTGGCCGTTTCGGTGTGCTGACCCCTTTCCAGGGATGCGATGCCTTGCTCCAGACGGAATCCCGGTATCGTCACCTGCACCCTCTGAATCGCCGCCTGTGCCGCGTCCGTCTCGCCGAGCAGGGAGAGCGCGTTGGCCTGGACGAGACAGGCAGTGTAATCGTGTGGCGACCAAAGCTCCCAATCTTCAGCGTGGGGAAGCGCCTGCTCATAGTCGCCAAGAATAGTATAGGCATATGCGAGCCCCAGATGATTGGGACCCAGGTCTTTGGGCGCCTTTTCCGCGAGCTCTTCATAAATGGACTTGGCTTCTTCGGCCTCACCGGCGCGCAGCAGGACATTCGCCAGCGTCACCGATGAAGGTGCAATGGGTGCAAGGGCGAGCGCCTTTCTCGCGAGCGAAATGGAACGCCGCGTCTCGCCGAGATTCATGTAGGTGGTTGCGGCAATGGCGACTACGGCCGCGTTTCTGGGTGCGAGCCTGAGCGCGGATTCGATCTCGGTGAGCGCCTGCTTGCGATCCGCGTCAGGATCTTCGCTGAATTCAGCAATGAGGTCCTGCGCAAGCACGTCAGCCAGGCGCACATGGGCAACGCCCGACGAAGCATCCAGTGCGATGGCACTTCGGATCAGGTTTTGCCGCCGTTCCCGGCCTTCCCGGTGATTCGTCGGGCTCGCAGCAGCGAGCGCCAGGAGACCCCACGGACCCAGTTCATCCCGAGGCGTGCGGAGGATGCGCTGGAAGTTGTCGTTGCCACCAGCGGACGCAACCGCATTACTGATCTTCAGCGTGAGACTGTCCTGTGCGGTACCAATATCCTCGATGGGTTCATTGAAGGTCTCCGTCCAGATATGGCCGCCCGTCTCGGCGTCGATTAGCTGGGCAACCACTCTGATGTTACTGCCCACCTTCCTGAGGCTACCTTCCAACACATAGCGAACGGAAAGTGTCCGGCCTACTTCACGGACATCGGACGCCCCTCCCTTGAACTGGGAACTCAAGTTTCTGGCCGTCACGAAGAAGGTCGGGTTCTGGGCAAGATGCGTGATGATGTCTTCGGTCATACCCTCCGCAAGTCCGAGAAGCGCTGGATCGTTGGTCAAATCGTCCAAGGGAAGGACCGCGAAGGAGGGACGCTCCTCACCCTTTGGGCTGGCCGGCGCCTCCGCTGCACCCCGGATCGACCCGAGTGCGTGACGGATACCCTGAAGCAGGCTTTCCAGATCGGCGCTGGTCTGATCGTGCGGTGTCCAGCCGATGAGCCTTGCAGCCTGGGTCCGGCGAAAGGCGAACGGCAACTCGATGTCGTCCAGAAGAACAGGGACCAGGATGTCTTGATCCAGGCCAAAAAGCGCTTCACGCCGCACCCAGTCCGAAGTCACCGAGGCTTCGGTCCAGACGACCACGACGCAGGCGGACTGTGCAAGCGCCTGCTCGATCATGTCGTCGAAACTCGTGCCGGGAACGATATGCCGGTCCCACCAGACGGACCAGCCCTGGGCCTCAAAGGACGAAACGAGGGGAGCGACACGCAATCGGTCATCGCTCGCATAGCTGAGAAAAATGTCCGTCACAGACCCACCTCGGGCACGGGAAGTCGCGTCTCGCCCAAGATTAGGAAACTAAGCTTCGGCCGTGCTCGGGCCGATCATTGTTTTGACTTCGGTGATGCGTGTCACGGGGAATCCACTCTTTTCGGCATGTTCCCTGATGATGTCTTCATCCCTGGCCATATACACGCAGAGGGTCATGTCGTTGACCACATAGGACTCGACCCACTGGATGTCGGGACCCAACTCTTCGAGCACGGCGTTCGATCTCTGTGATGCGGCCTTCAGTTCCTCAGGACTTGAATCGCCAATGCCCGGTATGGCTCTTTCAATCAGGTATTTTTTCATCGCCTCCTCCTGGTTCCACAAGTATTGCAAACCCCCATGGTGTCCGCAAAACGGAGCAGAGTCTATCATCCACCGCAGACATGCCTGAAATCACCGCCGCGACGGACCGACCGAGGTTCACGTTAGCTCCCCACGGCGCGGCCGCACGCCTGATGCTGGCGGTTCTCACAAGCGCGGGAATCTTCTACGCCAATCTCAGCCCGGTGATCGTGAGCGGGCTCATTGGCTACCTTGGATTTTCGAACGACGACGCCGGCTTTGTGATGGCGGCAAACACTTACGGCGCGGCGGTTGGCACGCTCCTGGCCATCGCCCTCATCAAGCGGGCCCCGTGGCGCCCAACGGCGGCGTTCCTGCTCGTCACGCTGATCATCCTCGACCTGATGACCATCGGCGTAACCAGTCCTGCCGCACTGATTGGCATGCGGTTTCTGCACGGCTTTACGGGCGGCGCCACGATGGGCCTCGGCTTCTCGGTGATCGCGCGGATGCAGCATCCCGAGCGCACGTTCGGTTTCGTGATCCTGGTACAGCTCGGCGTGGGTGGTGCGGCCATTGCCTGGTTGACGCCGCTGCTGCCGTCATTGGGTCCCACCGTGGTCTGGTCGGCGCTCGCGATATTCAGTGGCTTGGCGCTCTTGACGTTACCCTTTCTCGATAGGTATCCGATCTCGGGCAGTACCAACGCCCGGGGTCGGGCCACCCGAAGGGCGCCGTTGTTGGTGGTGCTCACGGCGATGGCTGCGATCTTCCTCTTCCAATCTGGGCAGATGTCGGTGTTCACCTACGTCATCGAACTCGGCCAACACGACGGGTTGGAACTGGGCTTTGTGAGCCTGACGGTGGGCGGTTCGTTCTGGGCAGGAATCCCAGGTGCGTTATTGGTGATCTGGTGGTCCACGCGTTCGGGTCGGCTGCGGCCCATCGCGTTCGGGATCGGGTTAACGATGTTCGCCATCACGATTTTTCTGGGAGGCAACCGTGTCAGCTTCATCGCAGCGAACGTGTGTTTCGGGCTTGCTTTCGCAATCACCATTCCATATTTGTTGGGGCTTGCATCAGCGCTGGACACGTCTGGACAGATGTCTGCACTGGGTGGATTTCTCAGCACCCTGGGCCTTGCCAGCGGGCCCGTCCTGGGCGCGTTGTTGACTCGGGAAAACGGGTTCGACACGTTGATCTACGCGGCATTGATGTTGCTGACCCTGAGTGTGTTCGTGTCGAGCTACCCGGCGCGGTACCTGGACGCGCAACGTAAAACTCACTACGCCGATCGATGAGATTCCTCGACCGTTACCTGCATTTCTCTAGGTAACAGCAACGGGCCATATTGGTTGTATATCGCCACGTCGGCGGCGTCCCGGCCTTGGGCAATGGCGATGCGGGCTCCGGCACCGCGAGTGCTGATCGCGTCGAATGTATTCCAATCATCGCCGACGAACACCTCGAACCACGCATGGATGTCCATTGGTTCGAGATTCTGGAGGTAGCCCACCACGAGGCGTGCAGGTATGCACAGCGCTCGGCACAGGGCGATACTGATGTGCGCGAGATCGCGGCACACCCCTTCGCCCCGTTGGTGTACCTCAGTGGCTGAGACGGGATAGGAGCTGCTCAGTGGGGTGAAGCGTATCGTGCGCCGCACCCAGTCCGTGATCGCCATTACCTGCGCATAACCCGGCGCGCAACCCGCCACGATCTCAGTGGCCATGTCACCGAACCGGTCGGACTCGCAGTAACGGCTGGGCAGCAGATAACCAAGCACCTGATCCGGCAGATCCGGAATCTCGATGAAGGCGGCAGATTCCGACACCGAGGGTCGTTCTGCCACCATGACGTCCGCAGATGTGTTGATTCGGAACTCCCCCACCGGGGCGACCATGCGCTGGCAGAGATTTCCGAATCCGTCCGTAAACTCAACCACCTGCACGGGCGGTGAAAGGCGGTAATCCTCAGCCGCGACCCACTGGCTGTGGTTGCTGCGCGGTCGCAGCATAAACACCATGGGCGTGCTCACCGCGACGCTGAACGAAAGTTCGCAGGATACATGCAACCACGTTTCGCTCATCTTTCGTTCAAGCCGTACTTTAGAATGACCAGAATGTCTGGTTGCAACGGGAGTCGCAATGACCTCCACCGACAAAACTACGAACCGGATCCAGGACACACCGCCTCGACCCGAACCGCTACATGACTTTCGTATGGAAGCCGTGGGATTCGAAATACTCGAGCTGGCGCGGGGCCACCGCATTGAAGCGATGACAGCCACCCAGGGGATAGCGGTTACTTGCAGCGCGGATCGGCCTTCTGGATCTCAGCGATCTGCTCGCGCGTGATCGGAATCGTGTCGCAACCATGTCCTTGCTCGCAGATCAGATCCCATTCCGGTCTGGCCTGGAGGTGGCAGCCAAAACAATTGCCGCCGAACCGATTCACCACATCCACGAAACCACGCTTGCGGATTGACGTGCCTGCCTCGGAAACATCGAGCTCGAAAAACTCCCAATCGCGCGTCGCCGTATTCCAACCCGGCTTGTGCTTGACCATCACTTCGGTGGGTACGAGCTGAACCATCGATCCGGCCGGGTAGGTGCCGCCGGTGGGTGAATGTGCAACCGTAAGCGTGCCTTCCAGATCGCCCAATAGGTTGTCAACGTAGAAGTGGCGTACCCGGGTCATGTCCTGCAGACAAACGAAGTTCTCCGCTTCGACATCGATGCCTGCGCTCGGCACGGCGACGCTTTCTGCGGTAGCGCCAGCGACGAACGTAAACCCGGCCAGCCCAATCGCGCAAGCAGCGAGTACTGGCCTGTCTGTTTTCATTTACGGCGGCGCCGCGAAGTGATGCGCGATCATCTTCGTGCCCTCGAACACCGCCCTATCGAGCACGTTGCGTTCGTCCACGAACACGAAATCGAACTCCTGGTTCTCGTTGACGTCACGGTGAAGCATGACGACGTACATCTCGCCATCGGTGGGCATCGAATCGACCGAGATATGAACGTCCAGGTTCTCGCCGTCCTTCAGGTATGTGGCGCCGACGTAGTCGTCGCCGACCGGACTCCCATCCTTGAAACCGTGCATCACCAGCCAGCCATTGCCGTCTATATGCACTTCGCGGAAGGTGAACGTGGCCTCGTTGCGCGTCGCACCCTCGGTAACAATCCAGTTCGACTCGCCATTGCCGAGGGTGATCTGGGGGGCGTCAACGCCTGCTGGCGCGGCCGTCGCTCCTGCCGCAAGCAGCATTGAAAAGGACAAAAGACGTTTGACCAGCATTGGACGTGGTCTACCTTTTCGATCGCAAGCATCATCGTCTCCCTGTTTCACGGGTCATGCCGGCTGTGCTGCCGCTACGGCAGTCGCGCAACCTCGTTCGATCTAACTCACGATTTTCGTGATGGCTTCGTTCAACACGTTGGGTTCGAATCCCCAGGGGCCGGGCTCGCCCTGAAAGGCGATCGTGCCATCCCGGGCAATGAGATACAGGCGATCCGGCAAGGCGCCATAGGCCTCGGCGATCGCATCGTCGATCTCATCCACCACCACCGGCATGCGAATCGCCAGATTGATGGCACACGATGCCGCGACTTCCACGCGTTCATCGGTAGTGGTCGGATCGTTGACCCGAATGCCTTCATCCCGGTTCGGCGTAACCACCCAGCCCTCTTCCGGGTGCGCTTCGCGGATGTACACCACCAGGAAGGTGACCTTGTGCTGCCACGCTTCCCACATGTCGTGCAATGCGTTCAACTGAACGCGAAACGGAGGTCAGGTGTAGGATCCGAAGATCAGCGCGACCGGTTTCTCGCTGGCCGCCTCGAGCAGGTTGAACATCTGGCCCGTGGCGGTCTTGCGCCCATCGCTGAAGTCGTAAATTGGGCTCGAAAAGTCGTGTGCCGGGCCGCCCTGGACAACCGACGCAGTCGCCAGCGCCTGAAAGCGCGGGTCCGCCATCACGTCCATTGGCGTCTTCGGCGAATCCTCGGGAGTGAATGCCCGCCAATCGAATCCGTCAGGCAGGATGTTCTCGGATTCGCTCATCGATGTCTCCCATTTTCGAATCTTCAAGCGCTCATTGTGCGCGTGAGGTAGAGTGCGGTCGAGACTTCCTGCAGTTGAATCCGAGATTGCCGATGAGACTTCCCGGCATTGCTACGCTCATCCTGACGCTGACGTTCTGCCCGGCAGCGTTTGGTGCAGCACCAGACATCGGGATCGTGGCGCGAATTCACTTCAATACCCAGGTACGCGACTTCACAAAGTCGCGCGCCTTCTACCGGATGCTCGGGTTCACTGCGGGCCGCGGCGGCTTTCCAAAGACCAACACTCACGAGATGGCGCGCTCGCTCGGGATGTACGACCTTTGTACGTACGAATTTTTCGACGCAGAAGTCGTTTCCATCCCCGATAGCTGGGGCCCCGCGACCATCGACATCATCCAGTTCGTCATCCCCTATAACGATGCGCCACCCTACGCGCTGCCCAACCACCTGGGCATGGCCTACGCGGCGCTTCAAACCACCGATCTGGCGAGTGACGTCGCCTTCCTGAAGTCGCAAAAGGTGAAGTTCCTGGCGCAACGGTTCGGGACTCCCGGAAATCAGTTCGTGTTCTTCAAGGACCCCGACGGCGTCCTGTACAAGCTGAGCGAAACGTCTGCTCCCCCTCCTCCAACCGCTGCCCCTCTTCCATCCGCTCCCCCTGGCGATGCAGAGGCTGACCTGCACATCACCGCCATGCCTTACATCGCCTTCAACGTCCGCGACTTCGAGCGCTCGTATGCGTTTTACCGGCGGCTGGGCTATACCGAGACCACCCCGTTGCCGGAAGGCGGGACCCTGGAGGAAGCCCGAGCCTACGGACTGGACCGCCCGTTCAAGATCCGGGGCGCTCAGATGGCCCTGCCCCACGGCGACAAACACGCCATTCGAATCGTGCAGTGGCTTGATCCTTATGATGACGAGCCGCCCTACGCGCCGCCGATCAACCATATCGGCATCGATCGCCTCGCGCTCTACGTGCTGGACCTGGATGCGGCGGTGAAAACGCTCAAAGCCGAGGGCGTGGAGTTTCTCTCCGATATTGCGCCCTGCTGCTCCGGCACCGGGCTGGATGAAACCGGCATCATCAACATCGTCGACCCCGACGGGATCTTCGTTGAGCTGGTTGGGCCGATCGCGGTTCGTGGGCCTCAACCGCCGCCGCAGTGGTGCGCCGCCACATGAGCGACACACCCACCCTGTTCAGTGCAGCCACGCGCCGCTACGTGCTGGGCACGCTGGTCGTCGTGTACACCTTCAACTTTATCGACCGGCAGATCCTCTCCATTCTGCTCGAACCGATAAAACTCGATCTCGAACTCTCTGACACCCAACTGGGGTTTCTGACCGGGTTTGCCTTCGCGCTGTTCTACGCGACCCTCGGCATTCCGCTCGCGCGCTGGGCGGACGCGCACAACCGCCGCAACCTGATTGCAGTATCGCTGGGAATCTGGAGCGGCATGACCGCCCTGTCCGGCGTAGCCCAGAATTTCTGGCAACTGCTCGGGGCGCGCATCGGGGTCGGCGTCGGCGAGGCCGGGTGCAGCCCGCCCGCACACGCGATGCTGTCCGATTACTACCCCCCGAACCAGCGCGCCACGGCGCTGGGGATCTACTCGTTGGGAATCCCGGTCGGCATTCTGTTCGGTTTCATCGCCGGCGGCTGGATCAACGAGTTCTTCGGCTGGCGGGTGGCGTTCTTCGTGGTCGGCATCCCCGGCCTCATCCTTGCCCTGGTGGTGCGTTTTACGGTTCGCGAACCGATACGCGGCATGTCCGAGGGCCGCAGCGCGACCGGCGACCAGCCCGGAATCATCGAGACGTTTCGCTTCCTCTGGGGGAAGCGCTCATTTCGACATCTTGCATTCGGCGGCGCTCTGACGGCTTTCGTGGGCTATGGCGTCGTCAGCTGGCTGCCGTCATTCATGATCCGCTCGCACGGCATGGCTACCGGCGAAATCGGCACCTACCTGGGGCTGATTCTCGGCATTCCCGGCGGTATCGGCATTGCGCTCGGCGGCTACTTGGCCGACCGGTTCGGCGGTCGCGATCCGCGCTGGTATCTGTGGATCGCCGCGGTCGGGCTGATCGCCGGTGTGCCATTCAGCGTAGGCGTCTACCTGTCGGCCGGACCGTACGGCGCCCTGGCCTTTCTGATCCTGCCGGTGGCGCTGGGCAACTTCTATCAGGCAACCACCTTTTCGCAGACGCAAGGGTTGGTCAGCTTGCGCATGCGTTCAGTGGCCGCCGCTGTGCTGTTGTTCATTCTCAACATTATCGGGCTGGGGATGGGACCCCAGGTTGTGGGTTTGCTGAGCGACGCGCTCGCGCCCAGCTACGGTCAGGAATCGCTGCGTTACAGTCTGTTGATCTGCGGCTTTGTGAACATCTGGGCGGCCCTGCACTTCTACCTGGGCGGCAAGTACCTGGCGGCTGATCTTCAGGCAACTGCCGACGAGGCCCGCGTGACGACCGCATAGCGGTGTGGCTGAAGCTCAGAGGTAACCGGCCGCACGCGCGCGCTCGAAGAAATCCTTCCACTGCGCATCGTTCAGCACGTCGGGCTCGCCCAGTTGCCGGGCCAGCACATACTGTCGGCACATGATTTCCAGGCGATGCGCGGCTTCCACCGCGGACGCGAGATCATCACCCCGGCAGATCATGCCGTGATTGCCGAGCAGGCACGCCGTTCGATCGGTCAGCGCGTTCGCCGCGTTCCGGGCGAGTTCGTCCGTTCCAAAGGTGGCATAGGAGACGCAGGGCACATCATTGCCGCCGAAAGATCCCACCAGATAGTGAAACCCCGGCAGCGGTTGGTTGTGGGACGCAACGGCAACGCAGTAATCCGAATGGGTGTGTACCACCGCGCCGGCGGCCGCATGCTGCTGGTAGATCGCAGCGTGCATGCGCCACTCCGACGACGGTTTGCGCTCTCCTGCCCACGCTCCATCCAGCGTCACCTTGACCGCGGATTCGGGTTGCATGCTCTCGGGCGTCGCGCCGCCCGGCGAGATCAACATGGCGTCGGCGCCCAGCCGACAACTCAAGTTGCCGGACGCCAACTCGTTCAAGCCCAGGGAACCAACGTATCGATACTGTTGCGCAAGCGCTACCCGCAGGGCGTCTTCCTCGGCGTTGTCGGCCATCGGGGCTAGCTCCACATATGCGCGCCGCCGCATACGGTGAGCGCCTGGCCGGTGACGTAGCTGCTGGCGTCGGCGGCCAGGAACACCGCCAGCGCTTTGAGATCCTCCGCCTCGCCCAGCCGGCGCATCGGGATCTGCTCATTGGCGCGTTGCGCCGCCTCCGGGTTGTCCCACAGCGCCTGGGAAAAATCCGTCTTGATGAGCCCCGGACAGATGGCGTTTACGCGTATGCCCTTAGGACCGAGTTCCGCGGCGAGATTTCGGACCAGCGCAATGTCCGCCAGTTTGGAAATGTTGTAGGTTCCGAGCACTTCCGAGGGCGCAAAGGCACCGGTGCTCGACGTAATCATGATCGACCCGGACCCTTTCTCGATCATGTCCGGCGCCACCATCTGACACAGCCAGTGATTGGCTTTGACGTTGGTGGACATGATCTTGTCGAAGGCCTCATCCGGGATCTCGGACATCGGGCCGTAGAACGGATTGACCCCTGCATTGCCGATCAGGATGTCGATCGGACCCAGCGCATCGTGCGTTGCATCAACCAGCGCCTGGAGCTGATCCTTGTAGCCCGCGTTGCACGCCACCGCGATCGCGCTCCCCGCACCGCAGGCCTCGTTGATCCCGTTGGCCACCGCTTCGCATTGATCGAGCTTGCGGCTCGATATCACCACCTTCGCACCGTGTTCCGCCAGGGCCTCGGCCATGGCCTTGCCCATGCCCTTCGACGCGCCGGTGAGCACCGCTATTTTTCCTGTTAAATCAAAAAGTTCTGTCGAAATCATATCGTGTCCATGTTGCGTATCAGCCAAACCACCTAGCCAGTACCGCTGCGCGCCCACTAAACTGGCGAAGTCACGCGGCGATGAATCTCCGGTCGTCAGTCTAAGAGAACATGCGAACAAGCTGTAGTGAACATACCTGAGGATCTGCATGGCCTGCGCAGCCAGACCCAACAAACGGCGGCAACCTGATGCGTGACTGCTACGGTCAGGTAGTGAGCACCGACTCCCCCGACGTACTGGCCGGGCTCAACGCCTTCATGGACGAATTCCTCGGCAACGAAGCCACTGCCGGTCGGATCCTGCAGATTGCCAACGCTCACCCGGACTGCGCGATCGCGAACGCCTACGCCGCGTCGCTGATGATGCTCATGGAATCCCCGGCGGGCCACGCGAGGGCGCGCCAATACCTGGCACACGCCCGGGCGAACCTCGCCAACACCACGCCTCGCGAACAACTGGTGATAGGGGCTACGTCCGCCTGGGTCAGCGGCGAGATCATGAAAGCCATCGAGCTGGGCGAGACCCTGGCCGCCGAACACCCTGCCGAACTCGTTGGCGCGAAGCTCTGCCAGACCCATCACTTCAATCTGGGCAACGCACCCGGCATGCTGCGTGTCGCGCAACGTGTCGCCGAGGCGCATCCGGCTAATCCTCATCTGCACGGCATGCTCGCCTTCGGTTACGAGCAGTGTCATCTTTTGAGCCATGCAGAGCGCGCCGCACGGCGGGCGCTGGAGCTGAAGCGCAAGGAACCCTGGGCCCAACACGCACTGGCTCATGTCATGTTGACCCAGGGCCGCACCGACGAAGGCATCGAGTTCCTGAGCGACGTCGCCGACACCTGGGACGGATTGAACTCGTTCATGTACACCCACAACTGGTGGCATCTGTGCCTGTTCTTTCTGGATCGGGCGGCATACGACGAGGTGCTGCAGATTTACGAGGCGCATCTCTGGGGAATCGACAAAACCTATTCCCAGGACCAGATTGGTGCCGTATCGATGTTGCTGCGCCTGGAGTTGCACGGTGTGGACGTGGGCGACCGCTGGCAGGACGTTGCCGATTACCTGGCGGACCGGGTAGACGATCACGTTCAACCGTTTCTGGATCTGCACTACATCTACGGACTGGCGCGGGCCGGGCGCGCAGCAGCCGACGAGTTGCTGCTCAGCATGGAACATCATGCGGCGTCGGCCAACGCAGACCTTCGCGACCGCTGGCGCGATGTGGCCCTGCCCGCAGCACGTGGCCTGGTCGCTCACGCCCGGGGCGCCTACCAAGACGCGTCACGGATGCTCGCGCCGACGATCGGCGCGATGGCCCGGATCGGGGGCAGTCACGCGCAACGCGAGTTGTTCGAACGAGTGTTGCTGGATGCCCAGATCCGCTGCGGAGACCTGGTGCCCGCCCAGCAGAAGCTGGAACTCATGCGCGGCCGCGATGAACGCGCACCGCACGTATGGCGCCAATTACAGAGCGTCTATGAAGGGTTGCAACTGCCGCGGGAAGCGGCCGAGGCGGGCAGGCAGGTCGCCATGCTGATGGATGGGCAGGCAAAAAAGAAAACCCCGCCATAAAGGCGGGGTTTCCCGGTCATCGCTTACGAGAAGCGGCAACCCAAGTCTGAGGCTAAGCGTTTGGCTTCCGGAGCCAGGCCTCCAACCCTAACGGGCCAGCTACCCTTACCTTCCCCCGCCTGCGTAGTCCAGGCCTGTGGCTGATCCTTCGTCGAAACACCTCAAGGGTGTTGGGTCGAAGTCACGGCCAGCGACTTCCGTCGTTTTTTTACGACGCCTTGCTACGTCGCCCCGGAGCAGGATCGATCAATCCCGTTCGAGGATCAGAAAGCTCCCTAGGCTCAGACCTTCCGGCCTCGTCGAATCGTCGACCGTTGCCGGCCTTCCACTCTCTGAGAACCTCGTGCCTTTACCTTGCTCGCTTCTGCTGTTGGCCAACAGCGTCCACGAACGCGGTTACTTCCCTTGAGCCATCAGCGCCTGGCGATGACCCCGGCCCCGGCGTGGGCCTCCTCGGTTTGCTTTTCTGGGTGTCTGTCGCCAGCCACCTTTCCAAACAACCGTGAGAGTTATCCTACTCCGCGCGGCGCAACTGACCAGTGAAACAGGCGCATTCGGCGGTGGATATGCTGTGGATGAACCGTGGATTTCCCTGGGACTTTCTTGTGGACAACTGACGGTTCCGGGATTTCCAACGCCTCGCCCATTGCAACGTCTTGAATCGAAAGAGAAAAACCAACATGCGCGAAACTCATGCAGGATTCGATGGCAGCAATTCTTTACGGAATGCGATCCGGTAGAACGACGGGACCGCCAGCAACGTCAGCAAGGTCGCGAATGCCAGCCCCGCCATGATGGTCACCGCCATCTCCTTGAAAAACGCATCGGCCAGCAACGGCGCCATCCCGGCGATGGTGGTGCCCGCAGCCAGCATCACCGGGCGCAGCCGGCTGATGCTGGCAATAGCCACGGCATCGATGTTTGCGCCATCTTCGGCCACGCGACGGTCGATCTCGTCGACCAGTACGATCGCGTTCTTCAGCAGCATGCCCGACAGGCTCAACATTCCCAAGGTGGCCGGGAAGGTGAAGGCCATGTCGGCCGCGAGCAGGCCAATGACGACCCCGCAGATCGACATCGGGACGGTCAACCAGATAATCAACGGCTGCCGCAGCTTGCCGAACATCAACACGCTGGTCAGAAACATCAGGCCAAAGGTGAGCGGAAGTTTGGTGCCGAGGGTAGCCTGGGCATCCGCCGAGCTTTCGTACTCTCCGCCCCACTCCAACGCATAGCCCGCAGGAAGATCGAGTTGCTCGACCTGGGGTCGGATCCGCTTGAAAACCGCGTCGGTGGTCTCGCCATCGTCGGGATTGCTACCGACACTCAGCGTGCGACGCCGATCCCGCCGGTGGATCAGACTGTCCGTGGGCACGAGTTCGAACCGGGAGACGACCTGCGAGATCGGGATGTTAGTCTGATGAATGGGACTCCAGACCAACCGATCACGCAAGCCATCGAGATCGAATCGTTCTCGATCAGGGGCCCGCGCAACGATGGGCAGCAGGTTGTCCCGCTCACGGTACAGGCCAATAGTGACGCCTTCGGTTGCAAAGGACAGGGTCCGTGCCAGGTCCGGCCGGCCGATCCCTGCAATCCGGGCTCGGGCTTCGTCGAAGTGGGGAACCAGCGTGGTTTCGCGCTCACGCCAGTTCATCTGAATCTCAATGGCGTGCTCCCGCCGGTAAATCGCCATGATCCGTTCGGCCAGGGCCCGTAACACATCCGGGTCCGGGCCCGACAATCTCGCTTCGATCATCCTGCCGCCAGTGGACGAGAATCTGGGCCGCGAGATTCTCAGCTCTGCGTCGGGATCCAGGGCCGGCAGCAACGCGCGGATCCGAGCGATAGCCGCGTCGATGGCATCTGCATTCACGACCCGGGCGATCAGCAGGGCATAGGCCGGATTGGGTTGCTCCGGTTGGTTGGTCAATATGAACCGGGTGGCGCCACGGCCAATGAAGGTGCTGGTTGAGATCACGGTCGGATCGTCTGCGAGCAACGCTTCGAGCACCTCCACCCGTTGCGCGGTCTGCCGGATGCCTGTGCCCTGCGGCAGAAAGTAGTCGACATAGAACATCGGCGTACTGGTCGCGGGAAAAAAGCCGACCTTCAAGAACCCAAAGCCATAGAGGCACGAACCCATGATGAGGAGTAACCCCGCGACCACCAATCCCGGCGCGCGCAATGCCAGGGCGATGATTTTTCGATAGGGCGCATAGCCCCAGCCGGCATAGAGAGCATCCGTGGCTACGACCTCGGTCGGCGCACGCAGCAGATAGTGTCCCAGCAGCGGCACCACAGTTATCGCCAGCACCCAACTCAGCAGCAGCGATATCGCGATCACGCTGGACAGCGCGTTGAGGAACTGGCCCGCCTCGTCTTCCGACATGCCGATCGGTGCGAATGCCAGGATGCCGATCACGGTCGCTCCCAGCAGCGGCCATTGTGTGCGCCGCACGGCACGCGAGGCCGCGCGCGTGGTCGACAATCCGGTCCGAACGCCCACCAGCATTCCCTCGGCAACCACGATGGCGTTATCCACCAGCATTCCCATGGCAATCATCAATCCGCCCAGTGAGATCCGATGAAGTTCGATGTCCGCGAACGACATGACCGCGACCGTTCCGCCCACGGTCAGCAACAACACGCTGCCCACGACCATACCGGCACGCCAGCCCATGAACAGACACAGCGCCCCGACCACCGTGCTGACCGACATCAGGAGATTGACCAGGAATCCGTAAATCGCCTGTTCCACGACTACGTGCTGCTGGTAAATCGGCAGCAGCTCTACGCCGAGCGGCCGGGAACTTTCCGTTTCGTCAAGGTAACGATCAACAGCCTTGCCCACTTCGACGACATTCTCGCCCACCACCACCGACACGCCGAGGGTAAACACAGGCCGCCCCTGATGCCGGATCAGATGACTCGGATGTTCCACCGGGCCTCGCGACACGCGGGCAATGTCCGCGAGTCGGATGATCTCCGTTGAGCCAGCGCGACCCAGCCGCAGGTTCTCCACCGCCGCCACGCTGTCGAATGCCATCGGCGGGGCAATCCGCACCCTCAGCGACCCGCTGAGGACCGAGCCCGCGCTGACGACCTGGTTCTCCGCGGCGATACCGGCGAACAGGTCGTTTACCGACAACCCGAGCCGCGCCAGGCGCTGCTGACTCACCTCGATGAAGATCGCTTCCTCCGGCTCGCCGGCAGTGATGACCTTCGCGACCCCGGGGACAGTCTTCAGGCCGTTCGCCAGATCTCGCGAAATATCATGAATCTGGGCCGCCGAGTAGCCTTCCGCGGTAACCGCATAGAGGATGCCGTAGACGTCGCCAAAGTCGTCTTCAACCAGCGGCGTGCCGGTTCCCGGCGGCAGCCGCATCGCTGCTTCCCCGACCCGGCGGCGCAGCTCATCCCAAACCTGGGGCAGTTTTTCGGGTCCGTACTCGGCTTGAATTTCAACCATGACTTCCGATCGGCCGGGCACCGATTTCGAGGTGATCTCCTTCAGCGACGGCAGTTCCTGCACCGCCGCCTCGATCACATCCGTCACCTCCAGTTCGACTTCCGCAGCCGTAGCGCCGGGATAGGTGGTGATGACGATCGCGGCCTTGAAGTCGAACGGTGGGTCTTCCAGGCGGCCCACGGTTGCCATTCCCCAGTATCCGCCGGCAAGACACGCCACGACGAGAATCCAGACATACAGCGGCCGCTCGATGGAGATCTGCGCGAAGTCCTTCATTCGGCGTTCGAATCGTTGCCGGGACCGTTGCCGGGGCCGTCACCCGAACCGACGTCCAGCGCCCGTACCCGCATCCCGTCACGCAGCTGCTGCGCCCCGGCGGCGACTATCAACTCGCCACTGGCGAGCCCTGCGCTGATCGTTACCGATTCGGCACGCGGCACACCCGCGTCGACATAGCGCCGCGTGACCATTCCGCTGTCGCGGTCAAACAGCCACACAAAGTAGCGCCCGTCCGCAGCCACCACCAAAGCAGTCGGCGGAATCTCCACGGTTTCGCTCACGCCCTGGTCGAATTCGAGCACCAGGGTTGCGGTCATCCCCGGCAGGATGCGAAGGCCAGGCGGTGGCGCCATGATGAAGGTCACCTCATAGGTCTGCGCAACCGTGCCGGCTTCGCCTCGATTCTCGTAATATTCCACGTCGAAGCGTTGCGCCGGCGCGAAGGCGAATTCCGCGTACATCTTTACGACCTGTTCCACGGTGGCGGTCGCGAAGACCTGCTCCGGGAGGTTGGCAATCAGGTAAAGATTCGTGAGATCGAGCACCCGCACGATATCGTCGCCCGCATCGACATTGACGTGGTTGTCGACGAAACGCTGGGAGACGTACGCATCGAACGGTGCCGTGATCCGGGTATCCGACAGGTCTTCCAGCGCCTGGGAAAGGCGCACTTCCCGAAGCTTGTACAGCGCTTCGGCCTCATCGACCATGGAAACCGACATGAGGTTCTGTCTCAGCAACTGACGCTTGCGGGCCAGATCCGCCCGCGCCAGATCGAGCTGCACTTCGGCTTCGCGAACCGCACGTTTGAAGTCGCCGGGATCGAGCACCGCGATCACTCTCCCCTCGGGGACGACCTCGCCCTCCTTCACCGAAAATTCCACCAGCGGGCCTGATACCTGAAACGAGAGGTCGACCGTCTGTGGTGCTTCGACACGGGCGACGAACGACCGGCGACTGATCGTGCTGGCGCTGCTGACCTGATGGATTCGCGCCGGCCGCACCACCTCGCCGCGCGTTGCCTGTTCGGCTTGAGGCCCACAGCCCAAGAGTACGCACATCACCACGCCGATCATTGCCCGGCAAAGCGTCCGCCGAAGACTCACGCTTCCTGCTCCGCAAATTGCAGCAACCTCTCGCGCAGACGCCGCGTTCGCGACGGTTTGAGCGGCAACAGCTCGAGCATCTGGAGGAATCGAAGGCCCTGATTCGCAAGCAACATCAACAACGCCGCATCCACATCGGTGGCTTCGTCCTCGACCTCGGCGAACCACCGGGCAATGGTCTCGCGCACCGGGTCCAGCAGCGTTGGATCCTCGGCGGACGCGGCCAGAATGGCCAGGGACATGGCATCCTCTTCGGGCAGGGGCGTCGCGTCCGCGAGGCTCAGCGCCCGCAGCTTCGTGTTCGCCCCGTCGAGGCGCTGCTTCTCGGCATCCGCCCGGGCTTCGATGTCGCCGATCAGGCGCTCGATCATCGCCTCAATGAGCGCGTGTTTGTTCGGAAAGTGGTACAGCACACCGCCCTTGGATACCTGGGCATGCCGCGCGACCGCGTCCAGCGTCAGGTGACCGGCCCCTTCTTCCCGGACGACCGCCACCGCGGAATTGAGAATTTTCTGCCGCGCGTTTGTTCGCTGTTTAACCATGTCTCGCCTACGGCTCCTGCCCTACCTCTCCTTGTTGGAAAACTATACCGTCCGGACGGTATAGTTCCAAGGAAAGGATCCGACAGGCCTCCCGGCGGGATATCCGTCATTGGGTGGGGCAGAATGGCAGCCTTGGAACTATAGCGCCGCCACGGGCAAGCGCGGCCCCATGTTTTACGACCCGCGAGGAGGAACTCATGCCGGCGGAAGCTCCCATTCTCCACGGTCTGAATCTGATCACCAAGGATATGAAGACGACCCTCGCCTTCTACCGGTTGCTGGGTATCGAGATACCCCAGGAATCGGTCTGGGGCAGCGGCGGTGGCCATCATGTCGAGGTTCAATCGGCGGGTGGCCTCGACTTCGCACTCGACAGTGAAGACCTTGCGAAGGCCTACAACGCCGCCTGGCAACGCCCCGAGGGTGCCGGGCGCACCCTGATCGGATTTCGCGTGAATTCCCGCGAAGCCGTGGACGAGACGTTCACGACCTTGACCGCGGCCGGACACACCGGACTTCAAGAGCCCCACGATGCTTTCTGGGGTTCCCGGTGCGCGGTCATCGAAGATCCGGATGGCCGCGACGTCGCCATCATGAGTGCCCCGGAAGACGCCTTCCGCAGCGCCCCCCCGGACCTTTAGGTGAAGTGAGATGAAGCTCTATTCAGACATCGGCGGTACCGCTCCCAGCCCCCGGCGGGTACGCATATTCATCGCAGAGAAGGGGCTCGACGTACCCCTGGAACTGCTCGATCTTCACAAAGAGAACCGAACCGAAGCGTTCCGCGAAAAGAACCCGTTGCGCAACCTGCCGGTACTCGAACTGGACGACGGTACCTGCATTTCCGAGTCCATGGCGATCTGCCGATACCTCGACGAGTTGCATCCCCAAGCCCCCCTGTTCGGCGTCGATGCGCTGGAACGCGCGACCATCGAGATGTGGAATCGACGCGCGGAGTTGTCCTTCTATCTGGCCATAGAGTTTGCCGGGGGTTTCCTCGGTGAGGACGTCGCCGAACGTTCCCGACGCGGTGCCTACAAGATGATCGATCTGTTCGATCGTGAACTCGCCAGCCACGAGTTCATCGCCGGATCCGGGTTCAGCGTTGCCGACATTACTACCAAGGTCGCGATCGACTTCGGCATTGCGTACAACGGTTTCGAGCTGCCGGTCAACGCACCCCAGTTTGCCCGCTGGCACGCAGCAATGGACGATCGGCCAGGCGCTTCCGCCTGACGAATCCGATCAACCGCGCGGGCGGTAGACCTCCTGAGGTTCCACGTCCGCAAAGTGGGAATCGATTTCCTCTACCGTCCAGGGCTCGTCCTGCAGGCCGATCGCCACCTCGCGCGGGTGGGTCCAGTGGGCGATCTTTGTGCCGTTGCAACTGAAGCACTGGCCGTTGAAACGTTCGGCCTTCTCGCTGGCGAGCCACACCAGCGCCTGAGCAATTTCGTCGGGCTTGCCGAATCCCATCTGCCGCGGGGTGGGTACCGGTTGATCATTCGCCTCCGCAAATTTCCGGGCACGCTCGAACACCACCTGAGTCATGTCCGTTTCCGCCACCGGCCACAATGCATTGGTGCGAATGCCATATCGTGTCAATTCCAGAATCGCGGTACGCAGCAGCCCCATCATGCCGGCCTTCGCGGCGGCGTAGTTGCCCTGACCCACGCCCCCGGACAGACCCGACGCGGAGATGATGTGCACGATATGACCCTTGCCCTGCTCGCGCATCTGCAAGCCGGCGAACTTCGAGCAAGCCCAGGCGCCGCGCAGATTGACGGCGATGACGTCGTCAAACTCCTCTTCACTCATTTTCAGCAACGTCCGATCCCTGACGATGCCGGCATTATTCACCAGCAGATCGACGCCGCCGTACGCTTCAATACAGGTACCGATCAGCGCCTCGCAGTGCGCCATCTCGGCAACCGAACCGACATACGGGGTGACCTCGCCACCAGCCTCACGAATTCGCCGCTCGGTCTCCGCCAATGGCTCGGGGTTGGTCCCGTTGACGACCACCGAAGCGCCATTTGCGGCCAGCCCGCAGGCAAACGCGCGGCCCAGGCCCCGCGACGATCCCGTGACGACGGCCCGCAATCCATCGAGCAACGCCATGCATTACGCCTTTGAGATTGAGTTTGCGAAAACAGGTTAGCACGCGGCGCGAGGAATACCGCGCGCCGGCTAACCCGGGTAGCAGGCCTGGATGTGACTGCGCAACGTTGCCACATCGCTGTAGACGTGATCGCTACCCGGTATTTCCGCGAAGCATACGTTGTGGTGCTCGCCAACAGCACCCCGAAGCTCCTGGCAGCTGCCGAGAAAGTCTTCCGTCTGTTGAATCAGCAGAACCGGACGCCGCGCGCACAACGCGTTCAACAGTTCCAGCTCGCCTTCCCGATAGACTTTCAGAGGGACTCCGATAAGTACGTAACGCTCAGCCAGCAGCGTGTCGCGCTGCGCGGCGTGAATTGCAACTCGAGTGCCCATCGATTTGGCCACGACCAACCCGACGTCATCCCCACGCGCACGGTCGACTTCCAGATCGAGATCGAAGTCGTCATCGCCTTGCCAGCACGCATATCGTTGCACGGTGTAATCACACTGTGGAAAATCAAGGCCATCGAGAATGCTTTCCAGCCACGCGACGGTGGCCTCATCCCGGCCCGGTAAACCCAGTATTTTCATTGCTCAGTCTCCCCCCCCCTGAGGTCCAACACGTACCGCTCGTGGACAGCCTAGGCTCGAACAGTTCTCACTTCAATACACTAACCAGGCCCCGGATCTGGCATCGGCGCGACCGTGATCTCGCGACCTGGTTCGCGGCGTTGCAAACGACAAATCGGTTCAATGCGCAGTCTTGCCCTGCCGGGATTTTGCGCGCGGATTTTCCGCACGTGTGCTTCGTGCACCCCGCTGGGTTCTTTCACCAGGAGTGTACGTAATGTTCAAGAAAACTTTGATCGCAGCAGCGATTGCATCGATGGCCGGCGGCGCCTACGCGGAAAGCGCCGGCTACTACATGGGCGGCGGAATCGGCATCTGGGATGTCGACGAGAGCGGCATCATCGAAGATACCGCGATGTCGGCCCGCGTCAGCGGCGGCTTCAAATTCAACGAGTTCCTCGCAGTCGAAGGCGCCTACGTGTACCTCGGCGAAGTGGAAGACAGCGCGTCGATCGATGTCGGCGGGCAGATCTTCACCGCCAAAGCGAAGGTCGACGGATCAGCCTGGGAGCTATCCCTGCGCCCGAGTTATCCGTTTACGGATTCGTTTGAAGGCTATGCACGTCTGGGTTGGGGCTTCTACGACATGGAAGTAGAAGTGTCTGCGCCTGGCTTGAGCATCACAGAGAGCAGCAGCGACGATGGCTTCGTCTGGGCCGTCGGTGGCGCCTGGGCGATGAACGACCGGTTCAACCTGTTCGGCGAGTACTCCCAGCCCGATACGGAAGCTGATGTCTACATCATGACTTTTGGGGTGACCTACAACTTCTGATCAACTCTGATTCAGTGAGTTCGCTGCCCGGGCACCGGCTTCGCCGGCGCCCGGGCAGCTTCCCTACTCCGCATCGCCTTCGCCACCACCTCGTTCACCAAGCTCGCGAAGCAACGCTTCGTTGTCCGCACCCAACGCGGGGGCAGCGCTGCGTATGCGCACGGGTGTGCGTGAAAATTTCGTGGTGGGCGCGAGCAGTGGCACGACCCGTCCATCACTGAGTTCGACATCCTGGAACATGTCCCGGGCCTGGACGTGGGGATCGGTGGTCGCGGTCGGATAATCGTTGATCGGCGCGACCGGGATTCCCGCCTCCGCCAACCGCTCGAGGACACTATGGAGCGGCTGTTTGCAGCACCACTCGGCGACCAGCTGATCCACCAGCTCGCGATGCTCGAGCCTGAGATTGAGGTCCGCAAAACGCGTGTCGTCCTCGAGATCCTGCCGGTCCATGATCCGCAACAACTTCAACCAATGACTGTCGAGCGCGGCGCCAATGTAGACATAACTGTCACTGTCCACGCAGCGATAGACGTTGAACGGTACGATCACCGGGAACTGATTACCGGTGCGCCGCAGCGGCATGCCGAGACGCGCCATGCTCGGAAAGGTATTGCTGTGCGCCAGCAACGCATCGACCAGCGCCACGTCGACGTGTTGGCCCTCGCCGGTTCTATCACGATGCCGCAGCGCAGCGAGCGCACCCAGCGCGCCATGGATGCCCGCCAGATCATCGCCGATCCAGGTTGACGCCTTGGTGGGCGCGCCATCCTCGGCGCCATTCAATGACATCCAGCCCGAGAAGGCCTGCGCCATCGGATCGTAGCCCGGTCGATCGTGCAGCGGTCCGAACTGGCCGAACCCGCTCACCGACACGTACACGATGTCCGGTTTGACGTCGCGCACCTGTGGGTATCCGAGACCCCATTCGGCAAGCGTGCCCGGCTTGAAGTTCTCGACGACGACGTCAACCCGCGAGGCCAGCCGCAGGAACAGTTCCCGGCCTTCATCGCTGCGCATGTCCAGGGTCAGACTACGTTTGTTTCGATTCACCGTTTCGTTAACCAGAGACAATCGCGAATCCGGAACGAACGGCTGCAGGTAACGCGCGATCTCGCCGTCTGGATGTTCGATCTTGACCACGTCTGCCCCATAGTCGGCAAGCAAGCAGGCGGCCATAGGTCCCGCCCAGGACGTGGTGGCTTCCAACACGCGAATGCCTTCCAGCGGTCCGGCAAGATCCGTGCGTGCGTCTCGGAAGAAATCGTCCTTGCGCACGTTAAATTCTCAACCGGGACATCAGCACTCCCCCGCGATCATGGTTATCCACCCCGACCTAGCTTATACACCCTGGCACGGGGTTTCGCGTGGTCGATCCGGCGACGTACCATGGTGCTCGTGAATCACACCTGCCCCAACTGCGGCGCTGACAAGCATGGGGAATTCTGCGCCGTGTGCGGCCAGAACAGTCGGGACTACCTGCGTTCGGCGTTCCGTGTGGGTTGCGACTTCGTCACCGAAGTGTTCGACGTCGACGGCCGCCTGTTCCGCACGCTGGGCTATCTGCTGACCAGGCCCGGTTATCTGAGCCGGGAGTTCACGCTGGGCAGGCGCGCCCGTTACGTTTCACCAGGCCGACTGTATCTACTGATAAGCCTGACGTTTTTCTTCATCCTGTCATTTACCGGCGGATCGCTCAGTTTCGACGCCGAATCCGGAGCTGAATTGTCCGAGTCGCTGCGCCACGATCCGGAACTGCAACGCGTTTTCGAGCGCCTCCCCAGCACCGAACGAGAGCGCGTCGAAAAACTGCTGCGCGAGCGCGGCGTCGATGTGGAAACAGTATTCGACGGCACTACCAAACCGGCGTCTGAGGCGGACCCGGAAGAACCATCGGCACTGGAACAGAAATTCCTCGAACGCGGCATAGGTTTTCTCGAGGATCCGCAGCAGGCCTACCAGGACATGCTGGGCAACCTACCGTTCGCGATGTTCGTGATGCTGCCGCTGCTTGCAGCGTTGATGAAACTTTTCTATCGGCAGCATTTCTATGCCGAACACCTGGTCTTCTCGATGCATCTGCACTCGTTCGTTTTCATGGTGTTCGCGGTCCTGGCACTTACGCCAAGCGAGGCTATCGCGCAAGCGGAGGGCCTGGCCTACCTGTGGAAATGGCTGGATATCACACTGTTGATGGCGTGCTACGTGTATGGCTACCTGGCGCTGCGCCGAGTCTGCGGACAATCGTGGGCAATCACCCTGGGCAAATACGCCGCACTGTCCATGCTGTATGGGCTGATGCTGACGATCGGCCTCTCAACCGTCGTAGTGACCACGATATTGCTCGGCTGAGGACCGCGATCTCGACCCCCCTACGCGTCCGGCGCGGGCCTGGCTCGCTGGTTGTACAGCAGCTTGCGCACCTGATCCCGTTCGGCGTCACTCAACTTCGAGAAGTCTTCAGTCGGACCTGCCGTGACCGCCATACCACGTTCGACCCCGGGACGGGCACCAAGCTCCTCGAACCAGCGTTTGAAATGCTTGAACTCGTTGATGTCCTGGCCTTGATTCTCCCAGCCCATGCACCAGGGATAGCTGATCATGTCCGCAATCGTGTACTCGTCTCCGGCGAGATACGGACGATCATAGAGCCGGTTGTTCAGCACGCCATACAACCGGTTGGCCTCATCCGTGAAACGTCGAACGGCGTAATCCTGCTCACCCTCGTCCTCGCCTAAGCGTCGGAAATGCCCACACTCGCCCAGCTTGGGGCCTTGATTGGCCATCTGCCACATCACCCATTGCACAACCTCGTACTTGGTCGCGGGATCCTGAGGCCAGAACTGACCGGTCTTCTCTGCCAGGTACAACATGATCGCGCCCGACTCGAACACGGCAATGGGCTCGCCGCCGCCGAGCGGGTCATGATCGACCAACGCCGGCATCCGGTTGTTCGGACTGATCGCAAGAAACTCAGCCGTGAACTGGTCGCCGCGACCAATCCGGCACGGCACCACGTTGTACTCCAGCCCGCATTCTTCCAGCAGAATCGTCACCTTCTTGCCATTCGGGGTCGGCCAATAATGCAGGTCCAACATATCTCGTTCTCCTCAAGTGCGATTATTCAGCGAAGCGCGGGTATCAGTTCCGCATCCAACAGGCTCATCGCGGCGCGCGCAGCATCCACATCAGCACCCGCGGTGGGACCAGAAATTGCAATGCGCTCCATGCCCAGCGCTTCCAGTTCCCGGAGGCGCTCAATGCAGTAGTCCGGCGGGCCGGCAATGGCGAAACGATCCACGAAGTCATCATCGAGCAGTCCCGCCTGGGGGGAATCAGCGCGGGTGTGAGCACGCATATCGTACCCGTCGTGAAGCGCATTCATGGTCGCGCGGTCAGAATCGCTGACCGGGCCGGCCACCGAGCCGTGCATAACAGAAAAACGGGCAAAAGTGGTCAACCCCCCACGCACCAACGCACGTGCCGTGGCGCGGTCGGGGTGACAGACCAGATTGACGTACGCGCCGAACTTCACCTCGGCCGGGTCCAGACCGGCGTCGCGTCGCGCCGCGCGCGCCGTCTCGATGCCCCAGGAGATACGTTCGGGAACCGCCCCCAGGGTGAACATCACCCGATCCGCCAGGCGCGCCGCCATCCCGATCACGCGTGGCCCGGTGGCGGCGACCTCCACGGGCACCTTTTTCAGTCCGTCAGGTTTGATCCAGCGGATTCTGCTGTCGCTCGGATGATCCGCCAGATCGAGGCTGGCGACTGGCCTCGCAACCGAATCGTCCATGCGCAGGTCGGAAAACGGAACGGCCTCGCCCCGCAGATAACGCTGCAGAACGTCGACGTATCGTTCGAACTGAGCGAACCGCGCCGGCGCCCGGCCGAGGTGCGCCAGCGCCGAATCGCCGCGCCCGATACCGAGCACCATGCGGCCGTTCGACACGTCCTGCACCGCGGCCGCCGCAGACGCACTGACCGCTGGAAGTCGGGTCGCGCAATTGGTGACGCCGGTGCCAAGCCCCAACCGCTGCGTGACACTCGCCGCCATGGCAAGTGCAACGTAGGAATCCGCCGCGAGATTCTGCGAATCGACCACCAGCATGCCGTCCCATCCGGCCGCCTCGGCCCGCTGCGCAACCGTCATGGCATTGCGCGGATGCGAATGGGTCAACGTCCAGAGTTCCATCCTACTGCAGCGGACCCCGCTCCTGGACACTCGGTTCCGGGGGATTTACGCACTGGCCTGCGTGATGGTGGAACATTCGTATCTCATCGCCCTCGAGCACGAATCCGTTGCTGGCAGTGCAGACACCATTGGGCAACGCTTCGTAGCAGGTCACCATCACCGAATCGCCGACCGCGTGGCCTTCGACATCGTAGAAGTCGATCCCGGGTTGCTGTGGATTGCCCAGAATCTGTCGCCAGGTCTGCATGATCTCGGCACGGTCGGTAAGCGCCGGCCATCCCGGATGCACGCAGATCACCGGATGGTCCCGCGCCCAGAGGTTGTCCATGGCCGTTAGATCTTTCTGCGCAAACGCGAGGTAGAACGCTTCGTTGACGAACAATGCCTGTTCGAGCTTCATGCGGCGCTAGTCGGCGAAGAAGGCCGGGGTGCGGACCTCGGTGCTCTCGCTCGGTGGCGGCATGCTCGACTCCCCAATCACGGGTCGAGCCATGTTACCAGATCCCCGTGTTGCAGACGGTCACGGCGTGTACCAGATCGGCGAGGAATACGCCCGTTCCTGAATGGTCGCCGCGTGTCCCGGCACTGGCGGCCGATTCAACGCCACCGAGTCGTACAGCGAGTTGCGTGGCGTCTCGATCTGCAGCACCCGCACGTAATAGAACGCGCGCCGCGCGGGATCGAATTCCGGATCCCGCCAGGTCACGGCCAGCCGGGAGGCTCCAACGCTGTTGTCATAGGTCGCCCGGTCGAGATCCACGGTGCTGCGCAGGCGCGGCAACCTCCCGTCGGCGCCGCGCTCGCGGTGATCCGACCAGGCGACATCGAACACCCGTTCCGCCGCACTGCCGTCCCGCATGATCCAACCCTTCACGACCTGGATACGATCCAGATTCGCATCGTCCGGGTCCTTGACCGCTTGAATCAGCAAAGTGGGCCCATGATCCGGGGTCGGCGGATCGCTGATCTCGCCACCCATGGGTACGCCGCCGCGATAGCCGACCGCAGCCACGTCGAGTGCATCGGCGTCCGTTGCCTCGAACCCCCAGCCGGCGAACAGGCGCAACGAAATGCGCGGCCCGGACGTCGCGTAGACTTCGCGGCGCTGGATAGCCTCGATGATGGCTTGGCGAGTGTTTTCCGTAGCCCAGACGCCCGCCAGCCCGGAAGCGGACATGTCCCAGCCAGTGGACCCGGCGACTCGCAGGTCATCTTTGTTCTCCGGCGTTGAATCCTTCCCCATCTTGCCCCAGAAGTTGTCCTCTTCCGCAGAAGAGAGCGCCGTATGTGCGTCCGTGGATCCGATCATTCCAAACTGATACGGGTTAACCCGCGTGCGTTGTCCGATTCGAAGACCCCGCTTCAGGCCGGACCGCACGTAGTCGGCGACCCTGTCCGGCGGGACGCCGTCATCGACATCGACCATCTTCATCAGGTGATCGTACGTTTCGAAATCAGCGAACTCGTCGTCCGGAGACAATGCCGGGTGTGTCTCGGAGTCGCCCTTGATCTGGGTCACTTCGACCACTGGTTCCCACTTCATCCGCACGCGCGCGTACTCTGCGGTGATGGGCCGCCCATTCGAGTCGTTGTGCATGAACATCAACCCATCCGAGATGTTCGAGTTGTGCGGAATGGCGACAAAATCGGCGCCGGTGCGCAGCGACGTCGACTCCAACCAGTCCCAGAGATCTTCGGGACGATCGCTGTCGAAGGCGCTGAATGGAACGAACCGGCTTGCCACGTCTGCGCCCTGGGGCGTCAGTACCACCCTGTGCAGGTTCGCGCCGTTCGGCAGCGAGCTCCACTCCCAACCGATCAGCGCCGTGAATTTGCCCGGTTGATTGTGCCGGTCAGCCGCATCGATCAACTCGCTCCAGACGGAACGGCGCAGGCGCAGAGTGTTCAGTTCCGCCACGGGCCGGTTCAGGTTGACCGTGGCAACCAGCTCGCGAAACACCTCGCCACCTCGACCCGCCTCGATCATCTGAGCGAAGCGAGCGCCCGAAACGGTGGCCGCCACCTCCGCATCGCCCTGGAACAACCGCAATGCCAGACCTGCGTACTCGGCGTGATCGGTCACCGCCAGGAAATCCAACGGTCGCTTGATTCGCACCCGCGTCCGGTTGTACGGATGCACCACGGGGTAGCCTTTCGCCCAGCGATAGGCCGTATCCGGAGTGCCCGTCGCATTTCCCCCAATGTACGCATCCGCGGAGAAGTTGGTGTGCAAGTGCGTATCGCCCCACAGCAACTGTGTGTCGGGCAGGGCCGGCGCTTTGACCATCGGCTGCGGTTGAACCGCTGGCACGGCTGAGCGCTGATCATCACCACAAGCGCCGAGCGCCAGAGCGGCGCACAGCATCAAACCCCGGTTGAACCGATTGCTTCTGGCTTCAGCCCAAATCACTTTCCGCCTCCGTTCACGTGACACAGTCCTTACGCCGCGAGCAAGCCTGCCACAGGGCGCAGGACTTGAACACCGGTGGCTATACTAGCGCGACCACCCGGAGTTCAGGACACCCATGCGACGTCTGTTATGGCTCTTCGCGCTACTGCTGCTCGGCTTCGCGGCATTGCTGGTCGGTCGGGTGGCGCTACTGGTTCCTGCGCCGACCACAGAATCCGTGGTGGCATTGGACGTTGCCAACGATCCTGTTCAGGCCCGGGAGCGGGCCCTGCGACTCGCCGGCGCGATTCGCATCCCAACGATTTCACACCAGGATCCTTCGCTGTTCGATCCAGTGGCGTTCCGTGAGCTCCACGCCTATCTGGAGCAGACCTTTCCGCTGGCTCATGCCAACCTGGAGCGTGAACTCGTCGCGCAATACAGCCTCCTGTATCGGTGGCCCGGGCACGATCCGGCGCAACAGCCCTACCTTCTGATGGCTCATCTGGACGTGGTGCCCGTCATCCCGGGAACCGAGCCTAACTGGCAGCATGCGCCGTTCAGCGGCGAAATCGCCGATGGTTACATCTGGGGACGCGGTACGCTGGACGACAAGTTCGGTGTTACCGGAATTCTCGACGCCATCGAAGGGCTGCTGCAGGCTGGATTCCAACCCAGCCGGGATGTCTATCTGGCATTTGGCCATGATGAAGAACTGGGTGGCGACGCCGGCGCGGCCGCAATCGCGGGCTTGTTCGAGGCGCGCGGCATCGATCTGGCGTACGTACTGGACGAAGGCGGCGCGATCATTGAAGGGACGCTGCCGGGACTCGATCGCAAGGTCGCACTCATCGGCATCGCGGAGAAAGGATTCCTGAGCCTCGAGCTGACCACCAAGGCGGCCGGCGGCCATTCATCCATGCCCCCGCCAAGCACCGCGATCGGCGTTCTGAGCCGCGCCGTGTCGCGGCTGGAGGCCAGTCCCTTTCCCATGAATCCGAATCATCTCGAGATGACGTTTGCCCATTACCTGGCGCCCTACATGTCGTTCGAAATGCAGGTGCTGGCCGCAAACCTGTGGCTGTTCGGTCCGCTGTTGGCGACCAGCGATCAGATGAATGCCATGCTGCGCACCACCACCGCGGTCACGATGTTCAATGCCGGCATCAAGGAGAACGTGCTGCCGATCAACGCCCGGGCGGTGGTGAATCACCGGATCATCCCCGGAGAAACCGTCGCGAGTGTGACCGCGCGGGTAATCGAGATCATAGATGACGGGAGCGTCTCGGTGGCCCCGTTGACCGCCAGGGACCCTTCTGGCGTGTCCGACACCGGCTCCACCGCCTTCGCCGCACTCGCCCGCACAGTCCGCCAGCTCAATGATGACGTCATCATCGCGCCGTATCTGGTGGTGGGCGGTACCGATGCGAAGCACTTCGCCGGACTGTCGCAAAACATCTACCGATTCAGCCCGATCCTGGCTGAACCCGACATGATGACGCGCTTTCACGGCACCAACGAACGCCTTGCCGTCGACGAGTATGCGCGCGTGGTGTCCTTCTACGCGCAACTGATCCGCAACAGCGATCAGATATAGGGGCTGTCGGGCCAGTCGCCGTTCAGGAAGAACGCCCCCAGCCCCGGGTAGAACGCGGATCTCGCCTGCACGTGCTGAGTGATGACATGCATATCCTGAAAGCGTCGCTGCAGGGACTGATCCTCGTGAATCGCGTCCGTGCCTGCAATGTTGTACGCGATATCCACAATCCGCGCGGATTCGCGGATGCAGTGCGTGGCGGCCATCCGCAGCAGGATGCGCTGCGCCCGGCTGATCTCCCCGGCCGCGACCACCGCCGACCACACCTGGGACACGGTAGGAAACAGTAGCTGTCGCGCCGCCAGCAGAAGAGTCTCAGCACGCCCGACCTGCTCCAGGACATGCGGATCAGCGTTCAAGGCAGCTCGGTCGAAGCGGGCCGTCTTGTGCCGCGCGATAGCGAGCGCGTCATCCAGCGCACCGCGCGCGAGGCCCACTGCCACAGCGGCAAATCCACAGCCAAACATCAGAACCATCGGTATCGACGACAGCGCACCCGGGTATCGCGCGGTGGCCACTTCGTTGCTCCGATCAAACGACACCGTGTGTCGCGCCGGCACAAACTGCGCGTCCACAGAAAAATCGTAGCTTCCGGTGCCGCGCAAGCCGCGTACGTTCCACGTATCGGAGAAGCTGACGTCTTCCTGCGAGAAGAAAAACATCCGTGTTTCCTTGCGCTGGCCATGCTGCACGCGAGCCAGGCCCGCCGCCCACGTCGCATGGTCACAACCGCTGCTGAACGACCAGCGACCGGTGACCTCGAAACCACCGTCGACCACCTCGGCGGTGCCCGGCGGCGGCGGTCCATTGCCGATCGCACAGCGTTCGTTCGCCCAGATTTCCGCCGCACCTTCGGGTTCGAAAAGAGCAGCAATCGTCGCGAACACACCCGCCTGGTTGACGCACCAGGCGGTGCTGGCGTCAGCCCTGGCAAGCACTTCGACCGCCGCCATAAATTCCGGCAGCTCGCGCTCCTGGCCCCCCAGGGCCCGCGGCACCAACGCCCGGAAGATGTCCTGGGCGAACAGTTCCTCGAGCAACACCTCGGGCAGTCTTCGCTGCGCTTCGATTTCCGGGGCCAACGCAGCGACGCGTGGCGCCAGGTCCTTGGCCCATTCAAGCAGATCGTCGTTCATCCCCGGCACGCTACCCCAGCACTCCCGGGGAGTCGAGAGGGGCCCGTGCTATGGTGCGCGCTTTGTCTGGACGACGAGATGGAACTGATTCTGGTCCGGCACGGTCTGCCCGAACGCGTCGAACTCGACCACGGAAAAGCCGACCCACCCCTCGCCACGGCGGGCCGGGAACAAGCGGACCAGGCGGCACGCTGGCTGGCCAACGAGACCATCCACGCCGTCTATTCCAGCCCGATGCGACGGGCCGTGGAAACCGCCGAACCGTTCGCGGCACTCGTCGGCCAGGACATTCGTATTCACGACGGCGTGGCCGAGTACGACCGCGAAGCAAACCGTTACGTGCCAATGGAGGAACTCAAGGCCCAGGACTATGAAGCCTGGAAGGCGTTCGTCGCCGGCGGCTACGGCGCGAACGTGGACATCCCGGCGTTTCGCGCCACCGTGGTCGAGTCCCTCGAACAGATCATCGCCGACCATCGCGGCGAGCGGGTGGCGGTGTTCTGCCACGGTGGGGTCGTCAACGTGTGGACCACACACGTGCTGGATATGGCACCAAGACTGTTCTTCGAACCTCGCTACACCAGCATTCATCGCTACCTGTGCGCCCGTTCCGGCGAACGCAACCTGATGAGCCTGAACGAGGTCGCGCATCTGTCCACGCGTGGTTAACATGGTCCATCCGACGATTGCTGTGCAACCAGAAGGGGATCACCCGACAATGGCCGAACCCGCCCCAGGCATATCATTCGATGCGATCTTCTCGCCTGAGCAGCTCGCTGACCCCTACCCCGCCTACCGAACGCTGCGCGAAACCACACCAGTGTTCCACGTGCCCGACACTACCATGTGGCTGGTGTCGCGCTACGCCGACGTCACCGCCGTGCTGCGCGATAAACGACTCGGCCATCATTCCATGCCGAACGCCACCCCGAACCTGACCGAGGAGCAGCGCCGGGAGATGATGGACAATCCCGCGCTGGCGGGACTGAGCCGCACGATGCTGCTGCAGAACCCGCCGGACCACACGAGACTGCGCAGTCTCGTGGTCAAAGCATTCGATGCGCGACGCATCGAGCAGATGCGGGACCGTGTTCGTTCGATCGCCAATGAACTGGTCGACGCATTGTTGGCCTCCAACAGCGGCGACCTCGTACGCGGCTTCAACCACCCGCTGCCGGTGATCGTGATCTGCGATCTGCTGGGTGTTCCCGAAGCCGATCGCGCGGGTTTCATCGAAGAAACCAACGTCCAGGGCCGGCTCATCGATCCCACGCCGATGACCGAGGAAGAGCTGCACCAGGCGAACGTCAACATGGTGGAAAGCGCGGAATACTTCAACGCGCTCTGCGACGATCGGCGCAAGCATCCCCAGGACGACCTGCTGACCGCGCTGGTCGAGTCCGAAACCGAGCATGGCAAGCTGACCCGCGATGAACTCACATCAAACATTTCGCTGTTGTTCGCTGCCGGGCACGAAACCACCGTGAACTTACTAGGCAATGCGCTACTTGCGCTGTACCGAAATCGTGATCAGTTGGACCTGCTGCGCGCCAGGCCCGAACTGTTTGCTACCGCCGCGGACGAATTCATTCGCTACGACAGCTCCGTGCAGCTCAGCGCTCGCAGCACCTTTGAGCCAATCGAGTTGGGCGGATGCGAAATTCCAACCGGCCACGAGGTGTTGACCCTGCTCGGCGCAGCGAACCGCGATCCGGAGCAGTTCGACGACCCCGATCGACTCGACCTCACCCGGCAAAACGTCAAGCCGGCGTCCTTTGGCGGTGGCATTCACTATTGTCTGGGTGCCCAGCTTGCCCGACTGGAAACGGAAGAGGCGCTGCGCATTCTGCTGGAGCGTCTACCGGACCTCGAACTCGACAACATCGACACGCCCGAGTGGAAGCCCACGATTACCTTGAGGGGAGTGAAGACGCTCCCGGCCCATTGGTAGCCTCCGGAGAGTCAGGCAAGCCCGACCAGTTCTTCGGAGACCTTCCACAAGCGATCAGCCAGATGCCGATCGCCCGCCAACCGATGGGTACGCGCCTCATGACAGTCGGCAAAGTACTTTCCAGCCGTTCCAGCCAGATCTGCTGACGTCGCAACGTAGCACTGGGTCGCGGCGCCCTGGGCGATGCTCTTCGAAAACGCGACCATGAACAGACCCATCACACCTGTGAGGACCGGATTCATGTGGCGCGCCAGGTTCGTACGGATGACCCCGGGGTGCAGCGAATTTGCCGTCACACCGTCGCCAAGGCGCTGATTCAACCCATTCGCAAACAACACGTTGGCGAGCTTCGATTGTCCATAGGCGCGAAACGCACTGTAGCCGTGCTCGCCCGACAGGTTGTCGAATTGAATGCCTTCCTTGGGCGCCTGCAGATGCGCCGAGCTGCTGACCACCACGATCCGCGCGTTCTCGGCCGCGGTGATCTGGTCCTTGAGAAGATTCACCAGCAGAAAGTGGCCGAGGTGGTTGGTCGCGAACTGCTTCTCGATACCGTCAACCTGCTCGAGCTTCGGCAGCGCCATGATGCCGGCGTTGGCAATGACGATGTCGATCACCGGTGTCGTCTCGGCGACCGCCACGGCGCAGCGGCGGATGTCGTCCTGATCGGTCAGTTCGCAGGCCAGGGGCGTCACGGTTCCGGCCACTCCCGCCGCGGCGTGGCTCGCCTTTTCCAGGGTGCGTGCGGTTCCGATCACGTGCGCACCGCGCAGCGCCATGACGCGCATCGTCTCGGTGCCGATTCCCGAGTTCACCCCGGTAATCAACACCGTCTTACCGCTGAGGTCGAGTCCCTCGGTGACTTCCTCGGCGGTGCTGCGTTTATTGAATTTCGACGCCACGATCTGGAACTGACCCGGTCCGTCGCGACCGACAGACCGGGTCGGCTCGAATCAACTTCTGCGCGTTCTCAAGCGACGAATCAGACCGGCACCGAACAGCAACAGGCCGCCCGCCAGACCGAGCGCAGGTAGCACAGACGCCGTCGTCGGCAACGCCGACACTGCTTCAGCCACATGCACGACGATCTCGTCGGTCTCGGTGACCAGCGCGATCTCTTCAATTACCGGCTGGCCAAACTCCTCTACGCTGACGTAGATACGAATTTCCTGGCCACGAACGAGATCACGAGGGCGGGTCTTTTGGCCCGCCACCAGAACATAGGCGTCAGACCCCGGGCGAATCGTGAACGTGTGGTCCGTTGCCGGCAAATAGAGCCGCACGCTGCCGGCGGTGACCCGCCGAACGATCGCTGTGGTCTTTGCGTACAGTACACCGGCGCGTTCGACAATCGCTTCACAGGCACCTTCCAGCTCCGCAAAGCGCTCCTGAGCTTCAGTCGTCGGGGTAAAGTCCTCGCACGCCATCTCTGTCAATACCGCGGGCGATGTTGCCGGATCTTGTGCCAGCGCGGAAAACGCCAACAGGCCAAGCCCGGCAATCATGATCTTTATGATCTTCATCTATCGTCTCCTTTCGTCATGTGCTTCAGAGCCTGTCCGACTCCATTCTGGGACCCACTCCTCGAGCCAACGTCGGCTCTCCCCCGGAGGAAGTCGTGGGTCGCCTAGGGGAACTGTTGTCGAGCACGCCCCGCACGATGTAGCGGTCCGGCGCGTAGCCGACGTAATAAAACGGATAACAGGTGATCAACGTCAGCACGTCCGCATCGGTAGGCTCGAGCACGCCGGTGTCCAACGGATCGACGATCAGTATTTCAGAGATTCGGTACTGGTCGGTCCCGGCCAGCGTCTCAACCTCCATGAGGTCGCCAACCAGAACGTCCTTCAGCCTGCGGAAGTGGCTATCGCGGTGACCGGCGATGGCAACGTTGCCCGGAGTTCCCGGAAGTTCACTGCCTGCGACGTGACCAACACCCCGATTGAGGGACATCTTATCGGTGCCATTGAACACTGGTACTTCCAACTCAATCGAGGGGATTCGGAGTACCGCCGCGGGCGTGCCGAGATCGGCTTGCGCGTTGGCATCATACGCGTGCCGCCGCTTGGCCGACCAGAGACTCTGATCAGGTTCCTGACTCGCCAGTGCCGCATCGAACGCCGCCAACGCGGCGCGATTCGCGCTGACCGAATCAACGTAAGCAAAACCCACGAAACCGACCAGCAATACGCCGGCAACGAATGACACGCGCTCGGCGCGCCGCAACCATGGACTGCCGTCGACGTTCCCTGTGCGTCTTGTGTGCGCTCGTCCCCAGCCCACGCGCTCGCCCTGACCATCCGTGTGAGCCGGCGAGTATCCGCCCCCACCCGGTGCCCGTCAACGGCGCTGTGGCGCTGTAGGGTATTAAAAGGCGCTAACGGGCGCGGACCCTCGCGGTGTGCCTTGCCTTCGCAACCTTCACGCAAGAGCCGCAACAAGGGGTCCGATGCGTTAACCTCGCGCCATGACGCCGCGAATAATCATCGTTGGCGCTGGCAACGCAGCCCTGTGCGCGGCCTTGAGCGCTTGCGAGCAAGGTGCCGAGGTGACCGTACTGGAGCGCGCTCCCGAAGCGCTGCGTGGCGGTAATTCCAGATTTACCGCCGGCGCCATGCGCGTCGCCTACGATGGCGCTGACGATCTGGTTCGTCTGATTCCCGAGTTAACCTCCGATGAACTGAAACGCGTCGACTTCGGCAGCTACTCAAAGGACAGCTTCTACGACGATCTCGCCAGGATCAGCGAGTATCGCTGCGACCCCGATCTTGCCGAGCGGCTCGCCGACGCGAGTTTTCCGACGTTGCTATGGATGCGGACAAACGGTATTCGGTTTCTTCCCATGTACGGCCGCCAGTCGTTCGAGGTAGACGGAAAAGCCAGGTTCTGGGGCGGACTGACGATCGAAGCTTGGGGCGGCGGCCCGGGGCTGGTGGACAATCTGGTCAGGTTGGTGGAGCAACGCGGGGTACGAATCGAGTACACGGCGCGCGCGACCTCGCTGATCACCGACGGTCCGCGCGTGGTCGGGGTGGTCGTGCAGCGCGCGGGAATCGAACATCGACTCGAGGCAAACGCGGTAGTCCTCGCCAGCGGCGGTTTCGAAGCAAACCCCCGCTGGCGGGCCCGCTACCTGGGTCCGGGTTGGGATCTGGCCAAGGTGCGCGGCACCCGCTTCAACACCGGCGATGGCATTCGCATGGCCCTGAACGCCGGCGCGGCCGCGCGCGGACATTGGTCCGGCTGCCACGCGGTGGGTTGGGATCTCAACGCCCCGGAATTCGGCGATCTCGACATTGGCGACGGCTTCCAGAAACACTCATACCCTTTTGGCATACTGGTCAACGGGGCGGGCCATCGCTTCGTAGACGAGGGCGCCGATTTTCGAAACTACACGTACGCCAAATACGGGCGTGAGATTCTCGCGCAACCGGGGCAGTTCGCCTGGCAGGTGTTCGATGCCAAGGTCGAGCATCTGCTGCGCGATGAGTATCGAATCCGACAGGTGACGCGGGTACATGCGGACACGCTCGAAGAACTGGTGCAGCGCATGGAGAATGTGGATGCCGCCGCATTCTCGGCAACCGTTGCGGCATTCAATCGCGCGGTTGATGTGGCGACCCCCTTCGACCCGACTCGCAAGGATGGTCGCGCAGCGCACGGCCTGGCGGTTCCGAAAAGCAACTGGGCCAATCCGTTGGATACCCCACCATACTCCGCCTATGCCGTGACCTGCGGCATCACGTTCACCTTCGGTGGCGTGCATGTCGATGCCGACGCGCAGGTGATCGACGAAGCCGGCGAACCCATTCCGGGTTTGTATGCCGCCGGAGAGCTGGTCGGCGGGTTGTTCTATTTCAACTATCCGGGCGGGTCAGGACTCACGTCGGGTGCGGTGTTCGGCCGCATCGCCGGAGCCAACGCCGCCGCGCATGTTGCAGGGCGGCCAACGACCACTGTATAAGTCCGATCACCATCCGGGGAACAGGAACACCCGTGCGCATCGGACCCAGCCTCGACCACATCTATCAGAATCATCATCTGGATTCGACCCGATGGGACGTCGTCACCCCCCGCGACGACGACATCATCATCACCTCCTCCTACAAGTCGGGCACCACCTGGACCCAGTGGATCATCTACAACCTGATCTTTCTCGGCGAGACCGAGCCGCCGCCCTTCGACGGGATTTCGCCGTGGATCGACGCCCGGTTCATGCCTTTTCCGCTGGAGCAGCTCGGCAGGATGGTTGAGCAGCAGCGTCACCGACGCTTTCTCAAATCGCACCTGCCTGCGGACGGCTTGCCATTCCACACCAACCTGAAGTACATCGTTGTGGCCCGCGATGCCCGCGACGTATTCATGTCGTTGGTGAACCACTATGCCGCCTATACCGACGCGCTTTACACGATGATGAACGACTCGCCAGGACGAGTAGGCGATCCCATGCCCAAATTCGACGGCGACATCCGCCGGTTGTGGAAGTCCTGGATCACCCGCGGCTGGTTCGAGTGGGAGTCCGAAGGCTATCCCATGTTCTCCAACATGCATCACACCAGAACCTGGTGGCCCCACCGCGAGCTCGACAACGTGCTGCTGCTCCACTACAACGACCTGAAACGCGATCTGCCCGGGCAAATTCGGCGCCTCGGCGCGTTTCTCGACATCGCCGTCGACGATGCACAAGCCCGGGAGGTGGCGGCCGCATCGCATATCGATGCAATGCGCAAACGCGCGCTCGAGAACGGCGACGGCATGCAGGGCGCATTCAGAGGGGGTGCAAAGACATTCTTCTACAAAGGCACCAACGAACGCTGGCGCGGCGTCCTGACGGACGATGACCTCGAGCTGTACGAGCGGGCAAAGCAACGGGTGCTGAGCCCGGACTGTGCCGAGTGGCTGGAGCACGGCTGGTTGGGCCTGCCCTCCGCGCCGTGACGAACCCGTTGGAAACCCGCGACGGAGCCGTGGGGAACCCGTGACGGATTCCGTGACAGATGGGCCGGGCAATCCGTTCCGGCCTGAGCTCGAAGCGCTGGAGCAAAACGGAATTACCAAGCTCGCCTTCCCTCGGATGGACGATCCGGATGTGATTCCGCTGTGGTTCGGCGAGGGCGACATGGCGACGCCAGCGTTCATCCGGGAAGCCGCCATGCGGGCCTTGGACGAAGGTGACACGTTCTACACGCACACCCGGGGTCGACCCGAACTGCGCACCGCAATCAAACACTACCTCGACGCGCTGTATGGCATCGACGTCGACCCCGACCGCATCTCGGTGCCGGGCTCGGCGATGCTGGGCATCACGATCGCGGTGCAAATGGTGGCGAGCCCGGGCAGCCGCGGCCTGATCGTGAGCCCCAACTGGCCCAACATCGAAACCGCGTTTCGGGTGGCCGGAGTCGAGGTGGACTTCATACGGCAACGCGAGACGCCGGGTGGCTGGACCCTGGACGCCGCTGAGATTATCGCCGCGGTGCAGCCAGAAACCCGGGCGATTTTCGTCAATTCACCCTGCAATCCCACCGGCTGGATGATGCCGAGGGAAGACCAACGAGAGCTGCTCGCATTCTGTAGAGAACGCGGCGTGCTGCTGATCGCCGATGAGGTCTACCACCGCACGGTCTACGAGGCGCGGGTCGCACCTTCCTTCCTGGAGCTTGCCGGCGACGCTGACCCGATGATCGTCGTCAACGGATTCTCCAAAGCCTGGGCGATGACCGGCTGGCGCATCGGCTGGGTGGTGGCGCCGAAACGCCACGCCGTTCAGTGGGCGCTGTTGTCGGAGTGCTTCAACACCGGGGCTACGGTATTCGGCCAGCAGGGTGCGATCGCCGCATTGGAGAACGGCGAGGGCGCCATCGCAAGCCTGCAACAGCGATATCAGGAAAACCGCGCCCGGGTGATTCAGGCGTTCTCCAACCACTCCGAGATCGAGCTGACGGCTCCGACCGGCGCCTTTTACGCCTTTCCCCGGGTGCCGGCGATTCAGTCCAGCTGGGATTTCGCGCAAGCGCTGCTCGATGAAACCAATGTTGGCGTTTCTCCCGGCTACACCTTCGGCCCGGGTAACGATCAGCACTTCCGCTTGTGCTTTGCGCAATCGGAGCGGCCGCTGCAATCGGGACTGGAGCGCATTCTGGATTTCCTCGATCGCGGACGACACCGCAAAACCTGAGATCACGCGAGGGTTTCCGTCGGAGCGACCCCACATATGAGCGACCTGATCCAACTCGAGCACCACGAGGGCATCGGCGTGCTGCCGCGGTCGCCGAGGCCGGCTCCTGGCTGCTGCCTCGGCTGATCGGTCCCCAGCAAGCCATGAAACTGCTGTTTACGGGCGAGTTTCTCAGCGCTGAGCGAGCACTGGAATTAGGTTGCGTCGATGCGGTCGTCGCGCCGGAGGCGTTGCAGGAGCACTGCATGGCGCTGGCGAAAACGATCGCATCCGGTTCGCCATTTGCACTGCAACGCATCAAAAGCATGCTCTATGCGGGGCTCGAATCCGACGTTGGCGCGCACAGGCAGCGCCACACCCGGAACATGGCGGAATGCTTCGCCTCTGAAGACCACAAGGAAGGTGTCGCGTCATTTTTGGAGCCGCGCCCCGCGGTATTTCAAGGCCGCTGAATTTGCGAATCAGGCAAGCGCGACGCCAAGCCAGGATCCCAACAGGTACGTCAGGGTGCTCGCGCCGGCCCCGATGGCAAGCATGCGCAGCCCGCCATACATAGCACGACGACCGGTAAACAGACTAAGCGCAGCACCAACACCGAACAACCCGACAGCCGCTACCAACGCCGCCACCGGCACGGACGGGTGCCCCAGCAGAAACGGTAGCAGCGGCAGCACCGCCCCCGTCGAGAACGCGCCGAAGGAAAAGCTCGCTGCGCCTACGGCCGAACCGAGATCATCCGGATTCAGACCGAGCTCCTCGCGGGCCAGCACATCCAACGCGTGGTCCGGATCTTCCAGCATTGTTCGCGCAACGCCGCGCGCCTCATCCAGATCCATGCCCCGCGCTGCGTAGATCAAGGCGAGTTCTTCGGCTTCCTCTTCCGGATACGCCTCGAGTTCTTTACGTTCCAATGCGATCTGGTGCTCGTAAAACTCACGTTGGGACCGGACCGAGACGTACTCTCCCGCGGCCATCGACAGCGCCCCGGCAAGCAACCCCGCGCAGCCGCTGAGCAGGATGAAGCCAGGGTCCCCTGTTGCACCCGCCACGCCCATGATCAAACTGGTGTTGGAAACCAGACCATCGTTGGCACCGAACACCGCCGCGCGGAGATTGCCACCCCCCAGTCCGCGGTGCCGCAACCCGACATCTTCCACGGACAGCGGCATGACATGTCCGCTGGTTCCGTCCGCTGCGCCCGTAAAGTAAAGCGGCTCGTAGCTGGACATGCCGCGCACCTTCATGGCCGCAAGCACCTGACGCAAGGGTCGGGGACCGAACCATCGCACCAACATCGCCACCGCCCGGGCGCGCGTGCCTGGATGGAACTCGGGAACATTTGAACCGGCATGCGCCGCCCAGATCAGCGCCTGCGCATCAGCTTCCCGGGCGAGATCCGCGAACAGCCGCGCCCGTACCGACTCGGTTTCACAATCAGCCAGCACCCGATACAGCCATGCCGACTGCGTCTCTTCGCGCCAACTGATCAACGCTGATTGCTGGTCTGTCTGCATACCCGACCAGCATAGCAGGCAGATGCGTATTCGATTGCAAACCGGTCAGACTCCCGCCACCATGCGTTGATGCCAACCACCAGCCCCGCCATATCCGGCGCAACGGACGCCGATCCGGCGGCCGCTGGACCCACCAAGGAAAAGTCGCTCCCGCTGCGCATCAAGCTGTCCTACGGCGCACCGTCGCTTGCCGGCGCGGCGTTGGCCATTCCGATCGGTATTCACCTGACGATTTTTTATTCCGACACCATCCTGGTGCCGCTGGGTTTCATTGCGATCGTCAAAGCCGTGGCGCGGGCAATGGATGCCATCACGGACCCACTGATGGGTTGGCTGAGCGACCGCACCCGCAGTCGCTGGGGGCGCCGACGTCCATGGATCGCAGTTGGCGCGCCGTTGGCGGCGATCGCGTTCTACGCCATGTTCACACCGCCGGAACAATTCAGTGGCATCCAGGCGGCGTTCTGGTTCGCGACGACCTACACGCTGTACTACGTGTTCCACACCATCTACATCATTCCACATTACGGGCTCGGCCCCGAACTCACCCTGGACTACCACGAACGAACGTCGCTATTCGGCATTCGGGAAGGCTTCGTGGTGTTCGGCACGCTGACCGCAGCGGTCCTGCCACCGATCCTGATCGACAATCTAGGCGGTGAGCGAGCCGGCTACTCGGCCTTCGCGATCATATTCGGCGCGTTGCTGACGATCCTTTATCTGAACCTCGTCGTGCAGGTTCGCGAGCGCCCCGAGTTCGCAAACCGCGAGTCGAACCCGCTGGTGCCCGGCGTTCGCAGGGTACTGCGCAACCGCGCGTTCCGCGTGCTGCTGGCCGTCTACCTGACCGGCTCCATTACCGGCGCGATACCCGGTCTGATGATGCCGTACTTCACGAAGTACGTGCTGCAACCCGACGAACCTGGCCTTTGGCTGGCAATATTTCTTGCCACCTACTTCGGCGCCGGATTCCTCTTTCTCCCTTTCTGGGTCTGGGCCGCGCGCCGTTTCGAGAAGAAACCCGTTTGGTTGGTCAGCTTCATCCCCGGTTTCACCGCATCGCTGTGCCTGTTCTTTCTCGGCAAAGGCGATCTGATCGAGACCCTGGTGGTGCTGGTCTGGGCGGGTGCCGCGTTCGGCGCAAGCCTGTTTCTGGCGCCATCAATGCAAGCCGACGTGATCGACTATGACGAGCTCTATACCGGCAGACGCCGCGAAGCGCAATACGGTGCCATGTGGTCGATCATGTCGAAGTTCATGATCATTCCCAGCATGTCGATGCCGTTGGCGATTCTCGCGTCGATGGGCTATGTCCCCAATATCGAGCAAACCGACACGGTACAGTTTACGATCCGGGCAATCTTTGGCCTGGCGCCCGCAGCCACGGCACTGATCGCCTTCTTTGTCGCCTGGGCCTACCCGATCTCGCGCCAGGTGCATGAGCAGATCTGGCAGGGCATCGAAGCGCACAAGCGCGGCGAGGTAGCCAGGGATCCCATCACCGGCCGATCTCTGCCGCCCATCTCCCAACGCGGGATCGATGAAACGCTCAGCTGGCACCTCGATCATTTTTCCAGCGCAGAGCTGCGCGCCTGGTTACGTACCGGACTCGCCGCCCTCAAACAGCGAGTTCGGATCTATCTGGGACTGTCGATGGCACTGTTCGTGGGCGCCTGCGTCGGGACCAGTGGTGAAGTCAGTCTGACGACCGAACCCGGCCTGCTGGCCGTGCTGTACGTCGTTGCTGCGGGCGTGTCGCTGACCGCGTTCTGCTACCACCTGATCCGTTTGCGGGCGACACGCACGCTCGACGGCGTTACAGCCGAGGACGTGGAGTCACACCTCGGCGCCGTCCAGCAGCTCGGGCGAATCAACCAGCCGTAGTTCCCGCCGCCGGCCGTTACCTGGGTTGATTTACCCCTCGCGTGGCAGGGCACTGCTACTTCCGCTTGCCGCGACACTTTTTGTCGATCCGTTTGGCCCGGGATTTGGGATCGTTTATGACCTCGTAGAAGCCGCCAACCCATTTCATCGCCTTTGCTCTGGTCTTTTCAGACAGGCCCGGCTGTGAACTCACCAGCTGTTCGATGGCGCCCCGCTGAGCATTGAAATTCGCGTAGGTCTGTTCCTGGAAGGCCGGATCCCGACACCAACCGCGATACAGACGGGTCTTCACCGTGCGAATCCCCAGATCCTCGTTCACTTCCGAGTACGACGGATTAACAAAACCGGTTTGATCGAAGTCGTACGCGACGGGAACCACCGTCCCCTCCGCCACGCCAGCGCCTTTCGGTGCAAACAGATGCACGTTGTGGCAGCAGTTCTCGCCTTCAGGACCGCGGATCGCGGACCAGTCGGTATTGCCGATCATGAAGGAGAACATCTCCAGCAAGCTCGCCGTCACCGGGTTCTGGTCAGTTGGCCCGATTCGCTCGACGTCGATGGTCTCGAATCCCAGGCGTTTATTGAGAAGTCGTTTATGCTCGAGCAGGACCGAGAATCTCGGCTCGGTGGCTTTGCCATCCTTCGTTTCGACGTAGACGACCTGCGCAGGTCGTACCTGGTAACTCTCCGGCGTGATCAGGTTGTAGATCCGGTACACCAGATACTCCAGCACCACGTACTCTTCATACTTGTCGGTATCTCGGCAGAAGGGCACCAGCTTGAGACGTCGCTGCCCCTTGAACACCGTGCCCTTGACCTGCTGCTTGTCGAATTTGACCCACAGCGGCGGCATACGGCACAGGTCAAGCCGGAACTTGCCTCGCGCCCGGAACTCGACATCGAAGTCGGTTCCGGCATGGCTGAGCTTGCCCAGAAACCACGTCTCCTTGTCTGCCTTGCGCAGCGCCTTGATCGGCACCTCGAGGCGAAATTCCAACGGCTCTTGAGACGCAAACAACGGAACATCGCCGAACGCAGCCGGGACGCCCGCCGCCGCCAGCAACGCCATCAATCCAAACGTAATCTGCTTACTCAATGTGCGCCTCCTCATTCCCTCCCATTACGGGCTCCCACGCCATGGCTTGCGCATCCTCGACCGCCCGCGCGTGTTCCAGAATCAACAGCCAGGCCACTTTCGCGTCCGGCAGGACTCGCCTGAATCGTTTGACGAACCGATCGGTCAGTTTGACCCGGCCGGCCTCGTTGTCCAGCCATCCGTCGATCCATTCCCGCGCCTGAGCGAGGCTCAACGCAGCACCGTGCACGCTGAAATCGTCCAACAGCTGCCGCCGGGCGTGGTTCAGCTTGGCCAGCTCGTAGCGATACTCGCTGAAGATCGGCCAGAACTTTCGTTCCTGACGTTCATCCATTGCCAGTTGTGTCGCAATGGTCGCGTCATGGGCCGCGTCGTCGATCGACATTACCCAGGCGTTGGGACACAGCAACGTCAGAATCATTGCGGCTGAAAGCTGCACGCGTCTTCCCATCCGATCGGCTGCGCCCATACGTCAGGTCCCGACAACCCCCAAAGCGCCGATCATAGAGAATCCCCGAGAAGCTGGCCATCGCACGGTCGGCCGCGCCCCTCGAATACATCTGACGATTCCGGTCGAGCCCTTGACTTTACCGGTCCCGCCCAGACAATCAGTCTCGTTCTGAAGGGGAACCCTATGATCTACCAAAGCATTCTCGATACGATCGGGAACACACCCATCGTCCGCCTCCAACGCACCGGTCCTGACGACGTCGATATTTTCGTGAAGATCGAATCGTTCAACCCGATGGGGTCTGTGAAGGATCGATTGGCCCATGCCATCATCCGCGACGCCACCGATTCCGGCACGCTGAAACCCGGCCAAACGGTCGTTGAAGCGACCTCCGGCAACACCGGCATTGCCCTTGCCATGGTCTGCGCCGTTACCGGACATCCGTTTGTCGCCACCATGGCCGACTCGTTTTCCGTCGAGCGGCGTCAGTTGATGCGCGCGCTGGGTGCAAAAGTAATTTTGACACCCGCCGCAGAGCGGGGCACCGGCATGGTCAAGCGCGCTGAAGAGCTGGCCGAAGCGCACGGCTGGTTTCTGGCCCGCCAGTTCGACAACCCTGCCAACCCTGCCTATCACCGCAACACGACCGGACCTGAGATTCTCTCCGACTTCGCCGGCAAACGGCTCGACTACTGGATCACAGGTTGGGGTACCGGAGGAACACTCACCGGTGTCGGCGAGATGATCAAGCTGGCGCGGCCCGATACCCGGATCGTCGTCGCGGAACCGGCCGGCGCGGCGATGCTCTCCGGCAAGGAGTGGCAGCCTCACAAGATTCAGGGCTGGACGCCCGATTTCATCCCGGGCGTGCTCGAACGCGACGTCGTGGATCAACTGGTATCCGTCGATGACGCCGTCGCCGTCCAGACAGCCCTGGATCTGGCCAGCAACGAAGGCATTCTTGCGGGCATCTCCTCGGGCGCGACCCTTGCGGCAGGCCTGGAAGTCGCCCAAACAGCGGAGCCGGGCACCGTCATGGTCGTCATGCTGCCCGATACCGGCGAGCGTTATCTGTCGACCGTGATGTTCGAGGACATCCCCGACGGCTCTGACGATGAATGGCTGGCGAGTTTATGATTCAGCAGACGATGCGGCGGACGAGTCAGCGGGAATCGCGGCATCAATTCGGGTGCGCACCTGGTCCGGGGTGAAACTCCCGGGGCCAAGGCCGGTTCGGGCCATCTCGTTGCCCAGCGCCTGTAGTGCCTCGTTGGCAGGCGTTGGCACGCCGTGGAGCCGGCCCAGCAGAACGATTTCACCATTCAGAAAGTCGCTCTCGATATCGCCGGTGCCGCGCGCGATGCTCTGCCAGGACGACCCGCCGCCACGCGGCACATCGGGGATGTCGGCGTAGCTGAGACCCCGGGCATAGCGTCCCTGCATCTCTTCACGGCTGGCGCAATCGATTCCTGCCGCACGGAAACAGTCGAGTGCTTCACGACGCAACAGGCGCGCAATCTCAGCAGAGCCTTCAACCATGTCCGTGGCCGCCTGCAGCGAATTGCTCAGGTTCCCCAGCAGTTTCGCGTACTTGGCACGCATGACACGTGAATCCGTCTCACAACTGAAACCTGCCGCACGGAGACGTTCCGCGATCGATTCGCATCGGTCGTCGACGCCCTGCGGATAGCGGCCCAGGTCCAGCACTCCACCAATCCCGTCGGCATGCGTGACCACCACGCCGGGCTCGAGATGCAATCCCGGCAGAATCACCAGCATGGCGTACACGTTAGCGAACCGACGCAACGCAGCACGTTCGTTAGCGACACCATTCTGTGCGCAAACAACGGCGATCCCGTCAGGCGCCACCGCCCGCAGGTCTCCAAGCGCGGCATCCATATGCTGAGACTTCATGCACATCAGAACGACATCGTCCGGGCGGTAACCCAACTCGCGCGGATGTCCGACCACCTCGACCTGACGCGTGACCTGCTCCCCTGGGGCGAGCAGCTCGAGACCACGCTCACGGATCGCCTCGAGATGCGCTCCGCGCGCGATCAGCACCACCTCGGTGCCCGCCTGCAGCAGGCGCATCCCGATTGTTCCACCGATGCCGCCCGCACCGTAGATGACGAAGCGCATGTGTTGGTCCTGAACAAACCTGGAAAGATCTTACACTGCTATATGCGCGACAATACCGGGGCACCACCACCCCAACGGCATCAACGGAGGCATGAATGAAGGCGTTGGAAAACATCCTGGTCGTCGTCGACAAACCAAAGCACGAACAAATTGCCCTGCGACGCGCACTGGCAATGCAGCGTCAGACTGGCGCCAGGCTGCACCTCAGAGCATTCGCCTGGGACCCGAGCTACGACCAACGCGGCGCCTACGAGGCCACGCACCGCCGCTCGATCAGGCAGCATGAAGTCGACAAACGCCGGCAGTGGCTCAGCGCCACGCTGACGAAGGCCGGGGGCGTCCCGCGCGAAGTGACTCAGCAGGTGGTCTGGACCAAGGACATCGCGGGTTGGATCACCTCGTCACTGGTCAGCAAGCCAATGGACCTGGTGTTGAAGCACGCCCATCGGAGTCAAAGCCTGACCCACACGCCCACCGACTGGAATCTGATCCGGGACTGCCCGGCGCCGGTCCTACTGTGCATTCGCAAACGCTTTGCGCGCCGGCCGAAAATTCTCGTCGCGCTGGATCTGAACAATTACAACCGAGCGCATCAGCGTCTCAACCGCAACGCGCTGGCCTATGCGGACGCCATCCGCCAGGCCTACCCCGACGCTGAAATCCACTGCGTTTACGCGTTACCGGTATCGCCAGTGCTGACCGACCTCGACATGATCCACCCGCGCACCGCGCGCGAGAAAGCCAGGGTCCAGACCCGGGCATTTCTCGACGAACTGCTCGCGCCGTACGACATACCCAGGTCACGCGTCTACCTTCCGATCGGCAAGGTGGGGCATGCGGTGAACAGCGTGGCGGCCAAGCTGAAGGCGGACCTGCTCGTGATGGGCACCACATCGCGTAAGGGCCTACGTGGCTTCCTGCTGGGTAATTCCGCCGAGCGCGTGCTGGCCAAGGCACGTTGTGATGTGCTGGCAATCAAGCCGTGATCCAGGTCGCCCGCAAACGCCCGACTTTGTGAACCGGTCGCACCCACCCGATGGACAACCACCCTAGGCTAGGGATTCCAGGCAGCGCCGCTGCCCCAGCCCAACAGTCAGCGAGCGGTTGTCATGGATAAGACAGCAACAATCACGCCACGCACACTTCTGCAGACTACAGCGCTGCTCGTGATCGTCCTGCTACCGGGCTGCGCCACCCTGAGCGAAAGCCAGTGTGCCGCGAACGACTGGCAGACAGTCGGCTACAGCGATGGCGCAAGCGGTCAGGATTCATCGCGCCTGTTGAAGCATCAAAACGCATGCATGAAGCACGGCGTAACGCCCGACCGCGTGGCATACATGGCTGGCTGGGAAGAAGGTGTGGTGCGTTACTGCACGCCCGACAACGGATTCCAGCAGGGCCAGCGCGGCTCAAGCTACCGCAACGTTTGTCCGAGCGACCTCGAACCCGGCTTCCACGACGCCTACCTCGCAGGCCGGGAACTGTACGTCGCCCAGGCCGAGATCACCCAGATGCAGCGCAGCATCGCCAGCAAATCCAGGCAGCTGAAGGAATTAGCGCACGATCTGCGCGATGCCGAAGCCAGACTGATAGCGGGCGATGCGACCGAGATGGACCGCATGCGCTGGTTGGACGAAACCAAGGCGCTGGCCCGCACCCAAGGCCAGCTGGAGTCTGAGATCGTCGAACTACGAGTGAGCTCCGCAGTAAAGAAAGAACGGCTGGAGACACTGCGTCAAACGTTGGCAATGGGTCACTGAGGGTTGCGCCAAAGCAGGTCGTTCAAGCTGGTACCTGCCGCACAAAAGGCCAGATTTGCATCGTCTAAGATCAGCAGACCTGAGCGCCGGAATTGTCGTGAGCGCCGCTTACCACATCAACGCCGAAGACGAGTTCATCTCGTTCAACTTCGCCGACCAGGTCAACCTGGTCGACCTCTACGAGTTGCTGCGGGATCTACTCGCGGATCCGGAGTTTCAGCCGGCCTGGCCCCAGCTCATGGATCTGCGCAACATCAAGCTCAATCTGATGCCCGGTGCGCTCAAGCCGTTCGTGAAGTATCTCACCGGCACCTACAGTCCTCGAATAGACGCCGCCGTGGCGGTGGTGCTGGACAGTGATATGAGTGCCGAACTCTATGCGGGCGTATACCGTCTGGCGTGCAGCCTTCCAGGTACCGAGGTGTTCGACGACTACGGACAGGCCATCAAGTGGCTCCTGCAGCCAGGCTGGAAGAGCCCCGCCGACGAACCGGCCGGAACCTCCGAAGGGTCAGTGTAGCCACCAGATACCCGCCGTCATCAGGCTGATACAGCCCCAGAAAACGAACGAACTCGAAACAGCGATGAAACGCGCAAACGTTTCGTTGTGTCCACTCATGTACATCTTCCCTCATGAGCTTTGCTGCGAACGCCCCAACGGTCCCAGCAGCTTGAATCTCCGCTAAGGTTCTAACCTGTGAACCCCGTCACAGCAAATCTGCTACGCAATATCTTGTGCGAGCTTTGTAAAAGCAGCCTGCTGGACTATGACCAACTCGCCCGAGCGAACCGAACCCGAGGGAAAAATGAAGATTCTATGGATTCGGACACCTTAAGGCGTTGATGTGCTGAGGTTTTTTTCCGAGGGGGCTCCCGCACCCCTGGAAGGCTCTTTCAATCGCAAATTGTTGTGGCTATTCTAGGAGCCCTCACTAGCCGGTGCTGTATGAATATACAGTGTAATTCTCCTCGGCAGGGCGAACGCACTTCATACAGCACGGCTAGTTGAGGCCAACCCCACGTCGCTGACCCGATTTCATCTGACAGAGGTCAGCCCTTTGCCTCAGTGCTCCTCGCGGCTCAACACCACGCAGCCGCTGGCCCAAACATGCCCTCCACGCCCAGGCACAGCGAAACTTCAGCACCTTCTGTCACCAGACAGCACTCCAACAGGTGGAGGCAGCGAACACACCGAGACGATGCGTGACGCGCAGGCCGGGCAGAACGGGCGCGGCGGAAAATAGGTGTGCCGGCAAAGCCCGGCAGTATCTCAGAGCGCCGGCAGCCGCTCAAACCAGGGGAATTCCGCATCGCCAACCGCCAGAAATTCGGGGTTCAAGATGCTGTCTTTCTGATTGTAACCCAGCGGTTCCTCCGCAAACGTCCACACCGCCCCACCGGCGGCGGTCAGCACTGCCTGGGCCGCACCGATATCCCACTCCGACGTCGGCCCAAGCCGCGGATACAGGTCCGCCTTGCCCTCAGCCAGGATACACAGCTTCAGCGAACTACCCACCGGGGTCCGGGTTACCTCACCAAACTCCAATCTCAGCGCATCGAGATACTGCTCCAGCCGTTCGCCACCGTGACTGCGGCTGGCAACCACGGTCAGCGGATGGTCGCCGTTCATGGGCCGGACCGAAATCCGGGCGACCTCCGAACCCGCATATTTCCACGCTTCACCCGCAGGCACGTTGCCCGTGTAGAGGTTACCCAGCGCCGGTACGCCGACCACGCCCAGCAACGGCGCATGATCCTCGATCAACGCGATGTTGACCGTGAACTCACCGTTCCGGTTGATGAACTCCTTGGTGCCGTCCAACGGATCGACCAGCCAGTAGCGGGACCACCCGCTGCGAACCGCGAACCCCGGTGACTCCGATTCTTCGGAAATGATCGGAATGTCCGGCGTCAATGCCGCCAGCTCACTGACGATCAGAGCATGGGCGTTTAAATCCGCTTGGGTCAGTGGCGATTGATCATCCTTCAGTTCGACATCGAAGTCCGATGCGTAGATTTTCAGAATTTCGGCCCCGGCACGCTCGACGATGGGCCTTACTTCGTCGATGAGCTGCTCGTGGTTCACGCCCTGCCCTCGTGTGAGCCCTCGTATGCCAACCGAGTAGTATACGGACTTTGCTCAAGCGACGAACGGGAACGAGTGTTGCTCGACTGGTGTGCAATCGACACCGTGCTACTGGACATGGATGGCACGTTGCTCGATCTCAATTTCGACAACGTACTGTGGAATGAGCACATCCCCTTACGCTATGCCGAGCACCACGGAATGAGTTGCGAAGCCGCCCGCGAGCACCTGTTTGCTCAGTTCAGCACACATCGCAACACGCTCCGGTTTTACTGTCTGGACCACTGGTCCGAAGTCACCGGGATGGACGTCGTAGCGATGCACCGCGAGCTGACCCATCTCATCCGCTACCGCCCCCATGCCCGCGCATTCCTGGAGCGCATGATGAGCAGCGGCCGGCACGTTCGGCTGGTCACGAATTCACACCGCGACGGAATCGACATCAAGAATGAATTCACCGGCTTGACGGAGCTGACCCACCTCACGATCTCCTCACACGACTACGACGCGCCGAAGGAAAGCCAGGAGTTCTGGCAGCGTTTCGCTCGGCACCATCCCTTCGACAAAGCGCGTGCGCTGTTCATCGACGACAATGTCAACGTGCTGGATGCGGCGCGCACCTACGGAATCGCGCAACTGTGCATCGTTTCGCAGCCCGATTCGGCCCGGCCGCCGCGCGTCGGGTTCGACTACCCGGCATTCAACGGCTTCGACGAGATCATGCCATGAGTCGGCGAGCGAACGTCCTGGCGCAAGCTTCCGCGAAGCCGAAGGTCAGACTCGACCGTTGGCTGTGGGCGGCGCGCATGTTCATGACCCGGTCTCAGGCCAAACAGGCCATCGAAGGGGGCAAGGTCCACTACAACGGGCAGCGCACCAAACCTGCGCGCGAGACTGAGATCGGCGCTGAACTCGACATTACCCGCAACTTTCAGGCCCTGACCGTGGTGGTCGACGCGCTCTCTGATCGGCGCGGTCCGGCCGTCGAGGCGCAGCAGCTGTACCACGAAACCGAAACCAGCATCACCAGGCGAGCGACCGAGCAGGAGCGCGCGCGGCTGCAACGCGCCGGATTGCAGCAACCGATGGGCCGGCCCGACAAGCACGATCGGCGCGCGCTGACCGCGCTCAAGCAGCGAGGGAGCCCCTGACCGGGTATTGGGCTCCACGGCTGAGTTTGGCATAATGCGCCCTGGGGGAACGGCTTCCGCATCGGTCATCGACCGGCAAGCTATTGATTTATAAAACTTTTAGAGGCGCGCTTCACGACGTCATGGCACTCGATATCGACACCACTTCGCGCAAGCATGTCTACACTGAGCTGAGCACCGCGGCCCTGGCGGAGTGGGCCGTGGTGCGCGGCGAAGGGCAGTTTGCCGCGAACGGTGCAATCGTGGTCGAGACAGGATCCCGCACCGGCCGCTCCCCGAAGGATCGCTTCCTGGTCGAGGAGCCCGGCACCGCCGAGGCAATCGATTGGGGCACGATCAATCAGGCCATCGCCCCGGACATGTTCGACGCAATCTGGGATCGCGTGCAGGTTCATCTGGCCGACCGTGACACCTTTGTTTCCCATCTTCACGTTGGCGCCGATCCCGAGCACTACCTGCCCATTGAGGTCACCACGGAGTATGCCTGGCACGCTCTGTTCGGCCGCGCTCTGTTCATCGAGCCGCCCCACTACAACCCTAACGGCAAGGAGATCTGGCAGGTCGTGAATGCGCCCGGCTTCACCTGCGACCCCCAGCGCGATGGCACCCACAGCGATGCCACGGTGATGATCAATTTTGCCCAGCGCAAGGTTCTGCTCGCCGGTATGCGCTACGCCGGGGAGATGAAGAAGAGCATGTTCGGGGTGCAAAACTTTCTGCTGCCCGAGAGAGATGTGCTGCCGATGCACTGTTCCGCAAACACGAGCCGGGACGGAACGGTGACCCTGTTTTTCGGCCTGTCTGGAACCGGAAAGACCACCCTTTCTGCCGACCCCGAGCGCCTGCTGATCGGCGACGACGAGCACGGCTGGGGCAAGGGCACCGTGTTCAACCTCGAAGGTGGTTGCTACGCCAAATGCATCGACCTGACCCGCGAAAACGAACCCGTCATCTACGATGCCATCCGCTTCGGCGCAATCGTCGAGAACGTGGTCATCGATCCGGACACGCGCGAGCTTGACTACGCGGACTCGACTCTCACGGAGAACACCCGGGCGTGTTACCCGCTGGAGAACATCGCACTGCGAGTCGAAGAGAACCGTGCCGGAGAGCCGGAATCAATCATCTTCCTGACCTGTGATGTCAGCGGTGTGTTGCCGCCGATCTCGATCCTCAGCAAGGAAGCGGCGGCCTACCATTTCCTGTCCGGCTACACGGCGGCCGTGGGTTCGACTGAAGTCGGTTCCACTGAAGCGTACAGCGCGACGTTCTCGACCTGTTTCGGCGCGCCGTTCTTCCCGCGGCCGGCAGGCGTTTACGCGGACCTGCTGATGAAACGCATTGGGGAATTTGGTTCCCAGGTGTACCTGGTGAACACCGGCTGGTCGGGCGGCGGCTACGGCGTCGGCAAACGCTTCAGCATTCCAACCACCCGGGCGATCATTCATGCGATTCAGAACGGGGCCCTGCGGGAGGTTGCTACCGAAACCCTTCCCGCGTTGAATCTGGACATCCCTACGACTGTGGCCAATCTCGACCAGAACATCCTCAACCCCCGCAATACCTGGGCAGACAAGACAGCTTACGACGCGGCCGCGGCGGCCCTCGCAGCCAAGTTCCGGGCGAACTTCAAACGCTTCGACGTCGCCCCGGCGATCGTTGCAGCAGGTCCAACCGCATAGATCTGCGCGTCGTGCGCCGCTGGCGAGCCGCCGTACGCCGCTTTGCAGTGCGCGCCGATGACGCTAATCTAGCGGGCCCCAGCCAGTTACACTAACGCGTCGATGCCAATCTCGCTCTCCAGTCACCTGTCAGCCCTGACGGGACCGAACCGGTCCGCGTCCCTCGTGGGGCTGCACCGCGGCATCGAAAAAGAAAGTCTGAGGGTGCTGCCAAGCGGCGAACTGGCACGCACCAGCCACCCGCCCGCGCTCGGCGCAGCGCTGACTCATCCACACATCACCACCGATTTCAGTGAAGCGCAGCTCGAGCTCATCACCCAGGTCAACGACAGCGTCGAGGGTTGCCTAAAGGAACTCACCGACGTGCACCGATACGTGTACGAGCACATCGACAACGAGCTGCTGTGGGCGTCCAGCATGCCGTGCGTGCTGGCCGGCGACGACATTCCCCTGGGCTACTACGGCGAATCGAACATCGGCCGCACGAAAACCGTGTACCGGCAGGGCCTGGCGACGCGCTACGGACCTTTGATGCAGACCATCTCGGGCATTCACTACAATTTCTCGATTCCCGAGCCGTTGTGGTCGGTGCTCGCCGAGGTGCGTGGCGGACACCTCGACCAACACTTCAAGACCGACGCCTATTTCGGTCTGATTCGTAATTTTCGACGCCATTCCTGGCTGCTGATCTACCTGTTCGGTGCGTCACCTGCACTGTGCAAGTCGTTCGTCAAAGACACGCCCCACACGCTCGAGAGTTTCGATGAGGGATCGCTGTACCTGCCCGGCGCCACCTCGCTGCGGATGGGCCGGCTTGGCTACCAGAGCGACGCCCAGGCAGATCTGCACATTTCCTACAACAGCCTCGCGCAGTATGCGGATTCCATGCGCCACGCCTTGACGCAACCGTTTCCTGCCTACGAGGCCCTGGGCGTGAGGGTCGACGGCCAGTATCGCCAGCTGAGCAGCACCCTCATTCAGATCGAGAACGAATTTTACGGCACGATTCGGCCGAAGCGACGCATCGGATCCGGTGAACGGCCATTGACGGCGCTGAACGAACGCGGCGTGGAGTATGTGGAGGTTCGCTGCATCGACCTGAATCCATTCCTGCCGGTGGGAATCGATGCGGCCCAGATCCGTTTCTTGGACACGTTTCTGCTGCATTGTCTGCTGAGCGAAAGTCCTCCCGACAGCCGCACGGAATCGGCGCGTCTGATCGAGAATCAACTGACGGTGGTCGAACGCGGTCGCGCCACCGACACAACCTTAAAGCAAGGCGACGACCCGGTTTCGATTGCCGATTGGGCGACCCACCTGCTCGCCGAATGCGGCGACATTGCCGCGCTGCTCGACGAAGCCCACGGGGGCAGCGCCTATCGTGAGAGCTGGCACCAGCAACGGGACCGAGTGGCCGACCCCGAGCTGACGCCCTCGGCGCAGATTCTTGCGGCAATGCGGGAGGAGGCGGTGCCGTTTTTCCGTTTTGCCATGAATCGATCCCTTGCCCACCGCAACGAGTTCCTTGCCAGCCCAATGGACCCGCCCATGCGCAAACGGTTTGAGCAGTTGGCCCGCCAGTCGCTGGCGGACCAGAAAACCATCGAAGCCAACGATGTGGTGGATTTCGATTCGTTCCTGACGTCATACCTGCAACTGCCAGAGAATCCTTGAATTTCCTCGCCCATTGCGCGCTCGCGCGGAGCCATCCCGATCTGATGGTCGGTGGCTTTCTTGGCGATTTCCTGAAAGGGCGAATCTCTGCAGAACTGCCCGCCCGGGTCGCCGATGGGGTGCGCCTGCACCGCCGCCTGGACGCCTACAGCGCGGAACAGCCCGAGATCAGGCACAGCGTCTTGCGTCTGCCCAGCGAACTGCGCCGCGTCGCTCCGGTGTTCGTCGATCTGGTCGCCGATCACGTGCTGGCCCGGCGCTTCGCCGAGTGGGAGGGTCAATCGCTGAGTTCCTTCACGCGCTATACCTACCAGGTCCTCGACGACGCCCGCCATCTCTATCCCGACCCGGCCCGGCGCTTCCTCGACGTAATGCGAACCCATGATCTGCTCGGCGCCTACACCGAGCCCCGAGTCATCGAACGTGCGTTCCTGCACATCGCTAAACGTCTCCATCTGACGGACATCGTCGCGCCGGCGATGGCTACGCTACGGGCGCAATACGCTGGTTTCGAAACCGATTTCTCTCAGTACTATCCCGATCTGAAGTCTCATACCGCCGATTGGCTGGCCGCCAGGGAGACGCCCGGTTGACGCCACCGATATGCCCGGTAACCTTCACCGCCGCATTCACAGATCCGACATCACACCCAACTACACCCACAACGGAGGGGAGTCGCGATGAGAGCCGTGCTATGCCATGCCTTTGGACCTCCGGAGTCGCTCACGCTCGAGGACGTGGACGCGCCCGTGCCAAAGCCCGGTGAGGTGCTGGTGGACGTGCACGCCGCCGCCTTGAATTTCCCGGATGTCCTGATGATCGAGGGCAAGTATCAAAGCCAGCCGCCGTTTCCGTTCGCCCCCGGTGGTGAGCTGTCGGGCACGGTCGCAGCGCTCGGCGAGGGGGTCACAGACCTCCAACTGGGCCAGGCGGTGTTCGGCGGAGTCGGCAGCGGCGCGTTCGTCGAACAGGCGGCAATCGCGGCGAATCGGCTGCGGGTCAAACCTGACTCGATGACGTTCGCGCAGGCGGCGGGAATCAGCACCACCTACGGCACCAGCTATCACGCCCTCAAACAACGCGCCGCGCTGCAACCCGGCGAGACCCTGCTGGTTCTGGGCGCGGCTGGCGGCGTCGGCCTCGCCGCGGTCGAACTGGGAAAAGCCATGGGCGCGCGGGTGATCGCTGCAGCAAGCAACGACGAGAAACTCGCCGTCGCGCGCGCCGCCGGCGCCGATGAACTGATCAACTACGCCGATGGCGAACTCAAGGACAAGGTCAAAGCCCTCACCGATGGCAAGGGCGCCGATGTCATCTACGATCCCGTCGGCGGCGACCTGTTCGACCAGTGCATGCGCTGCATCAACTGGAATGGCCGCGTGCTGGTGATCGGCTTCACCGGAGGTTACATCCCGAAAGTGCCGATCAACCTGATCCTGCTCAAGGGTTGTCAGGTGGTGGGCGTGTTTTACGGCTCGTTTTCCGCTCGTGAGCCCGCAGTGAACGAAGAAAATTTCGGCCAGGTGCTGCGCTGGTTCGAGACCGGCACGCTCAAACCTCTGGTCGGGGCACGCTATCCGATGGAGGAGTACGCTGCCGCGCTCCGTTGCCTGTCCGAACGTCGGGCTATCGGCAAGGTTGTGCTGGAGATTCGTCCATGACCCCGAGCCAGACGTTCGCCGCCGCATTGGTGGCCGCCACCGGCGTTCTGCTTGGCAGCGCACTATTCATGGAGCACGTGATGGATCTGACGCCCTGCCCGCTGTGTCTGATGCAGCGGATCTGGGTCATGATCGTTGGCGCCATCGCCCTGGCCGGTCTGGCCCACAATCCGCGAATTCTGATCTATCCGCTGCTGAGTGTGCTGGCGGCTACGGCCGGGGCGGGATTCTCGGTACGGCAACTCTACCTGCAGAGCCTGCCAGCAGATCAGGTGCCCTCGTGTGGTGCACCTCTGGAATACTTGCTCGACGGGCCGCTGGCCGACCTGCTGCGCGAAATGACCCTGGGCGGCGGCAACTGCGCCGAAGTGAGCTTCTCGTTGATCGGAATCAGTCTCCCAGGATGGGCGCTGCTCGGGTTCCTGGCGCTGGCTGGACTGGCCGCCCTGCAGTGGCGTGCCGCGCGCCGGTAGGGGTCCCTTAACGGTCCTGTAACAGTTCCCTGGCAGACGGATGTGCGATCAGCCGTTCGAATTCCGCAACGCCTTAATCTTAATGGAAAAATCCTGGAGAACGATGGAGATCCATTGCTTAGCCGTTACCCGGGTGTATAGTCCGACCACGATACGACAACAACTATAACTACGCGATGGTAGAGCCGAACGCACTACGCATCTTAGTCGTCAACGGTAAGGGAGGCTGCGGCAAAACTACGATAGCGACTAACCTCGCCGCCGCACATGCACGCCAGGGACACGGCGTGGCCCTCATCGACCACGACTCTCAGGCATCGAGCAGCCACTGGCTGAACCAGCGGGCGCCAGACCAGCCGTCGATTCATCTCGTCCAGGCGCACCAGCGCACGGCCATGTACGCGACGCGCTCGTTCCAGCAGCGGCTTCCGAGCCGCATCAGCCGGATCATCATCGACACACCTTCCGTCGTCGGAGACGCTGAACTCGATCACCTGTTGCGCGGCGTGAGTGCGATCGTCGTGCCCGTGCTGCCGTCGTCGTTGGACATTCGGGCCGCCGACCGATTCCTCCAGCAGTTGGGCAACCATCGTCTGCTGCGCAGCCGCCCCGTGCCGGTCGCGACCATCGCAAATCGTGTCCGACCCAACACCCTCGGTCACACCCGACTGAAGGAGTTTCTCGCGCAACTGGACGTCCCAACCATCGCGACCTTCCGTGACCGGGCGATTTACATGCGTTTGGCCGATCAGGGCAAGGGCGTGGTCGACGTGCCCGAGGATCGCGAAGCGGCGGCAGAGCTCCCGCAATGGCAAGCCCTGCTGGCTTGGATCGATGCAACGGACACGCGCCACCGCGCCAGCCCGGCACGAGCGACCCACCACGCCCGCAGCGCATACCGCCAACCCGCCTGACCATCCCCCAGGAGCCCCTCGAAACCCTGGACCCCTGACCTGCAGTTCCCTATGGTGCGCAACGGTTATCACGGACCGGCACCCGATCCCGGCTGAACGGACATGCTGAAGCTCATCGACGTTACGCTGCAACGCGGTGGCGAGCCCCTGTTCGTGGGTCTCGACATCACCGTGCACGACGGTCACCGCCTGGGGATCGTGGGCCGCAACGGCATCGGCAAATCGACGCTGTTCGCCCTGATACGCCGTACGCTGCTGCCGGACGAGGGCGACGTTGTGCGCCCGGCAAAGTGGACCGTCGCGCACCTGGCCCAGGAAGTGGAAACCAGTGATCGCGAAGCTCTGGAGTGGGTGCTGGACGGGGATCGGCAGCTCCGGGAGGTCGAAACGCGAATCGCCCGTGCGGAATCCACCGGCGACGACCACGCGCTGGCCCACCTGTACACAGATCTCGAGGACGCCGGCGGCTACACCGCCCAACCCAGAGCGGCAGAAATACTGAACGGGCTCGGATTCGCAGCGGACACGTTCAAACAGCGTTATGCGGAGTTTTCCGGGGGCTGGCGCATTCGGCTGAATCTCGCGCAAACGCTGATGAGCCCTTCCGATCTGTTGCTGCTGGACGAACCGACCAACCATCTCGATCTGGACGCCATGTTCTGGCTCGAGAGCTGGCTGCTTCGGTATCGGGGCACGCTCCTTGTGATTGCCCACGACCGCGACTTTCTCGATACGGTTTGTACCGACATCGTGCATCTGGAACACCGCCAGGCGCGTACCTACAAGGGCAATTACTCGTCCTTCGAACGACAGCGCGCCGAAGCGCTTGCGCTGCAGTCATCCGTGCACAAGAAGCAGCAGCACCAGGCGGCGCATCTGCAGCGATTCATCGACCGGTTCCGCTCGAAGGCCACCAAAGCCCGCCAGGTCCAGGGACGCATCAAGGCGCTCGAGCGCCTGAACGCAGCCGCCCCCGCGCACGTCGACTCCCCTTATGCATTCAGCTTTCCGAACCCGCTGAAGATGTCGAAGCCGCTTTTGACCCTGCGCGACGGCGTACTCGGCTACGGCGATTCGAGCGTGCTCAGTGAGGTCCGCCTCGACGTACATCCCGAAGCGCGGATCGGCGTGCTCGGGGCAAACGGCGCAGGCAAGTCGACGCTGATGAAAACCCTCGCCGGCGACCTCGCGCCAATCGCAGGCGCATTGCAGCGCGGTGCCCACAGCGCCGTCGGCTATTTTGCTCAGCAGCAACTCGAACAGTTGAATGGCAGCCGCAGCCCACTTGCGCTGCTCGAAGACATTCCGCCGGTCGAATCGGAACAGCGCCGCCGGAATTACCTCGGGGGCTGGGGTTTCAGCGGCGATATCGTCAAGCGCCCCAGCGTAACCTTGTCCGGGGGCGAACGGTCTCGACTGGTGCTCGCCCTGATTGCCTGGCAACGCCCCGCGTTGCTGATCCTCGATGAGCCAACCAATCACCTGGACCTTGAAATGCGCCACACGCTGAGTATTGCGCTGCAGGACTACACCGGCGCAATGATCCTGGTGTCCCACGACCGGGAGCTACTCGCGCGTACCGTCGACGACTACTGGTTGGTGGCCCAGGGCCGTGTACGGGAATTCAAAGGGGACCTAGATGCATACCGCGATCTGGTTCAGTCGCGACTGGCGAATCCCGGTGGAACTGACGCCAGCAAGAAGGGGCGCAGGCGCGCGGCGGCCGAACGGCGGCGCGAAAGCGAACCGCTTCGCAAGCAGATTAAACAGCTCGATGCGCAGATACGTAAACTCGGCGATTCACTGGCCGAACTCGACGTTACGCTTTCCGATGTGAGCGTCTACGAACGGCTGTCCAGCGAGCAGATCACCCAGTTACTGGCGACCCAAGGCGCGCAACGCCGCGATCTCGAGACGGCCGAACACTCCTGGCTCGAATTGCACGACGCGCTAGAGACTCCCTAAGGGCCAACGAAGCTCGAGTCTGAGTTAATCAATATCTCGAAGTCCTGCTCGCCAACGCGCTGGCGCATTTCGATCACCCGCATGGCGTCGACGGGCACAGCCCTCATGAAACCCATGCCGCCCATTACATCACCAGGTTTCAGCGATAGGCTCAGCGATCCGCCGTCACGAATCACGGTTACACTCGCCTCACCGGCGCGCATGCCGGCAAACAACTCATGTTGCCGGGCGACAAGTTCACCGTTGAGCTCAGTGATCACATCTCCAGGCATCAGCGTGTCCGGGTTGTCGTCGCCATTGAGCACCAGAATCCCGGCATCAACGCCAAAGTAACGCCCCACCCCGGGGTTCAGATCGTGCAGCACTACGCCCATCGGCCGCCCAGCCCCCGGACCCAGGGCCAAGCTCGGCATGGGACTGCCGATGGCGATCGGACCCGCAGAGGCAGCCCCAAACATCGCTACCGAGTGCCGCGTATCGCGAACCTCGATCTCCGCGCTCCGGGTTTCGTCGCCGCGCCGATATTCGATCTGCACGGTGTCGCCGGGGCTCAGATCGCGAGTCGCCGCACGCAGCCCGCGACCCGCCTCCATCCCAGACCCGCCCAGCGCGTACCCGTTGATCGACGTCAGCAGGTCGCCAGACTCGACACCGGCCGCGGCGGCCGGCCCCTGGGGTGTGACTCCCATGATTTCTATGCCATCCGCCCGGGCCCGCCCGAGAAACATGCCCAAACGCATTGGGATCGGCAGGGGTTGCAGGTCGAATCCCACCGGCGGTCCAGCTGTGCGGTGCAACGCCGAGAGTTCGCGCGCCGCCGTGTCCAGGCGTTCACGGGCCGCCTGAAGTGCCGCGTCCAACTCCGGATCCGACTCAGCGTCCGAGATCAAGTATTGCGCCACACCTGGGGGTGCCAGCAAGGCTGCCGCGAGCGTTACTATCAGCAATCGTACGTGTCGTTTCATCGATCGTCTCCGGTAAGCACCACAGGTCGCAGCTCAGGGTTGTAGCGGATGGTTTAGACGTGCCAACTCGCCGAAAGGTTGCACCCCGCAAAAAAAAGGAGAAATAAAACTCATGCGGGACCAAACAACGAGGGCGCCCGCAGGCGCCCTCTCGGTTCCGCTGGCCTGTTCGGCTCAGCCTGCAGCAGTTTTCTCGTAGATCGACGGCTCGTCTTTCGCTTCTTCCGTGATCTTGCGACCCAGCGCCAGGTAGGTCGGAATCTCGTCATCCGCGAGCTCGGCCATCTTCACCTTGCGGGCCAGAGCAGCCTCGATGTACGGGGCAAGCTCTTCGTTCTTCTTCTGCTCGCGTTCCGCGCCGCGCGCTTTGAACTCCGGCATCACCTCGGCGGCGAAGAGCTCCAGGGCTTCACAGATATGCTCGTGCTTGTTCCTGCCGGCCTGCTGGATGAACGTGACCTGATCGACTCCCGCGGTCTCAAATTTCTTAAGGTGCACCCGCAAGTCGTCCGGCGTACCAATTCCGCCAGCACCGCCGCTGAGCGCTTCGGTGACCATCTCCGGGACGTCCTTCCGGCGTTCCTCGTAGACCTCCTCGAACTCCGCCCAGAGGTTGGTGCGGCCCGGCTTGTGCGCGCCGAAACCGTACAGACTGCCGAGCGCGTAACCGAAGAACTCGAAGCCCTTCAGGCCACGATCGATCGCAACCTGCCGGTCCTGGTGACAGGAAAAGCTGGACACCATGCAGATGTTGGCATTCACGGCGTGGCCGATGGGCACGCATTCATCGCTCTTGATGATGCTGTAGTACTCCTCCACCCAGGACTGGGCTTCCAGCGGATCGACGAAAGCAAACGTCAACGCGCCGATGCCCAGCCGTGCAGCCATGCGGATGGTCTCGCGCTGGGAACAGGCCACCCAGATCGGCGGATGCGGCTTCTGAACCGGCTTCGGCACCACGTTGCGACACGGCATCTCGAAATATTTGCCCTTGTAGCCAGGGTAGGGGTCCATCGTCAGCATGTTGGCGATCTGCTCGGTAGACTCCAGGAAGATCTTGCGCTTCTCGGCCACCGGAACCCCAAAACCGCCCAGCTCGAGTTCCGCAGAGGACTCGCCCACACCGAAGTCGACCCGCCCGTTGGACACCAGGTCCAACGTCGCGATGACCTCAGCGGTTCGAGCCGGGTGATTGTACTGGGGGATCACCTGACGGATGCCCTGGCCCAGGCGAATATTCTTGGTGCGCGCCGCACAGGCCGCGAGAAACACCTCGGGAGCAGAGGAGTGTGAGTACTCCTCCAGGAAGTGATGCTCCACCTCCCAGGCGTAGTCGATGCCGAGCCGATCCGCGACCTCGACCTGCTCCAGCGCCTCGTTGAACAAACGCTGCTCCGCCCCTTCGGTCCAGGGCCGCGGTAGCTGATGCTCGTAGAAAATCCCAAACTTCATGTCTTCACCCTTTCTTACGGTTCTCTAAAGTCGTTTAAACAGCCGTCGCCAATTGCGACTCGCCCGGCCGCAAAGAAGGCACCAGTGCCCGCTCCACGAACCCGACGACGTTTTCAATCATTGCCTCGCCCGACAGGTCCCTGCGCACCACATACATCAGCGCGTTGCCCACGAATCCACACAGCGCATGGCTGATCAGTGCCGCGTCAAAGGCACCAGCGCCAAGAATTTCCTGCTCGCCAAGAATCAGGTACAGGAAGTCGCCGAGCCGATCGTAGATACGCCGTGCGTCGCCATCCTCGGGCGCGATGGTCAGCGGATCCAGAAACGCGACGTGCAGCACCCCCGGGTACTCCAGGTCGAAGGCCATCAACGTGCGCAGGATCACCGTCAACCGTTCGCGCAGCCCGCTGACCCCGTCGAGGTTTTTCCGATACTCCGCGATCAACTGATCCTGGGCATCGTCAGCGAAAGCAAGGAACGCATCCTCCTTGCTCTTGAAGTGCAGATAGAACGTACCGTTGGCAACACCGGCTGATCGTGCGATGTCCTGGGGGCGGGTTGCTTCGTAGCCCTGCTCGATGAACAGCTCGCGCGCAGCCGCAAGCAACTTGCGCCGGCTCTCGAGCCGTCGACGTGCCTGTCCATCGGTGGGTTTAACCACTTCACTCATGCCAAGCGAGCACTTACTGAACGAATATGACAAAATGTCAGAAAGCGAAGTGAACCTCATTGGGGGGGTACATTGCAAGTTTTGAATCGGCTGAGTGAACGCGCATTCGCGCGCGCGCCGGCGACTTTGCCTGCCAAGGCATCTCGCTGCACAAACGCGTACCGCTGGAATCAATGGGGGGAACTCAGGGCAACGACATCTGGGGGTGGTTTGACCCCCAATCCGGCGACGAGTACGCCCTGGTGGGTTTGACCAACGGCACCGCCTTCGTCAATGTCACGAATCCCGAGAATCCGGTGTTCCTGGGGCGCCTGCCCACAGCGACGGTAGGGGCGACCTGGCGCGACATCAAGGTCTATCAGAACCACGCCTATGTTGTTGCCGACGGCGCGGGCCAACACGGTATGCAGGTTTTCGATCTGACGCGCCTGCGTGGCGTGACCTCGGCCCAGAACTTCGCCGCCGATGTCGTGTATGGCGACTTCGGAAGCGCGCATAACATTGCGATCAACGAAGCGACCGGGTTCGCCTACGCAGTCGAAACAAACACGTGCGGAGGGGGATTGCACATCATCGATATCGGCATCCCGATCAGTCCCATGTTCGCAGGCTGCCATGCGACCGTGGCTACGCACGACACCCAATGCGTCGTCTACCAGGGGCCCGATCCAGACCACCAGAGCCACGAAGTCTGCATCAGTTCCAACGTGAATCATGTCGAGGTGGTCGATGTCACTACGAAATCCGCGCCTGTGACCCTTTCAACGGCAGTTTATCCGCAGCTTGGCTTCCTCCATCAGGGCTGGCTGACCGAAGACCATCGTTACTTTCTGGTGGGCGACGAGACGGATGAGGTCAGTTTCAATGTGCCTACACGGACTCATGTGTTCGACCTGTCGGATCTCGATGCGCCACAGTATGTGTTTGCCTACGAGGCACCGACCCGCGCAATCGATCACAACCTCTATGTACTTGGCAATCGGGTGTTCGAAGCCAACTACACCTCCGGGTTGCGCGTTCTGCAATTCGGCGATCTGGCCAATGAAGAGTTGCAGGAAATTGCCTTTTTCGACACGTTTCCGGCAAGCGACGCGGCCGAATTCGACGGGGCGTGGAACGTCTACCCCTACTTGCCTTCAGGAACGTTGATCGTCAACGACGTGACCAACGGACTGTTCATTCTTTCGAACCCGTAGCGCTCTGGTACCCTCCTGGCATGGCTCACTGGAAAAGCCGAACCTTACTGCTGGTGGTATTGAGCGACGTGTTTCGCAGCCGCGGCTACGAAGGTGCAACGCTCGCTGAGCTTGCCCGTGCCGCCGGGCTCGGCAAGGCGAGCCTCTATCATCACTTTCCCGGTGGCAAACCCGAAATGGCGCGCGAGGTGCTCAAGGCATGCGCCGCCGATCTTGATCGGCGGGCCTACCGGAAGCTGCGCAAGAAGGGCTCCTGGAACGAGCGGATCGCGGCATTCGTCATCGGCTTCGGTGCGTATGTCGATGGGGGCGCGCGCAACTGCTTGATGGTCGCGTTGACGGCCAGCGGCAGTGGCGAGACGCTGATCCGCGAGATTGCCCGCTACACGGCCGCCTGGCTGGACGAGTTGACCGATGTATTTGTCGAGTCGGGATTGCCCCGCAAGCGGGCTGCGCGCAGCGCCAAGGAGTTGCTCGGCCGCCTGTACGGAGCGCTGGCCCTGGCCCAGATGCTGGACAAACCCAAAGTGTACCGGCAAGCCATCAAACGCCTGCGCGACCAGCTGCAAAGCTGAAGCAATCCGCAAGGGAGGCGCCGAAGCTCAGCGCCACAAGCCGTGATAGAGGCTCACCCAGTCGAGCAGTCGGCGAGGCGCATGCTTGCGACGCCAGTCACCCGCAACGAATTTGTTCAGCTCAGCGAGCGTCGGGTAGCTGTGAATGGTGCCCATGATCGCTTTCAGGCCGTAGCCGTGGGTCAGTGCCGCCACGTATTCCGTGATCAACTCCCCGGCTCCGGGCGCAACGATGGTCGCGCCCAGCACCCGATCCTTGCCCGGCACGGTGAGTACCTTGATGAACCCATGGTCACTGCCATCGGCAACGGCGCGGTCCACGTCGGCCAGCTCGTGACGGGTCACCTCGAAGGCGACGCCCTGGGCCCTGGCGTCGGCCTCGGAGAGCCCCACCCGCGCCACTTCGGGATCGGTGAAGGTGACCCAGGGCACCACCGAATAGTTGACCTTGAAGCGCCACAGCCGGCCGAACAACGCATTGACGCTGGCGTACCAGGCCTGGTGCGAAGCCATGTGAGTGAACTGATAAGGGCCGGTCAGATCACCGCAGGCATAGATGTTGGGCACGCTGGTGCGCAGGTAGCGATCCACGCGCACCGTGCCACTGGGATTCGTTTCGATACCGAGCGCATCCAGCCCCAGCGACTCCGTATGCGCGCGCCGGCCGACCGCGACCAGCACCTGGTCGAACTCGAGCTCGACCGATCCCTCCGCAGTCGATGCCCGCAGCCGGTGACCGCCGGCATCGCTCAGAAACGCCTCCGCGCGATGGCCGGTGAGCACCTGCACGCCTTCCTGACGCAGTACGCTCCCGAGTGATGCGGAGACCTCCGGGTCTTCCCGGGGCAACAGCCGGTCTTCCATGTCGATCAGGGTGACCGTGCTGCCGAGTCGAGAAAACGCCTGAGCCAGCTCGCAGCCGATGGGTCCGGCACCCATCACCAGCAGCCGGGCGGGCAGTTCGGTCAGCGACCAGAGGGTGTCCGAGGTCAGCACCGGCACGTCATCGATCCCAGGAACGGGTGGTACGAAAGGCGTCGCGCCGGTCGCCAGCACGATGTTGCGGGCCGTGATGGATTGCTCGCCCACCGCGACCGTCCACGGGTCCACCAGACGAGCCTCACCGTGCAGGCAGTCCACGCCCAGGGACGTGTAGCGTTCCACCGAATCGTTCGGCGCGATCTTCGCTATCGCGGCATGCACCCGCGCCATGACTGCCCGGAAGTCCACGTCCGGTTCCATCGCGCCGATCCCAAACCGCTCGGCATCGCGCAGCGTATGCGCCACCTTCGCCGAGCGGATCAACGTTTTGCTGGGTACGCACCCGGTGTTCAGGCAATCGCCACCCATTGCGCTTCGCTCGATGAGCGTGACTCTGGCGCGTACCGTGGCCGCGATCAGAGAAGCGATCAACCCCGCGGATCCAGCCCCGATCACGATCAGGTTGGTGTCGAAACGTCGGGGTCTAGTCGTCATCGCCGGTCCGCCGCTGGGTCCAGATTGCCATCAGTTTGCGTGCCGCCAGCGGAAACAAGCCCAACAGCGACAGGGCAACGATGAGTTGCAGGCTCAGCACGTCACCAAGCACGTGTACCTGGGCCAGCTGGGTTCCGGCGTACACGAATACCAGGGTGCCGGCCAGCATGCCCACCTGACTGACGAGATAGAAAGAAAGCGCGCTGATCCGAGTGAGGCCCATCAGCAGGTTGACCACGAAGAACGGGAACAGTGGCACCATGCGAATGCTGAACAGATAGAAATTACCATCCTTTTCGAAGCCGCGATCGATGCCCTCCAGGTATCCACCGAAGCGGCGGCGCACCCATTCGTGGAGCAGGCTTCGCGAGATCAGAAACGCAAGGGTTGCACCGATGCTGCTGGCAAAGGACACCAATACCAGCCCCCACAGCGTGCCGAACACGGCACCGCCCGCCAGGGTCATCACCGCCGCGCCCGGCAGTGACAGGCTCGTCACCAACACGTAGATCCCGAAATAGATCGCCGAACTGGCGATCGGCTGCGCGTCGACCCGACCAACGATCACCTCCCGGCTCGCCTGCAGATACTCCAGCGTGAGAAAGCGGCCAACATCGGCGACGAAGAACAATGTCACCAGCGCCAGGACCGCCAGCGCGATCAGCAACTGCTTTCGGCTCATCCGGATAATCCCTTACTATTCACCCGCTCGTCTCGTCCGCCTGCGCACATTCACCACCTGAGGAGTCGACGTGCAGCGTAAGTTCCCCGCCACCCGTATGCGGCGCAACCGGCGCGCCAGCTTTTCCCGCCGGCTGGTGCGCGAGACCGAACTCGGTAGCGGCGATCTCATCTATCCGATGTTCATCATCGAAGGCACCCGGCAGCGCCAGGCGATCGACTCCATGCCCGGCATCGAGCGGCTGACCGTAGATGAACTGGTCCGCGAATGCGAGCAGGTCGCCCGCCTCGGGATTCCCGCTATCGCACTGTTTCCGAACGTCGACCCGGGGCTGCGCAGTCTCGACGGCGCTGAAGCATACAACGCCGACGGCTTGATTCCTCGCGCGGTCGCGGCCGTAAAAGCGGAGTTGCCAGAGCTCGGCGTGATCACCGATGCCGCGCTCGACCCCTACACCAGCCACGGACAGGACGGCATCATCGACGACTCGGGCTACGTTCTGAACGACGTAACTGTCACCGCCCTGTGCCGCCAGGCTCAGGTCTGCGCCGACGCGGGTGCCGACGTCATCGCGCCCTCCGACATGATGGATGGACGCATCGCCGCCATCCGCAAAGTGTTAGACGAGCAGGGTGCCGTGAACACACAGATCATGGCCTATTCGGCGAAATACGCCTCCGCCTACTACGGCCCCTTTCGCGACGCCGTGGGCTCCACCGCGGCACTCGGCGCCGGCAGCAAACAGACCTATCAGATCGATCCCGCTAACAGCGATGAGGCCTTGCACGAGATCGAGCTCGATATCAATGAAGGAGCCGATATGGTGATGGTGAAACCGGGCATGCCATACCTGGACATCATTCGGCGCGCCAAGGACGCGTTCGGAGTGCCTACATTCGCCTACCAGGTCAGCGGCGAGTACGCGATGCACATGGCCGCGATCGGCAACGGCTGGCTCAGTGAGGCGGTGTTGCTCGAATCCTTGGTGTGTTTGAAGCGCGCCGGCGCCGATGGGATTCTCACCTACGCCGCAAAGACGGTTGCAAAGGAACTTGCTGCCGCGCGCATTTGAGACCACCCGGCGGACACATGACGTGACAGGGGCGGCTGGGGAGCGCTCGCGAACCCATTGGGCACCGCATTCTTCCTCTCAGCAACGCGCGAAGCCAAAGGGCCGAGCGCGCCGACGGTGCGAACGATGCGACGTTATGTGCAATCACGCACGTTCACACTCTTGAAGTTCGCGCGATCGCCCTCAATAACGCTAAACTGCACCTGCAACTCACAGGGAGATACGGATGAGCGACCACATCGTCCACGTGACAGATTCCAGTTTCGAAGCCGATGTATTGGGTTCCGACAAGCCCGTTCTGGTGGACTATTGGGCGGAATGGTGCGGGCCCTGCAAAATGATTGCGCCCATTCTCAAGGAGATTGCCGAGGAGTATTCGGACCGGGTGAAGGTCTGCAAGATCGATATCGATGCCAACCAGGAGACGCCGCCGAAGTACGGTATTCGTGGAATTCCGACATTGATGCTGTTCCGGGACGGCGAGGTTGAAGCGACCAAAGTCGGCGCGGTGTCGAAGTCTCAGCTCGCTGCATTTCTGGACAGCAACATCTGATCGATCTGTCGAAACTCAAGGTGGGTCCCGGGAATGGGACCCATTTGGCATTTACACGAGCGCAAACCACCGACAATAGCCTCTAGACGCACCGATTCAGTGGTGGTAGATTCTTGCCACCAGCGTCGAGTCGATCGCGCTGCGCCCTTCGCGAATTCTCCAAGAACCTGAGGCCTGCGCACCATTCACGCGCGGACCGTACCGAGAGACTGACGCGTCAGGCGCCCGGCAACCACTCGACACAGCAAACCTCTTTCTTGAATTTTTTCCGCAGTATTCGTGTACCTATGAACCTTACCGACCTCAAAAGAAAGCCCGTTGGAGACCTCATCGACATGGCCCAGGAGATGGGCTGCGAGAACATCACCCGGTCGCGCAAGCAGGAAGTAATCGCGGCGATCCTGCGCAAGCAGGCGAAGAGAGGCGAAGACATCTACGGTGATGGAACGCTGGAGATTCTCCAGGACGGGTTCGGATTCCTCCGCTCGGCGGACTCCTCCTATCTCGCCGGGCCCGACGACATCTACGTCTCACCCAGCCAGATCCGGCGCTTCAATCTGCGCACCGGAGACTCGATCGCCGGCAAGATCCGCCCGCCGAAGGACAGCGAGCGCTACTTCGCGCTGCTGAAAGTCGACGAGATCAATCTCAGCGAGCCGAGCAGCAAGAAACACAAGATTCTGTTCGAGAACCTGACGCCGCTGTTTCCCGATGAGCGCTTCGTACTGGAGCGCGGTAACGGCAGCAGCGAAGACCTGATGGGGCGAATCGTCGACCTGATCGCACCCGTCGGCAAAGGGCAACGCGGCCTGATCGTCTCTCCGCCGAAAGCCGGTAAGACGCTGATGCTGCAGAGCATCGCCCAGGCCATCACCGCCAACAACCCGGACGCGACCCTAATGGTGCTGCTGATCGACGAGCGCCCCGAAGAAGTTACCGAGATGCAGCGCTCGGTGCGTGGCGAGGTGGTCGCCAGCACCTTCGATGAGCCCCCCTCGCGACACGTTCAGGTCGCGGAGATGGTGATCGAGAAGGCCAAGCGTCTGGTCGAGCACAAGAAAGACGTGGTGATCCTGCTCGACTCCATCACCCGCCTGGCCCGCGCCTACAACACCATCGTGCCTTCGTCGGGGAAAGTACTGACCGGCGGCGTGGATGCCCACGCCCTGGAACGGCCGAAGCGCTTCTTCGGCGCCGCGCGCAACATCGAAGAAGGCGGTAGTCTGACCATCCTCGCCACCGCACTGGTCGATACCGGCTCGAAGATGGACGAGGTGATTTACGAAGAGTTCAAGGGCACCGGCAACTGGGAAGTGCACCTGGAACGCAAGATCGCCGAGAAGCGGGTCTATCCGGCCATCAACATTCGTCGTTCGGGTACCCGGCGGGAAGAGCGGTTGATGGGTGAAGACGAACTGAAGCGGGTGTGGATTCTGCGCAAGCTGCTGCACGACATGGACGATATCGCTGCGATCGAGTTCATGCTGGACAGACTGAAGGAGACCAAGACCAACGCCGAGTTCTTCGGCATGATGAAAGGCAAATAGCGCCCTTCACCAGGGTAATCCATGACCACGATTACGGCCCGGCTGCTTGCGGTCGAGGAGGCTCGATTGCCCGGAATCGAGCCGCTGAACCCCGCGGTACAACGACTCCTGTTGAAGTCGACCGGTTTTGAATTTTCGGCCGGCCAGTACATTTACCTCCACGCCGGCCAACGACGCCTCCCACTGTCCATCGCCAGCGCACCTACCCGTCTCCCGGAACTGGAACTGCACTACCGATCGACCCCGGGCGATGCGGACGCAGCGGCGCTGGATGCACTGCTGCCACGCGCCCGGGACCTAACATTTGATGGCCCCCACGGCAACGTCGTGGTGACCGACCCGACCCGCGAGCCGCTGACCCTGATCGCCGGCGGCACCGGGGTTTCCCAGGCGGCCAGTATCATCGAGCAGTTAGCGGGCACAGGAAAACAACGGCTGCCGGTACAACTCTGGTGGAGTCTGGCCGCGCCGGCCGCGAACTATCGTCTCAGCGTCATCGAACGGGCTTGCAACGAACCCTGGTTCGCTCTGGAAACGTTGTACGACGATCCGGTCGCGGAGGCGAACGGTGCATTGGCCAGAATTCGTAGCGGGCGCATCAACCCCGGCCAATACATCCTGTGCGGGGCGCCGGGATTCGTTTACAGCTGTGCCGGGGGGTTGCTCGAGCGTGGCGTCCGCCGAGGTGCGCTGCGCTCCGACGCATTCGACTATGCGCCGCGATCCGACTGGGCGGCCTGTTCCTGAGGGTCGAAGGCCGCAACGGACGCTGGAGCGTCCTTGGACCTGGACGCTGGAGCGTCCTTGGACCTGGACGCTGGAGCGTCCTTGGTCAGCGCGCGCGCCAGATACTCCGCACCTCGCGCTACATCGCCGAGCTTCACGCACAAGCGGCCCAGCGCGGCATAGACGTCACGTCCAGGGTTGCTGCGCAGGCTCGCTTCGAGGTATTCCCGGGCCTTGTCCCACTGCTCGTTTCGTCCTGCCAGCCGTCCCAGCGCAAGCAACAGGGGGGCGCTGTTCGGGCGGTCCTTCAACCAACCTTCCGCGGTCTCCAACTGGGCACCGAGGTCGGCGTCAAGGTGACCGTAGCAGTCCACCAGGCGGTCGTCCCAGGCGCGCTTCAAACCCTCGCGCAGCAGTTGTTCCGCGTCCCGGGGACGACCCTGGGTTGAGCGCGCATTGGCCGCGGCAACGACCAGTTCGGGGTCGTGCCGCAGTGTTTTCGGTAGCAGGTTCCACACGGCCTCGAACTGGCCGGCCGCATTCGGATCGGCCAGTTGTGCCAGACGTGCCAGGCACGCGCGGCGCAGCGTCGCATCGAGTTCGTCCCCGGGCAACGCCTTCTGCCGCCTCAAATCGGGTGCGAGTTCCAGCGTCGCCTGCCAGTCACCCAGCGCCATGTAGCAGCGCTGCAACATTGCCAGCACCGCGGGGTTGCGAGGGGATTCCCGCTGCAGTTCGAGCAGCGCGGCCAGCGCCTGTTCGTGCTGGCCGGCGTCCAACTGGAACGCCACGCGCGTCAACGTCACAGCGACCTTCGACCCCGGCGTCTCCGCACGGGCGCGGCCCAGCAGTTCATCGCGTTCTGCATAATTACCCAGTGCCTGGGCGGATCGGGCGCCGTGCAGATAATTCACCAACGGCATCCGGGCATCCCGGGCACCGGCCACCAGTAGTTTATGCGCCTCCGACCAGCGGCCTTCGGCGCTCAGCAGCAAGCCCTGAATGGTCTGTTTGCGAGCAACCTGTGCCCGGCGCTCCCTATTCCATAGGGCAAGCCCAATGCCACTGAGCACGAACCGCGACCAGAGATAACTCGCCAAACGCAGGAGCATGTACACCAACAATAGTGTGAACACGCCAAACCAGAGACTCGTTTCGACGCTCATATCCGCATAGGCGATCAGCACATACCCTGGATCGCGCGCCACCAAGGCACCGATCACGCCGCCGATCACCAAAGCCGCCAGCAGAATCAGAACCACCCGTTTCACGGCATGGCCTCATCGTCTTCGATGCCATAGCGCGCCAGCGAGCGCAGGTTGGTCAGCGAACCCGAGATGTCCGGCAGCTCGCGATTCAGCCGTAACACCTGTAACGATTGCAACTCGGCGCGGACTTCGATCACCGCCGCGCTCTCGTGGTCGAGATAGTCGTCGAGCCAGGCCAGCGCCGCGGCCACGCTGTGCTCGTACAGGACGGCGTCGCGGCGCAATACCCCGAGTTGGGCCCGCTCCAACATCAACCGCAGGTTCATTTCCAGATACGTGGCCTCATCGGGACTCAGCAGCGGCCGCAACCCGCCTTCCGGATACCTGCGAATCTCGACGAATGAACCGAGCCGGTCGAGAAGCACTTGCCAGAACGAGCGTTGCGCGCCCGGCTCCACAGGACGGCGCCGCTCCGCCAGGTACTCCGGCAACTGCAGTGGCAGCTGGTTGAGCATCGCCTTGATCGCCTCGAAACGAAGAAATGCGCCCTGCACATCGATCTCCTCGACGTTGCCGAGGGCCAGGCGTTCCTGCGCCAACTGGGCACGTACCGGATACAGCGAATAGTCGTCAAGCCCGGCGAGCACCTCATCGGCCGCAGCGAGCAGTTTCGCCGCCGCCACCGCGTCGTGTTCCATCAGCAAGCGATGGTTCGCGATTCGCAGCAGGTACTCGACTTCGGCGACCTTCCATTCCCGACTGCTGGGCGGGCTCAGACGCAACCCTTCATTGATCCCACGCGCCAACGCCTCCTCGGATTCGAGCCGCGCTTCCAGGTGGGCCTGGACTTCACGTTGCAGCGCCGCAATCGCCTGCTCGGACGCCTGACGTTGCCCGCTGAGGGCAGCCTGCTGCTCTATTCGTAGCGCCGCAATCTGCCCGTCGATTCCCACCAGCGGGTCCTGATAGACCGTCAGGTAGTAAAGGTAACCGACACCGCCCACCGCCGTGAGCGCGAGCAACACGGCAAACAGCGCCAACAGCCGCCCGCCCCGCACCGGTCGAGGTGGGTCCACCGATCCCTCTTCGCTGGGGTCGGGGTCCAGCATTTCCTCCGGCTGCTCACTCATGTCTTGTCTTACCCCTAAGAATCGCTGTCCGCCAGCAACCGGTCCGTCGCCGCCAGCATCGCGTGATCGCCGGGCCCTTCGGCCACCGCAACCGCGGTGAAACCAAGCCCCGTCAACTCGTGGGCAATTCGCTCAGAACCCGCGACCAGGCGCAGACGCCGCTCGCCCGCGCTCGGCAACAGGTGCGCGAGTGCATCGCCCGCTTCAGCACTGGCAATCAGCGTGACATCGACCGCCGCCAGCTCCGTGGCTAGCGGTTCCGCCGCAAACGTGGCAGGCACACGACGGTACACCTCGAACCTCACAACCTCCGCGCCGCGCCGACGCAGCTCCCGGGCCAGCAACCGTCGTCCACCCACCCCGCACAGCATCAGCACCCGTCGCCCGGACACTTCGCCGGGCACTGCGCCGGAAAGTATACCTTCCGAGCTTTCCGCTTCGGGCACCTCTGCCTGCACACCAAACTGGGTAAGCGCCTTGGCCGTCGCCGCGCCTACCGCGATCCAGCGCGGCGCAGCCGACGCCTTTCCTGGCACGGGAGCCTGCCCGGGCGCCTGCGCGAGGATCAGCGGCAGCGCGAAACGTACCGCGTGTGCCGACACCGCGATGATCAGATCAAAGGACGCAGCCTCCCGCGCCAGGAGGCTCAGTTCGGGGTCGAGGCAGCCCTCGATGCACAGCAGCGGCCGTTTGACGACCCGATAGCCAGCGCTGTCGAGGCGCGCCGCCAAACGGCTGGCGCCGGGTTCGGTGCGCGTGACCCAGACGGTACCGCGGTCACTGGCCATGCAGCGATTCGAGCAGCTCGGTGGCACCCCGGGCACGCAACTCGTCGGCGGCCTGGGCTCCCGCGTCCTCGGGATCCGAAGCCGTTGCCTCCGCATGCAGCAGGGTCACACCGTCCGGACTTCCAACCCGTGCTCGTACGAACACACCACGCTCACCGCACTCGGCATAGGCGGCCACCGGCAGGGAGCAGTCCGCGTTCAGGCCTCGGCTCACGGCGCGCTCGGCCGTCACACATCGTGCAACGTCCGGGTCATTCAACGGTTGCAGCAAGGCAATCAGGTCAGCACGGTCGGCGCGGCACTCGATGCCAATCGCCCCCTGGCCCGCTGCCGGGAGACTGACCTCGAGGTCCAGATACTCGGTCACCCGCCCGGAGAGCCCGAGCCGTTCGAGCCCCGCACTGGCAAGCACCAATGCGTCGTAGTCACCGGCATCGAGCTTGTCGAGGCGCGTGTTCACGTTGCCCCGGATCGGTTCGACACGCAGATCACGACGCAGGTGTCGCAGCTGCGCGGCCCGGCGCAAGCTCGCCGTTCCAATCCGCGCCGACTCCGGCAGCGCAGCCAGTGGGGCTCCCGTTCTGCTGACCAACACGTCACGCACATCGGCGCGATAGCCGATCGCCCCCAGCACGAACGGGTCCGGTAGTGCTGCCGGCACGTCTTTCATCGAATGCACCGCCAAGTCCGCCGTCCCGTCGAGCATCGCCTGCTCCAGCTCTTTGACGAACAGACCCTTACCACCGACTTCGCTGAGCGGCGCGGACAACCAGCGATCACCGCTGGTGACAAACCCCACCAGCTCGACCTCGAGACCCGGGTGGGCAGTTTCCAGCGCAGCCTTGATGTGTTCCGCCTGCCACAACGCCAGCGGGCTCTTGCGGGTCGCGATGCGCAGGCGCCGGTTCACAAGGTTTGGATGTACTTGCGTACCGATGAAAGGTGGCGCCGCGAGATGTCGACCCGCTCGTCGACCCCGCGCATGCGAATCTGAAAATGACCGTTCTCATCGCGCTCCAATCCCTCGATGAACCGCGAAGCCACGAGGGCATTCCGGTGCACGCGCACGAACCGCTCGCCGAACTCGTCTTCCAGCTCCCGCAGCGTTTCGTCGATGAGCAATTCACCCTCACCATGCCGCACGGTCACATACTTCTGATCCGCCTGAAAGAAACGTACCTCTTCAATCGGAATCAGTTCTATTCCGCGCCGGGTACGCGCCGAAATGTGACTGCGGCGGTCGCCATCCTGCTCCATCAACGCCGCGAGCTGGGCTTTGTTGGCTCGCTTCGCCGAGCGCAGCACGTTGACCAGATCCTCGAGCCGGACCGGTTTCAGGAGATAGCCGACCGCCTCCACGTTGAAGGCCTCCATGGCATGCTCTTCATAGGCCGTGCAGAACACCACCGCAGGGGGTTCCTCCATTTGCATCAGGTGTCGCGCCGCTTCGAGTCCGTCCATCCCCGGCATACGAATGTCCAGCAGCACGACGTCCGGCTGGGTTCGCTGGCATTCCTCGATTGCCTCCATCCCGTGACCTGCTTCGCCCACCACATCGTAGCCATCGACGTCCGCGAGCATCCGGCTGATGCGGTCCCGTGCCAGCTTTTCGTCGTCTACTATCAGTACTTTCATGGTTGTCCCATCACAATCACCGGCCTCACCCGTCCGTCCGGAACGGATACCGCAGCGTCGTTACGTAGAAATCGCCTCGCTCCTCGACATCGAGCGCGGCGCCGTTGCCATACAACACGCTGAGGCGGCTCTTGATGTTGTTGATGGCCATCTGATTGCCCTTGCTGAGCCCCCGGGATTCGGGCGGCGGCACGGGGTTGGTTATGTCGACGTGCACGATCTCACCATCGTAGCGCAACTTCACATGCACGGTGCCACCCTCCGGCAGGGGTTGGATCCCATGGTAGATGGCGTTTTCCAATAATGGTTGCAGCGTCAACAACGGAATCTTCAACGACTTGGGATAATCGCAGAGGTCCCAGTGTACTTTCAGCCGATCCCCCAAGCGCAGGCGCTCGATGCGTACATAACGCTCGCACAACGCGAGTTCCTCGGCGATCGGCACCTGATTGCCGGCCTCGTTGAGACTTGCCCGGAACAGCTCCGAAAGATCTTCCACCACGGATTCCGCGGTGTCCGGTTCGGTTGGAATGAGGCTCGCAATGATGTTCATGCTGTTGAACAGAAAGTGTGGGCGGATACGCGATTGCAGCGCCTGAATGCGCGACTGCAGCTCGGACTGTTCCTGCTCGCGGAGCTGCTCCTGAACGTAGAAGTAACGCAGCACCATGCCCGTGATGATGCCGGAAATGGCCATCTGGGTCGCAATCTTGGGCCAGTGAACGCCAGCCACGTCCCCCGATAGGGATCCTGCCAGAACGCGATCGGATATCAGGCCAACGATCAGGGTGACCGCAAGCACGATGACGAACGACGCCAATGCGCCGCCCATGAGGCCCAGCGAGACCAACCGGCCACGTGCCAGGCAGAGCGTGCCTGAGCTGGCCAACGCCACCCATTGGACGAACAACGAAGTCAGCGCGAACCGCGCCCAGGTGACCGGCCCGCCCGCGAACAGCAACACGATCACCAGTAATTGCGCGACCAGCACGACGATACCGAGCGCTGGCGCATTGCAAAGATCCGGGACGACAAAGCGGGTCAGTTTCGGCGGCTGACGAACTCGAGAGGTTGCAGCGTCATTCATTCGCTGTTCTCCCGGTGGTACGAGTTGCGTGTGCGTAGGTTGCTATAATCGGCCGCCTTTTCATCCATCACGTCCATACGATGAGCAACGAAGATCCGGCCACGCCCAAGCTCTGGGGCGGTCGATTCACCGAACAGACCGACGAGTTTGTCGAGCGTTTCACCGCTTCCGTAAGCTTCGATGCGCGGTTATACCGTCACGATATCATGGGCTCCATCGCCCATGCGCGCATGCTCGCCCACAGCGGCGTTCTCGCCCAGGGTGAATCCGACACCATCGTCGACGGTCTCGAGCAGATCCGCCGCGAGGTTGCCGCCGGCGAGTTCGTCTGGAGCGTCGCCCTCGAAGACGTGCACATGAACATCGAAGCCCGATTGATCGAATTAATTGGCGATGTCGGCAAGAAGCTGCACACCGGCCGATCACGCAATGACCAGATCGCAACCGACATTCGCCTCTACCTGCGCGACGAGATCGATGGCCTGCTGGCCCTGATGGGTGAGTTGCGCGGCGCGCTGCTGGACCTCGCGGAGCAACACGCCGCCACGTTGATGCCCGGCTTTACGCATCTGCAGGCCGCCCAGCCGGTCACATTCGGGCATCACCTACTGGCCTGGCACGAGATGCTGGCGCGCGACGCCGAGCGTCTCACCGACTGCCGGCGCCGCACCAACGTCATGCCGCTCGGGGCCGCCGCCCTGGCCGGCACCACGTTTCCCATCGATCGCGCGTTTACTGCCCGCGAACTCGGCTTCGAATACATCGCCGAAAACTCGCTGGACGCGGTCAGCGACCGTGATTTTGCGATCGAGTTCTGCGCCACCGCCAGCATCGCCATGATGCATCTGTCGCGGTGGTCCGAGGAACTGGTGCTGTGGACGTCCCAGCAGTTTCGCTTCATCGAACTGCCGGATCGTTTCTGCACCGGCTCGAGCATCATGCCGCAGAAAAAAAATCCGGATGTCCCGGAGCTGATTCGCGGCAAGAGCGCCCGGGTGTTCGGTCACACGATGAGTCTGTTGGCGCTGATGAAAAGCCAGCCGCTGGCCTACAACAGGGACAATCAGGAGGACAAAGAACCGCTGTTCGACTCCGTCGACACATTGCGCGACTGTTTGACCGCCATGCTGGGCATGCTTCCCAACATCATCGTGAATGCCGAGGCGATGCGCAGCGCCGCCCTGGCGGGCTTCACAACCGCTACCGATCTGGCCGATTATCTGGTCCGGCGCGGGGTCGCGTTCCGCGACGCTCACGAGGCGGTGGGTCAGGCCGTTGCCTTCGCAATCGCCAACGAGTTGAGCCTGGATCAGCTGGAACTCGATCAGCTGAAGCAGTTCAGCTCACTGATCGAGGACGACGTGTTCAAGGTCCTGGAACTGGAGGGTTCGGTGGCGGCCCGCGACCACCTTGGCGGGACCGCGCCGGACCAGGTCCGCGCCGCAGTGAAGCGCGCTCGCGCCAATCTGTGAGTGCTGGAAGCCGCGTATACTTGCGCGTTTATCAATAGCTGGCAATGCGGCAATGCGACTGATCGGGCTCGTCCTGCTACTGCTTTCGGCGGCGACCTGCGGCCAGGAAGGACCACTCTACCTGCCGGAAGAATCGAACCGGGCGGCAGGCTGGCATCCGGCCGGTCCAGCCAACCTGACCCGCGCGATCAGCGATTACCGATGACCTCCCCATTCCGCCAACGTGACGGTGAGCTTCACGTCGAGTCGGTCGCTGCAACCCGCATCGCCGAGCAGTTCGGTACGCCCACCTACGTCTACTCACGCGCGTATTTCGAGAACCGCTATCGGCGCCTGCTGGACGCGTTCGGAGACCGCCCGCCAGCGATTCGCTACGCCGTCAAGGCGAACAGCAATCTCGCCGTGCTCGACCTGTTTGCCCGCCTCGGGTCGGGGTTCGATATCGTTTCCGGCGGAGAGCTCGAACGCGTCCTGCAGGCCGGTGGCGACCCGGCACGCATCGTTTTTTCCGGCGTGGGCAAGACCGGCGAGGAACTCGATTTTGCGCTCAAGTTGCCGATCGAGTGCTTCAACGTCGAAAGCGAGGCCGAATTCGATCGGCTCATCGAGCACGCTGGGCGCCTGGGGCGGACGGCGCCAATCTCCATTCGAGTGAATCCCGACATCGACGCCAACACGCACCCCTACATCTCGACCGGCCTCAAGGAAAACAAGTTCGGTGTACCCGTCGGCCTTGCGCTGCGGCTGTACCGGCGCGCCCACGTCACTCCAGAACTCGAGATCACCGGCATCGACTGCCACATCGGTTCGCAGATCGCCGACCTCAAACCCCTGATGGACGCGCTCGAGACGCTGCTGTCGATGGTAGACACACTGGCCGCCGAAGCCATCGAGATTCGCCATATCGACCTTGGCGGCGGGCTTGGCGTGCGCTACCGCAACGAACCCGATTTCGACGTCGAGGCCTATGCGGCGGCGATTCGCAAGCGGCTCGCCGACCGACCGCTGCAGCTGATGCTCGAGCCTGGCAGGTTCCTCGTCGCCAATGGGGGAATCCTGCTGACGCGGGTGGAATACCTCAAGCCCGCCAGCGCACCCGAGCAACGTAATTTCGCCATCGTCGATGCCGCCATGAATGATCTGATCCGCCCGACGCTGTATCAGGCCTGGCACGACGTCGAACGCGTCGCAGACGCCAGCGACGCTACCGAAACGCGCTGGGATCTGGTGGGTCCCATCTGCGAAAGCGGTGACTTTCTCTGCCGCGACCGGCCGCTGCGCCTCGCGGCCGGTGATCTGCTGTGCGTGCGCTCAGCGGGGGCCTATGGATTCGCACAGAGTTCCAACTACAACAGCCGCAACCGTGCCGCCGAGGTGCTGGTGGACGGCGACGCGTCCTACCTGATACGGCGCCGTGAAACCCCCCGCGATCAGCTTGCATTGGAATCGGTATTGCCCGCCGACCCCGCCGCGACACGCTCGCTTCCCAAAGACGCCGGTGGGCGGTAGGCTCGGCTGATGCGCGTCAGATTCAGCAAGATGCACGGGCTGGGCAACGATTTCATGGTCATGGATCTGGTCAGCCAACAGGTTCATCTGGATCCGCAACTGGTCGCGCGCCTCGGCGACCGGCGTACCGGCGTCGGATTCGATCAGTTACTCGCGGTCGAGCCACCCACCGATCCGGACGCGGACTTTTTCTATCGCATCTACAACAATGACGGCAGCGAAGCCCAGCAGTGTGGCAACGGCGCACGCTGTTTCGCGGCCTTCATCAACGCCAACGGCCTGAGCGTCAAACAGAAACTACGCCTGCAATCGATCGCCGGCATCATCACCACAACACTGCGCGAGGACGGCAGCGTAGCCGTGGACATGGGCGTGCCGAGTGTCGAACCGGCGGACGTACCGTTCGCTACCTCCGCAACCACAACCCCACCGGAACCCGATGACATGGCCGGTCCGGGCCAGCACATCAGCGCCAACGGGGAGACCTACCGGGTGATCCCGGTTTCGATCGGCAATCCGCACGCCGTGCTGTTTGTGCCCAGTGTCACCGACGCCGATGTCGAGCGCGTCGGTGCAGCACTGACCCGTCATGACGCGTTTCCAGAAGGCGCCAACATCGGGTTCTGCGAAGTCGTCGACCCGGGCTTCATGCGGCTGCGGGTTTACGAACGCGGCGTGGGCGAGACCCGCGCGTGCGGAACCGGCGCTTGCGCCGCGGTGGTCGCCGCGCAGCTTGCCGGACACTGCGAGCAACGGGTAAAAGTCTCGCTGACTGGTGGCAAGACCCGCATCCACTGGGACGGGCCCGGTCAATCGATCACAATGACCGGACCCGCATGTCTGGTCTACGAAGGTCAGATCACGCTATGAGCGAACCCCACGACGGGCTGTTGCTGAACGACGCCACGGTCGCCGGGTACCTGCGCAGCCACCCGGATTTCTTCGAACGGATGCCGGCTCTGATCTCCGAACTGTCGCTGCCCCATGACGCCGGTCAAGCCGTTTCGCTGGTGGAGCGACAGGTCTCGATACTGCGCGAACGCAACATCGATATGCGCCAACGGCTCAGCGAGCTTCTTGGCGCCGCGAACGACAACGACACGCTGTTCGAGAAAACCAGAACACTGACGCTCGCGCTGGTGGCAGCACCCGACCTGGAAGCCATCGACGCGGTGCTGGCCACCGAATTGATCGAGGGGTTCAGCGCCGACTGCGCCGTCTGTTACTTCAGTCAAGCACATCCCGAGGCGTCGCACCCGCACCTGATCTACGCCGAATCAATCCAGGAGGTCCCGCTGTTTCATCTGACTCAGGGCACGGGGATTTCCTGTGGTCTGCTGCGACCAGACGAGTTCGAAGCCCTGTTCGGAACCCGCACGGAAAGCGAAGGCTCTGCGGCGATCGTGCAATTGGGACACGGCGTCCTGCTCGGGATGCTGGCCATCGGCAGCAAGGATCCGGAACGCTTCAGCCCCGACATGGGCACCCTGTTCGTTCGCTTTATCGGCGACATCCTCGCGCGCCGCCTGGTGGTTCTCGCCACCCGACCCTCTGCGGCTGATGAATCCTGACGGCAGCTCCCTCCCCCCGGAGACTCACCCGGGCTCTCCCCCGAAATCGGCCCAAGGTCGGCCGACCGACCCGCAGGTTGAACGTTATCTGCAACACCTCGTGCGGGAGCGGAACTATTCGCATCACACCGTTGCCGCCTATCGACGTGACCTGTATGCGTTCAACGGCTGGCTCGACCGAGCCGACCTGACGACCTGCACCCGCCGCGAGATTCGCGACTACATCAGCCATCTGCATTCGGTGGGTTACGCCAGTCGCAGCATCCAGCGCGCGCTGTCCAGCATCAGGGCGTTCTTCGACTATCTGCGCCGCCAGGGCGCATCCCAGAACAATCCGGCGACCGGACTGCGCCCACCCAAAAGCCGGCGCAAACTTCCCGCCGTGCTGGATACCGATCAAACATCGAAACTGCTCGACTTCACGCCCACCAGCGAACTTGACCGCCGCGATCTGGCGATGCTCGAGCTGTTCTACTCCAGCGGCCTCAGGCTTTCGGAACTGGTCGGTCTGAATTGTGACGCGCTCGATCTCGACGAAGGTTTCGTGCGTGTCACCGGCAAGGGTTCCAAGGTGCGTCAAGTGCCACTCGGACGCTACGCGATCGCCGCGCTACGCGCTTACCTGGCACAACGGCAGGATCTATCGTCCGACGCGGCCGTTTTTCAATCGCGGCCAGGCAAACGAATCAGTCAGCGCACCGTTCAGCAGCGCGTAAAACAGGTGAGCACGCGGCAACTCGGCAGTGATGTCCTGCACCCGCACATGCTCCGCCACAGTTTCGCCAGCCATCTGCTCGAATCCAGCGGTGACCTGCGCGCCGTCCAGGAACTGCTCGGCCATGCCGACATTTCGACCACCCAGATCTACACCCATCTCAACTTCCAGCATCTGGCCAAGGTGTATGACGCGGCGCACCCGCGCGCGCGGCGCCGCTCATCCGAGGCGTTCGAACCATCCGAGACGGACGAACCGTGAAGCCACGAATCCGGGTGGTGACCTTCGATCTCGACAACACCCTGTGGGACGTTCACAGCGTAATCGGCAACGCCGAGCGAACGCTGCGCGCCTGGTTCGACGAACGGATTCCCGAGGTGAATCAGACGTTTGACGGTGACGGGTTGCTGGCGCTGAGAACCCGCATCGTCGAAGAGAACCCGGAGATCGTTCACAACCTCACGGAGCTGCGGCGCACCACCTTCGTCCGCTCAATCGAACAGTGCGGTTACGACCCGCGTAGCGCCGTCCGGCTAGCCGACGAAGCGATGGTGGTGTTCCTCGACGCCCGCCACGACGTAACCTTCTTCGACGGCGCGCTGGAGGTGCTGGAGGAACTCGCGTCGCGCTACCTGCTGGGGGCGCTCAGCAACGGCAACGCGGACGTCTTCCGGCTGGGGCTGGGCGACTTCTTCAGCTTCGACTATTCGGCGGCCAAAGTCGGCGCCAGCAAGCCAGCGCCGGACATGTTCCACGCAGCCCTGGAGCACACCGGCGCGGACCCCGAACAAATGGTGCACGTCGGCGATCACCTGGAACACGACATCCGTGCCGCGGCCAATCTCGGCATCCATACGGTGTGGGTCAACCTGACCGGCGAGCGCTATCCGGACGATGCGCCTGCAACGGTGGAGGTAAGCGACCTGCGGGACGTTCCATCGCGCATCGACGAGCTGGCCGGTTCGTAGCGCGCGAACCTTTCAGAGGGCGTGCCGTTCGACGAACTCGCGCACCGCCCCGACCTCCGCGGGCAGCGACGTCTTGCGGCTGGTCGCGCCTTTGAGTGCCTCCAACGCAGGGTGCCGGGCCACCGGCTTGCCGATGGTCTGATCCACGGATTCGGGGAACTTCGCCGGGTGCGCGGTCGCCAGGCACAACACCGGACCGTCGGACTCGAAGCGGCGCGCCGCCGCCACGCCCACCGCTGTGTGCGGATCAACGATGTAACCCGTGTCGCGGTATGTTTCCGCAATCGTTCTGAGCGTCGTATCCCTGTCCACAGACGTCGCCACGATGCGATCATCCAGAGGCGCGCCACCGCTCAACCGGGCCTCCTCTCCGCTCGCGAAAGATTCCATGAACGCCCGCAACGCATCGCTGTCGCGGTTCAAGTGCAGGAACAGAAAGCGCTCGAAGTTACTGGCCACCTGAATGTCCATCGAGGGGCTGAGCGTGAAGTGCACCGCCCCGCGCTGGTACCTGCCGGTGTTGAAGAACCGCACCAGGATGTCGTTGTCGTTGGTGGCCAGAATCAGACGATCGATCGGCGCACCCATCTTCAGCGCGACGTAGCCCGCGAAAATATTTCCGAAGTTACCGGTCGGCACACAGATCGCGGGACCCACGCCATTGCGCTCGAGCGCAAGCCCTGCCTGCACGTAGTACACGACCTGTGCCAGCACCCGTGCCCAGTTGACCGAGTTGACCGCGCCCAGGCCGTGCTTCGCCTTGAACGGGAGATCGTTGAACAACGACTTCATGATCGCCTGGCAGTCATCGAAGCTACCATCGATCGCCAGGCAATGGACGTTGGCATCGGGCACTGCGGTCATCTGCAGTTCCTGCAACGCGCTGGTGCGGCCCTCCGGGTACATGACAAAGATCTCAATGCCGTCCCTGCCCTGAACGCCCGCAATCGCGGCGCTGCCGGTGTCGCCGCTGGTGGCGCCAAGGATGTTCATGCGCAGGCCACGTTCGGTCAGAATCTGCTCGAACAGCGTTCCCAGAAATTGCAGCGCGACATCCTTGAACGCCAGCGTGGGACCGTGAAACAGTTCCATGATCTTCAGCGAGCCCAGATCACGAATGGGTACGATTGCCGGGTCATCGAAGCGTGCATAGCTGCGTTCCAACAGCGCCCGGAGCTCCACGGCCGACATGTCACCAATGAACTTACCCATCACGCGCTCGGCCAACTCGACGAACCCAAGCCCCCGCCAGCTATCCAGCTCGCCTCGCACATCCGGAATCGTCTCGGGCAATAACAAGCCACCATCGGGCGCAAGTCCGGTCAGGACGGCGTCCTGAAAAGGCATTGCGGGCGTTTCACCTCGCGTGGAGATGTAGTGCATGTGCTTGTTGCGCATGGAGCGAGCGGAGGATTCTACTCGAAACGCCCGGCGGTCGGCGCACCCTAAGGGGCACTTGAGCGCGCGCCTGGCAAGCTGCAAGAAAAAAGGGGCCGATGCTTTCGCACCAACCCCTCGAAGCCACGTTAAGAACAGTGGTTAAAGGTTGTAGCCCGTCTCATCGTGCAAAGCGATGTCGAGGCCCATGGTTTCTTGTTCTTCATCGACACGCAAACCTATCACCAGATCCACCGCCTTCAGAATGATCAGCGTCGCGATCGACGTGTACACCAGCGTGGCCAGCACACCCGTCGCCTGGGCCATGAGCTGATCGCTCATCAGACCTGATTCGACCCCGAACCCGGCGCCGCCAAAGGCTTCCGCACAGAAGATGCCGGTCAGCAGTGCGCCGACGATGCCACCGATACAGTGCACGCCGAATACATCCAGCGAATCATCGTAGCCGAACATGCTCTTGACCTTGGTCGAGACGAGATAGCAGAGCACGCCCGATGCCAGACCAATGGCCAGCGCACCCATCGGACCCACGGATCCGGACGCCGGCGTAATCGCAACCAGGCCGGCAACCGCACCGGTGATCATTCCCAGCACGCTGGGTTTTTTGTGCACTACCCATTCCGCACCCATCCAAGCCAGAGCGGACATGGCCGTGGCGATCTGCGTCACGAGCATCGCCATCCCAGCGGTGCCGTTGGCCGCGAGTTCACTGCCGGCATTGAAGCCGAACCAACCCACCCACAACATCGCAGCGCCGATGACCGAGAGGGTGAGGTTGTGCGGTGGCATGGCGACTCTGCCATAGCCCTTACGCTTGCCCAGCACCAGAGCCGTGACCAGTCCCGCAATTCCTGCGTTGATGTGCACAACCGTTCCGCCGGCAAAATCCAGAATGCCTTGCGCGCCCAACCAGCCACCGCCGCCCCACACCCAATGGGTAATCGGCGCGTAAACCACCAACACCCAGATGCCAACGAACACCATCAATGCGGAAAATTTCATCCGATCGACGAACGCCCCGACGATCAGCGCCGGGGTGATGATGGCAAAGGTCATCTGGAAGGTGAGGAACACGGTTTCCGGAATGGTTCCGGACACGGAATCAGCGGTGACGCCCGCAAGAAACGACTTGCTCAAGCCGCCCCAGTACAGCCCGTCTGCGCCGAACGCAATGCTGTAGCCCCAGAAGACCCACAGCACCGTCACCAGGCAGGTAATGGCAAAACACTGCATCAGCACCGACAGCACATTCTTGCTGCGCACCATTCCAGCGTAAAACAGCGACAGGCCGGGGATGGTCATGAACAGCACCAGGACCGTCGCCACCAGCATCCAGGCTGTATCACCACTGTCGATCGCATCCTGGGCAAACACGGCGGGTGCAAACAGCGCTCCCGCAAGCAACACCCCGATACGCCCCAGTCGTAGATCGCGCGCGCCCTTGGCGTGCGTTCGATCAATCTCGTTTTTTCGTAAAAGATCTTCCACGATCAGTCTCCTATCGCTCGAAAAGCCTACACGGCCTCAGAGCCTGTTTCCCCAGTTCGAATTCGAACCACTTCTTCAAGCGTGGCGACGAAGATCTTGCCGTCTCCCACCTTGCCCGTATTAGCCGCCTTGGTAATCGCTTCGAGGCAGGACTCGAGCGTCGAGTCGTCTATCGCGACTTCGACCTTGACCTTCGGCAGGAAGTCGACCACGTACTCCGCCCCGCGATAGAGTTCGGTGTGGCCTTTCTGGCGACCGAAGCCTTTGACTTCCGTCACCGTCATGCCCTGCACGCCCATTTCCGATAGCGCCTCGCGCACGTCGTCGAGCTTGAACGGCTTGATGATTGCAGTAACTAATTTCATTGTTGGTCTCCGATTAAGAATCCGTCGCCCACATGGTGTCGTGGAAGATCAGTGCGGAAGAGATTCTCGCTCAATTAGAGGCTTTTCGAAATCGACGCGACTAACGTCACGGAACACAGATCTTCGTCGCCGAAACAATCGTCGTCGTCATCCAGATCCGTGCCGACGATCGCAAGACCCCACTCGGCGCCCCAGGCTTCGGTGGTTACCCCGGCGCTGAAGTCGATGTAGCTGTCGTCGTTACCCAGAAAATCCTTTTCCTCGAAGCTGTTGTAGCCGAAATGCAAGCTGAAGCTCAATTTGTCGTAGTCGAAACCGTAGTCCACGTACGGATAAACGAAGGTGTCGGTTTCAGCAAAGTAGTCGGGTGAGATGTTCAGCCCGAAGGTGAAGCTGTTCCAGGCGATGCTGCCATAAACCTCGTAGTAGTCGAGATCAACATCGCTGAACCCGTCCCGCGGGTAGCTGTAGTAGAGCAAGCCCACGTCGTAGTCGACGCTGTCGCTTAAGCTGCCGCCGTAGCCGCCGTAGTAATCGATTTCGATCGCGCCTTCAGAGAAATTCACGTTCGACGCCCAGGTACCAATGTAGAAGCCGTTGCCAAAATCCACGTCGAACCCACCTTGAATTGCAGGCGACGGCGAATCCTTGAGCTGCGAGATACCCCGGAACCGGTAATCGGATGCCAGGGTGACGTTACCCGCGACTTCCGCGGCACTGACGACCACGCTGCTCGCCAGCAGAACCGCGCCAAACAAACCCATAACTAGCTTTTTCATCTCTCAATATCCCTAGTGGTGTAATTGCTCAGTGGTGCAATCTCCGATTCGGCCACCACAGGCGCGAATCGATGCTGCGCACTTGGGCACCAGGTAGCACTATCCGTGCCAGATCGTTAACCTATTGTTTTCAATAAGATTTCGAGTCAAATCCAATGCGCAGTTCAGCGTTGGGTCGAGCTAAAACGGTGCACGATTATCCCTCTACGCACTGGAACGGTGCGTATCTGGGACCATCCGGAACAGAGGCCGGGCGACGCGCGGTAATGGCGCAGGGCCTACAAGCGAACGGGGCGTGCCGTGCTGGTGGCACCCGGCACACGCCGGTTACCATGGTTTCAGATGCTTCGGTTGGAATGACCCATGGCCACAGATTTCGCGCTCGACGATCTGATCGACACCCTGCGCACGCGCCTCAGTGAAACCCTGTCCTTGCTCATGCCCGACCGACCGGTCGAGGAGCTCACCGATCGGATCGAACCGATCATTCAGAGCACCCTGGAACGTTTCGATCTGGTGCCCCGCCAGGCGTTTGACCATCAGGTCGCCGTGCTGGAACGACTGCAGGCAACGCTCGAAGCGCTGGAACGGCGGATCAGCGCGCTGGAAGCCGAACAGCCCTCCTGAACATCGCCGGCTCCGAACCGTGGCTCAGTCACAGGGCGTAGCTTGCGTGTACGCGCGTGCGCAGCGCGGCATCGATGCTCCGAGCGTTGCCATCGAAGCGCACCTGAGTAGTGGGCTGCCCGGATTTTCGATCGTTGGATTGCCGGAGACAGCGGTCCGCGAAGCACGAGATCGCGTCAAGAGCGCCATTCAGAATAGTAACCTCGAGTTTCCATCGGCCCGAATTACCATCAACCTGGCTCCTGCAGACCTCCCCAAACAGGGTGGCCGCTTCGACCTGGGCATCGCGCTGGCAATTCTCGCGGCAGCCGGAATAGTTCCCGCACGTCATCTGGACAGCCTCGAGGTGTTGGGGGAACTGGGATTGTTCGGGGCGGTACGACCCGTCGCCGGGGCGCTATCCGCCGCGATGGCGGCAGCCCGCGTCGGTCGTCGATTGCTGGTCGGCACGGCAAATCATCGGGAAGCATCATTGACGGGCGATGCAGTGCTGCCGGTCGCGCATCTGACGGATGCTCTGGCCCTGTTGCGGGCCGCGTCGATTCCAGAGGCTCCACCGGTGCCCGCAACACCAACACCGGCGGTACGAATACTCGAGCTGCGCGACGTACGCGGCCAGGCCGCCGCAAAGCGAGCCCTGACGATCGCTGCCGCCGGGGGCCACCATCTGTTGTTCACGGGTCCCCCCGGAGCGGGAAAGACCATGCTCGCGCAACGGCTGCCGGGTCTACTGCCGCCACTGACGGACGCCGAGGCCCGGGACGTGGTGCGCATTCACTCGGCGTCCGGTGAGATCGAGTTGGGCCGCCTTCTGCAGCGCCGCCCGTTTCGCGAGCCTCATCACAGTGCCTCCCTGGCAGCCCTGATCGGCGGTGGCAGCCACATTCCTCGTCCCGGCGAGATCTCGCTGGCACATCACGGGGTGCTGTTCCTGGACGAGCTTCCCGAGTTCGACCGACGTTCGCTGGAAGCACTACGCCAACCGCTGGAAGGCCGCGGCGTGACGCTGGCAAGAGCCAGCGGCCACGTTCACTACCCGGCGAATTTCCAGCTGGTGGCCGCAATGAATCCCTGCGCTGGTGGCCGCGACTGCCAGAGCAATGGATGCCGGTGCAGCCCCGGGCAGCAACGCCGCTACCGGTCGCGTTTGTCGGGGCCACTGCTCGATCGCATCGACCTGCACGTCCGGGTGCCCGCGCTGGACCCGAAGGAGCTGCTCAACAGCGACACTCGGCACGGCTCCGACGAGACGCCGCAAACCGCGATTCGGGATGCCCGGGAACTGCAACAGCGCCGCAACGGAGGCCTGAATCGGGATCTCGCGGCGGCGCAACTGGACGACATCTGCCGTTTGAGCCAACACGATCGCGAACTGCTCGGCCGCGCCGTCGACAAACTAGCCTTGAGCGCGCGCGGCTGCCACCGGGTGTTGCGGGTCGCCCGGACCATTGCGGACCTCGACGGAAGTCCGCACATCCGCAGACCCGACCTGACCGAGGCGCTGAGTTACCGGTCGCTGGTTGACGCGGCCGGAGAGATCGACTGACGCGCAGTCAAACGTTCTATCTAACCACCCGACATGTAGTCGATGGCGGCCTGCATCTCGTCATCGGTACACGCCATGCAGGTACCTTTTGGCGGCATTGCGCCCAATCCCGTGACGGTGGTTTCCCACATCGCATCCATGCCTTTGGCTAGGCGCGGAGCCCAGTCTTCGGCGCTGCCGAGTTTCGGCGCGCCGGCGACGCCAGCCGTATGACAGGCGAAACAGAACCTGTTGTAGACCTCTTCGCCGGATCGAGGACCGGCCACGGCGTCCACAGCGCTGCTGGCAACCGTCGCAGCCGCGCAATCGGAGCCCACCACGCACACCTCGCCCAAGGGCTCGAGGCGTTCGCGGATGTCGTCGTCGGTACCGGGGGGCACCCGATCGGCGGCTGCCGGCAATCCCAGCGACAGGCAAACGATTGCAGCGGCGAGGGTCAACGGGCGTTTCACGGGTATCTCCGACCAGCGATTCAACTCAGCTCGCGCGTTAGGGCGAGCGCCGGGGGCGCGCAGTATAACGACTCAGCTCGTTGCGTTGAACAGTTCCCGACCGATGAGCATGCGCCGGATTTCGCTCGTGCCCGCGCCGATCTCGTAGAGCTTGGCATCGCGCAGCAGGCGGCCCGGCACGAACTCGTTGATGTAGCCGTTACCGCCCAGGGCCTGAATCGCCTCCAAGGCCATCCAGGTAGCCTTTTCGGACGCGTAGAGAATGCAGCCCGCCGCGTCGAAGCGCGTGGTGCGACCGGCATCGCAGGACCTGGCCACCGCGTAAACGTATGCCCGGCATGCATTCATGGTGGAGTACATGTCCGCGATCTTGCCCTGCATCAACTGGAACGTACCGATCGGCTCGCCGAACTGCTGACGTTCGTGCACGTAAGGCATCACTACGTCGAAACAGGCCTGCATGATGCCGAGCGGTCCCGCCGCCAGCACAACGCGTTCGTAATCGAGCCCGCTCATCAGGATATCGACGCCTCGGCCCACCTCCCCGAGTACGTGGGATTTCGGCACCGGACAGTCCTCGAACACCAGCTCGCAGGTGTCGGACCCGCGCATACCCAGCTTGTCGAGCTTCTGTGCGGTTGAGAAGCCGGCCATGCTCCGCTCGATGATGAAGGCGGTAATCCCCCGGGGCCCCAACGCCGGGTCTATGGTCGCATACACCACCAGCACGTCGGCCCCGGGCCCGTTGGTGATCCACATCTTGGTGCCGTTCAACACGAAGCAGTCGCCCTCGTCCCGGGCACGCAGCTTCATGCTTACGACATCCGAACCGGATCCCGATTCGCTCATCGCCAGCGCACCGAGATGCTCGCCGTTGATCAACTTCGGCAGGTACTGCTGTTTCTGCTCATCCGTTCCGAACCGCCGCAGCTGATTGACGCAAAGATTGGAATGAGCGCCATAGGACAGACCCACGGACGCCGAACCCCGGCTGATCTCCTCCATGGCCACGCAATGCGCGAGGTACCCCAGCCCCGAACCACCGAATTCCGGCTCGACGGTCATGCCGAGCAGGCCCAGTGCGCCCAGCTTCGGCCAAAGATCGCGAGGGAATTCGTTGCTCGCATCGATCTCCGCGGCACGCGGGGCGATTTCGTTGGCCGTGAATTGCTGCACCGTGTCGCGCAGCATGTCGATGGTTTCACCCAGACCGTAGTCCAAGGTCGGCAAACTGGTCATCCGTCAGGCCCCTGTCTTCACTGCACTGAATGATAATGCGTGTAGCAATATTTGGGCATCCATCAGGGTTTCGTATCGCGAACCTCTCAGGCTCAACGCCACCGCGTTTTCGCCTCTGACGCCAGATCAGGCCGCGTCGCGCTGGGTGGCCGGGTCGAAGATCGTGATCGGCGCCGGGGGCTCGCGGTAGCGCTCCATCAGCTCGTCCTCGCGCGCCAGCATCCGGTCGAGCGCCGCGGCCTTAACGGGACCAAAGCCCCGTACCTCCGCCGGCAGTGCAGCGATGTCCACTGCCATCGCCAGATTCTGCCGATCCAGGGTGTTCAGCAGTTCGTCGACGATCTTTTCGAAGTGTTCGATCTGCCAGCGTTCCTGTTTGCGCTCGCGGGTCCAACTGAACGGATCGAACCAGTGGCCGCGCAGGCCTTTCGCCTTCGCCAGGACTCGAAACAGTTTCAACACCCAGCCACCGAAGGCGCGTTTACGCGGCCGGCCGGTGGCAGCGTCGATCCGTGAGATCAACGGCGGCGCCAGATACACCTTGATGCGGCCACCGGGTTCGAACTGTGCCGCAAGTTTGCGCTGGAACGCACCGTCGCTGTACAACCGGGCCACTTCGTACTCGTCCTTGTAGGCAAGCAGTTTGAAATAGCTCTCCGCGATCGCCTGTGTCAGGGCGCGAGAACCCGGGCGGGCGCGCTGCTCGGCCGCGGTGATCCGCGCCAGCAATGCGGCATAACGATCCGCATAAGCGCGGTTCTGATATCTCGTCAGGTACTCGAGCCGTTCCTCGATTAATTCAGCCGGCGTCGCGGAACGCTTCGGCTGCATTGCCTCGGTACTGAGCGCAACCGCGTCCGGCAAGCCCTCGGGCCGGGCGACCGCCAGCCGACCGTAATTGAACGCCGCGAGATTCGCCGCAACCGCCACGCCGTTGATCTCAATAGCCGCTTCGATCGCGTCGAGGCTCAGCGGTACGCCACCCCGTTGAAACGCGTACCCCAGCATGAATACGTTGGCGCAGATCGCATCGCCCAGCAGCGTTTCGGCATGCGCGTTGGCATCGACACGGAACACATGCTTCGACAGGCGGGCCAGCCGGCGCAGCCGCTGCCAACCCTGCACATCGCTCTGCTGACGCAGCACGAAGTCCGAGGTGGGTGCAACGTGTGTATTGACGACGCACATGGTCTTTTCGGGGCTTGCCAGCTCCAGGGCTTCGCGGCTGGAGGCCGTGACCAGGTCACAGGCCAGCAGCAGATCGGCTCGCGCAGGCGCAATTCGCGGCGTATGCAGTTCGCCCGCGTTGGCTGCGATGCGCACGTGCCCGAATACCGCGCCGCCTTTCTGAGCCAGACCGGTCATGTCCAGGGTCGACACGGCCTTGCCGTCGAGATGCGCAGCGGTACCCAGCAAGGCGCTCAAGGTCACGATACCCGTCCCACCGACGCCCGTGATCAGGATGTTTCCGGTCGGTGCTATCTCCGGCTCGGCAAGTCCGGCGCGCAGCGCATCGAGGTCCACGTCAATTCCGCTACTTCGCTTCAGTGCTGCACCCTCGATCTGTACGAAAGACGGACAGAACCCGTCGATGCAGCTCAAATCCTTGTTGCAGGATGTCTGGTTGATTGCGCGCTTGATGCCGAACTCGGTTTCCAGCGGTTCGACCGCTACGCAACTCGACACGACCGAGCAATCGCCGCAACCCTCACAGACCGCGTCGTTGATCACCACCCGCACGTTCGGGTCCTCCGCCTCGCCCCGCTTGCGGCGCCGGCGCAGCTCGGTTGCACAAGTCTGTTCGTAGATCAGCACCGAACACCCGGAGATCTCACGCAACATCCGTTGCACCGCATCGAGTTCTTCCCGCGGATGGACGGGTACGTCGAGATCACCATGCTGTTTCGGGTCGACGCTGACGACCTCGATCCGGTCGATTCCTTCGGCCCGCAGCTGCGCAATCATGTCTGCGACGCTCAGCGGCCCATCGATGGGCTGCCCGCCGGTCATCGCCACCGCATCGTTGAACAGGATCTTGTAGGTGACGTTGACCCCCGCCGCTACGGAGGCACGGATTGCCAGCAGCCCGGAGTGATAGTAGGTCCCGTCGCCCAGGTTGACGAAGATGTGTGATTCATCGGTGAACGGGGCCTGCCCGATCCAGTTGGCGCCCTCACCCCCCATTTGCGTCACCGTGTAAGTTTCGCGGTCCATCCATTGCGCCATGTAGTGGCACCCGATCCCCGCAGATGCGCGACTGCCTTCGGGAACCCGGGTCGATCGATTGTGCGAACAGCCAGCACAGAACAACGGTGTTCGAGCATTCGTCGCCGACTCCGTCACCGAACTGAGCAGGCCACGTTGTGCCGCAAGCTCGCCCGGATAGTCCTTCGCGCCGGTTCGGTCGGTCAACGGTGCGATTGAATGAATCGCCTCTGCCACCCGCGCCGTGTCCAACTCGCCCGCTGCGGGCAGCAGCGACCGGCCTCGCGCATCGCGCTTGCCCAGAATCGTCGGGCAATCGGGTTGCCCGTACAGCAAGGTCTTCAGCTGATCCTCGATGAAGCCCCGCTTCTCTTCGACCACCAGGAGCGTATGGACGCATTGCGCGAACTCCCGTACCGCCACGTCATCCAGCGGCCAGGTCATGCCGAGTTTCAGGATCGCGATTCCTTCGTCTTCAAGGGCCTTCTCGCCGATCAAGCCGCTCTCCGCAAGCGCCTGGCGCACATCCAGGTACGCTTTGCCCGCCGTGACGATCCCGAGTCTCGCCTTGCCCCTGCCCGTCGCACCCCTCGCCGTCAATCCAAAGACGCGGTTGATCCCATTGGCACGTACAAAGGCAATCGCCCGGGTACGCTTCTCCTCAGCCCGCGCTTCCTGCGCCAGGGGTTGGTCTTCCAACCGGATGTGAACGTCCGCCGGTGCCAACGGTTGGACAAAGCGGTGGCGGTCCGCGCCCACCTTGATCGTGGCGGCGCTGTCCATGGTGTCCGCAAGCGCGATCAGGCCCACCCAACTGCCACTGAATCGCGAGAGGGCCCAACCGAACACTCCAAAATCCAGCACGTCCTGAACGTCCGCGGGATTCAGAATTGGCATGCCGAGGTCCATGAACGCGTATTCACTGTGGCTCGGCAGGGTCGACGACTTGCACCCATGGTCGTCGCCCACCACCACCAATACCCCGCCGTTGGGCGACGTACCGGCCGAATTGCCATGCCGCAACGCATCACAGGCGCGATCCAGGCCCGGCGCCTTGCCGTACCACAAGCCGAACACACCCTCGTGCCTGGCACCCGGGAACAACCCGACCTGCTGACTACCCCACACGGCGGTAGCGGCAAGCTCTTCATTGAGGCCAGGCTCGAACACGACGTGTTGCGCGTCGAGCAGTTCGCGCTGCCGCCACAGTTCCTGGTCGAAGCCGCCCAGCGGCGAACCGCGGTACCCGGAGATGAATCCCCCGGTGTTCAAACCCGCCTGATCATCCAGACGCCGTTGCTCCAACGGCAACCGCGCCAGAGCCTGAATACCCGAAATGAATACGATCCCGGATTCTTTCAGGTACCGATCGTCGAGCTTGAAGGATTCGCGCTGCATGGAGGCCGCTCGGCTGGATTCAGTCGAGCCCCATGCTAAGCCCAGGACGCTAGGATGGTGTTGCTTTATTGCATAAAAGACGCCATTGTTGGATAAACTATCCTAATAAATGACAATTTATTAGGATATATATCAGAATGAATAGGTAGTTCGATGACCAATCAGTTCAGTCCCGATGCGTTCGACCTCAAGATCCTCGCCGAACTGCAACGCGACGCCGATCAATCCATGCAGGAACTGGGCGACAAAGTCGGTCTGTCGCATACGCCGTGCTGGCGCCGGGTAAAGCGACTGGAGGAGCAAGGCGTAATCCGCCGCCGGGTGACCCTGCTGAACGCCGAACAGTTACGCGTGTCGGTGAACGTGTTCGTCAACGTGACCCTGCGGCGGCATCAGGAAAACGCGCTGAATCGGTTCGAAGACGCCGTGCTCGATATCCCGGAGGTCGTCGAATGCTATACGGTCTCAGGAGACACCGACTTCCTGCTGCGCGTCCTCGTCGAAAATGTCACGGCCTATGAGCACCTGCTGAAGCGCACCCTGGTGCATCTGCCCGAGGTCGGGAATCTGAGTTCCACGTTCGCCCTGCGACAGGTGAAGTACACCACCGAGTTGCCGCTGCACCCGCTGTGAGCCGGTGCCCGTTCAGCCGCGCGTGAACCGTTCACACAACCTCGACAGGGTCTGCTTGGCATCGTCTTCGATAATGTCCCCGTGCGTCACGATGATGCGGTCGAAGTCCCATCGCTGGACGGCCTCGAGAAATGCAACGAACGCCGATCGATCCTTGATCATGAATTTGAAGCGCAGTGGCGGTGCGACACAGATGTCCTTGAAGCCCATGGGCTCCATGACGAGTTTGGTCACCACCTTGGCAAATCCGACTTGCTCCTGGCCGCGGTAGTTGTGCACGAGGTCCGTCACGATCAACGATGCGCTTGCTCGATGCAGAAACACACACTCATCCAAGAAGGGAACACCACCCATGATGTTGGCATCAAAGTCGTCCGTCCAGGTTGCCGACGTCTGTTCGTCAAGCAGCTGATACCCGGATAACGCCGGTTGTTTCTTTGGAATGCCGGGAGTGACATACACCGTCGCGTCCGGGTAGGCATCTGCCCAGTCGCGCAGCCAAAGGTTGTGCCCATTGCTCGGCCCCAGCACAGCACTCACGGGACCCAGCTCATCGACCTGGCTCCTAAGTTCCGCAGACAAGGTCGTCGGCGAGTGCACCCAGAGTCCTCCCCCCGCCAGTCGTACGATCGTCGTGCGCAACGGAAGATTGACGGGCCCCAGCTTCATGCTGTCTTCGTGAACCCAGAGGTTGTCGTGGAGTTGGCGCATGGTGGTTACCTCGTGCCGTTAACTCGTGTCGTTCAGAGCTACGAACAGTTCTTTACCGTCCCAGCTCGCGGCGCGCTCGGCCACCAGTGCATAGAATCCGCGGATGGCCGCCGACTCTTCGTAGAATTCGAGCATATGGCCCAGCAGCGGCCGGGCATCGACGAAGGCGAAACGAACGCCGGTTCCCGTCTCAGCATACAGCGCCGTTTCATAGCCGTCCCGCGCATGGCGGTCCAGAGTCGCATCGAGATCCGCGACAAACGCGGCGGTGTGGTGAATTCCTGATTCGCCGGGCGCGTACATGTCCCGAAAGGGGGAGGGGTACTCACCATTCTGTTGAACCAGTTCGAGCATCACCGGGCCGGCTTGTACATACGCCGAGGAATGATCGAGTTCGGCCGGTTCACCCCGATAGCGCACATTGATCAATTCGATGTGGTGGGCCACGAAGAACGGGCCGACTCCACGCATCGCGTGCAGGCGCTCCGCGGCAGCTTCGATGTCCGACACGAAATAGGCGATTTGCACGATGTCGATGCTCCGCCGGGCACGGGTTGTGGAGTGCGCCGGCATGCTCAGTCTCCGCTGACCACCGCCAGCACTGATCCTTCGGTGATTCGATCTCCCGCAGACACCGGTAACTCGGTGACGCGGCCGTCAATCGGCGCAACGATGATGTGTTCCATTTTCATCGCTTCCAGCACCATCAGCGGTTGATCGCGCTTCACCGCCGCCCCCTGTTTCACGTCAACGCTGAGCAACTGGCCCGGCATGGGTGCAAGCACCCGGCCATCGCCCGGCCCCTGGTCGGCGAGGCTGGCAGCGTCGGGCTCGATCTCGGTCACCTTTTCGCTGGCGCCGTCGGCCAGCAGGTACCAATCCAATCCATCGCGGATGATCCGCCAGCGCACCCGGGACCCGTTGATCGTGGCAACGAATCGACCGTCCGAGCCACTCCCCGATTCAGCCCCGGAGTCACCCTCCGAATCAGCAATGTCCCGCACCGCGAAGAACGTCTTGGCGACGCTCACATCGTAGCCGTTGCCCGTGATCTCCAGGTGCACCTCGTGTGTCGTCCCCGCGTGACGCAGCGTCAACCGTTCCCGGCCCCGCCGGTTGATTCGGAACCCATCGCCGCGTTGCCAGGGTGAGTCGGAACGACGCACGCGTAGCGCCATCACCGCTGCAACCGCCAGCGCTTCGGGCCGGTGGGCGGGAATCAGTGCATCGCCGCCGGTCTCGATCAGCGCCGTGGTGTAGTCGCCCGCGCGGAAACTCTCATCTGCAAGCACGCGCCGCAGAAACGACACGTTGTGCTCGACGCCCGCAATCTCCGTCGCCGCCAGCGCCCGATCGAGCCGCTCGATGGCTTCGGCCCGATTCGTCCCATGGGCAATGATCTTGGCGAGCATCGGATCGTAGTGCACGCTGACCTCCGACCCGGAGCCAACACCGGCGTCGACCCGAACCCCGGAGGGAAATGCCACGTGAACCAGGCGTCCGGTCGACGGCAGGAATTTACGCCGCGGATTTTCCGCGTACACCCGGACTTCGACGGCGTGCCCGTCGATCGTCAGGTCCTCCTGCGTGAATGACAACGCCTCGCCCGCGGCGATCCGCAACTGCCATTCAACCAGGTCGAGGCCCAGTATTGCTTCGGTGACCGGGTGCTCGACCTGCAGCCGGGTGTTCATTTCCATGAAGTAGAATTCGTCGCCTTCGCTGATGAATTCGACGGTACCCGCGCCCACATACCCGACGGCCTGGGCCGCTGCCACCGCGGCCTCACCCATGCGCGCGCGCAGCGCTTCATCGACACTCGGGCCCGGCGCTTCTTCCACCACCTTCTGGTGGCGGCGCTGTACCGAACAGTCCCGTTCGAACAACGAAAGGGTCCGGCCGTGGGTGTCCGCCAGGATCTGCACCTCGAGGTGCTTTGGCCGGGTGAGAAATTTCTCCAGCAGCACATCGTCCTCGCCAAAGGCGGCGGCGGCTTCGCGGCGCGCGGCCGCCAGCGCCGTTTCGAACCCGCCCGAATCCTCCACCAGTCGCATACCCTTGCCGCCACCACCCGCCGAGGCTTTGATCAGCAGCGGGTACCCCAGCCGTTCGGCTTCGGCCGCCAGGGTCGCGGTGTCCTGACTGTCCTGGTAGCCCGGCACTACCGGCGTGCCCGCCGCCGCGACGATCCGTTTCGCTTCGATCTTCGAACCCATCGCGCGCATCGCCTCGGGCGTCGGACCGACAAAGACGAGTCCCGCATCCGCGCACGCCTGGGCAAACTCGGCGTTCTCCGCAACAAACCCATAACCCGGATGCACGCTGTCCGCACCCGACTTGGCGGCCGCGGCCAGCAGCGCTTCGATGTCCAGATAACTGTCCCGCGCCGCTGCACCGCCTATGTGCTCCGCGCGATCCGCCGCCCGCACATGCAGGGCGTCGCGATCCACGTCTGAGAACACCGCCACGGTCTCGATCGAAAGGCGCCGGGCGCTACGGATGATCCGGCAGGCGATCTCTCCTCGATTGGCAATGAGTAGGCGCTTCAACACCTGGGCTTACATCCTGAATATGCCGAACTTGCTGTCGGGATCTGCTCCGGGCTTGGAAAAGTCACGCAGCGCCAGATCAAGCGCCAGGCTCAACACGCGCCGGGTATCAACCGGTGCGATCACGCCATCGTCCCAGAGCCGTGCGCTCGCATAAAAGGGATGGCCCTGGTGCTCGTATTGCGTGCGGATGTCGTTCATGAACGCATCCTGCTCGGCCATGGGCCACTCGCCACCCCGCGCTTCGATGGCATCGCGGCGGACCGTTGCCAGCACGTGTGCCGCCTGCTCGCCGCCCATTACCGAAATCCGCGCGTTGGGCCAGGTCCACAGCATTCGCGGACTGTACGATCGGCCACCCATCGCATAGTTGCCGGCACCGAAGGAGCCCCCAATCACCACCGTGAACTTCGGCACCCGGGCACAGGCCACCGCGGTGACCATCTTTGCACCATCCTTGGCGATGCCCCGGTGCTCGTAGGTCTGCCCGACCATGAAGCCGGTGATGTTCTGGAGGAACAGCAGCGGAATTCCACGTCGATCCGCAAGCTGGATGAAGTGCGCGCCTTTCAGCGCAGATTCGGAAAACAGAATGCCGTTGTTCGCCAGGATCGCCACCGGAAAGCCATCGATGTGGGCAAACCCGCAGACCAGCGTCTCGCCGTACAGCGCTTTGAACTCGTGCAGCTCGGAGCGGTCGACCAACCGGGCGATCACTTCCCGCACGTCATAGGGCGTCCGGGTATCTGTCGGCAATACGCCATACAACTCATCACTCGCATACTGCGGCGGCGCCGGCAACTGGCGCTCCAGCGAACGGGAGTAGCGAACCGCGCTGTGGGCGATCACTTCCCGCGCGATTGCCAGCGCGTGTTCGTCGTTGTTGGCCAGGTAGTCGGCTACCCCGGATTTGCGCGCGTGCACATCGCCACCACCCAGCGATTCGGCGTCGACTTCCTCGCCGGTGGCGGCCTTCACCAGCGGCGGCCCGCCGAGGAATATCGTGCCCTGATTGCGCACGATGATGGCCTGATCACACATCGCCGGTACGTAGGCGCCGCCTGCGGTGCACGAACCCATCACGATCGCGAGCTGGGGTATCCCCTGCGCCGACATGTTGGCCTGGTTGTAGAACGCCCGGCCGAAGTGGTCCCGGTCCGGGAAAACGTCTTCCTGCATCGGCAGGAACGCACCGCCCGAATCCACCAGGTAGATGCAGGGCAGATGATGCGCGGCCGCGATCTCCTGAGCACGGAGATGCTTTTTGACGGTGATTGGGTAGTAAGTCCCGCCCTTTACGGTCGCGTCGTTGGCCACCAGCATGCATTCGGTGCCCGAGACCCGGCCGATGCCGGTGATGATGCTGCCGCCGGGCACCCAGTCGTCGTACAACTCGTAGCCTGCCAACTGGGAAAGCTCCAGGAACGAAGAACCCCGGTCCAGCAGGCCGTCTACGCGATCCCGCGGCAGTAATTTGCCACGCTCGACGTGCCGCGTGCGCGAGCGCTCATCACCGCCAAGCGCCAGCCGCGCGCACAGCTCGGCCAACTCGTCGGCCAGCCCGCGATGGTGAGCTTCGTTGGCCGTGAACACTACCGAGCTCACGTCGATTTTGCTTTGAAGAATGGCCATACTGATGCGGTCCGGACGACCGCCGGCTGCCCGTTGCCCTGGGTTTGGTCGAATGCAAACAGGAGAGTTTCGCAGACATCACTCGAGGTTGTCGAATGCCCGGCAGCAAGCAAAATAAATCCCGCGCCGACACCGTCAAAGCGCTGCTGCAGCAACGCAAAGCCCGTTTCGTGACACTCGCATTCGTCGATCTCAACGGTCAGCTACGCGGCAAGACCGTCGCCGCCGACAAAATACCCGCGGCCATCGAGGCCGGCGTCCCGTTCGCGCCATACACGCACATGATGGACTTCGGCGACCGGCCGTTGATGCCCCGCGGGTACCTGGACGGCAACCTGGCCTTCGAGGACAACCTGTGTCGGATCGCCGAGGGCGAACGATGCCTGCCCTTCGAGGACAAAGACTCCAATCTCTTCTACTTCGTCGAGTTCGAGCCCGGCACCCGCGGCCATGAATGGGATCCACGAATCGCCTATCAACGCGCCGAAGCGCGGCTGGAGAAACTCGGTGCCCAGCCCGTGCAGTCGTTGGAATACGAGTTCCGGATCTTCAAGGAAACGCCGGACAGTGCGGCAAGCAAGGGCTATCACGATCTGAAGTTGCTGAGCGACGTGTCGACTTACGGCGGCATCATGCGTCAAGGCGTGCATGCCGAGTTCTTCAAGGAACTCTGCGACATGTGCGATGCGATGCAGGTGCAGCTGGCGAGCATGCACTGGGAAGTCGCTCCCAGCCTCGCCGAGGTCGCCATCGCACACCGACCCGGCATCGCTGCCGCGGACGACGCGATATTGTTCAAGACCCATTCAAAGGTGCTGGCCGAGCGACACGATCTACTGCTGTCGTACATGGCTCGCCCGCTGGATGACGCCGATGGGCAGAGCGGTCACGTGCACCTGTCGCTGCTCACTACGCGAGGCCGCAACCTGTTCCACGACGCTAAGGCTGAACACGGCATCAGCGGGGTCATGCGCCACTTCATCGGCGGCCTGCAGGCCCACATACCGGACCTGCTGCTGATGCTGGCACCCAACATCAACTCCTTCAAACGGCTGGTGCCGGGCCATTTCGCTCCGGTCGCCGCCAACTGGGGCATCGACAATCGTACCTGCGGCATCCGCGTTATCCCCGGCGCCGCCGACAGCCAGCGCATCGAATGTCGCGTGGCAGGTTCGGACACCAATCCCTACCTGGTGCTGGCGGCGATACTCGGCGCCGGGGCACTGGGAATGGAAGGACGCCTGGAACCCGGCCCCGCCAGCCTCGGCAACACCCAACTTGATGTGACGAAGATCGACAAGGCGCATCGATTTCCGGGCAGCTTCGATGAAGCCATTACCCGCTTCGAAAACTCCAGCGCGGCAAAAGAACTGTTCGGAGAGGATTTCGTGGCGATGTTTGGGGGCACCCGCCGCGCCCAGGCACGGCAGTTCGCCCGGATGGTGAGCAACAAGGAGCTGGAGCGCTTCCTCGAACTGAGCTGACGTGGATCCGGGCGGCAACGGCTCACCGATCGACGGCCGTGCTCATCATCAGAAATCCAGTGAAGGCAGCATTGTTGGGTGACAGGCTGGGGTCGACCTGGGCTTTCATGTCGCCTATCACGGACCGGTATCGCTCGTAGAATGACCAGCTCGGGCGCGGTCGATACTCGAGATCCTCCAACTCGAACTGGCGGATAACATTCTTGGTCGTCGTCGGCTTCACGAACACCTCCTCCTGAGGGCGGAAATGGTGGAGGTGAATCGTCATGAGGCTCCACTTCGCGAGCTTACCCTCCGTCAGCACATCGAGGACGTCGTTGAACCCCTGCTCCTGCTTGCCGTGCAGCAGGCGCTTGTACCCTGCCACCAGATACTCGCGGTCGCCGCGGGCAAGGCCGTTCACATAATCGCGAAATTTCGGTTTTTCGAACCTGGACACCATCGATGAGCGACTCGCGATCTTCACGATGTCGTCCAACAGGGTGCCGGGCTTCGCGAAGTTCTTTTTCGCCAGCGCGGTGGCGGCATATTCAGAGAGTTTCACGACATTGTGCCGTTTGGCGACGACCTGCTGCATTTCCTCGTTCTGGAACCCGCCGGGATAGCGGTACAGGAACTGGGCTTCGGCTTCGCGGAGTTTGCTGAGATTCATCAAAGGCTACCGTTGGCGTACGTCGATCTCGGCGGTCAATCGCTCCCGTAACGCATCGATCTCGACGGGGCGGTTCGATCGATAACGGCCCACCTCGGCCGCGTCGTAAGAGGCGAAATCGGATGGTAACGATTCAGCGGCAAAATACTCGGCGATCCAGTTCAACACCGAGGCAAGCGCGCGATCATCCAGCGCCGCGTCCGCGGCGCCCGGCACCTGAGCGAGGTAAGCCCGGCCCTCGGCGGTGTTCGATCGCGTCCCGAGACACCAATCGATATCGTTGCTTCTGACCGGCATGTATACGGGCTTGTCGCCTTCGTCATCGCGCCGCCCCCCTTACTCGTTCACCCAGATGCGTTCAGCCAGGTCTCCGTCTCATTCAATGCGGTACCGAACTTGTCGAAGATCTCGTCGACCTGTGTCTCGTTGATGATCAGCGGCGGACAAAACGCCAGGGAATCACCCAATGAGCGCACCAGCAACCCGTTCGCCTCACAACGTCCCATGCAGTAGGCACCGACGGCCTGCTTCGGATCGAAGGCTTGCCCGCTGGCCTTGTTCGCTACCAGCTCGATGGCGCCGAGCAGGCCGACGCCGCGCGTCTCGCCTACCAGCGGATGATCGGCAAAGCCATGCAACCGCGCCTGGAAGCTCTCGCCCACGGAAGCGGCGTGCGCAAATATCTGCCGCTCCTCCATCAGTTCGAGGTTCCTGAGCGCCACCGCGGCACACACCGGGTGTCCCGAATACGTGAATCCATGACCGAAGGTGCCGACCTCGCCGGATTGTTCGATGAACGGCTCGTACATGAACTCCGGAATCACGACCGCAGACAATGGCAGGTAGGCCGAGGAGATCGCCTTGGCCATGCTCATGGTCGTTGGTGTAATGCCGAAGGTCGTCGCACCAAAGTCGTTGCCGGTGCGGCCGAAGCCGCAGATCACTTCATCGTCGATGAAGAAGATATCGTGCTCTGCCAACAGCTTCTGTACCGCGTCGAAGTATCCGTCCGGCGGAACCACCACGCCACCGGCCCCCATCACCGGTTCGGCGATGAACGCAGCAATGGTTTCGGGGCCCTCATCGAGGATCAACCGCTCGAGGTTCCCGACAATCCGGGCAACGAACTCTGCCTCACTTTCACCGTCCACAGCACCACGGTAGTAGTGCGGGCAATCGGTATGCAGTATGCCGGGGATCGGCAGGTCGAAGTGCTTGTGGAACGGTGGCAGCCCGGTGAGGCTGCCGCTGGCGACCGTCACGCCGTGGTAGCCGCGCGTGCGGCTGATGATCTTTTTCTTTTCCGGCTTGCCGATGGCGTTGAAGTAGTACCACATCAACTTGATCTGAGTGTCGTTGGCGTCCGAGCCCGACAGCCCGAAGAACACCCGTCCGGCATCGAATGGCATCATGCTCTTCAGCTTTTCCGCGAGCAGCACGCTCGGCTCGTTGGTCTTGCCGCCGAACAGCTGTGAGTAACTCAACTCGCGCATCTGCTTTGCGGCCACCTCGATCAGCTCTTCCTCACCGTAGCCGATGGCGGTACACCACAGCCCGGCCATCCCCTCGATGTACTTGTTACCCTTGTTGTCCCACAGATACGCGCCCTCGGCGCGCTGGTGTACCACCGGACCCTTCTCATGGTGCATTTGGAGATTGGTGACGGGATGCAGCAGATGCTCCAGGTCTTTGGCTTCGATCGAGCCCGGCGGGGCAACGTTGTGTAGCGCTTCACTCATCAGTCGAGTTCCTTGATTGCGTCGGCGACGATGCTGAACACATCGTCGAGTTGATTTTTTTCCATGACAAAGGGTGGTCCGAACTGCAGGGTATCGCCTCCGTAGCGCACGTATAACCCCTTTTCCCAACACTTCATGGCAATTTCGTAGGGCCGGCGAGCGGGTTCACCGGGGTAGGCCTCGATGCTGAGCGCGCCGGCAAAACCGTAGTTGCGGATATCGGTGATGTACCTGGTGCCCCGTAAGGCATGAATACCCGCTTCGAAGTGGCTGGCTTTGTCTGCGACCTGTTGATCGAGCTTTTCGTCGACGAAGATGTCGAGCGCCGCGAGCGCCGCGGCGCATGCCACGGGATGTCCGGAGTAGGTATAGCCGTGGGGAAACTCGACCATGTAGTCGGGTCCACCGGCTGCCATGAAGGTCTCGTAGATGTCGTCGCGCACCACCACCGCGCCCATCGGCACCGCACCGTTGGTGAGCTGTTTGGCGAGGTTGATGATGTCCGGGATCACGCCGAACGCCTCGGATCCGGTGCGCGCGCCGGCGCGACCGAACCCGGTGATGACTTCATCGAAGATCAGCAGAATGTCGTGTTTCGTGCACAGCTCACGCAGCCGCTGCAGGTACCCGTGGGGCGGTATGACGACACCGCCGGACCCGGCAAAGGGTTCGACGATCACCGCCGCGATGTTCGATGCATCGTGCAACGCGACCAGTTCGTCGAGTTCCTCCGCAAGTTCTGCGCCCTCCTGAGGTTGCCCGCGGGTGAACGTGGCACCTTCAATCAGGGTGTGCCGCAGGTGATCGCTGTCCACGGCCTGGCCGAACAACTTGCGGTTCAGTCCGATTCCGCCCACCGAGATGCCGCCGAAGTTGGCGCCGTGATAGCCCTTGGCCCGGCCGATCAGTTTGGTCTTGCCCGGTTGGCCCTGCTGACGCCAGTACGCGCGGGCGATTTTCAGCGAAGTATCCGTCGCCTCGGATCCCGAGTTGACGAAAAACACATGGTTCAAGCCATCCGGCATCAACCCCGCAACGCGGTTGGCGAGCTGAAATACCTTGGGATGACCGAACTGGAACGCTGGCGAGTAGTCGAGGGTCGTAAGCTGCGCGGTCACCGCCTCCGCGATCTCCGGCCGGTTGTGACCGGCGCCGCAGCACCACAGGCCAGACAGGCTGTCGAGCACCTTGCGGCCGTCGGCGGTGATGTAGTGAACGCCCTGGGCCCCGGCAATGATTCGCGGGTTCGCCTTGAAATTCCGATTACCCGTGAATGGCATCCAATACGCTTCGAGTTCCTTCGGACCGAGTTCGGCAAGGTGTCGCGTCGCGTGTTCGGGTTGACTCACCACGGATCTACTCCGGTTGTTTGTCCAGCACCATCAGGCTCAAGATCTCGAACAGCATCTGAGCCGCGACGTGCACGGTGTTCGTGGTGGAATCGTACTGGGGTGCCACTTCGACCACATCGCCGCCGATGATGTCGAGCCCCTTGAGGCCCCTGAACAGGGCCTGGGTCTCGCGCGGCGTCAACCCCCCGACTTCAGGGGTGCCGGTGCCTGGGCAGAACGCGGGGTCCAGGCCATCGACGTCGAGCGATACATAGACCGGTCCATCGCCCAGCACGGCCCGGCTTTTCTCGATCAGCGCGGGAATGCCGCGTTGGTCGACTTCCTCGGCATGCACGACGGTCATCCCGGACTCGTGGGAAAACTCCCAGAGGTACTCGGAACTGCCACGGATACCAATCTGGATGGTCCGTTCGGGGTCGAGCACGCCGTCCAATACCGCCCAGCGAAACGGACCCCCGTGGTGGAACTTTGCACCGTCCATGATGCCCATGGTGTCGCAATGCGCATCGATGTGAATCATCCCGACCGGAGCCTGCTTGCCGATGGCCTTCAGGATCGGATAGCTGATGGAGTGATCACCACCGACCGACAGTGGCCGGACGCCGGCGTCCACCACACCGTGATAGAACGTCTCTATATCCTCGATGCTCTGATCCAGGCTGAAGCGGGACCGGAACGGGACATCGCCCACATCTCCGATCCGGTGGTTTTCGGAGGGCAGTACCTTCAACGCGTGATTGTACGGACCCACCCGCTCGATGCCTCGAATCGCACGCGGTCCGAAGCGAGCGCCCGGCCGATTGGTCACACCGAGATCCATGGGCACGCCGATCAGCGCAATGTCGAGTTCATTGAGGTCAGCCACGAGTGGCGCATCGAGCAGGCTGGGCACATTCGCATACGGCAACGAGCGATTGCCCGGATCCGAAAACACTGCCTCGGCGACGGCTTTGAACGTCGGGTCCTGGATGTCCTCATCAGCCGACGCAGCGCCGTAGCGGCGGCGCAATTCTTCCAGCTTCTTCTGGTCCATGGTGCGTATGTCTTGGTCGGCGGGCGTCGGCCGCAGTGGAGTCCGTCAGAGTACTGACGGGGCTGCCATGACGCCAGCCCCGCAACTCGATCGGCGCAGCGTTACGGCGTACGGATGCCTTTCACACGGCCGCGCCGGCCAGCCACATCAGGCAGCGATGCGGTATGGCTTCAACCGCAGGCCGAGCGCTTCGGCCACGGCTTCGTGTGTAACACGGCCGGCGTGCACGTTCAGCCCGGCACGCAGGTGCGCGTCTTCACACAACGCCTTGATGCCTTGGTCCGCCAATGCCAGGACGTAGGGCAGCGTCACGTTGTTCAGGGCCAGCGCCGAAGTGTGTGCAACCGCGCCCGGCATGTTGGTCACGCAGTAGTGCACCACGCCTTCCTCAACATAAGTTGGCTCCGCATGAGTGGTCGGCCGGCTGGTCTCGAAGCAGCCCCCCTGATCGATCGCGATGTCCACGAGAACCGATCCGTTGTGCATCGACTTGACCATCTCGCGGGTCACCAGTTTCGGCGCGGAAGCACCCGGTACGAGCACCGCTCCGATCACCAGATCGGCGCCAAGTACGTGCTCGCGGACCGACTCTGCGTTCGCCATGACCGTTGTCAATGCCGGACCGAAGTGATCCGCCAACCAGCGCATCCGCTCGACCGACTTTTCCAGCACCGTCACGTTGGCCTGCATCCCCAACGCGATCTGCGCCGCATTGGTACCGGCGACACCGCCGCCGAGAATCACCACCCGGGCGGGCGCCACTCCGGGCACGCCGCCAAGCAGCTTGCCCATGCCGCCCGCTTCTTTTTCGAGACCACGTGCGCCCACCTGAACGGACATTCGGCCGGCCACCTCGCTCATCGGCGCAAGCAGAGGCAGCCCGCCGCCCTCGGCAGTAACCGTTTCGTAAGCGATCGCGCTGGCACCGGAACGCATCAGCGCTTCCGTCTGAAGCCGGTCCGCCGCCAGATGAAGATAGGTAAACAGAATCTGGCCGTCGCGCAACAGCGCGCACTCGGGTAGCTGCGGTTCCTTGACCTTCACGATCATGTCCGCCGCGTCGAACACCTGCTTCGGATGCGCCACGATCCGCGCCCCGACGCGTTGGTAATCGGCGTCGGAGAACCCAATGCCCGCGCCGGCGTCCGTCTCGACGATGACCTGGTGACCACGCGCCGTCAGTTCAGCGACCGAGCCTGGGGTCAACCCCACGCGGTACTCGTGAACCTTGATTTCCTTTGGCACTCCGACGCGCATCTTCGTCGCTCCGACAGGTACGTTTCCAATGACACACAGGTTAGCGCCGGGGGCGCGGAGATTCCTTGCGATTTCCACATAGAAATCGTACATTCATGCATGTTTACGTGTATTTTATTGAAATAATTGAAAGATTTCACCGATTTGGATCGATCTGACCGAGCAATCCTCCACGAGCTTCAGCTCGATGGCCGCCTGACCAACGCCGCACTCGCCGAACGCATCAACCTCTCCGAATCCGCCTGCCTGAGGCGGGTCCGGCAGCTTGAACAGAGCGGCTTGATCCGCGGTTATGTCGGGCTGGTGGACCAATCCTCAGTCGGGTATCCGGACAACGTGTACGTGCAGGTCACCCTGACCGGCCAGCAACAGGACGATCTAGCCGCCTTCGAAGCGGCCGTCAAGGAAATACCCGAGGTCATGGAGTGCTATCTGATGTCCGGGGAGGCGGACTACATTTTGCGCGTCATCGTCGCCGATGCGCGCGATTACGAACGCATTCACGCCGGTTCGCTCACCCGCCTGCCAAACGTGTCACGGGTGCACTCGAGTTTCGCGCTGCGCACGGTCATCAAAAAGACCGAACTGCCGATAAGGCCGCTTACTTAGGTTGGATGCCGGATTCAAAGACCTGCTGCTCTTGGGACACGCTCGGGGTCCGAGTCAGATCAGCTCGGCGGCTTCGAGGTTGAACTCTTCCATCACGAGGTGTGCGTGATCGATTCGGCCGGTGAGTTCCTGTGGGTTCCCGTGCACCAGGCGTAAACAGCACTCGGCCATGTGCTCCACCGGAGTCACCATGTCCTTGGTCTGCTCGTTGATGAGTTTGTGGTGTATCACGCCGGGGGTGGCCACCAGTCCGGGTGAAATCACATTCACGCCAATGCCGTCGTCGTAGGTTTCCTGGGCAAGTCCGGTAGTAAATCGTTCCAACGCCGCCTTGCACATGCCGTACACGGTGCCGCCGCGTCCGCTAACGGTCTTGTCGGGGTGAATCGCAGCACCGGAGGATACGTTCAAGATCCAGCCGCGACCGCGCTCCCTCATCCCGGGTAATACCAGCTGCGCGAGTTGAAAGGGCGCGACGACCTGAACTTCCATCATCAGCCGGAAGCGCTTTTCTGAAAACTCAGAGACCGGAATGAAATAGGTGATCGCCGCATTGTTCACCAGGATGTCGACGCAGCCAAACGCATCCTGTGTGGTTTTAATGAGCTGGCGACGATCCGCCTCGACCGCGAGATCCGCACGGACCGCCAGCGCTTCGCCGCCGGCTTCGTTGATGTGCGCGACCGTTTCGTGAATCGTACCCGGCAGGTAGTGGTCGTCCGGCACCTCCGTGCGAGCCGAAACCACGACCTTCGCGCCCTCCATCGCAAAACGCCGCGCGATCGCCTCCCCGATCCCCCGACTCGCGCCGGTGACCACGGCCACCTGGCCAGCGAGCAGGCCGTTTCTGTTGATCGAAGTCAATGCAACGCTCCTGCAGGCCCCTCCAAGGACGGCCTCGATCATACAATGTTGACCGCGCTATCATTGAATCGCACCTTTTCAGGGTCCGGAATGCTCAGACTCCCACTCACGATGGGCCTCGCGCTGGTGCTATCTGTAACAATCGCGCACGCCGCAAAAACGACCTTCGGCACCAGCGAAGCGGAGCAATGCTACCGCGAGGCCCTGAGCCCGGCCCGCGCCACGGGCACCCGGGTGTGTACCCAAGCCATCGAGAAGGGCCAACTGACTACCCGCGATCTCGCCGCCAGCTACACCAATCGCGGCGTAATCTGGGCCCGGACTGGCGAGATCGAAAAGGCGCTCGCCGATCACAACAAGGCCCTCGAGCTGAACCCGGATTCGATTGGCGGGTTGATCAACCGTGCCAATGCGCACTCGCGCGATCAGAACTACCACGATGCGCTACTGGACTACGACCGGGCGATCGAATTATCCGGCGCCGCGTTCGCCCCCGCCCTGTTCAACCGGGGCTGGGTGTACCGTGCGATCGACGACGATAAAACGGCTTTGAAGGATTTCCAGGCCGCGCTCAAGCTGCAGCCCGACAACGAGCGCTACGAGCGGGCGGCGGCGGAGGCGAAGCGGCAGATCAAAGAGGCCAAGAAGGAAGCGAGGCGCAAGAAACGAGAGGCGCATACGAACGGCTGATCAGCAGCCGCCGGGATCTTTTCCACGCAGATCGGATAGCACCGCAACGATCTCCGAACTCGCGACAACGTCCGCATATTTGTTCTCTAGATCGAACAGGTTTGCCTCGTGAGGCGCCGAGTCCCGATCGCCAACGGCGTCGCGCGCCACCACCGGGACGAAACCGTGCTGAATTGCATCAACGGCCGTGGCTCGAACGCAGCCCGAGGTGGTCAGGCCGCAGATGATCAACGTGTCGACGCCGGCCGCGGTCAGTGCGTCCGCTAGCGGCGTATTGAAAAAGGCGCTGGCGTACTGTTTGGTAATCACCGTCTCCCCGGCAACCGGCTCCATCCCGTCAGCGAAATTTCCCAGGGGCGATCCTCTGTCGAAACACTTCAGCGCGGCGATCTTGCGATAGAAGACCCCGCCGTCGATACCTCCAGGTTGATACTCGACGCGACTGTGAAACACCGGAATCGAAACGCGGCGAGCAACCCCAAGCAATCGTGCAGCGACCTCACGAACCTCCTCAACACCCGCATAGAGAGGCGACTCCGGATCGACATACGCCTGTGCGAAATCGACGACGATAAGCGCGGGCCGCCCACCGATTCCCAGCGGCCGGCCGAATCCGGCCTGCCGGTAATCATCCGCCAGATCACGATCAGCCAACGTCAGATGACCCCCGCGCCCACGTGATCGTCATATTCCTGACGCGACAGGCCGACGTACTCGAGGTAGATCTCCTCGTTGTGCTGGCCGAGCTCCGGCGCCGGGCTTCGCACTGAGCCCGGCGTCTCTGAGAGTTTCGGCGCCACGTTCTGCATCCTCAGCTCGCCGAAGGTAGGGTGCAACGTGGTAATGATGGCCTCGCGCGCCCTGAAATGCGCGTCTTCCAGCATTTCCGGCACGCGATAGATTCCGCCCGCCGGAATGCCATGTTCGTCCATGCTGTTCTGAAGTTCATCTGCGGTCAGCGTCACGGTCCAGGCCGCAATACGCTCGTCCAGCACCTGCTGATGTTGGCCCCGAGCCGCGTGGCTGACAAAGCGTGCATCAGCGGCGAGTCCGGGTTCACCCATCGCTTCGGCGAGGCGCCCGAACACCGTGTCCTGGTTGGCAGCAATCAACAGCATTTTGCCGTCCTTGGTAGGGTACACGTTGGAAGGAGCCACATTCGGTAGAATCGCGCCGGTCCGCTCCCGGATGTAACCCGCCTGATCGTATTCTGTAACCAGCGATTCCATCATGTTCAGCACCGCTTCGATGATCGACGAATCGACAACCTGGCCACGCCCGGTGCTCTGGCGTGCGTGGATGGCCACTAATCCACCCAGGCAGGCGAAGGTTGCGGCCAGCGCGTCGCCGATGCTGATACCCATGCGTGACGGCGGGGTGCTGGGATCCCCGCAGACGTAGCGCAGCCCGCCCATGGCTTCGCCGATGGCTCCAAACCCGGCACGCTTCGCATACGGTCCCGTCTGCCCGAAGCCGGACACCCGGATCATCACCAGGCCCGGGTTGTCGCCAGACAGCGTGTCGTAGCCGAGGTCCCAGCGCTCCAGGGTGCCCGGCCGGAAGTTCTCGACCAGCAGATCAGCCCGGCTAATCAGCCGCCGCGCGAGCGCTTGTCCTGCCGGTTCGCGCAGATTGAGGGTCACGGATTTCTTGTTGCGCGCGATAACAGGCCACCACAGCGACTTGCCATGCGCCTTTTCCCGCCCCCAGTCGCGCATCGGATCGCCCTGGCCGGGCGCTTCTACTTTGATCACGTTGGCGCCGAAGTCACCCATCAACTGGCCGCAGAACGGGCCCGCCAGCAACGTCCCCATTTCAATCAGCGTAAGGTCGGCCAGGGGCCCAACCTTCGGTTGGCTGGTCATGCGCATTTGCCTTTCGTGAGTGCCTATGCGACATGATTGTATACAGTTCAAGATTGTATACAATCGACCCAGGAGGAGGACAACCGATGAACGACACTACCCTGCCGACCACCGTCGAGATTGTCGAAGTGGGCCCCCGTGACGGTCTGCAGACGGAACCCGGCGTACTCTCGGTTGAGCTGAAGTGCGAGTTCATCGAACGCGCCATTGACGCCGGAATGCGACGCCTGGAAGTCGTAAGTTTCGTCAACCCGAAGCGGGTTCCACAGATGGCAGGAGCCGAAGAGTTGATCGCGAGGCTTCCCGATCGTGACGACGTTACTTACATCGGTCTGCTGTTCAACGAGCGCGGCCTGGAACGCGCCATCGACTGTGGCATCGACGAAGTCGGGATGGTGGTTGTCGCCAGCGATACCTTCAATCGCAAGAACCAGGGTGTAGGTACCGACGAATCGATCGACAACTGGTTGGCCATCGCGGACCGTGCGCGGGCCGCGGGACTGCGCGCCAATGTCATGATTTCCGCAGCGTTCGGCTGTCCCTACGAAGGTGAAGTCGCGGTTGAGCGCGTGCTGGACATCGCGCGGAGGGTGGTCGCGGGTGAGCCGGTGGAACTGGCATTCGCCGATACCATTGGCGTAGCGGTTCCACCGCAGGTACGCACGCTGATCGACGCGGTGCGCGATGAGGTCGGCGACATTCCGCTGCGCTGCCACCTGCACAATACCCGCAACACCGGGCTCGCCAATGCGATGGCCGCGCTCGAAGCGGGAGTAGCTACCCTGGATGCGAGCATCGCCGGAATCGGCGGTTGTCCGTTTGCACCGAACGCCACCGGCAACGTGCCCACCGACGATCTGCTCTACATGCTGGAGCGGTCCGGCATCGAGACCGGCATTTCGCTGACAAAGATCGTCGAGACCAGCCAGTGGCTAACCAAAACCTTGGGGCGCGAGCTTCCGGCGCTGGTCCCGAAGGCAGGAATTTTCCCGAGCGCACTACCTCATTAGTAGCAAGGAGTTCACTTCAAATGGGTTACAGACTCGGTGTCGATGTGGGTGGTACGTTTACCGATCTGTTGCTCGTCAACGAATCCGACGGTTCGACTCATACCGCCAAGGTGCCGAGCACACCTGAGGATTCATCGATCGGGGTGTTGAACGGCATCGCCCGGGTCTGCGACAGCGCCGGTGTCGACCCCGCACAGATATCCCAAGTGATGCACGGCACCACCGTGGCGACCAACACCATGCTGACCATGACGGGAGCCCGGGTGGGGCTCATCACCACCCAAGGCTACCGCCAGGTTCTGCAGATCGCCCGATCCTTCGTTCCCGGGGGGCTTGGAGGCTGGGTGGTCTACAATCAGAGCAAACCGCTGGCGCCGCTTGCCCTGACGGTGGAAGCCGACGAACGAATCGGCGCCGATGGCACGATCGTACGCAAACTCAACGAGCGCCAGATTCGTGCGGCACTGAAGACGCTCGCAACGAAGGGTGTCGAGGCGATCACGGTGTCGCTGATCAACTCCTTCGCCAATCCGGTGCATGAGCGGGCCGTCGCTCGGATCGCCCGCCAGGTCCTGCCGGGTTTACCCATCTCGCTTTCCTCGGATGTGGTTCCCGAGATGCAGGAATACGAGCGGACGGTTACCACGGTCGCAGACGCCTATGTCAAACCCCGCGTCGGGTCCTACCTGAAGAACCTGCAACGCGAGCTGAAGCGCTCCATGAAAAAGGTCAATCTCCACGTGTTGCGCTCGGACGGCGGTCTCGCCTCCGCGAAAGCCGCCCAGAAGTTTCCCGTGAATCTACTCATGAGCGGCCCGGCGGGTGGGGTGTCCGGTGCGATCTGGATCGCCGAGCAGGCGGGCTTCAAGAACCTCATCACCTTCGACATGGGGGGTACCTCCACCGACGTCTGTCTGGTCGAAGGCGGCCGCGCGCAACTCAGGCGCGAGACCACCGTGGGCGATGTCACCGTGCGCGCTTCTTCGGTCGATGTGCGGTCGGTCGGCGCGGGTGGCGGCTCGATCGCACACGTGCCCGAATTGACCCGGGCACTACGTGTCGGCCCCGACAGCGCCGGAGCCGATCCCGGCCCCGCTGCCTACGGCCAGGGCGGTGCCGCGCCCACCGTCACCGACGCCAATGTCGTACTGGGCTACCTGCCCAGCGCCGCGCGACTCGGCGGTGAGTTGGAGCTAAATCGCGACAACGCCGAAACGGCAGTACAGACCATCGCCGACGCCATGGGCCTGAGCCTCGAGCAGGCGGCCGCCGGCATCATCGACATCGTCAACGAGAACATGTTCGGCGCGCTGCGGCTGGTGTCCGTGGAAAAGGGTTACGACCCGCGCGACTTTGCCTTGATCGCATTTGGAGGAGCCGGGCCGCTGCACGCCAATGCGCTCGGCCGGTTGATGAGTTCCTGGCCGGTCATCATTCCTCCCGGTCCCGGGGTGCTGTGCGCGTATGGAGATGCCACGACCCGGGTGCGCGACGAAGCTTCACGGACCTTTATCAAGCGCTTTAGTGACACCAAGGCCACCGACGTCGCAGGGCATCTGGACCGGCTCGCGCGTCAGGCCGGAAAGTCATTGACCGGGGAAGGCGTTTCCAGCCGCGAGCAATCGGTGCACTTCGAGGCAGACATCCGTTACTCCGGGCAAGGATTGTCTCTGACCGTCGATGTCGACCCGGCGGCGCTGCGCCGACGCGTGGGCCTGGACGCCATCGCTGCTCAGTTCGACGAGAAACACGAACAGCTGTTCACCTTCACCCTCGATGCAGAGAAAGAGTTCGTCAATCTACGTGCTGTTGTACAGGGCAAAGCGCCGCAGGTCGTCGCCGCACGCATCGGTCGCGGACGCGGCGATCCCAAGGGCGCGGCCATCGGCACGCAGATGATCTATGCCGACCGGCGCCGCCAGCGCGCCACCGTCTACGACCGACCACGCTTGCGCGCCGGTCATGTCATCCGTGGGCCGGCAATCGTCATTGAGATGGACTCCACGACAGTTGTGCTGCCTGGCCACGCGGCAAAGGTCGATCCGCTAGGCAACCTGTTGATTACACCGGTCTGAGGAGAAAGGGATGCCCGCAGAAATTGTAGAAACCCGGCCACGTCCATTCCGCAAAGTCGAGGTGGACCCGATCACCCTGGACATCATCGAGAATGCGATGCTCAACGCCCGCTGGGAGATGGATGCCGTGCTGTTCCGCACCGCCATGTCGCCCGGCATTCGCGAACAACACGACGAGTTTCCAATGATCGCCAACGTCGAGGGCAAGATGGTGGTCGGCCAGTTCGGCTCGTTTATCCACGGCTTCCTGGAAGCCTATAAAGGCACCATCGAGGAAGGCGACATCTTCCTGACCTCAGACCCCTATGCCTGCAATGGCGCGATCAGCCACGCCAACGACTGGCTCATATTGCGACCGATTTTCAAGGACGGGCGGCTGTTGTCCTGGTCGGCAATGTTCGGTCACATGACCGACGTGGGTGGCAAGGTGCCCGGCAGTCTGCCAACAGACGCGAAGCAGATCTTCGAGGAAGGCATACGCGTGCCGCCGCTGAAGATCTACGAGCGCGATCAACTGAAGTCCGAGATCCTCGAGCTGATTCTGCACAACTGCCGGCTTCCGCAGTGGAACCGCAGTGATTTCAACGCCATCGTCGCCGCGGTGCGTACCGCAGAGAAGCGGGTGATTGAACTGGCGGACCGCTTTGGGGACGACGTCTATTACACGGCGCTGGACAGCCTTCTGGAGCGCAATCATCGCGCAATGGCCAAGCTCATACGCGATACCGTGCCCACGACCAAACAGGTGTTCGAGGACTACATCTGCGATGACGGGTTGGGGATGGGGCCATACAAAATCCGCTGCACGATGTGGCGCCGGGGACGCAAGGTGATTTTCGATTTCGAAGGCACGGACCCACAGTCGATCGGGCCGATCAATTTCTATCTCAACGAGGAAATGTTCAAGATGTTCTGCGGGGTCTTCATGATCCAGGTGTTTGATCCGCAGATCATGTTCAACGACGGCTTCTACGATCTGATGGAGGTGCGAATTCCGGAAGGTACGCTGCTGAAACCCGTCGCACCGGCCGCCCTGTCGTGCCGGACGCATGCGCTCGGGCGAATCTTCGATATCCTCGGAGGCCTGCTCGGTCAAGGCAATCCCGAGTTTCTGTGCGCGGCCGGGTTCTCCGACAGTCCCCATTTCATGTATTCGGGCTACCGTGAGAGTGGCGAGTGGTATCAGTTGTACCAGATTGGCTTCGGTGGCATCCCGGGCAAACCTTCGGGGGACGGTCCGGACGGGCACTCGCTGTGGCCGAGTTTCACCAACGTGCCGAACGAGTATCTGGAGAGCTACTTTCCACTGCGAATTGAAACCTACGAGACGATCCTGGACTCGGGCGGTGCCGGCCAACATCGGGGTGGCAACGGCATCCGCATCAGCTACCGGTTCTTGGAACCCGGAGAGATCTCGATTCACGACGACCGCTGGTTGACCTATCCGTGGGGGGTGAACGGGGGCGCACCGGGCATGCGCTCCCGCAAACTGCTGATCCATACGGACGGCAGCGAGGAACTGCTGCCCGCGAAGTGCGATCGGATTCAGGTTGCGAAAGGCGACCTGTTGCACTACGACACCTGGGGCGGGGGCGGTTGGGGCGATCCGCTGCAACGGCCGATCGAGGAAGTTGCCTTCGATGTCGAGGCCGGTCTGGTCAGCCCCGGGGGGGCACGCCGCTACGGGGTGGTGATCGGCGATGATTTCGTGGTGGACGACTCGGCCACTCGCCGACTGCGTGGGCGGATGAAACGCGGTAAACGCCGCCTCGCGCTGTTTGATCGGGGCGGCGACATTGAAACCCTGCGCCGGCGCTGCGTGGCCGAGACCGGCTTGCCCGCACCCCGAGCACCCGAGTTCCAGACCTGGGTAACGGCGTCCACGGCAGGAAGACGCGCGGGAACAAGCGCCCGAAGCAGCGCCGGGCGAAACTCGGGCCGATGAAAGCGGTCGACACCGCCTACGCAGTCGTTCGGGAGAGTATTTTTGCCGGCCGGTTCTCCCCGGGCGATCGCATCACCGAACAGGAAGTGGTGGAACTCGCGGGGGTCAGCCGCACCCCGGTGCGCGAAGCATTGCGACGCCTGCAGTCACAAGGCCTGGTCGAAATGCAACCCAACCTGGGTGCCGTGGTCACCAACTGGTCCAGTGAGGATGCCGAAGAGATTTTCGAGTTGCGCGCCATGCTGGAGTGTTTCGCAACCCGACTCGCGGGCGAACGGATCACCGTCGAGCATCTCGAGCGAATGCGGAAGTTGGCCACCGCTCAACTCGAAGAAGTGCGGCGCAAGACACCCGACCTCGACCGCATCGCCGAGCTGAATAATCAATTCCACCAGGAACTCTACGCTGCCGCGGGAAACCGGCGGCTAAATCGAATCCTCATCAGCCTCATCGAACCCACCCTGGTGATCCGGACGTTTCAACACTATTCCGACGAGGCGCTACGGCGCAGTGCCCGCCAACACCTGGAGATCGTGGAGCTACTGGAGAGCGCCGACGCCGAAGGCGCCGAAGCGGTCATGCGCACTCACGTGCTGGCGGCCCGGCATGAATTTCGTCACAACGCCTGACAGTGGCTGGTGCGACTCTCAGGCATTGTATACAATCGACCCTAGCTTGAGGCGTTGTATACAATTGGAGGGAGAGCCAATGAACAATCGACGCACGCGCTGGCCACTGCTGGTCGGCGCTGCCACATTCCTGGGGGCGACCTTTGCCGCGGTTCCGAGTTTCGCCCAGGACCGCATCATCGAAGAAATTCTGGTCACGGCGCGTAAACGTGAGGAAGTGCTGACCGACGTACCGGCCAGCATCACGGTGTTGAGCGGTGCCCAATTGGAGCGCGCCGGCGTCGAGCGGGTAGCCGACTTCATTAAGCTCGTGCCGGGCATGAGCCTGGTCGACGCCGCCGAAGTAGGCGATACCCAGGTCAATATTCGCGGCATCAACGGTGCCCGGGACGCGGAGAACAGCTTCGCCTTCATCCTCGACGGCATCCTGATGACCAACCCCGCCGCGTTCAACCGCGAGTACATCAACCTCCAGCAGATCGAAGTGTTGAAGGGCCCGCAGGGTGCGCTGTATGGCCGTAACGCGGCCGCCGGGGCGGTGATCGTCACGACCCAGAAACCCGACGATACGATGCGCTTCAAGTTCAAAGGCAGCGCGGGTGAGGACAGCACCTACACCGGCGTCATCTCAGCGATGGGACCGCTCGTTGAAGGCAGCTCCTACTTCAGCGTCTCGGCCGACTGGCGGGATACCGACGGTTTCCACAGCAACAGCTTTACCGGCGATGACTCGGTCGATGACTTCGAGTCCTGGAACATCAACGGCCGGCTGCTGTTCGAACCGTCCGACAATCTGACCCTGGACTTCAAGGCGCGCTACGGCGAAGTCGATGCCGCCTCGATTACCTTCAACGCGTCCTTCGCGCTACCCGTCGTCGCCGAGATCTTCGGCGACCCGAATTTCTACGAGGACTCCAACGATCACGACTTCGAGTTTCAGGCCAACATCGACCCGCAGAACGATCAGGACTCGCTCGAACTGTCCGGTAAGCTCGACTACGACGCAGACTGGGGAACGGTCACCGCCTGGGCGCTGTACAGCAATATCGAAAACAGCCTGTCGGCAGACGGTACCAGCGGCGCGTTCGGATTCTTCATTCCCGAGCCAACCTGCCGGCAGACCACGGCCGATGAGTTCGCCGCCGGGACCACTTTGCCGTCGCCCCAGATCCTGGCACCCGTACCCGAGTTCTCGGTGTTTGGGCCCTACACGCCGGTGTCGTGCGACGGCACCCAGTATCAGGAGCGCAACCAGGAAGACTACAGCTTCGAAGTCCGCGTCGCGTCACCCGATGACCAGCAACTGCGCTGGCTCGGGGGACTCTACTACCTGCACATCGACCGTGAAGTCGGGGTGAACCTCGGCATCGACCTCGGCTTCGGCGTCACCGAGTCGCTGTTCGTCCCGCAAAACGGTCTGAACCCGACCGAACAATTGCTGTGGGACGACTTCGAGACCGATGTCTACGCGGTGTTCGGGCAGCTCGAGTACGACATCAGTGACACCGTCGAAATCGCAGTGGCGCTGCGCTACGACCGCGAAGAACGCGATGCGTCGAGCAAGGTGCCCGTCAACGCGACC